>Ga0207867_1000011_pt1 | contig 233797 bp, 252 predicted proteins | sample HigsolmetaAR206D_FD_184838 | JGI IMG/M metagenome (GOLD analysis project Ga0207867, IMG submission 184838) | Ionic liquid and high solid enriched microbial communities from the Joint BioEnergy Institute, USA - AR20-6-D (SPAdes) (version 2) ...
GACAGGAAAAGGAAGAAGAGCAGGAAAACCAATTAAAATCAATATAGATTGATTGAATATGGAGGCCCCTATGCCAATTTGTTTTTATTCCAGCATGGAAAGGAAGATTTCCTTTTCTCATGAAAACGATTTTGACTTTTGAGAGATTTGACTATGAAGAAAAAGTCATATTGAGACATTCAAAGGATGTTAAGATTTACAAAGAAATTCGAACAGACCATATGCCATGGACAGATGGAAATGGAAATCGGATAAAAGATCGAACGTACATTGTGATTCGATACCCGAAATCAAAACCTATTGATTTAGAACCATGGAAAAAAACATTAACATACGATGATCGGGTTTTTCTTGGATTTGTCATGAATGACTTAGGCGATGAAATGGAACTCTTATTCTATGATTGGGTTCGATTTGCTTGGGAAGTTGAAAAAATGGAAAAGACGGGGTTATTTCGTGTGAGGAGAATGGAAGGGCCTAATTTTGAGGAAAATGGAACCTTCCTCCCTATATATCTTAACCCTCAAGGACTTTGGGAATGGGGATACAATATAGTATGTATCCTCATTCAATTACCATTTATGGCAATGAGGCGATACCAGAAAAGAAAGTCAAACCCATCCTCTTCATGAGAGAGCCACTCATTAAGAGAATCGTTTCTATACTAATAAAAGAAGGTCGGTATGATTTTCGGCCATCCTCGTATATCTCAGAACGGACACATTTTTGAAAACACCTCGTCTATCTCCTCCCGCTTTCGCATAAGGATAGATTAACGAAAGATCGAAAAGGGGGATGGACGATGGTGAAAAAAGGCAAAGGCATGCCGGAGTGGACCAAGGAGGAGGAAGCGATCCTTGCGGAAACAGTCCTTCGTCACATCCGGGAGGGGAGGACGCATAGGGAAGCCTACAGGGAGGCGTCCGCCAAGACCGGACGAACGGTTAATGCCTGTGAATACCGCTGGAAGTTGATCAGAAGTGCATACCAAGAGGAGATCGAGCGGGCGAAAGAAAAAGCAAAGAAGAATTCGGTGGAACCCGGAGAAGGAATAGATTTGGAATTAGATTTTTCAGAAGTCATCCGTTACCTCGAAAGACTCCGTCGGAAGGCCGAAGATAGCCAGAACTTGGATATCATTGCTGGTTACGAGGCAAAAATTCGCTCGCTTGAAGCAAAACTTCAAAAGCTCCGGGAAGAGAACAAGAACCTAGTGGCTGTTGTAGGTACCATCCGGGCAGCGGTCGGGAAGTCGAAAGATTGACAGACGTTCCATGGGGTTTTGGAAAATGTTCGGATATCAATCCCAAAGCGGAACCTGGTATACAGCATGATGTCTGATGGCCAAAGCGGACGCACGGAAAGCCTTAATGGAAGAAAAGGTGGATGATAAGCACCCGGCAGAAAGTTCGGGTGCTTTTGCATGGTTAAAAAGCAAAAAAGCAATGGCCGTCTCTACTCCGGCATAAAATGAAGGGGACAATCCACCCAAACAAGGAGGGAGGACCGATGAAGAAGACCGTGACTCGTTTCGAAAAGAACGGGATTCAACTGGAAGCCGTGGTGGACATAGATGAACGCCCTTTTCAGTTGTATCTGTCCAACGGAAAAGTTGAGGTTCCCGTCCTCCGCATCGTGGAACGTTCCGGAGGCTTTGCTTTCCTGATTAATAAAGAAGGTGCGGACAAGCTGCTTGGACAGGAATTCCCGAAAAAATACGTTTGCCTCCGAACAGACGACGCCAAGCAAGCGGAGGAAGCCGCTCGTCATCTGTGGTCAAAACGGCAGGAAGAGCGGGCAATCGAGGCCTATGGCCGACTGACGGACACTTCTGAGATCCGAATGTGGTTCAGCCCAATCCATACGTATGTCCGTTGTGAGGAGGAAGACGCCTCACAGTATTACTACTTCAAGGAAACATCAGAATTGATCCGTACCGTTTTGGACGAAGGGGATATCACGAATTTACTCGGTCGAGCGGCAGACGATGTGATCCTACGAGACGTGGGTTTGACGTGGATGTACATCCTCTCGTTCGGCGAATACAAACGGCTGGTGGAATTCGCTAAGAAGAGAGAAAAGGCGAAAGAAAGGGGGAAGAAAAAGAGGGAGCGGGATTTGGAATTGAAACTGCAATCCGCTTTTGACCTTGCCAAAGAGCTCGGAGAACCCGTCGTCCTCGACCATTACTTGGACGATTGCGACGACCCGGGGCGAGATTGTGACTTGGACATCGTGACTAAATACGCCCTTCCCGATGGGACAATCAAGATCCAACGAACTCATACGGATTGAATGCCATTCATCTAAATTAAAGCGAGTGTATTTTTTTGTCGGACGGTATATCATTGACGGTGTGCTGGCATACTGTTAAAGTAAAAAGAAAATCGTAAATTAACGATATTGTATTATTGAAAACATACTCCTATAATGGAGGTGAGAGAGGGTGATCGGAATGACAACCGCCATCTATGAAGAAACAAAAAAAGACATTAATGAGGCGTACCGGCAAAAAAGAAAATCCAAAATCCAGAAAGAGACCAGTTTCATCCTATCCCAGGTCATTACCTTAATGATGAATGAGTTCAAAGACCGACTGTATGGAGTAACGACAGAACCATTTGACTTAAATGAAACTTACATCTTTTCGGCCGAAAATAAACACATGCTTTTGAAGTGGCTCGACCGCTTTTTCCTGTTGAATTTCGTAGTTAACGACCTGGAATTCGGCAAGTTGAGGATTGACCTCGAATCCTGGTATTTACAAATCGGTGGAAAAGGTCTCCGCTTTAACTATCGGGAAGACTACCTGCTCACGCCCACTGAAGCAGCAAAAGCCCTCGGTGTTTCCAAAGTGACGCTGAACAAATATGTCAAATCTGGCCTTGAGGTTGTGGATACCAATAGCCATCGCAAAATTCCGAGGCATGCGGTCGAATTGTGGAAAGATCCCATTTACGGCATTAAGATGCAAATGCTCTATCAGAAAAAGAAACTCGCTACGCAAACTCCGAAAGAACGGTTACGAGAAGTACAGGAAAAAATTCTGGAGTTCCAATTAAAATATAAAAAATCGACGAGTTCTGAAGCATTCGCCGGCATGGATGTAGACAGTCTGGATGATCCGTATGATTATTGGGAATGGCGGGATTTGGAAGAAGAGCGGGAAAAATTGATGAAAAAACTCATGGGAGAAGTAGATGATCAATAAAAGCGGCACGACCGAAATCCTGTATCCGGCGGACATGGACAGGATTTTGGAAAAATACGAAGACGTGATTGATAACTACCCCCATTTGCAAAATCGTGACCCGCTCTATGCGAGATATGAACAAGATACAGAAAAACTGATTGCCGTGATTCCCCTCAAAAACCACCCGGTATACGGCATCACTGGGATTGTTGGCTATGAAAAGTACAACGACGAAGGATTAGTGGAGAGGTACAGTTACGCTTGGCGAATCCTCGTTCCGAGATTGGGTAACCAGGCCGGTCACATCACCGCATGGGAAAACGATCCGCATGATTCCCCAAACACCCGGACGAAATTTCAAGTAGCAACCGAACCTCACCATCATCACCATGTACCGGGTGATCGCAAACAGAGAAAAGAAAATTACGATGTTCGCTCAATGGATGACGCTTTTGCCATCGTGGCCGATTATATCCGGAGAGGAAAAATATATCCTTAGAAAGCCCACCCTGAAAATTAGGGCTATTTTTTTTGCCAACAACACGGCCATTTTTTTCTGGATTAAAAACAAAAACCTTTGACGATAGTAAAAAGAATAGGTTAAACTGTAGTTAAAGAAATAACCTAGGAAAGGTTGTGATCTATTTATCCAAAACATTTCAAGTCACAGATGATGTTCCCGAGCGGTACGATATCTTTTCGAGCGAGGAAAGCGAAGAAATAGTGAGTTTACCTCACTCACGATCCGAAATTCAAGCTAGGTTACCGCCAAGTGTTCGTTTCCCTTCATTTTATTCCCCAAACCAAAGACATCCATTTACCATCCTGATCCGAATTAAGATTTTCGGAACCCCAAAAGGCCGCAAACCATTACATATAGTCAAAAAATCAATAACGGGCTAATTGCCCTAAAATCATAAAGGTAAATCTGAAAGACGATATGGATATGTCTTATTCCTTATAAAAAGAAACATGACCCAAGGAGTGGATGATATGGCAAAAACAACTGAACTTGAACTCGTAACCGGGATCATCGAATACCGTTATGATGACCAACGAATGGCCCATCTTCCAGACGAGGAAAAAGAAGCCATCTGCTTTTTCACCAAGGAATTCCACAATCTCCCTGAACTCCTCCAGCTCGTCTCTCCAATGCAAATCGAGTCTTTACGCCTGCAAAATGGGTATGAGCGGGTATGGGTGGAAAGCATCCAACTGCTCGCAAAGGATCCACTTGGCCAAGTCCGGGTCGAAACTATGCTGACGTGGCAAGACGGAAATTCTGTAGAGCTTATGACCGCCTCTTAAGATAGGCGAGGGGAGAAATAGGTGAAAAATTGGAAGAGCCTCTGTTTGATTGCAGCAATACTCATCGTCGTCTGTACCATTTGGGGATTTCATGAAGAGGTTCTGACGTTTATCTCAACGCAAGTAAAATTAGCATGTGTGGTTTGGAATGACGTGTTTCCATTCTTGAGAGGTATCCTCCTTGCCTTCTTCTTTTTGCTTCTATTTGGATGACCTGTTCGTCAAAAATACCAGGTAAAAATAAAAAGGACGCTCCCCAAACAATGGGCGTCCTTTTTGATACAATCCGAGTTTCTTCCTATTAATATACGTTATATACATGACTATATTGAGGTCCCTGGAAATACTCAAAAGAATTGGGAAACATCTCCGTTACGCATCGCTCTCTGTTTCTGCTCATCGTTTACATGGGTGTAGATCTGGGTCGTGTTCAGGTTAGTGTGTCCCATGAGTTCCTGGATGGTGACGAGATCGACTCCCTCTCTAACCTTCCGGGTCCCGAACGTGTGCCTGAGCTTGTGGGCGGAGAGCCGCTTTTCTTTCAGGTAGGCAAACTCTGGATGCTGCTGTAGATTCCGGAAGGCTGCTTCAGCTATCTCTTGGATCCGCCGGCGGGAGATCCGCTTTCCAAGCCTTGAAAGGAAGAAGGCGTTTTCCTCCCCCGGTTGCGGCTCAGGTCGGCCGAATTCTTCGTATTGCAACAACAGTTCGTACAGCTCGAAGGGGAGGGGGATGTATCGGTCTTTATGTCCCTTTCCGAACACCCGGAGTCCAGGATTGTCCCGCATCCGGATGAGGTCCGTTACGTTCAAATTGTGGATTTCGATCACCCGGAGGCCGGCTAGGCCCATGAGCATTAAAATCGCCTTGTTCCGAAGGTAATGGGCGTCCCGAGGGATACTCTCGAACAGGGCTTTGAGCTCACGATCGTTCAAGTAAATGGGCAGGTGGTTTTTCTCCTGTTTGGCCGTATCCACGTCGAGGGCGGGGTTAGAATCCAGTACATCTGCTTTGACAAGAGATTTGAAGAAGGTTCGAATGGCCATGAGCCTGCGATTCCGAGTGGATTTCGCTTTCCCCCGGTGTGCCTTTCTAAGGAATTCCTGGATCTCACGTTTACCGATTTCGGATATGTTTGGAGATCCACTTGTTTTGGCATGGAGAAAGGAGAAAAAGAGCTTCAAGTCCTCCAGGTAGGAAATATAAGTATAGTGGGAGAAACCCATATCCTCCAGGTAGGATCTGAAAATGTCAACCTCTTCTTCGAATCCCTGAAAAACGTGATCCCTGGAACTGTCAAAATCCCATCGTTCAGGATAGATCATTTTAAACCAAGCCCTTTCTCATCTCTTCCAACGATCCTCTAAATTCGTCATCTATATTTACATATGTTTTCAAAATCGATGTGGTATGAAATGTCTGGAATTTTATCGAAACTATGCGAATAGCCGGTTCGATAAGGGTTTTCAAATTTAGAAAACAAATCGATCAATTCATCTTTAGTCTCGACATTAAACAAACATTTAACTTTTTCGAAATAACGCTTTGATTCCAATCTTACAAAAATATCTAGTTTAGTATGTACTGCATATACATAAGAACGTGGAAACCAATAATATTTTTCGTCCGCTTTCAATGCCGAAATGTAATATAAAAAGAGGTCAGTTTGTGCTAACATTCTTTTGTTGTACTTTTCGGTTGATCTTCTTATCATTTTCTCGGCCGAATAGCTGAAATACTTTTTATCAGCTTTACGGACTTGAATATCGTCTAATGCATCAATATAAAAGGAGAACAATTCATACCCACGTCCTATCTTTTCTCTGTGTGGCTGTTCATTGTAAACGAAATATCTTCCATATAAGATATCACTTAAAACAGGATAATACTCAAATTTCAGTAGTGCACTCACTGTATAGACGAACAATTCTTTTATAAGAAATTTATAATGATCGAATTGAACTAGATGAGAAGACTGAAATGACGATTTGATTGAAATATATTTGTTATACAGATCCTCGAAAAACCCAATAATTTTATCGCCCTGAATCGAATCATAATTTATCAATGTCTCAATTAATTCGATAAAATTGTCTCGGAGAATTAACATGTTATCAATTTGATTTTCGACTTCTTGGGCGACATCATTACTGTTTGAATCAATAACAAACTCTTCCAAAGTCCTGATGAATTCGTCCTTAAAATTTGAAACTTTGTTTTGTGCCGGTTTAAACCTTTCTTTTTGAAAATCCTGTTGGATTTGCCGCAGAATAAATTGAAACTTGAATTCATTGATTTCTTCATCTTGGAATAAGTAAGCGGGAGGGGTGCCTTTTTTTGGTTTTCTATGAGCAGGTCTTTCATATATTACCCTGAGTAGCTGTTCATAATTTTCCAGGAATCGCTCTTCGGTTGACATATCAATAAATTTCCTAGAGGCCATATAAGCAGGCAAAAAAACTTCGCCGTTTTCTCCTCTTTCAACAACGATCGGTATGAACTTTTCTTGTTTGGTTTTGTTATAAATCTCTGGGGTGATAATTTGAGTTTCCGTACCCACTCCGCCTTTTCGTGCATCTGCCTTTTCTTTATATCCTTTATCACAAATGACCAATACCTTGTCCACGGAAGGATCGGTAACCATACTCTCCATAAAAGAATAAACTTCATGTCCTTCTTTTAAATCCCATTGATCCAGAACGACATCTACGCCATCATCTAATAATCTTGTCGCTAACTCTTCACGAATCCAATCCTTCAATTCGTCACTTGTCCAACTGTAAGAAATGAAGACCTTTACATCTTGTTTAACCATGTTTTTTTCCACACTTTTTTCTCCTCTCTAAAAGTTAAATGATCGTAAGGCAACTATGGACACAGGAGATCAAACTAAGCGGACATAGATATAGGGAATCCCTGTTTTTTTTGAGACACAAGACCGATGCCGCCCATCACTCACCTTGCCGCTGGATGAAGCGTAGGCGGGAAGCCACAGTTCCGGGGCGTATTTTGAGTGTATCCAAGCGAGTGACAACAACCGTCGCCGCTCCCATATGTTGAGTTGCTGGTGTTCGAGATAGGGGAGGAGAGCCACTTTACTCGCTTCCCACAAACGGTCTGCGAGCTGTTCCATTTTGTTTTTTATTTCTCCGTCCGGTATTGGACTGAGATAGAACCCTTCCCCAGGGTTTTTTGCCCGATCAAAGATGGCTTTGATGTACCATTCTTCACTCCAAGGGAGATCGGGCGTGTATTGAAAATCGAACTGGTCCAATGCTGAGGCCATTTTCATCGCCAAGAGAAGTTCTTGACAGTAGCGGGGATCCGTTTCTCTGTTCGGTTTCCCACGGTATTCCCGATAATTTAACCGAAAGGGGCGTGTGACGCTACATGTCCCGCAGCACTTCTCGTGGCATTCGTCATTGGAGAATGGCAAAAAAATGATTTTTTCAGGAGATATCCGTTTTTTCAATTTGTCCACTCCTCACAAGCCGATTCTACTTCTCTATTATATCGCAAAATTGTGAAACGCACATAATCGTTATTATGTGCGATTAAATGGGTATAAATGGAAATATTCTTCACTCGTTCAAAACGATCCCATGGGTTTATGGTATGACCGCATAAATGCAAACGTGGGTCTCTATAATATGATGAAACTTAAAAACAAGGAATCGGAATACAACCGGTCGACTTATTGATAAAGGGGAGAGTGCCATGCAGTTAATGTGTATTTTCGATGTTCAGAAAGACCCGGGACTTACTAAAAAGTATGAAAACATTTTGAGAACCCTCCGGGAAAAATATGGACAAGGAGATTCGAAATCTCTTGACCCAAGGGTGGTCTGCGAAAAATATCGATTTGGTAACCAGTATGCCAAAGAAGTGCATACTGGCCGTCTAAAAGAGGGGGTTGAGCTCAATGAGCTCGAACTCTCCATGATTTGCAACAACGGATTTTCTTATTATGGGGGAACCAGTCACATTTTCCCGGACCGAACCTTCCAGGTCGTTATTTGGACGGACTAATGAATACAAAAAAGAGGGGATGAACCCCTCTTTTTTTGGAGATATGAGTTATGTCTATCTGGCTCCTTTCAAATTCTCCAATTCATCGATGCAGTCATACACATTTCTTCCCTTGAGATGGAAGAACTCGCCTTGCTGAGAGACGACTTTTAACCCATTTAAGGTTGGGATGACCATAAAATTTTTGATATCGTCGTCATTGCCGTCATAGAAATACACATCGAAGGCATGATATATCCCAGCATCTGTATGCTCGACTACAAGGACGACTTTGAATCCTGTTAACTCGTAAATGTTTTTTATGTAAGTTTCGTTCCTTGAAACAACATTTTCAATAAGAGTCTGTCGTACCTCGCCGTTCCCGAGCTCCACAATGAGATGGTCCCCTATAATTTGCACGAGCACATTATCACAATACCCGCTGCCCCTTTCTTGATGGGGTTCGCACGCTTTTCGAGAGACCACGATCCTACGCATCTTCATTTATTCCCCCTTTAAGAAACTGTTGCAGTACACAACGCCTTGTTTTTGAGTCCCACGTATCTTATGCCAGGAGACGGGAAAAGATTAATCGACGAGAGAACTCTTTATGAGTGAGATGAGATAAGAAGTGAATCCTTGGATTTATATTATCAATCAACTTTAAAAGGTGGGGCCTTCGCATAGAATGAGGAAAATTTGATAATCTGGGAGGAAAATCCAACCATGAAAATTATATATGGTGACATTACCAAAGCCAATGCAGACATCATTGTCAATACGGCAAACGGGATAGGATTCATGGGCGGAATGATTGGAAGGTTCATACCTCTTTCTGGAGTAGCAGAATCGATTCATTTCGCTACGAAAGGGGAAGTCGAGAAAGAAGCAAAGCGGAGAGCAAAAAAGGGGAAATGGCTCCCTCGCATTCTTTGTGGTCATCGTGCAGGAGAGGTGTATGTAACAAAGGCGGGATGCCTTTCTGCCAATTGGATTATTCATGCGGTTACGATGCGTTATCCTGGTATGAGGACATCGCTTCAAACAGTAGAAGAGCTTCTACCAAAAATATTGCGAGAAGCTCGCCTCCTAAATGCTCGTTCGATAGCGATCCCGCTTCTAGGAACAGGTACAGGAGGATTAAAAGAAGATGATGTTCTTGCTTTATACAAAAAGAAACTTTCCCACGTTGTAGGATTAGATATTGAAGTTTATATATACAAGTAATGTATAGGTGAGTATTGAAGGTTGTGAAAGGGCGTCCTGATGGTCCCTTTGAAACGGGGTCAATTTTTTTTGTTTTCATGAAAGTCGCATCGGAAAGATGAAAACGTCTATAATGTGATGAACCACAAAAAAGGAATGGAAACATGATTTAATCAAGGAGGAGATTACATGGATGGTTGGAAGAAAATAAATCTTGCCAAAGATGAGATCAAATTGGGAGATGTAGTGGCTATACGTTCAGGGATGGAGTCTTTATGGTGGATCGGTAAGGTGTTCGATCTTAGCACATACCCGGATGATAATGGGGTTGACAAACTCGTTATCTCTCTGATCTGTACAGCTTTCATTGATGACCAGAAGAAAAAGAGAAGGACGAGGCTGCTGCGTAATTTTTGGGAACCATATATCAAAGAAATTGCTTTGGTAAAACGAGCAGCCTGATCGATCGGCTCCCAAGCAAACGGCTCCTGTCCATTAGACAGAAGCCGTTTCTTTTTGTCATGATAAGACAGAGAAAGTCTTGTTTTATATCACAGCATGATTTAGTCTTGCTCCATGTTGTCGATTTCTTCACGCAATGTATCATCAAAAATTAAAGCATATACCTGTGTCGTTTCCGGATCACTATGTCCAAGTTGTGACTGCAAGGCAAATACGTCTCGATTTATCCGCCAATGCACAGTGCCAAAAGAATGGCGAAGGTTGTGTACGGACATCGGTTTTCCATACCAGGTTGTGTATTTCATCACCATCTCCTGGGCGGCCCGTTTCGTGAGCCGCTGGATCTTCCGATTGGGTCCAGTGGGGAGGGAGAGGAATACCGCTTTTTCCTTGTTGTCGGTCGGGTAACGCTCATCCCGGATTTTTAAGTATCGTTCCAGATCGTCAATTGCTCGATTTGAGATGTGGACAGCGGTTTTTCCTTCTTTACCTTTCCGTTCGACCCGCACAGCCCGTTCCACTCGATCAATGTCGCTGAGATCAAGGTTAACGGCTTCGTTGACCCGGAGTCCGCTACCCAAAATGAGAGATATGAAAGCCAAATCCCGCTCTCGGTTTAATTCGTAATAATGGAGCAATCGTTTTTTGACCGATTCACGCTCAGTGGAGGTTCGAACCGCTATGGCATAGCGGTTTTCCACAAAATCCAAAAAGTCGGCGATCTCTTCCTGGGATTTGAACACCCGACCCTTTAAGGCTTCGGCCTGTTCTCTCGGGTTTTTTTTGGCACTTTTCATTTCGACTTTGGCCATGACATTCCGTTTAAGCAAGGGAGTCCCGTTTTCATCCTCGTGGATCTGGCTCAAATAGTGGAAGAGGGACTTGAGGGAAGAGATCATCCGGTTTCGGCTCGAACGCTTATCCATGTTTGTGTAACGGAGCAGGTAATTTTGAAAACTCGTAATGTCTTCCCGACGGAGATTTTCCAAAACTGAGAGCGGAACTTCCCAAGGCTCGCCCTTAAAAAAACCTTCCTCAATCAACCAACCAAAAAAGCGTTCGTAATCATAGAGATAGGAGAGGAGGGTGTTAGGCTTCGCCCGGTCATCCGCTCGTTTGTAATCCACATAATATTCGACATAAGGAGGGAGATGGCGAATTTTTTCGTCGATGAGTCTGAAGATTTGTTTTTTGTCCAATTTCACACACCTCCCAATTATTTCCATTTTGATTGCACATAATACATTTTTCGTGAATTCTTGTTTACATAAAATTTTTATGGTCAATCATCTGTAAGCCGATCAGATAGATAATTTTTGCTCATGTTTAAAAAGGGTTGGTAAAGCAAATTTTCGGGTGCGAGCTCGAACTTGCCATCACGGAACAGCGATGCAATGCCATCGGTTCCGTACAGAATCCAATTCCAATCGGGAATGTTTCCGGCCAATCCGTGACGTTCCATAATTTCTGCCTGAATCTGTTCGATCCCATTCGTTACGGACATCGTATCCGGAGCATTCGCATCCAGAACATGGATTGTTGCGGTTGGTTTTGCAATATGTATGTGGCAATGGATTTCCGCACCCAGCTCAGTCACATAAATCTCGAACACGTTTTCACCCCCAATTTAAATGAATGAGACGCACAATTACAGTATAAACTTTTTTTAATTACGTTACAATCGATTTCATTTAAGAAGAATTATGTGCAATCTTATTAAGATAGGGATAAATATTTTCCTGTTTCTCCCCTGCTTATATTCATTGCTTTGGTTTTTCCAATTTCGCAAATACCCCGGTAACGGAGTTTTCGTCAAGACGGTATTCATAGGTGATATTGTAGATAAATCGACATTCCCCTCCTCTTAATCAGAAAAGAAACCGAATGCTACCAAATAGAAAGAAAAACGTCATCCACCTCCTCTTAAAAACCAAAGGTTTATCCCTTTAATCCGATGAGCCAAAGAATGGCATTCACCTCCTCTTTGATATAGGCTGCCGGTGAAAAAATACGCCATTCTAATTAGAATAGTGATTGAATGATTCGGAAGAACCAACCTGTTGATGTTCTGGTTTCATTTTTTACGGTTTTCAACCTTCCTTAACTGTTGACAATAATCAATTGTAAATTGCCTTTTGGGGTTCCGAAAATCTTAATTATGCCACTTTATTCTGATTACGGTTTACTTTCTGTAAGTCATACAAGATCGCATTGACAATCATATGGATGCGGTCGATGGCCGATTGGACATCCCTTTGTTTCAATTCTGGAAAGTGTTGGAGAGCGGTGAAAATGGCAAAGGCCTCCATAAGGTTATCGTGGTGTTTATGGAGAATGGAGCGAAACTGGTTTCGGTATTCTTCGTCCTGCATCCGATCAATATTAAAAACCGCCTCCAATTCATTCAGTTTTTTTGCGAACTCCTCCCCCCTCTCCACTCGGAACGTTTGAAAATCACGAAAGTAATCTTTGTGGACCATATAAATAAAAAATAGAGCTTCGTTCGCCAGGTGATCTTTACGAAATGGCGTAAACTTTCGATAGATGAGGTAAGATTGATGGAGAAAGATGAAGATCAAAGTCAATACGACAGCAATGATGACGTTTTCCCAAGTTATGGACATCGACATCACTTTCCTTTCACATTCCAGGAGGCGTTTTTATCTTCAATGTGGCCAAGAAGGGGTTTGTTCCCCACCCGCTCTGTAATACTATGGCAAATACCATCGAGAACATATCGGGTACGGTTCACGACCATTTGAATGTCTCCTGCGGAAAGTTTCGGGAGTTTGGGAAGGGTGTCCCATAAGATGTAGACTTCCATCACGTCTTTGGCGTAACGGTGTAACACCGAGCGGATGGAAGAACGATTTTCGGGGTTTTTTCGTAAGGATGGGCTGGTGAGTAGATTTTCAGTTAGATAAAACGCTTCATTCAACTCCGGAAAGCCATTCACCCCATCAGTCGTACGCCATTTCAGGCTCTTTTTGTGGACTTTCAAGAGAAAACGGATGCACTCGTTTGCCCTTTCGTCATCCGGAAACGGGGACCATCGCTTGTTGATTCTGGGTAGTTCCCAGATGAGGCACCCCGCCAGTATTAACGTATACAGCAGACCATACACGGTTTTGATCATTTCCATTAACGTTCACCTTTGATTCTTCTTGATGTAGACTTAAAAAATTTCCCAATGTTTAGCTTCAGAAACCCAAGAAAGCCCCTCTTCTGTATTAAGCCATTCTTCCGCCTTTTTGAATTGGTTGGCCCTTTTAATAATGTTTTTCTCTTTTAGTTCAGCTACATTTATATATTTAGTTCCTAAGATTTCTTCCTTTTCGTCAAACAACCACACTTCCATTATTGATAACTTTCCTCTTGAAGCCCCTGCTACAATTTTAGCTTTCTTAACTCCTTCAATCTTCATATCCAAGCTCCTTTCAATATTGAAGCCCGCTTTAGAAGCCCCATATTATTAGCAAATACCTCTTTAAAAGTTAAATTTGGGCCATTGTTGAAATGAATATGATCAGCTCACGAATCTTTCTTTTCTTCAATCGAAATAATTTTTATTTCAGAAATGACTTTTGCTTCTTCGTAAGCAAATTTAGCATCACTTAATGCTTTTTCATATTCAGTAATGCTATATTCACACATTTTTTTCCCATCGAGAAATAATCCAATTCTTTTAAAAACCATTTTTATTCCTCCTATACTTTTATAAGAACTCTCAATCAATATAATCAAAAGTTTTTAATTTCACTCTTTTACACCCAGTAATTCTCATCAATCATTTCTAAAAGATCTAAAGTCAATTTTACAGCTTCTTTTTGTTTTTCTTGGGCTTTATGTTTTTCGACTACGCTTTTATCGGCGACTTTAACACGATACGCCCCATTGCCTGATGTTCATCATCCATAAAATCCCACGGACTAAGACCGAACTTTATCAATCTGAAACAACGACTGGTACTCTTCCGGCCATAATGACGCGATAATGTGTGCCAGAGTCAGAATTAACAGCTTCATTCTTGTATCTGATGTATGTTTGGTAGTCCAATTTATCTTCTTTGATGACTTTCTTATTAGAAATAACAAATGCGTATTTGTTGTTTTCGTTATCTGAAAAAATGTACCGCCCATTTTTTGTTGTAAAATCATAGGAGAGTTTTTTATTGCTGTATTTTGAAGCAATTTTAGTTATTTCACTATAAAAATTTACAATCTCTTCCCTTTGTTCTTTTTGATAATTTCCGCAATAAAAAAGCAGATAAACGGGATAAGCTGTGAAGCACAATAACATAACGATAGTAGGAAGTACTGTTCTCATGAGTAATCCCCTTTCTCTTGACAAAATATCTTTTGTACCTATTATAAATCAATATTACCTATAGTCAATGGTAACATAAAATCAAATCTTGTAATATAAAAAAGAACCCCCTTTCGTCAAAGGGGATTTGTTTCGTTTCTTGAGAATCTGTCAGCAATCTCATACAAAATCTTCTTCTCGATCATTCTTAAATCAATATCGGCTTTCAATTTTGCTTCCCATTCACTATGAATTTTTCTTACTAATCCGTTACCCTTTAAAACACCTGTGTTCATCCATTCCTTTAATTCAAAATAAGCGTTTCGGAGTTCATCATCAGTCAATGATGATAGAGCGTTTCGAACCAATGGAATCATCCTCCTTTTTACCTAGTCAGGAAGTTTCGCTAGCTTTAATTTTCGACATCATCTTCAAATAAAGGATTTCTCATTTCTTCTAACCTCATTATATATTGACTTTTCCTATAGTCAATGGTATTCTAAAATAGAAATCATTTGAAGGCCGGAGTGAATGGAATGAACTTAAATTTAGACGATAACATTGTGCTGATTTCTCATACGGATTTGGACGGTTATGGGAGCGAGATTGTTTTGCGTGCTCTCGGATACAACCCGACCGTGTACCACCTTGAAAACCAAGAAGTAGATGGTTTTCTTCGCCGATATTTGGATGATATGTTGGACCACAAGAAAGAGATTCCCGCAGCTCTCTTCCTCACCGACCTTTCTCCAAATGAAGAGAATGCGGAAAAATTAAACTTGCTGCATCGTCAAGGGTTAAAGCACATGTATTTGTTCGATCATCACCAGACCGCTCTTTCCTTGAATCAATACTCTTGGGCGTTAGTCCTGCCAGAAAGCAATGACGGTGTGAAACAGTGTGGTACTTCACTTTTTTACTGCTTCTTGGCGGAAAACATGGGCATCAAGCTGGATGAGTATTCTAAATTGATCCTTGACCGAGTGGTTGAACTCATTCGTCTGTACGATACATGGGAGTGGGAAAAGGAAGGGGTTCAGGAAGCCAAGGACCTAAACACCTTGTTCTATCTGGAAGGGCCTGACCTATTTATATCAAACCGTCTCGCCCACATCAACGATCGGTCTCTAAAATATGAACATTTTAAAGAACCGTGGCTTCCTCACGAAGGGGATCTCTTAGAAATAGAAAATAATCGAATGGCCCGATACCTAAAGAATAAGGAACAGGAAATGATCACCATTACCGGCTTTTTCACCGATGAATACGGAATCCCCCTAACCGCCGGTGTCGTTCAGGCTGATCAGTATATCAGTGAGCTTGGCCACTATCTTTGCAACACGCACCCGGAAATCGACTTTGCTCTGATGCTGATGCTGACGAAGAACAAAGTGTCTTTCCGAGCGGTTAAAGAACACATCAACCTCATCCCCATCGTGAAACGTTATGGCGGTGGCGGACATAAGCATGCGGCCGGCTGTGATTTTATCCATCTGGGCAAAGAGTTCTTGGACGTCCTCTATGATCATGTGAAAATCGAAAAATGTTAGAAAAAGCCCGTTATGATTTTCCATAACGGGCTTTGTTTTGTTATAAGAAGTTTTTTTTATATTTCCCTCTCTTATAACACGTTCGAGCATGGCTAAATAATATTTTGAATTTACGATTGCTATGAATCGCCTTTCTCCCTTTTTTGTGTTAAAATAGGAACAAATGTTTGCATTGGGTGGTGTCGGGATGATCAAAGATCGAGGAATAAAAAAATGGACCTCATTTTTCCTCCCGGAACACGCTAAGATGCTCCAAGAGATGCTCGATGAAACAAATTGGATAGAGAAACCGGAGCTGGATGAACAGAAGAAGGAGGAACTAGATTTAGCCTTACACTACGCCATTCATCATAATCGTGAGGTGGAATTGGAAGTCTTTGTTAACCACAAGGTCGAGATTATGAGCGGGCGGGTTGATTCCATCAACATGTTAAACCGGAAAATTTATCTGGAAGATGGAACGTCCATCCCGTTGAATGACATTCTGAACGTTCGGGTTTTATAATTGAAGAAACAAAGCGAGGGATGACGATGGATGAACTAAAGGAGCAAAAGTTGCTTTGGAAGGTTTATGTTCGGGAAAATCGGCTGCCTCGTTTCGCCAGAGATTATCTGGACAGTTTTGAGAATCTTTCGCTTTCGACTCGTTATGAATACATCAAAGACATCGAATTGTTTCTGGAATTTCTGGTCGAATCTGAAATCGTGAAAAAAAGCGTTCCAGCCTTCATGGAACCGGCCGACCTTGCCACGGTTAAAGAGGAGGACATTCTGGAATTTCTTCGTCGCCTCACCCGTTATGAGAGGGAATACACCACTCGGAGCGGAAAACGGGTTGTCCAGGAATTCAAAAACGGTCCAAAAGGCAAGGAGCGAAAACGTGTGGTTCTCCACAATTTATTTCGCTATCTAATTGAGATGGGGCACTTAAAGCGGAATCCAGTGGAGAAGATTCGCATTCCTGTCGATAAGGTCTCGGACAAACCGGTCCTTACCCACTACGACCTTAACCGAATGCTGGAAGTGGCATACTACGACAACCCGGACGAGTTTCGTGCGTGGCGAAATTACGTGATCCTGAAGCTCCTCGCTTATACCGGTATTCGCATCGGTGAATTGATTGGGATGGACATAGACGATGTTTGGCGGGAGCGGGATGAGATGATGGTTACCCGTATTGACGGAGAAGGTGATGTGCTCCTTATCCCGCCCCCTGTCCGGAAGGATCTTTACCATTACCTCGACATGCGTTTAAAAATCGAAAACATCCAAAAAGGACATAAAAACGCTCTGTTTCTCTCTCAGCAGATGCGGCGGATGGATCCAAGGAGCGTGCGGAAGATGATCAAGAAGGTCGGCGAACGAGCCGGCGTACGAATTCCCGTGACCCCGCAAACATTTCGTAAATCCTGCGGAAAATGGCAATATGAAAAAACCGGGGATGTGCGGGAGGCAGCGGAGTTCTTAGGTTACCGTTCTGTCCAAACCTTCCGGCAGACGGTTTTAGAAGAGAAAGCATAAAAAAAGCAACCGGTAGAAAACCGATTGCTTTTTTTGTAGGTTCCGTTCTCACATCACGGGTTCCGCAGTCACCGGAAGCAGGTCGCCGATATCGACCTTCCCCCGGTGAATCATGTCCACGAAGAGGTTGACGATGTCTGGATCGAATTGGGTCCCCCTGCCCTTTCGGAGTTCCACCACCGCTTCCCATACCTTCCGTTTCTTCTGGTAGACCCGGTTGGAGGTCATCGCATCGAAGGAGTCCGCCACTGCGGCGATGCGTGCGACGAGTGGGATGTCTTCCCCTTTCAGACCAAACGGGTATCCTTTTCCGTCAAAACGTTCATGGTGGTAAAGCGTGATGGCAAGGATCGTCTCATCCGTGATCTCCAACATGTTTCTCAAGATGTCGTATCCGGCTTTCGGGTGTTGTTTGACGATTTCGTATTCTTCTGGGGTCAGGCGAGAAGGCTTCGTCAGAATTTCATCGGGGATTCTCCCCTTTCCGATGTCATGGAGCATCCCGCCCATGAACAACGTAAGGCAATCCGACGGCTTGAATCCGGCCGCCAACCCGATCTCATAGCAATAATACGCCACGTTCCGTGAATGTACATCCTGAAACAGGATGGCTTCGATCCGGTTGTACAAGCCTTCTTCCGCACCCCTCGCCGGAACCCCGTATTTTCTTCGTTTCCTCCCATTAGGAGGAGACAGAGTTTCCTTCAACAAATTCCGGTAGATGATGTCGAGTTCTTTTTTCTCTTGTTTGGTCACAAAAGCTACCCCCCAATGGCAAACATCTTTTTGTCTTTTCCGAAAACGAGCGGGGTTCAGAACCTGAATCAAGTCCTTGGCTTCTTCGGTATGACATCCAGACGTTCCGTGATGTTCGACACGTCCCTGCCTGTCACCCCGACAAGGTCATCGTTTTTATAGTATGCCCGGGCGTCCCTCACGACTACTTGGTCCGTCCCTTCAAAGTCATTTTCTTATTTCGATTTTACCATTGACTATAGGTTAAGACAATTTTAATCAAGCCTCTCCTCCCCTTTCCCCTTTTTGTGGTTTTACACTCGGATAAATATCAAAAAATGGGAAAGCACCGCTTCAACAGCGGTGCCTATGTGCATCGGCGTGCCTTCATTTTTTTCACGCTAGTTGCTTGGAAACAGCTTTTCCGGCAGCGTTCTGACACCATGGTAATGAAATTTTCATAAGTCCTCATCCACTCCCTTAACAATCAATGGGCTTTGAAATTGTAAAGGGGTTTAATCACCCGTTCAATCATAGCGGTGTCCTGGATATTTTCCATGATTTCTTCCATCGGTTTGTAGGCCATCGGACTTTCGTCCAATGTCTCAGGAACAACGGACGTACTCCAAACATTCTTCATGGTTTCTTTGAATACTTCCATGGAGAGATTGGCCTTCGCTTTGGAGCGGCTCATCAGCCGGCCGGCACCATGAGGAGCGGAATAGTTCCAATCCGGGTCCCCCTTGCCGATGCAAATCAGGCTGCCATCCCGCATGTTCATCGGGATGATAACCCGTTCGCCTTTTTGAGCGGAAATGGCTCCCTTTCGCAAAATCATGTGTTCCATGTCGATGTAGTTGTGGATGGTCGTGAATCCGTCCACCACCGTCCAGCCCATGTGTTCGACGATTTCCTGGACCATCGCCTTGCGATTCAAGGACGCATAGTATTGGGCTATTTTCATGTCGTGCATATAGGCGTCGAACGACTTACCCTCCACATATGCCAAATCCTTCGGGATGTTCGGCCTCTTCAAAGCGGCGAGGGTGGATTGAATTTCCTTCTCTCTTCCCTCACGTTTCAGTCGCTCGATGATCTCCTGCTTCTCCTGTTGTCGACTCATGAGCTCATCATAAGCCCGTTTTTGATAATATTCAGCGACCTGCTTGCCGAGGTTCCGGGAACCACTGTGGATCACGAGGGCAACATGGCTATCATCCCATTCGTTCAGCTCGATAAAGTGGTTTCCCCCGCCAAGCGTGCCGATAGATTTTTCTGCCCGGTCCACGCTTACGGGTGCAATAAGATCGCCGAAGTTGACTCGATTGGCGAGCGGGTGTTTTTTCGAACGGATAGAAAAACCACTCGGGACGTGCTTCCGGATCGTTTCATCCAACTGGTCGAAATTAACCTTATCCGGCGGTGTGGCGATGATAGCCACTTCCATTCCACAACCAATGTCGACCCCCACAAGGTTGGCAACGATCTTGTCCTGGATCGTCATGGTTGTACCGATTGTGCAGCCTTTCCCGGCGTGCGTGTCCGGCATGATTCGAATTTGGCTGTCTTTCACGAATTCCTGGTTGAGGAGTTCGACGATTTGTGCAGCCGCCTCGGGCTCGATGTTGTTCGTGAATACTTTGGCGGTGTTGTACTTTCCTTTCAATTCCAACACGAATAATCTTCTCCTTCCTATCTGTATGAGATCACTAACATAGAGCAAATGGAGGAAGAACACGAGGGATGACATCCTTCGTGCTCACTTCGTGACGAGTTCAGGTGTTGGTCGCATCCACGTTCAGAACTCTTCCTCCCCGTTTTCTTCTTCTTCCTCCCATTCCTCGTCGTCCCATTCTTCGTCTTCCTCAATGAAAACGAGTTTCATAGCAACGATTTCGCCATTTTCCTCGGCCGTGTAGACATCGTAGATGCCGTCACCATATCCGCTGGAGGCGACCACTCCACCGTCCAATACTCCGGCCATGGCATCTATGGTGATCGTGCAGCAGGAACCGTACCATTTGTCCCCTTCCTTCCGAGTATCCAACCACTCAGGAATGGGGGTATCCCCCACGCAAGCGTCGTTTCTGTATTTGTCCTCTTGGAAAAATCCTGCTTGACCGCTATCAACGCCGACGGAAAAGTATTCTTTCTTCCATTGGAACCGCAAGTCCATCAGCGATCCGTGGGCTTCATGGAAGGCGATCAATTCGCCGACCCGCTCTCCACTGTCGCATGTCCGGGCGACGGCTTTCCATAAACCGGTTTTGACACCGCTTAAGATTCCCTGACACCATATCCCTTTTGGATAACACGGATCGGAAACCACCACTTCCCCTTTGGAAATTTCGAATCTCCCCAATTCTTTCAAATCCAAATCCACTGTCATTCATCCTTTCTATTTTAATTAAATATTAATTATGCCCGGTGCCGAACTACCGGGCGACTGTTTTTTCTCGTTAGACAGCCTGTCTCCAATGCGTGCAGGTGGACGTGAAGGGGAGTTCTAAACAGCAATGACAGAAGGTTGGATGGGTGGGACCCCCGCCTCTTCGATTCCAAAATCCTGCACGATGGCGTTATGAAGGGGATTGTTAATTCCCCGGAGCTGGGAAGCATCCAGGGAAATCTCATATTCCTTCACCTTTTTGAACGTTTCCCTTTCTAACACCCGCACTCTTTGAATTTTCCGGATTCTCGGCCGATCCGTTGGATAGATCGGGGTGTTGTCCGCAAAGCTGATATCGACGGAGCCAACAATATCAGCTTCCAGAAGAAATCTTTTCTCGAACTCTGACCATTTCATCTTTTTCATCCTTCCCTTACCCTTATTACTTTCAACACGCCAATAAGCTGATCTACGTCTTTTTCTGTCGCATTATCATTGACGATGAATGAGTCTATTTGCACGTACCATTCATTCTCTCCGCCCCCGGTATAGTCGTCGGTGACATGCACTACCAATTCCAAGTTTTCCGTTATTGGAAGCAAATAGCTTTCTGCTCCAGGGGCAAGCAATCCCAATGGTCTATGATTGATACCATATTTCTCCATGTATTGGTTGATGGCATACAACACTTCATCGCCCTCTTCTTCCTCATAAATGCCTTCATAATCCGGCATTTGTTTCCGGAAGTAATTCCCAAGCCGCTTGGCGATCGGCGTATCCTCATAACTGAGGATCCTGGTCATGGACGCCACTCGGCCTTCCTTCCTCGCTTCCATCAGACGAGCAAATTCAGACTTCCTTAACTTCATGCTTTTTTCCTCCTACTATTGTTCTTCCGTACGAAATCATGGTTTGATTCCTTGTTTTTATGTGATTCCCCTTATGCTACGGTCATGTGGCCATATTCATAACCAGTAGCAAAAGGGTTTCAGTCACCCATAAAATCAGGCAGAATATCGTCTCTCTATCTTTTTCACTTCAGGGTAAAGATACAGATTATATAGCCAATCGTTGTAATCATAGGTAACGATAATGTCCGCCCCGGGGCAACCATGATACAAGGAATCCAAAAGAACTGCTAAATCAATATGGTCTTGTTTGTCATAATGGCAAGGATATAAATCCTTTCCTTTCTTCACGTAGGGCGGATCAATGAATATCGTTGCATCGTCCCGCCAATAGGCCTCTTCAATCAGATCAACAGCATTTTCGTTCGTCACTTCGATCCGGTCACTCAATTTATGAATCCGTTCAATTCTTCGGATGAGCTCATCAGGCTTCCATCGGCAAAGGAGTTTTTCTTGACTGCCATGTTTACCGCCGATTGGGTTGGCTTTATAAATGCCACTGTAAGCCAACCGATTTACCAATAGAGAAGCCCATGCCGCATCAACCATATCCACGTTCCGATAATCCGCTTTAATTAGTTCCTGGGCTTTGAAAAAATCTTCGTGGGTGGGGACGATCGACCGGATTTTTTCGATTATCGCAAATGGGGCGTGCTTTACCATATACCAAAAGGAAAACACGCCAAAATCTAAGTCATTCAGATGAAGAGATTGAACAACGCCAGCATCCAGCATAGCGAGCTCAAAACTTCCGCCCCCCGTAAATGGAGAAATCAGTTTTCCGGTTTTTAGTTTCTGGAGATGTAAATACAAATAATCAATGATCTTTGATTTTCCACCCGGATACCGATACGGAGAAAGTCTCTTGTTGAATTTTTTGTTTGTTTTTGTGCTGGACACGGCTGCCGTTGCTTTTTCCTCAAGAATTAGAATAAAACGATGCCTGTCTTTGATATGGTCATAATAGGTGAATCCGTCACAAACCTCGCACCAAAACCCTCTGCCGTTTGGATCGGGTTGAAAATCTCCTTCTTCCATTGTGCTTACTGTTCCGCAAAAACGGCATTGCATTTTCTTTCTTTCCATGCTCTCTCTCCCGATCAATGTGCCTTTGTCTCTTTCCTTTTAGATGTGCAACAACCTCTTCTTTTCAATTGTTAACGACTGTAAAACGTGGGACAAATCGACCTTTATGCTCATCAACCAGCATTCCGTATACCTCCATTTTCACTATCTTGTTTCAACGGGTTTTCGATACTGTACTTGTCACAAAGAAGCTGGAACACTTGCATGTATCTTTTGAATCCCTGGTATGATAATGGGGCTTCTAAGCTCCGCACCATCCAAAACAAACATTCTTCCTCTACCAGCCAATACTTGGAATGGATCGGGATTTCTGCATATTTTCTCACTTTTGCCTGCAATAATACTTCATCAACTTCCGCCAAGTTCTGGACACTTTCCAACTGGCCAAGTTTCAACCACAAGATGTGCCATTTCCATTCAGGAATTCTGGCTTCATCTGCGATCCGCTTCTGTGTAAGGAGGGTCTTTAAGGCTTTCATCTTCTTTTTGTTAAGTGCTGTGGGTTCTTTTTCCCAGCTCTTCATCAATATTTTCGCCTTTTGGGAGACCTCCTTTTCTCCGACCTCCAATCCGAACATGCCGAACATACCTCCTCTTCTATTCTTCTGTATTCTCGCAAACGATGGACTTTTCCATCAGTCCCCGCAAGGATCATCTTTCCCGTCGATGTTTTCTTGATTTAATTATACAATTGCTTATAGTCAATGGCAATAAACAAAAAACAGAGAGCCCATTTTTGAGCCCTCTGTTTTCGTTGGAGTTGCAATTTTCCAAAGAACATTTAACATTTTGTTCTAAATTTAGTTGATTTTTTCCCTGTTTTTTAAGCAAGTAAGCGGCTGACTATTGATATTTCGGTTTCCTAATATGAATTATCCTCTATGTAGGGAATGATCAGGATAACCTGTATGAATCTCTTAATATACTTTATTCTTATGTATTCCTTTGGAATACGTGTATTAACCTGTTTCGTACTAAATATCGTCAACGGATGATTTTGTTCTCCCTAACCTTACGAAATCGTAGTTCTGCGACTCGGGCGATATATTGGGTGGCAAGATTCTCTAGTTCGTCCAACAAGTCTTCCGGGTTTTTGTATTTCAGGGAGGCTTCCCGAAATTCCAATGGATGCACGAACGGAGCGTCGATCACGCTGAAAGAATCCAGCTCAATATCGTAGCATCGGTCAGGAACAAGGTTCTGGTTCACCACCCAATATTCCCCCGTCACCCACGCATCAAGCACCCAACCGGAGAAATACAGGTGGGCTGGCGGAATAAGGTTAGCCGGATCCACCTTTCGTTCGTCAAATTCGTACACTCGGATTCTGTGTGTTTTTTTACAAGTTTCAAGTGCATATCCCCCACCTGGCATGGCACTTAGACAATCCTCGATGCTTTTGGCCACGCAGATTCGGGGGATATTTCCGTTTTCGCCTTCCATACGCTGTTCCCGATCAGGAATGCGAGGTGTAAAAATCGGGATGACTTGCGAGAAGTCGTACGAGAGATGAAAGAGCATCTAACCCCCTCCTTTGGTCGGTTTGTTTATCCTACAAACCAGTGGGTGGAAGTATCGCTACAGAGCAATCGGAGAGGTTTCAAGCACAAAAAAAGATCCGGATGAAACCGGATCAGAACCACAAGAATAACCATTCCTTTAGCGGCGTATCAAGTCACGACACACCTTTATCCCCCAAATCGAATTACCAAAGGTAATGAACGGTCTTTTTTTGATAAGAATTGACGAATTTTTGTATTGGGACTTGGTAAAGAACTCATTTGTGGCTGCCTTCGTTGAAGATTATACGGAATGGAAGTAATTCTCAGAGGACCACATTTGGAAGAGTGAGTTTTGATGGAGCATGGTTTAAACTTTCCCATTGTTATAATTTCGATGGGACCTTGAGTGGCCCCATCATCCTTCTTGCGTATGGAATTGTCACACGGCAGTTTCCAAGACTTCGCATTCCAGGATGGTCTTTTCGAATTCACCGTTTTTCGATGAATGAGAATAGATGAGGGCACACCGTTCTTCCACCAACAAGGTGAAGAGGTACCCACAGAGCACCTCTTTGGACATCGGCTCATCATCAATGGCGTCCCATTCAGTTTCAGTCGGTAAAAGCAGATAACCCTTTTCATGCTGTATCAATTTTTCTTGGTTGATGGGCCGACGATCTGAAGACAATGTGGTGATGACGTCACCAGTTTGGAAAGGTAGGGATTGTACTTGGCGATAAATCCGATAATAGGCGAGTATCCGTTCCTGTAAATCAAGAAGATAGTCTTCCAAAGATCCCAAATCGGCGATTTTGGGAATTTGTTTTTTCATTATGGGGAGAAGGCGGATAAGCGTCTCTCTATCCCGGAATGGACCGAGGTATTCCATGCTTGCTTCACGGGATTCCTTCAAATATCCGAGGAAGTCCCGTATTTCCTCCAATGTCTGGATCTCCCTTTCGAACGCTTCGAATGTGTCCAATGACGGGTTTCCGAGATCCAGCAAGGCGTAATCGCTTTCATCCAAATTAAGCAAGAGATTTGCTTGGATGTTTTGATTCGGCGTGTGAACATTCCAAGCGAGCGTTAGAACATCTTCGTTCCCCAACTTTTTCAAAGGATCGGTTGGTATAACTCCCACTTTTACCACTCTTCCTTCTTATATTTTTTTATAAAGCATTTTGAAAAAGAGGGTAACAAATCTCTTATATGAGATTTTCACTATTATACATCGCCCATTTCCTATGGTCAATAACACCGGAACGGCCCCACTTCTCGCAATTATTAGGCCTTTCTCCCTACCTCCATAAAATCGACAGGAATTGATAAAAAACCCCAGTTTTTTTGAAGCCTTGACCTTATTTTACACCATGTCCCCATTTTTGAAAAACTGTTTTCGAATGTTTTTATGTTTGCTACTTTCGACCCATTCCTTGGACTCTGTCCTCTTGGAATCCGACCAAAGTCCTGGACATTTCGTTGAGTTTAGTATAGAACATATGTTCGTAAATGTCAACGCTGTACGGGAAATGATACCTCTCAAAGCCGTCTGGTTTTCGCAGATAGAAACGCTTATTTTCCCAAATTTCCGCACATAGCATGAAAAGATCCTAAAAAACAGGTGTTTTCCAAGAGAAAACATAATTGTTTCTAATGTTAATAGTTTCCATAAAAATTGACTAAATTCAAATTGACTTTAGGCAATCGGTCTTGTAGAATTGGGGTGATAAAGGCGATTAAGGTAAAAAAAAGATTAGGAAAGAGACAATAGGGTTGAATAGGGGACATGTTGAAATGGTTGAGCAATTTGTTTGAGGGGGAGAAAAAATGTTTCCAGAAAAACTGGACATTCCAAGAATGGTACGGACAGAAAGAGAAAAGAGATTCATGACCTATGCTGACGTAGCAAAGGGGGTAGGAGTTTCCGCTTCCTACATTTACCGATTGGAGAAGGGAATGCGGAAAAAGCCCTCATTTGATGTACTGGCACGTATTATTGAATTTTTTGGCCTCACAGATCGGGATTTAAGACAGTACATTGATGGTGATATTTCTGAACCCCCTATTCTTGGAATCCAACAAGAGTTGTTGGATTTTGCTAAAGAGATGGATACAAACAGCATGGCAGAAGTCTCAAAATTATTGGATATGGTTCGGGAGTACCAGAACAGCGTCCGGAAGGTTTCCTCACTACAGTAAGAAAGCACAAAAAAAGGCTAAGGGAGTTTGATTTCCTTAGCCTTTTTTTTCGTTCGGTGGTTGCGTTTCCGGCCTTTGGCCCGATCTTCGATAGGACGAGGCATTTTGCGGATTTTTCGTTGGTATCTTGACTTTCTCTCGAAGGATTCATAGAGATCTTCGTAATCTACCATAAGCCTTTTCCCCTTTATTTTGGAGTTATCTTATGGTAGATAAATCCTTTTGGTTTATTCCGGATTTTCCGTTTCAGCCTGTCCTATCTCTTCCGCCGGTCTTCGCAAACTGGGAATGGCACCACATTTTCAGGATCTTCTTTTTTGCTTTTGGGGACCGAATCCGTTTTTCCTCTATCCTCCCCCTTTTTCTTCAGATATTCACACGGGATAAACAAATCGAATCCAACCACCACCTGACCGGCATCATTAACGATCCAGTAATCCCCCGATTCCGGCTCCTTCTTGACCGGGTAAACCCTACAAGGCGTGAAACTTTTCCCGTCGCCGGCAGCCATCTCCAATCCATCCGAACAAAAAACGACGTGGGTGGCCTCATCCATTGGGCAGACTTCGTATCCTTGGGTGTCCGGAGCCGACTCGTTCCAGTGTCGAGTGACCGCTAAATAATAGTCCTTCTCTGGGATCTGTCCAACAAAACATAGGTTCTCTTTTTCTTTACAGAAATTGATATCCTCTGTAATCAGAGCCATCCGCCCTTCTCTGTCTGTTTCCCGAACCTTCCCAACCGAACGGAGTTCGTTTCCGTTCCGATAGGTCCAAACCGCATCGACCACGACCAAACGGCCAGACCATTCCCAGATTTGCCCCTTTTGGTACATGCTTGATCCCTCTTCCACTTGTTTTCTTATACTCATTCTAATATGGGTATGTACTATAGTCAAAGGTAGATCGCCACTTGTTCCCTGGATGGCTAACGAAACAAATATAAAATGAAAGAAAAAAAGAGAGCCGTTCTGGCTCTCAAATAACGAAAGCAAGTTGTTCATACTTTTTACCGTTATACGTAAACGGTTCACCGAACAATTTGTATTTAGTCTCTCTTTCTAATTTGTTTTCCTGAATCGTCATCTCACAGCGTTTTGAGAACGTAGGAACTAAATGTTCCATGAAACGATTCAGGAAAGTTCGGACCATCGCCGGATGTGACCCTTCCTCCACTTCCCGGATCACATCTTGCATGAGATATAAGAGGTCGAGCTTGTGGTTTGGGACGAGTAGATCATACAACTTATCCCAAGAAAATTGCTCTTGGTATACCATCCCCCCATCTAAATCAAGACGTACAAATGCTCCATCAGCCTTCCTTTCAAGGACAAGTCTCTTCTGACTTCCCTTATCTTTCCATCTGTAATCCAGAGTACCGTTGAATGCTTCCAACAATAATTTCATGAACCTTCTGAACCCAACACCCCACATTTTACTTATCCTTCTCCTTTCATACCTTAATCCTGTTCGATCCAAATAAAGCGTTTTTCTTTATACCTGTGTTTTTACGTTCATCCCATTGTACAAATCCGAGTCGCGTTTTATAACGATATAAAAAAAGGCTGCGATCTCGGCAGCCTTATAAATCGACGATTCGCAAAATGCGGACAACCCGATTTTCCTCGATTTCCCGTTTTGTCCGTTCGATCGCCATCCTTTCCTTCTGGGTTGCTTCCCGGATGACCTTCACGTCATCTTTGGTAATGAAGATCCCATCCGGTAAAGCAAAGTAGGCCTTCCCATTCGTATACTGATAGCACATCCCGACAAACGTCCGATTCTGAACTTGAAAAAGAAAACATTGGTTGACCGGGAAATCCGGTCGCTTTTCTTCCTCATGCAGCTCTTCTGTCACCGGCTCGACCAGTTCCGGCTTTCTCGAACGTTTGAATAAACGAAACATCGTTTTAATCCTCCTTCCATCGTTTTTTGCCATTATCTATAGATAATATAGATTGATCCATATCCTTTACTTCCTTCATCGTGGATGGAGTCTGTCGAAGAAAAAAAGAGACCCACAAGGGTCTCAAACAACATGAGTAAAATTCGGGCACTGCCGGGCGAGATCCAAAACATCTCGAATCGAAATCCGAGTGGTTGTATAGGGCCGATGGTTGTTGCAGTGGCACAGCCCCAAGCCCAATTCTTCGCTGTTGTAACAAGTCAATTCCCGGCGGTAAAACCCCCCTTCGATACTGCCGAAAATTTCATCAACTGAAACCCGCTCTCCATCATTGTTTTTGATCCATTCGAGAACAAGTTGGTCTCTCTCAACTTGTTCCAGAATGAACCGATCCCTCTCCGTCAAGAGAGAGCGGGTCTTTTCGTCAAGGCGGTCAACAAATCGTTCAAATTTTTTTTCCTCATATTTTTCACGACTGATGACCTTCTCTACCTCGATGACCCCAAAGAGTTCAAACCTCGGTAACTCGTTCATTTCTTCCGGTTCCATATCGAACAACATCCGATAAAGTACCGGCGACGGGATCGCTTCCCACTTTTCTCCAGACTCCATCACAACAAGATCGAAATGGAATACGTCTGCCTCGACATAGATCAGACGATCGTAATTCTCCATCCTTAAACGGTTCACCCATGCTTCATTTTTCTTTTTCAACATAAATATCCTCCCTTTGCAAATAAAAATTGACTTGGTCAATTCCTTTTTTAACATTCCTTTTATCTTAAGGGATTTCGCGAAAAAAAATAACAGGACCGATATGATCCTGTTACAAAGAGTCCTTTCCAGTACCACCGATTAAGTGATGGGAGTTTGATGTTTGACAGCCATCCGAAAGAATACAGGGGCTGGTTCGAGCCCGACGGCGAGTTTGGCGTAACCATCCGCTAGCTCGTTGAACTCATTCCCAGTGTGGGCGGTAACTTTCCGGAATTCCACACGCATCGTGGGGTTTTCCCGGAAAAACCGTTGCATCCAATCGTAGTAGGTTTTGGAATAGGCCGTCTTCCTCCCCCATTCGCCTGTGGCGTGCTTACCAACGCCCTCGTAGTCGTGGTGGATGACGACGTGTGTTTCTCCCGCCTTTTTGGCGTACAGGAGAGCTTGCATCGCTCCAAGCAGTTCGCCGCCCACCTGGAACATCTCCACCGCTTCCGGGTTTTTCCCACTCCCTCGATCTGTGTGAACGACCTTTCCGTCTTTCACGCAGACGAGGCCGAAACCATAATTCTGGATGGCTTTGTTGTAACTGCCATCAACGAAACAGTGAAGCGTTTCAGGTTCGAGCTCTGTCCCGCTTATGTTTCCTCCTTCATTCAGGGCAAGGTAGCGTTCCGCCTCTTCTCTCGTCTTGAAACCTTTGTAAACAGCTCCGGCGACCCCTTTGATGAAGGGCTCCCCCTCGCTCCAAGGTTTTTCGAGAATGAGATTTTCGACCGGATTTCCCGTTTGGGGATCCATACCCTTCTTAATGGCGTACACCTTTTTCATCTTAATCACAGCCTTTCTGATCGATTTTTGTCATTTCATTTCCATTGGTTGCCCAATTCCTGACTTGTTTTGTTCCTTTTATTCTAGAAATTCCACTATCCCTCATAACCTTTCAGACTTCCCATACCGATTAAATCGACATACCGATTAGTAGAATACAAGAAACTGAAACGGTGTACGAAGGAGGCTTTTGCCATGTGGAAACGCCTGAAAGCGAAACTGAAGGGGCGGAAAGGATTTGGCTCCATCGAGATCGCAATCTGTTCGCTCATCATCCTTATGATGATTGGCGGTTTGGCCGATATGATTCAAATCATGCAGAAAATCGACACCGTCAGCCAGACCACAGGGTATGTTGCCCGAACCATCCAAAAACAAGGCGGTGTGCGAACAGTACGAATCCAGAACTTTTACGGCAAGTACACGACTACGCCCGTCTTATACAACAACGTGAAGGATATGATGGCGTCAAACGGGATACCAGAAGAGGATTGGAAGTTGTATATCGCTGTCGGAGACAAAACTTATTCGATCACACCGTCTACTTCCGTTCCGCTCGTCAATTACGGTTACCGCATGAAGGTCATCTTGAAAGTCGATTATCGCTGGGCAATCTTGAGCAACATGATCCCGATTGACTTAAAAGCGACCAAGGATTCCGTCCGGGAAGTCCTCTCCGGTTATCAAATCCGGAATGGAGACGGAATGGGAACCGATCTTTCTTTGTAAGAAAGTCCCCTTTTCGGGGGCTTTTTTTATCCCCGCTCCTCGGCCTTCTTGGATTTTGTAACTGGGACTTGGGATGAATAGCATGAATTAAACGAAAGGGGGGTGATCACCACAATCCGCTCATCCACTTCTCCGGCAACATGACCTTCCTCATCCATCCGACCTTATCACGAAAGGGGATACGCCTCCATGAAATATGTTGTGGACACCTCATCGCTCATGCACCACCTCTCGGAAATCCCGTTTGCTGACTGCATCGTGCCCACTCTGGTACTTCGTGAATTGGACAAGCTCAAGAACTCCTCAAATCCGGAACTGTCCATCCCTGCACAGACGGCGATCCGAGCCATCCGGAAACATCACAAGGAAATCCAGTTTGATTTCAACCAATACACCCGTTTCACCTACCTTTCCGAGGACGAATATGACCTTAGTTATACGGACAACCGCCTTCTGGAATCGCTGTTTCACCACCGGGAAAGCGGCCGGACGGTCGGTCTTATCACCAGCGATTTCGGTTTAGAAGTCCAGGCGAGATCGTTCGGGTTTGAGGTTTTAAATCCGGAAGACCGGACGAAAAAAGCCTATCATGGCACCATCGCCATACCGGCGGATGATCACCGGCTTCCGTACTTCTTCAAAATGCTGTCGAATCCGGTACAAGAGAACGTTTTTGACTGTCTGGTGGGAGAATACATCCTAATCCTCAAGGAACCGGACATCCCGCAGAAGGGAGGCGGTGACGAGGAACAGGTAGCTGGGGTATGGAAATGGACCGGTGCCCATTACAAACGGGTTTCCATGAATCAGGTATTCTCCAGTTCGGTTTTTCCGGAAGTAAAACCGAAAAACTTCCGGCAAGCGGCCGCCATGGACAGTCTGAAGAACAACCCCTTGACCGTCATTACCGGCAAGGCAGGCAGTGGGAAAACTTACCTGGCGACCGCCTACATCATGCAGCAAATCGAGCAATTCGAGCGTCCCGTCTACCTTGTCACTAACAACGTGCCGTTGAGAGGAAGCCGGACGTTCGGATTCAAGAAAGGAAAAATCGTTGATAAGATTCTAGAATCCAACCTGGGGAGTATCCTGAAAAGCAAGGTCGGGGCGGACTATACTGAACACCTCGTCAAGAACGATAAAATTCAATTTGTTCCGCTGGAGGACATTCGAGGGACGAGCTACAACGGCATCGTCTACGTCACCGAAGCCCAAAATTACACCATTGACATGGTAAAGACCTTGCTGGAACGGGTGGAAGAAGAAGGTCAGATCATCTTTGATGGTGATCAACGGCAAATCGACCTGTCCTACGCCAAAGGGTCCAACAATGGAATTTGTCGGTTGCTGGAGGTTTACAAGGGGACAGGCTTCATGGGGCATGTCGAACTGCGAGACAATCTGCGAAGCGGGCTTTCCAAAATCGCCGACAAGATGTAACCCATCACCCTCTGTTCCCAGAAGAGTTCTCATATTGTGTATCCCCACACATGATCAAAAATCATTCAAAAGAGAAGCAGCCCCATTTGCAGAGGGACTGCTTCTCTTTTTATTTCTTTTCGGAAGGTGTATTGGAAGGTTGAGTTTCCGTTGTTTGCTTGCTCTTTTCCTGTTCCTTCCCTTCAGGAGGATTCATGTCTTTATTTGTTTTCTCTGGAAGAGATTTTTCTTTTTTCCCCGGATCCAATTTCTTGAGGTCGATGTTGGGTACTTTGACCCCCTTACCTTTTAACTCTTTGATGATGTCACTCAACCTTTTAAACTCCTCTTGCGTGAGGGTATCCCCTGAGATGATTTTTTCAATGAAGCTGTTGAGTTCCTCCTGCAAGGCTTGAATTCTCGCCTCTTCTTTCCGGCGTTCTTCTTCCTGCCGTTGTTTTTCCTCTTTCTGGCGTTGGATTTTTTCCAGTAACGCATCACGCTGGGTGGCAGCGATCGTTTTAAGTTCGCGAATCTCTACGGAAAACGCATCCTTGGCAGCCTGATGCTTCACCTGATCGTTCTGCATTTCAGCTTCCTCTATGAGACCAAGCCATCGGTCGTAATCGTCCGGTGTTTTCATCTGGAAGTTTCTCGCCTTCTCAATGGCTTCCGCCGTCAGCCGTTCCCGCTTTTGTTCTTCTTCGGCCGTAAGTCCGTAGATGATGCGGTAATCTTCTTTGGCGAGACGGGCCAATTGCCGTGCAGTTTCCTTGCGAAGCCGTTCTTTCTCGGCCCACTTCCGCTCGGCTTGAAGGGTTTTATACCCTTTTACTCGTGAGTATAGGATCCCGCCACTTCTATACACCGAATCCGGCATCTTGAAGTCGATGACCTTTTTTCCTTTGTGGAGTTTGGCATTCCACTCTCTGAATACGAGCTTAGGCAGGTTCATTTCGGATAAGGAAAGGGTCTTCGGCATGTCATGACCGACCCAGATAGCGGTGGTATAGTATGGCGTGCCCCCAACGAAATAGCTGTCTTTATCAGCGGTCGTCGTCCCTGTTTTGCCAAAGGCATACGGGTAATTGGGAATCTTTGCCGCCTTCCCGGTACCTTTCGTAATGACCCCTTTCAGGACATCCACCATAAAGTAGCTGGCGTCATCTCGCCATACGGGGATTTTGGTATGATGATTTTCTACCAGCGTCTCACCGGTCACGCTGTCTTTAATTTTCCGGATGTTTGACGGCTCAATAAATTCCCCACCCCGGGCAAAAGTCGAATAGGCCGAGGCCATCTCCACGGTCGTGACCCCGTTCGTGAATCCCCCGAGGGCGATGATGGGATTGGCGTCTTCCGGGGCAAGATGGGAAAATTCCATGAGCTCCAACTTCTTCATGAACGTATCCGCACCAACCGCACTGGCCAACTTGAAGGCAACAGTGTTCACGGACTGTTCAACAGCATAGCGGATGGTCATGGGGCCACGATAACCCCCGTACCAGTTTTTCGGCCCATTTGGAATCTTCGAGTCCACGACGATGCTTTCCGGCCGATACCCTGCTTCAAAAGCGTTGGCGTAAGCAATGATGGGCTTGGCGGCTGAACCCGGTTGCCTTGGGGATTGATATGCCCGGTTCAGGTTATCCCCTTTTTGCCCCCGTCCACCAACAATGGCGACGACCTCACCCGTCTTGTTGTCCACTGTGGTGACGGCGATTTGGGTCTGGTAACGCCCGTCTTTCGACTTGGCTTGGAAACCGGAAGTCAGGTGAGCCACGGTTTTTTCCAAAGCGGCCTGGGCTTTCAGATCGATGGAGGTGTAGATCTCATACCCGCCTCGGAGGATGCTTTGCCAAGCCTTTTCATAGGCTTCCTGGTAGTGTCGTTCATAGGCTTTTTGTTCCTCCTTCGATACAAACCGGTACTGGAAGTGGAATCCATCCCGTTTCATCAAATCCTCGGCCGCCTTGTGAATGGCGAAACTCAAGGCGTAATTGTTGGACACCCGGTTGTCGAAGTTGTGTTTTTTCACGTTGAGCCGGATGGGTTTGGAAACGGCTTGTTCGTATTCTGACTTGGTAAGAATCCCATTGTCCAACCAAATCTTTAAGATGCGGTTTCGTTTATTGAGAGCATTCTTCGGTTGGGTAATGGGGTCGAACAAGGATGGGTTGTTTGTGATTCCGATGATAACGGCACATTCAGATGCGGTGAGGTCTTTTTGGTCCTTTCCGAAGTAATACCGGCTCGCCGGACCGATGCCGTAGTTGCCGTGGCCGAAGTAGACGTTGTTGAGGTAGTCGGCGAGAATTTCCTTCTTCGACATTTTTTTCTCTAACTCTTGAGCGATCACTTGTTCCATCAGTTTCCGCTCGATCGTCACCTGATTGTTTTTCAGGATGACATTGCGAACGAGCTGTTGGGTGATGGTGCTTCCTCCCTGCACGTCTCCGCCGATCACCGTCGAGAAAATGCTTCGGATCGTGCCGTACAGATCGACCCCGTGGTGGATCCAAAACCGCTTATCCTCCACGGCCACCACCCCTTTGAGAAAATACGGGTTGATTTCCTTGTAGGGCGGGGCTTCATAGTCATACTCTTTGAACTCCTTGATGACTTTCCCGTTCTTGTCATACACCACAGTCGGTTTCCGTTGAACGAAGTCCGATTTCTTGATGGACTTGGCGATCTCAAACCCCTTGGTGACGCTGGTGGTGATGGTGTCCCCGTACTTATGCCAGAGCACGCCGCAAGCGATGACGGCCGCCACAAGGAACAACAAAAACAGCCACAACAAGATCTTCAAGATCCGGCCGATGATCTTCCGCCAACGAGGTTTTTCCTTCTTCGGCGGATGGCGGCGAGCCATCCGGGAATTTCCGTCCGATTGAGGCGGGTTTTCCCAGGTTCCGGGGTTCATCCCCATCCCTCCTTCATATCTCATTTACCTTTACATATAGTCAACGGAATTACAAATTCATGATACCTCTTGTTTTGCCAATAGTCAATGAAAAAATAAAGAAATAGCCCGCTTCCTTTAGCCGACAAGTTTTTTCGAATGTCGGAGAATCAACGTTTTCAGTTCGCCAAGAGATCGGAAAGAATGGAGGTTATTGAAGGTCGTGAAGGCTGTTTTTCGTTCGAGGGCGTTGACGTCTTTCACGTAACGATCGTTGTCGGGATTTCGTTCGTTTAATATGAGGTCTTCTTGAAAGGCGAGACCGAAGAGATAGGCTTTCTTTCGTGAGAGTTCAATGGCGATGAAGATTTCGGCTTCGGAGGGATTTCTTGGGGCTTTTTCGGACAAAAGTCGGTTAACAAGCGGGAAATTGCCACACCGGAAGGCTTTAACACCTACGGGAAGGCCGATGGCGGAAAGGTCTGGTGCAGCGTATCGAGGCGAATGGCCAACGGTTGAGTCCCTAAAACGAACACCGAGGAAACGTTCCAGGGCTAGTTCGCCGAGTGTGCCGGTCATCCAGCGTTTGTACTCCATCCGTCCGTCCCTCTGGTGGACTTTCTCCTTTCTTTTTTCCTGTATCACCTCGCGGGTGAATCTTTCCGCCTCCACCAGCATTTCCTCTGTGAGCGGAATCTCGGTCACCCGACCGGCCCTTCTCATTTGGTAGAACATCCTCCAAAAGGCGTTCCAGTGCTCCTTCTGAGAATAGGGTTGATGTAGAGATGGCAATCGAATACCCCCTTTTGAGGTGGATTTATGGGTGGAAAAACTCTATATGTCGGGAATGTCAAAAGATTGCGAATAAGAAATCTTTGTTCAACGTGCGTGGGTTTGTTTAATAGAGGGGCATCAAGATACTATGCTCATTTGGGGAAAACAATAAGTTGTGGAGATTAGGAAGTGTTTCCAAAAGAAAAAGAGAACGGGTGTTCCGCTCTCTTTTTCTTGGAGGTTTCAGTGGATTGGCGTTTTTTTCGTCAGGGGATGGTGCCCCGCTTCTTTATCTCCCAAGACAGGAGATCTGTTGGGGCCTGCCCGGCCCCGGGGTTTTTCCCCCGATTTTTTGAACCAAGAGAACCAAACCCATGTGTCCCCCGGTGTAACGCCAATAACTTACTGATTCAAAAGCAGTAAGCTCCACTGATCATTTACCTCCTCCGAAATTTCGTGCAAACCACGAAATTCCTTTTTTATTGTGGTAAGGACTTACCGTTACACATTATAGATGGTTTGCCCGAAATTATAAGAGGCGGAAGGGGTTTGTCAGGCGGTTTTTGCTTCGGTGCGGTTCACGCTGGAGGCTTCGTCTGTGACGGATTCCAATGGCATTAGGATATAGAGGTGGCGTATGCCGTCCATTTCCGATTCTAGGATGAGAGGAGAACCATTTTCTGCTACCCCCTTCTTTACCCTGAGCCGATCGTGCGGCCATTTGCTGACAATCCTTTGCAGGGTTTTACAGGGTACTGCGAGCTCCGCCACACCTTCCTCAGGAACCCTCTCAAACATCGAGCCTCGCCAGACAAAACCGACAGCGTCCAGTTCTTTGCCCTTCGGGACGGATACGAGTTTTTTCAGACGGTTAAGCCCGATGTCCGCCGCTTTTTCCGTTTCTTTCATCCCGTGAAATGGCAGGATTTGAAAGATGGTTTCCGATTCTGGGTCACTTGGTGCGGGGAAAGCCAACAGGAAGGAACCATGTTGAACATACAACCAACCGTCTCGCCAAGCGAGCTGGATCGTTTCCTCATGTTTTATCCGGTCTATGAATTTCCCGAGCCGGGAGGCGTCCGCCTTCGAAAGCAGACACCAGCCGGAAACCACCGATTCGGAAAGAGGGATCTTGGCTTCATACATTTCAGTCAGGTTAAACCCTCGAATTAAAAGTCCGTCCCTTTCTTTCCCCAACCCCACCATGCCGGTGGCGGGAAGAAATGTCGAACGGATGAGTTGGCGAGCCAATGCCAACGCCTCGTTAAGCGGACCGACCGGGATCTCAAATCCCTCCCCCGATTGGGGTTTGGAAAGCGAGAACCCGTCTTCCAATTCGTTTTCTTCATTCAACAGGATGATCTCCGCCGGGTACACACCGTCGTCGATGCGGAGCTCGCCGGCATCCCGTTCAAAAAGAAGCGTCTCAGAATCCTTTTCGTATGTCTTCAGCACGTTGTAAAAATCTCGGATGTTGACGCGGACCCTCCCTTCCAGGATGGGTTCTGCCTCTTCAAGCGTTACCTGAAACGGGAATGGTTTCAGCCCGTTGGAGGTGATGGTTACTCTTTCCTGTTCCACTTTCAGTTCAACCCAGGACGTTTCCTTCTTAGCCCATTCGCTCGCCGTATACAGACTTTGGAGAATCGAAACGGTCTCCTTCACCTTACGGGTGTCGGCTTCAAAAATCATGGGCGATGCCCCCCTTTCGTCAATTCCGATAATAGAGGAGGTCGTTTTGCGACTTCAGCCCGAGGAAACGGATCACCGCCTCCTCGACTTTTTCGAAGTCAAGCGGGAGTGGAAAATCCTTGTTTCCCCAGGTTCGGGTCGGAATATCGAAATAAACCGTCCCCCATTCCGTTCCGGTGGAAAGTCGCACATAAAGCCGACGGAACATTTCCCGTTTGTTTTTCCTCTTTTCCCAGTATTTGACCTGTTTCACTTTCACCGGGGTGTGAGCAATCCGTGCCGGCATCGGCCCTACATCTCTCTTCCGCTCCAAGGCTTCTGGAGCTAACTTGCGGATGAATTCGATCAGACACTTGGCAGTGCCGACCGTATCGTCTGTGGCCTGGTGATGATGTTCAAACGGGATGTTGAGCAACTCGCACATGGTATCGAGCCGGTACCCGCCCCGTCCTAGGCCAGGCACGAGCTTTTTGAACAGTTTCATCGTGCAGAGCGTATCGTTGTTGGGAAAGATCCCGACCTTTTGGAAAGCAGGCAGAAGAAATCGATTCCAGTCAAACTCGACGTTGTGCCCAACCACGACGGCGTCGCCAATGAAGCGGTAGAAATCGGGAAGTATCTGGTAGATGGTCGGCTGATTCGCCACATCCTCATTGGAAATCCCGGTGAGGTTTGCGATCTTTGCCGGAATCTTGAGCTGCGGGTTTACCAGGGTGGAGAACGTGTCGCCGATACGTCCGTTCAGAACACGGACGGCTGCGATTTGGATGATTCGTCCCCCTTTTTGAGGAGAATAGCCCGTTGTCTCGATATCGAGGACGACGAAATGCGGGCGTTTCAACAGCTCCAATTCTCCATCAAGGTTATCGCTCTGCCACCGGATATCTTCGACCGGTTTCACCGATTCTGGCATCTTGGGTTCTCCCCCTTTCATAGAAAGCCCATGAAAGCTGGACCTTTTCCATATTTCCTATTCTTATTGTATCATTCTATTACCTATAGTCAATGAAATAAAAAAGAAAGAAACGGCCTCTCATGTAGGGGCCGCTCCTTCCCACTCATGCGATATTTGAAGCCGGCTGTTGAAAGGTTTCAAAGATGTGGAGTTCCTGAACCAACGGACGTGTGAATTGGAACGTCCCGTTCTCCAAATCCTCCACCTTCACTCCAAGTGTGAGTTGAATGACGGGATCCGGAGAACCTTCCTTCAGCAGGTACACCAAGAGATGACCCGGGATCAAGCACAGTTTAATCTCCAAAAAATCCTGATTTTTGATATCCTCTTCATTGTACTCGACGAACAGTTCTTCCAAAGAATCGTGGATATAGGTATACCAGATGGGCGTGGATTGGAATTGGACGGATCCGGAAATGGGGGAATTGAGATGAGGGAAATACTGATTGAAACAGTCGACGATTCTCAAGCCTTCCAACCGCCTGAGCTTCTCCCTCAACCTGTCCACCACTTCTGGCGTCGCTTCTTTCAACCGCATAAGGGGTTTAGCCTCCTTGACGGATTTTTGTCAGAACGGTAAGTGATCTTTGGGATCCTCTGTTTTCGGAGCGACAAATGCCCCTGTTTTGAACGCAACATTCACACTGTCAATGGTATAGGATTCCGGCTTTTGGGGATCGTCGTTGTATGTGATGCTGTAAAGGACATCACAGATCGTGTTCCCGTGTTCATCCTGCACGTTCATGAAAAGCAAGTGTTTTTCAATAGAGGTGCTGATATCGAAATTCTCCAAGTCGCTGTTTGCGATCGTAATATCAACAATGACTTGCATGGTCACATCAAACAACTCTTGCGACCATGGTTCTCCAGGAAACGTCTTGCCGACAAAGAACTTCTTCAGGAGTTCTTCAGCCTTTTCGTTCATCGCAGCGAGAAATTCGTCCATTGCTGCGGGATCCATGTTGGCAAATCTTTCGTTCATGAAAATTCACTCCTATATCTCGCCGCAAGCCTGCGGCTGTACTCCCTCCTCTGATCAAATTTGGATAAACTCCATCTTTGATCAATTTCATTTTAAACCCCACTATTTCATATAGTCAATAGTTGTTTTGCAAATTACTGCCATTTGGTTCCAAAAAATAGATTATGGCCAGTTTAAAGCGGGTTTGGCTTCGAAAATCTTGATGGTTCCATCATCATAGACATCAACCCGATACCACCCTTTATCGGTGCTCAGGCGGTAAATTTCTTTCTCGGGATCCATATCGTATCCAAAAACCATGTCGATTTTGCCGAGTTCTTTTTCATGTTTACGGAAGTAAGCCACAGCTCTCTTCGGCAATTCGTATTGGATCTCGTGTTCCCATTCCGTTTTCCCCGATTTATTTTTCACCTCGGTAAGCTGTCCCTTTTCGAGTGTCAGTTGGTACGTCCCTTTCGTGGTCCTCGCCATGATCTCGCCTTTTTCGTTCCAAACTTTCTGGAGCTCCCCAAACTTGGTCCGGTGCTCATAAAAAACGAGCATCGCCCGAGGCGGCAGCGGGAAAGTTTTCGCTGTGACCCATTCTTCATTGGGATAAGTCTGATAGATCGCTTCGGTTTTGTAGGTTCCTTCTTTTTTCACAAGAAGAATGAAATCATAAGATCCGTTTCGAGTGAGCATTCGGTAAACGAGGTAGACCCTTTTTTTCAAAGCGAACGCTCCCACCCGCTCCGATTTGCGAAATTCACCCAGTGAGAGATTTTTGTTTTCCGAAAGGAACCCGATGATCTCTTTTTTTACCAGGACGTCCTCTACCCGATGTGGGTACAATACCGTATCCACGGAGATAATGAGGATGAGGCCGACCAGGATGACAAGCGGAATTTTCAAAAGCCGACCGAACCGGCTCTTAGGAAACAGGAGAGATAGTCCAAATGGTGGGATTAGCCAACCCGCTACCCATTTCCACCAAGGCTCGGTGCTAGTTGTGTTCAATACGTCTTTTTTCATGGGGGGTATCCCTCCATTTCGTAAAAAGGGGGAGCTACTCGCCCCCCATTCTTTATTTTCCATTTTCAGCTTTTCCCGTGGTTTCGTCGCCGGATGTATTATCAAACCGCTTTTTGATCAGATCGCTAATATATTTGTCCACTTTGTCATTGACGACGTTATGCGTCTTATCGAGGATGTTGAGAAGTCCCTCGATATCTTTGGCCAAATCAGTCCCTTTGTTAGACAACATGATTTCCTCGTATTTTTTCCGAATCTCAGGCTTCAGAGTGTAGGTGTAGGTTTCTTTATCGGTCCCTTTGTGCTCGATCTTTTCATTAAAGAAGGTGGCATGAGAAGAAGCAAAGAAAATCTCGTAAAGGCTTCGTTCGAGGTCGGACCAGTCTTGGGCAAATTCTCCTTTTTCCCAGCGGTCACGGGCGTTTTCGATGTACAACAAGTCTTCCGCCAGACGGTCGATATTGTAAATCCCGGATTTGTCATCGAAAATCGGATCACTTTGTTCCTTGGCCAGAAGATTGATGTAATCTTTGTAGTCGCCAGTGACGTACTTGCCGTAATGATCCAAAACGTATTGGGCATCCGGATCAATGTAGAAGGATGAATCCACATACTTGACCAATAGATGTTGGCGGTTCATCTCGGCCAAATACCCTTTTGCAAGTTTATTAGACAATTTCTTCATGTCTTTGACCGGGTCCTTGACGCCATCTACCGCCTGCGAGTATTGGATCTCCCCGCCAAGAGTGTCGAGCAACTGTCCGAAGTACTCGCTTGTATTCTTAATCGCGTTCATGAATTCTCGTACCGCCCGAGTCGAGTGTTTATCGTCCAGCGATCCGATCGACTGCTTCAATTTTTTCTCTACTTCCGTTGGGCGGTACCCGTCCTGGACCATCGTCTTTAGGTCTTCCACGACCTTGTCTTGTTCCTTTCCTGAGAGGGGTTTCGTTTGGGTCGAGACATCTTTTCTTTCTTGGGAGTGTTGGGGACTAAAAATACGGGGTCCTTGCATCGATATGAGCAGAGCCAGGATGGACACAACGATAAATAGGGCGGTTAGAATTTTCTTCACTTTTTTATTCAACTGTCATTCCCCCTTAAAAGGACTTCCTTTGGTGATTTGGGTGATGGTTTTGGTTCCCCGTTGATAATGGATGGTATAAAGGTAAATGCCGGTTTCGTCGGCAACGGTGAGTTCATAGAGAGTTGTGGCGTTCAGGTTGGTGTCGTCGTAGAGGTAGCCGGTGATGGCCCAATGGTTGAATGTCCCCCGGCCATGGGTGAGAAGTGAAAACAAGGCGGATTGATTTTCCTCTTTGAGCCCCAGACGCCTCGTGAGGGCTTTGATGTCATGATCACCGGCCTTGATCTTTCCAGAGGCAATGCGGTTGTAAAGTGCCGGATCAGCAAGAGACGCTCTCATCCTTTCCCAGGCCAAGGCGAAATCCTGATGGGTGGAACTTTCGAGAAAACTGTTTTTGGTAAGAGGGGTTCTTGTGTGGGGGAGATCTTCGGGTTTTTGAATCCGGATGGCGGAGACGGGATGTCCGGTTTCATCCAACCGGAGCTGAAGGGTCTGAATGTGAAATTTTTTGGTATCGTTGACTCCGTTCACATCCACAACGGCGTATTTCGTCCGTTTCCCTTTCTGGTCGATCCGGACGCCGTACTGGCGGAGTGTGATGGAGTCGATCCATTGATATTGGGTTTTGGCAAAGTCCTGTATCGTTTCGGTAAGACCGTCTCTTCCCGAGCCGTAATCCAAGCTCAAAATTTCGCTACCCAATACCTGAAAAATTGACTTTTTTCCTGAGGCGATGTCAAGGTAATCGTTATGGTCGCTCAATGCTCGCCCCATAATCGCCACTTTTTCCGAAAGAGATCGGAGGCCTTTGATGTCAACTCCTTCTCTATTCATATTCATTCCCGTAACCTTGACGATCGGTTTTTCTTTTACCGGGGTTCCCTCATGGCGAAACCATTGATACGGAATCTTAATAGCCGCTATTTTATCCGCAAACGTTTCGTGTGTTTTATCCAGGCCGCATCCACTGAGCAACATGGCGGCGGCACACAAAGCAACAGCCGCTCTCCGGTTTCGCATCATACCCATTCCTCCATTTCATGCTGGTTTTATTGTAATATTTCTATTGCCCATAGTCAATTGTACACATCGCCAGGCACAGCAATCAACCGTCGGCGTCTCATCCCGTAACGCTTCATCTCTAAATCGGTGGGGTAGGTCTCTTCACAGTGGTACTTTTTCACAAGCTCCTTCCAGTACCCATCAAAACGGTAGGCTGGGATCGTCGTCGATTCCTTCAACGACCGCTTTTCGCATTTACCGGTATTCCGGATCTCTTCCAAAAACATCCGTTCCAACCGTTCCCGTTCGCTATAGAAATTCCCGCCCTCTGTCACGTACACGGGATCGTTTTTTCGGGGGCGGCCAAAAGTCTTCTGAATGTATATCCGCTTCGCTTCATCCACCCCGAACAACGCCTCCACGGTTTTCTTGTTAATTCGGTAATACCGAATGCCTGCTTTCACAAGGATTTCCGCTTTCCGTTCGGCAGCCGGAACCCGACTGGAAAAACGGGGCAACGAATAAAACGAGACGGCGGAATCTTTCTGGCGTTCCCATTTCAGTTGTTTCGCTCTCGCTGCCATCTTTTCCGGGACAGCCTCCAACGGGAGCTTGTCGAGGAACCCTAAGAGGACAAACAGGTTGACCACTTGCGTCAGCACGGTAATCGAAAAACCGGGGACAAGCCCGGAGAGGTAATAAAGAGACAGAAAGAACACCGGTTCAACGCCATGGGAAGTTCCCATTTGGGTTGCATTTTCCAGGGCGAAATCGTTCAAGGCGGAAAGCACCTCCCAATGCTTCCCGCAGAGTTTCGCCAATGCCGGATGCTTTTCCGGATGCCTTTGGAGGTCCGTCAGCAGGCTTTCGTTTTCCCTGTATTTTTCATATTGCGACAGGTACCATCCGGTGATGCCGGGAACTTGCCAGATGTCCTCTAGAAAGCGAAACACGGCCTTCCGGCTTTCGTGGCGGAAAATGGATAACAGATCGAAGAGATCGAACCTGTAAACGCCCGTCCCGCCTTCTTTTTGGGAATAATAATGGTAATACCCTTTCCGATTCCGATGGACCCACGCTTTCCTGCCTTGGAAAAACAGGCAATCAAACTGAACATCGACCCCGGGCGTGCCGATGAGGATTTCGGCAAGATTGATCGTTTTCAGCACATTGACCGTATTCATGCCCTGATGAGCTCCTTCCATCACCCGGCTAATCAGCCATCTTGCCCGCTCCTCGTCCCAAATCTCATGTTCCCTTCCCCACACGCCCAAGGAGGCTTTTTTAAGCAGGCGTGGGGTAGACATCACCAACATGGTATTTCTTCCCAAGCCTCATACCTCCTGTTCTCATGCGTGCTTTATCGGCAAAACTTCATAGCCCCTTTCTTTCTGTGACCTGGTGAGACGAAAAAAAACAGTCAACATCCGTCCAATGTGACTCCCCAACCACATGTATATTGGGGTTGTTTTTATTAAAAAAGTGAAAAAGACGCCCGGCCGGCCTCTGAATTTCAGGCTCGTGTCGATCGTCTATTTTGAATGTCGTTCTGATAGAACTTTGAGAAGAAACGGCAGCCAAAACAACATACACAATACCAACAGGATCGCGACAAACGCTTTCTCTCCGACAAACCGGATGAGCCCTTCTGCCTCCCTCACCAAACTCTCCGCTTCTTCATCCAATTCTTCACCTTCTTCGTACAGTTGGATCGTCTTATTGATAATACGTAAAAAAAAACATCCTATTATGATTCCGACAAAAAGATATGCCGGAAAAAGGAGCGAAAGCCATGAATGGATCGTCATTCTCCTCCCCCCAATGAAAAAGGAATAAGGAGCGTTCCCAATTCAAGATAAACATTTGTGTCAAAAAAGGGACCCCGGTTCCCCGGCATCCAGTTGGCCGCCATCAATAGAGGATGTCCCATTTGAACTCATGGTCTTCCCCATCAGGCTTAAAGGCTTGGATAAGGATTGTTTTATCTTTGTCGTCCAATTCCACAAAGAGATCGACAGTATGGGTGGTTTCCGCCACCATGCGAGAGAACACAACCTCGGCGATCGCTTTCGCCCTCTTTTTCGAAGGGACAACGAGTTCCCCGTAGAGGCCGCCCTCCTCCCGATGAATGGTGAAATCTCGTACCCCTTTCATCGCCAGAGTCTTTTTACGGATGGCCTTCAGTTCTTGATCCGTCACAACCATCCGGTCTTGCTCGTTCTTATAGTCAATGGGAGAGCTCTTCATTGAATAAAGAATAGTTGTGTGATGATAAACGTGGGAAAACAAGGCCCACACACCACAAAGGCATCCGATGATTATGGCCAGAATTACCCATGTTCTTAGGCAAATCCCGAATTTTTCCTGATGTTTGGTTCTCACGGTCTTTCCTTCTCCCATGGTTCGTATCAATCGGTTCCTTTCCTCTACAGTATCACATTCCGTTGCCAATAGTCAAAAGGTTTAATCGTGCATTTTCCTCGAAATACGTTCTTTCAGATGAGCGTATTCTGACGTCTCAATAGATCCCTCTCTATAAGCCCTCTCGACTTCCTTGAGCTGTTGGAGGGTTTCTTCGATCTTCCGTTGACCGAATGGATTCCGCCGACGCAATTTCTTCGCTTGGTGGATACGGGCAGAAAACCTACGTGCAGAAGTCTCATCTGGGAGGCGGAAATCAATTTTCTCTCCAGCGTAGAAAACGGAAAGAATGGACGTATGTTTCGATTTATGGAGAGAGACCTTAATATCGTCAAGGGGAAGAGACATCACCTTTCGTTTTCGAGCAAACACGATCCGATCGGCGGTCAGAGCCAAAAGACCAAACCCTCTATTTCTGGCGGGTAGTAATCCCACGACCCCTTCCCCAGGAGCAAGATGTCGTTGGAGATTCTTTCGCTCCAAGAAAAGGGCAGCAAAACATAAGCCGAACCAAGGATTGTCCGCCGTAAGAGTAGCGATCGCTTGCTCAATGGTTTCTTCTAGTTGCATCATGACCATCCTTTCAACTTTTTGCTATACTATTTCCTTCTTCTCTTTCCTATTCTCCTCACTCCGCAGAATACCAGATGACCGCGGGCATGGAAACTTATCCGGGGACATAGAATGATGGGAATGAAAGAGCACACAAAAAGAGGTGAGGGGTATGAATCCGATCTTCCGTTGGAATCGAAAAAAGGGATCAGGGACATACCTGAAATACGAGGAAGGAGAAGTGGTCCCGGTGGAACCAAAACAACCCCATTATCCCCCGTTTTTGGATGAAAGCGATGACGAAATCTCTGTGAAAGAGTTCAAAGAGATCTCGGGCAGAAAACAAGATTCCGACCAATACGGTTTCTGGAAGCGGGATTCCGGTGGTCCGGATAAGGGCGGAACGGAGCATTCAGGTAACGCGAAACCACCAAGGAACCCACGTGGTGTCGGCATTCTGATGCGTCTGTTTTGGCTTGCCATTCTGGGCATCCTCGTCTATTATTTCATCCCAATCTTCCAATATTTCATTTCTGAACCCCCGAAATGGTTTGAACAGACGAAAACCGGTATGAACAAAGCGTTGAAGGACGTGGCGGACGCTACAAACAAAGCGACAGATCAGGCCAAAAACAAGACGGGTGAAATCATCCAAAAAGCCGGCAAGACCTCAGAAAATATCGCTAACACCGGAAAAGAAGCTCTCAAACAACCGGATCCGTCAAACAAAACCGTCTCCCTTTCTACCGACGAGTGGCTGAAGCTGCTTTCTGAAAGCCAAAACACAAAACAGCAGCTCGTCCAGGAAGTCAAGGAACTAACCGAAAGCCTTCTTGACGGGAAAATCTCGCTCAGCCGCTATCGGCTCGAAATGAGAGGGATCACCACAAACACCCAACGTCAACAGGAAATCCTGGCGAGATACATGAATGCCAACGACACATCCGTAACGGATTCGACGTTAAAGGCTCTCGCCGACGAATACGCCCAACTGGAAAACTGGACGGTGGCGTTGGGTGCGGTCAGAAATGATGACATTGTTCCGATCTACAACCAAGGGGCCAAGGAACAAAACGCCCTCACCCAAGCCTACTCCAACGCTTTTTGCTCAATGCTTTCCGCCTTCGGCCGCCCCTACAAGATTCAAAACGGAGCCATCGTCTACTGAGAGGCTCCGTTCTTTTTCGTTCGTTTATAACCTTCCCCTTATTCACATATGATAAAAGGAATTTGGAAAAAGCCAGGAATTGGCAAAAGCCAATTTTATTTTTTAAAGGAGGAGAAAAAATTGACCGTAAAAACATCTTTAAAGGAAGAGCGACTGCTGAAGTGGGTACAAAAAGCATTGTTTTATACTAGGAAAGAACGTATAACAAGGGTCTCCCCAAAGCCTGGTGACATCTATGCCGTGGATATGGGGGAAAACATCGGGTCGGAAATTAACGGAATCCGACCTTGCGTCGTGATCTCCGGAACAAAGTATAACCTAAGATCCGGAACATTCACGATCATCCCCATCACCGGCCACGACGAAGCTCTGCCTGGACAGCTTCTCATCACGGACGACCTGTTGGACGAAGGACAGGTCCGTGGAGTGATCAAAATTGAAATGATCACCACCGTGTCTAGGGGGCGTGTCGGCAACTACATCGGCCGGCTCAATCTGAAGGGTCGGAGTCAGTTGGCTACGAAATTGTATCGTTTTTTCTCCCCGCTCCATCGCCAGACGTTCAAACTCTTAACAATTGGAAATTCGTCGTTAGGTCAATAAAAAGAAGCCCTGCGATTAGCAGAGCTTCTTTTTTTGATGTTCCAGAATAAGTCGAACGGTCTCCTCGACATTGTTGTTGAAAAGAACAAGATCAACAAATTCTGGAGGATTGAATTCGTCTCGTTCGTGTGCTACTCGGATCCGTTTCTGAATGGAGTCTGGGGTATCCCCACGCTCGCGGAGCCTACGCTCCATCTCCGCTGATGATATGGCCAAAAACACGATATCCACCCGATCGCCATAAACCTTTTTTACCGCCTGTGCCCCTTCCTTTTCGAGGATAACAACAAGTCGGTCGTATTGATTCGCTTTTTCTTCAATCTCCCAGACCGTGAGACCGTACCAGAAACCCGAATATAGAACTTTTTCGATTTTCGGGAGTCGGTGGAATTCATCAGGCGTGACAAAATGATAATCCACCCCATCTTTTTCACCGTTCCGTTTTGGGCGGGTCGTGGTGGTGATCAGCCTTTTGTAACCACACTCTTCTAGTTTCCGAGCAATCGTTGTTTTGCCCGATCCGCTCCCACCCATCAACACCAACAGTGTCTTCATCCACTCCTCACCCCTGTTCTACGATAATGAGTCGATATCGGCCGAATTCCCCATTCCTTTGTTTTTCGATTCCTTGTATTCTATTAAATCTCGAACTTATTCATGATCGAAAAAAAAGTCCCCAGAATTGGGAACTTCAGCGAAGGGGAACAGTTTGTTGGTGCTCTCCAGCTTCATCCGAAAATTTGGACACGTTCAATTTCTGCGGTCTCCTGAACTCTTCCAATCCGGAAAGGAGTGTCTCTCTCGCCTTTCGGTAACGTTTGGAAAGACTTTCTGGGAGGATAAAGCGGTTCGTGGACCGGAGGTGATCTTCCAAATCCGCCAGTTTCACGATCGTGGCCAAGCGGTCTGGTTTTAATCGCCAGATGTAGTCAGCATAAGTCTCATCTTTTTTCCGTGTGAGAATGACCACGGTATCACAGACAACCGAATCGGGATGCAATCGCCGGAGATCCTCTTCCGATAGCTCCGTATCTTCCAGAATGTCATGCAATAGACCAATAGCAATCAAACGGGAACTTTCCTCGGCTGTTTTTCCCTTCATCCCGGCCAGCGTTCCCACGCGGCAAACATGGTAGATATAAGGATCTCCCGCCTTGTCCACTTGATCCTTATGGTAGGTTTTGGCGAGTTTCAAAGCAATTTCTATCATGCCTCCGGTGTCAGCTTGAATGATGTACATGGAATCAACCTCAATTCATGCGGATCGTGACTTGCATGGTCCCGAAAGAATGTAACAGGGAATGATTTCGTCGGCCGAAAATTCAAGTTCGATCCGATATCCCCCTCGTTTCCGGCCTGGGACCCAAAACTCCACGAGATAATTTCCGTTCGGCAACTCGGACATGACCGTGCCGACCATTTCTTCCTCGTCCTCCATAATGTGTAGCACTTTGTCTCCCCGTCGAAAAATATGCGGTTTCATTGCCTTAATGTCCGTCATCCAATCAGGTTCACCTCTTTATCGAGAATGTTTTCCTTAATGTAACCTAGAATGAAATAAGGACTCATTCCAGGGAGGCGGGAAACTTGCCTCGATCCTTTCTCGCCTCCTCTTGTTTTCATTTTTGTTCCAATTATAATCATATTATTGCCTATAGTCAATATTGGGGAACTTCCAACAGAAAGGGGGGCTCCGTGATGGGGTATGAATACAAGCCGGAAGACCTAAAAGTGGACATTGAGGTCATTCAACGTAAAGCCGAGGAGCGGCGGAACGCGAAAGAACCATTTATAGAACCGGAACAAGAAGAGCCGCTTTCAAACAGTAAGGCAGTTCTCGTTGTGATAATGCTGCTTGTGATGTACATCTTCGTCACGGCGTTACCGACTTTTCTCTTCATGCACTTTTTCCACCTGTCCTTTTGGTGGTCGCAGGCCATTTCATTCGCGGGGGTGGTTCTTATTGTCTGGATCTTTGGGCTGTACAAGCCGGCAAGCAAGGAACAGAAAATGAAGTCGAAAATCTTGTTGTGATTGACGACGATCAGGAATAAAAAAGGAGCCATGTTTATGGCTCCTTTGTTGTTAATTGACGTGTCTTTCTTTTCTGAATATATTCCAAGATTTCTTTCGGAAGGTTTTGTTTTCGAAGGAGGTCTTGGGCGATCACGCTAAGCATCTTGGCCACATCTTCGATCCGGTCCTCTGGGAGATCCGGAAATGAGTTCCGTACAATGGCACGGGCTTGATGACGGTTATAAAATGCGTCCACCCGCCCGAGCCTTTTCGCCACATTCAGCGAAAGTTCCGCTGTCTTCTGGCGGTAACGGGTTCCACCATTCGCATGGTACTGTCTTTCCGATTCCAGTTCTTGTAAGAAATCCAAGAAAGCAACCGGCTTCATACTCGCCCTCTTCCTTTCTTCCCCTTGTTATTATTATAACTTATTTTAGTCCTTTTTCCTCTAAAATATCCGGCAAAACGTGGAGATTTAAATCTGGATGCTCCGGATTGAGGACATAAGGGCGATACTCTTCAACCAGCTTCAGCAATTTGCCAATGTCGCATTTTTCCAGGATGTTTGTTTCCCTGAGATCTTCCAGGTCCTTTGGACGTTTAGAGAAAATCTTGGTGCAAGCTAATAACTCTAAACTTGGATAGAACACCCGGATATTTTTCCAATTCCTTTTGAATTCAAAGAGGTTTTCTCCTTCTTTGAAGTCTTCCATGGGTGGAACCTCAACGACCCCACCAATCACATGGATGCCAACTTCATTCAGAGTATTCAGCACCGATTTTATATCATTAGCATTGAGGATATTGACATCGACATCTCTGGTAGGACGGAAGGACTCATTATGCAGCAAACTTATGCAAAGCAGAATGCCGGATCCGCCCAAAACAACCAGATCGGCTGTGATTTTTTTCAACCCGCATAAATAATCAAAAGTGTACAACAAATCAGCAATAGCCTCTATCTTTGGATCTTCCCTATATTCCAAACGATACCCCTCCATCTTTTAAAGAAAAATCCCTCCTGTCATAATTTGACGAGAAGGGATGATTTCCTTCACCCACCATAGGAAAATTGATTCAAATCCTTTTCCGAAATCATCACGGTCCTCCTTTGAATGTCGCTCTGGACGATTTCTTTTGCTTCAGCTTCGTCAAAGCGACCGGCTTCCCGGATGTCCGTGGTGTATCCAAAACAGTTTTTCTTCCAGTAGTGTACGATGCCGCTACCAATGGTTCTTTCTAGATCCATTAGAACAAAATTCACAATCCATACCTCCTTGAATATTGTGTAGGAATTCCCGTCGCTCTACTTCTACTCATTTCAACTGATAGAAGTAGAATAGGTTCCCGTCCATGTCCACTTCCATGACGCCATGAAAATATAACGACATGACAGGCAGATGTTCTGCTGGCATGTACAACAAGGCATGCTGGAAATCTCGGCTCAAAGCCTCGCAATGTTCATGAAGTGTCTTTTCCCCATGATCAAAGTAGCAGCCCCAGGTCAAGCATAACACGGAAACCGCCAAATCCCCTTTGTTAATTTGGAGTGGGCAGGGATATTTTCCGACGATATACCGGAAACGATCCCGGTTCCAAAATTCAAGGTCGTCGGACATTTCCACCCCGACATAATCGACTCCAGCCTGAAGAAAAATTTCGCTCTGGTGTCCATAAGCACACCCAATGTCGATAATCCTCCGAATGTCATGGGCGAGGCAAAACTCCGCTATTTTCTCATATATTTTGAAACTGTGACTGAGTAGATGGAAAATACAATCCTCTTCCATCAGGTACTGAGTGTCGCCGGATTCGCCATACAACACGTCCAACTCCTTCAGCCGTTCATTTAGCCGACTGTAATCGAAAGTCGGAAAGGATCGGGTTTCCCGTTCCATCCAGTTCCTACCCTTTAGTCGCACCAACTCTTTTTTCAACACTCGCTCCAACATCTCTTTCACACTCCTGTTTGAAATACAGGTTGTCCGTCCCTTCTTAACCGATTTTTTCAATCGCCGGACGCCCAGCTTGAAACACGCTGTCATGTTTCAAAGGGATTGAATGATGGTACAAAATCAAGCACATCCTCCTTTCTGAACCTATGGCCTTTCCAGGCAATTCCTTGGTTCTATCAGTCCTTTTATCTTACAAAACCCCCTTTGCTTTCATAACCTGAACTAAAGACCGTTTCCGAGTTGTTTATTCGACCATCTGAACTTTTTTTTATTAATTAAAAAAACGTCTTTGGTTTCGCAAAAAGAAAACCCCGGAATTTTCCGGGGCGGGTTCAGTAGATAACCCTCACGTTTTCTTTTCCGAGGAGATGCTGAAGCCGGTCGATGGTTTCGCCGTTGTGGTACCCCTTTAGCTCCCGTCCTCGACGAGTCTTGTATTCTTTTCCGTGGTATACGAACCGGATCGGGATCGTATTTTGGAAACCGTTCTTCTTCACGTCCGCCAGAATTTCTTCGATTTCGTCCAATTCCCTTTGTGCTTGGACAGAGTTGTCAGACAGTACGAGCTGGATGGCTTCCGGTTCGGTGACGGCAGTTAATGACTCGACCGTTCCAATGGATTCGGTCTTAAATTGCAACCCCCGGTCGCTGTAAGATACCGTGCCGATGAAGTAGAGCACAGCTCCTTCCTTTAGGAGATCACTGTACTGGTGGTAGGTTTGTGGGAAAATGACCGCACGGATCGATCCGGTTTCATCCTCGATTTCGTAATTTGCCATCCGTTCACCCTTCTTGGTGACAAACGGCTCGATTTCCTGAGCGACCCCGACGAGCGTGGCTTTGAATTCTCGTTCCTTACGCTCTGTTTCCTCTCCTTCTTCCTCTTCCATTTCGTCCTCTAGGGCAAGGAATTGGTGAATTTTGTGGAAATCTTTGATGTGCAGACTGGAGAGGAACGGGAGGTATTGGTCAATTGGGTGTCCTGTCACGTAGAACCCGGTATATTCTTTTTCTTTCATAAGTCGGGTATGCACATCAAGCTCCCCGGCCTCCTCCGGCATGGTCAATACTTTCATGACGGGCTGAAAGGCTTTCGCAGCAAAGAGCGGGACCACTCTTTCCTTTTTCGCCTCCTTAATGGTCGAGGCAATACCAAGAAGTCGGTCCAGTTGGGAGAGTTTTTCTTTCCGTGTTCCAGGGAACCCATCCAAGGAACCGGAATAAATCAAGGCTTCTATCATCCGCTTGTCGATGCGTTGGTACAACGCCATTCGTTGAATGAAGTCGAATAAGTCCCGGAACTTACCTCTTACTTTCCGCTCCTCGATGATGAATTCCCCGGATTTTCCCATGTTTCTGAGACCGGAGAATCCGAAGCGGATCGCCCCATCCTGTACGTTAAAATTCGTCTCGGAGGCGTTCACGTCCGGCGGAAGGACAGAAATGCCCCGCTCCTTGCAGACGCCGATGAACTGTTTGATTCTGTCAGATTTCGTCTTGTACGAGTTGAGGATTTCGCAGAGCATCTCCGTCGGGTAATGGCAAGCAAGGTACCCGCTCATGGCAGAGATGGCCGAATATCCAACGGCATGACTTTTGTTGAAGGCGTATTCAGCAAACTTTTCCATGCGGTTCCAGATATCCTCGGCAAGATCAAGCGGAACGCCCATCTTCTGACATCCCTTGATGCCAAGATCATCTGAACCGTACAGGAAGTAGTCCTTGTACTGTTCAATGATTTCCTTCTTCTTCTTGCCCATCGCCTTGCGGATCGTGTCGCTTTGCCCCCGGCTGAATCCGGCGAGTTCCCGAACGATAAACATGACCTGTTCTTGGTAGACAATAACGTTGTAGGTCGGCTTCAAGATCCGCTCAAGCTCGGGTAGATCGTAGACAATGTTGTTCGGGTCGAGCATGTTTTTCAGATAGTTGGGGATTTCCGCCATCGGTCCCGGCCGGTAGAGGGAAATACCTGCCACGAGACGTTCGAAACATTCCTCCGCACTCTTCGGGTCGTCCGGATCCATCCGGTCGATGTCCTGAAAGAGCTGTTTCATGAGGTCGGTCATCCCCGCCGATTCGAGTTGAAATACCCCGGCTGTATTGCCGTCCCGAATGAATCGGTATACGTCGAGGTCCTTTTTGGCCACCTCCGACAGGCTGTTGATGTCGAGCGGTTCTAACCCTTCCGCCAACCGTTTTTGGTTCGCTCGGGCGAGGACACGGTCAATGACGCCCATCATGCGGAGGCCCAAAAAGTCCATTTTGAGAAGCCCCATCTCTTCACATTCCACCATGTCAAACTGCGTGACGGTTTCCCGCTCTTTCGTTTCATTGTTGACGGCTGTTGCCTGTGGAATGAAGTCGGTCACGGGACCTGGAGCGATAATGTAACCGCAGGCGTGAATGGACGTGTTTCTCGGCAGCCCTTCCAGTTTCATCCCCATATCAACGACTTTCTTCACGTCAGGATCCGATTCGTACATCTGGCGAAATCCAATGTCATGAGCGATCAAGTTTTTGAGGGAGATATCGAGGCTTTTTCCGTCCACTTCCAATTTCTCTGGAATCATTTTGGCGATTTTGTCCCCGAAGGAAGACGGATATCCCATCACCCTTGCCATGTCCCTCACGACGAGTTTTGCCCCCATCGTGCCGAAGGTGATGATCCCAGAGACAGAATCCTTGCCATACAGATCCCGGACATATTCCAGTACCTCTTCCCGGCGAGTATCCGGGAAGTCCATGTCGATGTCCGGCATGGAAATCCTATCCGGATTCAAAAAACGTTCAAAAAGAAGTCCGTAGGGGATTGGATCGATGTTCGTGATGTTCAGGCAGTAAGCGACAAGCGATCCGCAGGCTGAACCCCGTCCCGGCCCTACCGCCAATGGTGCCGGATCGTAACCTTTCTTTTTGATGAAGGTTTTCCACCTTTCAGCGGTCTTTTCATCCACTTGGTCATAAGCCCGCTTCGCATAACCGACATAATCGGCCACGATCAGGAAATAACCCGGGAATTTCATCTTTTCAATGGTCTCAATTTCGAATTCCAGACGCTCCCGGTATTCTGGGTCATTGTATTGTGGTTTTCCTTTGAAACGGTGCTCGAATCCCTTATGCACCAAAAAGCGGAAGTATTCGCTCTGGTCTTTGAAACCTTCCGGCACGGGGAACACAGGCATGTGATGTTGCCCCATCTTGATTTCACATTGAATGCGTTCCGCCAATTCAAGGGTGTTGTCAAGGAGCTCGGGAAGATCGTGAAAGAGAGTTTCCATCTCATCTGAAGAGTGGATGTGATACCCCGTGCCCGGGAACGTCCAGTGGTTCGGATCGGTCAACTTTGATTTCCTACCGATGCACAAGCTCGCTTCATGAGCGTTGGCGTCTTCCTTATTGGTGTAATGGCTATCCGCCGTTGCTACAACCTTGAGTCCATATTGCCTCCCCAATTGGAGAATTTCTGGATTCAACATCTTTTCTTCAAGGAGATTGTGGCGTTGAATTTCAAGGTAGACGTTTTCTTTCCCGAAAATTTCTATCAAGCGACGAATGACGTTTTCGGCGATATCCTTCCGTCTATTCAAGATGGCACGGGGAAGTTCTCCTGCTAAGCAGGCGGTCAGAACGACGACCCCCTCATGGTATTTCTCCAGATCCTCCCAATCGATCTGCGGGCGACCTTTTGTGTATTTCTGTTGGCCGATGGAAACGAGTTTGAAGAGATTTTTCAAACCGGTTTCGTTCAATGCCAGAAGCACAAGATGGTTATGAGCATCAGCTTTCTTAATCAAGAGGCTCTGTCCACCTGGGACCTCAACCTCTTCAGGTTTTTTAAGGGCCGCGGCGAACCCTTCTTCCTTTGTTGGGAATCCTTTCAGACGGATGTGCGGATTTGCTTCCAAAAGCCGTTCCACCGGGACGTGGTTCCGTTTTGCGATGAGGTGCAGCGTGTCCCCGTCTTTCGTCTGATAGAAATAATCAAGACTCGATGTATAGGCTTCGAATCCCAAGATCGGCTTTTTCCCGTATTTTTTCATGGCTTTATAAAACTTTAAGGCCCCAAACATATTCCCGTGGTCGGTCAAAGCAAAGGCGAGCTCCGCTTTCCTGGCGATATCCTCCATTCGGGAAATGCCATCCAGGAGAGAATAGCAGCTATGTCCATGAAGCGGGATGTATTTTACAATGTTTAAAATTCCCGTTTCGTAGTCGTAAATGGCCGGATATTCTGTCCGCTTTGTCCGGAAGATCTTTTCTGTCTCTTCCCGACCAAGGGTCTTCACCAAGTTTCCCTTCCAGTCATAGACTAAGGTATGCTCACCTTTCCGTTCTACAAGAAAGAGACGCTCCCGGAACAGTTCATCCGCCGGCCGTTCCTTTCCGTTTCCATTCATTTTTTCCTGTTTCAACGGCAAATCAAGAGCGAGTTCCATACGTTTCCCTTCTTTCTCCTCCATGCTTTCTATTTCTATTGTATTTTTACAATTTCCTATAGTCAACAGAAAAAAGGAGCCGTCTCAGAGACGACTCCTTTATTACTTTATTTCTTGTTCTAAAACTTTGACGAGATGAGCTGGGATATTTTCCGGCTCAGTCATGATGATTCCATGCTGATACATCTCTCGGTACGATGTACGTGTTTTTTCTAAATGCTCTTTTGAGCCGAAGCAGATTGCGATGACGATAACGCCCTGTTTACGGGCGTCCCGCACCGCATTCTTCACACTCGTGATGGCATCTTTCTCATCGATATAACTCGAAGGAAGCCCATCCGATAGTACGAAGAGAATTTTCTTCGACTCCGGCCGTTTCAAGAGCTCTTTGGTGGCGATGCGGATGGAGATGCTGTCCGCATTACAAGAGCCATAACGCCATTCCGCCGACCAGGAACGATTTACGGATTCCGTGTCCCCAAAGTCGGAAATGACTTCGTGTCGGACCAGATCCGGCGGAAAACCGGAGGGGACGAAATCATCATCAAACAGGACAATCCGAAAAGGTACCAGTCCACGCAACCCCTCTTCAAGGATGGCACAGGCTTCTCTGGCATAGTCCTTTTTAGTCTTTCCATCTTTCACATATTCAGTCATGGAACCGCTATTATCCACCAAAACCTCGACGACATAGGTGGAATCCTGCGGGTTTCCACGTTTGACAAACACATCGTACTCCTTAACCCCTACCCTCCAGAGGGCATTGGAGTCAAGGCGGCCACGCCTGCGATTCCGGGCAGTGTAGCCCTGCTTGTCCAGAAGAATTTGTTTCAGTCTCCTGGACAGCTTCTTACCCGGGTGAAGGATATGATCCGGCACAGGACTTGGTTGGATGTCCGCATGGGTCAGTTCAAACTCAAAAAACCCACGACCTTTCAGAGCATCCTGGAGTTCTCGTTTGGTCAGGTCGCCGGATTCCGCTTTTTTGCGGGCTTTTTCCCGTTGAATACGGAGCTCCTCGTTTTTGATCTGTTGCATGTCATTTTCCAGATCATCCAACAGATCATTTTGGGCGTTTTGGAGGAATTCATTGACCAGTTTCTCTTCTTCTTTTGCCCATTGCTCCGATTCGTCGGTCAGGTCGTTCGAATCATTTTGATCCGAATCTTCCGCTTCCCCGGCTTGACCGTCTTGGGAAGCGTCATCCGGTTTACTGGATTTCCCGCTTTGATCCTTTTGGTTTTCTCCGTTCGGGTTTGGGATGGGATTTCCCTTCACCGATTGCGGTTTCCCGACGGATTGCGGGCTATTTTGGTCGTCCGCATCCGAAACGCCTTGTGGTTGTTCCGGGACGAAGTGAGTGGATACTTCTCCGACATATGAAACTGAATCCTGCTTGGATTTTTTCCCGCCACCCTGTGTCGAGAAGTTAGGCGTGTCGGGAAGAGCACTCATCGCTCCCGTGTCTTGCATCAGAAGCTCGACGACGAGGGGAACAATGCGTTCATAAATTTCAAACGTCACATCCGCACAGCCCTGGGGCGTCGGTTCATTGATGGCCCGGATGATCAGCGGACGAATCTCGTCCAGCTTCCGGTCCATTTCCGTGCCTCCATAGACATCGCCCCACTTATGGGATTTAAGACCCGTGACGCACATGGTGGTCACTGCAAACAAAAATTCCATAAGCGGATTCTGTCCATTTACCGGTTGGTTTTGCCAGATGAGGGCATTCATGAATTGAACATGTTTCAGATAGCCCCTCATCCGGGTCACCAATCGTTTTTCAATTCGACCATCCTCGGTGCTGTTCAACAAGTGGGCACCGAGTTTGATTCCGCACTGATACGTGTTCACCGGCAGAATCTTGCCGGGATGGAGCTGATAGACCCGTTTTTGAAAATCTTCGGCAACCTGCTCCTGGAACTTCTTAAAAATCTCAAAATCGCTTGACCGAACATGTTCAGTTTCATGACCGGTCAAGGCTTTCAGAACCGAGAAGACCATTTCGTGAGGCATTCCCCACACGTATCGGGGGACACCCACCGTGATGGATTTACTGTCTGTGAAAGACCCCGAATCCATCAAAAGGCGGAACTTCACCTTCGGGTGTCCAGCCGGAAGCAAGTGGATGATCGTCCGATACAAGATATTGTACACAGACTGTCTCGCGATGAACCGGCGTGTGTCATCATATCGTTTTTTTGTATCATGATCGAGCCCGGCCATCAATAAACGAGCCCGTTCGATTTCCTCAAAAATATTTGACATAATAAATTCCTCCTCCTTTTGAAATAAAGGAAGGGGAGAAAACTCCCGCTTCCCTGCCTCATGTCAACCTGCGATATCATCCACCAGCGAAGCCACCGTCGCACGGTATTCGAGGTCGTTGATCCGGTTGGCCACGTTATCGAGCAACGCCTCGTAAATACCCAGCCGATCGGCGACCTTAAGGGCGTCAATGTACCCTCTCACCGTGATGCAACGTTCGGAGATCTGACCGTCCTGATAGAGCTTCATAATGCTTTGGTAGAGTTTGTCACAAATCTCGATATCGGACGGTTTCGCCTCCGGCACCCGATGAGCCAACATCTTGGCGATGCTCGGTACGTCCGGGAAGATTACCGGCACAAACCGGTCGTTCACGGCTTCCGGAAGTTCCTTCGTCCCCACATATCCCAGCGGGTTCATCGTGGAGATGATCCGGAATTTCGGATGAATTTCTACAAGCCCGTACCCGGGGACCTGAAGCCTCCGGCGGTCATCCAAGATGGATTGAAGGGCGAACAACGGTCCATCGTCCGCCGCGTTGATTTCATCCAGGTCGAAGAATCCACCAACTTCCATCGCTTGGATTAACGCTTCACGGTCGAACGACATCTTGGTGATCTGTCTACCTTCTTCGTCTACTTCGGATTCGAACGTTTTTGATCCGAAGAGATCGAATTTGTCCGTCTGTTCGGTCATGCAAAACTCGAATAGCGGACGTTGGTAGACCCAAGCCAAGGTTTCAATCAACGTATTCTTGCCGGTTCCCTTGCCGCCCTCGAACCGCAGGAAAAACCCGGCGTTCAAGTAGACAATGGACTTCCGGACAACCCCGATGGCGTCGAAGAACTTCGTTTTTGGCCGTCGGATGATCCGGTGTTGGAACTCTTCCGGAACCGGTTCATACGACTCAAAGATCTCCTTGATCAAATTTTCTTCGACGTCGCATTTACGGAGGTATTTCTCGATTTCCTCCAATCGGTCTGCCGGAACGATCCCTTTATCGATTACCGCCTTCTTCACCTCGGGTAAAGTCAGGATGACCTTGCCCGCCAACACGTCGTCGAAGGTTTCTTGGTCGATTTCACAGCGGACCGAATAAGAATTTCCGCTGGCTTCGACCGCTTCGACGATTTGTGCCGCACCTCGCTTGGCGAGGCATTCCAGATAGGCTTGGAATTTTTCCATATCGCCCGTTTCAGCTTTATGTACCAAGCCGGCTGGAACTTCCTGTCCATTTTCGGACAGGAAGGCGATGATTTTTCCGCCTTCCGCTTTCACCCACAAAGCCGGTTTGTTTCCGGCTTGCAATTCCCGCAAGACCTTTGTTTTGGCTTTATATTCCTTGATGGAACCCCTCACATGGAGAACAAATTCCATCACGTTTCTGGTTTCTTGCGGGGGGTTGGGTAGGATGGCTTCCAGGATGAAGGCTTTCCTGGTTGATCCGTCTCGGAACGTGACCTCACCTTCATCAACCACGACTCCGTCACAAACCATGTACCCCGAGCCATCTTTTTGGAGCCCTCTCTCCACCATTGCGTCATAGAGAGCCTCATTGTTCTTCGTGCCCTCTATAACCGTTGATCCGTACTGTTTCCCGACCACACCGAGTTGCTCGGTCATGGCCTCATCCCAAACAGAAATCACTTTGGGATCGTAGACGGCCCCTTTGCTCGTGGGGTCATGGACCAACTTCACACGCTGACCGACACTCAAACGCAAGCTGTGCCGGGCATTGAAAACAGTCACTTTCATTTTCATAAAATTTAACCTCCCTTTAGAAATACATTGCCGCATACGACGGCAATTCCATTGTTATAAAACTTCCTTGTATCCTACTAACGGGGAGATATTTTTATAATCGGTGTGGAGATGGATAGGAAGGGATGAACAAATCAAAAAAAGGCGGGACATTTCCCGCCTTTTACAATTTCTTTTGATTCGATTGTCCGTCGTCAGGCTTCGTAGAGGATGCCGAATGGGCTTTGTTTCTTCACCACTTTTCCGCTCACAACGAGTTCGCCCAGCGTATCGGTGATGTCCTGCAAGGTGTAGGTGCCGGAAAGCACCCGGTTCGCCTCGCTGTGGAGAGCGGCGATTTTTCCCGAATGGATCGGCAGACGACCAAGAAGGAATGTCGCCAGCTCTTCCCGGTTCTTCGACACGGAGAACTGATCCAATTCCTCAAATGGATCCTTTGTATTCGGGACCTCCGTGAATGTGGTGCGGAATCGCACCACGAAATTTTTGGAAAGGAGCGGGGAGGAGATGAAACAGGATCCGGACAACAGGTGGGGCAAGCGTTTCATTTCCTCTTCTGTAAGATTCGTCTCTCTCTGGATCATGTCCATGTCACCTTTGGAGTGAAGACGGAAGATGATCTTCGTGTTGAGCTGAGCCATAATCGTCTCATCCAAGGCATTTGGCTTTTGTGTGACCATCACGAGAAACACCCCGTATTTACGGGCTTCCAACGCCACCGTCTTGATGACGTTGCCGACCGGGGAAAACCGGCCTTTTGGTGCGAAGTTGTGGGCTTCATCCATTACGATGAAAAACATCGGAAAGCATTCTTCTTCTTCTCCTCGTTCCCGGGCGTCCTGGTACGCCCGGCGTTTTAAGTAGAACTTCTTGATGATGTAGGAGGAAAGCATTTGAAGCCGGCGAATGTCGCCCCGGATGACGGCGAGCTTACGGGCTTTCAACGCCCGTTCCACCCCTTCAATGTCGCCATTGAAAATGCGGGTGTTCTCCAGACTATCGAGCTTCCAGCCCAACGCCTGCAAGGTGGACGCTCCGCTTACTCGGTTGCGGTACTTAGCATACAATTCTTCTTGTTCTGGTTTGAGCGGTTCCTGTTCCCTTTTTGGCTTATCTTTTTCTTCAAAGGCGATTTTGAGATTGACGATTTTCTGACGGAGGTAAGCCAGGGTATCCCCTTGTTCGTACAATACCTCCAGGGCAGCCTTTTGTGGGTCAGTCAGAGGTCCCACAAATTCGAATAAGTGGACGAGCTCATCCAGTGTGAGTTCCACAAACCGGATACCCACGTCCTTTCCGATGTAGAAAGTTTCGTATTTCCCGCTGAAATCGGTTTTTAATGCTTCAGGAAGCCCTTTCACCGGATTACAGAACACCGATTCCTGGTGCGGGTCAAAAACAAGCCCAGGAATGGAAAACTTCATCAGCTCCTCTTCCAAGACCCGCATCCCGAATGTCTTTCCGCTTCCGGTTGTCCCGATGATTTCAAAGTGCGGGTATTCCCGAAGCCGGTGAAAGTCCAGGAAAAAAGGGACACCCCGTTGTTCCCCGGCTTGATTTCCCAGCCACAACGGAGCAACATTCTGGAGTTCATCCGGGAGCTCACTCTGCATCGGACCCGTCCCTTCGATTACCCCGAGCGTGAATCCCTTTGACGGATCGGCTTGAATGAGGATGTCCTGAATTTCCGCGAACTTCGGTTTCCGTACCCGAGAAGCTGGCATTACCGGAGTGGCAATCGGCCGCAACACATCCGCTTTTGCCAGAAACAATGGGTTGTCTGGTTTCAGCTCCATCGCACGCAGAAACTCCACCGCACAACCGCTCGGAAGCACGCTTTCCACTGCCATCGGATAGGCGAATGTGTCCACAACTTCAACCGGCACCGGACCGTGATAGGGATCTTCGATCATCAAATATTCATTCAACGTGAAGGGGCTTTCCTGCGTGGCCAGAATAACGGTTTTCGTCTCTGTCCGTCCCAGGACGAACATTCCGTCCATACGACATTCTCCTTCCGTATCTCTCTTATTTCAAACATATCATTACATTAACCTATAGTCAAAGGTAAAAGGCTCCCGCATATGGAGCCCATTCCAATATCAGTCGGTATCTGTTTTTTTCTTCGTTTTGTCCGTCGGCAGTTCCAGTTCGGCAACCCGACCGAAGCCGGCGATAAACCGTTTCCAGTAGCCTTGGAGCGAAGCAACCTTCACCCCGGAGTTTTGGGCGTTGATCATCTGTCCGTTTCCGACGTAGATGCCCACATGGCTGATTCTTTTCCCGAAACTGAAGAAAACGAGGTCGCCGGGTTTCACATCGGAAGGTTCGAGGCGTCGAGTGGCAAGATATTGTTGGGCGGCAGTGCGAGGCAGTTCAATGCCAGCCTTTTTAAAGGACCACTGAACGAGGCCCGAACAGTCGAAGCTGGACTCGGGATTCGCTCCGCCCCAATGGTATGGGTAGCCCAAGTAACGTATGGCTTCATTCAGCACGGTCAAGCGGTCGCCCAGGTTTTTGGAGAGAGCTTCCTGCTCGGCCTTCCGGATTTTCAACTTGGCATAATTCTCCTGGAGCGAGCGAGATTGACCCCGTAGGAGCTCCTCACGATTTTCCAGCCATTTCTTCTGCTTGTTCAATCGTTCATAGTCCTTTTTCTGAGTCTCCATAAGGCTCATGTCCTCTTCCATCAGAGCGTGGATGACGAACGCCCGCTGGAACCGTTCGTTGAGCAAGTTAGAATCCAACGGGACAGTGAGGTTGGATAAGGAATCGCTGTTGGTTTGCAGGGCATGAAGGCGGCTGTCGATCAGTTGTTGCCGATTTTTAACCCTTTCCCGGGTTTCCTTGAGTTTCTCGTCGGTTTCCCGAATCTGTTTCCGTGTTGCCTCGAATTGTCTCTTTTTCTGCTTGATTTCCGTTTCCTTTTTAACCAGCTCCTCTTTCAACTCTCGAATCCGTTGATCGACTTCCCGCTTCTGGGTAGACAGTGGGCTTTTAATATCTGAATTGTTATCTGCCATGACTTTCGTCGGAACGGCATTTAGGAAGCCGACTGAGAGAGCCAGAAGGAGCATCTGTTGTTTCATGGAATTCACTCCTTTTTTAACCCCATTTTCTCGATCTAACAGAAAACCCCTTCGAATCGCATTCGAGGGGGTCCATAAGTTTTTATTTATCTTAGACGGGAAAAAGGGGAAAATTCCAAACCGCCCGTCCGACTCAGGCGGGGCCGCACCCCGTCTGATTGTAAAACGTCTCCATTTCCTCGTCGGAGAGCGGATTTTGGGCAAGGTTGACAGATTCTAAGCCTTTGAGTTGGTAAAGTATCCGAATCGAGGGGATCCGGTTATGGTAGAGGGAAACCCGGCGGACATTCGGAAAATGGAGCAGAATCTCATCCGTCTCCAACCCACAATTACGAAGTTCCAACTCTTCTACCGAATCAAACGTGACAAAGAGGTTCGTCCAATCAATTTGCGGGTTGTCCGATAGATCCAGATATCGTAAGCGGGGAAGCATCGCAAGCGGCGAGATGTCCGTAAACCGGTTCCCGCAGAGATGAAGAGTTTCGAGATTTCGGCAGAGTTCGATCCCGAAAAGATTCCGGATCTCCCGCTGGTTGGCGTTCAGATAACGGATTTTGGAAAGCGTTTTTTCGTCCACGTCCCGACGGATGAGACTCGAACGGTTGATGATTCTATCAAAAAGCCGATACAAGGCCACATCTGGAATGTTCGGTTTCATCTATCCATTTCCCCTTCTTTAAACCAACCGGCGGGATTGCGTTGTGCCGGTTTCATCCTTTTCCAACTCATAGGCACAGTCGGCCAGGGCGGGAAGGTAACGTTTCTCATGGGTTACAATGATCGCCTGTTTACCGGAATAGTCGATGATTTCCTTGATGGCGTGGGCGGCTTTTTCCGCATATTCCTCGGAAACGAATTTGGTCGGTTCATCAAGAAAATACGGGGTTTTGTTGTCTCCTCCGACCAGAAATCCAGTGGCGAGGAATGTGGCAAGCGAGACCAAATCCCGGATGCCGCCTCCTTCGTCGTTCGGCGAAATGCGGTTTTCTTGCCCGTTGTATGCTGTAATAATATCGAGGTCGGCAACCGGAACGCCCGCCCGGTGATCTAATTCGATGTCTACCCGCAGGCTGTCCCCCATGACCATCTGAAGGGCGGAGGAAGCTGTTTCAGCGAGAATCTGTTTGCCGTTTTTCCGAGCTTCGTCGGAAGCTCTCTCAAGTACTTCCTTCATGATCAGCAGGTTTTCCTGTTCCTGTTCTGTTTCGGCCAGTTCCTGCTCCTTTTCCGCTTTCTGTTTGGCATACAGATCGTAGGCCGCCCTATCCTTCGTATAGCGGGTTTTGACTCGTTCAAGTTTTCTTTCCAATTGGTCTCGTGTCATCTTCCTCACTCCTTCCTCGCTCGATTAGTGTGTCCTTTCAGCTTTTCCAAGTCGATTTCGACGACCAAAGCGGTGGTCACCATCCCGAACGGGAACACCACGTCCATCTTACCCACCACCGTCCCGGAACAGGCTGGTCGGTCAGAGTCCAAAAGATCATACAACCGGTCGTTTGTGATCCCTTCCGGAGGAGTGTAATTCGGGTTGGCAGCCACATAACCGATAAATGTCCATTTTCCCGTCTTTTTGTGGCGGACCAACACCGACAGGGCTTTGTCGTCCACCTGGTTTTGATAATCTTTCTTGATAAAGACCCTGGTCCCAATCGGACAAGCCTCCAGCGGCATATCACGCGAGACCACCGACACCACCACTTTGCGGGCGATATCCGTCTTGGCCGGGCTTTTAAGGGTCGCAGTCATTCCGTTTCCCCTCCATCATTGTCTTTTAGTTCCTCTCGCCATTGTTCATATTCTTTTTGTAATTCTTCATCCGCAACCTTCCAAAATTCATGGATAAAGTGAATTTAACGCTCTTTTTAACTTTCACCTTTCCCTTGCATGAAGGGCAATCTCTCTTTAATCCATTGTTTATAGTCAATGTATTCTATTTTTATTATATCTCTCCATCAGTAGTCCGTAAAGAAGGGGATTCACACATTATCAAGTGTTTTTCGATTTTTCCTTTCAGTTTGACAACCTGTTAAAAATGCTGTACATTCCCCTGAAAGGGGTCTATACTTTCACTGTTTCGGCATATACTTTTGCCACTCACTAGAAATCAAAGGTGGTGAAAGTATGTGCTGCAAGGGGGATGATGAAATGTCTAAGATATTGGTTCGTATCCAAGGCCGTAAAGCCACGACCTTGAATAACATCGGCCTTTCTAAAGGTGTTGCAGACAAATTGGTAACACACAAAGTCCCCATCGATGTGAAAAACGGTGTCGCCCAAATTACGCCGAATCACCCGGATTTCCGTTTTTGGACAGAGGATTGACACAAACCCGAAGATTATAAACGAGTCGTTCTTAAATTCAATGAGTTTTACCTGATTTAGAATGGCAAAAACAATACGAAAAAGAACAAAAACCACATACACAATCAAAAACCTTTTGTGAAAGAATATCATTAAGTCCTTCATAAAACGGCAAGCCTCCTAAACCACTCTTCACTGTAACCATTGTTACCAAGGAGCCGACATCATTTGAATGAATGGGATGCCATTTTTTATTGACACTCACATCACCGGTGATGTCTTGCTGAGAAATGGACTCGGAGGGGTATATTAATAGGTTTTCGATTGCAACGGATGTCCCTGTTTCCACTGTATATCCCCCTCCCCCATGAAAAAAGCCTTGGAACAGAAAGAAAGTGTCCTAAGGCTTTTTTCTTTTAGGGATTCCTTTCCGAACATATGTTTTGTAATATAATGGAATCAGGTAACCGGGCGGTTTTTCGGGTTGAAGGTCGCTCCCCTTTCCCACTCCATTTTGGAGGGAAAGGAGGTGACCGAAAAATGGACTTTCTAAAGGAATTGATTCTTGTTGTTGTCCAGGCCGGCGTCAATTTATCAATACTTAGCCAGAAGACTCCCACTTCTATAAGTGGGAGATGAATGGCGTCTTTTGTATATGTTTCGTTAGCATCATACGAACATATGTGCTACAATGAAATTGCAGAATCTTCAATATAAGGAGGTGTTTTGCCACATGAAACAGTACAAGGCGTTTCGTTTCTGCATCTATCCTAATAAAGAGCAGGAAATCCTCATTTCCAAAACCTTCGGGTGTTGCCGTTTTGTATATAACCATTTCCTTGCTTTGTGGCAAAACACCTATCAATCTGTGAAAAAAGGATTCACCTACAACCAATGTGCGAAAGAATTGCCTAAGTTAAAGAAAACGTATCCATGGTTAAAAGAAATAGACAGCATCGCTTTACAGTCATCTTTAAAAGATTTAGCGGACGCATATGACAGGTTTTTTAAAAAACAAAATGGATATCCAAAATTTAAGAGTAAAAAGAATCCAGTACAAAGCTATACCACCAAGATGGTCAATAACAACATTGAAATCATAGGAAACCGTATAAAGCTCCCTAAATTGGGGACAGTCCGTTTTGCCAAATCCCGTGAGGTGGATGGAAAAATCATTAAAGCTACTATCCGAAGAAATCCATCAGGGAGATATTTCATTTCTATTGTAGCGGAAGTAGATATAAATCCTTTCCCTTCCACTGGTTCAGCAGTTGGTATTGATATGGGATTGATTGATTTTGTTATTGCCAGTAATGGAGAAAGGTTTCCCCATATACGCAGTTTCAAAAGATTAGAAGCCAAACTCGCAAAGGAACAACGCATTCTTGCACGCAGAAGGGAACAAGCTATTAAGGATAATAAGCCATTGCATCTTGCCAAGAATTATCAAAAACAAAAGATAAAAGTCGCCAAAATCTATGAAAAAATGGCTAATATACGAAATGATTATTTTCATAAGCTCTCCACCTATCTGGTCAAGAGCCACGACTTGATAGGTGTTGAGTCCCTCCATGTGAAAAACATGTTGAAGAATCATCATTTAGCCAAGTCCATCCAGGATGCGAGCTGGCACAAATTTATAGAGATGCTTAAATACAAAGCGGAATGGTACGGAAAGAAAGTCATTGAAGTGGATGCGTTCTTTCCGAGCAGTCAGCTATGTTCCGTTTGCGGAGCGAAAAACCAGCAGGTAAAAGATTTAAGCATCCGTGAATGGACGTGTTCTGTATGCGGTAGCCACCATGACAGGGATATCAATTCCGCAATTAATATAAAGAATGAAGCGTTAAAAATATATCAAAGAACCGTGGGAACCATGGGGATAGCCTACTGAATTAGGGTTCGTTAGAACCCTCTACGTAGGAATCCCCCACTTCTATAAGTGGGGGTAGTTCAATCCACAAGAAAAACAAAATGACCAGCCCCGGTTATTTCCGAATGTCTTTTTTTGCCTTGGGAAGCCCATATTTAGCACCCTGCTTCATGCAACCCGCTGTAATTTTTCTTACATCCCGCTTAGTGAGCTTGACGGCCATGATTCTCCCCTCCTTCACCCTTATCCTCCAATATGAACCAAATCACAAATTCTCATACCTTGCCTCTCTTATCTCGGAATAAATCGTCCTTCATCGCAGTAGAATGCGAGGAATCAAAAAACAAGGATTGCCACCACATCGGCAATTTATTTCAAAGGAGGATTTAAGGATGGAAAAGATAAAAATTTTCGTTAACTGCCATATGTGTGACAAGGAACATACGGTAGAGGTCTTTGAGGAAGATTATCACCGGTGGGAAGCCGGTGAACTGATCCAAGACGCCATGCCTTACTTGTCGGCTGGCGAGCGGGAATTGTTGATTTCCGGTACTTGCGAGTCCTGCTTTTACCGCTTATTCGGCGTTGGTGTTGGCTGATTCGCTACGAGGGCACAATTTCACATTGTGCCCTTTTTTCTTTTCTTGGTATATCCCCCATCCCCTCTTCATAGATTGGGAGCATAAGGACGAAGCGAATGTGTCCTAATTTTAATTTGCGAATTTGGAGGGAAAGTTATGGAAAGCAGAGTGGGGGACGAAAAAAAACGGAAGGTGCGGAGTGATAAAAAACGAGACGTGAAACCAACTATTCCTTTGTCACTTTATGAATGCGTATCCCGGATCTCCTATATTACCAGAACACCCATAAAGGACGTAGCTGAATACCTTTGCGTTCGGGGTCTTGAGGAGCAGGAAGTGATCGAGGCGTTGTCGGGGCGGTTCAGGCGAAAATATTGGTTCAAAAACACCCTCTTCATCGGCAGACCCGAACGAATGGCGGAACGGGTCTTGAAAAGCAGGGAACCTAAACAGCGTATTTCCATCCGGTTTCCTCAAATCATTCATGACCAAATCGCCGACCTCGCTTATTCGCTGGATATGACCGTCTCCTCAGCCACTGCCCTGCTTTTGGATGCCTCCGCCAAACATGCTGGTATCTTAGACGACTACATTGCTCGTCATGTGACGAATACACTTGACTCCGCCCGCAAGAAACAGCTCAAGGAAGTGATCCGATACCTCAAGAAGGACAACCCGTATGCCGAAGAAATTACCCTCGCCCGTCTCATCAGCTACATCGTTGAAGAGGTCATGGATCACACTATTAACGCTAAACGAGCAGTGGAAAGCTGGCTCGACAAAACCCTTACATCAGGAAAAAATTAACCCCTTGTGCCATTCAAGCACAGGGGCTTCTTATTTATTCTCTCGGAAAATTCAGGGTGGTGAAATGGGGTTTAAAGATCTATCAGATGAAGGTGTTGACCATCCCACGCCTAAACTTCTATTGTGTTGCCTTTCCACTCATTCAATCGATCTCTTAAGATTTCCCTTCCCAGTCATCCGGAATCCCATATTTATCCAAAAGCACCCGAAGACGTTCCTTTTCCAACTTTTCTTGCTGTTCTCGAAATTGCTTCCGCATGGCTTCTTGTTCCTGTTCTCTCTTCTTTTGGTATTCTTTTAATTCTTCATCGCTGATAAATCCGAGCCCACGAAATTCTAGAAGAATGCCAGGATCAAAATCAAGGATTTGTTTCGCTCGGTGTTCCGGGAGCGGCTTCACTTTCCATTCATCTACCGTAAGGATCAAAATTCCCTTATCTTCCGTCATTATGGTAATGTCCGTTTGGAATTGGTTGTTCCTAACGTGGACAACCCTTTTACCAATCAACTCTTCCGGTTTATTTATGAAGTACATGGACAGGCCTCCTTTTTTGATAGTTCTTTGTTTTTGGACAATCCGGCGTACCATTCGATTTAAGAAGAGGGGTGATGCCACCAGCTTTATGGGAAATCGTATCAAAGACAAGGTAACGGCAGCCTGTTTTCTGATCGGTGGCAATCCGATAGTCCCCTTGTTCACTATCCACAATCCTGTAATTTGTCGGCTTTGCAATTTCCTTCAGATCAGATGTACTACAAGCTGAAAGTGTTAGGGCTAAGAATAAAGCAACCACTAGACCGATGATAACCGACCATTTTGGTCGTTTGATATACTCGATCACCTCTTTTAGTATTGTCCCTGGCATCAATCCTAGGCTTTACCAGCAGATGAGAAATTCAAAAAAGCCAGATTCTAATGAATAAACGAGATGAATCCGCCATTGCTACTTGGAATCGGAATGATTGTGATCCCCTGGTAATTCAAAGGCATGGGGTCATCCCCCTGCTTCAGTTCAGATTGCCCATTCTTTGAAGATGGCTTACCTGAAGAACGTTCCCCCTTATCAAAACTCATATCGTCGAATGTCTCGTTCATGTATACTTGATATTTTTCTGTCTTCTCTATTATTTTGTCTTTGCTTTTCTCAAAGAAGATAAAACTACCACTCAAAAGCAACAGGGAAGTCAGAAAGCATGGAATAACTTTAAACAGGTCTTTCATTTGTTCTTCTTTCCTATCTATCTTATTATCTCTTTTCCTATAGTCAATAGTGTTTAGTACTTCGCCTCGGAACCCCATCCATCAGCCACGTTCCAAGTTGTGACCATATTTACATCATCAATCCTTCCCGGTTAATCTCGATCAACAACTCGTTCACTTCTTGGTAATTCGGTTTTTCTGGAAGTGAAGATTTTTCATAAGCCTCCTCCAGTTTACGCTCATAGTATTGCAGCATTTCCAAGGCTTCTTCAAAAGAATACTTTCCGTTCCTACAATCTAAAAGAAGTTCCCGGTTCGGCCGATAAGTCTGATATGTTCCCGTTTCCAAAATTTCGATGGCACTGGTGAGCAACCTGACACTGTGCATAAACGTTTTAGTGTCATACCCATACAATTGGATTAAGTCCTGCCGTCCTTTACCGGAATCCCGGCTTTTTTTCAATAATTGGAATAGGCGTACCCGCCAAACTTCCGCCTGATTTGTTTGGAAAGGAATAAGTGTCGATTATCGATGAGTTTTTGACCCAGCGGAGTCACTTTCAACAAATCTTCAGAACGCACAAACAAAATTTCGATGTTGTTTGGCACCCCTAACATGGCATCATGGACAAATTTGTTGACATGTAAGATTGTTACATCCACATCATCTTTAGTGTTTCTCCAGTTCTTTCCCCCACTCTTGTTGTATTCGTTGAACATTTTCAAACCTAAATAATAGTCGATAGGCGGAATGCACACGCCCTTGTAATCTTTATCTGAATGCTCTGTGGCCGTCCCATAAGCATGGCTTCCGGTCACCGCAAGCAAAATGGTTCGATCTTCTAACCAAGGAAAATTTGATTCCTGCAAAACCTCATGCAAACGCATCATTCTCCCCCTCCTTTCTCTTTCGTCTCAAGTTCTACCCGTAACCTTGTCTAAATCTATCTTATAATACCTTTGTTTATAGTCAATGGTTTTTAAAGAATGAATGTGGAATCATCCACACGAAAAAGGAGCGGCTATTGTAGAAGCCGCTCAAGATATTTCTATTCAAAAAGTCCGCTCATTTTCCTGAAGAAATTTTGGGTTGGGATATTCCAACACATGGAGAACCGTTTCCCAACGAATCTTTTCCATCGCTTCACCGAACGCCTCGAAAGCGAGACGACTGTATTCGTCGATCGGCTTGACCTGCTTGTAGCCGGCGTACCGCACCGCATCTCGCAGGGCATCCAGTGTAACGAGGTGATCTTGCCAGATGCGATCTACAGTCTGGAGCAGGAAGGTACGGAAATGCTCTTCCAAATGACCTTCACGGATGAGTTCCGTCTGTTGAATAGCCTTTTCCTGGATCTTCTCTTTCACAAATTCCGTCACCTCGTCCAGACTGTCTAGATCCGGTTCGATCGGGATAGGTTCTACACCGATTAGGCGAAGCACTCGCTCCAAGCGGGCTTTAACTTCTTTTTCACCCTCTCCACCGTCTGCTTCCGACCAGGCCAGGGCCACTTCTTCCCATTCCTTGGTGAGGACTTCCTCCACCATTTTGCGGAGTTCTCCCACGATGTCAAAATTCGGTTCCAGGATTTCATCCCGTTGCTTGTACACGATCGCTCGTTGTTCGTGATCAATGGCATCGAATTCGATCGTTTGTTTGCGGATTTCGAAATGACTGCCTTCCAGCCGTTCCTGAGCGGAATGGATTGCATTCAACAGAATTTTGAGGTTAATCGGCTCATCTTCATCTATATTCAAAAATTCCAGCCGCTTCTTGATATTTTTCGGAGCGAAGATACGGAGTAGGTCGTCATCAAATGACAGATAGAACTGACTCATCCCAGGATCCCCTTGGCGTCCGGCCCGGCCGATCAGTTGGTTGTCGATTCGCCGGTTTGCCGCTCGTTCGGTTCCGATGACCTTTAAACCCCCGAGCTCTTTCACTCCTTCACCGAGTTTAATATCTGTGCCTCGGCCGGCCATGTTGGTGGCGATGGTAACCGCACCCTTTTGCCCAGCTTGAGCAACGATAGCCGCCTCCTTAGCGTGGTTTTTCGCATTCAAAACCACATGCGGAATGCCTTCTGCATCGAGCATCTGGGAAAGCTGTTCGGATTTTTCGATGGAACTTGTTCCGACGAGCACCGGTTGCCCCTTTTTGTGGCACTCACGGATGTCCTTCACAATCGCTCGCAGCTTGGCTTCACGGGTCAGGTAGAGCTGATCGGGAAGGTCTTTCCGAATAACCGGTTTATTGGTGGGGATCGTCACCACATCAAGACCGTAGATGTCCTTGAACTCCTCGGCGGCGGTGGCGGCCGTTCCGGTCATTCCTGCCAGCTTCTCGTAGAGAAGGAAAAAGTTTTGATAGGTAATGGAAGCGAGCGTCTTAGATTCCTTCCGAATCTGTACGCCTTCTTTCGCCTCCAACGCTTGATGGAGGCCGTAGGAATACCGCCGGCCTTCGGAAATTCGACCCGTTCCCTCGTCAATAATCTTAACTTGGTTTTGGGTCAGGATATAGTCTTTGTCCCTTTTCATGATGTAGTGGGCTTGAAGGGCCTTGTCGATGTGAAAACGCAACTCGGCGTTTTCCGGGTCGGAAATATTGTTCACCCGGAACATCTCCTCGATTTTCCGCACCCCTTCATCCGTCAAGAGAACCGCACGGGCTTCCTCGTCGATGGTGAAGTCTTTTCCTTTCCTCAGTTTCCTTACACAAAGATCCGCCAAGTGATACCATACGCTTGGTTCTTCTCCAGCCCCAGAGATGATCAACGGCGTGCGAGCGTCGTCCAACAGAACACTGTCCACTTCGTCCACGATACAGTAGTGGAGTTCCCTCAACACTTTGTCGTCTTTTGAATAGACCATGTGATCACGCAAGTAATCAAATCCGACTTCCGAGTTCGTGACGTACACAATATCCGCCCGATAGGCTTCTCGCTTATCATGCGTTTCCATACCCTCCGTCACCACAGCGGTGGAAAGGCCCAAAAACCCGTACAGCGGAGCGAGTAGGTCATGATCCCGGTTCGCCAGGTATTCGTTCACCGTGACGATATGTACCCCTTTGCCAGTGAGGGCGTTCAAGTACGCCGGCAGCGTAGCCACCAACGTCTTCCCTTCCCCGGTAGCCATCTCGGCGATGTCGCCTTCGTGTAGAACGATTCCACCTATGACCTGCACAGGATAATGCGTCATGCCGAGGATGCGTTTTGAGGCTTCCCTCACAACTGCATAGGCTTCCGTGAGGAGATCATCCAATGTCTCCCCGTTTTCGAGGCGTTGTTTGAATTCCGCCGTTTTAGCGGAGAGTTCCACATCGGAAAGGCGAGCGATCTCCGGCTCCAAGGCCAGCACCCGTTCCGCCCGTTTTTTCAATCTATTCAAATGGATATCGTTTTCCTTCTTTTTCAGTAGTCCCAAAAGTCCCATCTTCGGTCGTCCTTTCACCATGTTTTTGTCGTGAAGATGGCCTCTTCAGATTCATTCTATAATTTCATTTGTTTATAGTCAATGGTGTTTAATCAATAAACAAAAGACGACCGGGTACAGAAGTGTACCCGATCGCTTCACGAACGGAATCGAATCAGGAAGTAAGCCAGGTGGCAAAGTAGTGGACGAGGTCCGGGGCGAAGACGCAACCAACATACACCACAATGGAAACGGCCATAACGATCAGGCCTTTCATGACGTGGTGAGAGTGGGTGATGAGCCCGACCAACGTGATAAACAGGCCGAGCATGAAAAAGAGGATGGTGACCTTGGAGGCGAGCGTGCCACCAAGACCGATCAAGTCTTCCCCTTTCTTGTTCACCCACTTGTTAGCGTCTTGAATGGTAGTGTCCGGAATGTATTTACTCCCATCAATGGCCGATACATCCATGCTTCCTGAATATCCCGCATTGTCGTTCGTCCCCTTGCCAGCGGAATCCTTCTCCAGGACTCCGTTGATGGCCTTGTTTTGCACTTGGTCGAGAGCGGACGGTTTCTCGATCGGTTCAACTTTATTGACATTTACGCTCCCTTCCGCCATGGCAAAAACCGGAAACAGGAGGAGGAGCAAGAGAATAGAAGCCAGCGTGAAGGGGATTCCCCGCCGGTAAATCCGTTCCATGGCGATCAACTCCTTTGCTTTGAGGTCGTCAAACTTCTCTTTATGATACTTTCAGGCCCCTCCTCTTATAACCGAGGTTATGGGATCCTTTGATCCCGGTTTGTATCAGCCGGTGATTCGTCCGAACTGCGGATGGTGTTCCCGCCAATAGCCATGGGAGATGTCTTGGATGGTTACGCCGTCCCCGGAAGCGTTCCACATCTTTCCTCCGCCGATATAAAGGCCGACGTGGCTAATGTGGTACGGTCCGCCATAAGTCCCTTGGAAAAAAACCAAGTCACCGGGACGAGCCTGGCTTTCGTCAATCTTCATGACATATTTGTATTGTTCTTCCGCTGTACGTGGGAGATTGATGCCCACTTGTTTGAACGCCCATTGGATAAGCCCGGAGCAGTCAAAATATCCTCTCGACGGGTCGTTGGCATCCGATGCCATCTTGTACGGGTAACCGGCCACCGATTCGATGGCTTTCAGCACGGCCTCATAGTTGTATGCCTGCGTTCCGTCACCGAGAGCCAACAACATCAGACTCGGATCAAAGGATGATCCGCTCGGATCGTAGATGGAAAAACCGAGGTTGCCACGGGTTTTGGCGATGGGATCGCCTTTTTTCACCTTGTCCCCCACTTTCACCTTGATTTCCTTCACTTGGGTATAACGGGTGACAACCCCGCCGGTATGTTTGATTTCCACCACGCCGTTCATTCGATCGACTTGGATCACTTCTCCGTCCGCCACTGCCTTGACAACAGAGTCACTCGGAACGGTTAGCACAATGCCGGTTCCATCAAATGGCTTGGCGACCCGGTCCACCTTATCCACCGGTAAGCAATAGCCGTCTGGGAACAGGCTGTTGAGTTTTTCAAGGTTTCCCTTTGTGGTTGGGTCAATGTAGTTGGGTGGATTCGGGTTTTCAAAGAGGATCGTGTAATTTTTCTTCCAATCATCCAGAGTGATGTTCTCTTTGGTCTGGGAGAACGGGATGCGTTGAGCGAAACTCCAATACAACCGCATGAAATCCTTGACTTCATCTTCCGACATGGGGTTCGTGAACTTGGTAAACTTGTACTTGTCCTTATGCAAGAGGGCATCTGCCGGCGAGTCCTCGAAAAGCTGCGACCATTTGTCCTGAATGGCCTCAATCAAACTGCTAAACCAAGTTTGGTTTTGGTCCGTACCGTTCCCCACGATCGCCACACCATAAGTGAGATCGCCGCTCATCGAGTGTTTGTTCCCTTTGTGGTCGATGACATACGGAGTTTTTTCGGGGCTGGCGTAATACCGCATGACATGCTCCACGTATTGAGGATCACCATAGGTACTCGATCTCCAGCCACTAATGTACCTTTGTGGATGATCGTGAACTTCCTTGCGATAAGCCATCCAGCCAGTGTCCTTCGGGTTGGCGATGATCTCATCGATCGACTTTCCGGTGTTTTCGGAATACAATTTGAGCACCGCCTGAATGCCGCCTGGCCCGTAGTTATAGGCTTGCAGAGCAAGGGCAATGTTGTACTTATACTGAGCCAACCTGGCGGCAAACAACATGGTCCCGGCACGAATGTTGTCCTCTACGTCATCGACGGCCTCGGGTCCGGGAATGAGCATCTTATCCATCTGTCCGGTTTCGAGGTTGAAAGCCTTAGCAGAAGTGATGGTTCGGCCTGGGTTTTCGATTTGCATGAGCCCGTATCCGCCGTACGATCGTTTATTCTCTTCGTGGCGGCCACCGGATTCTTGAGCAACCAGGGCGACCAACAAGTACGGGTCCACCCCGTACCGTCTCCCATACTTTTGGAACAGTGGGAGATATTTGACGGCGTTCTGGTAGCTCGCATTGTTTGTGTCCACCTGTTTGGATGGGTCGAACGTGTCGTTCGCCAAAGCGAGTTCATTGTCATAGTCGCTTTGGGCATTTTCCACCTGGGATTGTTCCTGGAAGACTTCTTTCAAACCCTTGATGTCCCGCCCGGTGCGTTCTTCAATGTTGAATTTCTCCATCACCACATTCGGAACGTAGGCGGTGTAATTGGTCAGGTAATCGAAGAAGTAGCGATCCCCAACGATACCGGACGTATCCACATTTCCGGTGTACGCCGGTATTTTTTCCCAGACATAGCCGGTGTAGATCTTTTTCACCGTCTTTTTGGTCGGTACCCAACGGGTGTCCTTCACACGGGTATACACCGGATACGGGGTTTTATCCGTGGTTTGCTCGTTTTTATCGGCGGGCGTGGTAACCGGATCGTATTTCCAGTAGAGCTTATCCCCTTTCTCATTTTCCGCTTGGACGTTCTTCCAGTAGGTCTCCTTTTTCTCAGCGTCAATCTGGACTTTTGTTATTTTCGTCCATTTTTCATCCGTCTTTTCCCATTGGTACTTGATGTCTCGTTTAATCGTACCGACTGGCGTGGTCACCTTCCAGATCATATAGGTGTCTCTCGGATAACCCGGCACTTTTTCCGTAATGGTGTCATCGCTTTCCCCGATACCATAGTTCACCGTGACGAGTTTGTGTTTTTCGAAGTCCCATTTGTAGGTTCTCGTCACGCTGCCCCGTCTTTCCCGGTCTTCCTTAAATTTCTGATATTGAAGGATGGAACCGAACCCGTAGTCCCAGACACCCTTTACCTTCTTGTCGGTCGCCTTCTTGTTGACGTATTTGGTGCTTTTGGCGACCAAGTTACCGTCTTTGTCTGTTAACATCTTTAGGTTGAAGTTTTTGTCGTGATAGACAGGTTGGGTAAGTTGTTCGGGGAAATAGAAGCGGTTGGTGGGACCGGCATTCAGCTCGGTATCCAAGAGGTAGAGGAGATCGCTCGTCATAGTGAAATACTTTTCTCGATGGTAACGGTCCACAATATGCTGAGCCTGATTGGTGTCTCCTCGCATGAGATCCGTCACGGGTTTTCCATTTTTGTCTACAACGACTTTCCAGTAACCCCGCTGGGCCATGTAGCCGTAGAACATTTTATACAGTTTGTTGCCGTTGGTGTGCCCGGTCAAAGTGTAATCGCCCGTTTCCGAGTCAAGAACAACAGGGTTGTCTTCAGACGCATCTTCCGTTTGATAGTTATCTTGGAGGGCCTTAAATTCATATTCTACGTCGTAAATAAAGGCACATAACAAGAAAACAACGGATAGCACGGCCACGGCAATCAGAATGTAGGGCAACAACGCTGCGATGACCTTGATAATGGCCTTCCCAATCGCAAGAGCCGCTTTCGCCAAGGCTTTTCCGATGGCTTTGGCCAATTTTCGAGTCCCCTTCTTAAGACCTCTCCGAACGCCTTGGGTTGCCTTACGAGCGACGTATTCTGATCCCTTTTTCGTCGCCTGGGCGGCCTGGTCCGCCATCTGATCCGTTATTTCCGTGTTCGTGTCGTATTCGTTTTGGGCCATGCCGATCCCCCCTTTTTTTCTTTCTGTCAAATGGTCTTTGGTATTCTATTAACTTGTGAATCTATTTATCGAAAATGACGAGGTGGATATCTGACGAGGGCAAAAAAAGGCCTTTGGCCATTCGACCAAAGGCCTTTGACTCGTGGTCAGTTTTTAGAGTTTTCTTGGGGATTGAGGACAACATTGATCGGGTTGGTGTGTTGAGGAACATATTTCCGATCAGGGTGACGACTCGGCACCCGACGCATGCCAGCCATATCGTTATAGTTTTGCCGTTGAATGTACAGGTTTTCGCCCGAATGATAGACATTCCCGATACCGGTCCGCTTCTTGTCCATGATCAAAGAAACCCGGTTGGTGTCTTTGTCGACTTTGATCCCGTTAATGCCACGTTCTTGGTAACGTTGCATGGCTTCGAGATCCTTGTTTTGGAAGGCCTGTACCATCTCGTTCATACGAGCTTCATATTCGGTATTGCGGAGATGGCTGAAACTGCCCCCCGAGAACCCTTGTCCGGCGACAAAACCAGTGGAGACTTCCAACTCATCCCCAACGTTATCAAGATCTCGGAATCCGGTGATTCCCGTTGCGTTGGAGAATTGGGCTTTGTCATATGTCTCTAGCACCGAATTATCGGCCAAACGACGCACATCCTTTGGCATCACGTCCGATCCCAGGAGGGAATGATACTGGTTCGCCTTCAAACGGGCTTTCGACAGCAAACCGGAATTAAGAGTTTGGCCGGCTTTTTGGCCCATCGATTTGAGCAATGAGGCATCCGCATTGAGGTCATGCCGGGCGTTGTTCAGCGTGGAAAGCCCGTTTCCCATGAGGAAACCACCAGCCGTGGCAACCCCTTTCATTCCGGTTGCGGAACCGCCCATGGCCAAGCCCGTACCGAGGAGAGTTTGGGCTCCGCCCTTCAAGACGTTTACGCCCGCACTCGCCAAAGAACCTCCGGCCCGTTTCAATTGGCCGAACTTCGTGTCGAAATCCCTTGACGATTTCATCCGTATATCGTTTCCTTCCGCAGAACCGCTTGTGCCTCCGCCCTTCACGTCGTCCGCTTTCCCTTTACCTCTGCGAAAACCTATTGAATTCATCAGGAAACCAGTTGTCGCGGCGGTAGCTATCCCACTCAGGGTGTCAACGGTACTGGTCGAAGCTCCGATGGATTCCTTGAAGAACCGAGTAAGCGGGATGAAGCAAAAGAGTAGAACCATGAGTTCGAATGTCCGCAAATTCCCGTGGAGGGATATGCTGGTGAAAAAGACGAGGATGACGGCATGGAAGGATTGCACGAAAATGTTTCCAATGAGTTCCCGGCAATAGTTTCCAAAAATTTGACGGTACTTCTCTCCGAAGGCGATGGACGCCACGTACAACGGTCCGACCGCATACAAGATCGCCACCGTCAAAGCTCGGGAGATATAGAAGAAGTTGAAGTACACGTCGAAGCAGAAGAAGACGATGGTGACGATGACCCCCGCCAGCATTCCCATTCCAATCGGTGCGTTGCCAAAAAAGCTCAAATCTTGGGATGCGTTGGACAACGTCTTGACCAGCAAGAAGTTGAACTCGGTGAGCCCGGCAAAGATGAGGTCATACACAGAGAGGGCAAATCCAACAATCATGAGGTTTTTTATCCCGTTGATCATGTCCACCCGCTCGCTCGGATTGATCGCGGCGACGTTCCGTTGCACAAGGAGCTTGACAATCGCTCCAATGATCAGCATCCAGGCGAGGGCGAAACTGATCCAATGCAGGACAGAAGCGGCATCCATCCAGATCCTCGGCATAATGCCGTTGTAATAGTCGGAGGTGCCACGGGTTCCCCCATTGGTGATGAGGTCGGTCGTGCTGTACAACCCAAGGAGTTGCCGGAGTCCCGTCACGACATTGGAGAACATGTCGGTAATGTATTGCTCGAATTTACCCGGTTTATCCAACTTGCCGATGTTCGTGAAAGTGATGCTGTCAGAAGACCACAGGGAGTTACTTTGCAGGACAATGTGTTTCCAGTTGAGGTAAGTGGGATCAGAGTTCCCTTTTTTCTCTACGATGTTTTGGAAAGTATCATTAAGGCTGTTGTAGAGTTTTTGGCCTTTCCGGTACCCTTTCTCCACGTACTCGATAAAGAGCCCTGTCGCATCTTTGTCTTTCTTGTGTCCTTTCACCGTGATCTTGACGTAGGCTCCGGCCGGCACGCCCGGCTGTTTCTTGATGGCTTTTTCCTCCGTAGCCGCATTGGTCAGATTGAACGTGACCCCGTGGTATTTGAAAGAGGCTTTCCCATTCATATTGGCCTCTCGACCGGCATTTGCAAGCAGGACAAGCATGTTGGCGAATTGGTTTTCACTCATGACCTTCAAGTCTTTATCGCCGTATTTCTGCACGGAGGAATGAACGAAGCTGATGGCATTGTTAAACTCTTGCACAAGGGTGTCGCTCACCCACATCGCTTGGTTCATGTCCTTTTCAGAGGCTTGGTATTTTTCGGCAACATCTTGGCCCGCAAAGCCGGGAAAAGTCCAGGCGAGCATGGTGTCCTGGCTGACATGATTCGGAGTGATCCCGTGCTTTTTGTAGATCGACCAAACCGAACTCTTCAGCCAATTTTCTTTACCAGTTTGCCCCGATTGGACGGTGGGAAGTTTCCACTTGTTGGTATGAAACTTAGCATAAGGGGTGTTGGTGTGAGAGTACTCAAGGAATGCTTGCATCATTTGCTTCTTCGGGTGGCTATCGTAGACAACAACCGGAACGACACGGATGTTATCCGGGTCGTTGGTGATCGACAGGTAGTACCCGTCGTTCCCATCCCCATTGAAGAGGCTGAAGGCCTGTGATTTAGCCGGCAGCATGGAAAGGGCCATGACGAAGACGAAAAGCCCCACCCCGATTTTCCGGAAATTTTTCCGGATGAAATGTGCCAATTTGCCCATCTCATCAGGCCCCCTTTCGTCCGAAATATTTATCCTCATTTCCTGTGATCTGGTGATTGGCTTTCGAAATGAACTCGATTTCATAGTCGAACGCCAACGCATACGCCACATAAGAGTCTCCGTTCATCCGGATCAGGAATTCCCCACGTTGAGCTTGCATGAGGAAATTGCGTTCCCCGTCGGACAGATGAAATTCTTGTTGCACCGCATCGATGTCGGTCGAGCTTTGACGGAGGAAGATGTTAACGAATGCGTTGGTCAGCACCGCCTTCCCGTTGGAGCTTTCCGCAAATTCGAGGAAGTTTTGTGAGGAAACAAGAAGCGAACAGTTTCGTTTCCGGCTCCGGCGGGAGACGTTTTCCAAAAATTGAGCGGTGAATTCATAGCCGGCCATGTTCCGGTTCAGAAGCATCCACGCTTCGTCACAAACGATCCGCTTCTTGATGTCCGGATTCTTCTTGCCGAACTTTTCCCACGTCCAAGAGAGGGCGACGTACATGCCAATCGGACGCAAGACGTTTTCTTCCAGACGGCTGACGTCAAAGGTGACGATTGGGGCGTTTTTGAAGTTCCGCAAGTCTTCAGAAGTTTCTTGGTCGAACAGGTCGTAGATTCCACCCTTCTTGAACACCGCCAAGGCTTTAACCAGAGAGGTGAGTCGCTGATCTGTTTCGTTCTCCACCATCTTCGTCAGGATATCATGGAAGTTGGAGAAGGTCGGCATTCTTTTTTTCTGACGCCCGTGAACCATTGTCTGGGTCCGCTCGTCGAAGTCGTTGACTTCTTCATACAAGGAGTTGGGATCCTCGTTGATGCCAAAATCCTCGTACATTTTCGACAATGCGTCAGAAACGACCGCCCGCTGAACATTGTCCAACCCGCCGTTCATGACGGCAATAAGGTTGATACAGTCGGAGATCTTCTCCTTCAGGTTCACAACTTCCTTCCCGAGCTTGTCGTCAAACTCTTCCTCAACATCAAACGGGTTGATGAATTGGTTGGACCCGGGATAGACTTGGATCAGGCTGCCTCCCAAGGCCCGGGTAAGCGGGGCGAATTCGCCCTCGGCGTCAATCATCGCTGTCCGGACACCCCGAAGGCTCGAACGCATCGTAATGAGGGATAGCAGGAATGTCTTACCGCTCCCAGCTTGACCGAAGATCGTGATGTTTCCGTTATTCAATTTCGTCCGGTCGAAAAAGTCGATGAGAAGCGGCGTGGAAGTGGTAAGGTTGACCCCGACCATCACGCCCTTTTCATGACTGATTTCGGAGTTGTAGAACGGGAAGCAGGCGGTAAGCGACCCGGTGTTGAAGTTCCGGTACAAATCCGGCAGGTAGGTCTTCCCAAACGGGAGAACCGTCTTATACCCATCATCTTGTCGGAGATAGGTCGGCATCGGATAGATTTTCCGCCCTTTAAGTTTGTTGTCGATCTTCTGCCATTCCTTGTTTAATTCTTCCAGGCTGTCCGCATAGAGGTTGCAGGCGATTTGCACATAGAAGAGATTTTCGTAGTTATTCTCCAGCTTCTCCCGCTGTTCGTATAACCTGCGAATGTCGTTACGGAGTTTGGTGACATTCCGGATCGACCCTCTTTCCTCTTCGTTGATGAGCTGGGCTTCGAATTGGGTGATTTTTTGCGTCAGCTCTTCCAAGGCAGCCCGTTCGTCAGAGGGTTCGATGTTGATAACGACATCGAGATCCCCGTCATAGTTATATAGGTAGTCGAGCCAGCCGACAGAAACCTGGTTCGGATACCCCTTGATCACAAAGTTTCGGACATACTTATCCCCCACCTTCATGTAGTCGGAGAACCCCCGTTCGAAACTCGGAGGGGCAATGAAGTCCTTCACGCTGGACATGCCTTTCTCCAATGTTCGTTTGTTGGTTGTCTCGTTTTGGGTCAAGTCGAAAACAATATCTTTCGGAACCTTTTTGCTTAGGCGTTTCGGTTGTTTTTCTGCTTTCTTTCTTTTTATCATCTGGATTCCTCCTCTACCTCAACGTCTTCAAAAGAAATGGAAGACTTGTAGAATCCGGCCAAACGATCCCGAATTCGTTCGATTTCGTAGATCGCCTTCTTGGCAGCATCCAACACTTCCGGCGGAGTGGTGCCGTTTCCATAAAGCTCCGCCTCCAGCTTGTTGCGGGCTTCGACCAAAATCAGGTCGAGCTTGCCTTCCGCCAGGATGTTGGCCATCTTGTTTTCCCCTTGAACGAAGGCTTTGAGATAATCGCCGTCCACGATGCCTTCGATATGGCTGTAGTTTTGGCGATGATAGACACTTGTGATGACGGCGGCGACTTCGGCCGTGGACAAGATCCGCCCCCGGAGCCCCATGTTCTCCAAACCGTCAATGACCATCTGACAACGGTTGTAGAGTTCCTTGGCCGCTTCCATGTACTTCTCGTTGTCGTTCATGTTGGTGAGCAAAGCCGCCTCGTCATAGGGGACCACGATGTATTTTTTCTTGTGTTTCGTAGTATGGGTGCGTTCCTGAATGTTCGCCATATCCTGGTAATGGATACGGGCGTATTCTTCAAGTTGTGGAAACTCCTGCAAGGTGTCCTCGATGTCCTGCTTTAAGGAGGCGAGCATCCGGCTGTTATCCATGGTGATGGTCTCGATGAAGATCGAGTAGGGAAAGTCCAACGAGTTGAGGAAACGTTGGAAGGAAATTTCGAGGACGTCCTTTTCCTTCTTCGTTTTGAGGTTATAGTTGGTAGAGGAAACCTCGATCAATGCCCGGTATTGGTGATTGCCAAGGTTGATCATAGAATCGGAAATGTCCTGGAAGGGCAAGAATTCTTGGGCGGTCGTGATGTCGTCACGAAGGCTCGTATCCACTCGACCCGGGTCGGTCTTCCGGATTTGCCAGGCGACCAGACCGCCCATTGTACCGAGAATGCCCAAAAACAGGATGAGGGAAATCGCAATGGCCATAGACTCACACATCCTTTCTCACGTTGATCAGTTTTTTCGTCTTTTTCTTTAAAGCGTGTTTCCGGCGGAGATAAGTAAAAAGAGGCATTTCCATTTTCTTCACGAGGGCAAATGGCACGGACAATCCAAAGGCGATGATCGCCAAAACGACGCTCAAGAAGATGGAGCGGGTACCTGCAAAGGCCAAAAAGGCCAGAGCCATCCCGGTCACAAACCCCGCTAACAGCCAGAAAAACTGTGTCCAGTTGAGGATTCCGCCGATGACTTTCTCTTTCTCTTTTGTATCCGGTGGCACTTGGTAGACCGCCATTTCTATCACCTTCTCTTCTTCGGGATTTCGTTGGAAAGGGGAAACATCCCGGTTAATTCAGGGCGTTGTAGAAGATCCCCGTGATCATGGCGATGGCTCCGAGCCCGGCTGAGGCGATCGCCGCAAGGACGAGCCCTATGATCGCATGCTTGCGGGCTCTCGGATTGTCGGAGGTTGCCCCCAGGCGGATGAAACCTAATATGAAAAAGAGGATCATCGTCACCGCTGCCACACCGGAGATTCCCGCCACCACAAAGCGGTAGCGACCCAATAACCGGTTCCAGAGAGTCGATTTCGATTCCACTTTGCCGTCCTTATTGAGGACACTTACTTTTCCTTTGTTGTTTATGTACAGTTTGGGTTGACTAATCACCTTTTTGCCCCCGTCCGCCCATGCCGGGAGCGGATGGATCAAGAAAGGGAGAAACGAAAAGATGAGTATGAAACCGAGCCATTTTTTCGGACGTCCTTTCATCTTGGGTCACTCCTTTTGCCAACATTGCTTGGATATGCTATGTGAAAATCAGTCGATTCATTATCTCCTAGCGGTCGGAATCCGTCGGGAGCAGACAAAAAAAACAACCCCTCGGCGATGAGCCAGGAGAGGTTGTTCAATTCGATTACCCAAGAGCGTTGAAGAAGATACCGACGATGAACGTGACCGCACCCAATCCGGCCGCCGCCAGACCTGAGAAGACTAGGCCTACAATGACTCGGCTGCGTTCGCTTGGGTTTGCCGAGGTGGCCCCCAACTTCATAAAGTTGATGATGAAAAAGAGAATCATGGACACGGCACCAACCCCGGAAACGCCAGCGATAAAGAAGCGGTATTTGGCAATCAATTTCGTCCACGCTGATCCATCGGAACCTGTCGCCAGGTCGCCTGAATACGTCACCTTTCCGCTTGAATCCACCGTTACCTTTGAACCTGAGATTCCGGTGTCTTCTTTTTCCTTTTTTTTTGAACTGGCGGCATAGACTTCCACGGGGTTCGTCACCGCCGTGACGCCCATCGTCATGACAAAGGCGGCCAAAAGACCATACAGAGTCTTTTTCAAGGCGATTGGTTTTGCGAGAACCATGGTCATCACTTCCCCTTTCTTTATTGGTTGTTAATGAATGATCCAGCTTCTTTTCCTCTTAGTCTATTAAAATCCGCAGTATTTGATTACCGACGGAGGGTGATTGACTGGTTGAATCTGGTAGAATTAAGATGCTCTAGATCAAGATTTCCTAGGCTTTTTACTTTGTTTTTCTTACCCCCTTCTTTAAAGCATAAATAACAGAAAACAGCATATACATCACCCTTGACCTTGCATTCTATTCCCCCTGCAAGGGGTTTATAATTCCATCCATTATACCCCGGCATAAAAAAAGACCGCCCGTAGGCGACCGAGAAAAGAATTCAAATCCACAGTCAAACCGTCCAATTCCTTTTCGACCCATTCCTTCATCTTGTTTAGATTAATTTGGTCCATCTTTGTTAACTCCAACATACTTTAACCCTCCTCCATAAAAAATGCCTTCTTTTTTGGCATTGCCTGTTGTCTTGTAATCGTTTCATGCTATGGCAATGGAATATGGTCTATCACGCAAAAAAGGCGGGAAGAGCCCGCCCCAGATTTGTTTGTGTTTTTATATGTTCAGTCAAACAACGACTCTTCAGCACTAGCGAGGTTGACCGGTACCTGATTTATTTCGACCGGTGCCATTTCTCGCCATGGGAAGGCGTATCCGAACAAGAAGGCGATATATAGAATCAACCCACCGAAGATGACGACCCCTATACTTGTCCGCTTGATCATTTGCTTCATGTTCATCGGCTTCTCCCTCCCATTTCTCCAACCGGCACAAACAAGGGCCGTATATCTTTTTCAAATGCTTCTTGGATGAACTCCTTGTCGATTTTCACGATCGGTTCATCATGCTGTTTTTCCAATGTAGCGATCATCTTATCATAAGCACGGATGTACGATTTATAATCAACACGCTTCACTTCGGAAAAAAATCCATTCAGCACAAGGTCGTCAAACCCCTTCCCGAATCCCGGATCCCACCAATAATAGTAAAAATCCAGATTGCGATAGGTGTGCTTCAAGGCGAGGACCATCTCCCGGAAGGCAAAGTAGACGTTCGGGTTCTCGCACATGTCGCTGTCGAAGAAGACGTGGACGGAGAGCACCGCCTGACCTTTTTCCGCTTCCAGATAGTCAAAGATTCGTTCGAGCTTCCCCCGCCAGCTCTGCACCCCTTGCAGGGAGACGCTGATAGCGTGATAAACCTTTGCCAACTGTTCCGATTTAAAGACCCCTTCCGTGATGTAGAGATCATGGGGGCGGTCGAGCCGTTCGGGATAGGAGACGTGAACGGGAGCTCCGCTTCCCGTTCCAAATCCCATTCCCTCCTTCTCATTAGCGAAACTAGAAGAGAACCAGATGTAGCGTTGTTCTCCTTTTTTCGCCTGATCCCGGCGGATCTGGATGCCACAAATCCGTCCTCGTTCATCCCGGATGGGGATGCCAATGCCCTTGTGGCCGACAAACGTCATCCCGCCGTTTTTCTCCAGATAATAAAAGCCCGGCACTTCCTTCAGTACGTCTTCGTCGTAGCCGTGGCGTTCCTTTAGTGCTTTCAAAAATTCCCGCATGAAATAATTCGTCCGTCTGGGCATGGTGAAATACCCGCCCCGCTCGATGTCTTCCGGGGAAAGTTTCCGCTCTCGAAGAAGATAATCCCGATGTTTTTCAGAGAGTCTTCCGTTCTTTTTGAGCAACCCTTCACCTTCTGAAAAGACGGTATAAACCGCATGGAGAATATCCGGATCGGCCACCGGCTCCTCGACGCCGTCCACGTAGATATCGGTGTAGGTTCTCGGCGGGGCTTGAATGTCCCGATTTTCCAACGTTCCCTTTTTATAGAATTCCACCACCTGTTCAGGAGTCACGATGCCAAATTGCAAAGCCAGCTTCCAGACGGCGGGTTTGAACCCGATTCCTTCCTGTTTTTGCACGAAATCGATACCATCCCCGCTCGCTCCACAGGAAAAGCAATGATAAGTGTTTTTCTTTTTATACAGGCTGAAGCTGCCAGCGTGGCGGTCGTTGTGGAACGGGCAGAACCCTTTGGGGACGTGGTACAGCCCCTCCACGATGTCCCGAATTGGGATCAGTCGCACCATCTCCAGAACCTGATGGAAAAACTGTCCCCGGTCGGACACATGCGGTTGGGGCATGAGATTCACCTTCTTTCCATAAATTCCATTAACTATAGTCAAATTATAATTCATAGAGCTGCCAATAGTCAACGAAACGTGGGGATAGACCCCGTGCGGCAACCGTTCCCTCTAATTCCCTTCGCCCTTCTTGGCTATATTGAAGAGAAGCAAAAAAACAAGAAATTTACAAAGGTCGCCGTTGCCCAGGGGTTGCTCATCGCCCATATCCTGAAACACCAGGATTTAGAGGGTAAAGGCCACGTTGAAAACCAAACCGAAGCCCTTATGCGTCGGCTCGGCAATGTGAATTGGGGAGCCGACCAGGAGTATATCCGGCGGAAACACTTTCTTTAAACCGGTTGGCTTTCCCACAACAAAAAGCACCCGTCCCTTTGTGGGGACAGGTGCTTTCTCGTTAGAATGGAAGATAATCTCCGTTTGACTCAATGATTTTGCGTGCGACTTCCACATCCGGAACCACAAACGATTCCGTTTGGTTCCCCCAAATATGATCCCATTCTCCATCGGGATCAACTTCGTAGCGAGCCGGATCAAAATTCCTGTACCGGGCTACAACTTTTCCGTTTTCATCTCGTATCTCAACTGTAACTCCAGTAAAATCCAAGTCTTCAATTTCGTGATAGGTGAATTCCAAATGTGCCATTTTCTCTTCCTCCATAATATTTTAGTTCAGCAAAACAAAAATCCTTTGATTTCTGGTAGTCATGGTCTTGGGTATTCAGTCTTCCTGAAATTCTTTCAAAAATCGTAATGCCTTTTTCATTCCACCGTTCCTCCTTTTGAAATACATCGCCCAGAACCAGACGATAACTATTTCCTTCCGTTCTTGACATTGTACTAAACAAAAATCTTCTTCATAACAAAAAGGAGCTTTCCGTTCAGCTTCATCCCGCTTTCTATCATTCCGACCTTTGATCAGACCCACCTTTACACAAAAAAAATCGTCCCCTCTAATAGGGAACGAACCTTGGATTCCGTTCAGGCCTCATCTTGAAAGATCTTCCTTAAATCAATGGTGAGGCCCTTCAAAACACGGACTGGAATCGAATCTTTATGGTTGTACACGTTGTGCAATTCTAACGATCCATTCCTCGGGAGATACACTTCGACCAGCCGGTTGGCCGGATCAACGATCCAATACTCCTTCACTCTAGCCCGCCCATAAGCCAGCCGCTTATCCATTCGGTCGATTTTTGCGGTGGCCGGAGACAGAATCTCAACGACCAAATCCGGAGCCCCGACAATGCGGTTTTTTTGGATTTTGTTCTTGTCACAAACCACAATTAGATCGGGGCACACCCAATTCCGGACTTTTTCATCGATCCATTCATTTTGATAATCCTCGAATAAGTATACATCTATCGGGGCAGCAAACACGCTACAATCCTTTCCTCGAAGATACGAACCGAATTCGATCGAAAGTTGGATAGAAATGGATTGATGTTCCGGTGTTGGAGAGGGGGCCATGCTAATGATTTTTCCGTCCAAAACCTCACAACGTTTTCCTTCCGGCCATGTCGCATACTCTTTGTAGGTCATGGGTGCCTGTTCCTTTTCCGGAATTCCCATAAATACACACCCTTTCTGTCCTCCTGTTTTTATTATTATACACCATGACTTCGACCCGTTTGATGGCCGGTTTAATGAACTGGGAAACCCTTTACGGGCTTCCCAGTTCAGCCGGCATATACCTCCGGGAAGACTTCAACAAAGTAATGGTTTTTTACTTCCTCCTTCGGGATTTTTTGAGTCTTGCCATATTTTTTGGATAGTTTCTCAATCATCCGAGTATAAACAGTCTCGAACTTATGAAAATCCACCCGGCGAATGGTATGCCCCATTCCGTTTTGGATGAGGTCGTCGATGCCTTTGCCATTTTTAATATCCCAAAGGGCCAAGTGAATCTTAACCTCCGGAAATTCCTCTCGGATGAGAGCCGCCATGTTCTTAGCATGGTGGAAAACCTGTGGGTTCTCCGCCATGTCGGCGTCATATGCCACATAGATGTGTTCCAGTGGTGTGCCGGCCTTGAATCTGGCAAACTTCAGCTCCTTATTTATTTCTTTGAAGCTGCCAACACCGGCGACGGACAGACAAACGGCTCCAAAGGTTTTCGCCACGGCAACCGATTTGAAAAACCCTTCCGTGATGAACATCACGTTTGGATAGCGGTTTTCTGCCGGGTAGGAAACGTGAATCGGAGCCCCTGCCGCAGTCCCGAAGATGTAGGGGTTGTCGTCGTATGCAGCAAAACTGGATGAAAACCAAGTATACCGCTTCTTCTTTTCCCTTGCCGTGTCCCTACGGATCTGGATGCCGACGATTTCGCCCCGGGCATTCCGACTGGGTATCCCAATTCCTTTGTACTTGGCGAACGTGTAGCGGTATTCTTGTTCGCCGTTCTCCGGTTGGGAAGTGTCTAATTCCCAATCCGGACGTGTGTAGAACCCCGGTGTCCGTTTGAACACGTTCGGAGATACCCCGTACTCCCGACACCGATCCAAGAGATCGTCGAGAAACGCCTGGGTCGGTTCAGGAAAGGTGAAGAGCCCGTAATGTTCGATCTCTTCATCCGAAAGCCCCCGTTTCCGGAGGTAATCCCTATGTTCGTCCGAAAGGTCTACGCCCTCCAACATTAGCCGGTAGGCGATATCCAAGATGTACGGGATATCGATTTCCGTGAGCCCATTGGCTTTGCCCTGTTTCTTCGAGGTATCAGGGCTCACCACATGGACATCTATGTCGAAAATCTTCCCGCCGAAGTATTCTTCCGCCTGCTTTTCGCTGATGATTCCCTGATCAACAGCAATCTTCAATACCGCAGGCTCGAAACTAATTTTGAATAAATCTTCGACAAACTGGATGCCATCCCCATATGCCCCACATGAGAAGCATTTGTAGATGCCCTTCCGATCTGAGATTTTGAAGTTTCCGGTCTCTCTGTCCCCGTGGAAAGGGCAGAGTCCATCAGCATCAGTAAAACGGTTCGGTTTCACCAGGATGTATTTCTCAAGGATCCGAGAAACGGGAAGTTTTTTCACCTCCTCCAGTACCCGAGAAAAAAATTCTCGTTTTCTTCCCTTCACATCCATTCTTGCTCCTCCTTTTTGAAATAATTGCCCCGACGAGGGCAATGCCTTTCTTTTCCCATACTTCGTGATATGCTATGGTATCGCCAAAAGGTTCATAACAACAGCCGAACTCCGCTTTCATGCCGTTTGGCATAAAAAAATGAATCCCTTGAACATCAAGGGATTCGTGGAAAAATCTCAGAAGGGAAGATCGTCGTCCGCAATGTCAATCGGGGGCGATTCGATTCCGGTTCCGGCTACCTCTTCGGTTCCGGTTCCGTCTCCCTCGCTTGCTCCGTTGTTGACGGGGCCGGAGTCATTCTTGCGGTAGATGACCCTGAACTTGGAAACAGTCAACGTCAAACGCTTCTGTTTCCCGTTTTTCCCTTCATACTCCTCGATTCCGAGGAACCCTGAAACCGCTACGAGAGAACCCTTCGGAATGTTGGCATTCGCCAACATCTCCGCCGTCCGTTCCCAGGCTGTCAGTTCTACGAATAGCGTTTCGGCATTTTCGGGGAAGTTCGTTCCGAGCACATAATTAATGTGCTTCGAAACATTATTTAGGGCAACCCCCACTTTTGCGACTGCCTTTCCTTTGTTGGTATACCGCAAATCCACATCCCTGGTCGTATTTGCGATCACAACACCGAAAGGAACCTGATCTTCTCCCACTTTCCGAAAATCGACAAACGAATAAGACTTTCTTTGTTCTGCCATCTTAATCCTCCTTTTTAAAATAAATTACCTTGGCACGGGCAATCCCTGTTTTAAACTTTCCCTTTATACTAGATGGACGGAAATGAATTATTCCATTACCGTTACCTTTCCCACGTTCTCACTCTAACAAATACTATTTCCGATAGTCAATGGTATCCATGTTTTAGTGTAGCGTTTTTGTTAATTCATCGTACAGTCCGGCCAATTGGTCGTTTATGTTGTCAATATCCTTCTTTAGCCGTTCCCGTTCTTTAGGATCCGTCGTCTCCGCCGCTTTGTGGGTCAGTTTGGCCTTTTTTCCTTTCACCTGGAGAATCTCCAGAGACAGCTTTTGATCGATGTCCTTTTTCCATGAAACGGCTGTAATCACTTCCCCGGTTTTTGTGTCATACATAAGAAGAATTTTCCCGCCTTTCAACCCAAAGAGCGAAATGGACAGGTTCCGATTCGTCTCGTATCCCAAGTAGACATCCCGCCACTTAGGATCCAAATCGTCCCGTTCCTCTTTCGGGATTTGGATGTTGTATGTGAATGCGGACTCCGGCTTGGTAATCCCGTAGTTCTTAAAAAGAAGCCTGTAGTCTTGATACGTCGTTTGTCTAGGTGTGAAGTATTCTACAGCCTCATCAACCGAGAGCGATGCCTGTTCTCTTACGTTTTCTCGGTGTTGGAGGAAGACGTAGACCCCAACCGATAAGGTGAGAAACGCTACGATCATCAAAGTGACCATCCATTTGATCTTGCGATACCAGGCTCGGTTTTCCTCCTCGGTTTCCGCCTCTTGGATGGCTTTTTTGTCTTCGTCGACTAACGGAGGTTGTTCCATCCAATCCCTCATATCAAATCCCCCCTTCGTTCAAGAAGAAAGAGCCGGTAGGTCCGGCCCTTTCCCGTCTTGACCCATTCAGTTGACAAGAACCGGCATCGCAAATTCGTCACTCACACCGGTGATGGATTCAAGCCATTTTTGGCTGTGGATGTCAAAAATGTTGAGACGGTTTTTGAAGTGGACATACAGATAACCTTTGGAGGCGACGGTGGTATTCTGGTTGTACAAGATCCCGTCTTCCGTCAAAGGGATTTTCACCGGCTGGTTTTCGTTGCGGTTGAGGCGTCCATTCTTCATTTTCCACTCGTTGATCAGGTGGTACGGATCGGTCCCATCCACGTATTGGACGGTATAGAAGGTTTTATCCCCCGAATCCGCCGGAATCAGGTTTGTATCAGCGGACAGATTTCCCTCCAATTCTGTGATCGACAAATCGCTCGGATTCAACGTCAGCAGGATGGAGTTACCAAGCCCACTCCCAAAACGGTTGTGAATCAAGATTTTGTCCTGAAAACGCGTGATGCAATCGGTCACATCCCCCAGGTCAATAGACGTTTCTTTTTTCGGGCTGAACAAGTGAAGCGTGGTTCCGGTCGCGTAGTATAGGTGTCCGTCAATAACGGCGTAATCACGGACGGAATCCGGGAGATTGAAGACCTTCGTGCTCCAATTCCCGCCGATTTGGTAATGGTAGGTGAGCTTCTGCCCTTCCTCTGAAAGGATGGCTACGTTCTTGCCGTCAGTTCGGAAACTTTCAGCCCCTTCCACGGAGATTTTAGCTATGTCGCCATTGTTTTTGATTTTACCGTTTTGGAGAGATAGCTGATAAATGCGGGTTCCGTCGTAGGCGTACAAACCGTCATAGGAGGCGTTAGGGGTGTAGAGGTAATTCCCGTTTGGGAGGGTAAAAGTCGAGGTCTTTTCCTTGGTCTTCGTGTCAATCACGGCCAGCGTTCCGTCTTCATTCGCCGAAATCACGGATTTGGCAAGCGTGTTTTTAGACGGTCCAAGTTTGAAAATGTCCCAACCGTCATGCGAAAGGAGAAAGTACAAAGCGATTCCGGCGGCTAAAAACAAGACGATCGACCCGGCCATGAGCAACTTGGTCCGGTGCTTTTGCAACTTGTATTTTAAATTGCCTGCCACTTTGGCAACTCTCCTTTCATAAAAAATTGTAGTTGTCATCCTATGACCGTGGAACGGTTTTCATTCCATCCATCCTTACTCGTTTGGGTTCCCTACGGGCGATTTGCCGTTCGATATATTCCGGATGGCGGTTGTCCGCAAAATGATCAGCTACCAGATCCAATCGAACTTTCGCGAACTCGGCCACTTCCTCAAAAAGATCTTCCATACGAACTTCAACCATGTAATATTCCTCGAAGTCGCGGAAAAAACCCTCCAAGCGGTATTCCATCCACTTTTGGTAAAATTCGTCGCAGTAGGTCTGGTGAAACCGCATGTCTTGTTTCCAAATTTCCCAAAGTTCATGGTGCGGGTGTTCACGGAAATAGCGGTCGCCGTGGTGTAGAAAGGCTTCCCTGGCGAACCAGAGCGAAAATGTCCGGATGAACGCCCGGAACGAAGTGGCACGGGAATCATCAAATTCGATTAGGATGCCTTCGGGGAGCAGATGAAATTCATATTTCCCTTTGTCGAGGTACATCATCGACTGGAGACGGTCGATGTCGGCACTCCGGTTGATGTTGAGTAACAGTTTATCCAATGGGAACACCTTCTTTCTGTGAAGGATTGACAAATGTCATCTCCTACGGGCTAAAGCTGGTTTTCTGACTCTTTTATCATAGTTTTATTGTCTGCAAAACTTAACCGAGCATCCATTTTTTTTGGTAGGAAATCGTTCGAGTCAATAAAAGAGACGGCGATATCCGCCGCCTCCCGGATTCTGATTAACGAAACCATTTCCCCGCCGAACCCCGCTTCAATTGCGGGATGTCCCAAACGGAAAAGGTCTGGCCGTTTACGGAAATTTCCAATCCGCTTCCTTCTTTCACCAGGTACGCTTGTTCCACCGAATCGTCCGCCTTCAGGACAAGACTTTGCACACCCCGTGCGGTTTTTGACTGCAATGGGAACACATCCACTTTCATCCGCCCAACATAACCTCGTTTTGTGACAAGAACCAGTTGTTCGTCTCCGTCGGTTTCGGCCACAAGCAGTATCTCGTCCCCATTCTGCAATCCGGTAGCGGCCATTTTCAGGCGGGTAGAGACAAGTTCGACACCCTTCGTCCGCTTGCAAAGCCCTGAACGGGTGACAAACAGAAATTCCTTGCCGGAAAGATGGCTTTTCGCCGCCACATACACCGGGTATTCGCTCCGTTCCAACTTCGCTAGGGCGTGAAGGGTTACTCCCTTCTCTTTTTTCTTCACCTTGGGCACGGCGGAGAGTTTCACCTGGTGGGCATTCCCCCGGTTGGTGAATACCACGAGCCGATCGTCGTCTTTCGTGCGAAAGGCGAATTTGCTATCCTCCGGCGGTTCGGCCTGGCCGCCATCCAGCGTACGGCAATAACCGAATCGATCCACCGAAACCCAAACATCTTCCGCCTTCTTCGTCTCCGTATAGCTGAGACGCTTCATTTCCTTCAAAACGGTCTTCCTCTGGAAGGCGTAGGCGTTTTTCATTTTCAGGTGTTCTTTGTGGATCTCCTTCACAAGCTCTCGATCGTCTTCGAGAATCTTACGGGCCTTTTCCAATTCCTTTTCCAACTGCTCCCTCTCTTTTTGGAGAGCTTCTACTTCGATTCCACCAAGCCGTTGCAGTTTCATATCCAGAATGGCCTTCGCTTGGTGTTCAGTAAATCGGAACCCTTTCGCTATCTTCTCATGCTTTTTCAGGCGGAATGAGATACCGTTCGTGTCCCCGTTCATGAGGCATCGTTTCATCTGGACGACCGACTTCGATCCCCGGATGGCCTCTATGATGGTGTCAATGACCGACACCGCCGCCATCAAACCGTCCAAAACTTCCTTCCTCTCCATCCCCTTTTCGTACAGATAGCGGTACTTCCGCCTTGTCACATCTTTCTGGAAGTCGAGGTACAGCCGGAAATACTCTTTCAACCCGAGCTGCCTCGGCCGCCCGTCCACGATGGCAAGGAATTGGTAGGTTTCGTTCGCTTCTATTTTCGTCTTGACATAGAGCTTCTCCAAAAATTTCGGAATGTCCGTCCCCTTCTTCACTTCAAGAACGATGCGGATCCCGTCCTTCGAAGACTCATCTCTCACATCTGTAACCTCGTTTAGTTTCTTCTCTACGACCATTTGGGCGAGATCAGACACCAGTTTGGCTTTATTCCCAGATAAAGGATAGGGGATTTCCGTAATCACGACGTTGGTTTTGCCGTAAGCGGCGGGTTCAACCTCAATTTTTGGACGGATGATCGCCTTTGCCTCACCGGTGCGGTAAAATTCCTGAAATTCCTTTGGGTTGGCGAGAATTCCACCGGTCGGAAAATCCGGTCCTGGGATGACTTCGAGAAGATCCTCCAGCGAAGCATCCGGTTGGTTTAAAAAAAGTAGAAACGCCTCCATCACTTCGCCGAAATTATGAGGCGGTATGTTCGACCGCATGCCGACGGCGATCCCGATTGAGCCATTAACGAGAAGTTGTGGAAACTTGGCGGGAAGCACGACGGGCTCCCGTTCCGTTCCGTCATAGTTATCCCGGAAATCAACCACATTCTTATCCAGATCGGCCAAAAGCTCTAAGGCAATCGGGGCAAGCCGGGCTTCCGTATACCGCATGGCGGCGGCCGAATCCCCATCGATGGAACCAAAATTACCGTGCCCGTCCACAAGTGGAACGTTCAGCCGGAAATCTTGGGCGAGCCGCACCATCGTATCGTAAACCGCCGCATCTCCGTGCGGGTGATATTTCCCGATGATTTCACCGACGATCCTCGCCGATTTCTTGTAAGGAGTACCTGGCAAAATACCAAGGTTTTTCATAGCATAAAGTACTCTCCGATGTACAGGTTTGAAGCCATCCCGCACATCCGGAAGAGCCCGGTCCACAATGACGGAGACCGCATAATCCCGGAATGATTTTTTCATTTCCTCTTCATATGTGATAGTTTCGATGCGTTCTTCCATCGCTTACACCTTCCTCACAAGTCCACGTTGGCGTTCGGGGCTTCCTGAATGATGAATTCTCGCCTTGGCTCCACCTTCGCTCCCATGAGAAGAGTGGTAATGACATCCGCCTCCACGGCGTCTTCAATCTGAATCAGCCCAAGCCTTCTTGTTTTTGGATTCATAGTGGTTTCCCATAACTGTTCGGAACTCATCTCCCCCAGCCCCTTGTACCGCTGGATGTCCTTGACAACATGACGGCCATACTTTTCCCGAAGTCGATCCCTCTCCGCATCAGAATAAGCATACACATACGGTGGAAGTCCCTTTTTCTTTTCCAGTTCGAGGCGATAAAGCGGTGGAATCGCCCGGTAGATATGACCTTTCAGGATAAGCTCCGGTGCATAGCGGTAAAACAAGGTGAGAAGGAGTGTTCGGATGTGACTTCCGTCCACATCGGCGTCCGTCATGATGATGATCTTGTCGTATTCGAGTTTTGAGAGGTCGAATTGGTCTCCAAAACCACAGCCCAACGCACTAAACAGAGTGGTGATCTCCACATTTTTAAGTGCACGGTCAATGGAGTTTTTCTCGATATTCAAAATCTTTCCACGGATTGGAAGGATCGCCTGAAAGTTACGGTCCCGGCCTTGCTTGGCGGTGCCGCCAGCCGAATCCCCTTCTACGATGAACAGCTCCCGTTTCGACTTGTCCCGAGTCAGGCAACTAGCGAGCTTGCCGTTCGTCTGGAGTTGGATTTCTTTCGATTGTAGGTTAATCCTCGCCCGGTCTTCCGCCTTTCGTACTTTGAGGGCACGCTCGGCCTGTTCGACGATGTGTTTCAATTCATCCACATGACGATCGAAAAATCTCGCCCCTTCCCGGATAATGCAGTCTTCCACCGCCGATTTCGCATCGCTCGACCCGAGCCTCGCCTTCACCTGACCCTCATATTGCGGATCCGGGTGGCGGATGGAGATAACTGCGACCATCCCGCTGCGGATATCCCGACCGTCAAACGGCTCCTTGGCAAGCCTGAGTTCCTTTGCATATTGGTTTACAAGTTTTGTCCAGCCGGCCTTGAAGCCGGTGACGTGCGTCCCACCTTCCACGGTGGCAATGTTGTTGCAATAGCTGATGATCTGCTCAGTGAATTCCCGGGTGTATTGGAGGGCAATGTCAATTTCGATTCCGTTCGACACCCCGGAAAACGAGATGATCTCTCCGGTCGCTTCCCGATCTGCGTTAAGCCTTTTGACAAGGCCTTCGATACCTCTTTCTTCGCAAAACCGGACGGACTCCGCCGTGCGTTCATCAAAGAGCCACAAGATGAGCCCCTTGTTCAGGTAGGCGGTCTCTTGAAGGCGTTTCCGCACCGTCTCAAAAGAGAATTCGACGGTCTCAAAAATTGCCCTATCCGGTTTGAACCGAATCTTTGTCCCGGTGTGATCCGCTTTTCCAATCTCGGGAAGCGTCCCCTTTTGGGTGAGTTCGACCACGGGTTTTCCGCCGTTTTCGTAGCGGTCGTGATGCACCTTCCCTTCCCGATAGATTTCTACATCGAGCCATTCGGAAAGGGCGTTCACGACGGAAGCTCCCACGCCGTGGAGGCCGCCTGAAATTTTGTAGGTTGAGCGGTCGAACTTGCCCCCAGCATGGAGGGTGGTGAAGATGACCCGAGCGGTGGGGATTTTCGCCTGCGGGTGAATGTCGACGGGAATTCCCCGCCCGTTGTCCTCCACCGTGACGGAGCCGTCCTTGTGGAGGGTCACTTTGATTTCCGTACAGTACCCAGCCAGATGTTCGTCTATCGCATTGTCGAGGATCTCCCACACAAGGTGGTGCAAGCCTTTTGGACCGGTCGAGCCGATATACATGCCGGGACGGACCCTTACAGCGTCGAGCCCCTCCAAGATGGTGATGGAAGACCCGTCATACCGTTTCGCTTCTTGAACAATCACGTTTTAATGCACTCCTTTCAGTCGGCAAATCTATCCTATTGGGAATAGGCAGGTGGTCGTGCTAAGAAAACATGGGCTTTCTCCAATTCGTTCAAATTCCGCTCGCACGATTTTTCCCCGTCGGATTTCGGGGCGAAACTTGTAGATGTCCGTCTGGGTTCCTCCATCCAATAGCGGGCGGACGAGTTCCGGATAATTGCGTGGCAGGATGGCGATGAAACGCACCCGTTCTGTGCGGAACCGCTTCTTGATCTCTTCCGTGTAATACCATTTCTGCCAAATAAGATCCGTGTCTTTTTCGACTTTGAGCTCAACGACAACGATGGCTCCTTCCCGATCTTTGGCGAGGATGTCAATCCTCCCGTTTGGAAGCAGATATTGGTGTCCGACGAGTTTCAGTCCCGATTCGATATCCTCCAGATGTTCCATTACGTATCGTTCCAATTCAGATTCCGCCACGAGCTCCGCATCCTCCACCTTCTCGTTGAAGGCGGCAATCTCTCGCTGGCAGACTTCCTCCAAGGTGAGCTTCAGATTGATTTCACAGTAGTGAAAATGCGGGAGGTTTTTCGGGAGTGTCACCTTCGCTCCATACGCTCCATTCAACTTATCCAACATCCATTTTTTCACGACGAACGGATAGACCCGCTTGTTCCGATATTTCTGCGACTTCCGTTTGGCTTCCCGTAGCCAGGTCTCTACCTCTTTTTGTGCTCTTTTCCACTCTTTCAGGGGGTCCGGATCTTGACTGGAAAGGATTCGATCCATACCGAGACGATGGAGGAGGTCGTCGTAGATGTTTTTGAGTGGGGTTCCAATGTTGGTGGTCACTGGCACGGGGACGCCCTTGTAGAGGAACCTCCCGTCTTGGACGGGGATTGCCAAGTCTTCTATCCAGAACCTCATGAAAAAAGCCGGTAGCTCCGTTGCCCCGACCCGTGGGATTTTCAAACCATCCATGTAAACAATGAGACTCCGGCGGAACAGGTACGGCAGGAGCGTCTTCCGGTCAATGCCGTATAGCCGTTCCGATTCCGCCACAAACACCTCTTCCAGTTCTGATTCATACATCGCCGCTTCCAGCATAGATGGTCCCCGCTTCCTTGATTTGTTCCCAAGTCTATCTTTATTGTATGATTACAATTGCCTATAGTCAATAAAATAATGCTTTCTGCCTTCGTTCGTTATTGATATTACCTATAGGCAATAGTATTATTAAGAAAAGAATATAATTCTGGAAAGGGTTTCTCTCCCTTTCGATTCTCAAGTGAGTCGGTATTTCTTAAAAGAACTTTACATCCTTTTAAAGGAGAGATGTGTATGGTTAAATCCAGTGAACCCCGATACGAAAATTTTCAAGTGTATCGGGTGGACGGGAAAAACAAGTTTCTCGAAATCCTGTCCAGAAGTTTTGAGATCGGTAAAGTCATATTCAACTTTGTTGAGTATGACGATACCAAAGCCGCAGGAAGCCGAATCACCCAACAAGTCATGATTTACATGGATTTTCCAAAGTTCAGAGTCTTCGCCCATGACATGTTATCGGGTCGTTTCGCCAAAATGGCGGAAAATAAAAACAACCCGATCTTCCAAGACTTGACGGGGACCTCTTCAGAACGGCTTGCCGCTCAAAACCGGGCAAGGGAAGACGGGAAAGCGGAATCCCGTAAACTGACTCTTAGTCCTGCCGCAAAAGGCTTCTTCCTCACTGCTGAAGCCGGGCCTGGGGAAGAGTCGGAAACGGGGTTAATCAAACCTACCGGTAATGTGGAAAGACGTGTGTCCATTTTGCTTGATCCGGACCATGCCAAGGAGCTGGTACTCACTACCCTGGCGGCTATGGACGCTTATGAAACCGCCAAGGAAACCGTACGCCAGTTCGAAGCCATCCGGAAAGCCCGACTCAACCCGTCCGGGAAGACGGCTTGATCGCTTTTTTGGCACAAGATGTCCCGCCCCATTGAAGGAGCGGGACATCTTTTAAATTCACATAGGAGGAAAAAGCATGCAGGTCATTCAATTTGAGGATCGGCTAAGTTGGAGAGCCGCTCGGTTATATGCAAAGTTACGGGATTATCGCATTAGAACATTGGCAAACAGCCTTGAAAACGGGCAACCAGTTTATTACGTCTGGCTGTATCAGATGACGTCGGAACAAGCCCAAGACATGAAACACCGTGTGTCATCCCTCCCTGGAGCCATGTGGTTGACCGACCCGGAAGAAGTTTCAACCGAAGGATATTAAGAGGCGATTTAAAAAACGGAAAGGATGATTGTACATGGGATACATCCGCCACAACGCCATCGTCGTCACGGCGGACGGTAACGATGTTGCATATCAACGTCTGAATCTTGCCTATAGAAAGGCAAAAGAATTGTTCGGGGATCTCGTGAGCGAGATTGTCGATTCGCCGTGGAACAAGCATCGTTCATTTTTTATTGCTCCTGACGGCAGCAAGGAAGGTTGGGAACCATCCAATGAGTTCGATGTCAAACGGACTGAGTTTGCCGATTTCCTAGACAACCTTGCTTTTGAGGACGGATCGAATTGCATCCGGTTTGTCGATGTCGCTTTCGACGAAAAACACCAAGCGAAAGTGATGCGAACAAACCGCCCCATGGAAGTAGAATGATATCTTTACGAACAGAACTGTTAATGTGTGGTTCGTAAGCGATTCAAAGGAGGCAATATCATGCTGGATAAAAAGGAAGTTGTTAGGTTCTTTCATAAGAATTTCCAAAAATTGGGATGGAGAGAAAAGAGAGTTTTTGTTTATTCCTCTGATTGTATCTCAATAGAAGAAACCAAGAATCCCGGATTGTACAAAATATCGAGTCCTTTTGGAAGTTTTGAGTTTGCATGGAACTTAGCGGGATATGAAAGGGGAACAGTATTGGGCTAAGAAAAAAAGTAAAAACAATGGTGTTCCTTTGGAAACTGGGAACGCCATCTTTTTTTGAAAATTGCCTAGTAAAAAGCATAGATAAAGGCGTTTCACCGCAAAGGATGGAACGCCTTTATCAGTTGGAATTCGCAATATAGGATAAGTTCGGTTCCATCCGTAGCGGAGTGGATGGAAGACTCGTGTGAAGATTTACTCGTTTGGGGATTTAGGGTTCAGGAGGCATATCGATCGAAGTGTTCCTCGAATAGCTCAATGTCATCTTCGTTTTCACTCATCAAGAACTTCTTAATCTTCTTCATGCAATTCTTTTGGATCTTGGAGACATTGGCCTGCGACATATTGATTTCAGCGGCGATCTCCTTCTGTGTTTTAAATTCGCATCCGTTCAATCCGTAGCGGTGGTTGATGATGTATTGCTCCAGCTCGGAAAGTTGACTCACCGCTCGCAGAATCACCTCGTGATTCTCCTTTCGGACAAGCAGTTCGCTAACCTCTTTTGCTTCATCACTTTTGTCGGACAGGATGTTGTAGAGTTCGAAGTCGTTCCCGTTCTTGTCCGTGGATAACACGAGGTTATAGGAGACATTGTGATCAGATTGTCTTCGTTCTTTCCGGAGGAAAAACCGCACCTCGTTCTTCATGCAATTGACGGCGTAAGTGGAAAACTTTGCTCCCCGAGCTTTATCGAAGGAGTTTAGGGCTTTCGTGAAACCAAACATCGCCGCCCCATAGAGGTCGTCGTAGTCGATGCGGGTGTTTCGAAACTTGTTGGCCACGAAATGAACGAGCTGCAAATTCTCCTCCGCCATCCGATTTTTTTCTTCTTCGGTCAAAAGCGGCATCGGCTCACCCCTTTACGGTTGACTATAGGTTATGGTACATTTTCATCATAAGAATTATTCCTTCCCTTCTCTCGTTTTTTCGGTCCAAGACCGTCCGACATCATTTAAACCAGTTGTAACCCACACGTTATTAGGGTTTCACGCACAAAAAAATAGCAGGCTCCAGATCCAGAGCCTTTGCCGCCTTATTGTCAATAGGAGTCTTTGTTGTTATAGCGAACCTTCCCCTGGTTTAACCGGAAAACAGGATAAACAAAAGGAGCCTTTAGGCTCCCTTTCATAACTCATCTGACAAATCTATTACTTTTTTTACAAACCACAATTCCCCTCTATCAACAGCCACAAGTCTAAATCCTTTTTTTTGGAGATATAGTATCGCATCTGGGCCATTTTCGAAAACTTTTGATTCAAACCGTTCTTTTGTATAGATGAATGTACCTCCATCATCATAAACTTTCGCATGAATATATTTCTCCATATAATCTTTCCTCCCTTTCAATTTCATTGCCTGAAAGGCAATCCCTCATTTTTTTTGATTCCTTCTATGCTATGAAGTTGAGCTCCGGATCATCACCGGTGAACAAAGTGAAATAAAAGGAGCCTATAGGCCCCTTTTTTTGTTATTGAGCGGAATGAACGGCGTGTCAGTTTTTGCTCTTCCCGCTTTCTTTCGATGATTTAGTCGCACTCGTGCCGTTATGATCCACACTGTCCTTGTCGATCGCATCTTTTTTGATCAGCTCTTTCTCGGAAATTTCCTTCCCGTTCTTATCCACTCGGACGGTGATGGTGCGAACATTATCGTAGAGCTTTTCGTCACCGAAGGCCGTCTCAATCATATCCTGGAACATGATGGCATCCTTAGAGCCAATATAGGTGTAACTGATTCGGCCAGTGTTATCAATAAACACGAAGGTCGGAACTTGTTCCACCATGTATTTGTCAATAGCGAGTTTTTTCAAACCCTTATTATCTTCCAGGCTCAATACCAGCTTTGGGCGTTTCAGATTGAGACTCTTATAGTAGGCGTTGATATCCTTGTTGCGATCGACTGGAAAAATCGTTACGAAGGTGATGTCGGGGTTCTTTTTTGCTAATTCAGACAAGATCGGGCTCATTTGTTGGCAGACCGAGCAGGTTGTTTTAGAGAAGGCGAGGATAACATTTCTCCCTTTCAGAGCTGATAGTGAGAAATCTTTTCCGTCCATCGTTTTTCCGGAGATTTCCGCAGGTTTTTTCCCGATGTTTTTCAAAGCGTAATTCATTGAAAGCGTGTCCGGGAAGTTGACTTTGAACAAGTTCATCCCCTTTTCTGTATATTGGGCGAGGATTTCTTCGGGGGATTTCGAATAGTCGATGGTCACGGGTTTTTCCACAAATCGGTACGATGCTTCATTTTTCTTGGCAGTCTTATGATGCACCGCTTTATCTGTATGGGCCGTCTCTTTTTCATGATGAGCCGCACCCCACAAGAATCCAAACGATATCAAAGCCAAAACGACAAAAGCAACACCAATTCCTCCCAATACCCAGTTTTTCTTTTCTTTTTCCACGATCCGACACCTCCGTGGCTTTCGATTTGCAAAGACGTTCTTCTACGATCGGTTCTTCCGAATCGGACATTTTCTATAAGGAACTTTTGCCAATAGGCAATATTTCTTCCTATATTCTAACATACCGTTAATTATAGTCAATGGTATTTGGTTTAAGTCCCTTTGTATTTGCATAGCATTAAGAAAACTAGAAAAACAGGAATGGCCTTCCATTTTTTAAGAAAGGAGAAGTTTCATGGAACAGATACAGGAACAGATACAACAACTTGTAAGAGAAGTCGGAAGCCGGCTGGCCATGCCCGTCCGGGGCTTTCCGTGGATCGGTCCGGTGCTCAAACCCCATCGGCAGCATTTCGTCGAATTTTGGGGATGGGATGGAGAGATTTACGTAAGGGATCGAGGACTCCTGTCATTACAGGAGTATTACCGATTGGTCCTCAATAAAGGCCTTTGCTTGTGGATGAATGGCTACATCATAGGACCAACCTGGATCTCCACTCATTATAATTCACTCCACCGTGAATATTTGGGGCGGTTTCGCCTTCGTGAGGCGGAGATCCAAAAGAAACAAAGAGAGAAAAAGGATTATGCTGTTATCGAGGGTCTGGAGGCTGTGTTTGAGTCAGCAGTAGAGCTCTACCGCCAGGGTGTCTTCGACGAGAAAATGTTGAAGGCCCGTATTTGGCGGTACGTGAAGCCGGAACACAGAGAGCATGTATTTGCGGAGCTGGTTGCAAAAAAAGGAGCTTAGGGGTTACCTCTTGGCTCCTTTTTTTTGTCTACTTTTTGATCCTCAACCGGTAATTTTCCGGTCACCAAAAACACCTTGTATAGCAAATCCGAATAAACTTTCTCAAACCCCTTTTCCATTTCCTTGTGGAGCTTTACTTTCTCCCCGTCTTCCGGAGTGGTGGCATGCCACAACCCCTGGGTATCCGACTTCAGAAAGAACCCGCCCGTAAGCCGAAGCCCGGGTTCTCCGTCCGGCGATTGGCCGGTCACAATGATAGCCGCTACCGCCTTCTCTGGATCCTTCTCCCATCGGGCAAGCCGGCAATAAACGCCTTCTCCGATCTGAATCGTGATGGCGTGGACGTTCGCCAGCAAGATCGGAGCCAACGCCTCCAACAAGGAAGGGAGGAACGGTTTTTCTACACCTCCAAGAGTCACGAATCTGCGAGTTGGCTCGATGAAGAGGTGAAACAGTTTTGTATATGGGGCCCCGAGTTCAAACATGTAGGCGAAGTAATGACCACCCGTCTCGATAAAACGAAGTAACTTTCTCTGAAACCCATGATTGATTTGCTCATTAGCGATTTCTTTGTAGAATTTGAATTTCGTCCCGAGGGCGGTGGAAATGAGGTCACGGTCGTCTTTGGAGATGAGAGTCAGAAAATCATTGGAGAAGATCTTCTCTTTCAATTTGTCTGGGACCTCGTCTGTCTGGATTTCGGTTAAGTCCAACGCCTTGGGATCTTCCGGGTCTTCTCTCAATTCAAACAGGGTCACCTCGGTGATGAGATCCCCGAGAATGTGGTAGATTCGATAGAAGATCCGTCCATCCACAGAGATTTTTGCCACCCGTTTTTCACTTTGCCATTCATACACAGATGTTCACCTTCCTTTGATTCAAAAGAGTACCCACAAAAGCAAGAGATAATAGCTGACGGTGAATGCTGGGGCAAAAGGAAGCGTCGCTTTCTGGGAAGCGTTCTTTCTAAATAGCCAGTGTCCAAAGAAAAAGAGGAGTTGAATGAGGCAAGCGACAAGGAGGATAAGGCTAATTGCGTAGGGTCCCGTCCAGAATCCCATCACGGAGACGAATTTGATGTCCCCTCCAAAGGCATGGTTTGCGATCATCCCAGGAATGAAGAGGAGTAAAAAACCAACGACAAGCCCAATCGGGTGCAAAAGCCCTAAAGAGAGACTTCCACCGGGGACGATCCAGAGGCAAACTCCCACCAATAGGAAGGCGAGGTTCAGCTTATTCTTGACTTTCATGGTTCGAATGTCCATGATAAAGGCCCATACAGCAAAAAGCCCAAATAACAAAATGGCAACAGGGGTTGCGACGGAAGCACGGAATCCCCCCTCCGCCAAAGCAAACCATTCATGGAGAAGAACCAAAAGGGAATCCCCCCTTTTCTGTTTTCATACTTTCAGTCTATCAGTGTCGGCAGAAATCGCCTTCCTTTTCTTGCCTAAGCTGGTTCGAGCACAAAAAAGAGGGGGAGTACGCCCCCCATTTTTTTAGCGGAAGACCAATCTCGTCACACTTCGGACGATAAGCTCGGTCTTCCCATCTTCCGTAACGCCGTTGTAGGTCACCGTAAAGTTGGCATTGTTCCGGGAACTGTAGAAGGTCTTTGAAACGTTGGAAGACATGTCAAAAAACGGCGTTGTGGCCACCCGCATTCGGACAACCGACTCCAGCGTGATCTGGGGTAGTTTACCGGTCGTATCGCCGAGACCCCAATCGTCGTAACTAAAGGTGATGTCCACCCGTTCGACATCATAGTCCACCACCTTATCTGCCGTCTTGATCTGTTTGGCAATTTCTTCATAGTAATACTTACGCATCTCTTCCTTGTACTTCTTTTGTTCCGCCGGCGTAAATTTTTGATTGTTGGTATCGGCGTAATCCTGATCCGTGAGATCGGAATTCGAAGAACTAAGCGAGAGAATTTCTGCCCGCAGGGCCTTGTTGTTGACCTGATTTTGCAAAGTGTTGATACCGGCGGAATCCATTACACTCTGCACCTCGTTCAACGCCCATTTCATGTTCACGATGTCGACGTAGGCGGTGAGGCAGGTAGCCAAGATGACCACGAGGATGGCGGCAATCAACGAATATGCTCCTCGTTCATTTTTCCACAGAGCTTTAAGTCGTTTCATCCATTCATCCTCCTATCTATCGTAATTCCGGAGGTATTCAGCCATAACGATTCTCTCCACGTTCATGTAACGTTTTTCGCTAATCCCCGGGATCCCGGAAGCGATCGAGTTGCCCCATTGGTAGGTTCCCCGGAACTGGATGCTGATTTTGTCTAAGTAGTCGCATTGAAAGTTGGATTTATCCGTCAGGACCCCGCTCCGGACGACATTCCCGTTCGCATCTGTCTCTTCCAGGTAAAGTTCCCATTCTCCGTCACGAAACCCGGCGGCGTGAGCCACCTTTTTCATCCGATCAAGGATCTCGGAGCTCGTGAAATACGCCTGATCCCCACCTGGAAACCCATGCGGGGTTTCGGCGGTCGTCCCGGATTGCACCGAGAGGGTTCGAGCAATGGTATTCATCTCCTGCCCGATGAGATGGTGACGGGTGGCGATGCCCAACAGATCCAGGCAAAAAGCCACGAACACGACGAACATCAGCCCCCCGAGGACGTATTCGATGAGCATGGATCCGGACTCATCTTTCAAGCGTTGTTTCAATTTTCCCACGATCCCCATAGCCTTCGGCCTCCTCTCCTTGAAAGAAGGGGAGGGGTATGGCGTCCCCTCCCCTTCCCGTATGGTGGATGCTTTGTTACCAGTCGACGCTGGAACGGGTTTTGTCGATAGCCTTATCCATGTCGCCCACGCTGTTGGACGATGTACCCAAGAAGTGCGAAATCTTGTCACGGAAGGCAAACAAGGCAACGGCGATGACCAAAACAACGACGATCCACACAACGATTTCGAGGTTGGAGGCCCCTTCTTCACCCCCAACGACATGCTTTGCACGTTTCAGCAAGTTTTTCATCTGAATTCCCCCTTGTAATCTATTTGCCCTATCCTATACACCCGGTCGGTCAATTATAAGAATTCCGGCCGAAGAATAACGGGCATAACCGGTTGAATCCGGTTTGAGGTCAGAGTGTCTTGAAGGTCATCATGCTGTAGAAGGTCGGCAATCCCGCCACGACAAAGATGCAAAGGAAAAGAGGAGCTTGAACGGCAATTGTCAACATTTTCCTGCGACCGATTTTGTTCAACATGGCTTCCATCAGCATATCGGATACTTTCTCCGTCTGGGCTTCGAAGCATTCCTTGATATTGATGCCCTGTTCCAGGTTCAGCTTGACGAGGGAGAAGAATTCCTTGACCTCGAAAACATCCACATCCTCGCACAGTTTGTCGATGGCTTCTGGAACCGAATACAGGTTGCAATTCATCACGAAATCCTTCAAAAGCCCTTTCCAAGTGTCCCCGACATACGGGATAGTTTCTTCCACCGCCTTGGTGAGCGGCACTCCCGCCATCAAATACCCCTGAATGATGCTGATGAAATCGGGGAATTCGTTGAATAACGCCTCTTTCACGTTCTTTACCCCGTTATTCAACAGAAATCCGAACAGGAAGAAAAAGAGGAGGGCAAAAACGATGGCGAAAATCGGATTGATCGGCCAGATGGCGAACAACGCCACCACACCCGCAACCTTCAAGAGAAGGTTCATTGCCCGATACGTGGAGGGGTCGAAATAGTTGTCCCAACCGGCCAAGCGAAGATCTCTTTCCAGTTTGGCGGTGTCAATGGGCTTCAGTTTCGGAAGGATATAACGGACAATCGGTTTGGTGAGGGTTTCCACCAGTTGAGCGGTGGAATTTCGTTCGGTTTTCCCCTCCCCAGCTAACTGCAACTGACGAAGGCGTTCCTTATGGATGCCGTAATTCTGCATCGAAAACAGAAAGGCAAAAAGCGAACGAGCAAAGATAAAGGCGATAATGGCACCGCCGATCATCAGAAGCACATTGGTCAAGGTGTGTCACTCCTTTCCTTAATCCAACGGTTTACCGATTTGGTGGTTAATGAACCATACGCAGCCGACGAGCACCAGCACGATGAGACCCAAGGCGGTCTGCCCCATGGTCGTCTGAAGGAAGAAAGTTCGGTATTGTTGAGTGGACATCGCCATGTAGACTCCGACAATGGGAACCATGGCGGTCATGATGTAAGCCTCCCGCACCGGTCCGTTCAGTTCGTTCCGGAGCCTCGACTTGATGGAGCGGTTTTTCTCGTATTGGAGTAACGACTGCTTCAGAAGGTTTTGTCTCGTCTCTACAGTGCCGAGCTCGGAGGCGATTTGGTAGTAGTCCGCCATCCGCATCAGGTATTTGCTTCCGGTGCGTTTAGCCAGCTTCCGGATTGTTTCGGTGGCGTCCACCCCGATGGCGAGGTCGGCGGAGGCCCGCTTCAATTCCGAATACATCGGTTCCTGACCCTTGAAATCCTTCGTGGATTCTAGGATGGCTTGGGCAAAGTTCTTCGTGGAATTATAACGTTCGGTGACAAGCCGCATGAAACTGCCGACTTGTTTTTCCAGTCGGGCAACCCGGGCATTCCGGATGACGTGGATGATCTGACCAGGAATAAGCGTACCGATGAAGGCGAACACGGCGGCTGTAAACCAGTTGTGCAGCCCGGCGTAAACAGCGATAAACATCACTATACCAGCGAAGTACCCAACCAGTTTGTATTCCCCGTAGGTCCAATGGAGCCCGGCCTGCATACACATTTCTTCGATTTTCAGCCTCTTGCTCTTTTTCGCCCGTTCCTCAACCAGAGCTTCCAGACGGCGTTTCAGAGCGTTTTCCCGGAGGCTGGAGACCGATTGTTTCTTCCGCATCTCCAGAGGATTCTTTTCTTCATCCTCCTTCCGGAAGGAACGCCAAGTTAGTCGGATGAGTGTAAACAGAATGAGGGCTGCAAGTAAAGCAACTAATACCAGCATGAGTTGACGTTCGATCATGTTTTTGGGACACCTTCCTCTCGTGAACTGTCGATCAGCCGGGCAATTCCCGGCGTCCGATTCCGTTTTTTTATGATAGATTCCGATATCGGAAATAAACACTTTTTCCGGGCGGTGCCGGGTCGAACCGCTAGGTTGGGAGTGAAACCGGTAAATTAAGTCAAACGGCTGATTTCTGGCTATGTTGAACGTTCCTCCACTTAGCCTGACTGCTCAAATAAGGAAATTCTGATGTACAGAAGAATCAATAAGACCAAATATTTACCTTTGTCTATAGTCAATGTTATAATTATGAATAAAAAGGGAAATTAAACCTTTACAGCCGCAGCGAATACTTTATCCACCCATTGGCGTATGGCTTAAAATGATAGTCCTCTTAGGCACATTCGTATTACTAGAACTTATGCTGTCCCGTAAAAGTTGACACGCACATGGTTTTGGCGGCGAAAGCATCCATTCAGAAAATGACCGGAACCGCACGAAAGGAGATATACTTCATGGAAACGGAACGTCTAACAGAAGCGGATCGGCTGGATGAAGAGGAAGCCTCTTCGGAGAAAAACATCCGCCCACAGTTTCTGGACGAATACATCGGACAAGAGAAAGTCAAACGTAATCTTGCCGTCTTTATCGAAGCTGCCAAACAACGGGAGGAATCCATCGACCATATTCTCCTCTACGGACCGCCCGGGCTCGGCAAAACCACCTTGGCGATGATCGTGGCAAATGAATTAGGCACCCGGCTTCATCCCGTTTCGGGTCCTGCTATCGAACGTCCCGGAGATCTTGCCGCCATCCTGAACCTACTAAACCCAGGGGATGTGTTGTTCATTGACGAGATTCACCGGATATCGAAGGCGGCGGAGGAAGTTCTCTATTCGGCAATGGAAGACTTTTGCATCGACGTTTTGATCGGTCAATCCGAAGAGACGAAACGAAGCGTTCGGTTAACACTACCTCCGTTTACCTTAATCGGAGCGACAACGAAAGCCGGCATGATCACTTCACCACTTCGAGCCCGCTTTGGTATCTTCTTTCACTTGGAATACTACAAACCGGAAGAACTGTTTCAAATCGTCCGGCGTTCCGCCTCCGTTCTTGAAGCGGCGATCGACGACGAAGGGGCGATGGAGATCGCACGAAGGAGCCGAGGTACACCCAGAATCGCTAACCGCCTCCTCAAGCGGGTTCGGGATTTTGCCCAAATCAAGGGAAACGGCATGATCACAAAAACAATCGCAGAAATGGGACTTTCCTCACTCGGCATCGATTCAGAAGGATTGGACAACTTGGATCAAAAAATCCTTATCACCATTATCGATCAGTTCAGTGGCGGCCCTGTTGGTATTGAAACGCTTGCCTCTGCCCTCGGAGAAGAGCGGGAAACCCTTGAATATATGGTTGAACCTTTCCTCCTCCAGCAGGGGTTCATTCAGAGAACCCCAAGAGGACGGATTGCGACGGAAAAAACCTACAGACATTTTGGTCGGGTAATTCCTGAAAGGCGTGCCATTTGAAGCACGCCTTTTTTCTTTTCGCTAACAAAAAAAGCCCGTTCCCGCATATGTTGCAGGAATGGGCTTTGAAGGCTCAATCCAAAACGGTATGACCGACAAGTGTCACACCGAGTTCGCGTTCAACGATCGGTTTGATTATCTCGAATTGAGCCCACTGCAGCGTCGTGGACTGGCATCCATACGGCATATGGACATTCATCCACGGACTGACGGACGGTTTAGCGTTTCGGAGAAGGCTGCGTTTCTTGTTGTAGCCCGGATCGGTGGTTTGGACGTACAAGAATCCGCAGTCCAGACCGAAAACGTTCTCGTTGATATAGAGCATTTCTTCTCCATTTTCGGCTTTTTTCCATTGGGAGATGTGGGGATAACGGTTCGCCAAGGCATTCAGAATCATCGGGGCGTGCTTGTCGATGACAGCCTGTACTTTTCGGTCGAATGCCTCGACTTCAGCCTCGATTCTTTTCAACTCTCCGCTTTCCTTCAGCCGTTTCGCCTCCAGCATGTTACGGATCTCCCGGGTGATGCGGGTGTCTTCATGCCCACGGATGAGGCGTTCTACTTCTTCTTCGGTGAGGGATTCATCCACGTACACCGTCGACCAGGAGCTCTCAATCAACACCGTAGAGAAATGGCAAATCGGCATCCCAAGCATGTTTGTGCTCCGGTCTTTGTTTGGCGTGTGGCGGTACAAAATCGGACAGTCCCGGTTGTACCATTCTTCCACGAACGCCGGAGTCAAGTTCGCGGAGACCACTTCCTCGAAGGAGTAGAACCAATCCACACTCTTAGGATCTACATAGATATCTTCATCTCGTACCCCGTTGGCGTAAAGAAAATCCTCAATGTATCCAACGGATACGATGAGCGGGAATTTATCCCGGTCTTCCCCTTTGTTGTACCGGACTCCTCCTCCTCTTCCATAGGCACAAGTGTACCCGTTTTTATGGAGATTCACCTTGACAGAGACCCGGCTCCCCGTTTTGTAATATAGGAGATGCACCGGCTCTTCTGCCAATTTCTTATCCACGAATTGGAGGCATTCCTGAAGGGCTTTTTCCCCTTCCTTCTTTAAAGCCTCACTTCCCTCGTTTAACTCGTTTTCGTTTTGAACTTTCTCAAACCATTTTGAGAATTGTTGGCGGATTTCCGCCTTTCTGGTTTCCGCTTCTTCCTCAGAGGAAATGAGGGCCGTTGTGAGCCGTTTAATCTTTTTAACGAGCGAATCCAACTCCTTTTTTAACTCCTGACTCATTTCCCATCGACGAACAATCTCGTCCGCCTTATCAAACCAATCCGGAAACTGTGCCCGGATGGCTTTTTCCATTAATTCTCTGGTTTCACCCCAGAGAATTTTTTGTTGTTTCCCTTCCGCCAACAGACGGTTATAGGTCTCGTTAACCGTGCTGGCGGTCACGTTGATTAAATCATATAAATCTTTTTCTTTGCCCGTCTCTGCCAATGCGTCGATCAGACGATAGGAAAGAACAGACAATCCTTTCAACGTTTCCTTCGGATCCGTCAAGAAACGATCCTGATTTCCAAATGGGTTTGTAACCGACAGGGCCTTTCTCACTTCCAAAGAATTCAACACTTTATCCATTATTAGGTCCTCCTTAGAAATAATAATGTTGCTACGCAACTCCTGCGTTTTAACTTCCACCAATCCTATGCCGAAGAACGAACAAAAATAAAAACAGCCCATCCGAATTAGACAGGCTGTTTTTCTGCTTGGGCACGGTATTCCTCAATCCAGGGCGTGGGGTCATCCACGTATGTCGGCACCCCTTTTTTTCGTGCGTAGTCCAGGCAGTTTCTCGTTCCGCCCGATGAACCGTCCCAGATTCCATAAAGGTAATCACAAGAATCAACCATGTATATATTGCGTTTTTGCATACAACCCGGCGTGTAATGGGTATCTGTCACGTAGGTGATTATATCGGCTTGACGCAGGATGTCATGGTAACGCTCTTGGTCTTGCTTCGACCAGCGAATCTCCTGACCGCGGCATGGAATGGCACACTCCAATCGGAACTTGTGGGAAAACTGACGCCTCAGCTTAAGGGCAACCATTGCCCAGATGGTATCCACTCCAAGGGCCATACCGGAAATGAGCGTTACCACTTCTTGCTCTTCTTGAAACTTCTTTGTTTCCCAATTATACCCGCTCAATACCAAGATAATTTCTCGCATCCGCCTTCCTATCCGGATATTAATGGGGTGCATGAGGTCATAGGCCCCGCCCAATTTTTTCGGCCGAGGCCCTGTCACGGCGATTCTCAATGTGCAAGGCCCCTTTCCATAGAGAGGTATACATCACTCCATTTATGAAAGAAATTATCCAAGAAAATACCTCATTTTTGTAAATCGACTTATTCTATGTTTTAACCGCCAATCTATAAGAAGAAGAAAAGCGATTAAAAAAAGGAGTAACACAATGGTTACTCCTTTTTTGGTGTTAGGATTTTAACTCGAAGGTTAGTTCCATTCCGCAACATGCGGTTTCAGCGTTTCTATCGGAACCCCGCGACGGAGCATCTTATTGGCCTTCTCGGCCGAAATCTTGTTCAGTTGTTCAAACTGACAAGTATGGAAGTTGTAGCGATAGATAGGGGTGAATTTGATCCGCCTCGCATCATAGTCGTAGGTCACCTCGGTGAGACTGGTCACCTTTCGCCCGATTCCGGGGATGTCATCCTGAATAATGACATAGTCAATCGCCGACCCGATAATACGCTCGACCACATCGACGCTAAGAGACGGCATCGCCATGAGATATTTCGTTACAATCCGGTTGACCATGTTAACCGGGGAATCGGAGTGCCCGGTCATTAGTGTGCTGTGTCCAGTTTCCATTGCTTCCACAGCGGCCATCATCTCAGGCCCTCGAACTTCCCCAACTACGATATATTTGGGTTTCAGGCGGAGGGAAACATAGATAAGGTCTTCCAGGGTGATGTTTTCCTTTTCGTTGTCGCTTTTGAAGGTAACTAGTTGGAGATTATTTTCCACTTCCGGGAACAGTTCTTGGGTATCTTCGACGACAAGCATCCGCTTGTTGGCGTACTTGTTTAACAAAGCCCGGAGTGTGGTCGTCTTCCCACTCCCGGTGATTCCGCCAACAACCAGGTTGCACTCGCCGTAGATCAACATCCCGATGAGATCAACGAGTTCCGCCGACATGACTTGTTGATCGAGAAGTTGTTCCAAACGAACGTGATTTTCGGAGTGTTTCCGAAAGGTGATGGACGGGCCTTTGGCCGCCACGGGATCAATGATGGCCTCCACTCGGTCTTCATAAAAGGTGGCAGCGACGGTCTTGTCCGTCCCCTTATTAATTTCCTTCCCATCAACCCGGAGCACCCGATCAATAAACGCCTTGAAATGTTTTGGGCTCCGGAAGTGGTGGGGATACGGTTCCATTTTCCCGTTCCGCTCAACGAAGATTTCGTTCCAGGCGTTACAGAAGATGTCGGTAACGCCGGGGTCGTAGAAAGCCTCGGCAAGAACAGAATAGCCGACGATTTCCTCAACTACGAAATTGACGAACTCGTCCACGTTGTCCATATAATCCCGCACCTTGATCTGTTCGGCGTGCACCAGGTCACTTACAATACTCCGGTATTGGTCCCGGATAGTGCGGAAGTAGGCTTTGCTACCGTTCTTGATCTCAACTTGAATGTGGTTTTGGGTAATGAAGTCTGGGAGCTTTGAAACGACGAGATTGTACGCCTCCTCTTTGGAGTAGACGTAGCGGTTATTCGTAATGCCCGCAATCCTTTGTTTGTCTTTCTTGAAAGATTTGATGTCTTTTTCAATCGGCATGATTTTCCCTCCCTATCGGTTATCCTCGGCGGAAGAAACCTTTCTTCTTCCCGTAGAGCTTTTTCAATTGGTTATCCCATTCATTTTGCAAGAATTCGAGGTTATCAATCGGCCACATTTCATTCGCAATTTTGGCGATTTCTAACCTCGGGAGAACCGTGTACGGTTCATTATCTAGACAAATCGGGATACTTTCGTACAGGCGGTTCAAGAAGACTGCTTTTGGGATGATTGGAATCCGACCTCGGATGTCAAATCCACTTTCCTCGACGGCCTCGGCCGTAAATTGCAATTCTTCAGGTTCTTCCAGGTTGTACATACGCATATAGTCCACGTTGTAATCCTCATTCAAGATGTAGCGAACCTTGTCTAAAACGCCGAGACCTTTCAGTGTGTGTTTGTACCGGACATTGTTGCGAATGTTGTTGAAGTCGAGGTTGATGACGTAATAGGCACGATTGGAAAGTTGCAAGACGGGGAGTGTCGTGGTGTGGGCGAGGTTGGAGTTGGAGTCGATGATGACAACATCGTATTGGTCGGCCGCGAAGTCGATAAGGTAGGAGTAATGGATCGGGCGGATGTTTTCCAGTTCTTCCATGGCAAGCTGAGACCCGACAAGAGCTTCCAGGTTTTTTACCAGATATTGGGGCTTGAAGCAAGAAGCCACAAATTCGTCCACCTCATCGACCTTTCTGCGGTCGTCGATCAGCTCGTTGTCCTTGGTGATGATGGTTGCAATGGCGTCCATGGCGGTCTTCAGATTCCGCTCGTCATCATCTTTAAAACCAAGGAGCGTACCGAGCGAGAGGTTTTGCAAATCCGCCTCAATCAGGGCAACCCTCGGGGGGTTACCGTCTTCCTTCCTCTTCCCGAATTTAGCGATCGTCATGGCCACATTTACGCTGACAAAGGACTTCCCGCTCCCCGGTTTGATTGAGGAGATCAGGAACACGTTTGGATACCCTTCCTCCTCCAAATCCTGCACGTCCTGTTCCCCTAATTGGACTTCGAACAGGTCGTCCTTCTTTTTCGCTGATTTTCGGTAATAGCGAAGGAGCCAGTCCACTTCTTCCCGTTTCGGCGGGTTATCCATCATCTGCTTCACCCGGGCGGGAGTGAGAGCCTTATCGACCAAAACCGGATACACGCCAACCATGACAAGCGAGGCAAGTTGGTTCGTCCGGTCTGTGTCGTTCGGGTTTACTTTAGTCGTAATGTATATAATTTCGGTTTCTGGAAGCATCCGCTTCACTTCAATGATGAGTTCGATCAAGGTTTCGGTTCCGGTGAGATAGTCGGAGACCACCAGCATCTCCGGGTGGAAGAATTGGGAGGCTTCCAGAAGCTCGTTCCGGTTATAAATGGCGTGTTCCACCGTGTAGCCTTCGAATTTCCGAATGTGTTGGTCAAGAAGTTCATGACCGGTCGCCAAAAGCACACGTTTCATGGAAATCATCTCCTTACTCCTTAAAAAATCCCCAAAAACACAAGTCCGTAATTTTCTACTATTCTATCGGTAGCATAGTGAAAAAACACTGTCAGGCCGGCTTATCTTGACCGACGACAAAAAGGGTACCGCTAGGTTTCAAACGGTACCCCGGTCGTCCCATAAAGGGGTTACTTATTGGTTTCAGCGTTGCCGGCACCGGTGAAGATCTTTTCATAGTCTCCGATGATGTATCCGGCGGAGTCATAATCTTGGGAGTCCTTGAAGCGGCCGATAATCCGGATTTCTCCGGTCTTCATGCGGCTCGCGATCTCCTCAGCTTGATCGAGCGTGACAGCGAGCGTCACGGAAGACAAATCCCCGCTTTCGGTGTCGGCGTTGATATCCTGTCCGCCCGGTGACGCTCCTTTTACCGATTGCGAATGGTCCACGTACTTGTAGCCGTCGCCGGTGTTCACCTCATACACCAAAACATTCTTCATGATCGTCTTGGCATAAGTGAACTTCTTGTCACCTTTGTTCATTTGTCCAACGTAAATGAGATCCACTCTGTCACCCCGTTTGATGTTACCCCCGATTGTGGTCTCGTAACTGGCGGGAATGGTGATCTTGCGGAGTTTCGTCAGGTCGATAGATTCAAACGGGTCCACCTTATCCTTTGCCACCAAATTGTCTTTGATGACAAATTCCCCTTGATAGACCTTCGTGTTGTTGTACTTGCCGATGATCTGCTTCGGATTTCTCACCATGTTTTCTGTCACGGCGGATTTTGGAATGGCGACCGCCTTCAGGTCGCTCGCATCGATTTCGGTGTTCGCCTGGATGTCCCGGGCGAATTCGTAGACCGTCACGGGCTTGATTTGGTTCTGTGTGTAGTAGAAAACGCCGCCGACGAAGAGGACGACAAAACCTCCCGTGAAAAAGGTCATGGCAATTCCTTTGCCCTTCTTGCTTTTCATCCGTTATCTCCTCCCCAGGATCCCGCTTCCTCAAAGAGGGAGCGGGTTATTTTTGCAAGATGTGATCGATAATCTCGTTGAACGCCTTCTTGAGGGACGGGTTTTGGCTGTGGAAAAGAACCGGAACTCCCTTCATGTTAGCGTTGATGAAATCCCGGTGCAGCAGCGGGATGGTGGTTTCCACGTCCTGCTTCAACCAGTCCTCGATGTCACGCTTGGACAAGGCCGCTTTCCCGTCATATTTGTTCAGTATATAGTAGAGTTTGTCCGTGACGTTTATTCGCTTCGTTACCTCCGAGATATTCCGGACCGCACGCCCGATGTGACACACGTCTTGTGTGACTGTGAAGAAGATGTGCGTCCCGAATCCTAGAGCGACTTCGGTGTAGGGGTTGAACAGGTCGGGTTCGGCGTCGAGGACGATGTAATGGTAGCCCGATTGGAAGATGAGGTGCATACAGAGTTCCTTGAGGAGAGAAGGGTCGATTTTCTTTTTCTCCGGATCCCGTTCCAGAACGTAATCTGGCGAGAAGAACAGAAAATCGACACTATCCGGGAATTTTCGGTAATTATCCGCCATGATGGCGTTGGTATTCTGCTGGCGGACTTCCGACATCCGGATAATGGCGTCATCCAATCCGACAAAGTTCTCTTGTGAAAGACACTTCAATGCCACATCGAGCCCTTTATCCATCAACGCTAACTGGTAGAGATATTCGATGGTGGAGCCCTGGTCCCGAAGCTCGATAAAAATGGTGCGAAACCCTCGTTTTCCAAGAGTGAGGGCGGTGTTAAACGCCGTCTGGGTGTTGCCCACTCCGTTGTCTCCCCCCACGAAGGTAAGAATCTTTTGTTTGCCCCCTCCGGTTGGTACTGGAGCGGGTGCGGGCGTGGAGACGGGAGCAAGAACCGATTTCGAAGATGGTTCCCGTTTCTCATCGGGAAAAGGTTTTGACCTGGGTTCCGGAGACGGCTCCGGTTCCGACCCAGGTTCAAAATTGAGAAGAGGTTTCGTTTCCGGTTCAAATGCCGGGTTCGGTTCCGTTTTTGTCGCAGGAGGATCCTCTACTTCAAACAGAGGCGAAGATTCGAAGGTTTTCGGTTCGTGTTGGGTTGCCTGCGTCGGCTCCGGTTCCGTCCTCGTTTCTGATTCTGGCCCCGAATCAAGCAGCGAGACCTCTGGCTCCGGCGATTGGGTCGAGTCTGTCTCCTCTACTGGGGCTACCGTTGGAGGATTATCCGGCCCCGTCTCCGGTTCCGAGCTGAATTTGGAGAGGAATCGGCGGCGGTTCCGGCGTTTTTTGATCTTTGGTTCGTCTTCCTCCTTCTTCTTCTGTTTCGGGACATTTTTTCCGTAATCCGGCGGAAGAACAGGCGTCCCCTCTACGAAAACGGTCTTTTTGACCGGCTTCACCACTTCTTTCACCGGGACATCATAGAGAACTTCTTTGGTCCGCTCGTTCACCTTCGCTTTCGGGCGGAACATCGCTACATCGCTGAATTTGTTTGGTTCCCGGATCAAATTAATAAGGTCAGGGGCGGAGATTTGGTTGCCGGTCATAATATCGTATACACCGTTGGATACCAGCTCGGCGAGGAGCGGGTCCCCAGGCTTCCGGTCGCTCGCCAGGAAGATGATACGGGTATCAGGGAGCTGGAGGCGGAGCTCGTACACGATGTCGAGGATACCTTTAGAACCGTTCAAGGTCTCCCGGAGAATGATGATGTCCGGATTCGCCGGGATAGCGTTTTTTACCACCTGTTCCCGATAGATGGCTTCACCGACGAAGCGGTACTCATTTTTCAACTTTTGTTTCAGAAAGTCTTCCATTCCTTTCATGCCGATGGCCATATAGATACGCGGCAAAGCCTGGCTCAAGGTTGATCAACTCCTTCCATCCTAAGGCCGTCCATTTTCTTTTCACTCATTATATGGATGGCTTTTTGGTTCCATAAGAGCAGACCGGTCGGAGCCGGTTTGTCTTTTTCGGGCAAAAAAAAGACACGCCGGCTACGGCGTGCTTTTTAAAAGGGATGTACCCTTGCTTATTTTTGAAATTCCCGAATTTTAAGTTTCAACTCAGTCGCCTTTTTGCCCCGAAGAACATCCTTTTCCGTGATAAGTTGAACAATTTCTGCTAGAAGTTTCTTCTTCTCTTCAGGCACAGGTTCGCCGGCCAACGTGTAATTGGCGAATTTAAGCCAGTCGAGGAGTTCCATCGATCCTTCTTCCATGTCTCCGCCGCCTTGATCGTCGGCGAAAAACATCGGGATGATGAGTTCAGGATCGTAACCCAACGCTTGGATGATCTTCGTTACGACCTTTGGAGTTGGGTTCTTCCTCGTCCCCTTTTCGATCCGGTAGATGTATGCCGCACTATAGCCGGTCCGCTCCGCCAGTTGGTTGAGGGACAGACCGCTCGCCGTCCGCTTTTCCTTCAACCAGTCGCCGAAAGAGAGTTTTTGGCCAATCGGCACTTTCTTCTGGAGGAGGTTCAGACGTTGACTGATCCGCAATTTCGCTTGATACTGCTCCACCGGATGCAAATTCTTGCGGATGAACGGGAGGATTTCATCCTCATATTGTTTTTGGATTTTCTGCATCTCTTCCGGCGTGATGACCGTCCGCACGTTTTCCGTTTCGTTATGCGACGAGATGTACTCGTCGATCCTGTCCATGAAGGACAGGATGTTGTCCCATCCGTTTTCTTTCACGACTTCCCTGAAGACGGTCCATTTCGTGTAGGATTCATCTAAATTCTTGTAGTGGGCGAGTTCCAGGTTGAGGTAGTAATTGATGAGAAATTCCCGTCGCCAGCCGGTCTCGTCCCGAGGTTCCACAACCTCGACTTCCTCGCCTTTCTTGGTCTTCGTTACCTTATCTGATTTAGCCAGTTCTTGAATAGCGTAGTTCAGGTGTGTTTTGGCCATTTTCAGAAGCCACTCATCGTCTATCTTTTCCGCTGCCTGGTTGAGATAGTTCAGGGCATCTTTTACATAAGGGTGCTTCCCGTTTTTCATCTCCGCCAGGAGAAAATCCATGTACCTTTTGTTATACACATCCTTTTCCCCCAAATCTATTCAATATTTACCTGTCTCGAACTATATTCCATTGACTATTGGCAATGGCAATTGTATTATATAGGTGTAATAAAATAGGTTCTTCTTCTGTCGCCCATGAAGGAGGAATATATATTATGAACAATGAATCCAGACAACCCGTCAAACTTACCAGGGGTACCAAGAAGCTCATCGAACAGGCAATTGAAAGCGTGGAACCGGAAAAACGCAATAACCGGATCGAACTGTGTGCCCGCATTGCTCAAATCCTGGAAGAACGGTTTGAGGGGGATAACTTATCCTACCAACTCAAACGTATGGATCTCCAAACAACTGGAAAGATCCTTGAAAAAATCGACACGTATTGGTACAAGTATGGTCATCGTATCAACCAGATGACAAGTCAAACGGACTAAAAAAGTCTTTGTACCAGAACGGGATACGTACTGATGACTTTCATTGCTATGACGGGTCAAACTAATTAAAGAGGAAGCCTCTGTGGCTTCTTCTTTTTTGTCTCTACTGACTACCAGTTACTATCGTTCTATTTTAAGTCTAAGGCCTTCGTTTGCTAAAGTCAACATTGATTATAGGAAATGGTTTTACAGAACCTTACTGAAATCCCTTTTTATTAGTTTACCCACTTTCTTTCACCTTGTATACGGGGAATATCGGATCCCCAAACTCAAGCCGTTTCGCCCGTCCGGGGCGGAATCTTTCAGCCTTTCCACCATAAGATGAGGAAGGAACGCTGGAGAGAAAGAAGGGATCATCATGAGAACCAGTCTGTTCAGCGTGTTAAAAGAACTGAACGAACAAGACTTGGACCTGCTGTATCATTTGTACCTGTACCGGTGCCTGACTTATCGGCAAGCCCAAACGTTTATATACAATGTCCCTGACGAACCGGAAACGGATTTCTACAAGAGAGTGATTTCAAAACTCCTCCGTCTCAAGGTCGTGGAGAAGATGGAATATCTTCCGAACGAATACGTCCTCTTCCTCACCACCGACGGTGTGGATATCGTGCGGTACACGAAAGAGATCCCATTGGAGATTTTCAATCCCGACACGAAAATCGTGAAACGGGGTTACTACCGGGCCGGGGAGCTGAAGATGCAGGCGAGACTCGTTAACCATCAAGTTTGCCTTAACCAGTTCGTGTTGGAATTCGAACGAATGGCGGACAAGCGGAACATCAGATGGAAATACTACGACGAAAAATACGTCTCCCAATACTTCACCATTCGCCCCGATGGGCTTATCCAGCTCCTCGACACCGACTTTTTCGTGGAGATGGACATGGGTAGTGAGTCGCAGAAACAGCTCTACGACAAGTGGAACCATTACCAAGACTTCCTCCGCTCCTCGGAATTCCGGGATAATGAACGAAACATCATGATTCTGTTTATTGTAGAGAACGTGAAAAATCCTGACCGGCGGGCGGATCTTGTTCGCTACACCGCTGTGAACGCAATCGGCAATTTCTTCTCCGACCGTTTCGATATGGTGATCGGTTCCAAGGAGGAGATTTTGTCGCTTCTTTTTGACACCCTGATCCCGAACCTGGACCAGACAAATGAACGCAAAATGAAGATGCTTAACTGCTTGAAAGAACGTCACGGTTTCCAGGTCGATTTCGCCCGTCCGCTCAAGAGTGCCTTGAACGATGGTGATTACGAGTTCTACATCCGAAAGGTCAACGAGGAGACGAAGCGGATCGTCGTGGAAAACGGGCGGCTCCAGGAATATGTCCTCGACGACTACACGGCTCGCCCGCTGTCTATCATCCGACGCATCCAATTTCACACGAAAAACGCCAGCATGTTTCAGCTCCAGTTCAAACGGCGGATCGCCTACATCGTGGTCGCCCCGGACGAAGTCACCCTCTATCGGGACCTTCACATCGCCGACTGCCCCGTTATGGAGCAAGTGTTTTTCACGACCTCGGAACGCCTGGAAAGGCTCCCCTTCCACGAAGCCCTCTTTCAGTTCGACATAGAGGGGGGCATCTACCACTTTGCCGATACCGGGCTCCAACAGCAGGTCTTTGAGAAAAGCGTGAAAGAAAATGAGTGAAAAAGGTGGATTACCGTTCGGGGAACCACCTCTTTTTTATGAAAACGCTGCTTTTTACGGAAAAACTTAAATTCCCATTGCAAACCATCTTACTTATTTCCTGCATAGCAAAAGCCCCCGTCCGTATAGACGAGGGCTTTTTGTTTCTGTATCGCTTATTGGACGACCGAGTCGATCAAATCATCCTTATTGGAACCCACAACAAGGATGTGCATCGGCGGCACGGCCTTGGTGTCGATGATCGGGTTGCCGTAATTGTCGTGCCCGCTTACCGGCAGCGGATCCGGCTTGTCGGAGACGGGACCGCCTTGGATGTCGATGAGCGGTGCCGGCTGATAGAGGACAAGCCCGTTCGAATCGTATATCTTGTTCTTCGTCGGAACCCCATTGATCATCGGCGTCCACGCACGAACCGCATACATACCATCCGGCGTGTCTTCCGAGACGTAGATGCGTCCCGGGGTCGGAATACCCATCGTGTTGCTGTCACGAAGCGTGTATTCGATAGTCAACTGATTCGGGGTTTCCCGGACGATCCGATATTTCAGGCTCGGGTTCGTGCCGTGTGTGCCTGAAGCGGACAGGATCTTTCCATCCGAGGTTTGGAAGTACGCATCCCTGGAAATGTTCGGGAACACATTTTCAGGACGAACAAACGTGCCGCTTCCATCCGAGTTTTTGGATGCAACCGGTTCGGTTTTGAAGGCATTGGTGCTGTATTCCACGACCATCTTAATTTGATAACCGTAGCCCGCTTGCACCTGAGCATGTCCCGGATCATTGAGCAGGCTGACCCAACCGTTATCACCCCACCCGTTTTCGGTTGTCAATTTCGATTTGAAGAGGACATCCTTGATGCGATAATCCTCACGTTGATGGACAGAGGTGGTGTAGGTTGATGTCGGGGTGTAACGGTAGAAGCTGTAGGTTTTGGAGTTATTCCAGCCCTTGTAGGTGATCTTCTTAGCCGTCCAGGAGTGGATGTTGTAGGTTTGGGTCCAACTGTTCGACGGGTTTGCCGTGGGAAGTGGACGTTTCGGGTTTGCGAGATCATCCACATACGCACCAGTGTTCGTCGTGTTGTTGGTCGGGTTCGTTATGACCCCCCAAGGATCCCGGTAGAGGGTTCCGGTCTTCACCTGGGTCATGGCCGTATTGTTCAAAGGTCCCACATGGTCGCTCTCGTAAGCCCTTTGGTCAAAGTTGACCTCCACTTTGGCATTTACGATGTTACCAGAGGGAATCGGTGTTTTCATCGCCACGTCCTCGGTAATTTCACGGTTTTTCCCCGGGATGATGTGTTCGGTCACGACTTGGGTTTGCCCGTTGATGTTGATTCGGATGTTGACATCTTGGGCGTAGTTGTCTTTCTTTGCTTCATTCGGCATCTCGCTGTTCACGGTGAAGCTCACGCCGAAGTGCTGCTTCTCGTCAGCGGCCACCCCATCCCGTTCGGTGCGGGGAATGATTTGCAGGTTCTCGATGGATAAGTCGTACTTTTGGTCCCATGTCTTTTCAAACCGGTCGTCATTCTTGTTGGTGTTGAGACCCGGTACACTAGAGGACAAAACGGCTTCCGTGTGGATCCAAGGGAATTCATACCATTGGTAGGCCTTGGTGTCGAACGCATACGTGGTTCTGTTTTTCAACACCAAATCCTTGGATACTTTGGTGTCGCCCGCCTTGCTGTTTGGCTTAAAGAGGATGGTTTCCACACTGCCGTCGGGCAGTTTCCGTTGGTTGTAGTAGCGAATGGTCACGGTGGTCTTTGTCTTCATGTTCGGTCCTGTGTACTTCATTTTGTACCGGATCTTGTATCGATGGCCCGGTAGCGGGTTGGCCACTTCCTTCCCGTTTTCATCCACCAACGTGACCCCAACCGCTTTCATGTTACCGGTGACGACATCAATCGCACTCAAAAGATCGTCATCATCCGGGTCGAGGTTATCACCATATTTTCGGTGTTTGTCGTCAATCATCGAGCCGAACCGCACCTTGCTTCCAGGTTTCAGGTTGTTCGGCATCGTAAAGGTGGCCACAGTGGTAACGGATTTGCCGGGTCCGATTTTCCCGGAATGAGTTGCGGTCTTCTTCTCTTTGTCATAGTCCGGGTTATAGATGTAATACGTCTTGCCTTCGTTTGAGTATGTTTCTGTTGAGGGATTATAGTTGATGGCATAACCGGCATCGGTGGTTGTCGGTTTGTACTTGGTTGAGGTGATCTGGCTTTCGTTTTTCACCGTGGAAACAATCCGGTATTTTTGTCCAGGTACGATCTTCCGGTACACCTTGCTCTCGGCGTACTCCCGTTTCCCTGCAGTTTTGCGGCGGACTTCCGCCACAACCGGATAGTTGCCACTACCGTCTTTTTCGGCTTCGGTGATAACGAGGCGTTCGAGGTTCAGGTTCATGTCCCCGTCTTCCTTATCACCGAGCAGGGTGAAGGTCTTGTAGTATTTCCCGCCTTCGTTATAGGCGGCGAACACCGCTCCGCCGTAGGAACCGTCAGCTTTACCCGTGGCAGGGTTTATTTCTGGATCAGTTTGAAGCGATAGGATTTTCATCCATTGGTTTACAGTTTTGAACTTCATCGCCGGGTTTTGATCAAGGAGACGCTCAATCATTTTCTTTTTAACATTTTTCCAATCCCAAGTGTCATAAATGGTCAGGTTGAACAGGTTGGTATGCACGTCTTCGTAGTTGGCCCATTTTGTCGCCCTCACCCCTTTGAAGGTGTAATCCGGCGGGAAGAACGGATTTTGAGAAGGGGCACCATCAAAGGTGTACCCATTGAAACGCCAGGTGCCGGCTTTCTTTTTGAAGTGTCCACTGAAGTTGATTTCGTCACTCCGAATGACTCCTTTTCCAATGGTCGCCATGGTTTTCTTGCTCAAAGCATTTGCTTGTTTGGGGATGTTGAATTTGACGGTTTTGAAGTTTCGGGTGATGTTGGGATTCGGCTCCCACAGGTGGTGCAACGAGGCACTTGAAGAACTGTCATTATCATAATCGAATTTTGTGGTGAAGTTCTCGTAAATGTACTCCCCGGTGCTTACTCCTCCGCTTTTTGCCGATTTTGGGCGGACAGGCGTCCAATAGGTGAATCCCTGATCAGTCATCTTGAAGAGAAGGTTACTGGCGGAAGAATCAAATTTTTTGGCTTTTTTGGCATACCAATCTCTATGGACAGGATCGGCACCGTTAAAAAATGCTTCTGTTCCGTCACCGAACTTCGTAATGCCATTTGTTGATCCAATAATGCTTGCGTAAGATGAAGTTGGCATGAAACTGACCAAACCAGCGACTACACCAGCTCCCAACAGGAGATTCACACGCTGTTTCATCTCATCTTCCTCCTTTTCCTCAATGGCTCATAGTTTATGATAGATAGTGGATTTGATTGATATAACGAGCCAAGGAAGATTATGGGTCGAAGAGCTTTCAAAAATAAAAGAGAACAAAAAAAGAAGAACTCGGAAATGAGTTCTTCTCAATTTTTACTTAAATCTCATTTGAATTAGAACGAACGACCATACCCCATTCTGGATTTTCCGCCCTTCAGAATCTCATTGTAAAGGGCATTGGCTTTCGAGTTTCCTGGGCCATAAACAGCGTTGGCGGCCGCCCGGATAGCGGATTCGATTTCTCTCAGTTCTTCCCGCCCTTTTGCATATTCTTCTTCTCCTCGTTTTTGTCCCAAGGCATCAATATAATCCTGTTTTGATGCTGCTTTAATGGAATAATATTCCCTTCCGTCAAAGAACACCCTGGTCACATGATTGCTCCCCACTGTCACTTTCAGCATGTCTATTCCCCAACTGTTTACCATGTAGTATTCATTCCCGCTTTTCTTGAACAAACCCGAACCACTCAGGATCTGATTTGCTTGAGAAGCGGAAAGGTACGTTGTTGAGGAGCTCGTTGACGGCTTAGAAGCAGTTGTAGAAGGCCTCGTTGACGGCTTAGAAGCAGTTGTAGAAGGCCTCGTTGACGGCTTAGAAGTAGAAGTTGTATGCTTCGCAACCGTATGTTTTGTGGTGGTATGCGTCGAACCGGATTTGCTGGATGTCGATTTCTTTGAGCTTGATCCGGTTGAGGACTTAGAGGCCGTGCTGCTTGAGCCCTTAGAGCTCTTCACTTTCACCGTGGCTTTCGGAGTTTTAGAACCGGTGGTCTTCGTAACTGTTTTCGTCTTTCCGTTTTTGTTCTCGGTTTTGGTTACCGTCTTTTTATCATGAGTCGTTTTTCCGGTCTTTTTGGCTTTAGCCGTTGTTGTTTTTTTGGTGTCCGCCTTGGTATCCTTTCCAGAGGTTTTACCTGTAGATTTATTTTTATCTTTTCCTGATGTGGAATGCGTGTTGGTTTTAGTCATCGCTTTCGCATCCTTGGCCGGTTCGCCGCCCAAAACGGCAGCACTAATCCCTGTGCCGGCCGCTACAGCTACGACTGCCGTACCGATTCCGAGGATCACTTTCTTTTTCTTATCTAACTCGCCCCATTTTTTGAATTCCATTTGGTTTCATCTCCTTATTGCTTGTCATTCCAAATAGTATGGGGAAGAAAACTATATTGAATGATTTCCTCTTCTAATTCTTAGTATAATTGCCAACAATAAATTTGTAAAGTTTTTTTGACAAGTATTTTTTTGGCAAAATAAAATCCCCCGTTCCTCATCGGAAACAGGGGTTCTTGCCGTGGGATCAGCGATGGTTAAAGTAGATCGTCGAAGTTTCGCCGTCCCAGGTCATATGGTAGCCAAGAGCGGTGGCGAGTTCACCCACTTCCACCATCAGGACGCCGTCCTTGTAGGTCGGGGCGTTGTTCATTTTGATCGGATGGCCATTCACGTAAACTGAATCGTCTTTCAGACTGTACATCACCCTAGCCTTCCCTTTTGTAACGGTGAAGGTATCTCCTTTTTTAATTACTGAGCCTCCCAAGGCTTTGGCGATTTCATCCAAGGGAAGCAACGCACGTTCGTTTTCCACCATTGGGAGCGTCATCAGGTTGATTTTCTTCCCGTTCACTTCAACGGTCTTCGCCTGTTTGGAGACGATTTGTTCTTCAAGGCTTTCGGTCTTGCCGATTCGGGTTTCCATAATTCGAATGTCTACTTTCTTGAATTTAGAGAACACCGATTCCAGCTCGGCTTTCGAGTAAGTTCCTTTTTCTTTTTTTAGGATAATCGGCTTTCCTTCCAATACTGCCAGAGCCTTATCCTTGTCCTCGACGTAGAACCCTTCTGCCTTATCGGCTAGGATCAACAGGACATCCTTGTATTGCTCGTAGGTCGCTTCCTTTTTCAAGTTGACCCGGATGCCCGTGTCATAATAGTACGGAGTCGCATCGTCCTTATTCACCGTATAGTGGATGGTGTATTTCGATTCGGGATTTTGGTCGGTGGTCAAGTATTTCCACTCATCAGGGGAAGTGTAATGGATCCCACTGAAAGGATCATTGGGGTCATAGGAGGGGTTTTCCTGTACACGGAGCCAATAGCTTTCCGTATCGCTTAACTTGCGGCTTGTGGTACGTATCACTTTTCCTCCTTTGATGTATTGGGTGATTTCATACCAATCTTTGCCGATCTTTTCATAGTGAACCGACGTGCTGACTAGATCATTCTCACCAAGTTGCGGATACTTGTTTTTCAGCTCTTTCTGGGCTTCCGCATCTGTTGGTTGCGAAGGATCAGGTTTATCCGGTCCTTGATCTTTCAGGTGTTCTTTGATCATTTTATCTAACTCTTTTTCAGTCGGCTGAGGGATGATGCCATTCGGAGATGGCGTACCATTCGCCCAGCGGTTCACTTCGATCAGCATTTCCTCCAGATCGTATTGAATGGATTTGATGGAGTTGTGCATCACGAAGTAGCGAAAATGAAAGACGTACAGGGAGTTGTAGTTTTTCAGAAGCACTTCCTCCCACTTTTTCGCAAAACGGAGAACCTCTTTAGACCGGATATCTTTCGGAACCGTTTTATAGAGAAGATCCACCACTTCGTAGTAGACCTGATCCATCTCGTCATTTGAGGTATAAGCATCATAGTTTTGGGCGTTCAAGTGTGGGGTGATATTGATAAAGGCTTCATACGCCGCACGGATATCATTCAAATTCCCTGTCTTTTTGGCTTTGGCGATCAGGTTGTGGGCACGTTCATAGGCTGCTTGAGCGTCCGCCGTGTAGAGATTATTACTTGTTTTCTCTGCTCCAGAGGTCGTTTTGTTTTCTTCCGCCCAGACCGAAGCAACTGGAACCGCCATCGTTCCAATCATCATAATCCCGCAGAAACCACCCACCCAACGGTTTAAGAACTTGTTCCTCGTCATGGTTTTATACACTCCCTTTCCTTAGTGCTTCCTCCATTTCTTGCATTCTATTCAGTTGCTTCCCGTTTAACAAAAAACTCGTAGAAAAATCCTGTCCGAGATCAAACAAAAAGCCCCTTTCATTCTAGAGGGGCTTTTCTCTCTCTTTTACACCGGAGAGAGGGCACGCAGGTTCTCACCGTTAATGATAAGTTGAATATTAGTCGTTCCATTCCAATAATTGAGACTGGGAAATCCGACCGCAGTGACGGTTCTCGGAGAGCCAAGATCGACCACATAACGCTCGGAACCGTTCCACATAATGAGGGAAAGCGAACCATCTGTGAGCTTGAGATGCTGTTTTTCGTCCCCCATCAAGTAGGTATTTCTCACTTCAAATGGGTATACTGCGATATTCGGTTTTTCAAAACCTGTTCCGAATGGCTTTAACCTATTAAGGTCTTCTACGAGTTCTTCCGTCACCTCATTCGGCCGAACAACTGCGTCTATGTAGAGTTTTGGCTGCAAGTCTTCTTCCTTCAACTTTTTCTCCGCCAAGTCAACAAAGGCCTCGCAGAAGGCTTCGAGTTTCTCATCCTCTACCCCTACCCCGCAGGCCGTATCGTGACCGCCGTAATGATGAAGAAACTCGGAGAGTTCATGAAGTGCTTGGATAATGCTAAATTCCTCGATGCTACGACCAGAACCTTTCCAAATACCGCCCTCGCCCTTAGAAAAGACGATCACCGGTCGATGGTAACGTTCCTTGAGGCGGCCGGCTATCAGGCCCACGATCCCTTCATGGAAATTTTCATGAGCCAATATGATGGCCGACTTCGTTCCCTTCTTCTCGACGAGATGGGCCGCAAACTCTTCTTCTATCCGAGTTTTCTCCTTTCTTTGTTCATTCATTCGATAGAGATATTCCACCAATCGGTCCACCTCTTTTCGATCAGTGGATAAAAACATGTCCACGGCTTCATCGATCCGCCCGGTGAGACGGCCAATACTGTTGATCATCGGGACAAATTGGAACCCAAACGTTTCTTCGTCAACCAGGCTCAACCCAAACTTCTCCTTTAGGGATTGGAAGACGTACCGAGGATTTTTGTTGATCATACGGATGGCCGCTTTCACGAACAACCGATTCTCATCGAGAAGGGGCATGACATCGCCTACCGTCGCCATACCGACGATATCTACCATGGAGTAGACATATTCCAGGGGTTCTCCCATCTCCAAATAGAGATACATCATCAATTTATAGGCAACAGCCGCTCCACAAATCCCTTTGAATGGATAATTATCCCCCTGTCGTTTCGGATCTACTACCACATCAGCATCCGGAAGTCGGCCGGACGGATCCGGTTCATGGTGGTCGCTCACAAGCACCTGAATACCGTGTTTTTTTGCTTCCTCTACCCCTTCGAAACCAACGATCCCGTTATCCACTGTGAAAATAACATCTACGTCAGGATAACGAGCAATGAGATCCCGCACTCCCTCCGGGCATATCCCGAACCCATGCTTGAAACGGTTGTTGATAAAGTAATCAACACGGGCTCCGAGATTTCGGAGGCAAAGCACGCTGATGGCCGTGGCACTCGCTCCATCGCAATCGTAGTCCCCGTAAACGACGATATGCTTGTTATCCACCACCGCTTTCTTCAGATAGAAAACGAGTTTGTCAGCGTCCTTCAACTTCATCGGGTTGTGTTGATGCATGAGGTCGTCGTCCAAAATTCCCAAAATCTTTTCTGTTGTGTCTATACCACGATTGACCAGAATATTCAGGACCACTTCAGAAAGCCCTTGTAATGCAGTATCCTGTTTCAACCGTTCAATCAACCGCTCCCTTTCTCTTGATTGGGTTGGAGCCACCCATTTTATGTCTTTCATTGAAGTTCCCCTTCCTATTGTCTATAGTCAATGTTATTAAATGGCATAGTACAAGTAGGTTACCGTAATGCCTAACGTCAGTAGAATGACAAGCCAATCATCCCTACCTGTTCGTAGTCTTGCTAATCGGAACGTTCGTGCGGAAAACGGGTACAGTAGCGGAATGCCACTGAGGGTTAGGCTGTCCAGAAGCAAATGGCTTGCATAACCGGTGATGAGCCCCATGCAAAAAGAAAGCTCATATCCTTTCCACTCCCATGGAATCCATCCAGAACACACGAACAAAAGATAAGTTAAAAGAAAAAGAGCTAAAGGCGTGTGGGTGAGACCCCGGTGCCCGAAGAGCATGTTGATCGGTTTTGACAGGATCCGCACTCTCCGGCCAAGTGTACTTCCAGGGTGGTCGATGTCGGGCAAAAGTCCCCCAAGAGCCCCGCCTACCACGGAGCTTCCAATGGCGAGAACTGTGACCGCATCCGACGACCCTCCCCTGAACATCCAACTGGAAACGACCAAAGCGGAGCAGGCTCCTGCAATTTTGTGTGCCGTACCCTTCATTTCAGCGACCCCCTTTTTCGCATTTCTGTGTATTCTATGCGTCAAAGGGAGTCGTCAATCGGTACAAGCACACGCCTTGTCTATCGTGGAATTCTTCTTACGAGTTTCTGGTATTTGGGAACGAATCGGTCGCGGTGCTCTTCCTCCAAGGCTTCTCGTACGATCCGAGGAATGGAACGCTTGTCCACCGATTCTTCTTCCCCAATCAGGCGATCTATCTTTTTGGGATTCCGTAATGTCTCTTCTAACTCTTGTTTTTCAATGGCTTCCTTTTCTTCAGGAGTCAACATTTGCTTGGTCTTCCGGTCATAATAGATGGCTGGATCGGCTTTCATCTCTTCTTCAATGGCTTCCTTGTCGAGCAAAACGAGGTTCAAGATGTCAAGGTACAACGACCGTTCTCCTCTTAACTTGGCCCGAGATACCCAAGCGGCGTCGGTCAGCTCGAATAGACTTTCCACCGATACCCCGAGCACGTGCCCGATCTTTAAAGCCAAATCCACACCGGGCGTATAAACGCCCTTCAGGATGTTGTGCATGGTTTGACGAGATATGCCCGTCTTCTCTGAGAGTTCGGATATGGTGAGCCCTCTCGATTTGAGATAATCTTCAACGTAGCAAAGGATCGGGGGTTCCGTTGGTTCCGGGCAATATCCCTTCGCATACACCTCATCCATCGAATTGATTTTTTCCCTGTACACGCAGGTTCCCTCGCTTTTTATCTATCTCTCTTTCATCTTCACTATAGGTGAGTGAATACAATATTGTCAAGTTTTTTTGACAATAGAAAATTATGGTACCGTTATAGACCCTTTTCAGGAAATGTGGCTCTGAACTGACTTATACAAGCCCTGGCCACCTCTTCCGGCTTGCCGACAGCCGGGATCACTCTCATCCGTTTAGCGATTTCCGGTCTTTCTAATAAGCTCAGGTACCCCGCCCTCACCCTTTCATGAAACTCCAAATCCTCACGATCAAATTTATTGGTTTCCCTCCCGTTATGATGGATTCGGGAAAGCCCTTCTTCTGGAGAAATATCCAGTAAGAAGGTCAAATCGGGTTCAACCCGCTCCAAAACAGCTTGGTTGAATTGCTGCACCTTACGGATCCCTAAGCCCTTCACAATCCCTTGGTAGACAAATGAACTATCCACAAAACGGTCGCAAATCACAATTTCACCACGGTCTAATGCCGGTTCGATGACACGTTTTGTGATCTCATTCCGACTGGCAGCAAACAGCAACGCTTCTGTTACTGCGTCCATTCCGTTGTTGACGATGAGCTCCCGAATACGTTCGGACACCGGTACTCCACCCGGCTCCCGGGTTAACAACACATTGTATCCTTTACGCCTAAACCAATCGGCAAGTATCCGGGCTACCGTCGATTTACCACTCCCCTCTCCTCCTTCAAGCGTGAGAAAAAAACCTCTTTTCGTAAACCTCAAGTTTTATTCCCCCCTTAGTCATTCGAAAATCTCACTTCTTTATCTGTCTAGGGGTTATCCCGCATCTTGTTCATATTGATTTTTTGTGGTTCATTTGTGCTCTACTTCTACGGAACAATTCACTTGTGATTCACTTTCTCTTATAAATTGTGATTCACTCCCAAATCATTTATACCTTCTATCCCATTTGTAGTCGATAATTCTATTCCAATCGTGTTTCATTTATAGTCAATACATCATCAGTGATTCACTTTTATCTAATTAATGTGATTCACTGCCACTTCATATGTTTAATCGTCTTCATTTGTGGTTCACATAAAATAAACGATTGTGATTCAAGATTGATTCATTTCCAGACCACATAACATCTGTGCTTCACAATTGAAAAAGGGCTAAAGAAGGCAAATGCAACATGAATGAATCACTTTGGCTGTTTTTCACGTTTTTTTAAGCCGAGAAGGACAAAATTGTGGTTTAATAGTGATGAATGATCTATCTATTCAGCACTAGTAGACCACAAATAGAAAAGAAATGTCATAGAAAGGAGGGCGAAACAATGGAGGACACAGACAGAGCGAGAAGGGGGACGAAAGAAGAAAACGATATGTCCTTGGAGGACATTCGGACGGATGTTTGGAAGATTTCCGAATTTACCCAGAAAATTATTGAAAGCCTGTCCCGAAAATTCCCAGATGAATCCGTCTCCATCCATTACAACACCGTAGATAAATGGTTCAAAGAGTTGGAAGAGCGGGGGATTCATTATGTCAACCGGGCAAGCGGGGAGAAAATATACGATTCTTTAGACCTGAAAATCGCCGAATTCATCTATCTTCGGCGAAAGCAAAAATTCGCTAAAGATATAATTTATACTATACTTCCCAAACACGTAGAATTGCGTCCATTCCCGCATGATTACGGGGAAGAACTTCTTCCCGCCAACCTCCGTCAAGTCATGTCCACCATGATGAAGTCGGTGAAGGAAGAAGTCGCCACCGAAGTCGAACAAAAACTTCGTAAGGAATATGAAGTGCAAACGAAGGCATTTATTAAACAACTCCTTATCGAGGATAGAAAGCGTTTAGACGACCCCGAATACTTCGAAAAGCAATTTAAAAAGAGAGAAGCCGATTTTACTAAAGCAGTCGTTCAACGCCAGATTGAAATCCAAGAAGCACTCGAAAGAGAAGCCCTTGAAAAATGGAAGGAGCTGCCTTGGGAAGAGCGAACGATAAAACGGCATTTATTTGCCAAACGAGAGGAAGATGTACATAAGAAAGAGGCATTCATCAACCAGTACATTCGGGAAAACATGATAAAGAAAATAGAAGAATGGAAGAATTAACGGGACACCTCCGTATTCGAATGGAGGTGTCCTTCTTTTATTATATTTGTCGTTTATTAGGTAAAAATAATGTACGAATAATGATTGAAAGGGGGCCTATAATAATTTTTTTATCATTCGTTTGTTATTCAGACGTTATTTTGTCCGAATATGAACTTTACCTATTGCAAATCTACCGTTCTTATGATTTACTAGAAAACAAGATGAATCCTCAATTTCATAGGGGAAAAGGAGGCTATCGCATGTCATCACAAAAGAAAATAACCCGGGTAGTCGGGATTGACGCCGGAAACGGTCTCACCAACATTCGAAGCGTGTACCCCGACGGCTCGCCGTATGCGTTGACTTTGCCGAGTATTTACAATTTGGCGGGAAATGAAGGAGCGAGTCTCGGGTTCGACAGTGGGGAGCCGCTGCGTTTGGAACGCTTTACCATCGACGGGGTGGAATACATATGGGGAGAAGACATCGCCCGTGTGGACAACCCAAAAGAAACGGCTTCCACCCTGCAGAACCGATATCTAACGAGTAACTTCAAAACCTTGGCCAAAATCATTCTTGGCAAAGTTGCCAAAGATATCGAATTGAAACCCACCGAATACATCTTGGTGTCTACGGGCGTCCCTTCGAACCAAACCAACAACGAAAACGCCGTACAAGGCATCAAAAAGGCCTTTCTCGGGGACTCCGCCGAGTATCCTGGGCTACACAAATTAGATGTGGACGGCACGGAATACATTATCAACGTGGCTGAGGTTATCGTTACCGCACAGCCGCTAGCCACCGTCTTTTCCGTTTACTTGGATGAGAACGGTAAGGTGTCCGATCCTTCCATCCCGAAAAAGAAAATCGGCGTAGTGGACATCGGAGGGGGCACCACCGACCTTGACACCGTGCTCCCGGGCTTGCGTCGGGCACCTGCACCCATCAGCGAAACGTTTGGCTTCAACGACGTGTACCGGAAGATCCGGAACTACATCTCCGAAAAGAATAAGGCACAAATCAAGGTGAACGACTACATCCTCTTGGACATCATCCAAAAGGCAGAGGCCGAAGCGGAAGAGAAGGGAACCGATCCGGTTTATATCTACAAAGGTTCCGACAAACAGGTAGAAGTCGATTTCACCAAGGTTTACAGAGACGCCTTAGTGGATTTGGGCTCCTCCATCAACGCCGCCATTTCGGAAAAGTGGACAGACCTCAAATCGTTTGACCTCACCTTCATGACCGGCGGAAGTGCCAAACGTATCGCCCCGTATGTGGAGGTTCTCGACAAACCCGACTTCCCGAAGGATCCGGGACTCAGCAACGTGGAAGGCTATTACCGGTTTGGAAAGGCATACCTGAACAAACGGGCGAAGGATGAGCAATGAAGACCTTTAAATTCAGCGTTTCGAAGGAGATGGATGAAGACATCATCCGTTTTCTCGAACTGCTCCCGAAGACGAGGCGTGCGGAACTGCTCCGGCACATCCTCCGGTTTTACCAAACCCAACTCAAGAACGACGGTGAGTTTTTCTTGCCATATGTGCAGAAACCACTCCCGTCCATAGCAACGGGTCCCGTCCCGGAATCCACGGAATACCGAATCCAAATGGATGAGCAGCTGGACAGCACGCTCATCGATCTTTTGGAATCGGTTCCTCGTAAACGCCGATCGGAGTTTTGGCGGCATGCCATTCGTTACTACATGAGCCGCCTGAAGGAAGGGGAATACTTTGTCATGCCAGAGGAGATCGCTTCTGGCAACGGCAAAAAACAGAAGGATCCGCCTAAACCGAAAACCAATCAGGAGGATCCTCCGGACGCCCTCTTCGAATTCGTGGTGTAACGAAGGTCCTGGGTCTCTTTTCCCGGGACCTTTTGTTTGCCTATAACTCTCCGGTGAACGGGTTAAATCTCCTCGTCGAAGTAAGCATTCTGCTCCTTGTTCGCTATCCTGGACGTTGGTTTCAAACCAGCACAAGCCAATCCTTTGGAGCACATTTCACAAACATAAGATATAGGGTTATGTTTTTGAAAAAGTGGTTTATAAAAAATGTTTATCAAGATGTTCAAACGGCGAAGACTTTGCATATCATCATTTGATGACTCTATACAAAGTAAAGGACATAGACGCCACGTTCTTCGTGTTGGACGCCCACAGAAAGATCAAGGCGGAATAGAAGAAAAGCATCCAATCCCTTGGAGGGAGTGGGTGTTTTTTTATGTAAATCAACAGATTAGGCCGTGACGGTCAAAAACAATGTTCCGGTGTCAAGTTATGAGCGGATTTGTTTGGGCGTAGAATGTGGGGAAAATAGAAAGCAGGAATCTTCAGAGATGATAGTTAAAGGAGAGGAATTGCATGCCGAAAGAATTGCGTACCTATACGGAAAAGGAAGCCGAATGTTTCAGAAGGTTGTTTGAAAGCGTTGAGTACAGAACCAATCAGTTATATCAATCGATTGCAGAGAAAATGTATCGGCATGAATATTGTCTTGTCGGCCATGACTTAACAACCACCGTCATGGAATGGATGAAGCGATGCGGATTGAATGTGAGGATCGCCGGGAAAAATGGCCTTTTCACTGAAATCGAACTGGTTTGAAGGCCAAACCCGGCCTTTTTTATGGAGAAACGGTTTGATCACTCCATCTGAAACCTCCCCGTGTCTATAATTACGGCCGACGCCGTCTATCATATATTTGACGTTCAGCGGTAGAGAGGAGAGATACGAGATGGTAAAGAGAGCTTTCCCAAAATCAATTTTCCAAACAATGACGATAATGATCGCCAGCTATTTCCTGATGACCATGCCCGTCAATGCTCAGGAAATAAGCGATGGGCTAAAAAAGAGTCTCGCCAACTTGTGGGACAAATATTGGTTTTACATCGCCATTTTCATCACCTTCGGGGTGCTCACTGGTCTGCTCGCTTTCATCATCCTGTTCGTACGGCTGGCAAGGCACGCCACAAACCCGCAAGAGCGGAGCCGTATCTTCCACGAAATGATGGCGGTCGCCGCAACCACCGCTGCCCTCGGAGCCATCAATCTAATCGTTGCCCTGTACTTGTCGATCTTCAACTGATCCGGGAGAAAAAAATAAAGCTCCGCTTTGTGCGGAGCTATTTTTTTCATGATTCCGGCGGCTTAAACGTGTTGATGATGACGTTCTTCATCTTGTTCGTGTTCGGGTCGTAGATGAGAAACGCACCCCTCTCATAGAAGGGGTTCTGCATTCGATCGATAGTTGTCAAAAACAGTTTCTTGTTGTCGATTTCCGTCGCTCGGTTAACGACCGCGGCCGCATTGCGAGCCACCATGTCGTTTTCGGCCACGATGACCAAAAACGGAGGTTCCTCCACATCGCAGAAATATTTCCGCCAGGCGTTCGTGGTGAGAAGACCTTCCAGCTTCAGGATACGGTCCCGGAAGGCGATGGATTCCTCGCCATCGAAAACCACTTCACCAATGAGATACTTGCGAGTGAACCCCACTTGGAGGGCGAATTCAAAAGCAGGGGATACATGTTTGTTTGAGACTTTCATTTGCGGTTGGGCGGTGTAGTGGATGAGAGTCTTTCCGCAGCTTTGATGCAGATTGACGAAAAACTCGGTCGCTACGAGATCCTTGGCGACGAGATCCGCTCCTTTCATGTTCACTGTGGAGTACCAGTCGCTCGTGTCCATTCCGCCGTACCTCGATACTAAGTATTTTCCGCCGAAATCGAGGCAATAGATGATGAGAGCGTCCCGCATGTTGCTGGACAGATTCATGTCCACTTCGGCGAGAAAAAACGAATTGAGCACCCGCTTTTTAACCAACTCTTCGAGGCGGTTTCGGATCTTTTCTCCCTGCCCGTTCAGGTAATTACCGATCTGCTCGGCAGTGGCGAATGTGTGCGTGAATAAGAATTTGGCGATTTCTACGTCTCTTTCGGTGAGTTGCCCGTCGTTGCGAAGTCGGATGATTTCGTTCTTCGACACGCCGGTCACGGAGAACTGGTAGCGAAAGTTTTGGCGGTATGTGGAAGGAATCTTCTCGAAATGTTGGCCGATGTCTTTTTTTACATATAGGAACTCCATATATTCCCCTCCTTAAAAACAGGGCGAGGGATGTCAATCCCTCACCCCCATGGTGTGGTGATGTGCTATCAGAATTCCTCGTCTTCTTCGTTTTCCAAATCGTTGATGAGGCGAACAATCTTCCCTCGGACACGGCCTTTTTCCTTGTTCACTTGGGTGATGCGGAACAGCACCCGTTGATTCATCGCGATTTCGAAATCGGGCGTCGGGCAGAGAGCGTCGAGTCCCGGTGCAATTTTTACGAATACGCCGAACGGCTTGATGCCACGGATTTCCCCGAGGACTACTTGATTCGGTTCAAAGTCGTCCAGGGTGAACACGGTATCCAATTTGTGCTTGTGGACAGCTTCCACGATCAGACGTCCACCGCCCGGACCGTTGGTAACCCGGCGGAGCTTGACTTCGATGGTGTCTCCGAGCTGGTGAACATCTTCGACCCGTTCGAGATCTTCAGAGAAGTCACGGTTCTGAAGCAACATAGACACGCCTTTATAGCGGAGATACGCCCCGAACGGGATGAACTTCACGATCTTGGCGTTAATGGTTTCACCCTGCTCCATACGGTAAACCAGCTCATCAAAGCGGTTCTTCAAGGCCATACGGCGGGAGCAGATGACCCGGTTGTGTTCTTCGTCGATCTCCTTCACCACAAACACATAGCGTTTACCGACGAATCGGGTCAAGGTGCCACGGTAATCGAACATCTCCACTTCCGAACGGGGGCAGATGACGTGAATTTTGCTGTCGGAGTTCAGAAGCAGGATGTCTTCCCCTGTGATCTCGTCGTGCTGCGTGAGGCGGACGAGTTCCTTGAATTCTTGTCCTGTTTCCATGAGTTTTCGGTAGTCTTCAAGAGTTTTCATGCGATCTCCTCCTTCGAAACGATCATTGTCTTTTAAAGATTCTCTTGACGACGGAAAAAACACCGGCATCCGGGTCACGGGTCTTCGGGGTCCCGCCATCCGTCGCTGTCTCCGTCTCTTCGGCGGAACCGGCTTCCGAAAGGGGAAACCGTTCCCGAGGCGGATAGAGGGGGACGAACTGGCGGTGCCGGTTGTAATATCCCTGCCCGGACGGATGCTTTCCTGGCATGGTTGACTTATTATATTCTGTTGGCCGATCATATAAATGTCTTCCCGGTCGAGCTTGGTTCGAGCTTCCGGGAGATGCCGGACGAACAGGTTCTCTCCGAGGAGTCGGCTCCTCCGGTTTTTCCTCCCCGAAGGCGAAAAGGGTTGCGTTTTGGGTGTTTTCCCGCCCGTCTGAGGGCGTGTTGGGGGGCTTTAAACTTGAACCCTTTAACGTGGATTCGGACGACTGCTGTTGCGTTTTCGGGTCTTCTGGCGGGGGATCCTTCACATCCTCCTCCTCGAAAAGGAACAAATCCGTTTTCAAAGAAAAGAATTTCTCTCGCTTCGGCTCCACGGTGTCCTTGGTTTCTGGTGTTTCTTTCGTTTTCAATTCGAAAGGAAAATGATCCGCATTCGAAAGAGGAGATTCGTCCCGATTTTCTTCCTCCGACTTTTCTTCGGTTTCCGTGTCGAAGAGGAAAAAAGAAGGTTCGGACGGTTTTTCTCCTTCGTGTTCCGTATCCGGCTTTTTGTCCGCTTCTTCCGATTTCTCTTCTAACAGGAAAAGATCCAGGTGACCATCTGGATGGCCGGCATCCGGTTCGGACGGTTCCACCGGGGCCTTTTCGCCTCCATCACCAGACATCTGCGAGGTGGATTCCTTCGCATCCGGTTGGGTGACGCTTTTTGATTTCTTCAGAGCGTCCGGGTCGAAGGCGATCAAATCCTCCACGACGGGGTAGGTATCCTCAGCGGATTGTTCCGGTTCCGAAAGAACGTCTTCCGCTTCCGAGACATCCTCTGATGCGTCTTTATCTTCCGGTTTATCCGCCACGATGATGGCCGACTTCGTCCATTCCGGTTCTTCGGCCGGATAGGGGGATTTCTCTGACACTGGAACCTCCTCGTCGAGGATGACTATGTCGCCTTCCCCGGTTGCCGGGGATTCCTTTTCCTCAAACGAAAGCACAACGGCATCCCCGTCATCGACGACCGGATTTTGGTCGGCATGCTGCTTCTCCTTGTCCTCCGGTTTTTTGAAAAGGTCCTCGAAAAGCGGGGTGTATTCCGGATTTTCGGACGGGTCTTCAAATTCGAATAGGCCGGTGGTATCTTTTCGGTCGGGTTCTTCTTGGTTTTCGCCCGTTTCCAGAAGTCCCATTTCGTCCAATTCCTCCACAAGTTCATCCAGCTTCCGCCAGATCAGCGTTTTTTGGATCGGCACAGAGATGAAGGCGTGAGCACCGGCCTCCAGCATTTGCTGTTCCCGGAACATCGAGCTCAAAGCCACAATCTTTAGGTAGGGAAGGCGTTCCAGGGCATGCCCAATGAACGAGGAGCCTTCTTCGTCTGGGAGGTCGGGATCCAAAAACAGGATGTGAGGCTGGTGTTTATAGAGTTCGAAATATCCCGCCTTGGCGGTGGAGGCGATCCCGATAACCTGGAAATAATAATCAGGATCCGGTTTCGATTGGATGGCCTTTTTGGTCAAATCAAGAATCAACGGTTTCGGTTCCATGAGAAGGACTCGAACGGTTTTCTTCATCGCCTTTCCTCCTTTGGCTTGACATTTCGCTTCCTTGCGTTTGAATATCCTATGCGAGCAAAAAGAGGAATACTATGGACCTTGATGTCGGACGAAAGCCGAGGGGGGAGAGAAATATCCTTTGACAAACCATTTCTTTTCCGGACTGAAATCCGATAGAATGAAGAATTGGAAATTGCGAAGAACGGGTGATTTCTTTGAAGAGAGGAGAATACTTGAAAAATATCTGGAAATACAGAAGGAGAAGAACCAAATTCCGGAAACTGAGCATGTTCGGCGACAGCCCTGCGGGCAGAATGTATTATCCGCACTGCGTGAAAAGTTTCCAGGCTCCTCATGGAAGCGAAATCCGGCACGGGTTCCGACTGATGACACAATACGCATCCGCCTTGAAGCCGGAAAAGAAATTTTTAGAGCTTCGAATCACCGTCGGCTACGAGCGGAACAGCCTCAAGGAAACAATCATCGTAGAGGTTGCCGGAGACTCCGATCTTTTACCACCGGAACTTTTGGCAAGCCGTTGACGACCGCCGTATCCGTCTGTCGGTCTCCGATCTGACGGTTTCTGAACCGAGGAAGCTCATCACCCCCTTCCGGAAGACGCTGGACAACTACGGATTGAACGTGAGCATGTTTCAGCGGGAATACTATCTGGGTATCCCGATTTGTCTTGCTACCCGTAACAGACAATATATTGACGAAGGTTGGCTATACGTCTATGCCACCCTGGTGAACGGGATCGAAGGAATCTGTTTCGAAGCCGATTCCAAAACCCCCGTTGAGGTCATAGGCAACATTCAGAACCTTTCAATTCCTTCCACTTGGTCTAACGGGTTGAAGCGGAGTGCACAGGATTCCTCAGAACCCTGATTGAGCAGATGATCCCACCGTTCAGAGGGTCTCAGATTCTGTATTAACGTGAATAAAAAATATGGATGCCCGACGGCGAGGCGAGGATTCGAACAACGGAACACGCCACGCCTGCTGCGTGCCGCCGTTGAGGGGAACATCGGCTGCATGGGCGGACGGGGGCCCTTTTTGCCTATCGTTGTCTTTGCCTATAGGTAATGGTAAAATAAAGATAGACAAAGGGGGATTTTTTATGGCGAACATGGCACGTTTGGATCCGGAGAAGGATATTTTCGAGTTTGATTTCGAGGTGAAGAAGATCATCTTCACCGACCCGAAATCAAAATTTGCCGTTCTCAAAGCGAAACTTGTCCGCCAGCCCGAAGATTTGAATATCCCGAGGGAAATGAACGTGAAAGGTACCATTCCCGTTGCCTACGTGAAAGACGTGTTCCGAGCGAAAGGGAAAGTGGAGACCCATGACATCTACGGGCGTTACATCCGTCTTTCGGAAGTGCCGAAAGTGATCCTGCCCCAAGTCGAGGGGGCGTTGGTTGATTTCATCGCCCGTCGAGTGAAGGGGGTAGGGAAACGGAAGGCTGAACGCATAGTTAAAGGTCTCGGTCTCGACTGTATCACAAAAATAGACCAAGATCACACGGTTCTCTTATCTTGCGGGTTTAAAGAGAAAGAAGCCCGCCGCATCCAAGAGGAACTCACCTACCACAAGAAATTCGAGGAACTCGTGCATTTTCTCCAAAGCATCCAGATCGAAGCGGACATGGCATCGGACATCTACCGGGAACTTCGCCACGGGAGCGTTCCTAAAATCCGTTCCAATCCGTACATCGTGGCGAAAATCGGTAAACTCACTTTCCAAGACGCCGATCGCATCGCCCGAGCCCTCCGCTTCTTACCAAATTTCCGTCCCCGGTACCGGGCGGCCATCCTCTATTATCTCGACTACCATCTTGACCATTACGGCGACATCTGCGTGAAACGAAAACAACTCGTGGAGGACTTCGCTTCCGGGGCATTCCTCTCCAGACACGGTTCGTATCCGGAACATCCGGAAGCGGATCCTGACGTCATCGAGGAACTTATTGACGAGCTGGTATCGGAACGAGCCATCATCGCCACCCAAAGCGAATCAGGCGAAACCTACCTCTACACGCCGGGCTATTACTATATCGAAGAAAGCATCATACGTGGGCTGGACAATTTGATGAACACGCCAATCCCGCCGTTTTGCTCGAAGCGGGATATCGATCGCTTCCTCGATGAATACGAACAAGCCTTTTTCCCGCTTGCCAAAGCCCAACGCCAAGCGGTCTACATGGCGTTGGAAAACCGCCTGTCGATTCTCACCGGTGGCCCCGGCACGGGAAAGACCGCCACGACAAACGCCATCGTGAAGTGCATCGAGAAAATCAAGAAAAACGCCACCATCAAACTGCTCGCCCCGACCGGAAAGGCAGCGAAACGGCTCGGGGAAATGACGGGAAGGAAAGCCATGACCATCCACAGGGGATTGGGTCTACGAGGTTTCGGTTCGGACGAGGATGTGAATACCTTGAACCACGATTTCGTGATCGTGGACGAATTCTCGATGACGGACGCCTATCTCTTCAACCTCCTGATCAACCATGTGGGGGATCACACCCGTTTGATTTTGATCGGCGACTACCACCAATTGCCTTCGGTTGGACCAGGACTTATCCTGCGGGATCTCATCCATTCCGGCAAGATTCCCGTCACGGAACTCACAGAGATTTTCCGGCAAGCGAAACAAAGCCAGCTTGTCACAAACGCTCACAAGATGCAGAAGGGCCTAACAACGAAAGACCCCGGTGGACTCACGTTCGATCCGAAGAAAGGGGACTCCTATTTCGTCGAAAGGGAAAACCCCATCCGCATCCAAAACGACATCATCGAATCCATGAAGCGTTTCATGAAGAAAGGTTATAAGCTCGACGATTTCCTAATCCTCAGCCCCATGCATAATGGTATCCTTGGCACCGTCGAGCTGAATCGCCGCATCCAACGGGAGTTCAACCCGCCCAACGGGCGATTCGACATTGAAAAGAGAGACGGCACATATCTCCGGGTGGGCGACCGGGTGATCCAGACGGAAAACAATTACGAATTGGAAGTGTTCAACGGAGAAATCGGTACCATTACCGATATCTACCTCGAAACAAGCCGGGGGAGGGAGGAGCTTGTCTGCGAGGTAGAGTTTCCGGATATTGACCATCCGGTCGTGTACCACGAAAAGGATTTCGACGAATTGGAACTTGCCTATTGCATTTCCATCCACAAATCGCAAGGCTCGGAAGCTCCGGTGGTCATCATGCCCATCCATGAGACACAAAGATCCATGCTCGACCGGGTGTTGATCTACACCGGCTATACCCGCACAAAAGAGGTTCACATCTTTATCGGGAGCGAAGAACTTCTGAACCGGAGCCTCAAAAAGGTGAACACCCACAACCGCCAATCCCTCATCGAGGAGAAAATCCGGGCGGTGCTCTGACCCCGGCTTGCGGCCGGGGCGATATTTTCCGGCCTCTCCCAATAGAATGATTCCGCAACTCGGAAACAGAAAGGACTGATTCGATGGGAAGAAAACCCCGGATGCTTTGCATCTCTGAAAAGAAATCCCTCATGGACAACACGAAAGCGGTTTACGAGAAATACAAGGACCAGATCCCTTATGAGATCGACTTTATCCCGTTCGCCGGGCACGTCGTCGAGCTCTTCATGCCGGCGGACTACAATCCCGACTGGAAAAGGTGGCGGAAGGAGACGCTCCCTCTCATCCCGGACAAATTCCGCTACAAACCCATCGAAGACAAGATTTCCTACTACAAGGAAGCCATCGAACGCCTCAAAAGGGGACATTACGACTATCTCTGCAATAACTGCGACCCCGGGCGGGAAGGGCAGCTCATCTTCCACGCTTTCCTGACCACGGTGAATGTCGATCTCCCGGTGAAACGTCTCTGGCCCCTCGACACGACAGAGGAGACGGTGAAGGATGCGTTGCTCCACATGCGGGACGAAACCGAACCGTCGCTGAAAAGAATGACGGACGCAAGTTTTTTGAGGAGCTATTTCGATTGGCTCGTCGGGATGAACTTTTCTCGGGCGGTCTCCATTCCGGCGAACAAGAAGATTAACCTTGGGAGGGTTATGACCCCGACTCTGGCCATCGTCGTTCAGCGGGAATTGGAAATCCGCAATTTCGTGCCGAAGGATTTTTGGACCCTGGAGGCCGATTTTGGGGGTTACAAAGGAACGTACTTCGACGACAATGGCGTTGTGAACTTCCAGGATTACAAAGCCGCTCAGGAAACTTTGAAAAAGGTCGGCAAAACCGGAACCGTGAAGAAGGTTGAAAAGAAGCAGAAGAAATCCTACGCACCAAATCTCCATTCTCTCGCTGAACTCCAGGCGGAATGCAACGAACGGTTCGGCTATACGATGCAGGAGACGTTGGCGGTCGCCCAATCGCTCTATGAGAAGAAGCTGTTGAGCTACCCCCGGACTGACTCCTCGCACATTACCGAAGCCCTTGCCAAAGGCTTCCCGAAAATGCTAAAACCGCTCCTTTCCATCCCTGATTTGAAACAGGAGGTGGAAGCCGTCCTAAACGATCCGTCGTTGATGCAACAAACCGCACAGAACAAGAACTATGTGAACGATAAAAAAGTCTCCGACCACTACGCGATCACGCCGACAGGGGTCATCCCGGACTTCTCCAAACTTACGGAGCAGGAAAAGAACGTGTACGACACCGTGGCCAGACGGTTTCTCGCCATTTTCCTGCCGCCGGAGGTTACCGACCGCACAACCATCATCACTGACTCAAACGGCCTTTTATTCAAAACGACGGGCAAGGTCATTGTCGATCCCGGCTATACCAGGATCTACAACCGGCAGTCGAAGGATGTGATTTTGCCGGATGTGCATGAGGGCGAGGTTTACGATGTGGTGGATGTCCGGCTGAATCCCGGAAAGACAAAACCTCCGCCACGTTATACCGATAAAACATTAGGGGGCATCATGGAAAACGTGGCTCGGCTTGTGGAAGACGACGAGATGAAGCTCGTGTTGAAGCAAAAAAAGGGGCTCGGCACGCCGGCGACCCGAGGTGCCATCGTCGAAAAGCTCGTCAATCTGAAGATGATCGAGCGGAAAAAGAAACAGTTCTACGCCACCGACTACGGCATCAGCATCATCGAATCGCTTCAAGGGCAGGACATCATCCAGCCGGAGCTGACCGCCACCTGGGAAGCGAAGCTGATGGATGTCGAGAAAGGAAACCTCACCTACGACAGGTTCTATGAGGAAATGCTCGATTACATCCGCATGGAGACGGCAAAGCTCCTGAATGTGGAGACTCAGATCGCCGGTGACTCCGACGCCAAGGGCGGAAATGGTGGATCAAAGGTGATTGGAAACTGTCCGATCTGCGGCGGACGGGTGCTCGAAGGGAAGAACTACTACCGCTGCGAACACTATAAGAACCCATGCCCGTTCATCTTCGGCAAAACCTTCTTTAATGCCAAAATCTCCGCCACGGAAGCGAAAAAGCTCGTCAGCGGCAAGCCGACAAAGGAGCTTTCGATGACAAACGGTGAGAAGTCGTGGAAAGCCTCGCTCTATTTCGACCCGAAGGAGAAAAAAATAGTATTTGTCCACGGCAAACCGGCGGGCGACAAAGGCTTGGGAACATGCCCGACGTGTGGCGGCATGGTGAGAGAAACCGAACAGTATTATCTCTGTGAGCACTACAAGGAGAAATGCCGGACGCTCATCCCAAAGCTCCTACACGGGACGAAGATCACCAAGACCGATGCAAAACAGCTCCTGAAGGGTGATTGGCTCGGGCCGAAAGAGTTCACCTGGAAGAATGGAAAGAAGGGAAAAGCCAAAATCCGTCTCACCGATAAAATCGAGTACGAATTCATCCGGGATTGACCCCGATCCGCTCCCCGCATTTTTCGGGGATCGCGGCCATCAATTACGGAGCATCCCCGTAGTATGAGAGATAAAGGAAACGGAGGGATCGTTTGTGCAAGAGAATGAAAAGAGACGAAAAAAGCCGCTCGCCATCGTGTTTCTATCGGCACTCGCTCTCATCCTCGCCATCGACCTGATTTTCTTTGTAGATTGGGGTGGAGGAAAGAAAACGACCCATACCGTAGAAACGTCCGGCAAAGCTGTAAACAAGAAAACGAAAGAGACAAAAGGAACGAAGAATGGCGGTGTGGTAAGCACCGTCGGGAAAAAGAAAAAGTCAGATGACCCGCTCGCCATGACAAAAGAGGCCATCACCTACTTGTACCGGGATCACATCACCCCGGTCGGGGAAGGGAAGGAGTACCCGAAGGAGCAATCTGGCATCCTAAAGAAGCAACTCCTCGATCTCGCCCAGAACAGTGACTACGTGGGAATCATCCAAAAGATGAACAGCCTTTTGGATCACTATTCCTTCAGCAAAGGGGAGAACCTGGACATCGCCGGCATTTACCATGATGTGACCCTCATGAAAGACATCAAGGATGAGACGGACAAGATCAAGTACGGAGACGCAGTGGCAACCAGCAAGACGCCCGAGATGCTTGTCGCAAACACGTTGTTTTCCGACAACTTCGCCCGCCGGCAGATCTTGGAGGATTGGACGAGTATTGCCCCGGTTGGCTACGACCACTTCGTGATGTCTCAGCCGAGGCTTTTCCGAAACCCCAAGGAAGCGGCGAATGAACCGCTCTTCAAAGACCGGAACATCGTGGAGGAAATCTTCAATACGCACGATCAGGTGAATGCGGTGTTCGCCTTCGACATCACCATCCCGCAGCTTGATCATGGGCTCCCCATCACCGCCTATGTCTGGGAAGACCTGTATGGTAAACTCTCCTTCTACGGGATGTATGTGCCGGACGACTTCAAAACCTACGAACATCCGCTCGAATGGTGGGCCAAACAAGATTACTTGTATGAAGACGCCCAAAAACGGCAGGATGAATATTACAAAGGTCTCGGTAAAAAGGGGATCATCACGAATGACCAGATGGAAAAGTGGTTTAAAAGCGGGTACTAAACCATTTGCAAGGCTTTGTCCTTTGTTTCCTACACCGCTCCTCTCAAGGGAGCGGTTTTTTTGTGCCCTGCAACCGCTCCAACAAAGATTTCATAATAAATCGGCGGGCTGGAAAGTAGCATGACCGAAGATAGATTTTCCTGAAGGAAGGAGTTGAGACTGTGAGACAACGACTCGGCAATTTCCTAAAGAGCCCACAAGGAGAGGAAATCAGCAAGAACCTGACAGCTATCCTGATCGGGATATTCGCTTTCCAGCTATCCATGTTCGTTACCGGGCTCTTGTTCAAAAAAAGCGTCCTGTGGCTCCATGCCGTTATCTACTTGGCTTTAATCCTTGCCTACCTTCTGTTCAAGGATAAAGCGTCGGACTCCGCACGGAACATCGGGATGAAGATCCTCAAAATTGGGCTTGTGGTTTTGGTGGCCTCCGTTTTCAACCACCTCTTCATTTCCGGGCTGGAGCATGTGACGGAGCCCAAGATCCGGGAGGCCATGAGCAAGGTCATGCTGTTCGTGGATCTCGCCGTCATCGTCGGGATGTTTTCCTTATTCCAGAGGGAAGAGGCGGAGGAACTCTGTCAACGCATACAGGAGACCTCTGTTCTTGAGCTGATTGGCGGGGAAGAAGTGAAGCCAGGCGATATCATCATCGGCACCGACGTCAACACGAAACGCCCCGTTCGGCTTCCTCTCAAGGATCGATACCTACATATGCTTATTCTCGGTCCGACAGGTGCCGGTAAAACCAGTCAGATGCTTTTGCCGATTATCCACCAGGATATGCAGAACCCGGAACTCGGGATCACCGTCCTGGAACCGAAGGGGGACTTGGCGGAGAAGGTGTTCGCTATGGCGAAATACTACGGACGGAAAGTCCAGTATTTCAACCCGACGTTAGAAAACTGTCCGTATTTTAACCCCATTTACGGAGACGAGACGGATGCCATCGAAAACATCGTCACCACCTTCAAGATGCTGACCCCAGATTCCCCGCAATACTTCCAGGACATGAACGAGAACCTGATCCGCAACGCCATGAAGGTCATCAAACGGCTTTATGGCAATGACGCTACGCTCTTGCATCTGGAGACGCTCATCCAAAACACCGGGGGAGACGGGGAGAAGATGGTGAAAGAGTTCATGAAACTCCCGGCTCCAACGCAAAGCATTATGAAAGAGAACCGGGACATCGCCATCTGGTTCCTCCAAGACTACTTCACCGGATCAAAGGGTTCCCGGACGGCGACGAAGACCTACGAACACACCTCGGGCGTGCGTAGCCAGGTCATGAAACTCACCTCGAATAAATACCTGCGGAAGGTCTTGAACCCGCCGCCTGGCCACGGTTCGGATATCGATTTCGACAAAGCGTTGGAGGAAGGCACCGTCATCGCTATCTCCACCGCCCAGGGGAAACTTCGGGATTTGGGCCGGTTCCTCGGTTACTTCATGATCCTGCAATTCCAGTCCGCCGTTTTTCGCCGGCCGGGCAACGAATACACTCGCCGTGGGCATATGCTCGTCTGTGACGAATTCCAAGTGTACGCCAACCCCGGCTTTGAGGATCTTCTCACCCAAGGGCGTTCCTACCGGGTGGCAAGCCACCTGGCCACGCAAACCCGTGCGTTGATCGGGAGGGGCGGACAAAGCGGAAAGGACTTTCTCAAAGTCGTCGATTCCAATGCCCGGAACATCATCGTCTTCCCGGGCGGCAACGGAGAAGATGCGGAATACTACGAAACCATCTTTGGCGAAATTGAGGAAGTCCAAATGCAGAAGGGTATCAGCCGCCAGCGACTCACCCTCGCCAACCTGTTCGCCCGCTTTCGGCCGGAGACCGAATCGGTGCGGGAGACGAAGGAACTCAAGCCCCGTTACTCCGCTACCGATATCATCTACCAGGATTTCGGAAAGGTGTTCTACCGTTTGATCAAAAATAACAGCATTCAAGAACCCGGCATCTGCCAGATCCATTACATTCCGAAGGAACTGAACGACACGCTCGACCGGATGGTGGAGGAGTTCAATCGGAACAACGTACAGAACGAAGAATCCGATGATGCCGCCACGACCACGGTGCCGTTCACCCCGCCTGAGGACGGGAATGTGGCGGAGGATGACGAAGGCTTCGTCGATCCGCTCGCCCTGCTCGGAAAAAACCAGGTTCCGACTGACGACGAGGACGACGAGATCTTCATCGGTGAGCAGGAGCCGAAGGCGAAGACGCAAAGCGATGTCGTGGACTTGGATGAGGATGCTGATACGATTGAGCTTTGATTAAGACCCCGCCGGAATTTCCGACGGGGTTTTTCCTGCTCAAACCGCTTTCTGATCGTGACAGGGCAGAAATTTCATATAATGAATCAGAACAACGACGGAAAAGGGGGGCTCTTCGATGGGGCGAATCATCAAAAGGCTTTTGCAGCTTATATTTATCCTCTTCGCCTTGGCGGTGGCCTGTTTCATAATCACCCATTTCAACTTCGCCATCTTTGAAGCCCTGAATTTTTAAAAACCCGGTTTTCTAAAGGGGAAGGGGTCATCCTTTCCCTTTTTTCTATTGCCTATATTCAATGGTAAATTTATAATTAAGTTAGGGACAGCGAATGGAAGGAGGAGAGGGACGGATGAAGTTCTTGTACTTTGGGGATCTGCACGAACGCCAGAACCCTCCCGAGAACCGGAAAGACGATTTTCGGAAGACCGTGAACGCTAAAATTGAAGAAATTCGGACGCTTGGACAGACATACAACGTCAAAGCCTTCCTGCAACCGGGAGACTTCCTCGATGGCCCGAAGCATGACGCTGCTTTCCTGTCGGAAGTGGTCAAACGCTGGGGTTTCGGCGAGATTCAGGAGGGGCTCCTCGCCTTGGCAAGGGGAGAGATCGCTCCTGATGAGGTCGCCAAGAAGGCGGAGCGACAAATCCCCATCATCGGGGCGGTCGGTAACCATGAACTATACGGGAACGCCATGAAAAGCTACCCAAAGACAAGCCTCCGCTTCTTGGAGGAAATCGGGTTCATACACATTCCAACAAAGGACGATCCAATCCTCTTTACCGATGAGGAGGGTTTCACGGTGGCCATCACCGCCGGCTCCTACGACACCGGTATGGACACCCCTGAAACCATCAACCGCTACATCGTGGAGGAAAAGCTCGGCGATTTCCACATCCACATCGTTCATGGTTACCTCACGAACCATTCTCTCGGGAAGCTCATCCCGCACACAACAGTGGACGACATCGCAAAAAAAACGAAAGCCGATCTCACTATTTCCGGACACGACCACATCGGCTTTCCCCTCACGGAAGTAGACGGAAAACTGTTCGTGAACCCGGGAGCGGTGGTTCGGCTCTCGAACGACATGAAAGAAGTACAACGCACGCCCCAGGTGCTTTTGATCGACATCACGAAAGAGCATGGTATCAGGGTGGAGACGATCCCCTTGAAGAGTGCCCCAGAAGGCAAGGACGTGCTTGACCGAAGTCACCTGGCATTCCAAAAGACGATGAACGACAAGATGGAAAAGATCAAGTCGCTCGTCCAGAAATCGCAGCTTGGCACCGGGCTATCCATCACTGACATCATCAAGGCCATTTCCGACAGCAAGCAGATTGATAGAAAGCTCAAAGACCGGGCGGTGGAACTGGTCTCGGAGAAGATGAAAAGCATCCAAAGCCAAAACACAAAGGCCGCCGATTACATCATCGAGAAAATCGTCCTGGAAAATTTCCAATCTCATGCCTACAGTGAGTACGAGCTGAAAAGCGGGCTCAACGTCTTTATAGGAAAATCCAGCTCCGGGAAGTCCGCCGTTCAGAGGGCTCTCGCATGGGTGTATGAGAACGAGGGGAAAAACCCCCGACGTTTCATTAAAAACGGCGAGAACTATGCCCGGGTGTCGCTGTTTTTGTCCAACGGCTTCGTCATCAGCCGGGTTGTGGAGAAGAAAAAGAACGGGAAAAACGGCTACGAGGTCTACAATCCGTCCGACGGCACCACCACCTACTACAACACAAAGAGCCTCCCGCTCATCCAGGATTATCTGGGTTTCAATTACCTGCAAATCGACGAGAAAAAGAGCATCCCGCTCAACTTCCAAAAGCAGGGTATGAGCTGGTTTTTCATCGGCGACGGATTCACGGACACCGACCGGGCGAAGGTCATCGGGGCGGTATACCAAACGCATTTCGTCGATGCCGTCATCAAGGATTTGGAAGCCGAAAGCAAGAAACATCAAATCCGCATGAAGGAACAGAAAAAAGAGATCCAGAAGACGGAAGAAGCCATGCGGCAGTACGATTATCTTGCCGACTGGGAACAGCGAATCCAGGAAGCGGAAGCCCGCCTTGAAAAGCTCCGAACGTTAGAAGGAAAAGCCGAGCGTGTGAAAGCCCTCGCCGAAGGGCTAAAGGATATTGAACGGCAAATCTCCGAAAACAAACAGATCATTCAAAGCCTGAACATCCTTCCGGAGCTGGAAAAACGGTGGGAAGAAGCGAAACGGAAGGAAGAAAAACGAAAAGCGATCGAGGAAAGAAAAGCGGAACTTGAAGTCCTCGACCTCCGCATACGTAAAGAAGAAAGTGTCCTCCGTTCCCTTAACCAGGTGGAACAGGCTGCCAAACGGATGAGCGTCCTAGACAAGAAAGTGGACACTTACCGCCAAATGCAAGAGCTCTGGGAAAAAGCGTCAAAATTGGAGCGGGAGCTTGAAACGCTTTCCGTCGCCCTCGAACGTGCGAAACAGACGGCCAACGCCTTGAAGAGGATAGATGAAGCGAAAGCAAAATTGGAACACGTCCACAACCTCCTGGAACGCCACAGAAGAGGGGTGGAGCTTTTCCGGGAGCTTTCCGAGACCATCCGCAAAGGGAAGGAGGAAAGGAACTACATCCAGAAATTGGAGGAGAAAAATCGGCAGGATGTCGCCGAATATCAAAAGCTCCTTGCAGAGATTGGCACTTGTCCGCTCTGTCAAAGCCAAGTGACAAAGGAGACCATTGACCGTATTGCTCAAAGTTATCTCATGACCGAAACGAAAGGAAGGATCAAAAATGAACGCCAACCACAGTCATGACGAAAAACTGGAATACCTGAAGAAGAAAATCGAAGAAGGAAAGATGCGGAAAATCCAAGCGGAAACCCGCATCAGTTCCCTTCAGGATCAATATAAAAAAACCGCAGCCGAGCTGAAAGCCCTTGGCATCGACCCAAAAAAGGCGGAAGAGACAATTCGCCAGATGGAAGCCGAAATTGAAAAAGAGTTGGCAGAAATCGAAGCCTTGCTTCCGGATCCAGATCTCCTTTCCTAACCCTCTCCGGATACCCCGGAAAGGGGGCTTTTTTCATCACAACTTGGCGAGGAGACTCCAACTTCTAAGCGTTAGCGAAAGTTGGAGAGGAATCGCCTTCTCTCCTTTCTACATAAAATTGAATTTTCACTAATTTTATGTTATACTATATTTTAGTGAAAGGAGGTGTAATGATGAATTTAACATTGACTGCTAAAATCAAAATAAATCCTACGAATGAACAAGCAATTATTTTAAAAGAAACTATGAATGCTTATCGAAAAGCCTGTAATTTTGTATCCGAAATTATTTTTCACTCTAAAATTTTAACGCAAGCTAAATTACACAATATGACTTACAGAGACTTGCGTTCTCAATTTGGTTTGCGTTCACAAATGGCTCAATCCGTCATCAAAACGGTGATTGCTAAATATAGAACCATAAAAAGCGATGGTCACTCTTGGACATTGGTATGTTTTAAAAAACCTCAATATGACTTAGTTTTCAATCGAGATTATTCTTTAAATAAAGGTTTGTTTTCTGTTAACACATTAGAAGGACGAATCAAAGTACCTTTTGAAATTAAAGGATTTGAAGAATATTTTGATGGCACTTGGACATTTGGCACAGCGAAACTTGTGTACAAGCACGGAAAATGGTTTTTGTATATTCCAATGTCCAAAGAGATAGAAGAATATGATCTAAAAAACATTAATCAGGTAGTTGGAGTAGATTTTGGAGTTAATTTTGTCATCACCACCTATGATTCCAATGGAAAAACATTCTTTTGGAATGGACGACGAATCAAACATCAACGTGAAAAATACAAACGATTGCGTAAACAGTTGCAACAGAAACGAACTCCTTCTGCTCGCAGAAGATTAAAAGCTATCGGTCAACGAGAAAACCGTTGGATGCAGGATGTTAACCACTGCATTAGCAAGACACTCGTTGAACGATATGGAGCAAACACGTTGTTTGTTTTAGAAGATTTAACAGGTATTCGTCGAGCAACAGAAAAAGTCCGAAAGGAAGATCGATATGCCATGGTGTCTTGGGCTTTTTATGATTTACGCCAAAAGATTGAATATAAAGCCTTAAAACATCGAGCAAAAGTCATTACAGTTGATCCTAAATATACCTCACAAACTTGTCCAAAATGCGGACATACTGAAAAAGTCAATCGAAATAAACAAACACATACATTTTGTTGTAAAAATTGTCACTACCAATCCAATGATGATCGAGTGGGTGCTATGAATCTTCAACGAAAAGGAATTGAGTACATCGTTGAAGAAACCATCCAAGCATGACTTGGGTGGTTGGGTAGTCGTCAACCTGCCCTGATGCGACACCAATTGAAGGTAGGAGTGCTTAGCACGTTGGTACTACTGGGTAGTCGCAAGCTCCCATTTCAAACTTCGTCAGAAGTTAAGTGGGAGCAGTTGACAAGCATACTTGGTTGAATGATCATTACTTTAACGTTTGGCGTACTTGTGTTAGCCAATATAAGTTTGCCTACGCTCTCTTAATGAGCGAAGGCTATGATTTAACTGGGTTTCCAGACCCCGATGATCCACGTTTCCGCAACATCAGTGGGTCTCCAATGACGGCGTCATTAAACAAATAGGATGCGGTCCCGGAACGCATTCTATTTTTTTTATTCTTGTGGACTTAGTTTTAAACACATGCCGAGAAATCTATTATAAATCGAACGTAAATAACAGGAATCGGTATAAGGATGCCGATAATTTATTTCAGGAGGAATGAAAATCATGTTGGTAAATTGCACCCCTCACGCGATTGACGTATTGCTTTGGAATGGAGATATCCTTTCGATTCCGCCATCAGGGACGGTGGCTAGAGTGGCCACTTTCCAACAAGACGCCGGTTTGATTGATGGCGTTCCGATTTCTGACCAGGTATTTGGGGACATTGTAGGCCTTCCGGATCCCTCTCCTGGCACATATTATATCGTATCCGCTTTGGTCCTCAATGCGGCTAAAGCGGTAGGTCGCACGGATTGTCTCGCTCCAAATACCATACAGGCATATCGTGATTCGAAAGGGAACATCCTAGGAGTTCCCGGGTTCATAAGATAAGGATGCGGTCCGGAACGCATCCTTCTATTTCTGTTGGAACAAAAAAATCCAGGTTCTATACAGAACCTGGTCTTTTTTTTGTTTTTGGGGTTCAGGACTTTGGATGCTCCGAAAAGAAAGCGTGGTTTCCGATGGTCGTCACATATTGACGGGTCTTGCCCATCCAATCATGAAAGGCGACATCGGTCGTGGCAAAATACATGACGTCCGCTGGAAGCGTCCGTTTCCCATGATCGAACACTTCCGACACGGCCTTCTTCGTTTCAGGAGAAGGCTTGACATCGTAGATTCTTCTATCATCCCACGGAGAGAACTGGTGGCGTTTTCCGTCGTTAGCTTTGATGACCTCCATGACGGTATTCGGAAAGAGTGGGGATTCAACTCGGTTGGCGATCACGGTGGCGACTGCCAATTTCCCTTGGTAGGGCTCGCCTCCCGCTTCGGCTTCAATCAGTTTTTCCAACCATGTCCGCTCGTCGGCCGAAAGGGCAATTTTATCTCCTTTGCGGTGATAGGAGGAGAGTTTTAAGGTCTTCAAGATTCGTTTGGGTTTGATCGATTGGTGTTTCAACTTTGTTTTCAGATTTGGTTTCACGTAATAGATATTGCTGTCTGATTGGTGTTTCAACTTTCTTTTCGGTTTCGGTTTCACGTAATGGATATTGCTGTCTGCCGGTAAGTCTTCCGTCAAGGAACACCCTTTTTTCGGCATGTATTGATCCGCATAATACCGGATCATCTCTTTCTTTCCCTCTAACGTGAGAGGGGAGCGATCTGATTGGATATCGATGACTTCCTCCGCCTTCTTCTCACGCATTTCTTTAGCGTTCATCCAGCTTGGGGAGAGGTAGGATGTGTCGAGATTAGGTAGTGGATCGGGTTCGGCAGCGGAGGCGGCGAATGGCAAGGAAACTATGAACGTCAAAAAAAGGGTTTCTATAAGAAGACATCGGTTCCTTGCTTTCCCGAGTTTGGGCTTGTTCGATGAAAAAGAGCCTTGTTTAACATCCACAGCATCTTTCATCGCAGGCTTTCACCCCCTTGTCAAAACTCCTTCCCTTTAAAGGTCCCCCTTATTTTATTATTATACTATTGACTATATGAAATAGTAAAATAAGGCTAAAACCGATAGGAGCCCGACTGGGAATCTGTTTTATTTTGTTTGACGATTTTATAAAATAAGGGGATTGAAACCAAACCCGCATAGGAGGGATCCGATGAAGCTGACTCTGAACCGATACCTGCATCTGATCTTCTATCTAACGAGCTTGTTCATCATTGTTTCGGTTCTCTTGATGCCGCTGGAAGCGTGGGAGAAGGTCATCCACAGCTTTGCATGGATCTACCTGGTGCTTCTGTACGCATATTTCTTCGATGAAAATCCGCCGAAGTTTTTGCGTGTAGAGCTCTTATACGGTACGGCAACGGAGGAATATTACAATGAGTTCTTTGAGAAACTGCTTTCCCTATCCCAATATTCCTTATCCTTGATGAGGAAGATCCAATTACATGAGGACTACCAGGAAGTGAACCAGAGCATTTCTGAATTAGAGCAAAAGTATCACGAAATCAAACAGTTGAATCCGCCCGCCAAGTACGCCGACCGACATCAGGCGATTGTGGAAGATATTCGTGTTTTTTTGGACGGACTGAAAGACGGCGATTATTACATAGGTCCACATCGAACAACATTGGATCGAACGAAGTAATAAAAAAAGGAATCATTTTCTATAATAGTAAAGCTAATAGTGCTATAGCACGACAGGGGTCAGGAAAGGCAGATGGAAACGCCCTAAAGATCTGGCCTTTCCTGCACTTTTTACTATCCGTTTAATAAACTTTGATTCGTTATCACGTCCATTCGCTATCACTATATTCGTTAAGCAAGACATTCGCTAGTATTCGTTAAAAGTCCGGCAAGTCTGCCGGACTTTTTTTTGCCTCTATCCGAACGTTATTGTCGGCCGATGAGTGAAGAGGCTAAAGCCAGCATAGAGCTGTAATATCTTGATTCCTCCTAATCTAGTATAAGGGGTAGTATAAAGAAACAGGATTGCGAATAGCAAATATAAATTAGGAGGATTTAAATTGAAAGGATACAAAGTTACTCAAAGAGGCATCGTTAACGGCTTGGACTGGGTCAAGGATCCCTATCCCCACGTACCCATTGGAGAAGAAGGCCGGGGGCGGAAGCTCGTTCGCTTCCCTATAGCGGCCCAATTGGCTGAATCCGTCGGTGATGCACGTATTGACTGTGCATCCGTCTTAAAAACAAAAAAAAAGGGAACCTTACTCCTCATCGAGGAGAAGAACCCCGAAGACCGAAGAGCCCTTGTCCATCTCGCCGTTGAGGCGGGCTTCCGTGGCGGGGCCGAATGGACGGGACCTGAGAAAAAGAATATCCCGTGCGACTACCAAGGAAATCCGGAGCATATCGGTGTCCGGTTGGAAAAAGATGGATACTTCTGCCGCTATTGCGGTACAAAACTGATCCCGAACGAAAAAGACTACGGGGTCACTTTCAACCATCCGAAGGAAGGGACAGTCTTCGAATATCCCAAACTTGAAGACGTCTCCGGAGTGCAAGTCCTTGCCATGGGTTTCCGTGCCCAAGGGGACGCTGGACGGATGGGCGGCCATCCGGAGTATCTCGTCATTCTCCACCCCGGCACCCTGCTTCGGGTCCGCCGGACTGGACGCTTGTACGGGTCCCCATCCGAGGAATTCTTACACTGGGACGGAGAAACCTTGAAATATGGCATCCTAGACGAAATCTTCCCCCCGTCCTATGAGCCGGAGGATGGCGAATTGGTGTGAAGTTCATTCGATTAGATCGGGTCGGACACTGGAGGCACCAAGACCACCGCTCCAGCTGGGGAGGCCTCTGGGATGAATTCCCCGGCCTCTTTGCACGGGGCGTGAACTGTTATTCACTCACCAACACGGCTTACTCACTCGAATCCATCAGGCGGTACTGGTTCCATACCGCTATGGTTGACACAGAAGCCCTCTCAGATTTTCAGATCACCGTATTTGAGGGCGAAAAGCTGGATACCATAGGAAGCGATTTGGAAGACCTTACCATCCCAACCGCTACCCTGAAAGAGATCCCCGCAAAAGACATCATGCTTCGCATCCAAGACCTGTGGATGGACGAACGTTGCGTGGAGATCACGGAATCCGAATATTTCTCCAGGCTTCTGGAGATTGCGGAAAAGGAGGAAATTATATGAAAAAATGGTTCGTTGATGAAGTATTTGTCCGAAAAGGAAAAATGTATGACTGGGGCTTTTACATCCGTGAGGATGGTATCATCGAATGGCATGAGCTTCCGAGCGGTGACGTCCACGAATTCCCCATCGAGGAATGCACTTTTGAATATGGTACGCCCATCATGATCGAAGATGGGAAACTGCTAGGGGAAGAGGTATAGCTAATGAAGGCGTTTAAAGTGAAGTTTCAGTACTAAGACCGGCTATTTGCCGGTCTTTTTTGTGTTTCCGTCTGAATGATAGTATTGGATGATTCCACATAGAATGGAGTGGCTAAAAAAACAGGAATGAAGAGATTTATTGAATAAAAAAGGAGGAAGGAAAATGGGTTGGACGAGCGTACCGGAATATATGCTTTCCGGACGTAGTACATCTGATTTGAAAAAGTTTTTCGAATCGGAATGGAGCAAGGGTGGAAAATTCCAGTTAGAAGATTTCTCAAAAAAAGGAAACACTTTGTATCTGGCCGTCCGGAGGTTGGACACTGGTGAGGTCTTTGCGGTGGTAAACCTCATCAGTTTTCAAAAAGGGGAATTTTTCTGGAAGGAAATCGATGAAACGTGCGGTCCGCTTCAACAGGAATGCCCGAAGCGGATCTTGGAAAGGCTTACGCCGACCGACGACGAAACGGCGTTGCGTTGGCGTCAAGCGTGTTTGGACTACCACCGAAACAAAAAAGAGTTGAACCGGATGTACTCCCATGGGGACGTATTGGAATTCCCAGAAACGATGGAATTTATGGATGGATACAGTGGAAAAACATTCATCCTGTTTAAGAAAGGTAGGAGATGGCTGTTCTCCCCATACCGTGGGGAGAAAAACCTTAACGGTGTTTATCCAAAATACCAGATCACAAACTGGAGACAATACCGTCCTACTGTAATTGGTAAATTAGCTTAAAAATTCGGATATTGAAACATCTTGGTGAAACAGAAAAGAACTAAAAAAAGAGCTGTTCATAATAGGCTCATAATGGAGGAAAGCGAAATGAAGAAACCTAAGTGGTTAATCGGAATCATTTGCAGGTTGTTTCACAAAGACTACTGGTATATTGGGGGAATAAATTTTGAAACCCATTGTAGCAAATGTGGTCATAAATTTAAGCGTTACATGAAATAAGTTTCACTTTTAACATTAAATACCCCAAAATTCGAAAACATAGGATGGGGCATTCCTTCATGAAAGCCCCATCCTGTTTCGTAGAATGAGGAGTTAAACGACATGCGGAAAGGGGAAACGGACATGTGTGGACACATTTTGGTGATTACCGGAGGCATGTTTTCTGGCAAAAGCGAATTGCTTATCGAGCGTTGTCTGAAATTCGAAAAATATGGTCACAAGACCGTGAAAGTGTACAAGCCCGTCATCGACGACCGGTTTGCGGAAGATGAAGTCGTCAGTCGGACCGGCTACCGCTTCCCGGCAACGAACATTCCGGAGAAGCTGAATGATGAGATAGTGGAACAGATTTTCCGTGAGACCGAAAACGTGGATATCGTCGGATTTGACGAAGCCCAATTCTTTTCGAAACCCATCATGTATGTCGTTGGAGAACTCGCCTATCGTGGCAAGTACGTGATGGTCGCCGGTTTGAACATGGATTACAGAGGGAAAGAATTCGGCTACATGGGCGGCCTCCTTGCCCAAGCCGATGAAATTATCCGTCTATATTCCTTCTGTGCCGTTTGCGGGAATCCAAAGGGAACACACACCCAACGGCTCATTAACGGCAAGCCGGCGGAGAAGGGGTCTCCTATCGTTATGATCGGGGATATGGAAAGCTACGAACCTCGCTGCCGAAACTGCTTCGTTCCCCCGGAAAGGGCGTGAAGGGGAGCAAGCCTTCTCCCATGAAGTTGGCGGTGCTTTCCCTTTTATTTTTGTGTTAAGATGTTTTAACGTAAAATTGGCAAAATAGTATTAAGAGAAGGGAAGAAAAGAAATGGATATCGACGAGTTATTTGAGTCTGAACATGGAATGTTGGACGAATCTAAACTCGCCCGACTTTCTGAGTTGACGAAAAAGCAACTAGAACAATTAGAATTGTCAGAACAAGTGTTGTTGAAAATAACGGAATTGTTGGGCGTCAGAACAGAGGATTTGTTCCTCAACAAAATGGGGCCGTTCGCCCGTTTTTGCTATTGGGATGAACTTTTCTTCCATGAGTTTTTCGCCTTGCAAGAAGATGTTCTGACAGCTTGGGACGGCTTGTTCGTCAAGCAATTCAAAGAGGCGAGAAACCATTTTTATAAACTCCTGAAAGAAGAAAAATGGAAAGAGGCTATCTATTTTTCAGATAAAAGGGTCTCTTTCCATGTTTTCATGAAATTGCGGAACCGCATCTCTCCTCAAGAACAAAAAATGGTCTTTTTGGATATCTACGTCAGAAACGAATATGGATTCAATCGGCTGGACAGGAAATTGGTCCGAGAAATCTTGGATATGCCTACTCCGCTGTCATACGATATTCTCCTCTGCCCAGAGAAACCTGATAAAGATGGCTTCTATCGGATTTTCCGGGGTGAAACCGAAAAATCGACACCCTGGACTAGAGCCTATTCCTGGACATTAAGCCGCAAAACCGCTCAATTTTTTGCCACCCGGTTTTCATCAAAAGGGCGGGTGATTGAAGCGAAGGTTCACCTCTCTGACATCAAGGCCTACATTATGAAACGGGGGGAAGAAGAAGTCCTAGTATTTCCAGAGAACGTCTACATGATTAAAGAGCTGGGAGTTTAGCCCAGCTCTTTCTTATTTACTCCAATTCTTCTTCCCATTCCGATGGAAAGCCAGAGCTACCCTGGTTAGTCTTATATCCCCAAATCCTATACAAGAAGGCAAGGGCGATTTCAAACCACAAAAAGAAGCGTGTAATTAGCTCGGTTGTTCTTTCATCCTTTCAGTTATGAACATCCTCCTCTTCCAATAGCATAAGGTGAATGTCGGAAAAACCAAGGGATTGGAGATCCAATTTATTTTGAAGAGGAGGACGATTGTTTATGACAACAGAATTTGACAAGCTGTTGTCGGGTTTGGAACAAGACGGGGTGAAGGTCACGGTCGAAAATATCGATCGGTACCTCCACCAAGCGGGAGTTATCGTAAAAGTCCACATTGGAAGAATTCGGGGAAAGATTGAGTTGTCCCCGAAGCTGCTCGGTGTAAGGATGACTGGTGGAGTCCAAAAATTTTTCGAGAGGCATGCTAAAAATGGGTTCCTCTCTATCTTGGACAACGAGACCGTGGCAGAACTGGAGCGGATTGAAAACCGGGTACGTATGATGAAAGCTCGATTGTCGATTGGCTATGACAACAGCTATATGCCAATCGAGACATACCGCCAGTTTGCCCAGTATTTAGAAACCCAGCGGGCGGCTTATTTCGCCAAAAGAGACGAAATATTAGGCCGCTGGGATGACTTAAAAAAAGAATTCTTGACCCAACTGGATCAAGTTCTCCTGGATCTTCATTCCGATCCAGAAGACGCCAAAAAAATCCATCAGGCGGTCATGAAGAAGTATCCATCGAAAGAGGAGTTTCGGGACAGCTTCTATATGCGGGCATCACTACGGGCCTTTCCTGTGACCCAAAACATCCACCTGTTCGATGAAGACATCAGCGAACAGGTGAAAGAGTCCGCAATCAAAGAAAACTTAAAGCTCGTCCGAGAAGCGGTTGGCATTTGCTTGAACGACCTGTTCCAAGCAGCCAACAAGGTCCATCAGTCTTTGGACGAGAAACGGAAGCTCGAAGCACGAACCAAGGGTTCTGTGCTAAAAACTATAAAAACCGTCAGGATCAACAACATCATGAAACATCCGACGGTAGATGAGCTGACGATAAAGCTGGAAAAACTCGTCGCCACCCAAGATGTGGATGACGGACTGGAAATGGCCGAAACGATCATGTCCGTCGCTTATGGACAGGCCAAAGAACTTGGCCTGATGGAGTACATGGATCTCCGAGAATCCAATATCCCGGAAGACGATCTCGAAGTCTTGTATATTACCTATGCGGCTTGAAAAACTTTTTTCGAAAAGGAGGAGGTCTTCTTCCTTCCGGACGGCAACTTCGGTTACAGCTACACTATAAAGAAAGGGGAATAAGCAGTGTGGATCAGCGAAGAACCGGTCGTTGTCGTGGACGAATCAAAAAATCTCAAATTGGAGTTTGTTTACATCGGTGAAGGCTTAAATGGGGATTACACAGAGGACCCGTCTGACATACCGCTGTTGCGGCTCGACATCTACAGAAAGGATGCTAGCGGAGATTGGGTAATGGAGGAATCGCGTTGTACCTTATTTCCAGCCTTCCTGGAATTCGATTGGAAATACAAAGCGTTGGTTACAGCGGTCCTATACCTTATTTCAGGAATAGAACAAGGGAAAAGTCTCCGGCGGTTGGCCGACGAGCTTTCCTATATCCACCCCGATAACTATCAAAAATTCGATCCACCTCGTGGGAAAGTTGCATAATAACGAAAGGCACCGAGATCCGAAAAGGAAATCGGTGCCTTTTTATATTTATTATTTATTTTTTTGTTTTTCCCGCTCTTCCAAGGCCTTGAAGAACGACTGCACCCCTTTCTGCCCCCGCTCTAAACCTTTGGAGAGTTCTATAATCTTTGGGAGGCTCCCCTTGGCAGCGAGTTTTGGTAATTCCCAGTTGTAGTTCTCAAATTCCTTAAGCGATTCCAAGAGAGTTTCATGTAATTCCTTCATGTCATCAGGCGGGACGGCATTTTTCCGGAAGGTTTTAATCCGAGCATTGAAGGCTTCGCCGACCTCGATGAGCCGCTTGAAGATCGACGCCGCCTGCTTCCGGAGTCGAAACGGGTTTCTCGTCAGCCGGGTGATATCCTTGTATGCCCTAGTGAAATTGGTGTATTCGTCGAGGAGCTTGTCCAGCTCCAGAGCGTAAAGAGTTTCTGTATCCGGTTCCGCCGGCAGGGGAGGGGATTGCGGTTCATTTTGTTCAATCATATTGATTTCTTCACTGGTTCGGATAGCTTCATCAGCCGGAACCGGCTCTTTGACCCGGTTTTCTCTAAATTCACCATGGTGAATCGTAATGTGCGGGGTCTTCGCCAACACCCATCATCCTCCTTCTTTGTCCATAATACCGTATTTCTATTGCCTATTATCAATGGTATAATAGGACTAAGGAGAAAACAAGGAAAGGGGGCTTGAAGATGCCCGAGACGAACATCACAAAGCTGCCCGCCGGTATGGCCGTAAAGCTCACGGTGGTGCCGACGTTCCAAATTTTTTATGAAAACGGATACGGGATATATCAGTGCTTGGCGGATGAGACGACCCCCGTGGTGATCAAGGGGACGTTTCCGCTTCCTCTCCATCTGGATCAGGTTTATGAAATTGAGGGAAAAGTGGTCCTTCATGGGTTTGAAAAGCAGGTCCATGTCACGAAATACGAGGCGATGGAACCCAAAGGAGCGTATAAGGTTATCGCCTATCTCACCCAACTCAAGGGACTCAACAGTCGTGCAGAAAAAATCTACGCCAAATTTGGAGACAAGAGCATCCAAGTCCTAAAAAAACACCCGGAAAAAGTGGCCGAAGCCATCAAAGGGATTAGTTTGAAACAGGCAAAAAAGTGGCAAGAGGAGCTTTTACAGCGGGAGTCGGAGGAAAAGGACATGCTTTTTTTGCTCAACCTCGGACTGTCCGTCAAGCAGGCTCATGAACTTCGTGATAATTACGGCTACCACATTCGGAGAAAGCTAAAGGAAGACCCGTACATCCTGCTTTCCGTTCGGGGTTCGTCGATTGGATTTTCGAAATGTGACCAGATCGCCAAGAAAATTGGAATCGACTACGGGCATCCGTCCCGCATCGCCCAGGGGATTCGGCACACGTTGAGGGAAGCGGCAAAAAAAGGGCACACCTTCTTGCCAAAAGATGAACTATTCGAGCGGGTGAAGGAACTCCTCGAAGTAAAACTCACCTTGAACGAAATGAAAAAGATCCTTGTGGCCAGGAACGATACCGTTAAACTCCATTCCCGAACTTTCAAGGTGGATCTGGACGATTTGGAATGGCGTGTGAAAAAGATGGAGTCCTTGAAGCGGGAATCTGCGAGAGAAAAATATCGTTACCCCGTCTACGAACTAGAAACAAAGCCGTTCGAGGATGGGTTGGAAGCCCTCCAGCTCGAAGGGGAGATCGTTATCCGCCACAACTTGGCTGTCGCCCTTCGTTATTTTGACGAGGAAGAGCGGCGGATTGCCGAAAACGTGCGACGCCTCGCTCAAAAGACCGACTGGCCGGTGAAGGTGGATTTGGAGAGGAATTTGGACGTCTATTTGAACAAACACAACATCGTCTTGGAGAAAAAGCAACGGGAGGCGGTTCTTCGTTTTTCGGCCCACAAAGGCGGGTTCTACATCCTGAACGGCTCCGCCGGATGCGGAAAAACCTTTACCCTGAAGATCATCCTGGAGATGCTGAAACTCGTTTTTGAGGCGAATCGTGAACCGATACGAGTGCGGATCATGGCACCGACAGGGAAAGCGGCCAAAGTAGCGACCAAAGCGACCGGTTACGAAGCGGAAACGATCCATCGGTCGTTGGAATACCACCCCGATCTCGGCTTCCAGCGAAACCGCAGAAACCCTCTCGACTGCAACGTTCTCGTCGTGGATGAAAGCTCGATGATGGACGTGGATCTCGCTGCCGCTTTATTTGAAGCAATTGAAACCGGAACGTCCGTCATCCTCCTCGGTGACACGAAACAGCTTCCGTCCGTCGGGGCGGGCAATATCCTTCGGGATTTGATTGATTTCGAGCTGGCCGAAGTCGTGACGTTGGATGTCGTTAAACGGCAGAACGCCCTATCGGGGATCATTAAAAACGCGAACCGCATCATCAACGGTCAAATGCTGGAAACTTGCCCAGACACCGGTGATGCCTATGTCATTCACGAGGATATGGACGAAAGCATCCAAAGAAAAACGATCTCTAGCATTAAACGTTTGCTTTCCCTCGGCTACACATTGGATGAAATCCAGGTGCTTGTGCCGCAGAAACGGGGAACCGTAGGTGTGTATGAGCTGAATGCGTTGATTCAATCCATTTTCAATCCGAATCCGGATGAAAAAATCAAAAATCCCCATTCGCCGAAAATCCCACTGTGCTACCGGAAGGGAGACAAGGTTATTCACATCCGAAACAACTATGACAAAATCTGGTATCGGAAGGATGGGATGGGGGAATACAAACCCTTGAACCGTTTTGGTATCACCAATGGTGAGACCGGGATCATTGAGGATATTGACACAATGGTGGTCGCTGATGACGGGATGATCCAAACGAAGCGGCGGATTGTGGTAAAATACGACGCCGGTTACATCTTTTATCTGGAAGGGGAGGACATCAAAGAACTCGACCACGCCTTTGCCCTTTCGATTCACAAATCCCAAGGGTCGCAATGGCCGGCTGTCATCATCCCACTTTCTGGCCAGCATTCCTTCTTCCTCGACCGAAACCTGATCTACACCGCCTGGACCCGGGCGGAGAAATTCGGCACGGTCATCGGTCCGGCGAGAGTGCTCGCCCTCGCCATCCACAAGGTCAAATCGACGAAGCGGTGGACGCAACTCCAGGAATATCTCCGCCTGGCCGCAAGGGAGAACGAACCGGTATTTTGAAAAAAAATAACGAATCCGGCCTATTATTTTTCGGGAGCAAAATGAATAGAATAGGGGCGTTTTGGGCGAAAACCGCAACACCATTTCAAGGAAGTGATGAAATTCGTGTATCCCGAACTGATGCCAAAACGTCAAACTGATTCGCTCCCTTTCTTTTTGTCTTATCGGGAGTGGCAAATGTGGTCCTTCTACCGCTCCGAACGAAAACCATACATTCGGAACGATTCCGAAAGAAGGTACGGGGTCCCGTTGTGATGGCGGGCTCCGTATTTTTTTTGGGGAGGAAAGGATGGTTGAGGACAGGAAGGGGTTTTGCTATCCTTTAGTTGCCTTATGGTTTGTTTTTTTAAAAGAATGAAAGATTGAGCCGCCGGAGGCATATAGATATTTAAAGGGATTAAAAAGAACTTGAAAGATCTTAAAAGAACTTCCCGTTCGAGGATTCCTGAACCCCTAGAGCCGCAAGGTTTCCGGGATTTCAAGGTGACCGGAAATTTTCACGAACACCCTGTTTTTTTTCTGGGATCACCCAAAAAATTCCCGACTCCCCGTTTTTTTTGCCTTAAAAGTTGGATTCCTTCCCAGAAACTCGGATTTTTTCAATAGGACTTTGATTTTTTTCCTAAAATGACAGACAAATAAGGAATTTCGCTCCGCTCCCGTTCAGGGAGAGCCTTTTTTTATATTGATTTGGTAAAAACAGGGAAAGAAAAAAAGGGGAAGGCCAGAAAAACAAAAAAAACGCCACGGAATCCCATGGCGTTCCTAAAAAAAGGCATGCGAAAGCAGAGGGCTAGATTTGTTCAAAAAAGCCCTCTTGGTAGGCACGGCTGTATTCTTTGAAAATTTTTCGTAAGGCTCCAATCGGCCTGCTGGTGAATCGGAGATCTTTCACGGCGTCAATTGCTTTATAGAGAGTCTCCGACACCCTGTCGTTCTTCCAATAATGGAACAGTTCTTTCACTGCCCGTTGGACCGGGATGTGTCCGTAGTCCCTGGTCAACTCCAATGCGGTCTGGTATCCCACGGGTTCTACGCCGATTTCTTGATGAAGTTTGATGAAGCCGCTAAGGATCGTGAAAGAAGCCGCCGTTTCCTCCTTGGCGTCCATCGTCCGGCTGTCTTTCATCGGACGAAGACGGAAGGCGAACATGTAAGGGCTTTTCATTTTTTCTATCAGAGATGACGAATGTTTGTATTTCTCCAAAATCTCTCCTTTTTTATGGCGGGTATCTAGGACTTCGATCTTTTCGAAAAGTTGATGGAGGGAATAGATCGCCCGTTCGATGACCGGACGGAACGAGAAATATTTCGGCAGAAATCCTTTGAATTCGTTCGCCGTCAATAGTGCCGCAGGATTTCCTTCTAAGTGCACTTCTTTCTCGTGAAGGTACAATACCCGGCAGGCTACCCGAAGTACACCCACTTTAGAAATGGAGAACAAGTCGAAAAGGGCTTCCCTTTGAATGGAGGTGTACCCGGTTGATTTTCGGCCGGAATCATGAAGATCTAAGAAGTTCGCCTTGTAATTGTTCAAACGAATTCTTGCCAGATTTCCGTAAAGATCGTCCACCTGGATCAGGCCGAGTTTTTGTAGGGTCTTGTTGTTATTTTTAACCGTTCTGAGAGAACAATGGATGAGGCCAGAAAGCTCCTCAAGATCGACGATTCCGAGATCGCCTTCGCTGTCGGTGAGCCCGAGGTAGGCGAGCACTTGCTTGATAAGGCTCTTCGTCCAGCGGGTCTCCGCCCATGTATCGGGAATATGAAAATAGTGCTTTTCCGTGTCTCGTACCCCGTTCAGGACAACAGGTTTCTTGTTGAGCCCGGAAAGCAAAACGAGCCATTTGTTGCCGACAAGCACCTTGTTGCGGAATACGAGATTCACGGAAAAACACCTCCTTCGAAACGATCAGGCGGATTGGTCGAATTACCTAATTTTAGGTATAGCAATAGGCGACGAGATTCGTCAAAAATCGCTCTTCACCACGGGGAAAATGACCAAAGTTTAAATAAAGCCCGTCGTAACAAGGATTTGACCCCTCGAGAAAATGGCCGTTCACCACGGTAAAAATGGCCAATGTTTTGCCATCCCTTGAAATACAAGGGTTCGTCAGGAAGTTGTCCACAATTTTTCCGCCCACATCCCAGATAAAATCACCGTTCGCCACGTAAAAAAGTGGACACAGTTTTGCCTAATGGCAAAAAATGGGCGTTTTTTCATAAAAAACGCCCTTCGCCACGGTAAGAATGACAAAAGTTTGGAACCTATCCACAAAGAAAAGGCACAAAAAGAATAAAAAATGAAGCAAAATGTGGATAACTTTCCGCAAAAATTCCGGGTTTTTGCTCCAAAATGAAAAAATCAGCTTTCGCCACGGCGAAAATGACCAAAGTTTCTTTTCGATGGCTGAATGAGGATCCTTTGATCAATAAACCATCCCTTCACCACGGTAGAAACGTCCATCATTTTGCCTATTGGGCAAAAATAAGAGCATTGGAGGCGGAAAAAGCCACTTTTACCACGGTAGAAATGTACATAATTTTGCCTTCTGGCAAAACTGTGGTTTTTACGGTGCAGAAAAATTCCCTTTCACCACGGTGGAAATGTCCATCATTTTGCCTGTTAGGCAATAACAAGGGGATTATGGAACTAAAAAATACACTTTCGCCACGGTAAAAACGCCCCGCTTTTTGCCTACTGACAAAATGTGGGGCAATAAGGAGAGAGGATGAAGAAATAAAAAACGGATCCCTGAAAAGGAATCCGTTTTTATTCCGGTCCTGCGGTAACTGACAGCAGGTTGCGGGTTCCCGAGTCCAGGGAAAGTTTGACCCGCCGCATGTCCTGCAATTCGTAATCCTTCAACGGATAGCAGACCACTTTGAAACCTTTATTGTATCGTTTAAAATCCTTTACCAGAAATCGTTTCTTTTTAATATCGCTCAATGCCTGTTCAATGTCGTCCAAGTTTTCTCTTTTCGTTTTCTTGTTCATCCGGAGCGAAACGGTGAGATCATCCCAAGTTAAATCGAACTGGATATCCTTGTTGTAATCTTTTGGATCGACCGGGTGGCTAAGCATTCGGATTTTCTGGACGACGAATGATAAATGGTGGGCGAGTGGATTCGTTATTTTAAGCTCTTCGGTTTCTTTGCCATAGACGTAAATCATCTCTTCTTTGATGATGTTATTAAAAATGAGCGGGCCGACATAAGCGATGACGTATTCCCGACCATCCAAATCCTTATTAAAAACTAAGTCGGTGAAGAAGGAACGGATGCCTATTTTATCCCCGTTTCGCTGGACCACCGTGAAATCTCTCATCCTGAACAGGCGTTCAATTAAATCTTGATAAGCCCAACCACTATCGCTCTGATAGACAGATTCGACAAGGTCCGCAAGGTAGACCTTAATCCAGCGGTTCCGCTGAAAATTGATGTCTCGGCGGTTGCAAATTTCGAGGAAAATGACCCAATCCCTGGAGTCGAGTGTTCGCACATGGGTTTCCTGAATTTGTTTGGCCCGCAAATTAAGAAAGAGCTGATAATCCCCACTGATTTCAAAATTACTGTGCGGTTTGAGCTGGACAAGGGTTTGGTCATCCATCTCGATGACGTTTTCTTTATCGATCTGATATCTTCGCCGGTTGGAGACCCCGATCATCGGGTACTGCATGGCTGTATAGGGAGCTTGGGAGATGACCATAGCCCCTTCCTGCGGTTCTGTTTTTTCCGGTTCTTCTACCCAAAGTTCTCCGTTTTCGAGTTTTGCATGGTTGATCACTTCTTCATGTTCCAAAAGCCATTTGCCTTGGATAATCGCCATGTCCACCATCAGGGCTTTTGTCCGAGATTGGGGTGAAAAATCGGAAAAGTAAAGGTAATGAACCAAATAGGATTCATCCGATTCACACCATTTTCTCAGCATCTCCATTCGGTCTTGGATGGCGGCATCAACGTTGGCGAATTTAAACGTTTTGCTGAAGTAAGAGGGGTTTTTATCCCAAACTTGTTTCAGAAATAGGTAATCGTTCACAAGATGGCGGTAAATACCCCGTTTGATCTCTCCGGTCTTTTGGTAATACTTGAACCCTTCAACCGCACGTTCGTACCAAAGTTTCTTTTTTCGCCGCCATTTTCTTCTCCGAACCAAGGAAAAACTCTCGTTGACGTCTTTACCGTTAAAGTGTTCGTTGTAGGCCTTCCGGAACAACTCCTTATCTGTCCCGTTTAGTTTCTCAGCTATGAGCTGATAGACGGAGCGATATGGCTGGGTTTCCGAGATTTCCCGGTAGAGCAGTTCTACCAATGTGATCATAACGGCACCCCATTTCTGTTGTCTTTCATTATACTAAAAATCAACAGGACGGTGAACGAGTTTCCTTGACAAAAACTGGCCAAAGAAAAAGCCCCTTCACTCAAGGAAGGGGCTTTCGTTCAAACATCATGAACGCAATCAATCATCGTTCTCTTCATCTTCAAACTTCCCGAGGATGTAATCACAGGCTTTTTGTGCCTGTGATGCCGCCCGCACCACGAGTCGCTCGTCGGCCCGTAAGACATCCAGCCAATGTTGGATGTAGCTGGCGGAATTCTGGATGTTACGGTCCGAGCTAATCCCCGCATGGGCACACAGCATGGCCGACCCCAACTCTGCAACGAGCTCTTCTTGAGAGTAGTCTTCATCACCGAATTTGCTCCGACCGGCAATTCCTTTGCGGTTGAGCCGTCTGGGGTGGCCGGTCGAGTGCACGAGCTCGTGGAACAACACTCCATAAAAGGAGGACAAACTCTCGAAATCCTTGAGAGGGGGGCAATGGATATAATCATACACCTTATGATAATAGGCCTCCCCTGAGAAGTATCTGATCTCAGGGGCATCCTGATAGCCCTCGATTATCGCCTCACAGGCAGCAACCACATCATGTTCGAAGGTTTCCTCCACCTGTTCTGGTTCTTGACGGCGGGATGGGATTCCCTCGGCCTGGGTGTTCACCTCGAACACTTTATAATAGCGGAGAAGGGGAAACTTTTCGATTTCCCCGGTCTCCTCGTTTTCCTTCTCCAACCACTTCCAAAACACGACGATGTGGCCTTTTTCTCCTTTTTTTACCCGTCCGCCGTGCTCCTGAATTTGCTTGAACGTGGCATACTCCCCGGGCGGAAGTAAGAAGACGTTGATGCCCCGATAGGGTTTCTGCGTCTTCCAATTCACCGCAACGCCATCCTTCCAGGGTTTCCTCCACGGAACGACGCCTTGTTCCAATTGCTGACAAATTTGATCAGTAACGATTTTATAAACGTTCATAAACATCCTCCTCCGAAATAAATATTGGGTTCCTAACCCAATCCCTTATTTTTTTATCCGCCTTATCCTACTTGCGGAGGGCGAGAAATATAAAAAAGGGAAATTATGCAGGAGATAACGGAAAATGCCTAGATTTCCTCTTTGCTCTTTCAAAAAAGGAGAATGTGGACAATCCAGACCTCGAAACGAGTACAAAAATATAAAAAGGGAAACTTCCAAAACCGGAAGTCTCCCTTTTTGTGATCTATTCGAAAAGGATAAATCATTCATCCCAACCGTCTTTTTCCCGGAGAATTTGCCGCAGGTCACTGATTTTCCAACCGTGAGTCTTCGTCTTGGCTGTTCGCTTTTTAGAGGAGGAGAGTCTGAAAGATTCTTTTGCAAGTTTCCCGTCCACTGGAAAAAGTTCGTACCCTTTAGTATAGCCATACCAACGGGTGATTTTCCGGCGACGGCTGAGGATGGCGAGTCTACGGATATTTCTGCGGTAAGCTCTGGTGCGTTCTTCCATCTACATCAACTCCTATACGGAGATGCCGAGGAAGGGACAGCCTGAAACACCCCATGATGTCATCAGGGAGAGTTTCCACCAGGATCCTCGTCACCTCCCGTTTTGTTCTTACGTTGTATGCTACGGGGCAAAAGTGGAGATGATTACCCGTAGGTAAGAGGAGGACGCCCGAGGTTCAATAGAGCTTTTCTTGACGAGTCTCCAGCGAATATCCGAGTTCTAGAAAGAACGGCTCGGCTGCTTCAATGGCCTTTTGACGATTTACATTCGCTTGGATGATGGAAGGGAGCGATTCCCGATTTGCTTTAATCTGGTCATCCAAGGTTTCAATTTTTCCCCTTGACCACTCCATGAGTTCCCGGATTCGCTTCATCGTCTGCTCGTAGCGGAGAAAGAGATGGAAAAAACCCTCCCAGGAAGTAAAAATGTACAGGTATGGTTTTTCCTTGACGTTGGCGAGTTCTTTCAGCTTCCTTTCTTCTGCTTGCTTGAGGGTGCGGAGCTGGCGTTCCTTTTCTTGACCTCGCATCAGAATCTCCTCTTCTGTCAGCGGACGTTGACGAATGCCGTAGGTCTTTTCGAATATGTTGAACTGGAGGATTTCCGTGTCGTTGTCATATACGGCGAAAAGGGATGGGAAGGTGGAAGGATTTCGTAATCGGATGGAAAGAGAAAGCTCCTTTTTGTTTTTTTGGAGCCAATCCTGGAACACCCCGTCCAGTTTCGTAATCAGAAACTGCTGGAATTCATGGGGAGAGCACGGTCCTCTCCGGGATTTGAAATCCAAGACACGGTAAAGAATCGAGCGGTGGGATTTTAATCGGTCCTTTGTTTCAGTGAAGAATCTGATTGGTTCGGAAATGGCTTCTCGCAAAAATTCTGTTTCCGCTTCCAGTTCTGTCCGGGCTTCTTCCAGGAGTTTGACGTAATCACAAATGGTTATCGTCTGACCTTCAGTTTTTGGGGTTGTCGGCATTAAATTAATCCCCCCATTCGAGTAGTTTTACAGGTAAGAATGATCGAGTTTTTCTGCGGGTGAGATTTTTTCTCATTATAGATAGGGAAAACGAAAGTATAAGATCAAGAAGTGAACGATTCAAATAAATTTATGACGACCACTTCTTATAGGAGTGGTTTTTTATTGTCTCAATAAAAAAGGACGGTTTCCCATTGGGGAAATCGTCCTTAACCAGTCATCCAAACGTAGAGAGGTTTCAATAAGGGTGGTTGAGGTGAACTCTGTCCAAAACATCAAAGGAAGATATTTGTCCGTAAACTACGGAAATTTTGAGACTGGGCTTTGCGGATTGCACAAACTGTCAGGCTGCTGCTATGGTTCATTGACCATAGGTGTTATGTTTTCGACACTTTCACTCTATTAGCTCTGGCAGGTAGGCCTACGCTTATGCCAGAACAAAACTATCCACCCTTCAAAACATGATTTCTCAAACTACGTCGGATGACTGGGTTTGGGGTTTTAAGTGGTAAACCGTGACTCAGGGGGCATCACCCTGGTTGGTTTTTTCCAGCTTTTGTTTTGGGCGGAACCGATGCCTTTCTAATCCGCCTTTACACTTTGCAAACCACTTATTTTCGTCGATAGAATTTAGCCCATCTGTTTTCATCAAAAGATCGGACGGCTTTTATCCGAGACTCCGGGAACATACCGAGAGCCATGATTTTTTCCCTAAAATTCCGTTCTTTAAGGTATTCGGAAAAGGGATAGTAACTGATGAAATTGTGGATGTTCCAGGATTCGTACAGTTTCCGGTATTGGCCGCCGTCAGAGATATCTTCTTTGTACCGACGGATTTTCCGATTGGCCAACTTTTTCCCAAATCTCCCGGGACGGCCGTTCTTCCAGACGGGCGTTTGTTTGTAGCTCCGACTCATCTTCTAAGGCACCTCCTTTGTTTGGTCCTTAGAAGACAGTCCCTTTCCTAATGAACCGCAATGAGGACTCACCCTTCAGATGATTTGAATGGACTAAATGCGGGCAACGGGACTCGAACCCGTGACTCCGGCCTGGGAAGCCGGCGTTTTCCCCCTAAACTATACCCGCATGGTGGCAGAGAGGGGAATCGAACCCCTGTTGCAAGGATATGAGCCTTGCCAGACCACCAGGCCTTGCCCTCTGCCACGAAGAAAAGGGAATAAGGGGTAATCAGAATTTCCCTTTATGAACTTACGATCTGTAATTTACTACAAGACTCAAGGTCTTTCAGTTCCTTATAGGTGTAAAAATATAAATTCTTGGAACCGATCTCCCTAAAAATCACCAATTGATCAGTGACAGCTTCCACGATTTTATCGCTGTCCAGGTTGTTTAAGTATCCTAAATGGCGAAATAAATAAACTTGTCCTCTTTGATATCCTTCTTTTGTGAAATCATTGTCCAATTCAACTGATTTTAATTGAGCGTCTCTGGATTTAATTGGAACGCCGTCTTGCGTTAAAACCCGATTCGGCAAATATAACACTTCCTCTTTTTGAGAGAACGATCCCACTTCGTAAGCAACAACCGTTTTGTCGTCGATATTCTTAGTGACAACATGTAGGATTTTATTAGTTATGGGCGGGGTCTCGTGAAAAAGAGGAAGAATTTCTTTAGAAAATAGGATATGTCCAATACGTTCTTTGCTTTTATCTTTTTGAAAAAACATACGAACAGAAAACATGAAATGCCCCTTTCCCTTTCACTATTTTCCCCTATAAAAACCTCTGTATGGCGTTAGCAAGGGGCTTTGTGCCCCTATTACAAGGGTCTAACCCTTGCTAAGCCCAGTAGAAGATTCGAGGAAAATCCCTGAAACGAGATAGACAATGAGAAAAGGACCCAGAACCGAAGCAGTCCTACGGTCCGAATGGACGCTTTTTCTGCACCGACCTAGCCGGCAATACGGTGTGCAGCGGAGCGTAAAGACGACGGACAGGACGCATCCTGCCGTCCACCCCTTTGTCCGCAAACAAAGGAGTACACATGGCCGTACAAAACCCTTGAAACATACGGCCGTGGTTCATTTGTGATGCTCTTGTCAGGTAACCAGCCTTATCCGCTTCTTTCGGGAGCGGAGCCCGTGAACCGTTTTTTAACCCGTTTTCACTGACCCTGGTTAGGAGGTAGGGTTGGGAAAGACGTGTGAAAGAATGGCGGCAAGCAGAAATTGTCTTTCTGCGGGACACGGATGTGCCCATCTCATCCGCTCTCTGTGCAAAATCTTTTACACAACAGGGGTGGAGGTTATAGACACGAACGGTCTAGCCAATGGAACTGAACCTGTTATGCCCCCTAAAGAAGGGGCCTATCTAGCCGCCTTTCGATGGATGGGCGAGGGGTAGAGGGCATTACACCCCAGTGCTCACAGCAGGGCTCGAACCTGCGGTCTTCACCTTACCTTGTTGCTACTCTACCGATCTGAGCTATGCAAGCAAATGAGAAAAGCCTTTAATAGAAGGCATCTCATAGGTTGCCCCTATTTAGAACGTTTTCGTGAGCGAAGAGTTAATGCCAAGTTTACTGAAACAAAAATAAGATTTAAGACATTAAGCACTAAGAGTAATGTCTTCATTTTGCTTATACCCCCTTTTTAATCAAACGGTGGATGTAAGTGAATAGTAGAAGGCATTGCAAGAAGAACAACAAAACTTGAGCGAAAAAAAACAATCTTAGAAGAAAGAAACCACTCAAAATAAGAGTAGATACAAAAAATAACTAACACTCATGAGGGTTGAAAGGAGATGGAGCGGGGAAGGAGTCGAACCTTCCGGCACGGATGGCTCCGTCTACCGGCCATGAGGGCAGCCGGCCTCTTCACCGCTTGAGTACCGCTCCGGATGAAGGTGAGTTGTCGAGGGGTAACTTTCGTGGTTCGTTTATTTACATGATACCTATAATATTGACAATAGTCAATAGATTAGGAGTTCGAGGGGAGACGAATGTCCCCCTCGAACAAGGGGAAGGTAACAGGCGGAAGAAGATTTACGTGTTTTGTAGTTTGATACTTTCAAAGTATCACCAAAGAGTCGCTTCTCGTTCGTCATCCGTGACAAGCGTGAATCGTTAAGCGTGAGACGTGATTCGTTCGCCCCATAACAATCCCTTTAGTGAATTTGATGAGACTTTCTAAGAGAATCAGCGGTCTGATATGCTCAGACCAGGCAGCAAGCCCGCCTGTATTCCCCTCCGGACTCATGTCCGGCGACCGGGAGAGGTGATCCACTTCTCACCCGTCGCCAAACACGAGGTTTGGCCTTATTGAGCTTATTGATATTCGTCGGCGAAGTCAATGTCGACGGTGGCGTTAAAGATCGCCTTGTCGATCAGGATGGAGAGGCGGTTGGCTTCTTTTAGGATGCGTTCCGCTTCTCTTTTGACAGCCGGCGGGTCGAATAACGCTTTTTTGTAGGACACCTTCGTGTCGAACGCCCCGCGATTGATGCGTTCAACCTGATTGGCGATTCCATAATGCTTCAGGTTTTCAGCTTCCCATCGAAGCTGTTTGACCAGCTCCAACGCCTCTACAAGGGTGAGAGTCTCGCCCTTCCATTCGATGGTGGTGGCGAGATTGTTTTCCGCCAACGCTCGCTTCACAATTCGGTAATGTTTCTGCACCCGCTCGATATCTTTTGTGACTTCATCGAACTTGCGGTCAGGAACCGTGTATTCTTCACCTTTTTCAAATTCTACAAAGGCGATGCGGTCACGTTCCTGCATCAGTTCACGAAGTTTGTTCGAAACGGCGTTTTTCAACAAACGGGCCTCGGATACTGTGATTTGCATACAAACACCACTCCTTCGGAGGATGAAAGATTCATATTTCAGCAATTTCCATTTCATGAGGATGTTCTTGGCAATGATATCAGTACATTTAACTTGATAAGCTGTTTTCATAGTCAATAATAATGAATCATTTGCCTATAGTCAATAGTATAAAAATCTAACTCAAGCCTTTCTGATTAGGACTAATAAGACCAAAAAGCAAAGAATAATGTCGGCTACAGCAAAAAACGAAGAGAATAATACAGTGATCTTTACAAAGGTCAAGGCATTAGTTTTTAAAGTTAAGTATACATCTGCATTACGTAGAAGAACTACCGTTATAAGGAAAACAAAAACTGCCCATACATCTTTCTTCAAGGTAGAGAAAAGCGAATTAGTTGTTTTCTTGATGTTATTCTTATTGGGATGATCAGCGATTCTTTCATGAATTTTTTTAATTAATGTGTACACCAAAGTAATGATTGTAATCGAAAGAGCAAGTAATGCCCCCAAGAGTTTTATTACAAAATCATCACTAACAATGTTAACTTTTTCAATATTATAATTATAAGTAAAAAAACAAGCCATAACGATGCTTATGCTTGTGAGAACTAAAAAGATTAGTCTTTTCTTAACCTCATTCATGAACCATTACTCCTTAAGGCTCATTGTTATGTGCCAGAATAACATATTCGGCAAACAACGCCCCAATTTTTTTCTTTTTCCTGACAGAAAGAGCCCTAACCGTCTGCCTTCCGCAGTCTTCGACATTTCTTGTCGTGACAATTTTCTATGCTTATCTTATCATACATATGACAATAGTCAATGGTTAAATAATCGACCGCTATTACCGTATTCTTTTGTTTTAAGCAGGTGAGGAGGCGTATAGTATGAAAACAATCATCACCCGACGAAAGGGATGAAACGCCGTGAGAGAATTCTTGGAACGGATTCTGGACGACACGGAACTCCGGCTGGAAAACTACAAGAGACAGATGAAGGAGTTTGAAAAAGACCCAATGATCCTGGTGAAGGAGGTCTTCGCCGACGGAGACGTGCTGTTGCCATTATTGGTGCAAAGGTACGGAGAGGATGTGCTCCTTGATATCCAGGATTATTGGTTTACCCATTTTCTTCCCGCTTTTAAACGGTACCTGGGTGTGGACGGGATCACCTTAGCCTACGATCGAACCATCTATCCCGCCCCGATCCAAATCGTCTATCGGGAAGAACCGATGGCGTTGGTGGAGATTGTCACCCATCAATACGAACGGTTGGAGCCGGAAAACGTGATGCGGATGAAGGAGGAGATAGCGAGGCTGGAAGAGCGAATCGCAGAAATTGAAAAAGAGCTCGGGAAGTGGGATCCCGCTCTAAAAAACCCGCTCGTTTTGGGAGGAGCGAATCCCTTCAAGCTCATGGACATCCAAATCCGCAAGAAGAAATACAAAGCCAAGGTGCTCAAGGAGGTCGGACAACTCCAGGATGAACTGTTCGAATGCGACCGAGAACGCCTCCGACTGAAAAGTGCTTTAGAAAACGAACGGCGGCTTAATGTGGATCGAGAGCTTCGCTTGGAGCGAATCGAACGGAAACTGATGCGTCTGCCGGGCTTCGACCGTCAAGCCTTCGGCAAAGGAGAAACTTTGTGGGAAGGAGGTCGGGAAGATGACAGCACCAGTAAAGAACCCAACGGAAACAAGTAAACAGCGACGGTATGGGATTTTTATATCCGTTTTGATCGGCCTCATCCTTGCCATAATGATTCGCCTTGTCATCGAACCGACTGTCGTTGTGGGTGATTCGATGTTCCCGACGCTCAAAGAAGGTCAATACCTTATCAGTTACCGGTTGGCTTATAAAACGGGGAAACCGGAATTCGGAGACATTGTGATCGTGGAACCCAAAAATCCCGTAACTGATAAACGCATTATCAAGCGAGTCATTGGGCTTCCGGGAGACACCGTGAAGATCAGTGATGACCAACTCTATCTGAATGGGAAGAAGGTAAAGGAACCTTACATTCGGGAAGCGATGAAGGGCAACCAAGATATGACGGTGAAGCTCGGGAAAGATCAGATCTTCGTGATGGGCGACAACCGCAACAACAGCCTCGACTCCCGTATGATCGGTCCCATCAACTATAAGAAGGAGGTACGTGGGAAGGTCATTCTACGGCTTTTCCCCTTAGATCAATCCTTTAAAAAAGCGGAACTCCTTCCGGCGAAGTAAAGGAGGGCGGATAACTCGCTCTCCTTTTTCTTTCGTTATGGATGGCGATTTTCTTCCATAGAATAGTGACACGAACCGAAAGGAGTTGATGCCATGCAGAAATTGAACAGCTTCGGACTCGAACTTCAATCTCTGAAACAGGAATTGCTTAAACCCGACTACCCGCCAATCGTTAAAAAAAGCCTCGTCAACATGGCTCACAGCATGGTGGAGAAAAACCAGATTGACGTGAATCTTCACTTGCTTCTAACCGACGAGAAAACCAGCCTAGAGGATTTTACGGCGTTGCTGCATGAGACCCCTGCCTGCCTCAAGACGAAAGAAGAAATCCTTGCCGAATTTGAGCAAATTCGTGAAAGCCTGCAAGCGTTGCTGGAAGAAATGGAACCAGGCACGCCCGTCACTTCAAACAGTCTTATCGAAACGGAACAGCTCGTCTTCACCCAGACCTTCCGATTGGACAAGCAATGGGTCTCCGACTATTTCGGACAACCCCCGGAAGAAGTCGGCAAACTCATGGTCCGCAACGGGTTCGTCGAGAAATTCGCCGTTCTCCGGTTGGCCAAGATCTTGGAGGATTTCCTCACTTCTGGCGATTTCGCCCCAAGAGAAGGAGTCGATGTGAAAGCTACCCGGGTTTTCTATGATATAGATCACGGGGATTACGGCATCCACCTCATGTTTTATTTAGATATCGAAGAAGCAGAAAACTCGGAGAAAGCCAAAGGCCACCTAGAATATATCCGGGAGGTTGCAGCCAAAGCTCGGGAATACATGTCGGACCGGATGATGGTCTAAAACGGGAAGAGTGAAAGGGACGCAGAGTTTAATTGCGTCCCTTTCTCTGTCTGCACCATGCCCGCTGTTTCCAAGCAAAAAAAAGAACGAGAAAAGCATTTCCGTGCTATTCTCATTCCAGACTAATGATGGCTTTGGCGTTCACCGGGGAGGTTTTGTCGATACGAATGGTATCCGTGGTGGTTGTAACGTTTCCGGCCTTGTCGTGAATTCGGGCTTCCAAGTAGGTTTCCCCTTCATGGGTAATCACGAACGGACCGGTGTAGCGTGTCCAATCTTGCTCCGTCGCTCCCGTCAGCCGGTACTCAATGTAATCGACTGGAGCGTCTTTCACATCACCATCCAGATAAAAGGTTTTGATTTTGTAGTTCTTGTTACCTGCCTTGTCCTCCGCATAAAGCGTCACAACCGTCGTTCCTGGTTTGGTAATCGTGATGCCATAGGTATTCATTCGAGAGGTGTTGCTGATCGGAAGGTTCGTCCAACCTTGTGTTTGAGCCCCCTCCAGTTTGTATTTGGCCACTGCAAGACCTGATACGCCACCAGTGTCGGCCGAGGCAAGAAGAGGGACTGACACCAAAAGGGCCAATGTCATCGTTAATATCTGGCGGAATCTTCGCTTCCGTACCATTTCCTTCACCTCTTTCGTTTAGAAATCAAAATTCCGTTTTCCTATCCTATGCAGGCAAGAGATAAAATAAGCCCTATCCGTTTAATTATATTACTTTGACTATAGGTAAAGGTAATGATATGATTGAAGTGGACCTACAATAGAGCAGAATTCGAAAGGAGGGGCTGAACTTGAAACGGAAAACCATCCTTGCAATCGGGTCGATCATCTTGTTACTAGCCGTTGGAATTGGCGGATGGGTGATCTACGGTTCCAAACGGGTTCCTGAAACGATGACCGAATCCGAGTTCTCAAAACTCAAAGACAAGAAGATGGAAGTCGTAGACACGAAGGTGTTCCTCGACAAGGACTTGGAAAAATGGTACTTCAAAAACCGCCAGAAAAAAGGGGTATACGTCTACCCGGATGGCGATGACACTTATATCCTCGTATCGCTCGGCCGAGTGAAGGATAAAAAAACACTCCTGATGGTGAACGGCGTAAAAGAAAGTCATGGAAAACTCCTCATTGGCTATGATTCGTTGGTCATGAAAAACGCCCCGTCCATCAAATTTGAGGATGACATCCGCTCCACTCTTATCCGTGTGCAAGGGAAGTACGATACAGTAAAGGTTATTGACGTCAAAGAAGGCAAATGACCGGCGGCTTTGATTGGGGCTCCGTTTTTTCGAGACAATGTACGGAAGAAAAGGGCCGCCGTACAGGCAGCCCTTTTTAACCCTATAGCAAAAGGAGGTAGACCATGCGAATCGCCTTATCAGGAAAGATGAGCACGGGAAAATCCACCATCGCTCGGAAATTCGCCAAACAGAAGGGTTATCGTGTTCTTTCAATCGGAAGCGAAATCAAGCCGCTTGCAAGGGATTTAATTGAAAACCGTAAACGGTTCGAAGAAAAAATCGCTAAGGTGCTTCCCGACGCCGAAAAACGCAACGCTGTCTTGGATGAAATCTATCTTTATTACGACAAACGATTCCGCAACACCCAATGGATAAAGAATCGATTGGGAAATTATATTAAAACGAATGATTACCGTCTTCTTCTACAAGAATTTCCGATGGTCATCCGTTATCATCTTGGAAACGATGTGTTCTTGCGTTTGATGTTGGAACGTGAGAAGGCGATGATCGCCCATATGAAAAACATCATCGTCGATGATCTCCGGCTTCCCGAGGAAAAGGAACTGTTAGAATCCCTGGGTTTTATCACCGTCAGGCTGGATGTCTCTGAAGAGGAACAACTCCGACGGATTCAGAGGAAATATGGGAGTGTCGACCTTTCGACCTTGAAACACGTAACCGAGACTGCCTTGGACCACGACCATTTCGACTATCGGATCGACACCACCGGTCAAACAGACGACTCCGTTTTCGAGGAGCTTGTCTCCATAGTCAGCAAGATAGAAAAATAGAACGTTCTGGTCATCTCAAATCGAAGACAATCAACCAGGTATCAGCCATACGTTTTTTCCTATTGGTAAAAAATCCGATGCAGCAACCGATTTTTTAAGAACTATTAGAAAAAGAATGATAAAATGGAATTGTAGAGGAAAGCAGCGAAACTTGCGAAAAACCATCAAATAAAGAAAGGAGAAGGGGTAAGTGAGTAAAGAAAAGATATTAGCCGAGATCAAAAACGAACTGATGACGAAGATACAGATGTTGACTTTTGACAACTATGAAACAAAACGTGCGGAAATGAATAGATTCTTTGACTTGATAAAAGAATTGGATGAATTACCTTTTGAAACCGCCTATCTTCAAAGTGAAAAAATCATCCGTTTCCCGGGAGAAAACGAAGAGACTCCAAAGGATGAGCTCTCGGAATCCCAGAGCACAGTAGAGAAAACGGAAAACACGAGCGGTTCGGAGGTCGGTAACGTCTACCGTTTCGAACGGAAACTTCGGGGAGGGATTGTGCCGGATTTGGATGGCGGGTATCTGATCCCCGAGAAAATGGTGAGAGATATGGATGCCGAAGATGGGGACCTGCTTCGAGTCGTATCCGAACACCAGGGATATGGCCAAAAATATTTCAATTTCGAAATTGATAAAAAAGGACCGGGCCCGAACCCCAATCGAGTGGAGCATCGTTATTGCAAAGTCGTAAAGGAGGCCGGCTACCTAGTCGTCAAAGAAAGCCAAGGAGAGACCATACGGGTCGATGAAGTCCCATTCACCTTTGTGCTTAAAGACAAAGACATCCATCATTTCAAATTGGATGTGGGAGATATCGTGGATATTGCCTATTACAAAAGCAATCCTTCGGGTACCGTGAGGGTTATATTCAAGTACGACACGGACGAAACCGTCGAACCAACCATAGAAAAAAAGAAATTGAATTTTGATGACCAAAAAGAAAAGAAAAAGGAGGAAGTAAAGGAACCAGGGGGGACCAAATATCCGATTGAATATGAATTATTCGAGGGCAAACGAGTCCTCATCATCGGCGGCGAAAACCGCCACTCCGACTATCGCAATGCCTTTGAGAAACTCGGCATCGAACTGGAAACGCTAGATGGCATGGAGGGAGAAAAACGGCTGGAGGCAGCCATCAAACGCAGTGACATCGCTGTTTTGGTGATCGGCGAATTGAGACATGCGGCCAGCTCACTTGCTGTGAAGCTCTGCAAAGAACACCATATCCCTTTTGACGCTACCTATGACAAAGGCATCCAATCCGTTCTTCTCTGTGCCGAGAACGCCATCAAAAAAGGGATTGAGCAAGGGATTGTTGACATCCAGGAAACCGCATGAATTCTAAAGCAAACAGTCCGGAATATCCGGACTTGTTTTTTTATTATCGCCTATTCGGATTGCTATTTCTAAGACTCATCTAATGAATATTGGGAAAATTTATGTATGTTAAGCAACGGTTCGGTTATAATAAAAGAAAAAAGGGAATGGGAGGAAAAAGTAATTGATCCAGGAACCGAAACGGAGGAGGGGACGGCCGAAAAAGAAGATCATTAGGTCGGGGGACAGGACGATGTCCCTGGAGGAATGGGCCAAAGAATTCGGTCTTCCTCCCGCCTTGTTACGGAAACATATTGAATCTGGCATCAGCGGAGAACGGTTGATAGCCCTGATCAAAGACGTTATCCAAGCCCTTCCCCCGGCAAGTACGGAAGGAATATTTGTCACGATTCAAGGCGTCACAAAAACGTTGAGAGAATGGGCGGACAAATCTGGGCTACCTTATTCGCTCCTTTATAAACGCCTCCGGGAAGGGGTTCCGCCGGAGCATCTGCTTTTAGATCCGGAGGCCTTCCGGATTCTGCAAAAAAAGAAACGGAAAGAGGAAAGCATGAAAAAGCCAACGAAGGCAAATCCGCTGGTCACCATCGGAGAAAAGAAGAAAACCTTACGGGAATGGGCGAAGGAAAGCAATATCCCATATATTACACTGTACCAGCGACACAGGATGGGCTGGAAGGCGGAGGAGCTTCTTCTACCCATCGGCACCCGTCGTAAAAGACTACGACAAGAGGAGGCCTCTCCAATAGATGATGAAAGCCAGAAGGCTTGGGAGGAGTTGGCGGTACCCGTGGAGCCTTCTCGGCCGAAACGGAGAAATGAACCTTTGAAAATCGAATTGGATGAAAGAGAATGGACGATTGCTGAATTGGCGGAAATGTTCGGTGTGCCGAAACAACGTATTTATAACCGGATTCGGCAGGGGAAAACGGGTTGGCAACTCCTCTTTCCGAAAGATCCGACATACCTCACGATGGATGGATCAACTTTGCTCTTTAAGGAATGGCAAGAGGAACTTGGATATTCCGACAAAGAAATGGTTGAATTGTACCAAAGTTACCAAAAAGGCTTTACCAAAGAGATGGAAAACGAAATTCAAAAGCAACGTAAAAAACGACAAAAATCAAGCTCCTGAATTCAGGAGCTTTTTACTTTTTCGGGTACAAAAAAACGGGATACGGGATTTCCCGTATCCTGTTTTGCGGCGAGATCAGTTCAGTTCCTTGAAGTGGACATAGGAGTCGATGAAACTTCCACCGCCCGGGTTGAGCAAGCCGATGCTCATAATGTTGGAACCGTTCGGCAGAGTGTCTGTGGTCAGAACCTTGCCGGTGACAATTTCTGTCCGTTTAAGCTGAATGGACAGGAGAACCATGTCGCCCGCTTTGAACGTCTTCTCGTTACCCGCTGCATCCTTGTAATACCTCGGGAGCGGGAAGGTGGCGTAGAATCCGTAACCGTCGGTCACCACATCGGTGAACGGGATGTCTTGACCGCCATTTTCCTTGCGAGAGTCGTAGAGGATGTTGGATGGATTGTTCCCGTCCACGATTTGTACTCGGTAGGTGCCGGTGACATTGAAGCGATTGTAATCCACTTCACCTAGGCTGTAATCGACCCGGAAGGAGAAGCTGCCGCCGGCAATCATGTAGTACGGAGGTTGGAACCCATTGACGTTGCCGTTGCGATAGAACGCCGGGTTGACGACTTTCGTTACTTTCACGTCGTCAATGTTGATGTTGCTGACGGTGACCGGGTTGGAAACGAAAGTGGCCCGGTTGCCCGCATTATCCTCGACTTCCATGTAGATAACAGCATCTTTCCCTTTGGAAAGCGTCCATGGGATTGTGCAATGACCCTGGGCGATCTGGTCGTCGGTGAGGTAGCGTTCATGGGTGTCGTCGTAAACTCTCACGCTCTTCACGCCACTCGTCTTATCGGTGTAGTTTAGATCGACCAAAACTTCTTTCGACAGGACCTCGTTGTTGTCGCTTTGGATATGGATCGTCCCAGTCGGAGCTTCCGTATCGTATACCACATTCACCACGTACCGGGTGTCTTTTGCCGAGGACAGCTTCGCGACGTTACCTTTAAAGTCCTTGTAAGTCTTTACAGCTTCGAGTTCTAGTTCCCTCCCCCCTTGTGTCGGTTGCACCGTGTATTGGATCTGGTCTTCCCAATTCGAACGGTAGATCGCCGGCCGACGTCCCAGGAGGGTGGTGGTGTGTTGCAGTTTTGTGAGGTCATAAGTTGTCGTCTGATTCCCTTCCTTCACAATCAAGGTATCCGGTTCCTTGAAGTATGACGTGACTTCAAATGGCAGGGTGATCGTACGGGTTTTCGTGTATATGGTCTGTGTATACGGCGTGATCACCGGATATTCATGATCCACCCGGATGTAGGACTGGATCTTGCGGACATTGCCGGCCACGTCTTTCACTTCAACTTCCACCGGCTGTTTCTCATAAAAGCTGTCGGTTCGGATGGTAGTGGGGATTTGGATTTCCTGGCGGTTTGTCGATGTCCAGGGATTCCAGTTCGACCAACTTCCACCATTGATCCTATACCGGTAGGAATCCACACCTGAAAGCGTGTCGAACGCCTCTACATCCAATTTTGCATACAAACCGTGAGCGGTGAAAAGTGGAGCGTCATCCATGTCCAGTCCCGTCACTGTATAGGAACGCTGTTGTGGCTGACCTTTGTCATTGTAGCCCACGAAATCATACTCGCCGTTATCCCTTACAGTGAAAGAGGTATCCTTATAGACGGAGGTGCCATCAGGCAACAAGACTTTCGTGGTCCCCGGCTCCAGATGGACATGGATTACTCCTTCCGTGCTGGAGATTTGTTGGTAGGTCAGCGTGAATGGATCGGAGTCGATCCAATCGGAGGCGAAAGCCGCCGTCGGCACGAAAGAAGTTCCGATACATGCCAAAAGCATGGATCGGGCAAGCCATCTGTGAAGGTGTCGGTTCATTTGGGACCCCTCCTTTGCTGTTTTTTATCGGATTATGCTATGCGGGATCATAAACGTTTAAAAAGGCATCCGATGGTTTATTTTCGATGAGGGACGTGTGGGGGTTCCCGATAGGGGATCCTTCTGCCGACGGAGACGGCTTTTCTCCTGTTCACCTTCCTGGCAAGGTCGTTTAAATCTTCCAATCGGAGACCCGACGGATTTTTACTCATACATAATATAGGGTTATGTTTTTGAAAAAGTGGCAAGGCCGCATTCAAAAGGCTTCCTTCCGGAAAAAGTGGTAAGAAGGCATTCGAACATATACAATTATCTATAGGCAATAGAATATACGTAAATTTTAATAAAGGAGTTGATACCATGGAAAGCAAAAAGAGACACCGTGGGTTGAACATAACCTTAATCTTGTTGGCCGGTCTTTCCGTTGGCATGTTTGCTTATGCGAACGTCTACCAGCCGAACTTTGCTCCGAAAGATAAGGTCACGGTTTACGTAGCCGCCGAGGATATTCCGGCTCATGTAGATTTGTCGGCCGACATGTTCAAAGCGGTCAAGATGGACAAAGATTCCGTCATTCCCGGTGCTGTCACGAACCTGAATGGTGTCATCGGCGAACAACTTTCCGGCAAACTCTTGAAAGGGGAGATGTTGTTTAAGGATCGGATCGCTGATAAATCTGAATCCGATGGCCCGCTCATCGCCGAAATCAAGGTCCCGACCACGATGCCCCTGAAAAACAACGACACGATCCGAGTCTATGTTCAGTACACCAATGCGGATGGCAAGGTCGTCGTGGAGGAATTGTTCCACGAAAAGAAAGTCATCAGCCGTGATGTGCTGGCCAACGGAGGCAAATTTGGCAACATGGCGGAACAGCTCGCAAAAGAGGCAGTCTCAACCTCTTCCTCAAACGATGGCAATGTGATCTACGTGCGTATGACCGATAAGGAAGTTCGGAAGTATCAGGAGGCTGTCAATACCGGAGAACTTTATGTAGTTAAAGTGGACGGAGAGGAAGAGGATAACACCCCGAATCCTGAAAAGACCGTCTCCGAACGCCCGGCCAAGGCGAAGGAAAACGGGAAACCCCATAGTGTCGGCTACTATGAAGTGCAAAAAGGCGACACGGTCAAATCTATCGCTAAACGTTTTATGACAACACCTGAGGTCATTGCCGAATTGAACGGTGGATCCACGAATTTCGAAGTCGGCCAACGCATCAAAGTGCCGGCAAACTGAGGAAGGAGGAAAAAACATGGCTAAGAAATTGACCAAAAACGGGAAGCTCATTGTCTGTTATCCAGTTCTGCAAGGAAACGGGTCGAAATATACCGCCACTAACCTCGCCCATGAGATCAAGATGCACGACAAGGATTTTGACGTCGCTCTGGTGGATCTCGATTTCAAAGTTCCCTATCTGGCGGGGTATTTGTCCGGACACGATACCGTGCATACAATCGACAATTTGATCGAGAAGATTGACGGCGGGTTTTTGAGCGAGGAAGATATTCGGAACAACATGGTGAAGTTGAAAGACGGCGTGGAGCTTCTGAAAGGGACGAAGCTCACGGAGACCTACTACTACATCAAACAACAACACATCCGCCAAATCCTCATTTTTCTGAAACGAATGTATGATGTAGTCATCGTGGCGGTCTCCCATGGGAGCGATTCGTTGAGTGCCACCGTATCGATGCTCTCTGCTGACCATATCCTGATGATCGCTCGCAACGATTTCTCCAACTATCAGGTATTGGAACGTGAAATTCGATTCCTAAAAAATTACGCCGCCAACGAAGACAAGATCAAACTGATCTTTAACATGTATGACCCATCGAGCAATCTCGACTTCCAACCGATCTTGGCGAAAACTGGGGTTCCGCTTGTGGCCTGGGTGCCGTTCGATCCGGAAACGATTAACAACAGGCACATTGAATCTAGCGGAATCGCTGGAAAGCTGTTCCGCAAAAAAGAACAAACCCCGTATGATGATTTGATTTCTATGCTGCTTACGGAAGAAGATCCAAGCCAGAAATAAAGAGGGGGGATGATCATTGGCAACCAAGAACCCGATTGTGGTGTTGAAAAACGGGAAGAAAGCCCGTTTGCAAGAAATGAAACTGGAGATGGGGCGGGACTTCCAGATCATTGAGGTTTACATGAAAAGCGGCGACCTGTTGGCGAAACAAAACATTGTCAACGAGCCGTACCTGGCCCTTGACTCCGAGCTGGAAAGCGTCAAGGTGGTGTACAAAACCGCTGACGATGAATACATCGACGACGAGATCCTCGACCTTCGGGTGGAGGATGAGGACCGCAAGTATTACACGGAGGAAGAGCTCCGCTACATGGAAATCAAGCGGGACATTGAATACCAAATGGATAACCCGCCCGGCACGGACAAAGAAAAGGCGGAACACACTCGCCTCCTCAAGGAATCTTGTATCGACGATTCCGCCCGACGGTATGTGACAAGCCGCATCCGCCGGTTGCTTCTGGCACGGGGAGACATTCCGCCGGAAGAAGTCGACGGTCTCGCCTACAAGCTCTTCGCTGACCTGTACGGAATGGGTGTCATCCAAGAGCTCGATGACGACCCGACGATCGGTGAAATTCTGGTCAATGCCCGGGTGTTCCCGCATTTCCACAGCGACATCTATTACATCCGGGACGGGCGGAAAGAGAAATACTACTATGAATTCCGCAACCTGGTAGAGCTGAAGAACGTGCTTGAACGAGTGGTTGCCTTCAACAAGAAAGCCATCAACTCTGTCGAAACCGCCATTGTCGAAGCCTCCCGCCCGAATCGTGACCGGGTAAATATCATCGTACCAGATGCCTCCGAAAACTATGTCCTCAACATCCGCAAATTCACCAACTTCATCCCCAACCTAGAAATGATGAAAAAAGTAGGTACGGTGGACGACTTTGTCGACAAGCTCATGAGCGTTCTCGTCCGAGGAAAGGCCAACATTGGCGTGGGCGGACCGATGGGTGTCGGGAAAACGACGTTCGTCAACTTTCTTCTCACTTACACGGAACCCATCGAGCGAAAGGTCGTCATCGCCAGCGTCGCCGAAACCGATGTGGATCGGGTGCTCGCCGGGCACGATGTCGTCCTGTTGAATGTGGATGAAACGAAAGGCTTCACTTTTGACAAGCTCATCCGGACGAGTTTGAGAACGACCGCCGATCGGGTCATTATCCCGGAATCCCGTGGGGGAGAGTTCAGGCAAATATACGAGGCAAACTTGAAAACGAGGGGGAACATGTTCACCGGACACGCTTTGGACGACGAGGGTTTTCTCGAAATGTGTGTGGATATGTACAAATCGAGTCCGGAATCCGCACAGGAAAACGCGAACGACGTCCGCAACCGGCTCGCCAAGAGTATTGATATTGTCGTCATCATGCGGAAGGTTGGGGACAAGATTCGCATCAAATCCATATCTGAAGTCATGCAAAACGACAAAGGGGAATATGCCGGAATGAATTGCCTTTATAAATGGGAATTCGATCCGGAACACCCGACGGAAGGTCGGTATGTCCGTACCGACAATCGGATGAGTGACGCCTTGAAACGGAGGCTAAACGAATTCGGCGTGCCGATGTCGGAGCTCAAAGAATTCTAAGGGCGGGGCCCTAACTCCGTCCTTTTTTGAAGAAGGGGGTAATGACATGGAACAATTGCTGGCATTTCTGAAACAGACCTGGAAAGCCGTTGGCGAGTGGCAATTTGTCTCAGACGCACTCGTCATCGCCCTCCTGGTTTTCACCTGCTTTTACCTGCTCGTTCTCCTCGTCGAGCGGAGGAAACGGGAGTACATGCTGAAGATGCACTTGAAACGCAACGCCGTCCAAAAATGGGGCGACCGCTTCAAGTCCGTCGAGAAGTTCTACCAAGAAATCGACGAATTTCTCACGGAAAAAGGTCACGGAAACATGGCGGATCTCTTTTTTTACGGAGTCGTCGTAATCTCGCTCGTGATCTTTGTCGCCATGTTGTTCACCGGACAGATTGTTCTGGCGGTAGGCTATCCGTTGGCCTTTGTCTGGTTTGTCCGTAAATTAGTCCGCATTTCCCGGAAGGATCCGGTGATAGAAATGGAAGAAGAGTTGCCGGCCATGATCGACAACATGATCCGGGTCTTCTCCAAATACTCGGACATCCGCACCATTATCTATGAAACCTCGCTCATGACCGAGGGAAAATTGCAAGCGGAATTGGATTTTTTGAGCCGCCAGATGAACTCGAAAAACCCGAGGGTGGTCTTAGAGGAATGGAGTGAGAAATACAATAGCGTGTGGCTGAACAGCTTCGGTTTCACACTGATTGGCTACTTGGATGATACATCCAAGGACGAGACCATCCAAAACTTGCGACATCTGCGGAATATCTTGGAGAAAGAAAATACAGCGAAGAAGGATGCCATCAAAGAGCGGAAACCATCGCTCATCATCAACTATTCGCTGGCCGTCATAGCCGTTGTGTTGGGCATCGTGAATATTATCTTCAATCCGATCGCCTTCAACTTCTTCTTCCACTCGTATCTCGGCCTGTTTTGCTTCACGGCGGGATTTGGCTTCGTGATGGGGACCATATATATGAATATCCGCATGATGAAGATTGAGAAATGAAAGGGGGATGCTCATGGGATTGCAAAACGGCGTGTGGCTGCAAAACGTATACCTGTTGCCGCTTCTGGTGGCGGCGGTCGTTTTCATTGGCCACATGGTTTTCTCGCAAAAACTGAAGTACGATCCCCGCTTTGCCAACGACTTTTCCAACCGTCTTTACGCCTTGTCCTTCGTCAAGCCGTTCGTCTGGTTCGTTAACTCGGATGAAAAGGCCCCGAAGGTAAGAAAGATTGAGCGGGAAATCCAAAGGGCCGGCCTGGGTGATGTTTTGAATTATCGGGTGTTCGTTACCTTTCAAGTGCTCCTGTTCATCGTGGAGCTTGTAGTCTATTTGTTCCTGTTCTTCTTCCTGGAACAAATCGTCCGCTTTCTCAATTTCATCTTCCGTATTACCGAGCCGATTACCGGGGACTTCACGATGGTAAAGCTCGTGATTGCTCTCATTTTCCTGTTCACCCTGCTCATCCCAAGGGAATACGTGTCCCGAAAAGCCAAGAGAAACGAATTCAAATTCACTCAAGAACTTTCCGTCATCCAGCTCTCTATTATCTTGATGCTACGGGCGAAACGTCCTTTGTCTGAGATTCTTTATTCGCTCGGGCGAAACCAGACTCAATATCGGAAGATCTTCGAGAAAGCCTACCGGATATACCTCCGAAGCAAACCCGACTGTTGGAACTACCTCCGGGAAGCGTTCGAAGGCACCGGTTTAGTGGATACCATCAACGTGCTCGCCAACATCGAGAATTATTCTCGGGATGAAACCATCTACGTCCTCGAACACCAACTGGAAACCCTCATCCAACAGGCGGAGGAAGGCAAGCACAAAGGAGCGGCCTTCGGGAACCTGTTCTCGCAATTCTCGATGGCGGTTCCCTTTATCGGGGTCGGGCTGTTGGGTGCGTTGCCATTCGCCATGTACATCTTCAGCATGATCTCCGGACAAATCTCCCAGTCATCCCTCTTCTGAAGAATGAACTTAAAAAAAAGGATGGACAAGCAAAAGCCGGTCCATCCTTTTTTTATGCCTCTGCCGATACAGGGTTTATTACCGGGTTGAAACGAGTTCTGTTGATAAAAGTTATATCTCGAAAACCCCCATCTATCATAAAAAAGTCAGACATTCTTCTGGATCATCTTACCTGGGCGGGGTTCGACTTGGTAAAGATTAATATTTGAAATAGTTTCGTACTCGCCTTAGTAGGATGAGACAATGAGATATCGATTAAAGGAGGTGATTTTCCGGAATCTCCGGTGGGATGCCGCCGGAAGAAGCTCTTGTCAGAGGCAAGACCCGAAGAAATGAGATTTGTCTTCTTCAGATATCACACACAAACCGTATGAAAGGGGAAATGTCGAGTGAAGAACATTCTGTCCAAAGTGAAAGACTCCAAGGGATTCGTTTCCTTGGAAACCATTGCCGTTGCTCTTATCATCATCGTGCTCGCAGCCATCGTGATGATCAAGTTTAAAGGAACGGTTTCGACCTCTTCTGGCAAAGTCAACAACACCATCACCAGTAATACCGACACCATCAACCAAGAAGGTACCTACAGCGGCGGGAAATAAACCCGGTCCGTTGTCGCCATCCAGAACCCTCGGGTATACCGAGGGCTCCTTTTTTGTTGTCCTGGATTCCACCTTTTGTTGGTAGATTTTCGACGGGTATCCCATAGATTGACATTCCCACGGCCGAAGCCATGAGATTCTTGGAAACGGCAACCCACCGGTTGCTTCTTCACCAAGCGATCCCCGCCCGCCCGGCCGTTAAGTTAGCTTGGGAAACCAACATTTTCAAAGCAACCGAATGTTTTCTTAATCAAGACTCCTTGTGCTTTGTTCGGGTAGATTTGAAACTTGAAGGTTTTATATCGCATCATGGCAACCGCCTCTTTTTTGGAAGATTCGATACATCCATTATAGCACATGGGTTCGGTGATAATCTGTTGACTATAGGTATTAGAATAAATATTCAGGTGGGGATCATGTCTACCTACTGCTGAAATATTGGAATTTATTGTCCATCCTGAAACATCCACATTCCTATCAAACAATCCCTGATACGAACCGAAAAGGAGTGAGACCGATGGAAAGACTGAAAGCGTTCATCGAGGCGAAAAAAGGCTCCTTTTCGTTGGAGGCCGTCATCGCCATGATGTTTGTGCTCATGCTGATCTGGCTCGGCGTGGCCTATTATACCTACTTGACCCCGAGACAGGTGCTCACGCAGGAAGTTCACACCCTCGCTACCACCGCCAAGTTGCAGGGTGGGCTCACCGAATCCGACATCGAACGGTTCAAGGACCGGCTGGTGGAAAAAGGGTATGTTCCAAAAGACAAGAAGGATGAAATCGTCGTGACGGCGGTCGCCGAAGACGAAGCCGGTAACAAAAAGAATGTGACCTCCGTTTTGCCTTTGAGTGAAGGCTACAATGATGACCCGAATGCCTACTCACACCGGGGTTCGAAGGAAATCATCACCGTTACCGCCCAGATTCCGGCTAAAATCCAATTTTTGAAGGTGATGCTGAGCTTTTGGAATAGCCAACCGAACGAAAAGATGTACGACTACACCTTCCAGGAAACCGTCATGTCGGAACGGTGGTAAAGGAGGGGTAGAACCATGAAACGAATCATTCCGACGCTGCTCGAACGGCTCAAAAACCAACAAGGTACCATCTCGCTGTATGTCCTCATCCTCATGATCGTCTTCGTGCCGTTCACCATCTGGGTGGGGGTGCAGTTGCCTGAAAAGATCCAGGCCACCTACACCATCAAGCAGATGGCGATGAACACCGCTGATTCCATGATCACCCGGCTCGATCAGGACGCCCTATCCCACGGGCGTGTGAAAGTGGACGTATCAGAAGGCACGAAGGTGGCGGAACTCATGATCCGTGGGACACTTCATCTCGATGCGGAGGGGAAGCCGTCCGGGAAAGGGGTGCTGAAAGATACCATTCCCATCCATTTTTCAGAAACCGTGGCGGACATGGAAAAAATCGAAAACCCGGATACCGGGGAAATCCGTTATAAACTTCCGGATGCTACCGGGGTGTATGTCTACATCCTAAACGAACCCTCCAATCCGGTGACGATCCTCACGGAAAGCGGTCCAATCATTGTCGATCACACCACCGCCATCGTGCGGGCGAACATTCCAATCGAAACCGGGGGATTCGCCAGCCGGACAATGATTCATAAGACGGGTGTGGCGGAGGCCGTCTTGAACGAAACAGGAGGGGGATCATGACCGTCTTCGAGCCTTTTCTTTTTCCGTCTTTCGGGTTAATCGGTTGTCTCCTTGCTGTCCTTTATTCCCTCGCCATTCCTCTCTTGTTATGTTTCCGCTATGAAGGACGCTATTCCTTCAGCCCTAAAGAAAAAGGGTTTATGGTGCTCCTTTCCCTTTTCTTTATGATAGTTGGCACCCTTTGGGCGAAAGGTCCAATTCCGCTGCCGGTTTGGGCGTTTTTGGCATACCACTTCATGACCGACCTGAAATACATGGAGCTTTCAAACGGCGTGAACCTGTGGATCGCCGGCTTATCTGTGTTTTCCCTCCTTCCGGCCTGGTTGGAAGCGGGATTCTGGGGTAGCGGCGTCCCGACAGCCATTGTACTGTTCCTTGTCATGATCCTGATGGGATGCCTTGGACCTCTCGGGGGAGGGGACATCAAGATGATGACCGCTCTCGGTTTGTACTTCACGCTCTGGGAAATTCCCGGCCTGCTATTTTACGGTTGTCTCATTGGTTCCGTCCAGGGACTTTATTTGATCTTGGTTAAAAGGGTAAGCCGGCACGCATCGTTTGCCTTTGGTCCTTCCCTCATCCTCGGAACCCTTATCACAGTCTGTTGTTAGGAGGTGCCGATTGTGGGGATGTACAAGTTCAAGCACAACAATCGGGAATTACGGAAAAGCCTATACACAGATGAAGAAACACCATTTAAAGATTGGGAGGCTCGCTTCTCTACAATAAAGAAAGAACCTGAACCGAAGCGATTCGAACTCCCTAAACCACGGATTCAAAAACGGAAAGATATCCGGAAAGATGATCTGGTGTTTTATTTGACCTGGCTGGTCTTGGCCATTGTTTCAGTCATCTGGAACGTCGTCATCGCCCAGTTTGGATTGACGGTCTCCTCGCTCGTGGCGGTGATTCTTATTGTTATGGCGGGCTTTTTTACTGAACCGTCTGTCTGGAGCCATCCGAAACACGCATTGTCTTTCTGGAATGCCAGCGTAACTGCCAGGGTTCTGCTTAAATCTATCCATCCCGGGTTGTATCGTTTCAGGAACATATTAATGTGGGCGGCGTTTGCTGGAATCGCCTTTGGGCTCATGCTAGATCGAGAACTTGCCGCTTTCTGCTGGGGGCTGTTTCTGATTGCCGGTATGCTTGCTTTGGCCGCCCAGGATTTGAGTCTCTATGGCCGCATGGCCAATGGTCTCGCCTGGTTCTCTTTTCTTCTAGGGTGCATGGGCCTCATCATCCACGGGTCCCTTTACTTGGTGACGGTCTTTTTATCCATTACTTTGCATCAAATGTATGAACGACTGCGGGATCTACAGATTGAGTATCCTGAATGGTTGGAAGAAGAAGGATGATGTCTGTTCGGATATCATCCTTCTTTTTTGAGGGAAAACGTCCGATGAGATTCCTAGGTAGGGTTTTGATTTTTCGCACGGATATTGCTTATATTGACTATAGTTAACGTATATAATACAACGCATACTTGTGTCGATCACGAAAGAAGGTGGAGATATGTCAGAACGAAATAAAAAATCGAGAAAATTCCTCAGACGGGGACTGGCCGTTTTGCTAGGGCTGGGGTTTATTATCACAGGCCTGATGTCGGGCTTGTTCGAAACCCGAGCCGCCTCTTGGGTTCTGAAAACCATCCCCAACACTCCGGGTAATAAGTATCCGGATCACTGGGGAGAAAACGGCTATTCCCTGGTTACGCATAATGGGAAATCCTATCTATACATCTACGGGCAACACTATCGGGGTGACTCTTCAGCCAAACCTTCCGTCTTTGAATTGCAACGGTGGAAATGGAATGATGACGCAGGTCAATTCTACTATTATGACACCTTGACCGCTACCTACTACAACAACAACCCGAAACGGTTCTTCGTCTTTTCCAGCTTGAACGAATGGGAAAACGGCGTTTACGATTTTATACACAAAGCCACAATTTCAGGAGCCACTCACCAGGGTCATGTTCACCAGCCCGTCACTTATTCGAACTGGCTTACGATCGGGAACGGCGAGAATGCGAAAATCGCCTTGTTGTATTATGATTCTATCCATGACGAAGACAAAATTCGGATTCGTGACGCAAAAGCCCGAAACAAGATCCAAAGCATCTCCGTGGATACGGCGAACGGGATTGTTATGGACATTCGGGGGGCCATGGTTTCCACGGACGACGGTTATGACGTCAGGAAGTTCGAAGGTGGAAGACTGGTTAAGCACGCCGATGGGGAGTACCACGTCGTTGGTGATGACGATACCGACAAAACCGGAAGTGAAATCAGCGTAAAGGATCCTAGCGGTAAGGTCATTTACACCACGGCTGGCGGCGATGAATATTCGTTGGGTTCCAAGGCACAGCCTTACCGGTACGGAAAGAAAAATATGACCATACCGGTCAGCACGCTGAAATCCATGACCACCAATGGCGTCTACACTATTGAGTATGAAATCAACGTGGACAGCGGAAGATATGGAACTAGAAGTTATGCCAGCACAAACCTGAATGCACCGAGCAGCGGATACTCGAAAACCATCAAACTGCTTGCTAATGATGGAGCTTATCACAATTACAAGGTGTATGAAAGCGGCGGAAATCTGAAAATCAAGGTGACAGATGCTACTCCCCCGACCGCATCGACCCAACAAACACCGACTTCCTGGACAAATGGGGGTGTTACGCTCCGGATTTATAACATTTCTGACGATGGGGGGAGCGGGTACGATTATACCTTACTCCCCGATGGGACCAAGAGTACCAAGACCGACGTGAGTTACACGGTAAATGCCAATGGAAGTTACAGCTTCACCATCTATGACAAACAAGGCAACTCAACCACCAAAACCTTTACCGTGTCGAACATCGACAAGACGTCTCCGACAATCAGCTTCTCCTCTAATGGAGACTCCACTTGGAAACAATCCAATTCCACCAAAGTTACCGTGACGGATAACCAAAGTGGCGTGTCTTCCATGCAATACTCCTGGAGCACCTCTAACACCACCGCTCCGACATCCGGATGGACAGACTTTTCGAGCGGAGATACCATTTCCACTCCATCATCCACTGGCACACATTACCTTTGGGTAAAAGCCACAGACAACGTTGGAAACTCAACAACCGTTCATTCGAACGGATTCAATGTGGATCTCATGGCTCCGTCTGTCTCGGCCGATAAGACCTCTGGAAATTGGCAAGATACGCCTCATCAAGTGACGCTCACCTTTAGCGATAGCCAGAGCGGGGTGAATACGAAACAATACCAGTGGTCTACCTCAACATCTACTCCAACCAACGGATGGAACAACTACACGGGCACTGTCACCCAGCCTGGGGAAGGTACCTATTATCTGCATTACAAAGTGACAGATAATGCTGGGAATACAACAACCGGCTATTTTGGCCCGTATCAATATGAAAATACGGACCCGACAGCTTCCATCTCGTACAGCCCAACCGGATGGACGAACGGAAATGTTACGATTACCTTGAGTAACATTGCCGACTCAGGCGGGAGCGGTTATGACTATACGAAGAAACCGGATGGCACGACCACGACTTCAACTAGCTTCACCTATACTGTTTCCCAAAACGGAACCTATTCGTTCATCATCTACGACAAAGCGGGAAACAGTACGGTGAAGACTGTCACCATCTCCAACATCGACAAATCCGCTCCGACTTTTGGAACCAGCTATTCTCCAACCGGTTGGACGAACGGGGACGTCACGATTGCATTGACGAACATCAATGATACCGGCGGAAGCGGGTATGATAAAACTCGTCTTCCAGACGGAACGTTTACCACAAGCACGAACGTCTCCTACACGGTCTCGGATAACGGCAGTTACGATTTCACGGTGTATGACAAAACGGGAAATTCGACCACTAAGACCGTTACCATTACGAACATCGACAAGGTGAAACCGACTGCCACCGTCTCCTATAGCACCACTACTGCGACCAATGGGAATGTGGTCGTGACTGTCAAGGCGACGGACGACCGGAGCGGAGTGAAATCAATTCTTCTCCCGGACGGAACGCTGGTCCAAGGTGATCAAGCCAGCTATACGGTTTCGCAAAATGGCACCTATGACTTTGTGGTGACCGATGTAGCGGGGAACCAGACCACGGTGAAAGCCGTTGTTAACAATATCGACAAGACCCCGCCAACCCTCACGTTGACGGCCAGCCCGACCGAATGGACTAATAAACCGATCACCATTACGGCAACAGCTTCGGATGCGGGTGGCATTGATCGCATCGTATTGCCGGATGGGACCGCTGTGCGGAATACGACCGCCTCGATCACGGTCACTCAAAACGGAACTTACACCTTCCAGGCTTATGACAAGGTAGGGAATATTACCGTTAAAAGCATCACCATCAGCAATTACGATGGCGATCAACCGGCCGTTGACATCAAAGAAACCGGCCGAACGAGCTCGAAGATTGACGTCCAACTCGAATACGGCGATTGAGATGGAGCCATGAGAGACGAAAAGGGCATGCCCTGAAAAAGCATGCCCTTATTTTTGTGTAGTTTGGGACTTTTAAAGTCTTAGTCTTTCATACCATCATTAATCCAACAATCAAAATCCGTTATAACTATATCATCATGATAATATGTCCCATACTTGGGATCCCAGTTTTTTTTCCACCAACTTTCCACGTTAACGTTAGGCTGTTTTTCTTTATGTATCTCAATGTAATTGGAATAAAACATATCAGACATAACTATTGGCCCAATCCCATTCTTATTTCCTAAATTTGATAACTTAGAGGCTAAAGCAACCGATTCCCCAATCCATACGAGATTATTGATTCCAGATGATTTCCTCCCCGCTTTCACTGCAAGCGTTTTACTTACTGCCAAACCAATCCCGGCTTTAATATTAGGGAGCCCTCTGTCCGTCAGCAATTTATTTAGCATATTTAAATAAGTATTTATATAGAAGGCTCTGTAAGCGATATCAAAAATATCGCTTTGATACGGAGATGAGTATACAGCAAACACACAGTCGCCCCTTATGCCGATCTCCTTCAAATCTCCATCCGCGTCTTTTCTCAAGATTTCTATAATTTCCGATGTAAATCCACGTATTACTTTCGCTATTTTCACATCATCGTCGTTAGAAAATAGGGTTGTTGAATCTCTCAAATCTACAAATATTGCTCCGGCAAATGCTTTATATCCGTTTGTGTATGTAAAATCCTCATCACTCGGGAATTTTTCCACCTCATTAACTTTATCTGTATTATCAAGAATTTCTTCGACCTTTTTTTTACGCTCCTTATAGTCATAACCAGTAAAGTTCATTGATGGAAACCTCCTGTTTTTAATAGAACGATACCTATGACATAGAGTATTAGAATGCCTGCAATACCAACGAAAGAAAACTTAATGCCTTTATTGTATAACGAGTATTTAACTGTGCAGATTTTAGCATTGATAAAGATTTGGGACAGAAGATCATTGAAATCGTCTTCTTTGTTTCTGTGGGCAACTTTTTCTTTGAACTCGGAGAAAGTGTTTTTAGCGATATATTCAAAGAAGTATAGTGAATCTTTATGCGTTTCTTGGTACACTTGAGTTTCCTTACTCAATCTTGGCACTAAAACTCTAATTAAGTTAAAAACGCCATATACAAAAAGGCACAAAAACAAAGAAAAGAAAAACAAATATAGTAAATTGGAAAAGGTAAAGTTTCCAAATACATCTGAAAAGATGAGGTTTAACTTATTGAATGAACCATCTGAACTAACTATGGTAAGGAAAATACCGATGACGCCGAGTGCAATAGATGTTTTTGTATCACAACTTTTAATCCAATCTAAATGACGGTCCAATTGTTTTAGTAAATCCTCTTTTTCATAAAGAATTTTATTGTTATCAGACATTATCATCCCCCCCCCACTTGTTAATGGCTTGAACTGAACATTGGATCCGCTCACAGAGGATTCAAAGTCGAACGGGTTGACATTGTATTATACCAAACTCTGTAAATGGAAGCGTTTAATAATTCCATTATAGCACATTTGTTTGGGAATCTATGTTGACTAATAGTTCTTCTTGGAACCTTTCAATGACTATAAGTTGGCCCCTTTCTTATGTTTGCCTCGCCTCCCACATATAATGAAGCATGGTATTTTCTTGTTTTTTCGGAGCAAAAGGGGGGAAGTGAATGGAACGGAGAAGAAATTGGATGTTCCGCTTGGCTTCCGCCACATTCCTTGCCGGGTGCTTTCTTTTCACAAATCCGGCGGTGGCGACGGGAACCTCGGATATCACCATCACCGCCAACCCTTCCAGTTGGACGAACCAGAATGTGACGCTTATCGCCACCGGTACGGGCATCAATAAAATCATGCTTCCGAATGGAACGGTTTTGAACAACACGACTGCCACCTACACCGCCCAGGATAACGGAGCTTACTCATTCGTGGGTTTGAATAGCGACGGAGAAGCTGTCGCTTTCGGAACCTTTGTCGTGGATTACATCGACCGGGTGGGAAAGAGCGGTTCCGTCACCCCAAACGACGGAAAGTGGCGGAATACGGACATACAAGTAGAAATCCAAACCCAATGACAAGGGCTTTCCTTACGGGAAGCTCTTGTTACGTTTTTCGTCCGACAGGCTCCACCCCGCTTTGGATTTGAGAGGAAAGGAAACGCAAATAAAATAAAGGAGAATTTGAGATAAAGGAAGGGATAGAATTTGAAAAACGCAATCCGTCCGTTGTTGTTCGCGGGGTTTGCCTTCCTCATGGTCTTTCTCATGCAAACGAGAATCGAAGAGATGGAGCGGCAAAAAGCTCAACTCAAAACCGTTGATGAATCGAGCGTCATTTACGCAGACTTGAAGGACAAACCCGTGGAAAGACAAAGCAATCCGGAGAATGAGAAGAAAGCGGATAAAACTAAAGAAAGAGTTGAGAAGAAAAAAGAGGATAGCGAGGATAAAGAGCAGAAAGGAAGACAGATTCCGAATTAAGAGGAGGTATATGATAACTCCCTTTTAGAAATCGGTCGCAGTCATTGTAGCGAAGAGGTGGTGAATACTCCCTTCGCAAGGATTACGGATGTGGCCGTTTAACCCTCACCGTTTTTAACCGATCGGTTGTTTAGAAGAGGAGGTGCATGAAACAAGAAAAAGGGAAGCCAGTTGACGGCTTCCCTTTTTCTTTTGAAACTATTTCCATTGGTAATGTAAAGTTGGATACAGTTCCGAATCATAGTAGTTACCCCAACGGTCGAGGGGCGAATATCCGTCGTACATGTATTCGGCAGTGAATTTCCATATATTATAGTGTTGTCCTTCCGGGTCCAATTTCTCCAATAGTTCGTGGACCCTGTATTCGATCGTTTCATCATCTTCTTCGTACCACTTGACCTTTGTAAAGTCATAACGGAAAGACCATTCGGATTCCCGTTTTTCGTCTGCTGCATCCAACAGTTCCACTAAAGCGGGGTCCGCTTTAAGTCGAAAGAGTTCGTCCAAATGTTTGTCTAGAGTGATCATAACATCCGAATATACACCCATCAGTCGTTTACCCCCTTAAGATTTAAGATAGTTCCATCAGAACGCCTGGTTTTTGTATTCCCTTTATTATAGATGGAAGTATATCCATTCATAAAAAAGGCAGTTCAGCTTGCAAAAGGCGGTAATAAACTATTGACTATAGGTAATGAAATGATATACTAAAGATAGAATTAAGAAAGGTTCTGGGAGTAAGAAATTTTCGGTATAAAAAGAAGCAACTACTCAATCTGAAAGGGGAAATAAAAACGAATGTTTCCAGTTAAAGAGGTTAGTGATCTTCAGATTGCGTTTGGCGGCTCCGTTCAGGAACTTATGCCAGCTTATAAAGAAATTCCGATGGAGTTCCGAGAGGGGCATACAAAGTGGAATCAAGTTTTTAATGACTGGTTTTTCCACGGATTAAAAAACGCCACCTTCAGGCCGAAGGAGGGCATCGATCCGGAAAAGGCATTGCGGCATCTCAAAGCAATTATGTCGTCATTTTGGCCGAAACACGAGCACAAAGAGGCCGCGGTTGCCTATCTTTTGAGCCAGTGGTTCCATGATGTGACATATGAGGTTGATGGTTGAAGAAGATAGAAAAATTTTCTGTAGAAAGGAACAACGTCGTCGATGAGTCAAACGAAAACCAGGGACATCAAACAAGGTTTGGAGTCACTAGTCAAAGGGATAATCCAAGCGGAAAGTAAGAAAACGGAAGAGACATACGGAAAAACGTTGGACGAGATGATCTGGAAACACGGGGAGAAGTTGAAGGATCCCCAAAAATTCCATCTGTACGTTCAATTTCCGATCATGAATGCCTTGAAACTGTTGGTATCGAAACTCTATCCAGGTGTGACGGGAACCCGTTTGAGTCGGTTGGCATTCTTGTTCTCCCATTACAACTTGTTTGAGGAACACCTGGAAAGTATCATCCGATCCAAAGAAGGATCGGCCTGTGAGGGGGACAAGAGCCGCTGGTTGTTAGAGTGCTATGTCCGTTACCTTACCACCGGTGAGACCCCGGATATGGCCGATTCCGAAAAGGCATATTGGAAGCCGAAATTCGGTACTGGTCAGGAATGGATGGCTTTTTGTGACAGCCTAATGAAACTTTACTACGGGTACTTTCAGGACTATCTGATCGCTTTGGAAAACTTGATTTCGGAAAAATAACAAAAAGGAGAATGGCTATGCCGTGCTACAAAATCAAACGTGGAACCCAATTCGATCATGCAGTGAAAGAGCATTTTGCTCTTAGGCCGAAATGGGAAGTCGTCTCAAATAGGGTTAGTGATTTGCTTGGTGAAAAGATTACTCGAATGGCATTTGATCCAAAGAAGTTGAGGATAGATATTTCAGAGCTCAAAAAGGAAGAAAATCGGAAGCTCTTCAAAAAAGACGGCTATCTAAAGGCAAACCTCAAGAAGGCGAAGGAGTTGCAAAAAAGGTATCAGGAAATTATCGCTGAAGAAGGACTGACAGATTTTCTTGATTTGGGACTCATTCATTTTATCTATGGAGGCATGCGTTACAGAGGGGAAACCATGGAAATGTTTCGAACATCGGAAAATGACATCTATTACAAGACCAATTTTGATTTGGAAAAACGTACAAACGGAATGGTCGAATCGATCTCCGAAGTTGAGTATCACGAAGTCTATCTTTCAGAAATAAAAAAACAGGAGACAGCCTCGGTGTGATTGATCGTCGGACGGACTGGAGATCCTCGGAAGAAACTGAAAAAAAAACGCCCGGGATCGCCGAATCCCGGGTTTTTTAAACGTGGTAAAAGTGATTTGTTACCCAACCTGCGTGTTTGCGAGAAAACATATCTTCAAGCAATTTCAGTATAGCAAGATTTTCGGGACCCCGCTTTGCGAAAACATGCGAACATTTTTGGGAATCATTCCCGAAAATCTGTTAGTAGTTTCGCAGATTTATGATGTTTTAATGATAAAATAAAGGAGAATGTCGATGACAAAAGTCAATAAATCCATTTTAAACGGAAGATTCCAGGTAATCAGGTGATGCGAGATGACGATTCCGATTGGGAGTTTCATCAAGCTCAAGCGGATGGAATTGAATCTGAGTCAAGAGCAGTTGTGCGAGGGGATTTGTGCCTCTTCTTATCTCAGTCGCATCGAGAACAACAAGCTCATCCCGGACGGCGAGATCTACCGGTTGTTGTTGGAACGGCTCGGATTGGATTACAATGACCTGATTCGAGAGGCAGATTCCGTAGACGAGGAGATCGAGGATTGGTACCGAGAACTGTTGAAGGGGAAATACACTGAACTGATGGGATTCGCCCCTGCGGAGCGGGACATCGAGGATTTGAAACGGCGGGCCGATCTGGTTGGAGGCGAAACCGGTTTTAAGTTCCGGGCGGTCTATTGCCGCTACCTGTTGAACCGAGGGCGGTTGGAGGAGGCAACGAGCCTTCTCGGGCAGTTGGGACAGGTCATCCCGCAGGAGGCGAATCGGGCCTTTTTCATCTACACGAACGTCCTGATGTTCCATTACATGATGCGGGACAATTATGAACCGGCCATCCAAGCCGGGTTGGAGCTGATGAAAGTAAAAGGATTTGCTCAGCTAGCGGACGAGGAAGAGGTCGGTATCTTCTTTTACAACCTCGCATTGAGCTATTCGAACTTGAATCGGTTCAAGATGGCGAGGGAATACGCCAAGCAGGCATTGGACCTCTTTAATAACGGGTATTGCTTGGAGCGAGCCTTGAGTACCTTGCTTCTTTTGGGCATTTGCCTGAACAACATGCAAGAGTGGAACGAGGCAATGCATGTCTATGAGCTGGCCGAAAAAGTTCTTCGGTATCTGCCGGAGAACTTCCACTCGTATTACCTGGGCAAGATCAACAACAACCGGGGGAATTGTATGGAAGCCCAAGGCAAATACCAAGAAGCCCTCGCCTACTATCAGGATGCCCTGAAGTACATCCATGGGCGTGACCGTATCATCCCATTCCTCAATATGATCTATTGTTGTTACGAGGAAGGAAAATACGATGAGGCTAAGAAATGGATGGTAGAGGCCCATAAAGTGGGGAAGGAATCCGTACAGGAAATCTATCGCCTCCAACTGGAAGTCTTTTCGGTACTCCTTTCTGAAGAAGAGCCATCCATTCGGGAAATCGTGCGAATTCAGACCCAATGCTTAGATTTCTTCATGGCAAATCGGCAGTTACAACTCGCTGTTCGCTATTCTAAACTTTTTCTCGGGTTGTACGAGAAAAAACGCTATTATAAATCTGCAAATGAAATGTATAGAATGATTCGGGTCTCCGAATCTGAAATGCGAGAAGGAGGATGATAATCATGGCGAAAAAACTTTTGGCACTTGCCTTGACCGCCGGTGTCGCCGCATTCGTACTCGGTTTCACACCTGATTCCAAGATGGTCGCCGGCAACGATATGGGACCTGGACCGATGAAAGTTAATCAAACCGAATTGGCGGTTAACGATATGGGGCCTGGTCCGATGAGCAAAAACTCCGCCCCTGTTTCTATCAATGATATGCGTCCAGGTCCGATGGTTATGGACCTCGACAACAACTTGATGTAAAGCGACGAAAGCCAGAATCTCCGGTTCTACAGTCGAAGGTTCTGGCTTTTTCTTTGGACAAAACCATAAACCGTTTCAACATTTCAACCCAACGAAAGATGCTGGGGGTCCCGTCTTAACCTCTAATACCATTGACTATAGGAAATAATGGTGATATGATGGAATCAAAAGCAGGATAGAGGTGGATTACTTGGCAGAAAGGAGCGGAATTTCGTGGGGATGGATATCGTCTGCGAACAGATCTTGGCGGAAGAAATCATCCAGGTTAACGAGCTACGGAGGAAATTGAAAGATGAGATTCCATCGGGTATCGAAAAGTCGATCCGTCGATTCAATCTCGTCGTCGAAGAAATAAACGAATACGAAAAAAACCTGGATTCATTGACCCCCTATATGCTCTCCAAACTCGAATTCCTCTACAACAAGGCCGAAAGGGAAGCATGGAAGATCGCGGGCTATTATAAGAGCCAATACCAATTCTATAACGGACGCAGCCTTACGGACCGGGGGCGGGAGTACATCAATCTCCGGAGCGGACGAACGAGCGATCAAAGAAAATGGAACATCAATGATTCGAACTACGCCAGCCGCATGAAAGAAGGAGAAAACTTGGAAATTGCCGGGATCTATGAAGGGTACTTTGTCGCCTGGAAGGGCATCGCCCAATCGTATCAAGGGATGCAAAATACGGTCAAAGACATGATCAAGGCGATTAACATGGAAGCGAATTGAGCTCGATCATATAAACTATTGACAATAGGTAATAGTGTTGGTAAAATGAACATAGCATGATAAAGCTGGACAATGTTCCGGTTTGGGAATCCCCGCAGGGTGTGACAGGGGCGGGGAATTTGCGGTGACGAGGGGTTATTCCGCAAAGATATCGCTTGTCTGTAGCAAGAATGCTCGTGGCTGAAAAACCCCTGTGGCAGGGGGTAAGGCACCTAAACCATCCAGCCTGGCCAAGCCGTGACTAAGCGGATGCCGTCCGGCAGCCGGGTTCGAGCTCTCATAAGGGCGATGGGATGGACAAGGGTTGGCTTCCGTCGAGAAGTAAAAGGCACACCGACGGCCCGGCTGTGAAACCCGAACCGGGGGGATGATGGTACTCCCGGCGGGCACCATCCAAAGCGGCTTGATGGGCAGTTGATCCGCAGAAATGCGGGTATAAGGGAGGTCGGTGGTCTGAGTAGCGGAAATCTGCCCGATATGATTGATGAATACTATATGGACAAATTCTGCCACGCCCCGTGAAAGGTGGCGGTAACCAGTCCGCCTGCGGAACCAACGGGCGGTGTGGAGATGTCGGGTCGCTCCCGCTTCGAGAGCACCGCTTGCCGTGTGGCTGAACATTACGCTCGGCGGAAGTCTTGAGGGTGGAACCCCTCCGGGCATTCTTGCTACAGATAAGCATCAACAAACGTACCAGGCCAGCTATATACACAAAAAAGATCCATAGCTTTTATCAGCTTTTGGAATCTTCTTTTACCTTTTGATTGTTCAAGGGCCGTTTTTGAAAAAAGTTCCGGGACTTGATCACCCCGGAGCTTTTTTTCTTGGTTAATTCCAAGAGGGTTTAACATGACATACTAATGAAAAGAGTCATTAATAATACCTTCTCTGATGAACTTTGGCCTTTTCAAAAAAATAGGCTTCCCTCGGCGTCCAGGGAAGCCTTAAATATTTATGATAGAAAGGAGGATGTGGCAGAATGGGACGGAATGCGATGAAGTGGATATCTTTTTCTCTCTTTCTTGTTTCTATTATACAATTAACTATAGGAAAATGCAATCAATAGTTGTAATAATTAAGTTGAATCTTGGAAAGATAGGTTCGAACCAAGATCAAAACAGGTCGAACCTCATTTTTTTGCCTAAAAACAAAAGATACGATACGATAATCCTGTAATCACATTGTCTATTGGCAATAGTATCGAGAACCAAACAGGGGCTAAGCTATAGAATACTTCACTCCTCAAATAAGCCCCACTTGCATTCGTATGACCTCTTAACGATCCCCTCATCACTTTCACAAGTGTTTTTCCCGCTTTGATCACCCGAGTACGAAAATCTCACTCAATTATTTATTAATGACTATAGGCAACAGAACAAGAGGTGGCATCATGGGATACCGTGTTGTGCCCTATGAACGCTCTTTGGCCTATCATCATCCGGAACTGGTCAAAGAGTGGAACTTTGAGAAAAATGGCGATCTGAAACCAGAAGTCATCGCTGTTTGCAGCTCCCTTAAAGTCTGGTGGATCTGTGAGAAGAAGCACGAGTGGAAAGCATGTATTATAAACCGTGCTTATCGTGGACATAACTGTCCGTATTGTTCCGGACTCCTTGCTACAAAGGAAACCTGTCTTGCAACTCGTGCTCCCGACTTGGCGGACGAATGGCATCCGACCAAAAACGGAAGTCTTACACCAGAAACGGTTCGTGCAAAAAGCAATAAAAAAGTCTGGTGGCGATGTAAAAAGGGGCATGAATGGAAAGCGAAAGTTGAAAGTCGTTTCAACGGAGCAAATTGTCCGATCTGTTTTGCTTCAAATCAAACCTCTTTTCAGTCACTTGCCCTCTACTACTATTTTAAAAAGGTAAATCAGAACACCCGAAAGGAATATCGGGTGAATTCCTCCACGGTCACTCGCCTTGATGTTTATCTTCCAAATCTGAATTTGGCAATCGAATATGACGGGGAATATTACCATCAAGATATCCGAAAGGACATTAAGAAAGATTTAAAGATTATGGAACATAACCTGTTGAAGGATGCAACCTTGATCCGTATCCGAGAACCGCAATGTCCTCGCTACCACTCGCCAAATCCCAACGTCAGGTTCATTTATTTAAAAGACAAACGAGAAGAAACGTTGGAAACTGTTATTCGGTGTCTTTTGGCGGAATATTTCCCGGAAATAGATATCGACGTGAATTTGAATCGGGATAGGGCGGAAATTGACAGTTTGATCGAACACCAGAAGAAGAAAAACTCCCTCCAAGAGCAATTCCCTAAGATTGCAGCCGAATGGCATCCGATCAAGAACGGAACACTCACCCCGATGGATGTTCTTCCTCGCAGTAATAAGCGAGTCTGGTGGCGTTGTCGTCAATGTGGACATGAATGGCAAACAATTATTGCAAACCGCACAAAAAAGAAAACTGGTTGCCCGTTATGTGCCCGGAAAGTAACAAAAGAAAGGTCTCTGGCAACTCTCTCCCCTGAAATTGCCGCCGAATGGCATCCCGAGAAGAACGGTAATCTGACTCCCGATCAAGTGGCTGCTCAAAGTAGCAAGAAATATTGGTGGCGATGCAAACACGGATATGAATGGCAAGCGGTGGTTTCTAACCGGGTGAATATGGGGCGTATCGGTCACCGTAAGTGTCCCGAATGCCGGAAAGAACGCCAAATACAAAAACAATCTTCCCCTTGATCTTTTAACCCTTATCAACCTCCCCATTGACCATGAATGTTTTCAAATCCATTCCACACTCAATTCCCCAAAATGAACTTTCCCCGAAAGAGGTGACCCCATGGAATACCGACTGCACGAATGGATAGCCAAGAAAGATTTGGCTTCCACAAGCACGGACCAATTGGTATCTCGCTTCAAACGCTGGCTCCGCAACAAATCCAACTCCGACATTCAAGAAATCCTCATGACCGCTCTGATTCCAGATGACTACGAAGAGGACGGGGAGCGGGAAAAGCTCTTCACAAGACTTGTCGAAACTGTCATCGGCGAAACCTTCCGCCGGATTGGCTTTCGGGTAAAATTGATGAAATCAAAAACCGATACCGAAGATGTTCAGATTACCACCGCAAGTAAAACCATCCTCGTTGATGCAAAAACGTTCCGTCTCGGACGGAGCCAAATCGCCCCCAACGTAAAGGACTTCATTAAGCTACACACCTTCCGCACTTGGATCTCCAATTACAACCTTCTGCACAAAAAATCCCAAGCGATCGGCGGTCTCATTGTTTATCCATCCACCCACGAATGGGTGAGGCAGAGCCAAGTTTACAAAAAATGTTCGGACAAAGAGACGCCCGTGGTTATGATGCCATTCGAAGTCCTTTGCTATCTCCTCAAAGAAAAACGACGATTCAAACCGGAAGATTTGTTAGAACTCTGGGACTATGAAACGCTGTACCCGCATCCAGTCGTGACCCGAACCGATTATTGGCAGGTGATGACCGCCGCCATTGCTCGTATCCTCCGCCGCCCCCTTGAGGAGGTGCTGATGGAACTGGAAGCATTTCATCTCTTCTATGAAGAAGCGGTCCTAGAAGCCTGCCGTCGAATCAGAGTGAAAATCGCTAAAGTTCTTCGGGAGGTTCCTGAAACAATCGGAAAGATGAGTGAAGCGGAGGTGCGAAAGAATCTGGAGACTCTACTCATCCGCACGGAAACTGCTCGTCTCCTAGAAGCCGATAAAAACATACACAAAAACCGTAAGATTTTCTTGCCCGATGAAATAAGCAATCAAATGCCATCATTGAAGGTATCTCCAGAGAGTGACTTGATAAGTTGTCTTTAGGCAGATGTCGGATATTCGTTCAGAAAAGCCTCAAATATGTCTTATTTGAGGCTTTTTTTAATAGCTTAAAAGGAGTCAAGTATATATATTACTCTAACAATCAAAGGAATTTTAGGAAAAATATCTTGGAAATGTTATATATAATCTTGACAATGTTTATACAAATGATAGAATAAAATTAGAAATTGGTTAAAAGAGCGATATTAAAAGTGAAAAACGAATTTTATCATATGTTGAACGGTACTGACGGGAAATAAAAATTAGAATAACAAATTAGGAGGCGTCACAAATGATCAAGGTTGAAAGACTGGGTGGTATTGAAGTGAATGTGGCAGAGGCAGTCTCGTATTTGGTTGAACACGCTCTCTTTGTTCAAGATAATGATGACCAAGGTCGTTTTCGTCTGGAAGTATGCAAAGAAAATAACGGATTACGGGTAACAGTAGATTACAAACGTATCGAATCAAATATTGAAAAAGGGTTAGTTCCGATTGGTGAAAATTGCGTATTTAATGAGTCGTATACTGATAAGCAGTTCACATTTGAGCAGCTAATTAAAGATTTACACGAGCAACATCTTGAGGCTGTTGAAAATTGGCTTATCTATTTTTTGCAAGAAAAATTTACGCTTGATGGAAAAACATTATACGCTCATGAAGTCGAGTTGAACTATGAAAAATTCGGCACATGGGAGCCTATTACGTTTGAGGCCACTTTGGAATTAATGTACTCAGAAGACAGCGGATGGACTGTTACTGGTGCATACGCAGAAGAGGACGTACCGGAGTGGGATTTGAAGAAGGGAGACAGTTTTGATCCTGGCGACGGGATCGATGTAGATGAACTGCTTAGATTGTATAGACATGATTTTGAAATCAAAGAATGATAGGGCTGAATATGAAAAGGAGAGATATGAAAATGACGAAAGTCGTTGAAATCGTCTCTAAAAGAGAAGATTTTCCGTTAAAGGATGAGGGTTATACGGTGGGAAAGGTTGAAGATGGACGTTACTTTTTTGCCTGGGGGCCAGTTTATCCTTTTGCAAATGATGTCCCTCCGCAAGATATTGATGACGGTGAATCTGGGATTAGCTTTTACAATAATGAAGACGCTGCACTTGAAAAAATGATGGAGGCACTTCAGGCAGCACTTGAAACATCAAACCCCATAAATAAGAAAGAAAGGATTGAAAAAATCTTTTTTGAACTACATGGAGCTGACACAGATTGGAGTCACGCTGCGGATTTATTCGTCGCATGGTGCATATCGAAAAAATTTTTGTGCGATTCCTTTGACAGGTTCGTTGAATGGATTCCAGAAGGTCAGATTGACGAAGTTTGGACCTTTTGGTTTGGGTATGATAACATTGAGAAATTCGCTGAAAGTTGGGTTGTACCTGAAGAGGTTGATGATTATGTATCCTATTGTCGCAAACATGCTTGAGCTTTTTAAATCCACCCTGACGATGACTCTGGTGGCACCGAGTCGAAACCTAGCCAGTGATTCCACTGGCGATGGTCGGTGGAAGCTAGCTAAAAAGTAAATTTAGAAGGAGCGATTTTAAAATTCGAGAGGGGGACTATCATGGATAAAATCATCATGTTGGATGGGAAGAAAATGAAATTGACTCGACGTTATTTTTGGGAAACCAACTGTCCGGCTGAGAAACAGAGTTATTATGATTCTCAAGGAAGATATGTTGTGGTGAGCGAGCCGATTTACCACCCTTGGCATGGGGAAGCGGGCAATTACTATGAGGAATATGAACCCGTTGAACAATGAAGTAACAGCAATCATATTACGATAAACACCATTTTATCTGACCGATTGTGGTCTTTTTATTATAAAAGGAGGAACCTCAGGACAAATATGGAAGACCGACCATTCAATCTAGGAGCATACATTAAACATCTTTTACACAGCCAGGGCAGAACATTGACCTGGTTGGCTCGACAAACAGGGATTAATTATAAATCCCTGCACGATAAAGTGACTTATGATCGGTTTAAGGCTTATGATTTACTCTTAGTGGCCAAAGTGCTTGACATTGACTTGAATGAATTGAAGAAATATATATAAAAACCGGATCTTTTGGGTTGCTGAAACAAATGGAGGGGAAGGAGTCAGGAAACATGGACATCCGCCCGTACATGGACATGGAATTTCATGTCACTGTCTGGTTTGGGGGACGCTGCAAGTCATGCCACGCTTTGGTAAAGAAAAAAGTTCACGACTATGGAAAGCTCAAATATCGTGAACTGGAACGTCATATGGATGAAACTTCACATCAAATTGAGAAGCTCTTTTGCAAGAAATGTGAGTTAGAGTTCTTGCCCGAAACGATCATTTATCGTGATGAGATTCGAGATCTTGTGATGACAGAAAACCAAATTGGATACGGGGGGATCATACAAGGGGAGGAGCAAGAGAAAGCCCTGTTGGAAGCCCATAAGCAGCGATTCGACCATTTCCGAGAATATGAGGAAGAATTCTGGGCGGGGTATATTGATTACGCTCTGCTTCATTGGACGGAATTGGTGAACGAGCTTGCCGAATTTGAGATTCGAGATGGACTAGAAGAGATGGGAATTGACATTCAAGGCATGACGAAATCCCGGATGAGGAAGGTGCTATCCACTCAACTTCGAACCCCCGCAGAAAGAGAGCGGTTCTGGCGGGAGGCTAACCGTTATTTTATTTATGACCATCTTCTCGACCTCGGACCTTTGGGGTGGAACCCGGAACTCGATGTGCGGGATTTTGGGAAACTTCGTGTCCGCTACGCGGTCCTGCACTTCCCGATGGATGAAAGGATCGAATTCCTCCGGACGGAGTGGATCGGGAAAATTATCAAGAAGGGACAAGGAGACAATGACTTTCTATTCCGGCGAATTGCTGGGTTGACGGAAGAATTGGAACGCCTCCGTTTAAGATTCACCCGACAGACTCACCGTCTGGAGGAACTAAAGGCTGAAAACACCCGACTCGAACAAAAGCTCCACGAGGCCTATGAGGAAATCCGACGATTGCGTAATGAAAAACACGTTATCGAGCGGGACCCGGCCGACGTAGCAAAAATCAGGGAGCTAAAATCGTTTGTTCAAGAGCTCATTGCGGAACTTAAAGAGCGGGAGCGGGAGTTGCGGGAAATTCGACCAGAGACGGAATCGGCAGAATTGGAAACATTAGAAGAAGGGGATACGGAGTCCACTCCTGTTCAGGAAGACCCCCTCTTGGTCCTTGCCGGGAAGACTGTAGCCATCATCGGTGGCGAACGACGGGAACAAGCGAAGCGGGAATATCCTTGCTCGATTCTCACTCACTCCGGGTATCGAAGCGATCCAGCTTTTTATGAGGTTATCAAACGGGCGGATTTCATCATTGTACTCACTCGTTTTATCTCTCACGCTGTAATGTGGGAGACAAAGGCATATGCTATCGAGCATGATAAGCCGATTTTCTTCCGCAGAGAATTGAACATACCGAATTTGCTCAAAAGCATATCGAGGGAACTCTCCAAGAAACCGTGATAAGCAGGCGGAGAGGGAGCACGGCTCCTTCCTGCCTTTTGTTTGCTTGAATGAGGTTAGAACAGTATCATATGGACTTTTATTTATACATTTGACTATAGAATATGGTAAATATAAAATAATAGTAAGGAGTAAGACACAAAATGTGTAGTAAGGGAGATGGTAAACCTTTCGCGATTTCACCTTTTTTTAATATTTTTACGCCTTAAAAACTCGATGGTGTCCTTTAGGTATTGTATATCATCTTCATCAAGATCATTGAGGTTAAAGAAAGCCAAAAGATCCTCATCGTTTTTTTGTGATGGTTCAGGGTCACCTAGGAGGAAGGCTCGTGATACTCCGAAAAAATCAGCAATCTGTTTTAAAGTTTCAAACGAAGGCTCTCTGTCTTCCCGTTCATACATACTTATTGAGCTTTCGCTTACATTCAAAATTTTACTTAATTCTTTTTGAGTTAGGCCTTTTTTCTTCCTTAAATATTTAAGCCTTTTACCGAAGGAAACCATTAATCATCACCTATTAAGATGATAGCACATTATGTGCGATTTTAAATCTGTTTCACACTCATGTGTGAAATGTAAACACTTAGATTGAAGATGTCAAAATAAACGGATAAGGGAGATTTGAAAAGGCTCTGATTAATTTTTAATAACCTATTGACTATAGTAAAAGGAAATATTAATATAACAAGTGAAGATGCTCATTTTATTCTTTTATCTGTCCATAAAAAAGGGTTAAACCAAAAATCGAAAGGATCGTGTTATAAGAGGCATCAATACCTTCTAAAATAACTTTATCTATGAAAACTCCAAACTCCAAATGGTCCGGTAGATCAAATGGTTAGATCACCTGTCTGTCACACAGGAGGTTACGGGTTCAAGTCCCGTTCGGACCGCTCATCTGGATGTAGTTCAGATGGAAGAACGCATGGTTTGGGACCATGAGGTCGCAGGTTCGAGCCCTGCCATCCAGACCAGTCGACTGAAAGGGATCCGAGGTCCGGGGATAGCCCGGACGATGTGATCCTCTTCGGGCGAAATCTGGTGCCCGTTTCGTTCAACTGGGAGAACACCCGCATTGTAAGCGGGAAATACAGGTTCAAGTCCTGTAACGGGCTTATTGCTTTTTGGGAAGGAAATTGAGAATCTCATTGATTCATAGGGGCGAATGTTCCAAGACTGGCGAGCCGGACTCCAAATCCGGCTGGGCGGGTTCGATTCCTGCCGCCCCTGCCATTTGGAGCGTTGGCCGAGTTGGTTTAAGGCACCGCATTGCTAATGCGGAAGGGGGCCATCTGCTCCCTCACAGGTTCGAATCCTGTACGCTCCGCCATATCTTGGAAGGCTGGCAGAGAGGTTTAATGCGTCGGTTTCGAAAACCGAAGAGGGGCAACGCTCCTCCGGGGGTTCAAATCCCCCGCCTTCCATAGCATCACAGTCTCTTGTGTTTGGGAGGGTGTCAGAGAGGTCGAATGAGCCGGTCTGGAATGCCGGTGGAGGCGATTCCGTCTCCCGTGGGTTCGAATCCCACTCCTCCCGCTTCATGGGGAGTTGGCTGAGAGGTTGAAAGCGGCGGCTTTGAACACCGCAAAGGGCATGGATGTCCTTCGGGGGTTCGAATCCCTCACTCCCCGCCAAACATTGGCCCGTAGCTCAATGGTAGAGCAGTCGGCTGTTAACCGACGGGTTCCCGGTTCGAGTCCGGGCGGGTCAGCCATAGGGACGTCCCCGCCATACTCCATACGGCCTATTCGGTAAGCGGTCTTAACTACCGGATTTTCAATCGGACAGAGAACTCCCTAATATTAACGCTCCTTAGATGATCTTTCTTTATCCTCACACGGTGCTTTCCTGGCTAATTAAATATAGTTAATATGGTTATATAACCATAGTATTAACCATAGTACCAGCCTTATAAGGGATAGCACTCTTACAGACCAATCCAAACTTTTCTTAATGATGCGGAAAAGTTTGGATTTCTTTTTCCGGTTACTAATGGCCGAACACCTCCTTGTAACGGGGCCGGCCGATGCTTAAATTTTACCAGAAAAAAATGTGATTTTCTTCATCAATTTGGAAAAATTTATTTCGCATTACGAGAAAATAAACCTATAAAAATTACTCATTACGTGGTTTTATACAGGCCTCCATAAATAAAAAAAAAGCGGGGCTTACCAACCGAAAGCCCTTGCTTTGGAAAATTAACACGCCTTTTTTTCACTATACCACCCCGAAGACGTTGAGGTAAGTGGTAATTTATAGCAAAAGGATCAGGCTTAACACTTGCCTCCATATGCGGACGTAGTTTAGCGGCAGAATGTTGGCTTGCCAGGCCAAAGACAAGGGTTCGACTCCCTTCGTCCGCACCATGGATCTTTAGCTCAACTGGTAGAGCCGCCCGCTCATAACGGGCAGGTTGCAGGTTCGAATCCTGCAAGATCCACTTTTATTGTTGGGGTGATGGTGCTTCTTGGATAGAAGACGCCCCGCAATATCGACTGGGCTTGTAGTGCCTTGTGTCTGCCTTGCAAGCCTGGTAATCACCTAAGAAGGCTGAAACTGGTAAAAAAACAAACAAATCGAAACCTAGCGTATCAACGTCATCGTCGTCAGCGTGCTATCCGCCTTAAACTCTACATTAAGCAGTATCACATCGAGAAGAAATAAATACCGGCTGCTCTGGCAGGAAATCGAGGAAGGCATCGCTGAATATGTCCAGAAACGCTTGTGATGGCGGGTTGGCGGGGATTCCCGTCACCATGGACAGGTAGCTGAGATGGATTAGCGGCGGACTGAAAATCCGCAGAGGGTGGTTCGATTCCACCCCTGTCCACTCTTGCTTTATCGATAAAAAGCCTCTTCCGTTTGGAAGGGGCTTTAATTCGTAATAGGGAGGAGGAACGGCATAACTTCTTCTCTATTCCCCATAGAATAAGACGATCTACGGAAAACAGGGAGGCGAAAACACACGGCCGCCTGTTATTGAAGGGGTGGAAATATGTATAAGGATCTACTTTCAGGATTACAGGGAAAAGGGGGATGTGATGTGATTGTGATCGATGGCGTTGTTGGCGTCGGCAAAACGACGCTGGCGAAAATTTTAGTCAAAGAAAGAGGACTTGTGCTCTTCGAAGAACCGGTGGCGACGAATCCGATTCTCGACAAGTTCTATGCCGATCGCAAGCGGTATGCGTTTCCGCTGCAAGTCTTTTTCCTAAACGAGCGGTTTAAACATATTCAGCGAGCGGCAAGGATGAAAAACGCCGTGCTGGATCGCAGCATCTACGGTGATTGCATTTTCGCCAAGATGCTGTATGAAGGCGGCGAGATGACTGGCGAGGAATTTGCTATTTATCAAGAGCTTTTCAAAAACATGATACAGTTCTGCCAACCTCCAAAATTGATGATTTATTTAGAAGTCAGCCCGGAGGAGGCAGTCAAACGCATTACAAAGCGGGGACGGGATTACGAGCTGGACACTGAAATGGATTATTGGGTCCGACTGAACCGGGAATACCGGACCTATTTCGAAGAATACAATGCTTCCCCGGTATTGAAGATCAATGTCGAACACTTGGATTTTGAAAATGATCCGGAGCACTGTGAATATGTACTTGGATTGATCGACGAGAAGCTCGCTGAAATCGGTCATCCGTTTTCGAAGGCGGTGTGAAAAAATGCGTCCATGGAAGAGGACGCAATTTTTTTGTTTACCCGGACCATCTTGTTAAAGGGGTGTGGGGAGAGTCGGAATAAAAGGGCGTTTTTCCATATAGAATGAGGCGTTCATAGATAAAAGGGAGACTTCGGTCTGAATAAAGGAGGATGTTTTTGATGGAAAAAGAAAAGGCGTTACTTTTGGGGATTTTGAATGTCCGCAGATTGGAAAATCGTTTTGGATCCGTCACCTGTTTCGATGCCCCGGAAGCGTATGCCGAAATGGAAAAATTACACGATGAGAATAGATGGCTCGCTGAAGAAATCAGCTCCGAGGTAGAAGGAGTCAGTAAAAATGGCATTTACCGGGTGTATGAAGACATTGCCAAAGATTTGGATGTTATCTACCACATGACACCCGAAGATGTTCAAGCCGGATTGGAGGAAGGGTTCATTCGTTTCGAAATCATGTCCTTGCATGATTTCTTGGAAGAATATGTGTTGCAAGAAAATGAGAATCCTCTATTTTTGGAGCTGTTCTGGTACTCGGACATAAAAACCAGAACAGAGTTTTTGAAAGAAAGATTTTTGTGCGACTTGGACATTTACTACAGCACCTTCCTTGATTATTTGGTTTGGTGTGAAGTGGATGAGGAGGCGTATGCCTCCTGGAAACATGCCAAAGCGGCTTAAAAAAATAAAGGAGGAAAAACGATGAATATTTCCATCATCATGGAAGACGGGTTTGTGAAGAGAGTACTGGCGGACGGACCAGCGAACGTTGTTGTTGTCGATTTTGACTCAAATACGGAGGAAGAAAAAACTCTCCGCACAATTAACGGGCGAAAAGCGTACATCCACGAATGGATCCACGAAGCGGAGCTCACCCCAGAAGAAGTGGAAAGCATCTATACGGCCGCCGGGCGGGAATTGGAGGCGGAACCGTGTCTCGAAGCCCGCTTCTTGGCGGAACAACTGGAGGAATACTTGAGTCTTCAGGGAATCGAACTGAATCCGGAGCAAAAGAAAGAGGTTCTTCAAGGCGTCCAGCATTGGTTGAACGAGACGCTGAAAGACGCTTTTGCGGATTCCTTGAATGACATTATCCGGGAATGACGGAAAACCCCCGATTTTTGGGGGTTCTTTTTGTTATCAAGGGCGAAAAACGACAGTAGCATAAGGAGGATGATGAGAAAAAAGGACATTGTGGAAAGACAATGTTTTTTTCAAAGGAGGAAAAAGAGAATGAAAGGTATTTCGTGTTATTTAAAGCCCATTTCAACGGTGGACTACCGGAGGGAGGAGAAGCAGGCGGGAGAAGGAGACTGTTTGGTGACCTACCTCGAAAACGAGGTCACGTTTGCCGACGGTTCGAAAGCTATCCGCATCGGCATTATCCGTATTTCTGGAAAGTCGGTGCGTGACATGGCGAAGTCGCTGAAAACCGCCGTCCGCACGATGGCGGGGGACAGACCGAATTGGTGGTCTCTCCAAGCGACATCTTTAGCAGAGCTGAAGGCAGCCTATCAGGCAGGGTTCCGTAACCGTAACCTGCCGGAGAGACTCGAAGCCCACATAGAGGCGTTTAAGTTCAAAAAGAGAGAGTCTCTTCATGTCGAATATTTCGCATGATAAAAGGAGGAAAAGTCATGAATAAAATGGTTATCCATGATCGTGCGACAGTCATGGCCAGAGTGGCTAACAAGACCATTCATCTTCTTGATCTTGACCAAGGGATGAGCCTGACCAACGCCCTGAGTCAGCAGTTTTGCAAAACGGTGGCGTCACGGGTCACGGGAGATCCCGCAGCAAACCCGGAAGACTTCAAGTTTGTCTGCTACCACACAGACGGGGAAGTAACGGAATATGACCCACGCCAGGATCGTTTTAGTTTTGTGCCACCGGACGACGCCCGTGTCAATAAAGAATTCCTGCGAGAAATGTTTTACCGTTATGGATCTTAAACTTACGGAGGGGAGAAAAACATGAAACAAGTTATTTTCATAGAAGGAGGAATCATTCAAGAGATAATTAGCGAAATAAAAAACGAAATCGTAGTGATAGACAGAGATGTAGAGGGTCTCGATAAAACGGACATCCGGATCATTGAAGGGGATGAAAGTTATATTTATCGTGGACTCACCGAATCCAAAGTGGATCCGGAACGAGTGAAACGGATCTATGAGGAGGCCGATAAAGAGGTATCAGAGGAAAATAATAAACAGGCTTCCTCTTACATTGCTCAACCACTCGAGTTGTATCTACGTCGCTGTGGCATCGAACTTTCTCTCGAGAAACTGAATACCTTATACAAGGATTTCGATGAATGGCTTGAGTATTGGCTGTACATGGATATGTACGAAGCCGTTGACAACCACCGGCAAAGTTGAAACACGAGCCTTCCGCTATTTGCGGGAGGCTTTTTCTTTCAAAAAAGGAAATTAACATAAAATACTAAGACGTTCCCTTTTGAATCACAAAAATTGAATTAGCAACACAAATAAGGTACGAAATCACATTGATTTTCGCACCTTATTTGTGTTGATTTATATTTATGCCAATTTTAATCCAAAGTATGCACAATACACTTTAACCATATTTAAGAACATATTACAACTTTTGCCTTCCGTTCGGCAGAGGAGATAATAACAAAAACTCCAGCACAAAGAATTGGTTTAACTGATAAAGTCTTTGACATGAAGGGTATTATTTATATGAAATAAAAAGAAGCAAAGACTTGTCCATATTGTGTAATTGTATTCAATTTCAACATTAAGAAAGATTTCTGGAAATATTTGCGTGAAAATAATCCTATTATAACAAAGGAAAAGAAGTCTAAGAGAAAGAGGTTGGTAACGGTGTTAGATAAATTTAAGGATGCACTTACATCCAAGAAATTAGTTTGCACAAATTGCGGTAGAAAAATTGAAGAAGGCGAAAGATTCACAGCAAATATAACTATGCCTTCTGAAAAAGCTATGTTAGTATCAAGATTAGATAACGCAATTGCAAGGACAGCCAACAGTGTAATATGTGAAAGATGTCAATAAGGTAAAAATAAGGAAAGGCATGAGAATTCTTTGTATATTCTCATGCCTTTTTTCTGTGTGATTATATGTGTTTTCTTAAGTTTTGCACTCCAAAAGAGAACGTCTTAATAAAATACGAGACCTCTCTTTTGGTGTTAGATATAACTCCATCACAAAAGCGGGGAGGGTGGTTATGAATCCCCCGGTCGTCCAGTAGGATAAGAAGAAATCAAAAGAGGTATTGGCGTATGCCAATTTATTTTTTTGGGGGTAATGGATGTGGAAAAGCCAATAGTCATGTTCCCAGATTGGGATTTGACCAAGGTATTGAAGGAGGTGGAACTCCTGCAAACCCACGACCATTATGTGGTTGTGGACATTGAAACGACAGGGGCTCATCCCGAGAAAGGAGCAGAGATCATACAGATAGCCGCCATTCAGATTTCCAAAGGAGAAGTGTTGGATTACTTCAGCACTTTTGTGAAGCCTCAGAACGGCATTCCATGGTCAGTGTTTAACCGGACGGGGATCATGGGAGAAGACGTGCGGGACGCTCCGTACTTGGAAGACGCTTTGTGGGAATTCTGGCGTTTCTTAGGCGATACACCTGTTATAGTGGCCCACAACGTCAAATTCAATTGGGATCGCTTCCTGTTCCCAGTAATGCGGGAATGTGGCATCCCGGTGGATCCGGAAACGCCGACCTTTTGCACCTTGAAAACCTATAGGCGTGCTTGTCCGGATCTTAATAAAGCACTTTACAAGAATGATGCCATGGCATGGAAGTTCGGGTACACCTTGGAAGGGGCCAATCGTGCCGACACGGATGTCGTGGCCACAGCCTGGGTCTTTCTCAGGCTGTTCGAGTGGTTTAACGCCGTAGATCTACAAGATCTCAGGCGATTGAAACGTGAAAAGTGGTTGGCGAAAATTCCAGTCGAAATTATTTCCGTCAACCGTTGGGAAAAACAAGTTAACCCTAAGACCTTATTACGACGTTTTTACGTCGATTTCAAGGCAGGGGGCAAGAAAGGTACCGCCTTCTATGACCTCAACCGCCACGAATGGGGGTTGAAGGATTTCAAAGGAGGTATTCACACTGGGAATTTGGAACGGGCGGTTCTAGAACGGCTGGGGCTGTCCGAAGTATCGGAACTGGAAACGTATGCTGGATGACTTGATAGAGCGGGATCTAATCCCGCTCTTTTTTTGCTCGACTCGGTCAAAACTTGGATGTAGGGCGGGAATATCCCATAACGACGGAAGATAGAATGAGGGGATTCTACATACAAGGAGTGTGATCATGCTTGGATGCAAAAATCATGAAACGCATTTCCCTCTGGGGTCGTGTCATCGGGATCGTCACGATGATCACCGGAGGTCTTTCAGCCCTTGTAGGACTGTTCGCCCTCGTCATCGGTGCTATCCCGGGTATTGTGTCCGTCTACATGGGCTATCTCATCTACAAAACCGGGCGTTCCGCCAAGGAATACTTGGAGAATCAATCAAGCAATGCAATCGAGGACTTATTGAAATCCTATTCGACACAACTTCTCACGTCCGGGATTCTCCTGATTATCTCCTTGATTATCCTTCTCCTGGTTGCCCTTCTCGGAGGGATCGGCTTTTTTTCCTTAATGGTCTCGATGAAGTGACCTGGTGAACACATCCGAAAAAGGGCGGGGTTTACCCTTGCCCTTTTCGTTTGAAGATACAGATGCCAACATGCTATTTTCCATCTGGCTGTGACCGAATAGGGCCCGCACTTGACGGCCTTTTTTTTATAAAAAAGGGGCTAGGAGAAACTCGTTTCCGTTATGAAACATTTTCTCGGCAACTAGAATAAGGAGACGTTAGAGAAAACAGGTATGTGCATTCATATTCATTTATTTAAAAGGAGCTGTTGATTATGCAAGAAAGCAGGATTGTATTCTATCCGAAAGGCCATGAGGAGGTGCTGGCTGAAGCCTTGATCGGGAAAACGGGAAGGCCCGTCAAGGTGTCCTATCTCCAAAGCGGTATACCATACTACCGCAGTTTCCTTTTCTCGACGGCAATTCGAAAATTTGATTCTGGTGAATGGGTAATCCTCAGTGTTCTTCCGTTGCAAATAGATGCAGCGTGATTGGCCCAGTCATAGAAAAGGGAGATGGAGGAATGGAGAAGGGCATGTCGGAGTTGGAAAGGGCAGCCGATTTTATTGTTGAGAAATGCGGGAAGGAGGGAATTGTCGTACACAGGTACGACGCCAAAACTTCCCGCAGCATTTATCTTAAGTTCGATTTTGGGTTGGCAGCGAGCCTGCGGATATCGGACCATAGGGGGATTGAGAAATACCATTACAAATTCAATCTCATCCTGGGTCAGGACCGCATTGTCACTGTCCGGTATCAAAACCGAACCTACTGCCGCTATTACCCTTTCCGTGAAATATGGGCATGTCTCCATGATATCTTCATGGCACGGAAAGAGGCGGTGGAGAAGCTCGGCGGTATGGAAAATTATCTCGCCGAGATGGAGAAAATCCGACAGAAGATCGAACGGCTTCCGGAAGAGAAGTTGTATCCTTTCTGGAAGCATGGGAGGCGTGTCATCTAATTTATTTCCAAGGAGTAATTTACATGACGAAAAAAAGGACGATTGGGGCAATGACCCAATCTCGGGGGACGTGGTTAATCAACCCCGTCACCAGGGTGAAACAATCTAAACGCAAACACCCTGGACGACATCAGATTAAAGCTCTCTTAAAGAAGAGGGGTTGGGAAGAGTGATAAAACCATTGACTATGGGCAATGGTTGAAGTAAAATTTTGGTAGGTTATTTTGATAGGTTATTCTATATTAATTCGTATATTTGAAGGGAGTATATTAATATGGAAAAAAAGCCTCCGGTTTTCTACCCGAGGGGTAGCGTCCTTCGGGTTGACTTCGGTAAAGTGGTTGGCCGTGAAGCGAATGGGGTTCGGTTTGCGGTGGTTGTGTCCATGAACCAATTGAACCTCCACAGCCCGAACATTGTCGTAGCCCCCTTCACGAAGGCGGCCAATCGAATCCAAAACGGGCAGCTCAGATTGCTCGGAACCCAACATCTCCTGAAGCAGGAAGACTATCCTTTTTTATTTATGGATTCGATCGTACTTACCGAATCCATTCGCTCCGTATCTAAAGAGCGGGTAAAGGGGTATGTGGGTTACTTGGATTCCCGAGATATGGAAGCTATATCTCGTTGTATGTTACTATTATTTGATTTGGAGAATAGGTGTTAGTATCTATATGAAAGGCACCCTTACCTGCTGAACACACAAAAGAGGATGATCCGATCTCGGACCATCCTCTTTTTTTCAATACTTAGCCAGAAGACTCCCACTTCTATAAGTGGGGGTCGTTCAAGAGTTAGTCAATGGAAATACGTTTTTTGTTCGGCTTGTCCGGATCCGCCTTCGGGATTTCTATGGTCAAGATCCCGTTTTCTAGTTTGGCCTTGATCCCATCTTCCCGAATATCATCCACACAGAAACGGCGGATGTATTCACCATAGTGTCGTTCTTGGTGGATGAATCGGTTCTGCTCGTCTTTTTCCCCCTTCTGTTCTTCCCGCTTTGCCCGGATGGTGAAGCAGTTGTCCTCCAGCTCCACGGTGATATCCTCTTTTGTGAAGCCGGGAAGTTCGGCTTCTACCAGGTAGGCGGTTTCGGTTTCCCGGATATCTGTACGGAAGGAATGAGTGTTATTCGGGAAAGAAATGTCCCTGTCATTGAACAGATGATTGATGCGTTTCATAATGGCTTCAAAAGGGTCTTCCTTCAGTTTACACATCGGGCACAGATCATACATCTTTCATTCCTCCTTTTTAGTTGCAACATTGTTGACTTTCCGTTTCTCATTCTATAAACCTCTTCCGAAACTATTCCAATTTATTCAGTCGAAGGCGGTTGTACGCCTATTATTGCTATTGACTATTGGAAAAGGTATATAATCAAGGCGAACGAATAGGATAAAAGGCAAGGAATAGAACAGGAAGCCGAATGGGGCTATATGGAAAAGGAGGACTTGTTATGACCAAACGAATCGGTGAATTCCGGGGGAGATATTATTTTCTCTCGAACTTTGCTGAATACCCGGTCACCTATCGGGGGATCACGTTCCGCAACAACGAAGCCGCCTTCCAGGCGATGAAACTGATGGATCCGGAGAAATGGAAATCCTTCACCCATCTTCCGCCGAACGAGGCGAAGGCGAAGGGGAGAAGGGTACCGCTCCGGCCGGATTGGGAAGAAGTCAAGGACGAAATCATGTATGAAATCGTCCTCGCCAAATTCACCCAGCATCCGGACCTGAAACGGAAGCTCCTGGAGACCGGCGATGCGGAATTGGTAGAAGGGAACACCTGGGGTGACACGTATTGGGGAGTCTGCCGGGGCAGAGGGAAAAACAAACTTGGAAAAATCCTCATGCGGGTTCGGCAAGAACTGCGGGAACAAAGGGGTGAATCCCGTTGATCCCACCTGTACAAGGAACCCTAATTCCCGGTAAATTCCCCAAACGCTATCCGGAACAGAACCGGAAGAGGTGTAAAAACGCTCGTCATAAAGGTGAGGGTGTCTTCCGGATGGCGGAACAAGAACGAGGGAGAAAACAAGGACGGACAAACCGTTTCCTTTTCACTCCCGACAATTTTACGTTCGCCATCCAAATGGTCCCGAAACGACCGGATGTTCAAAAAGCGAGGAAAGCCTATTGGGGATGCTCCCTCGAATCTAAATCCCGTTTTGAGAGTCAGATTTGACCGTATAAAGGCATGACAGACTGGATCAGTTGATCAATCGGCCGCTACGGGATGCCGGATTTATTTCGAGGAGGTATGGAGTAATGGAGGAAAAAAAGTTTGATGTCCGTCTGACGCTAGAAGAGTTGAAGCTGTTGGACGGAAAAGTTAGCAAAGAGGTTCAGAAGGTTATTGACCGGGCAAAAAAGGAGGCAGAGTTCGGTTTCGAATTGCCATTTATGAACGAGGTGATGGCCGAAGCTCTGGAAATCGGGAGATTGACCTGGAGGCGGGTACAACTCGCCGAATGTCCATTCTGTGATAAACAACGAAGGTATCACCCTTACACTCGTACTACCCACAATCACCAGAAAGGCGAACCAAATCTTAACCGCCCCATTTATTATGAGGGGGTTGATTTCAACGATCGTCACATCTGGTTCAAAGATCGGGGGGACGTCTGTCTCGATTGCCTGAAAACGCACCGGATCATCGAAAGGATGGTTGATTATATCTGGGATCACGATCTCAAAATCGAGATCCAGAAAAATTCCTACCGTCCGACCAAATACGAATTGGAATTCAAAAGCACGGATGAGAAAGAGTTCAGATTGAATCCAGAGCTTTTTCCGGAAATCCAAGCCATCCGTATGGAAGTGAAATCGTTTAACGAGTATACGGATGGCGGGATGAAATTGGTGAGGCTCTGTGATCTCCCCTACACTTTCGTTCTCCGTCGGTCGCAACTCAGAAGCTACGACGTAGAATTGGTCTCGATAGCGGCCGACAAGAAAGAATACGCCTTTGGGCCGGCGGTTAACCCTTCGACCGGTCTTGTCGAAGACGAAACACAGACAGTCCATTTCACCCGAATCTTGGATGAGGCCGGGTATAAGCGAGTGAAATGGCACGAACTCACATGAAAACCGTGTGAACATGCCACACGGTTTTTCTATTAGAGGAGAAAAGGGTGATCACCAAAAAGGCAATAATTCACCAGCTTTAAATCTATGATATATCGAAGAAGATAAACATGGCACTCTGAACTGGGGTGAGTAGGACAGGAACGAGAGACAGATAGAAAAAGAAGGTTTGAAGAAGGAAGATCGCACACCGATATGGATGGATTAGAAAAAAATAGAGTAGGAAATAAGTATTGAAGGAGGAAAGATCATGGAAAAGACTTATACCATCGAACTAACTTTTGAGGAACTAAAGTTGTTGGACGGAAAAGTGGGTGAAAAGGCTCAGAAAGTCATCGAACGGGCGAAAATAGAAGCCGGTTTCGGGTTCGAGCTGCCGGTTATGAATGAAATCCTTGCCAAATCGATGGAAACAGGAAAATTGACTTGGCGTTTGAAAAAGATCCGCTCTTGTCCGTATTGTGATAAGAAGCGGACGTACCATACCTATACTCGAAACACCCGCTATCACAGCAAGGGTGAATTAAATTATGACAAGCCGTATTACTACGGCGGTATCGCTTTTAACGAAGGTCACATCACGATTGCTGGTGTTGGGGATATGTGTATGGAATGTTGCAAAAAACACCAAGTCATTGAACGGCTGGTGGATTATATTTGGGATCATGACCTAAAGATCGAGATCCAAGAGAATGACCACCGACCGACGAAATATATGAAAGAACCTGTGTACACTTGTCACGAATGCGGAAGGAAGACGACAGAATCAAAAATGGTCTGGAAACCGGCTGCTATCGAAGGCTGGTATCCGGCTGCCTGTCCGCACTGTGGTTCGAAAGAAATAGAAAAAATGACCGAAGAAACGGTATTTATGTTGAATCCGGAATTGCTCTCTGAAGTCGAGTTGATCCGGAAAGAGGTCGATGACTTGAATGAGTTTGCCGAAAACTCGTTGGAAATTTACAAAAACAGATACATGCCATATGTTTTCACAGTGTTTGTTTGCACGCCATTAGGAGAGAGATCGATTATCCGCTTTCACACCGAAAAGAAGCAGTACACCAATGGTACGTGGTCGGAAGAAAGTGTGTTCGAACATTTAGCCAAGATCCTAGAAAAAGCTGGTTATGAGAGGGGAGAATTATTCTAACGCCGGACGATTGGTTCGTCCGGTTTTTTTATTAAAGAATAAAAATAGGGAGCGGTTTTTTACCCGCTCCCTATTTCAATAATTCATCAAAATCCACTTCAGAAGGAGGAAGATCCCCATACATTTCCTGCAGAACCTCTTCTAAGGTAGCGGTCAGGTGGAGATTTTCATAAAGTTCTCCATCCTTCTCGATGAGAGGGATATTTCGGATGGTCACCGTCTTCCCGCTTACGATAAGCTCGGTTTCTCCCCTTGGCTGGCGGTCAGCTTCGGGATCCCGGTATGCCCGGATCGCCTTTGAAAGAAGCCGATCTTCATTTCGGCTCTCCCAAAGAGCTGCCTTGATTTTCAATATACGCTTGCTGGCTTTATCCATCTTTATGCCTCCTACTGTTGAAATAAAACCATCACTTAAAAAATTTTCTTTTCTCAAAATGTTCATCCCATTGCCACCTGCGACTCCGGGGGTCGTAGGCGGTCTTGATATAGACCGTATTCGCCCCTTCGTCAATAGAAACGGCGACGTGCAAGGGGCGGTATTCGCCTTTACCAATTTTAACATATCCGAGTATTAAGGCATTTACAGCCCTTCCGCACCGCCCTTGGTACTCGATGGCGAACCCTGATTCTAATACTTCTAGGATGTTTCGGCGAGCGATGCACCGCTCGGTTTCCCGTAGACTGCCGTGGTTAGTGACGAGAATCTGTACCTCATCTCCACGGCTTAATTTTTTTTGGATTTTTTCCACCGCCGTTTCAGCCAGCGGCAAAAACCTTTCCTGAAATGCCCGGTGTTTTTCCATTCGGGAAACATCTAACTCCAACAACTCCCGTTCGAGAACAGCCATAGGAATGGCCTCCTTTCAAATAAACTCAAATGGCCAACGCCCACTCACCCCGCCTAATCGGGGTAAAATTTGGGTTGATTTGCAAGGTCTGGCGGATTTTTGCCTGCCAATGCTGGTTCTTACGAGCCTTTTTTGTGTTTTTCAAGGCCTCGTAAATTTCCTGCAATTTGGCTCGGCCGCCAAGTTCCTCTAGGGCAGCTTGGACCAAATCCCGCCACGTTGCAATCGAGCGAGAACGGATATCCGACTCGATTGTCTGGGTTACTCGCACAGGGAGGGCCCAAATTTGGTTCTTCCGAAATACAAGTAAATGTTCATGTGTGGTTGGAATGAACCGACCTGAATATTTCCTACGCTCTGACACAGTATTGTGCTGGGATTTGATGATGTGATACTCCAGGTCCCCAAACCATGCCATGTCTTTCTGGATAGAGATCATTCGACCTTTCTTTTTGTAATCTCCAACCAAAATGGCATGGCGGCCGCCGTTGACCAGAGCGTTATAAATTCGTTCATTGACGAGATTCAATTTGTGGATGAACTCTTCATAATCCTTGCATCGGCTTAAATCATTCGGATCCCCTTCTCCCCACATTTCCCCCGAATAGATGATCATATCGTAATAAGGGGGATGGGAGAAACAGAAGTCCATCCCTGTTGGGATTTCGTCCGCCAACGCATTCCATCCGCCGAACTCCGGGCGGAGATCGAGATGAACCGAATCTGTAATTCCCAAGGACTTTGCGACATCCCGGCCTGTCCCACTCCCAGCGAAGATTTCCACGAACTTCTTCGGCCGAAAAAACAGGAGCAATTCCCGGATGACGTAACCGGAACAATTTCCCCTGTACCTGGAATCTCCCCATGGTCCCCGATCTGGAAATGACCAGATTGAACCAGAAAAGGCTTGGATAGGAGCCAAATCCTTTTCCTTCGTTGCCATAGAACATCCTCCTTTGAAATAATAGCCCTCATTGGCTATCCCTTTTATTTGACTTCCACATATTCTATTTTTCAGAGATTGTTTGATAACCCAGTTTTGAGTGAACAGAAAAAGGGCCGGACATTCGTCCAGCCCTTATTCAGCCACTTCGGGTTTACCAGTATCCGGGTCTATCCGCTTACCACTGTCATCCAGATAGACCACCTCGGGGACGATGGGGTGGATGTAGTCTCCGATTCCCACAGACACCTTTTCGCTGAGAAAGCGGTCAAGCTCCTCCAGATCATCGAACCGCTTTTTGTCGTTCACGATCCAGTTGTCCATGGGCTCCACCCCCATGACGAACGCCAAAGGATCCCCAACGTGTTTGACAAGATACTGGTATACTGAATTCCGGGTTCCCAATGTGGCCACGATCATGGCTTTGTAATATCCCCTACCTTCAGTGAGGTCGGGTTTGTATCGAACTCGATAATAGGAAAAATCCAAACGTTTTTTTAGTTTCTTTTCATAGGCTTCCGCCTCGTTTTTGCTTATGAACTCCTTATCTCCGACCATATAGACGGTGACGGTTTTGGTGACTTCTTTCATTAAAGTTCTCCCCCTAAAAAAAATTGGTAGTACTCCAATTCCTGTTGTCCGTATAATGCTTCTTATTCTATAAATCAGGGATCGATTTGAAAACTCGATGTTTTTTTCTAATCCTATATGTGAAGAACGTACACTAGCTTTCAGCCAGTGTACGTTCTTCATTAATGGCTCCTTCGCTCGGGCAAATCAACCATTTTAATCACATGCTTCCGTCACTTACCTAATTTCTTCCATCCGCTTCATGTACAGTTCGTTACAGTATTGGAAGAAATGTTCCAAGGTGAGTTCCGGGATCAGACACCGTTTGACCCGTTCGGCGAGTTCCGCCTTGTCCACTTCAACGTTTTGTTCTTCACGATTACGAATCATGACATCCAAGGCGAAGCGAACACGTTGCTCGAAGGTCGGAACGGAAGAGAGGATGGTCTCCTGATCCAAATCGTTGAAATTTGGCACTCCTTCGACTACTTGAATGGTAATCCCGACGTCGCCGGGGATGCTTTCATTTTCAAAGAACTTAGACCAATCCTCACGACGTTTCTCCCATTCTTCAAGCGTCGTCTCTTCTGGAGGATCGGTGTTGTTCCAATAACCGTAGAACTCCACCTCCGGCTGGGAGTTCCAAAACTTCCGGAATTCGTTCCGCTCGCAGTAGATGAGCGTCAGGATGCCGGATTCAAAGGGGATGGCCACCAAAGAGAAGTCGAAGTCGAAGAAATTCCTTTCCCCACTCTTTCGGCATCTCCAATAGGCATCGGTTAATTCATCGTAACAATCCCAGATGGGTACGGCGTATTTGTACCGCTGTTTAGCTTTATCCTGGGACAGAGTGCGTCCCGATTCCAGGTACATCCTTTTGATAAAATCCTCTTCCCCGAGGACGGTAAGATTGTCCACATAGCGGGCCGCCATTCGGCCGAGGAGCCAGGCGTATTTCCGGTTTCGTATTTCAGTAAGTCCTTTTCTCAAACGCAAGACAAAATCGTTGAACTCCTTCATTGTCATCCCGGGCAATCTGTAGCCGTTGTAGAACTTGATACTCATCGATTTCTTCCTCCTTGTTTATCTTTTCCTGGAACAAATTGGAGATAGGGGAGACTCTCAATCCTGTGTGAAAATTGACTGGTTTAACCTCGCGAAGCACGCAAGTCCTTGCCTAGCGGGGTGAGTTCATGGTACTCGATGAACCCGAACCCTGCTGGTTCCTGAAAAATCGGAGCGGGTTCGATAATGTGATGTTTTACCAGTGTTTCAATCACGCTGGGGCCTTCGTTCCAGCTTTTGAACCCGCATATGTCGGGGTCATTTAAAGTTGTGTAGCCGTTAACCGTTGCCTTGCAGATGGGTTCCCCTTGGTAAGGGGTTCCTTTCGCTCCGACAAATAGGATGGCGGTGTTGCCGTTTTCGTATTGGGTGAACACCAACTCTACCTTGTACTTCTCAAAAGTGATTCTTATCATTTTCGACCTCCTCGGAAAATGGCTTATTGCCATACCTTTTTTTGAATTTCCCCATATGCTATGCCGGCGGGGAGCAGTTATTATCCAGGACCGCCCAGGATTGTGATAATTAAAGCAGATAGTTTTGAATAGGGTAAGGAGAATGGAAAAAACGAGGGATTGCTAGGGAGAGCAATAGTTAGAAAGGAGAATGTAAAAGAAATGGAAAAGGTTTTATTGGAAAAACAGATGGATGACATAGTGAGAAAAACGGTATTGTACATGATAACACACCAAATCGGAACAGGGTTCGTTACAAAAGAGGATAAAATGACAAACTCCATCACCGTTGATCAGGTGCCGGGTTTCATCGCCGATCTTCAATCGGAAGGAATCTTGCCGGAAGAGGTGGCCAATTGCTATGTGCAATACACCGTGGACGGCGGTGATAGTACCTTTGAGGAAATGGGAACAAAATTCATTGTTTTTAATGAAAAGTCCCATCCCAAAGCGGTCATCCCATTTTATGAAGTCATCCGTGTCAGGAACTTTGGTTGGTATGAAGGTTTGTTGGAGGCGGGATTCCGCAAGATTGTGGCGGCAATGCTGGTTTGATGCCTAATGTTTGAGACGGATCGGTTTCCGGTCCGTCTTTAGTCATGGAAAAGAAAAAACCAGGATGTTGATTCGGAACTGGAAAACGCTGGGACTCTTGGTAGAATAGAAGAAAATACTATAAGGGGGATTTCAATGAAAATGGAAGGTTGGAAAAGAGTAGGGGAAATTCCCGCCACACAAAATTCAAAAGACTTCTTGCTCACTCTGGTCTTGTTAGTTCTATATTTCATCTACGCCGCCTGGCTGCGGTTTGTTATCGGAATGGATATCACAGACATTTTAAGGAGCAGGTTTATCCCAGATATGATCTTTTTTGCGGTTGGGCATATGATTCTGACAGTCATTCACGAATACTCTCATTGGGGGGCAGCCCGGATATTTGGACATTCGGCGAAGGTTTCCATTCGTATTTTTCGAGGGTTTCCCCGTTGCAATATTCGGGGCCCGATGGCCTTCTGGCCTTTCGTCTGGACAGCGGCGATGCCCGCCATTGTCCTTATCATTTTGTTGTTAATCATCTTATTCTTGGCTTTACATTGGATTTTCCCAAGTTGGATGGTTGTGTTTATGCTTGGAACGTTAAAAATGTACGGTTGCAGTGGTGATATACAGTTCATCCTGGAAGCCTTCCGATATGGCAAGGATTGTTTGTTTGAACAATTTGGTGAGGAAGCTGGACATTTTTTAGTTTACCGGAGGCAAGCATGATCAGGACTGCTAACCGAATTTTTGGCGATTTTTATGAGAGACGGGCGGGATAGAATGAGCCGCTCGTTTTTTTTTGTTCCCACTGTGTAGGGCAGAGGCCGGTCATAGAATCGCGGCAACGGTAATGCTCACACATTGCTCCTCCGAAGCGAATATGAGAATGCTATAGGGCATTATAAAATTGACTATAGGAAATGGTGTGTTAAAATGTGGCCAGGAGGGATGGATATGGGAACCGTTGTTTACGAAGAGAACTATCGTGGGTTCCAGATCACCGTGACAGCGGAATATTGCCAAGATTATCTAAAGGCATCAAAGAAGCTATATTCTCTGAAAGACTTAGAGGAACACTTTCGGGACAGAGGGGTAGTCGTTTTGTTGGTCACATTTGTGGATCCGAAAATGAAGGGCTGTCCATTCTATCGGGAACTGATTGTTCGAAAAAGAAACCATCCTTTATTCTTTTGGAAACGAAATAAGCAAAAGCCCTTATTGGAAGAAACCATTGAAGCCTTGGAGCTGCTTCTTGTTAGCGTGCGAAAGGAAATCGACGAAAAGATCGAAGAAAAACAGATCAATGAGAGAATGTTGGAAAGTCTGGCCAAATTGATCCGTTCCAGAGAAGAAAGGCTGCATTAAATCTAGAGGAAAGGGGCGTATAAATTATGGATGCACTTTCTGATAAACGGGAGCTGTCTGTATTTTTGTTTGACCGGGGTCTATTCTATGTGCCGTCGGGAACACCGAACGGAGTGTTCCATCCGCCCTGCCTGCTTTACCATTCTGGTTTCGCCCTGAGTCGACCTGAGAAAGAGAAGGTTTTTGGGAACGTATATTTTATTTATCATTTCGAAGAGAGTGGTCAGATCCAAGTGTTTTGGATAATGATTCCCTTCGAAGAGACCGTTTTTAGCGAGGAAGAAGAGATATGGATCAAGAATTGGATGGAGAAATCCGAACGATTGAAGATAATGAGGGATCGCCACATCGATTTTTTTCGCCGTCTGAGACCCTGGCTTGACGGGGCGATAAAGCCGGTTTGGAAAGATTGGACGATCGACGGTCAATATTGCTCCACGGAGCTATCTATCGGCGGGAACCCGTTCCGGCTCGATATTCAGCTTGATGAAAATGGGAAAGTGAAGGATATCTTTCTTTCGGACATCGATTTGGATGCCGATTACTTCAACGCTTTCCGCATCTTTTCCATCATAGCACTTCATTTTAACGATTTGCTTGTCGAATGGATGGAAGAAATTCGGCAAGTATTGGAAAAACGCAGAATAGAAAGGTTTCAAATGGAGATGTCATATCCGGGGTTCAACTTTATTTGATCGCCCGGCTTTTACTTCAAAAAAGAATCTCCTCACTTATATAAATGCAATTGACAATAGGAAAAGGTAATGATACGATTAAACCGTGCAGCGGCGGAAGAAAGGGGGCTTCAATTCTTCGATTGTTGCTTTCCTTATTTATTGTTGCCTTGATCATCCCCTACATCCTCATTCCCACATGAAACGGATTCGCAGGGTTTTCCGACAGCAAGGGAAACGCATCAACGAGCCCCTTACCGACGAAAGAAGGGAAGAGGATGGAGATACCTGAACAAGGCTTTCCTATTCGGTGTTCGTAAAGAGTGGAGAAAGGTGAAGGAAAGCTCAGAGTCCCACTGACAGAGGTAACTCATGTGAAAGGAAGAAACCACAAGAAAAGAAAAGGGAAAATCAAGGTGTAAAGTTCTTAATATTGCCATTAATAGCAACTATTGAGGAGAGAGGTAGGGAGTAAGGAACATGGAAAGAGGCAAGAAAGAGTTGCTCTTTTCCGTTTCAAAGAAGGATTTTCGAATCGATACGTTCCGAGCCGGCGGAAAGGGCGGGCAAAAACAGAACAAAACGTCTTCAGGCGTGCGGGTCACACACATCGAATCGGGGGCCGTCGGAGAATCCCGAGAAGAGCGAAGTCAACACCAAAATCGTAAAATCGCTTTTCTAAGATGTGTGGAATCGGACACCTTCAAAAAGTGGCACAAAAGAAAATGTGCCGAACTGTTGGGGCAGAAGGCTCGTATCGAAGAAGCGGTCGAACGGGCAATGGCCCCTAAGAACCTGAAGGTGGAGGTTAAGGACGAACAAGGCCGATGGGTCGAAGCCCCGGACGAATTGAAGCCCATGTAAAACAGAAATTTTATTTCGATTATCCTTATCGCAGTTAATTTTGCATGGAGGTGAATGGTTGTGGCAAAAAAAGCCCAACCGATTGAAATAAGAATTAGAGACTATGGACAGGATTGTGAAAGAGCAAACATCAAGGAGATCTTAATGAAAATTGGGCTTGGGATTGTCTTATGCCTCTTATTCCTCGCCGTTTGTGTCTTGTTCGGACTTCTCGCCCAATATACTAAGGATTCCACGCTGACACCATTTTGGGCAGGATTTTTCGTAGCTGCTCTTCTCTTGATCTCAATCATAAACATGATCATTCCCTAGGTTTTATGCTTTGTATGTTGGTCAGTTTGTTGTTCTTTTCTCATAGAGAGACGATCAAGGTGATGAAATCTTTATTCTTGTCTTTACCTTGATCTGTCTCTCTACTTTTCTCCGAGAGAACGTCACGCTTTTCCTAGACAAAAGTGTCGTTTGAAAACAGCTCTATGACAAAGGAGAAATAGTTAGATATGAAATACAAGAAAGTTTTAGAGGAACACTCGGTTTTATCTAGTCTATTGTCCTCGATTCTTTTATTCCTAACCATCTGTACAATGGTTGGGTTGATCTGCCAATACCATAAGGAAATCATTGATCTTTTGAATGGGTTATGCGTATTGGCGGGGAACATGTGGAATGGCATGTCTCTATTCTGGCGAGGATTCATCATTACTGGACTTTCCTTGTTAACATTCCTATACGTTACTGTTGGTCTGTTTTTGTGGAGGACACGTTTCGAGAATTCCTCATTCTATGGGAATCTCTTCTTATTCATGGTCCCTATCTTTATCATCGTCATCGACACCATTTTCCTATTGGGAATTAAAGGTCTTGATCTCCTTCTTCCTTCTCCGTGAAAGACCGTTCCTTTTTTTGACAGAAAAATGTTAGCTAAAAACTCAATTCTAAAGGAGGTTGTTTTGTTATGAAATTTCTAAAGGCTCTTAAAGATTTTCAGATTACAGCCACCGGTGGTTATGCGATATATCTTCTTTTGTGCACGGCTTTTGTAACCATAGCTGGTTTACTTGAGATGGTCGGGTTTCTGATTCACTTCTACTATTTGAAGGAATCTGGATTTAAAACATGGAACGACTTGCCACTGTTCTGGCGGGGATTCTTTCACACTGCATTCAACCTGATCTTCATCATAATGTTGGTCCTTTTCATGTGCATCATTTTATACTTCTTTTCACTTGCTCATCAACAGACTCAAGAGAAAGGAAAATGTGATGGAAAACCAAGACAGGAAAAGGAAGAAGAGCAGGAAAACCAATTAAAATCAATATAGATTGATTGAATATGGAGGCCCCTATGCCAATTTGTTTTTATTCCAGCATGGA
>Ga0207867_1000012_pt1 | contig 229386 bp, 225 predicted proteins | sample HigsolmetaAR206D_FD_184838 | JGI IMG/M metagenome (GOLD analysis project Ga0207867, IMG submission 184838) | Ionic liquid and high solid enriched microbial communities from the Joint BioEnergy Institute, USA - AR20-6-D (SPAdes) (version 2) ...
CGAGTTCGCCGCCGAGGAGCGCGGTTACACCGCCACCAAGCACCAGCGCGAGGTGGGTGCCGGCTACTTCGACCGGATCGCCACCACCGTCGACCCGAACAGCTCGACCACCGCGCTGAAGGGCTCGACCGAAGAGGCCCAGTTCCACTGACGATCAAGCGGCCGTAGGCCGCGGTGAGGAAGTGGAACCGAAGACAGGAGCCACTGACGATCAAGCGGCCGTAGGCCGCGGTGAGGAAGTGGAACCGAAGACAGGAGCCACTGACGATCAAGCGGCCGTAGGCCGCGGTGAGACAGGAGCCACTGACGATCAGCCACTGATCGTGATCCGGCACTGAACTGCAGCCCGTAACAGGGACATCAGGCCCCGTCCTTATTCTTGGGCGGGGCCTGATGTCGTGGAGAGGACTTACGAAGTGAGCATTGAACGAGTCGGCGTGGTAGGCGCCGGGCAGATGGGCAGCGGCATCGCCGAGGTGGCCGCGAAGGCGGGGGCCGACGTCCTCGTCTACGAGCCGGCCGAACAGTTCCTCGAGGCGGGCCGCAAGCGCATCACCGAATCGCTCGAACGCGCGGCCGCCAAGGGCAAGTTGTCGGAGGCCGACCGGGACGCGGCCCTGGCGCGGCTGACCTACACGACCAATCTCGCGGACTTCGCCGACCGCCAGCTGGTCATCGAAGCCGTCGTCGAGGACGAGAAGGTCAAGACCGAGATCTTCGCCGAGCTCGACCGCATCGTCACCGACCCGGACGCGGTGCTGGCGTCGAACACCTCGTCCATCCCGATCATGAAAATCGCTGCGGCGACGAAGAATCCGAGCCGGGTGCTGGGTCTGCACTTCTTCAACCCGGTGCCGGTGCTGCCGCTGGTCGAGCTGGTCAACACGCTGGTGACCTCGGAGGCTGCGCTGGCGCGCACCGAGCGGTTCGCCGGCGAGAAGCTGGGCAAGAAGGTGGTGCGCTGCGCCGACCGGTCCGGCTTCATCGTCAACGCGCTGCTGGTGCCCTACCTGCTGTCGGCGATCCGGATGGTCGAGGCGGGCGTGGCCAGCGTCGAGGACATCGACACCGCGGTGGTGGCGGGGTTGTCGCACCCGATGGGCCCGCTGCGGCTGAGCGACCTCATCGGCCTGGACACCATGAAGCTGATCGCCGACTCGATGTACGACGAGTACAAAGACCCGAGCTACGCGGCCCCGCCGCTGCTGCTGCGCATGGTCGAGGCCGGCCAGCTCGGCAAGAAGTCGGGTAAGGGCTTCTACACCTACTGAGCTACCTACTGAGCTCTGCCGGTCCGGGCGCTACTGGTCCGAGCCGACCAGTTCCCGGCCCTTGTGGTCGACGCAGTCGACGCGCAGATCGGCGACCGTCATCAGCGACCCGTCGACCAGGCAGCGGTACCGGCCGTCGTCGTCGCGGGGGCCGAGGAACGCGCAGGTGCTGCAGGCCCGCAGTGCCGGCAGCAGGTCCAGTTCCTGCAGCCGGGCCAGCACCTCCAGCAGCGCCTGCAGCAACCCCTCGGCCGCGGCGGCGTCCAGCTTGGAGGTGGCGATCTCCGCCGGGGCGGTCCAGCGCGCCAGATCCGCCGCCACCGCGCGCCCTTCGCGGGTCAGTTCCAGGTCCTGGCGGCGCCGGTCGCGCGGATCGGTGCGGCGCTGCACCAGGCCCTTGCGGATCAGTGCGGCGATCGCGTCGCTGACCGTGGGATCGGCGACATTGAGTTCGCGCGCCAGCGCACTGCTGCGCGCCGGCGGTGGGGGACCCACATGCAGCCAGCCCAGCACCCGCAGCTGGGTGACCGACAGGCCGTGGCGCGCTGCCGCCCGGCGAGCCAGGACCTGCAGCGCGCCACCGGCCAGATCGAGCGCCCCGACGATCTTGGCGTCGAGGCTGGCGTGACGGGAGCCCTCGTTCCTCAGAGCGTGACCTCGTGCAGTTTGCCGGTGGCCACGTCGAAGATGAACCCGCGCGCCGAGGTGTGCAGGGTGACGAACGGGCTGGCCTCGATGCGCCGCAGCGACTGCCGCACGTCCTCCTCCAGATCGGTGAACGACTCGGCGGCCCACTCCGGCTTGATGCCGGTCTCCTCCTGGATCTGGCGCTTGAACTCGTCGTCGGTGAAGGTGAGCATGCCGCAGTCGGTGTGGTGGATCAGAATGATCTCCCGGGTGCCGAGCAGCCGCTGACTGATCGCCAGCGACCGGATCTCGTCGTCGGTGATCACCCCGCCGGCATTGCGGATGACGTGCGCCTCACCGTCTTTGAGTCCGAGGATGCGGTACACGTCCAGGCGGGCGTCCATGCACGCCACGACAGCGACGTGTTTGCTGGGCGGCAGCGGCAGCGGGCCCTTGAACGTCTTGGCGTATTCCTCGTTGTTCTTCAGGTATTCGTCGGTGACTGACACGTCCACCCCTTCGTGAATCGGTATCGGTTTGCCGGAGCAGTCCGGACGGATGGTAACGCCGTCCGGCGCCGCGCCGAAGGGCGGAAATCAGGCTGAGCGAAATTCTTAGGAGTCCTTGGAACCGGCTCCATCATGGCCTCATCTCGCATTTCGATGCACCCAACCCAACCCAAGCCAATCGACAGACAGGACGCGCGAATGCCCCAGCTTTCCCGCAGTGACTGGTACGACCTGGCTCGGGACACCAACTGGAACTTCCGCTACGTCAGCGAGGAGGAGGTGTTTCCCGAGGAGTTGTCGGGCACCGGCCGGGTCCCGGCCGAGGCCTGGCTCAAATGGGACGAGCCGTACAAGATCACCTACCGCGAGTACGTCCACAACCAGGTCACCAAGGACACCACCACCTACTCGCTGAAGAACGCCGTCGGCCGCTCCAAGCTGTTCGACCAGCTCGATCCGGGCTGGAAGTCGGTGATCGTGGCCCACTACGGCGCGATCGCCATGCCGGAGTACCTGGCGTCGATCGGTGAGGCCCGGATGGGCCGGTTCGGCCGGTCGGCCGCGTGGCGCAACACCGCCACCTTCGGCGTGCTCGACGAGGTGCGCCACGGCCAGATCCAGACCTTCTTCCCGTACGGCCTGCTCGACAAGGAGCCGCGCGGCGACTGGGCGCTGAAGGCCTTCCACACCAACAACTGGATCATCCTGGCGGTGCGTTACCTGTTCGACGACATGTTCGTCGCCAACGACGCGCTGTCGATCGCGCTGCAGCTGACCTTCACCCTGGAGACCGGGTTCACCAACCTGCAGTTCCTCGGCATGGCCGCCGACGCCATCGACGTCGGCGACCTCGAGTTCGGTTCGCTGATCAGCTCCATCCAGACCGACGAGGCCCGCCACGCCCAGCAGGGCGAGCCCACCATCAAGGTGCTCATCGACAACGGCCAGAAGGAATACGGCCAGTTCCTCATCGACCACATGTTCTGGCGGTCCTGGCGCATCTTCGCGCTGCTGACCGGGCTGTCGATGGACTACTACACCCCGCTGGAGAGCAGGCGGATGAGCTTCAAGGAGTTCATCGAGGACTGGGTGGTCAAGCAGTTCGCCGACCAGTTCCGCGACTACGGCCTCGACTTCCCCTGGTACTGGGACGAATTCATCAAGGAGCTGACCTGGTACCACCACGCCATCCACCTCGGGGTGTGGTACTACCGGCCGACGGTGTGGTGGAACCCCGACGCCGGCGTGTCGGAAGCCGAACGGCTGTGGCTGGAGGAGAAGTACCCCGGCTGGAACCGGGTCTTCGGCCGGCACTGGGACGTCATCACCGAGAACGTCCGCAAGGGCGACATCGCCGCCACCCTGCCGGAGACGCTGCCGATCACCTGCAACCTGTGCCAGCTGCCGATCGTGCGGGCCGCGGGTGTGCTGGTCGGCGCGCACACCGACGCCACCCCGCCGACGCACGTGCACAACGGCCGCAAGTACGTGTTCTGCTCCGAGCCCTGCAAGTGGATCTTCACTCAGCGGCCGGACCGGTTCGCCGGGCACCAGTCGCTGATCGACCGGGTGCTCTCCGGCGAGATCAGCCCGCCCGACCTGGGCGCCGTGCTGCAGTACTTCGGGCTGTCGCCCGAGGAGCAGGGCCGCGACGCCGACGACTACGCGTGGGCACGCAACGGGACGAAAGGCTGAACCGATGGCGACACTACCGCTGACCGCCCTGTTCGAGGGCGACGTGCTGGAGCTGCTGATCCCGGTCGACGACAACGACACCGTCGAGGCGGTAAGCGCGGCGATCGCCCACCACGTCGTGGGCCGCCGGGTACCCGAACGTGACGCGCCGATCCGGTTGCGCCACAACGGCAGAGTGCTCGACCCGCAGGAGCGCATCGGCGCCGCCGGTGTCGGACCGCTGGACCACGTCGAGGCGTTCTATGCCTAGCTCCGATACCTGGATTCCGGTCGCCACCCTCGACGACCTGTGGGAGGGCGAGGTGATCGAGGTCGAGGTCGAGGACCGGCCGATCCTGTTGGCGCATCTGCCCGGTGGGCAGATCCGTGCCTACGACGGGTTGTGCCCGCACGCCGGGTTCGCGCTGGCCGACGGGGAGGTCACCGACGGTGTGCTCACCTGCCCGGCGCACAGCTGGGAATTCGACCTCGACACCGGTGCCGGGGTGAACCCGGACAACTGCCGGCTCGTCCGGCACCAGGTCCGGTTGGACGGCGACCGGATCGCCATCTCGCTCACGAGAGGAGAGCAGCCATGACCGCAGCGCAGACTCCGGCCACGGATCAGGAGAAACTCGTCGGACCGGTGGTGCGGGGGTTCGACCCGTCGATCGTGGACGCGGTGATCGAAGCCGCGTACGCCGACAACCCGGACGCCGACATCGTCATCGACGACCACGCCGGATACGTGCGCATCCACGCCCCCCGTTTCCTGCGCATCACCCGCGCCAGCCTGGAAACCGCTGCCGGACAGGAGTTTCCTCTGCACTCGCTGGAGCCGGCGCTGGTCGGGTTCGCCGGGCGGATCCGCTATCTCGGCGACGACGAACTGCACTTCTACCTGGACCGAGAGGAATGAGACGTTGACCACCAGCACTTCCGGGCGCCGGCTCAAGACATGGAGCATTGCCGGCGAAACCCGGCGCAAGCCCAACGAATACGAAGTTGTCACCGGAAAGTTCCACTACCACTTCAACCGCAAACCGGCGCCGTTCGACCTCGACCCGAACGCCCCGATCAACCAGTGGTACGTGAAATACCGTGAGGGGTCGGCACTGCAGGCTCCGGACTGGGAGGGTTTCCGCGACCCGGCCGCGCTGAACTACCGGCGCTACATCGCGCTGCAGCACGACCGCGAGGTCTACGCCGAGGGTGTGGTCGACCGGTACGAATCCCAGGACCTCGACGCGGGTCTCGGTGAGGACTGGGTGCAGCTGTTCGGCCGGCTCTACACCCCGTACCGGTATCTGCTGCACGTCCTGCAGATCACCAGCCTCTACGTCGGTCAGCTCGGACCCAGCGCCTACATCACCAACGCGGCGTTCTTCCAGGGTGCCGACGAGCTGCGCGCGCTGCAGTGGGTGGCCTACCGGTCCAAGTCGCTGTCGCTGACGCACGGCCCCCAGCTGGCGAACACCGAAGCGACGCGGCTGATCTGGGAGGACGACTCGGCCTGGCAGCCGGCCCGGGAGGCGCTGGAGAAGCTGCTGGTGGCCTACGACTGGGGCGAATCGTTCGTCGCGCTGAACCTGGTGCTCAAGCCCGCGCTGGACGCGCTGTACAAGCAGGCGTTCGCGCAGTTGGCGATCGAAGCCGGCGATCAGTTGACCGCCGCACTGCTGGCCGAGTCGAACGTCGACACGGTGCGCAACCAGAACTGGCATGTCGCACTGGTCAAGTACGCGGTGGATGCCAACCCGGACAATCGCGGCGTGATCGACGGCTGGGTCGACAAATGGCGCCCGCTGGCCGACCGTGCGGTCGAGGGGCTCGCCGGGGCGTTCCCCGACCCGGCCGCTGCCCACGCACTGGTCGCGGACTCGGTAGCGGCGTTCACCGCGAGGTGGGCTGACTGATCGGGCGGCGGCGGGTCTGTCACGGAGCGTTTCCTGACCCGCCGCCGTTCCGTACCCGTCCTCATGAACGACTCAGCACTGGACTGATCGGTTCCCTTGAGCCACTCGGTGAGGAAATCACTGCGATTGGCAGTGGTTCGGAATGGGCTGGTGTTGATCCTCCTCGCGGACTTGGGGCAAGACCGGCCGTGGAATGCTCACGGCTCGTTATGCGTGCCAGCGGGTCTGCTGCTCCCGTCTCTACTGGTGATGTAACCGCAGAGTTCAAGGGCGCCGCACTCATCGAACGGTGGTTGCAGAGCGACTGAGCAATGCGTCGCCGACCCGGCGGACGATCTCGGCGGGTCGGTAGCGTAGTTGACGGGCGCTCACGCGGATGATGGTCCAGCCCTGCGCGGCAAGGTATTCCAGGCGGTCGATGTCGGCGGCGTGTTCGTCGGGATCGGTCCAGTGCTGCGCGCCGTCGTACTCGACGCCGACCTTGAGCTCGGGGTAGCCCATGTCGACGCGCCGGTTGCCGACCTTTATCTGGGTGACCGGCCGGGGCAGCCCGGCGCGAATGAGCAGCAGTCGAAGCTCGGTCTCCTTCGGCGACTCGGCTCCGCCGTCGGCGAGCGTCAGCGTCTCGCGCAACAGCCGGATCCCGCGGGCGCCCGGGTAGCGGTCGGCGATCGCCGCGATCTCGTCGACGGTACAACCGGTCGCGTTGAGTAACGCGTCGACGCGGATGACTCCGAGATCACCGGGGATACGGCGGCCGATGTCGTATCCGGTGCGGGCCGGGGTGGTGCAGTCGAGGCTGCCGCGCACGCAGACCTCGTCGTCGGCGAGAGCGTCGCCGCGGACGACGATCCCCGGCGGCGCGGCGTAGCGGACGCGGGCGATCTCGGCCGGCGCGTCGTCCGGTATCCAGCGGCTGCCGAGCCAGGCGGCGGCCGAGACTCCGACCAGCGTAGCCTGCCCCTGTGACCACAGCCACGCCGCGAGGGCGCGGTCTTTGGGGGTCAGGTGCATGTCGGCGGGCGCGTAGATGTTGCGGTGGATCTTCCGATACCGTCGCCGCAGGTCCTGACGCGTCACCGAACCCGCCGCCAGCGCCGAGCTCGCCACGATCAATCCGCTCACGACGGGTTAGACGCACGGCGCCGCATTCGGTTGCGCCCAGACTACGGAAGATGATGGAAAATCCCGAAAATCGCGCAACAACCGTAGTTTCGGCGAGGTGCAGGGCGGGCCAGGGCCTGGGGGTCGCGCCGAAACCACGGAAGATGATGAAAAATCGCGAGAATCGCGCAACAAGCGTAGTTTCGGCGAACGGCGAACGGCGAACGGCGGGACGCTTCCCCGGCGGGTTACGTCGTGAGCAGCCGCTTGCGCTCGGCCTCGACGTCGAAATCGGCCGGCGGCCAGCTCAACCCGAGTGCCTCCAGCGCGGCGATCAGCAGTTCGGTGACCGCCAGCCGGCCGTACCAGCGACGATCGGCGGGCAGCATGTGCCAGGGCGCGTACTCGGTCGAGGTGCGCTCGAGCATCGCCTGGTACGCCTCCTGGTAGCGCGGCCAGTGCTGCCGCTCGTCGACATCGCCGGGGTTGTACTTCCAGTGCTTGGTGGGGTCGTCGAGCCGCTCGAGCAGCTGCTCCTTCTGCCTGCCGAGCGAGATGAACATCGCGACCTTCACCAAAGTCGTTCCGGCGTCGACGAGTTCGCGCTCGAACGCGTTGATCTCGTCGTACCGCGGCTCCCACACCTCGGGCGGCACCAGGTTGTGCACCCGCACGATCAGCACGTCCTCGTAGTGCGACCGGTCGAACACCCCGATGTGTCCGGCCGGCGGCAGCGCCCGGCGGATCCGCCACAGGAAGTGGTGCGCCAACTCCTCCTCGGTCGGCCTGCCGAACGCGGTGTAGCGCACACCCATCGGGTTGACCGCGCCCACAACGTGTTTGACGATCCCGCCCTTACCGGCGGCGTCCATGCCCTGCAGCACCAGCAGTACCGAGCGGTGGTCGCCGGCAGCCTTCCAGTTGGCGTAGAGCATCTCCTGCAGCTCGGCGAGCCGGGCGCTGCGCTCGGCCTGCAGCTCCGCCGCGTCGGCCTTGCCCCCGTCGAATCCGGGGGTGGCGGCGGTGTCGAAATCGGCCACCGTCATGCCGGGACGAAACCGCAGCAACTCGGGAATCCGGGCGAGCCTGCTCATGCGGTCAGTGCTGCTCGCCGCCGGCGCCGGAGGGCTGCCGCCCGTCGTGCTCGGCCTCACCGCCGTTGGCCGCTGCATCGTTCGCCGACCCGTCGGTGGGCGTCTTCTCGGTGATGGTCTTCGGCAGCACCGGCGGTGGGTGCGGCTGGTTGCGGAACACCTCGAGCGACCCGCCGACCTCGACGATGCCGCACAGCGCGCTCCACGACAGCATGGTCAGGTAGTCGATGAGCTCATCGGCGCTCATCCGGCGGTTCATCATCCACGAGTGCGTCGCCAGCTGCACCCCGCCGACGGTGTGATACGCCCACGGTTCGACCCCGCTGGTGTCCATCCCCGCCGCGGCCATCCGGCGCCGCAGCATCACCGCGAGCATGCGGGCGATGATCTGCTCGGAGGTCGCGATCGCGCGGTTCTTGCTGGCCGAGCTGTTGGCCATCACGAACCGGTACGGCTCGGGCTCGGCGGCGACGGTCTCGACGTAGACCCGGATGATCTCGCGGGTGAGGTCGTAGCCGTCGAGGTCTGACGACAGCGCGCGGGCCATGTTCGGGATCAGCGTGGTCTGCGCGAACCGCATCATGACCGCGGTCGTCAGGTCGTTCTTGTCGACGAAGTAGCGGTACAGCACGGTCTTGGAGACGCCGATCTCGGCAGCGATCTCGTCCATGCTGACGTTGGCGCCGCGCCGGCGGATAGCCTCCAACGTGCCGTCGACCAGCTCGTTGCGGCGCTCCACCTTGTGCTGATGCCATCGCCGCTTGCGGCCATCGGTCTTGACCGCAACCGCATCGGATTGCTGTGCCACTATCCCCGTGATCCGTTCCTTCGCCTGATCCGATAGTACGGCCGATCTTGACATCGAGTGCCGCGGCTCCGGTCGGGTCCGCCGGGCCAGTCCCGGCGGTAGCGGATGATGGAGAAGTGGCACACAGAGCGAGCGCCGGCGCGGCTCCCCCTCCGGTTCGGCGGACCAGTTTCGCGGAGGCGTTTGCCGGCGCGGACACCGCCGCCGACGCCGAACGTCGCCGCAGCCTGCGGCGCATGAAGGCGGTGGCGCTGGCGTTCCTGCTCGGCGCCACCGTGATCTTCCTGGCGTGCACCTGGCTGCAGTCGCGCGGCTCCGCCCCCGGCTGGGTGGGCTACGTGCGCGCCGCCGCCGAGGCCGGCATGGTCGGCGCGCTGGCCGACTGGTTCGCGGTCACCGCGCTGTTCCGTCATCCGCTGGGCATCCCGGTCCCGCACACCGCGATCATCAAGAAGAAGAAGGATCAGCTCGGCGCGGGTCTGGGCACCTTCGTCCGGGAGAACTTCCTGGCCCCCGACGTGGTGGCGACCAAGCTGCGCGACGCCGAGGTCGCGGGTCGGCTGGGCAAGTGGCTGTCGGAGCGCGCGCACGCCGACCGGGTCGCCGCGGAGACCGCGACGGTGCTGCGGGTGCTGGTGGAGCTGCTGCGCGACGAGGACGTCCAGCACGTCATCGACCGGATGATCGTCAAACGCATCGCCGAGCCGAAGTGGGGCCCGCCGCTCGGCCGGGTGCTGTCCAGCCTGCTGGCCGAGGGGCGACAGGAGGCGCTGCTGCAGCTGCTGGCCGACCGGGCGTTCCAGTGGGCGCTCAACGCCGGCGAGGTCATCGAACGGGTGGTGGAGCGGGATTCGCCGAGCTGGTCCCCGCGCTGGGTCGACCACCTGGTCGGCGACCGTATCCACCGCGAGCTGATCGACTTCACCGACAAGGTGCGCCGCAACCCCGAGCACGAGCTGCGGCGTTCGGCGACCCGCTTCCTGTTCGAGTTCGCCGACGATCTGCAGCACGACCCCGCCACCATCGCCCGGGCCGAGCTGGTCAAGGAACAGCTCATGGCCCGCGACGAGGTGGCCCGCGCGGCCGAGACCGCCTGGAGTGCGGCCAAGCGGATCATCCTGGAGTCGGTCGACGATCCGTCCTCGGCGCTGCGCACCCGCATCGCCGACTCGGTGGTGCGGATCGGGGAGTCGCTGCGCGACGACGCGAACCTGCGCGACAAGGTCGACGGCTGGATCATCCGGGCGGCCCAGCATCTGGTGGCCGAGTACGGCGCCGAGATCACCACGATCATCACCGACACCATCGAGCGGTGGGACGCCGAGGAGGCCAGCCGGCGCATCGAGTTGCACGTCGGGCGGGACCTGCAGTTCATCCGGATCAACGGCACCGTCGTCGGCTCACTGGCCGGGCTAATGATCTATACAATTGCCCAATTGGCCTTCTGACCTGCGCTAACTAGCGCTTGCAATAGTTAGCACCCGGGCGTACGGTAGGTGGTGCCGATACCGGCAACCCGACCTACGAGGGGGTCTCGCATGGCGCAGGACGAGAAGTTGTCCGCCGTGGTGTCCATCGCCGCGCAGGACATCGGGGCGTTCATCCGCGCACAGCGTGAGGCCGCGCAGGTGTCGCTGCGGCAGCTGGCCGAGAAGGCCGGCGTGAGCAATCCCTATCTCAGCCAGATCGAGCGGGGACTGCGCAAACCCTCCGCCGAGGTGCTCAACCAGATCGCCAAGGCGTTGCGGGTGTCGGCGGAGGTGCTCTACGTCCGGGCCGGGATCCTCGAGCCCGGCCAGGGTAACCAGGTGCGCGACGCCATCATCACCGACACCGCGATCACCGAGCGGCAGAAGCAGGTGCTGCTGGAGATCTACAACTCCTTCGTTCAACAGAACGAAGCCGACGCCGATACGGACGTATCGGACGCCTCGGACGGGTCAGCACCCGCCGAGGACGGCCCGACGGACGGCTCGACCGCCGCGGCCGGCGCCGCGGCAGAAGAGGAGGCGCCGACTGACCATTAACCGAAACCTGACCAGCTGACAACCAACCGGTGCACACGACAACGCACCAGCCACAACCGGACGAAAGGATTCTGCCATGGCCAAGGACAAGACCACCCAGCCGACCGTCGAAGACCTGAAGGCCCCGCTGCTCGCCGCGATCGGCGCCGCCGACCTGGCCCTGGAGCGGGTCAACGAGATCATCTCGACCCTGCGCGAGCGCGCCGACGAGGCCCGCAGCGACGCCGAGGCCCGCGTCGAGGAGAGCCGGGCCCGCATCACCCGCCTGCAGGAGGAGCTGCCCACCCAGTTCGAGGATCTGCGGGAGAAGCTGTCGGCCGAGGAGCTGCGCAAGGTGGCCGAGACCTACGCCGAGGCTGCGCAGAGCACCTACGCCAAGCTGGTGGAGCGCGGTGAGGCCGCCATCGAGCGGCTGCGCAACCAGCCGGTGATCGAGGAGGCCGCCGAGCGGGTCGAGCGTTACTCCGACCAGGCCGTCGAGCTGACCCAGGAGGCGCTGGGCAACGTGGCGTCGCAGACCCGCGCGGTGGGCGAGCGCGCCGCCAAGCTGGTGGGCGTCGAGCTGCCGAAGAAGGCCGACAAGCCCGCCGAGGAGCCGGAGAAGCCCGCCGCCAAGAAGGCGCCGGCCAAGAAGGCCCCGGCCAAGAAGGCCGCCGCCAAGGCTCCGGCCAAGAAGGCCCCGGCCAAGAAGGTCACCCAGAAGTAGATTCGACGGGGATGACGGCGCCCGCTTAGGCTGGTGCAGTGGTACTCACCGACCTACCGGGCGTCGTCATCACCGTGCTCGTCATCGCAGCGTTCGCGCTGTCGCTGTACGCCTTCGTCCACGCCGCCCTCCAGCGTCCAGATGCCTACACCGCAGCGGACAAGCTCACCAAGCAGGCGTGGTTGTTGATCCTCGGCGGAGGCATCCTCGCCGTGGTGTTGTTCGTCAGCGTGTTCGGCGCGGCCATCGCCACCATCACCTCGGGCATCTACCTGGTCGACGTCCGGCCGAAACTGCTGGAGGTCCAAGGGAAGTCGCGGTAGGGCCGAATTGACTCGGATGCGTACCGAGGTGTTGTCTGGGTTCGTGTCGAAGTACTGTGCGGCCGTTGTGATCCTGGTCGCCGCGCTGTTCGGGCTGACGGCGGTCCCGGCGCACGCCGACAACGTCGTCCCCCCGCCCTACGTCGACCACGTCGAGTGGGCGAAGTGGGGCGACCTGTCGAGCCTGCGGGTCTATCCGACGCCGGCCGGCCGTGCGGCCTCGGGCATCGGCTCGGGTGTGGGGCCCGAACACGCCTGGGCCGAGGTGCTCGCACTGGCGCCGGAGGCCGAGCGGCCCGGCATGTACGAACAGTTCGTCTGCCACTGGCAGTTCGCCGAACTCGTCGAACCCGGCAAGATTAGCTGGAACCTCGAACCCTGGCGCCCCGCGGTGCCGCTGGAGCGGGTGATCGAGGCCGGCTGCAATCCGGGCGGGACCGAAGAACCGTTCTGATGAGCGGCTATACCCGCGCCGGCGTGGCCGCGCTCATCGACCACACCCTGCTGCGGCCGGAGGCCACCGCGGCCGATGTCGAGGCACTCGTCGCGGAGGCCGCCGAGCTCGGCGTGTACGCGGTCTGTGTGTCGCCGTCGATGGTGCCGGCCGCCCGGGATGCGATGGCGGCGTCGCCGGACCGGTCGCGCCCCATCGCCGCAGTGGTGGGATTCCCCTCCGGCAAGCACGTGCCGGCGATCAAGGCCGAGGAGGCGCGGCTCGCGGTGGCCGCCGGGGCCGCCGAAATCGACATGGTGATCGACATCGGCGCCGCGGTCGCCGGCGACATGGACGCGGTCCGGGAGGATGTCGCGGCGGTGCGAACCGCGGTCGGCGCGGCGGTGGTGCTGAAGGTGATCGTGGAGTCCGCGGTGCTGCTGCCGGTGGGGCCGGACACGCTGGCCGGTGCCTGCCGAGCGGCCGTCGACGCCGGCGCCGACTTCGTCAAGACCTCGACCGGCTTCCATCCGGCCGGCGGTGCCTCGGTGCCGGCGGTGGAGATCATGCGCGCCGCGGTGGGCCCCGAGGTCGGGGTCAAGGCCAGCGGCGGGATCCGCACCGCCGCCGACGCGGTCGCCATGCTGGACGCGGGCGCCACCCGGCTGGGGCTGTCCGGCACCCGGGCCGTGCTCGACGCGATCCACGCGTGATTTCTGATCGCTCGGTGCCTGTTTTCCCGCGCGAACCGTAGATTGGTTCGGATGACCTCGCGGCACGATCAGGAGTCACCGTGCGCCGCTGGGCGGCGGTCCTCGTCGCGGCGCTGCTGACCGTCGCCGCGGTTCCGGCCTGCGCCGAGGAGCATCGCGCGCGGATCACCGGCGCATTCGCGGCGCTGCTGAACGCGTCGACCGACCTCGGCCCGTCCCGCGCCGCCGACGCCCAGCTCACCGTGACGCTGGCCCGCCCGGACGGCGCCGAACACGTGACGGCCTGGGCGCGCGCCGCGGGCCTGTGGGTGCGGGCGCGGCCGGGGGAGGGCTGGGCCGTCGTCGAGGGGGCCGCCGCGGATCTGGCCCGCGCCTTCGGCGTGCCGGTGCACGACTACCGGGCGCCGTCCGGGGAGGCGTTCTACGCCTCCGCCTACCAACCCGGGGTGCCCCCGGCGCTGCGCGCGGAGGTCACCGGGGTGGGCCGGATCAACAGCTACGTCCCGTACCGGACGGCGCAACCCGCTCCGCTGCCGCTCGACGTGCCCGACGGCGGGCTGAGCCCGAGCGCGCTGCTGGCGGCCTACAACGCGACCCCGCTGGTCGAGGCCGGATTCACCGGCCAGGGGGCGACGATCGTGTTCTTCGCGTTCGACTCCGCCGACCAGGCCGATCTCGACAGCTTCGCCGACGCCACCGGCCTGCCCCGGTTCACCCCGGTGCTGGTCGGCGGCAAGCCCGACGAATCCCACGGCGAGACCGCGATGGACCTGCAGGTGGCCCACGCCATCGCCCCGGACGCCCGGCTGGTGGTGGTCAACGCGCGGCCGACGGTGCAGGGCGACGGGGCCTACGAGAAGATCGCCGCGATGTTCGCCGAGGCCGACCGGCGCTTCCCCGGGGCGGTGTGGAGCCTGTCCATCGGCTGGGGGTGTGAGGCGTTCGTGACGGCCGCCGACCTGGCCCCGGTGCGGGCCGCGCTGGTCGCCGCGCAGCGGCACGGTACCTCGGCGTTCGACGCCAGCGGCGACACCGCCGGGCTCGAGTGCAAGGGCGGCGACCGCTGGTCGGCCCCGCCCGGCCCGGACGACATCGGCCTGGACGCGGTGGCCGCGATCCCCGAGATGACCTCGGTCGGCGGCACCACGCTGTCGACCGGGCCGCGCGGCCAGTGGCTGGCCGAGCACGCCTGGGTGGACTCGCCGCTCACCCAGGGCACCAGCGGCGGGGTGTCGACCCTGTTCGAGCGGCCCGCCTGGCAGGACAAGCTGACGATCGAGCGGGACACCGGACACCGCCGGCTCGCACCCGACGTCGCCGCCGTCGGCGACCCGGCCACCGGGGTCCGGTTCGTCTACCGCGGGCGGCCGGTGACCGGAGGCGGCACCTCACAGGCGGCGCCGATCTGGGCCGCGCTGACCGTGCTGATGAACCAGTATCTGGTCGCCAACGGCGGCCGCCCGCTGGGCAACATCAACCCGCTGCTGTACCGGGTCGCCGAGGGCGCGCCGTATCCGTCGTTCCGCGATGTCCGGCTCGGCGGCAACGCGGTCGATCTCGCCGGCGCCGGTTACGACCTGGTCACCGGGCTGGGCAGCCCCAACGTGTACAACCTGGCCCGCAGCCTGCTCGAGTTGCAGAAGCGGACACGGTGATCCGGCGCGAGGTTCCGGACCGGACGCCGCCGGGGCGGCTGTTCGCGCGGCCGGCCTCGCCCACCCCGACCGGTATCGCCCTGGCGCTGCTGGGCCTGGCGCTGCTCGTGCCGGCGGTGCTGCGTTGGCAGGGTGCGCTGGTGCCGATCATCGCCTGGGGCTTCCCGTTCGTGTATCTGTTGTCCCTGCGCCGGATTCGCGATCGGCCGCCGCTGGGTTCGGTGGCAGTGGCGGCGCTGGTCGGCGCGGTGCTGGGGTCGGGCTGGGCGCTGCCGACCGGTCAGGCGGTCGCGGATTCGCAGGATGTCGCGCTGGGAGGCGAACACCCGCTTCCCGGTCTCGCCGACGGCGGGTGGGCCGCCGGTGTCCCGGTCGGCGGTGCGCTGCTGCTCATGGTCCCGGCGCTGGCGGCCTGGCTGTGGGCGAGGTCGGCACGAGATTCCTTCGACGACAACATCATTGGCGCAGCCATCGGTGGCGCCGGCGCGGTCGTGTTCACCGCCGCCGCGACGCTGGTGCGGCTGGCGCCGCAGCTGGCCACCGGGGTGGTGGCCGAGGACCGGCCGGTTTCGGTGCTGCTGGTCCAGGCCGGGGTGCAGGGTCTGCTGCTGCCGGTCACCGCCGCCGCGGTGGGATCGCTGGCCGGTGCGGCGCTGTGGTCCGGCAGGTTCGGGGTGATCGCGGTGAGTGTGTCGGCGGCGGTGGTGCTGTTCGCCGCCGTCGGGGTGATGGAGCGCTCACCGCTGCCGCAGCTCGCGCAGCTCGCCGGGCATCTGGTCATCGCCGTCGCCGCCGTGTTGGTGCTCCGGTGGGGGGTGCGCGCTACCGCGACAGCGGCCGGACCCGAAGCGGCCCAGCGGGTAGCGCCGTCCGCCGGAACCGTTGGGACCGTCGCCGCGGTCGCGATCGGGCTCGCGGCACTGGGCGTCGTCGGGGTGGTCGCGGCGGCGGTGGCGACCCCGGCCGCGCCGCTGATCGTCTGCCCGCCGGACTGCGGCACCCCGCCGATCGGCGAGCCCGTCGAGTCCCGTCCGCGTTATGTGTCCGCCGACGGGCGGTTCAGCGTGCAGTACCCGGGTCCCGGCACCGCCTACCAGGTGGCCCTCGAACCCGACGGGGTCGAGGCCCGGTTCACCGGCGGTGACACCGGCCTGCTGCAGTTCCTCGGGCTCGAGGCGCGGGGCCGCACCGCCGAGCGGATCGTCCACCACCTCGTCGCCGAGGTATACCCGAACGCGCAGCTGCACTACCGGATTCCCAACGCCCTGGTCGGTTACCAGCCCGGCTACGGGGCGGTGTTCGACGACTACCCGCAGGACGCCAGCAGCTCGGCGGTGCGGCTGCGGATCATCGTGCTGGCCGCGGTGCGCGACGACTACGCGCTGGTCGCCGCGGCCGTCGGGCCGAACCGCGAGTTCACCCGCGAGGACGGCAACGGCATCCCGACCGGCGCCAACCTGCAACTGGCGCTCGATATGGGCAAGTACGTCAACAGTTTCCGGTGGCTCGACTAGAGGTTCGCGAAGCAGGGATCCTGCCGGCCCGGCGGGATCGCCGCATCGGTCGCCGAGAACCGGCTCTGCACACCGTTGTCGGTGATCCTGACCGAGTCGGCCTTGATCGGGACCGGGTAGTCGGCGGTCAGCCGGGCGGCCACCACGTCCAGAATCGGCTGGATACTCTCCCGCGGCAGGATGAAGCCCAGCCCCGTGGTCTTGGTGGCCTGCAGTTCCAGCTTGCCGTTGACCACGGTCGGCCGGGTGGAGATGCCGCTGCCCAGGATCCCCTGCACCTCGATGGTTCCGCTCGACGGGTGGGTCTGCACCCCGGTGATGAGCGCGCCGAACAGCGGCACCGAGTCCTGCAGGGTCTGGAAGATGCCCTCGGTGGACCAGTTGATGTCGGCGACCAGCGACCCGATCGTGCCGCCGGCGTCCGCGGTCTCCTCGAGACGCACGTCCTTGATGCTCAGGTCCATCTTCATGCCGATGGCGTCCCGCACCCGATTCCCCGCGGTCTCGATGTGGATGTCGGAGTAGTGCCTGGTCATGTGCTGCACCAGGAACGGCGGCCAGCCGCCGAAGGACACCGTCACATCGTCCTGCACCACGCACTTGAGCGCGTCCGCGACCCGTGCCTCGCCCCGGTTGCGGGAGTACAGCTCACCGACGATCAGGCCCGCCGCGGTCAGCGCCACCACGATCACCGCGATCAGCACCAGCGACAGCGGATCCTTGAACAGCCGGGTGAACCTCGACCCGCCCTCGGCGGCGTCGTCTCCGGCCGCCGCATCCGCGGGCGGGGGCGGCGGTGGTGCCTGCGGGGGCACGGCCGGGTCCTGCTGGGTCGGCGCCTCGGGCGGCAGGTGCTGCTCGGTCGGCGCGTCGGCGTGCGGGGTCGGCTGGGACGGTTGATCGGGACGGGCCCACGGATCGGTCACGTCCGTGATTCTGCCTTACCGCCGAAATCGCCCACCCGGTTGTGCATGACCGCGACGGTGTCGCGGGCCTTCGCCGCCGCCGCGACGTCGACGTCGACCACCAGCAGCTGCGGGTCGTTCCCGGCCGAGGCCAGCACCTCGCCGTACGGGGACGCCACCAGGCTGCCGCCCACCCCGGTGGGGCCGGTGGCGGCGATCTCGTCGCCCGGATAAGCCTGGTCCACCGCCGCCACGAACGCCGAGGTGTCGATGGCGCGCGCCCGTGCCAGCAGCGTCCACTGGTCGAGCTTGCCCGGCCCGGCGCCCCAGGACGCGTGCACGGTGATCAGCTCGGCGCCGCGGCGCGCCAACTCGACGTAGAGCTCGGGAAACCGCACGTCGTAGCAGAGCGAGAGCCCGACCGTCACCCCGTCGACGGTGATCACCACCGGCTCGCGGCCGGGAGCGACCGTTTTCGACTCGGTGAAGCCGAACGCGTCGTAGAGGTGGATCTTGTCGTAGCGCGCGTCGACGCCGCCGCCGGTCGCGATCAGGGTGTTGGTCACCCGGGGACGGCCCTCGTGCGTCCCGGCGGGCACGAACATTCCGGCGACGACGACCACCCCGTGGCGGTCGGCGATCGCCCGCACCCGCTCGGCCCAGGGCCCGTCGAAGGGTTCGGCGATCGGGGCCAGCGGCACCCCGAACCGGCACATGGTGGCCTCCGGGAACAGCACCAGCCGCGCACCGGCCGCGGCGGCGCGTCGGGTGTGGTCGTCGACCAGTTCGAGGTTGGCGGTCGGGTCGGTGCCGGCCAGGATCTGGGCGAGCGCGATACGCATGCCCTCAGCCTAGGGTTTTCCGGCCGGCCGCGGGGCGGCCGCCGACCACGGCACGGTCAGCACCCCGTCGCGCATCCGACGGCGTGGGCGTTCGACGGGAAAACCGTTGGCGTGCAACAGGTCCAGCATCGCCCGCCAGCGCACCCGGGGGCCGAACACGCCGTAGCAGGCCGCGCTGGCCCAGGCCCGGTCGGCGGCGGTGAGCAGCGAATGGATCGGCTGGCCGGCGACGTTGTGGTGGATCAGCGCCTTCGGCAGCCGCTCCGCCAGCTCCGACGGGCGCTCGATGGTCAGCGGATCGCAGGCCAGGGTCAGGCTCACCGGGCCGGTGGCGTCCAGCAGCACCCAGCCGCACAGCCGGCCCAGCTCGTCGCAGGTGCCGTCGATGATCAGCCCGCCCGGCGCGAGTTGGCGCTGCATCGTCGCCCACGCGCCGGCCACGGCGTCGAGCGGATACTGGCGCAGCACGTTGAACGCCCGCACCAGCACCGGGCGCAGGCCGGCCAGTTCGAAACCGCCCAGCGCGAACTCGACCCCGTCGCCCTGGGATCGCTGGGCGGCGAGCACCCGGTCCGGATGGATCTCCAGCCCCACCACCCGCAGGTCCGTGCGCAGCGGGCGCAGCCGGGCGGCCAGCTCCAGCGTGGTGGCCGGAAGCGCGCCGAAGCCGAGATCGACCACCAACGGGTCGGCGGCGTTCGACAGCACGGTGCGCACCCGGGGCGAGTTAACGAGCCAGCGATCGCTGCGACGGAGCCGGTTGTGGCCGGTGGTGCCCCGTGTGAGCTGTCCGATCGGGGCACTCACGAGCGGCCGATTCTATGGGCCGCCGACACCCCCAGCAAAGTCGACTACGGCGGGGTGTTCCGGGTATCGACGGCAAACACGCGGACTCGCAACGGGATTCGTGAGCGACGTGAAATTGCTGACAGTCAGCGGGTTCAGGCGTTCTCGGCGATCCAGGCGGTGGTGAACCGCTGTTCGTGGATCAGCAGCTCGACGAGCTGGTTGCCGATGAAGTTCTCGATCTTTCCGCCGACCAGCGGGATGTTCACCGCGACGGTGGCGTGGAAACTCAGCCGCGACGACGTCTCCGACACCGCCGACAGCTCCGCGGTGCCGGTGAGCGTGGCCGGCGCTCCCGGAATGGTCACCCGGATCGTCGCGGAGGCCCGGCCGTCGCTGACCGGCGACCAGCTCTCCTCCCGCACCAGCCGCAGATCCCCGCGATGGAACTGCTGCACCAGCCCGGGCAGGCGGTCCGAGCGCAGCCGCTGGGTGGTCACGACGTCCACTCCGCCGTCGGGTTTCCGGGCCAGCGTGTCCAGCGAGTAGTCGTCGGCGCCGGAGTCGGTGAGCCGCGCCAGCCAGTACCGCTCGTCGCAGAACGCCCGGTGGACCTGCTCGACGCTGCCCCGGTACTCGGTCGCCATGTCGAATGAACGCGGCATAGCAGGTCAGGCTACCGGCAACGGGCGGCGCCAGGCACGGATCAGGGCTCGCGGCGACAGGCCCGCAGCTCGTGACCGGGGGAGGTCAGGCAGCGGCCGGTCGGCAGATCCCACTCCCAGCCGTGCAGGTTGCAGGTGAGCCTGTCGCCCTCCACGATGCCGAACGTGCCCAGATCGGCCTTCAGATGCGGGCAGCGCCGCTGGATCTCCCAGTCGCCGAACGTGATTGTCGCCGAATCGTCGTGGCTTTCGGCGTAGTAGCCCTCCGCGTAGGCGATCCGTTCCTCGGTCAGGCATTTGAAGAACGTGTACAGGTACTCGTTGTACCCGCCCACGCGGCGCGCGGTGAACCGGGTGGACAGGAATATGCAGTTCACCCAGTCCGGTTCGTTGTCACGCAGCGCGGTACGCACCAGTGACGCGTCGATCTCCAGCTCGTAGCGGAACTTCTCATCGCTGATCGGTTCGCGAACAATGCGTTTCGGGAAATCGACGACGATGTCCTCGGTGCCCAGCCGCAATAGGACCGGGTAGCCGACCCCGTCGCACACCAGCGGCGACAGGTTCATGATCGGCTCGAACTTCCGGCGCAACGGCTCCAACAGGGATTCGCCCTCGGCCGGTTCCCAGCCGGCTTTCTCCGCCGCGATCACCGCCGCCTGCCGCTGGGCGTAGGCCTCGATGTAGTCGGCCTTACCCGTGGTGAAGATCCTCTCCACCTCGTCGTCGGGCAGCGGATGTTGGAGGCTGCGCAAGTCGTTTCCGGCGAAAATCGCGGTGCTGCCGGGAATCATCAACAGGCCGTTGTTGAGTCCGTGAGCCCGCATCTCCCCGAGGAACACCATCTGGTCGGGGAAGATGTTCGTCGGGTCGTTGTGAATGTCGTTGAGGTGGCGCAGTTCGTCGTCGAGGAAGCACGGCGGCCCCGCGCTGGGAATCACCCAGCCCGGGTCGACCTGTTCGATGTACTGGCGGCAGCGGTCCATCTGGCGCTGACGCTTCTGCCGGGCGAAGGCGTCCTTGGCCCGCTTCGGCATGTCGTAGACCATCGGATACCAGATGGCCCCGGAGTACTGCACCATCAGCACGTCGACGCGGCCGAACTCGCGGGGCACCACGTCGAGGTCCACCGGGCGCGAGTCGTTCATGTTGAACAGCACCGTCTCTCCGTCGGAGACGATCAGCGCCGAATCGCCGAGGGGCCCGTCCGCCGGCGCGCGTAACGCGACGATCGCGATGTCGAGGTCGCCCTGCGGGGCGGCGATGCGGTGCTTCACCGAATCGCGGGTCTCGACGAACTCGTGGAAACCGAGCCGCGCCAGTTCCCGTCGGAGATCCGGCACCGGGAAATCCGGCAGGAGCACCGTCGCATTCTTGTTGACGTTCTCGGCGAGGTTCCTCGGATCCCAGTGGTCGCGGTGCAGATGCGACACGTACAGGTAGTCGCAGTCGCCGAGGGCCTTCCAGTCCAGTCCGGAGTTGTCGGGAAAGGGAAACCACGAGGCGTAGTACGCCGGGTACACCCAGGGGTCACACAGAATCGTGGCGCCGTTGGCTTCGATGAGGAATCCAGCGTGCCCTGTGCTGGTCACCTTCACTTCCTCAAGGCTAGCGTTCCCGCGCGTGCGTCACTACGTGTCGACGCTCACGTGGAAACCCTCAGGTGAGGCTAACCCGTTGTGGCACCGGTCAACCAGGCCGGCACCGGGTCGTCGAGCGAGCAGTTCAGCAGGTCGCATTCGGGTTCGAGACGGATGTCGAACGCGCGCTGGACCCCCGCGCGGATGTGTGCGGCGAACGCCATGACCTCAGCGGCGGTGGCACCACCGCGATTGGTCACCGCCAGCGAGTGTTTGGTCGACAACCTGACCCGGCCCCGGCCCCAGTCGGCGCCGTATCCGGGTGGGAACCCGGCATGCTGAATCAGCCATGCCGCAGGAAGTTTCGTGCCTCCGTCGTCCGGGTAGGCCGGGCAGCCCTTCGCCTTCTCGGGGACCTGCGGGACCACCGGGTTCAGGAAGAACGATCCGACACTCCAGGTGTCGTGGTCGGTTTCGTCGAGCAGCATGCCGCGCTGGCGGCGCAGCGCGAGCACGGCCTCACGGACCCGCGTCACCGGCGCGGTGTCGCCCATCGCCACACCGAGATGATCGGCCAGCGCGGCATAGGCCACCGGCCGTGACACCGTCGTGCGGGCCAGCCGGAAATGCAGGCGCAGCACCACATATCGGTTGTTGCGTTTGAACATCGACGTCCGGTGGACGCCGAAACCGCAGTCCGCGGCGGCGATGTCGACCACCTCGCCGATCTTGCGGTCGTAGACGGTCACATGATCGAGGAACTGCGACGTCAGCGCCCCGTAGGCGCCGACGTTCTGAATCGGGGTACCGCCCGCCGACCCGGGTATCCCGGACAGCGGTTCCAGACCGCCGAGACCGGCCTCGAGGGTGGTGACCACGACATCGTCCCAGTGCACGCCGGCGTCGACGTGCACCATCTCGCCGTCGATGTCCAGACCGCTGCTCTTGACGTGGATGGCGACCCCGTCGAACCCGGCGTCGCCGACGACCAGATTCGAGCCCTCACCGAGCACCACCAACGGGGTGCCGGTCGCGTCGGCCTGCGCGACCGCGTCGACCAGTTCGCTCGTGGTCTCGGCGACCACGTAGTCGGCGGCTTCACCGCCCACGCGGATGGTGGTCAACTCGGTGAAGCTCTTCCGCACAGGCCAACGATACCGAGCGGGCGCGGACCACCCTCAATCGGCGAGGCCCGGGCGCATGCCACGCGACCAGCAAACTCCCCGACACGCCGGGGAGCGCGGGTCGGTACGCTCGATTCACGTGAGTTCGGGCGGGTTGGACCCTCTGTCACCGGTGCGCCGGTCACCGGCCGTCAACCGGCGGCGTGCCCTGACCGCGCTGGCACTGGGAATCGCCGCACCCGGGGCGCTGGCCGGGTGCTGGGGCCGCTCCGAGTCCACCGGCGGCACCGACAGCGCACCGAGCGCGCCGCGGATCAGCTACGAACCCGCCGACGCCGACACCGACGTGTCGCCGATCGGGCGGGTGCGCGTCGAGGTCGCCGACGGCTGGCTGCAGCGGGTGCGGCTGACCAACCCGGACGGCAAGGTGGTCGCCGGGGTGTTCAACCGCGACCGCACCCGGTACACGATCACCGAGCCGCTGGGCTACGGCACGCGGTACACCTGGAGCGGATCGGTGGTGGGCCGCGACGGCACCGCCACGGAGTTGGCGGCCAGTTTCACCACCGTCGCCCCGACCCGTCAGGTCAACGGCCGCTTCCAGCTGGCCGACGGGCAGGTGGTGGGCGTCGCCGCGCCGATCATCCTGCAGTTCGACGCGGCCATCCCGGAGGAGGCGCGGGCGGACGTCGAACGGGCGCTGACGGTCACCAGCGATCCGCCGGTCGAGGGCAGCTGGGCGTGGCTGCCCGACGAGGTGGGCGGCTCCCGGGTGCACTGGCGCAGCCGCGAGTACTGGCCGCCCTTCACCAAGGTGCACGTCGACGCGAAGCTGTACGGGGTGCCGTTCGGCGCCGGCGCCTACGGGGCGCAGGACATCACGCTGGACTTCTCGATCGGCCGCCGGCAGGTGGTCAAGGCCCACGCCCCGTCGCACCGCATGCAGGTGCTCGACGGCGACGGCAACGTGATCATGGACTTCCCGTGCAGCTACGGCGAGGGGGATCTGGACCGCAACGTCACCCGCAGCGGCATCCACGTCGTCACCGAGAAGTACGAGGACTTCTACATGACCAACCCCGCCGCGGGCTATGCCAACCTGCGGGAGCGGTGGGCGGTGCGGATCTCCAACAACGGCGAGTTCATCCACGCCAACCCGGCCAGCCTGGGCGCGCAGGGCAGCGCCAACGTCACCAACGGCTGCATCAACCTGTCGCTGGAGAACGCCGAGCAGTACTTCCACTCCGCCATCTACGGCGATCCGGTGGAGGTCACCGGCACCCGGATCCACCTGTCCTACGCCGACGGCGACATCTGGGACTGGGCGGTGCCGTGGGAGGAATGGGTGGCGATGTCGGCGCTGTCGAAGGCGCCCGCGCCGGCGGAGATCCCCGCCACGGCGCCGGCCACCCCGACCGACGCGCCGCAGCCGGCGGCCGGCCAGCCCGGCGGCCAGCCCGGCGCGGGCCGGCCGGGCGGCTGAACCCCGGCGAGCAGACGCGAAAACCCCTCACTAGGGCCGGTTCCGGGGGACTACGCGTCTGCTCGCGCCGGAGAGGTTGGCGGCGGGAAACGCGCCGCTCAGCTGCGCCGGTTGAACCGGGTGGCGTTGGCCTGATCGCGCGGCCGGATCACCACGAAGTCGAGGTTGACGTGCGACGGGCGGGTGGCCACGAAGCCGATCACCTCGGCCACGTCCTCGGCCACCAGCGGCGTGACTCCCTCGTAGACCTTCGCGGCCCGCTCCTCGTCACCCTCGAAGCGGTTCAGCGAGAAGTCGGTCTTGACCATGCCGGGCGCGATCTCGGTGAGCCGCACCGGCTTTCCCAGCAGTTCGCCGCGCAGCGTGCGGTGCAGCGCGCCCTGGGCGTGCTTGGCCGAGGTGTATCCCGCACCGCCGTCATAGGTTTCGAACGCCGCGATCGAGGTGACCGTGACGATCAGCCCGTCGCCCGACTCGACCAGCTTCGGCAGCAGCGCCCGGGTGACCCGCAACGTGCCCAGCACGTTGGTCTCCCACATCCAGCGCCAGTGCTCGATGTCGGCCTCGGCGACCGGCTCGAGGCCGCGGGCTCCGCCGGCGTTGTTCACCAGTACCGAGACCGGTGCTCCGAGCTTTCCCACCTGCTCGACCAGGGCGTCGACCGACTTCTGATCTGTGACGTCGGTCACAATGGCGGTGCCGCCGATCTCCCGCGCCAAGGCAGTGATCGGCTCGGCTCGGCGGGCCGCGCAAACGACGTGAAAACCATGGCGCGCAAGGGTTTTCGCGGTTGCTTCACCGATGCCGGCGCTGGCGCCGGTGACCACCGCCACGCGGTCGCCGGTCTTGGGTGTCGTCATATGCCCAACCTTAAACGGCGTGCTAAGTTCGTCACCGTGATGAGTCAGGCCGCCGCCGGTGCCGTTCGGCACTGTTGCTGTTGCTGTTGTTGTTGCGCCTAGCGCCACGCCTGACTCTGTCCTGCTGACAGTCGCCGGGTGTGGCCGGCCCCAGCCCCCACCCCCGAACCGACCCGCAGCAAGGACAGCTCATGTCGACAGCCACCATCGCCCCCACCGTTCGCAAGCTCCCCACCCGCAAGACCCCGGTTCCGGCCCGTACCCCGGTTCACGCCAAGCGCTCGCTGCTGGCGCGGCACAACGTCGTCGCCCCGGCGCTGCGGGTCGCCGACGCCGCCGCCGGCTCGGTGTTCAGCGCGGCCCGGTTGCACGGGCCGATCGCGCGCGACGCCATCGCGCAGGCCACCGGCCTGAGCATCGCCACGGTCAACCGGCAGGTCACCGCGCTGCTGGAGGCCGGGCTGCTGCGGGAGCGCGCCGACCTGGCGGTCTCCGGTGCCATCGGTCGGCCGCGGGTGCCGGTGGAGGTCAACCACGAGCCGTACCTGACGCTGGGCATCCACATCGGCGCCCGCACCACCAGCATCGTGGCCACCGACCTGTTCGGCCGCACCCTCGACGTCGTCGAGACCCCCACGCCGCGGGGCCCGCAGGCCACCGCGCTGGCCACGCTGGCCGACAGCGCCCGGCGCTACCTCGCCCGCTGGCACCGCCGCCGCCCGCTGTGGGTCGGGGTGGCCTCCGGCGGCGTCGTCGACAGCACCGCCGGTCAGATCGACCACGCCCGGCTGGGCTGGTCGGCCGCGCCGGTCGGACCCGTGCTCGCCGAGGCGCTCAACCTGCCGGTGTCGGTGGCCGCGCACGTCGACGCGATGGCCGGCGCCGAACTGCTGCTCGGGGCGCGCCGGCTGCCGGACCCCAACTCCACCAGCCTGTACGTCTACGCCCGCGAGACCGTCGGCTTCGCCCTGTCGATCGGCGGGCGGGTGCACTCGCCGGCCAGCGGCCCCGGCACCATCGCCGCGCTGCCCGCGCAGTCCGACCTGCTCGGCGGCACCGGCCGGCTGGAGTCCACGGTCAGTGACGAGGCGGTGCTGACCGCCGCCCGCAAGGCCCGCATCATCGCGCCCGAGGGGCCGACCTCGACGATGGCCGCGCTGCTGCGCACCGCCCGCGAGGGCAATGCGGCGGCCCGCGAGCTGCTCGCCGAGCGGGCCCGGGTGCTCGGCGAGGCGGTCGCGCTGCTGCGCGACATGCTCAACCCCGACGATCTGGTGGTCGGCGGGCAGGCGTTCACCGAGTACCCCGAGGGCATCAAGCTGGTCGAGGCCGCGTTCGCCGACCGGTCGATCCTGCCGCCGCGCAAGCTGCGGGTCACCGCGTTCGGCAATCGGGTGCAGGAGGCCGGCGCCGGGGTGGTGTCGCTGGGCGGCATCTACGCCGATCCGATCGGCGCCATGCGCCGCGCCCTGAACCGCCGCCCGGAAGTCAGCGCCTGAGCGGCGAAACTGCAACCACGCAGGCCGCTACTCGCACTTTCGCTGCGTAGTCGCGGTCTCGGCGCCCGACACCGCCGGATCAACGCGCCGGACCGGGCGGCCCTCGCCCGTCACCGCGCCGCCAAGGTGTAGACATGACGGTGTGCGCGCAGCCACCGATCTGCCCCGGAGAGTAGCCGTCCTGTCGGTGCACACCTCACCGCTGGCGCAACCGGGAACCGGCGACGCCGGCGGGATGAACGTCTATATCCTCCAGAGCGCCCTGCAGATGGCGCGCCGGGGTGTCGAGGTGGAGATCTTCACCCGGGCCACCTCGTCGGCCGACCCGCCGGTGGTCCAGGTGGCGCCCGGGGTGCTGGTCCGCAACGTGGTGGCCGGCCCGTTCGAGGGGCTCGACAAGTACGACCTGCCCACCCAGCTGTGCGCGTTCGCCGCCGGGGTGCTGCGCGCCGAGGCCACCCACGAACCCGGCTACTACGACATCGTGCACTCGCACTACTGGCTGTCCGGTCAGGTCGGCTGGCTGGCCCGGGACCGCTGGGCGGTGCCGCTGGTGCACACCGCGCACACCCTGGCCGCGGTCAAGAACGCCTCGCTGGCCGAGGGCGACACCCCGGAACCACCGCTGCGGGCGGTGGGGGAGCAGCAGGTCGTCGACGAGGCCGACCGCTTGATCGTCAACACCGAACATGAAGCGCAGCAACTGATCTCGTTGCACCACGCGGACCCGGACCGGATCGACGTGGTGCATCCCGGGGTGGATCTGGAGCTGTTCACCCCGGGGGATCGGGCTGCGTCGCGGGCGCTGCTGGGCCTGGACCCGAACGCGCGCGTGCTGACGTTCGTCGGCCGTATCCAGCCGCTCAAGGCGCCCGATGTGCTGCTGCGGGCGGCGGCGCGGATGCCCGACGCGCACGTCGTCGTCGTGGGTGGTCCGTCGGGCAGCGGGCTGGCCGCCCCCGACGGGCTGATCCGGCTGGCGGCCGAGCTGGGGATCTCCGAACGGGTCACGTTCCTGCCGCCGCAGCCCCGCGACCGGCTGGTGCACGTCTACCGCGCCGCCGACCTGGTCGCGGTGCCGAGCCACTCGGAGTCGTTCGGGCTGGTCGCCATCGAGGCGCAGGCGTGCGGCACCCCGGTGGTGGCCGCCGCGGTGGGCGGGCTGCCGGTGGCGGTGCGCGACGGGGTCACCGGGACCCTGGTCAACGGCCACGACATCGACGACTGGGCGCGGGCGATGACCGCGCTGCTGGCCCGCGACCCGGAAGCCCTGAGCGCCGCGGCGGTGCGGCACGCCGCGTCGTTCTCCTGGGCCCGCACCGTCGACGCGCTGCTGGCCGGCTACCGCCGGGCCATCGCCGACTACCGGGCCCGGCTGACTGTGGGACGCAACGGGCGCACCGTCACGGAGGCGAGGGCGTGAGCGATCGCGAACAGGCCATCGAGCAGATGATCATCGACACCTGCCGGGAGAACGGCCTGACCTGCACCCGCCACGAGGGCACCGCGGGCGGACCGTCGGGCATCGTAGTGGAACTGCCCGGCGAGCGGCGCCTGCGCACCAGCACCTTCCTGTCGGTGAGCGGGCACGCGCTGCGGGTGGAGGCGTTCGTGTGCCGCAAACCCGACGAGAACCACGAGGGTGTCTACCGGTTCCTGCTCAAACGCAACCGCAAGCTGTACGGGGTCGCCTACACCCTGGACAACATCGGCGACATCTACCTGGTCGGCCGGATCCCGCTGCACGCGGTGACCCCCGAGGAGATCGACCGGGTGCTGGGCCAGGTGCTCGAGGCCGCCGACTCCGACTTCAACGCGCTGCTGGAGCTGGGGTTCCGCTCGTCGATCCGCAAGGAATGGGAGTGGCGGGTGACCCGCGGGGAGTCGCTGAAGAACCTCGAGGCGTTCCAGCACCTCATCGACGACGGGGACGCGGTGCCGGGCAGCGCCGCCGACGGCGACCGCTGACACCGGGGAGAGTTGCCGCGCGATCCCATATGACAGGATCGCAGCCATGGCTTCGAACACTTCGGCAGAACGCGCGGCGACGCTGATCCTGCTCCGCCACGGCGAGAGCGTCTGGAACGAGAAGAACCTGTTCACCGGGTGGGTCGACGTCGACCTCACCGACAAGGGGCGGGCCGAAGCCAGGCGCGCCGGCGAACTGATCGCCGAACTCGACCGGCTGCCCGACGTGCTGTACACCTCGCTGCTGCGGCGCGCGATCACCACCGCCAACATCGCGCTCGACGTCGCCGACCGGCACTGGATCCCGGTGCACCGTGACTGGCGGCTCAACGAACGCCACTACGGCGCGCTGCAGGGCCTCAACAAGGCCGAGACCAAGCAGCGCTACGGCGAGGAACAGTTCATGGCGTGGCGGCGCAGCTACGACACCCCGCCGCCGCCGATCGAGCCCGGCAGCCGCTACAGCCAGGACGGCGACGTGCGCTACGCCGACATCCCGGGCGGCCCGCCGCGCACCGAGTGCCTCAAGGACGTGGTGGCCCGGCTGGTGCCCTACTACACCGAGGCGATCGAACCCGAGCTGCGGGCGGGCCGGACCGTGCTGATCGCCGCGCACGGCAACTCGCTGCGCGCGCTGGTCAAGCACCTCGACCAGATGTCCGATGAGGAGATCGTCGGGCTGAACATCCCCACCGGCATCCCGCTGCGCTACGACCTCGACGCGGACCTCAAGCCGATCGTCAAAGGCGGCAGCTACCTGGATCCGGAGGCCGCCGCGGCCGGGGCGGCCGCCGTCGCCGCGCAGGGAGCCAAATAGCGAACCGCAGGTGAACGCCGGTTGACCTGCGGTCGAAATCTCACCGATCGGACCTGTGAGATGTCCCGATTCGGCCGCACGATGCCGGGGTGATGTTCACCGAATGCGTACGATTTCGGCGTGACCGTGGTTTCGGCCCTGCTGCTCGCAGCGGTCGTGGCCCTGATCGCAGCGGCGGTCGGGGCGGCTGTGGGGGCGGCAACCGCACCCCGGCTGATCGAGCGGCGCCGCCGCGCCGCCGAGCAGGCCGGTCTCACGGTTTCGCAGATGCTCGCGCACGTCGTCGCGCAGTCGCCGCTCGGCATCGTCGTGGTCGACGGGTTCCGCGACGTCGTCTACAGCAACGACCGGGCCCGCGAGCTGGGGCTGGTGCGCGACCGCACCCTCGACGAGCAGGCCTGGCAGGCGGCCGAGCGCACGCTCGCCACCGGCGCCGACACCGTGGTCGACCTCACGCCGGCCAAGCGGGACGGCCCGGGCCGGCCGGTGCTGTCGGTGCGCGCCCACGTCCGGCTGCTGACCGAGGGCGAGCAGCGGTTCGCGGTCGTCTACGGCGACGATCAGTCCGAGTACGCCCGGATGGAGGCCACCCGGCGCGATTTCGTCGCCAACGTCAGCCACGAGCTCAAGACCCCGGTGGCGGCAATGGCGGTGCTCGCCGAGGCGCTGCTGGCCTCCGGCGACGACCCGGAGGTGGTGCGCCACTTCGCCGAACGGCTGCTCGCCGAATCCACCCGGCTGGCCAACATGGTCACCGAGCTGATCGACCTGTCCCGGCTGCAGGGCGCCGAGCCGCTGCCCGACCTCGGCCCGGTCGACGTCGACACCGTGGTGGCCGAGGCGGTGTCGCGGCACAAGGTGGCCGCCGACGCCGCCGACATCGAGCTCACCACCGACGCGCCGACCGGCTACCGGGTGCTGGGTGATCAGCCGCTGCTGGTGACCGCCGTCGCCAACCTGGTGTCGAACGCGATCGCCTACTCGCCCAACGGATCCGTGGTGTCGATCAGTCGCCGGCGCAACGGCGACTTCGTCGAGATCGCGGTCACCGACCGCGGCATCGGCATCGCCCCGGCCGACCAGGAACGGGTTTTCGAGCGGTTCTTCCGGGTGGACAAGGCGCGGTCCCGCGCGACCGGAGGCACCGGGCTGGGGCTGGCGATCGTCAAACACGTCGCCGCCAACCACAACGGATCGATCCGGCTGTGGAGCCGGCCGGGCACCGGGTCGACGTTCACGCTGTCGATCCCGGCCTATCCCGACAACGTCGACCGAGAGGACAGTTAGGACCGATGACCAGCGTGTTGATCGTGGAGGACGAGGAGTCACTGGCCGACCCGCTGGCCTTCCTGCTGCGCAGGGAGGGCTTCGAGGCCAAGGTGGTGACCGACGGGCCGTCCGCGCTGGCCGAGTTCGAGCGCTCCGGCGCCGACATCGTGTTGCTCGACCTGATGCTGCCCGGGATGAGCGGCACCGACGTGTGCCGCGAACTGCGGGCCCGCTCCAAGGTGCCGGTCATCATGGTGACCGCCCGCGACAGCGAGATCGACAAGGTCGTCGGCCTGGAGATCGGCGCCGACGACTATGTCACCAAACCGTATTCGGCGCGCGAACTGATCGCGCGCATCCGGGCCGTGCTGCGCCGCGGCGGCGACACCGCCGACGCGGTCGGTGACGACAACGTGCTGCAGACCGGGCCGATCCGGATGGATGTCGACCGCCACGTCGTCACCGTCAACGGCAAGCCGATCACGTTGCCGCTCAAGGAATTCGATTTGCTCGAGTACCTGATGCGCAACAGCGGCCGGGTGCTCACCCGCGGGCAGCTCATCGACCGGGTCTGGGGTGCGGACTACGTCGGCGACACCAAGACGCTCGACGTGCACGTCAAGCGGCTGCGCTCCAAGATCGAACCCGATCCGGCCCACCCGGTGCACCTGATCACCGTGCGCGGGCTGGGTTACAAGCTCGAGGGATGACGGGCTAGCCGGCCTGCTCCGGGTCGGTGGACGCCCCGCCGTCCGCCTCGGATCGGCTGGGCGCCAAGCGGGTCGCCGGATGCACCGCGATCAGCCCGAGCGCGCTGCGCCGCCGGCACATGTCGGCCAGTTCGGCGTAGGCCTTCTCGCCGATCAGTTCGGTCAGCTCGGCCGCATAGGCCTCCCACACCTGCTTCTCGCCGACGTGGGTGTTCGGGTCGCCGGTGCAGTACCAGTACAGGTCCGCGCCGCCCTCACCCCAGCCGCGCCGGTCGTACTCGGTGATCCAGGTCTTGAGGATCTCGGTCCCGTCGGGCAGTTCGACCCACTCCTGGTTGCGCCGGATCGGCAGCTGCCAGCACACGTCGGGCTTCATGGTCAGCGGTTCCACGCCGAGTTTGAGCGCCTTGGCGTGCAGGGCGCAGCCGATACCGCCCGGGAAGTCCGGTCGGTTCAGAAAGATGCAGGCGCCCTTGTATTTTCGCGTCCTCAGGTTGGGCTTGCCGTCGTAGTCGTCGACCTCGAGGTAGCCCTTCTTGCCGAGCCCCTGCTTGCGGAACTGCCAATCCTCGTCGGTGAGTTTGTTGACCGACTCCTCCAACCGGGCCACGTCGTCGTCGTCACACAGGAACGCCCCGTGTGAGCAGCAACCGTCATGGGGCCGGTTCTTCACGGTGCCCTTACACGCCGGGGTGCCGAACATGCACGTCCATCGCGACAGCAGCCACGTCATATCGGCGGCGATGAGATGTTCGGGGTTGTCCGGGTCGTAGAACTCGACCCATTCGCGGGCGAAATCGAGTTCGACCTCTCCAGGGTGTGATCCGGTCACGGTTTCCCACCGTAGACCGATTAAGTTGAAGAAGTGCGATTGGGCGTGCTCGATGTCGGGAGTAACACCGTCCACCTGTTGGTGGTCGACGCCCGTCGCGGCGGACATCCCACCCCGATGAGTTCGACCAAGGCATCGCTGCGGCTGGCCGAGGCGATCGACGGCTCCGGTCGGTTGAACGGCAGGTGCGCGGACCGCTTGGTCGCCACCATCGACGAATTCGCCAGGATCGCCAAGAGTTCCGGATGCGCGGAGCTGATGGCGTTCGCGACCTCGGCGGTGCGCGACGCGAAGAACTCCGAGGAGGTCCTGGCCCGGGTGCGCGCCGAGACCGGGGTGGCGCTGCGGGTGCTCAGCGGCGTCGACGAGTCCCGGTTGACGTTCCTGGCGGTGCGCCGCTGGTACGGCTGGAGTGCGGGACGGATCCTCAACATCGACATCGGCGGCGGCTCGCTGGAGATCTCCAGCGGGGTGGACGAGGAACCCGACGTCGCGCTGTCGCTGCCGCTGGGGGCGGGCCGGCTGACCCGCGAATGGCTGCCCGACGACCCGCCCGGCCGGCGGCGGGTGCAGATGCTGCGCGACTGGCTGGCCACCGAGCTCGCCGAACCCGGCAAACAGGTGCGCGAGGCCGGCCGGCCGGACCTCGCGGTGGCCACCTCCAAGACGTTCCGCTCATTGGCCCGGCTCACCGGGGCCGCCCCGTCCGCGGCCGGTCCGTACGTCAAACGGACGCTCACGGCCACGGGGCTGCGGCAGCTCATAGCATTCATCTCTAGGATGACGGCGGCTGACCGTGCGGAACTGGAAGGGGTGAGTGCCGATCGGGCGCCGCAGATCGTTGCCGGCGCGTTGGTGGCCGAGGCCAGCATGAAGGCGCTCGAGGTCGAGTGCGTCGATATCTGCCCCTGGGCGTTGCGGGAGGGGCTGATTCTGCGGAGACTCGACAGCGAGGCTGACCCAACCACCTGGGTGGAGACGTCTGTGCAGGGCGTGGACGCGAAGTCGAGGTAGTAACTGGGCCCGAAGGCAAAGAGACGATGACTGGATCAGAAGACAGCAACGCCAGCACGCGACCGATCTCGGTCGCCGAGTTGCTGGCGCGCAACGGGACGATCGGCGCACCGCCGGCCGGCGGGCGGCGACGCCGTCGCCGCGGCGACACCGGCACGATCACGGTCGCCGAGCTCACCGGCGAGATCCCCGTCGTCACCGACGAGCCCAAGACCGACGCCCCTCCGGCCGGCACGACCGCCGGCCGGACCGGTGTGGAGGCCAACGGGTCGGTCGACACGGCATCCGCCGAGGTCAGCGGGCCTGTCCCGGTCACCCGTCCGGAACCGGCCACCCGCCCCGAACCCGGGGCCGCCGCCGACACCGGCCCGGCTACCGCCCGGTCCGCCCCACCCGGCGGCGCCGAGCAGGCCCCCACCGAGAGGGGCCCAGCCGAGAAGGTTCCCGCCGAGAAGGCCCCCGGTGGGAAGGGTGCGGCCGACCCCGAGCCCGAGATCGGGTTCATCGCCCCGCCGCGGCGGTCCGGTTTCGCCGCGCGGCGGTCCGCGTCGACGGTCGAGGCCGAGGAGATGAGTCCCGACCCGTTCGTCGACGACGCCACCGACCGCAACGGCGACGCCGGGCCGGTGACCGCCGCGGACCGCGACTCGGCGGCCGACGACGACCTGGCCGGTTATCTGAGCGACGACGGCCCGCTGTTCGGCAGCCGCACCGTCACCGACGACCTCGACGCCGACACCCGGGACGAGGAGGACGACCTCGCCCGAGACCTCGATGAGGACGACGACCTCGATGACGAGCTCGATGACGAGCTCGAGGGTGCCCACGGCGGCATGTCGACGGTGGTGCACGCCGCCTGGGTGGTGGGCCAGTGCGTGCTGGCGGTCGCCCTGGGCGCCGGTCTGTTCCTGGCCTTCGACCAGCTGTGGAACTGGAACAGCATCCTCGCGCTGCTGCTCGGTGTCCTGGTGATCCTGGGCCTGGTGGCCGGCGTGCGGGTGGTGCGCAAGACCGAGGACATCGGCAGCACGCTGATCGCCGTCGCGGTCGGAGCCCTGGTCACCTTCGGACCCCTGGCCCTGATGCGGGCCGGTTGAGGCACCGACCACACACGTGCGTCCCGCCATCAAGGTAGGCCTGTCGACGGCCTCCGTGTACCCGCTGAGAACCGAGGCGGCGTTCGAGTACGCCGCCCGGCTCGGCTACGACGGCGTCGAGCTCATGGTGTGGGCCGAAGCGGTGTCCCAGGACATCGACGCGGTGGCCGAACTGTCCCGGCGGTACGGGGTGCCGGTGCTCAGCGTGCATGCGCCGTGTCTGTTGATCTCGCAACGGGTCTGGGGCGCCAACCCGATCCCGAAGCTGGAACGCAGCGTGCGGGCGGCCGAACAACTCGGCGCGCAGACCGTGGTGGTGCACCCGCCGTTCCGCTGGCAGCGCCGCTACGCGCAGGGGTTCTCCGAACAGGTGGCCGAACTCGAGGCGAGAAGCGACGTGATGATCGCGGTGGAGAACATGTTCCCGTTCCGCGCCGACCGGTTCTTCGGGTCGGGGCAGAACTCCGTCGAGCGGATGCGCAGACGCGGCGGCAAACCGGGACCGGCGATCTCGGCGTTCGCCCCGTCCTACGACCCGCTGGACGGCAATCACGCCCACTACACGCTGGACCTGTCGCACACCGCGACCGCGGGCACCGACGCCATCGACATGGCCCGGCGGATGGGCGACGGCCTGGTGCACCTGCATCTGGCCGACGGCACCGGCTCGTCGGTCGACGAGCACCTGGTGCCCGGTCGCGGAACGCAGCCGGTCGCCGAGGTCTGCCGGATGCTGGCGACCGGTAACTTCACCGGACATGTGATCCTGGAGGTCACCACATCGGGGGCACGGTCGGCCGGCGAGCGGGAGGCGCTGTTGACCGAATCACTGGAATTCGCCCGCACGCATCTGCTGCGCTGACCGACGAAGGATCGAATGTCGAGCTCAACCCTGTTCACCGACGCCATGGCGCTGACCCCGGTCGGTGACGGCGTGTACGACGCCGTGCTCAACGAACACTGGACGATCGGCCCGAAGGTGCACGGCGGCGCGATGCTGGCGCTGTGCGCCAACGCGGCGCGCACCGCACACGGCGACGGCGCCGAACCGATCGCGGTGTCCGGCAGCTACCTGTGGGCACCGGATCCGGGCCCGATGCGGCTGGTGACCACCGTGCGCAAGCGGGGCCGACGGGTCAGCGTCGTCGACGTCGAACTCAACCAGGGTGAGCGCACCGCGGTGCGGGCCGCGGTGACGCTGGGCGAACCGGATTCGCACGACGAGCCGCTGCTGTCGGCCAACCCGGTCATCCCGCTCATGCCGCCCGAGCCGCCGCCGGGGCTGGAGCCGATCGGGCCGGGCCATCCGATGGCCGACATCGTGCACCTGGCGCACGGCTGCGACATCCGGCCGTCGCTGACCACGCTCGGGCCCCGGTCGGACGGCGGGCCGCCGATCATCGAGATGTGGGTACGGCCCAAGGGTGCGGCCCCGGATGTGTTGTTCGCGTTGATGTGTGGCGATGTGTCGGCCCCGGTGACGTTCGGCGTCAACCGCTTCGGCTGGGCGCCCACCGTGCAGCTGACCGCCTACCTGCGCACCCGGCCGGTCGACGGCTGGCTGCGGGTCATCTGCACCACCACCCAGATCGGCCGGGACTGGTTCGACGAGGACCACATTGTCGTCGATGCCGCCGGCCACATCGTGGTCCAGAGCCGGCAATTGGCGATGGTGCCGCCCACGTAGCGAGTCCTGTTGGGGCATACCGGTTCCAGGCACCGCAGCAGCCCGGGACCGGCACGTCGGCAACGCCGGATGAGCCGCTGCCCACGGCATCTGCCATGCTGTGCGGCATGGCCAGAATCGCGATCATCGGTGGCGGGAACATGGGCGAGGCGCTGCTGTCCGGGCTGCTGCGGGCCGGACGGCAGGTCAAGGACCTGGTGGTGGCCGAGAAGAACCCGGACCGCGCCGAGTACCTGTCGAAAACCTACTCGGTGCTGGTGACGACGGTGGCCGACGCGGTCGAGACCGCCACCTACGTCATCATCGCGGTCAAGCCGGCGGACGTGCAGAACCTGATCGGGGAGATCGCCGACGCCGCTGCCCGGGCCGAGAGTTCCACCGAGGAACAGGTTTTCGTCAGCATCGCGGCCGGTGTGCCGACCGAGTTCTTCGAGAACAAGCTGCCCGCGGGTGCGCCGGTGATCCGGGTGATGCCCAACACCCCGGTGCTCGTCGGCGGCGGGGTGAGCGCGCTGGCGGCCGGCCGGTTCGCCACCGCCGAGCACCTCAAGGAGGTGGCGGCGATCTTCGACGCGGTCGGCGGGGTGCTGGTCGTGCCGGAGAGCCAGCTCGACGCGGTGACCGCGGTCTCCGGCTCCGGGCCGGCCTATTTCTTCCTGATGGTCGAGGCGCTGGTGGACGCCGGGGTGGAAGCGGGGCTGACCCGTTCGGTGGCCACCGAACTGGTGGTCAAGACCATGGCCGGGTCGGCGGCGATGTTGCTGGACCGCATCGACCGGTCCGGCGGCAGCGCCTCGGCGACCGACACCACACCGGCCGAACTGCGGGCCACGGTTACCTCGCCGGGCGGTACCACCGCCGCTGGTCTGCGGGAACTCGAACGGGGTGGTTTGCGGTCCGCGGTGGCTGCCGCCGTGGAAGCCGCGAAAGCCCGATCCGAGCAGCTCAGAATTACATCGGAGTAATTCGATTTAATGTCCCAGATTAGCCCACACCCGTCGCAGTAACCCCATCCGCCACGCTATTCTCCTGTGTGAAAGCACGGGTGGGTGCCAGCGGAGGGGAAGCCGCTGGGACTGCCCGTGCCTGAATGATTGGGTTGCGATGACGTCTATGAATGGGCCATCGGGGCGCGATTCGGCAAGCGGTAAGCGAGATAGCATCTCTTCCGACGGCCAACCACCGCGTGCTCAATTTATGACCGTCGCTGAAGTGGCCAGCCTCATGAGGGTCAGCAAGATGACGGTGTATCGCCTGGTTCACAGCGGCGAATTGCCCGCGGTGCGGGTTGGGCGGTCATTCCGAGTGCATGCCAAGGCGGTGCACGACATGTTGGAGAGCTCCTACTTCGACGCCGGCTGACCCGTCGCCCGGTCGCCCGCCGTCGAGCAGGGCGGCCCCGCGCGGACCGGACGCCGGACCGGGTTGCCGACCGGGCTTTTTCTCCACCCCGGCCCGCCAGGTAAGGTAGCCGGGTCGAGCTAACGTGCTCGCTGGAACGACCGGTATAAACGGTAAGCGACCGTAAGGCACCCGGAAAGGCATTAGGTAGCGGAGTCTATGGGTTCAGTAATCAAGAAGCGGCGTAAGCGCATGTCGAAGAAGAAGCACCGCAAGCTGCTCCGTCGCACCCGGGTCCAGCGCAGGAAGCTCGGCAAGTAGGTCTCGGCGGGTGAGCCGCGCGGTTCGCGGCTAGGCTGGCCGCGTGGAGTCTGAGGAGCGATCGGCAAAGGGCGGGGCCTCCGCGTCGGAGGACACCACGGACTACCCGCGTGTCGTGCTCGTCACCGGTGCGTGCCGGTTCCTCGGTGCGTACCTCACCGCGCGGCTGGCGCAGAACCCGCTGATCAACCACGTCATCGCGGTCGACGCGATCTCGCCCAGCAAGGATCTGCTGCGCCGGATGGGGCGCGCCGAATTCGTGCGTGCGGACATCCGTAATCCGTTCATCGCCAAGGTTATTCGCAGCCGCGAGGTTGACACCGTGGTGCATGCGGCCGCGGCGTCCTACGCGCCGCGGTCCGGTGGGCGGGCCACGCTCAAGGAGCTCAACGTGATGGGCGCGATCCAGTTGTTCGCCGCCTGTCAGAAGTCGGAGTCGGTGCGCCGGGTGGTCGTGAAGTCCACCTCGGAGGTGTACGGGGCGAGCGCGCACGATCCGGTGATGTTCACCGAGGACAACCACGCCCGCCGGCCACCGGGGGAGGGGTTCGCCCGCGACAGCATCGACATCGAGGGCTACGCCCGCGGGCTGGCCCGGCGCCGCCCCGACATCACCGTGACCATCCTGCGGCTGGCCAACATGATCGGCCCGGCGATGGACACCGCGCTGTCGCGGTATCTGACCCGTCCGGTGGTGCCCACCGTGCTCGGCCACGACCCGCGGCTGCAGCTGCTGCACGAGCAGGACGCCCTCGGCGCGCTCGAGCGCGCCACGGTGGCGGGTAGACCCGGCACCTTCAACATCGGGGCGTCCGGGATCCTGATGATGAGCCAGGCCATCCGCCGGGCCGGCCGGATCGCGTTGCCGGTGCCGCGTTCGGCGCTGTGGGCTGTGGACTCGCTGCTGCGTGCTACGCGTTACACTGAGCTCGATCGGGAGCAGCTGGACTACCTGTGCTACGGGCGGGTGATGGACACCACCCGGATGCGCAATGAGCTTGGCTACAACCCGAAATGGACAACCGTCGAGGCCTTCGACGACTTCGTTCGGGGTCGTGGACTGAGCCCGATCATCGACCCACGATGGGTACGCTCAATGGAGAGCCGCGCCGTCATGGTGGCTCAGCGGTGGGGCGGATGAGGTACGTACACACCATCGGGTGGGGGAGAAGGTACTGACGTGGCCGGCGAGCCAAAAGCGAAAGTTATTCCGCTTCACGGCAATTCAGGGCGTGCCGCGCAGCGGCGCGCCGCCGCGTCCAGACAGGCCGGCGCGCGCCGGCACCCGTCGATGCTCACTGACAACGCCACCGCTCACGAGGAGCTGGCGGCGGTCATCCACGAGATCGACGAGCACCGTGCCGCCGCGGGTGCGCAGGAGGCGACGCCGAACGAGCTCGTCGAACGCATCTCTGCGGTAGCTGAATTCATCCGCAAACGGATGAGCGGTGACTACACCGTCGACGAGTTCGGGTTCGACCCGCATCTGAACAACGCGGTGTTCCTGCCGCTGCTGCGGGTGCTGTTCCGGTCGTGGTTCCGCGTCGAGGTGAGCGGGATCGAGAACCTGCCCGAGACCGGGGCGGCACTGGTGGTCGCCAACCATGCGGGGGTGCTGCCGTTCGACGGGTTGATGCTGTCGGTGGCGGTGCACGACCACCATCCGGCCCACCGCGATCTGCGGATGCTGGCCGCCGACCTGGTGTTCGACCTGCCGGTGCTGGGACATGCCGCCCGCAAGGCCGGCCACACCATGGCCTGCACCGCCGACGCGCACCGGCTGCTGGCCGCCGGCGAGCTGACCGCGGTGTTCCCCGAGGGCTACAAGGGGCTGGGCAAGCGGTTCAAGGACCGCTACAAGCTGCAGCGGTTCGGCCGGGGCGGGTTCGTGTCGGCGGCGCTGCGCAGCCGGGCGCCGATCGTGCCGTGCTCGATCGTCGGCTCCGAGGAGATCTATCCGATGATCGCCGACCTCAAGCTGCTGGCCCGGCTGCTGGGGCTGCCGTACTTCCCCGTCACCCCGCTGTTCCCGCTGGCCGGCCCGGTCGGCATGGTGCCGCTGCCGTCCAAGTGGCACATCCGGTTCGGCGAACCGATCCCGACCGCCGACTACGACGAGTCGGCCGCCGACGACCCGATGATCACCTTCGAGCTGACCGACCACGTCCGCGAGACCATCCAGCACACGCTCTATCAGCTGCTGGCCAACCGCCGGAACGTGTTCCTCGGCTGAAACCGGCCGCTCGCGCCGCGAGCGTGCGGTGTCGTCCGCAACACGCCGCGGCGGCGTACCGAACCGCACATTCGCCGGGGTAGCGGCGCCGAAGAGCCGCGGCCGGGACGCCGGCTCGGCAGGGACGGTCAGGCGCCCTCGCCGGCCGTCGCCTCGTCCGCGGCGGGTTTCGGCGCGTTCTGCTTCGCGATCATCCGCTTGAGCGCGGCATCGCGCGCCGCGGCGATCTGTGCCGTCACCTCGTCGGCCTCGGTCTCCGACTGCGCCTCGCCCATCACGGTCACCACGCTGGTCAGCACCGGGTTGCCGTCGGCGTCGGTGACCTCGCCCCGGATCTCGGTGACGATCGCGCCGTGCGACTCGGTCACCGAGTCCAGGTAGGAGTCGAAGTACAGCCGGTCGCCGGCCAGGATCGGGCGGTGGAAGGTGATCTTCTGGTCGCGGTGCAGCACCCGCTCCATGTTGATCGGGACGTCGAAGACCTTGAAGATCTCGTTCTGCACCCGCCGACCCGCCACCGCCAGGAACGTCAGCGAGGCGATCAACGAGTCGTAGCCGCACTCCTTGGCGGCCTCTTCGCTGTAGTGCGCCGGGTGGTAGTCCTTCACCGCCCGGGCGAACTCCCGGATCTTCTCCCGATCCACCTCGAAGTAGTCGGGGTACCGGTAGTGCGTTCCGATGATCTCTTCCGCGATAGCCATCGTGGCGCGAGCCTATCAGCGATTGCTCAGCGCACGTCCTGGCGGCGGGAAACGATTGCCGCCAGCGCGCCGCCGAGGGCGCCCAGCGCCAGCGCCGAGGGCACCCCGATCCGGGCCGCCTTGCGGGCGGTGCGGAAGTCGCGGATCTCCCAGCCCCGCTCCCGGGCCAGCTCCCGCAGGTCGGGGTCGGGGTTGATCGCCACGGCCGTGCCGACCAGCGACAACATCGGCACGTCGTTGAAGCTGTCGGAGTACGCCGTGCACCGGCGCAGGTTCAGCCCCTCCCGGATCGCCAGCGAGCGCACCGCGTGCGCCTTGCCGGTGCCGTGCAGGATGTCGCCGACCAGCCGGCCGGTGAACACCCCGTCGACCGACTCGGCGACCGTGCCCAGCGCCCCGGTCAGCCCGAGCCGGCGGGCGATGATCGCGGCCAGCTCGTACGGCGTGGCGGTGACCAGCCACACCTGCTGGCCGGCGTCGAGGTGCATCTGAGCCAGTGCGCGGGTGCCCGGCCAGATCTTGTCGGCGATGATCTCGTCGTAGATCTCCTCGCCGAGCGCGACGAGCTCGTCGACCGAACGGCCCTCGATGAACGCCAGCGCCTTCTGCTTGCCCTGCGCGACGTCGTCGCTGTTCTCCCGGCCCAGCAGCTGAAACTTGGCCTGCGCGAAGATGAACCGCGCCATGTCGGCGTAGGTGAAGTACTTGCGCGCGGCCAGGCCCCGGGCGAAGTGCACCAGCGACGACCCCTGCACCAGGGTGTTGTCGACGTCGAAGAACGCCGCGGCGGTCAGATCCGGCGGCGGTTTGGGCGGCGCGGATTCGGCCGGCCCGGTCAGGTCGGTGACGGCAGCTGACGCGCTCGCCTCGCCGGCCACCCGCTGCTGCGCGGGGCCGGCGTCATCCACCTGGCCGTTCTGACGACCGGAATCGCGACCGAACTCGGACACACCATCAACCCTAAGTCACCTTCCGGCCATACTGTCGGTGTGGACCGGCGGGTTGAACTGCTCACCAGGGCGGGCTGCGGGACGTGCGCCAAGGCGGCGGCCCGGCTGGCCGAACTGTCCTCCGAACTCGGCTTCACGCTGACGGTCACCGACGTGGACGAGGCCGCGGCGGCCGGCGACAAGGCGCTGCGTGCCGAGTTCGGCGACCGGCTGCCGGTGGTGCTGCTCGACGGCCGAGAGCACAGCTACTGGGAGGTCGACGAGCCGCGGCTGCGGGCGGACCTGGCGAAGTGACCGGCCCGCCGGGCGGTGGGGAGGCGCTCGATCACCAGCCGCGAAACCGTACTCCGGCAGGAGTTCTCCCACCCGTTCGCGCGATTTCCCCGCGAGGGGCTCGACAGTGGGCGAATTTGGTGGCCTACTGTTCAGCGACTACCGTGGACGAGGTGGTGATGGAGCGGTGAGCGTACTGCTATTCGGTGTATCACACCGCAGTGCGCCGGTGTCGGTGCTCGAGCAGCTGAGCACCGACGAGGCTGAGCAGGCGAAGATCGCCGAAAAGGTGCTGCAGTCCTCGCTCGTCACCGAGGTCATGGTGCTCTCGACCTGCAACCGGGTCGAGGTCTACGCCGTCGTCGAAGCCTTCCACGGCGGGCTCTCCGTCATCGGGCAGGTGCTCTCCGAGCACTCCGGGATGAGCCTGCAGGACCTCACGAAATACGCCTACGTCCGCTACGCCGAGGCCGCCGTCGAGCATCTGTTCGCGGTGGCCTCCGGTTTGGATTCGGCCGTTGTCGGCGAACAGCAGGTGCTCGGTCAGGTCCGCCGCGCCTACGCCAACGCCGAGGCCAACCGCACCGTCGGGCGCACCCTGCACGACCTGGCCCAGCGCGCGCTGTCGGTCGGCAAGCGGGTGCACGCCGAGACCGGCATCGACGCCGCCGGCGCCTCGGTGGTGTCGGTCGCGCTCGGCATCGCCGAGGAGAAGCTCGGCTCGCTGACCGGCCGCAGCAGCGTGGTGGTCGGCGCCGGGTCGATGGGCTCGCTGGCCGCCAGACACCTGCTGCGCGCCGGGGTGGAGCGCATCCACATCGTCAACCGCAGCATCCCGCGGGCCAAGCGGCTGGCCGAGCGGCTGCGCGCCGACGGGGTGGCCGCCGCCGCGTTCCCGTTCGACCATCTGCCCCCGGTGCTCACCGACGCCGACGTCGTGGTGTCGTGCACCGGCGCGGTCCGCCCGGTGGTGTCGCTGGCCGACGTGCACCGCGGCCTGGCCCACGTGCCCGAACCCAAGCAGCTGGTGATCTGTGACCTGGGCATGCCGCGCGACGTCGATCCCGCGGTGGCCGGGTTGCCCGGGGTCTTCGTCATCGACATGGAGCGGATCCTGCGCGACCCCGCGGCGCGGGCCGCCGCCACCGACGCCGACGCCGCCCGCACCATCGTGGCCGCGGAGGTCTCGGACTACCTGATGAAGCAGCGGATGGCCGAGGTCACCCCCACGGTCACCGCGCTGCGGCAACGCGCCGCCGAGGTCGTCGAGGCCGAACTGCTGCGGCTGGACAACCGGCTGCCCGGGCTGGATCCGGCGCAGCGCGCCGAGGTCGCCAACACCGTGCGCCGGGTGGTCGACAAGCTGCTGCACGCGCCCACGGTGCGGGTCAAGCAGCTGGCCAGCGCGCCCGGCGGGGACAGCTACGCCGAGGCGCTGCGGGAACTCTTCGAACTCGACCAGCAGGCCGTCGACGCCGTCGCGGCCGGCGAATTGCCTTTGTTGGCAGCCGATCTCACCACCGAACGCGACAAGACCGAGTAACACTTGAAACCACTCCGGATAGGCACCCGGGGCAGCCTGTTGGCGACGACCCAGGCCTCCACGGTCCGGGACGCGCTGATCGCCAAGGGCCACGCCGCCGAACTCGTCATCATCACCACCGAAGGCGACCGCAACCAGGGACCGATCGCCGACATCGGCGTCGGGGTGTTCACCGCCGCGCTGCGCGAGGCCATCCTCGACGGCCGGGTGGACGCCGCCGTGCACTCGTTCAAGGACCTGCCCACCGCCCCCGATCCGCGGCTCACCGTGGCCGCCGTCCCACCCCGTGAGGACCCCCGCGACGCACTGGTGGCCCGCGACGGGCTGGTGCTGGGGGAGTTGCCGGAGGGATCGGTGATCGGCACGTCGAGTCCGCGCCGAACCGCACAGCTTAAAGCATTGGGTCTCGGTTTGGAAATCCGCCCCCTACGAGGCAACCTTGATACCAGGTTGAACAGGGTGAGGAGCGGTGAGCTCGACGGCATCGTAGTCGCCCGGGCCGGGCTGGCCCGGATCGGGCGGCTCTCCGATGTCACCGAGACCCTCGAGCCGGTGCAGATGTTGCCGGCACCGGCTCAAGGTGCGCTCGCGGTGGAATGCCGCGCAGACGACACCGGGCTCGTTGCGCTGTTGTCGGAGCTGGACGACCCCGACACACGCGCTGCGGTCACCGCTGAACGTGCCCTGCTCGCCACGCTGGAGGCGGGCTGCTCCGCACCGGTGGGCGCGATCGCCGAGGTGGTCGAGTCCATCGATGAGGACGGTCGCGTCTTCGAGGAGGTGTCGCTACGCGGCTGCGTGGCGAGACTGGACGGATCCGACGTGATCCGCGCCTCCGGGGTCGGCACACCGGACCGGGCCGTCGAGCTCGGGCGCTCGGTGGCCCAGGAGCTGTTCGACCTCGGTGCGCGCGAACTCATGGCGGATCGCGAGAGCAGTTAGAGCGGAGTGATAGATGACAGGCCAGAGTATCGGGCGCGGCCGTAAGCCTAAGCCAGGCCGGATCACGTTCGTCGGCTCGGGCCCCGGTGACCCAGGCCTGCTGACGACGCGAGCCCGCAATGTGCTGGCCAACGCCACCCTGGTGTTCACCGACCCCGACGTTCCCGACGCGGTGCTCGCGCTGGCCGGCTGCGACCTGCCGCCCGCGGCGGGGCCCGCTCCCGCGACCAACGGATCGGCGCCCGCCAAGGCCGCTGCGCAGGGGACCGACGGCAGCGCGGCCGCCAACGGCGCCGAGCCGGCCGCCGACGGGGCCGCCGCGACGGCGACCGCGACCCTGGTCACCGGCGGCGCGGAGGTCCGGCCCGCCCTCGGGGATCCCGCCGAGGTCGCCAAGGCGCTCGCCGCCGAGGCCCGCACCGGCGTCGACGTGGTGCGGCTGGTGACCGGCGACCCGCTGTCGATCGACTCGGTGATCGCCGAGGTGACGGCGTTGGCCAAGACCCATCTGAACTTCGAGATCGTGCCCGGGCTGCCCGACACCACCGCGGTGCCGACGTATGCGGGCCTGCCGCTGGGCTCCTCGCACACCGTCGCCGACGTGCGCGCCGACGTGGACTGGGAGTCGCTGGCCGCCGCCCCTGGCCCGCTGATCCTGCACGCCACCCCGTCGCACCTGTCGGATGCGGCACGGACCCTGATCGAGCACGGTCTGCTGGAGAGCACCCCGACCGTGGTGACCGCCAACGGCACCACCTGCCAGCAGCGGTCGGTGGAGACCACGCTGGGCGGGCTGCTGGACAAGTCGCTGCTGGAGACGCCGGTCGGTCCGGAGTTGGCCCCGGGCCCGCTGTCCGGGCCGCTGGTCGTCACCATCGGTAAGACGGTGGCGCACCGGGCCAAGCTGAACTGGTGGGAGAGCCGCGCCCTGTACGGCTGGACGGTGCTGGTGCCGCGCACCAAGGACCAGGCGCCCGAGATGAGCGAGCGGCTGATCGCCCACGGCGCCACCCCGATCGAGGTGCCCACCATCGCCGTCGAGCCGCCGCGCAGCCCCGCCCAGATGGAGCGCGCGGTCAAGGGGCTGGTCGACGGCCGCTTCCAGTGGGTGGTGTTCACCTCCACCAACGCGGTGCGCGCGGTGTGGGAGAAGTTCCGCGAGTTCGGGCTGGACGCCCGCGCGTTCTCCGGCGTGAAGATCGCCTGCGTGGGGCAGGCCACCGCCGACCGGGTGCGCGCCTTCGGCATCAACCCGGAGCTGGTGCCGTCGGGTGAGCAGTCCTCGCTGGGGCTGCTCGAGGAGTTCCCGCCGTACGACGAGGTGTTCGACCCGGTCAACCGGGTGCTGCTGCCGCGCGCCGACATCGCCACCGAGACGCTTGCCGAGGGGCTGCGCGAACGCGGTTGGGAGATCGAGGACGTCACCGCCTACCGGACCGTGCGCGCCGCGCCGCCGCCGGCGCACATCCGCGAGATGATCAAGACCGGCGGCTTTGACGCGGTGTGCTTCACCTCGAGCTCGACGGTGCGCAACCTGGTCGGCATCGCCGGCAAGCCGCACGCCCGCACCATCGTCGCGTGCATCGGCCCCAAGACCGCCGAGACCGCAACGGAATTCGGCCTGCGGGTGGATGTGCAGCCGGAGGTGGCCCAGGTCGGCCCGCTGGTCGACGCGCTGGCCGAGCACGCCGCCCGGCTGCGTGCGGAGGGGGCGCTGCCGCCGCCGCGCAAGAAGAGCCGCCGGCGTTAGGCGCGGGGCACGCACGCCATGGCGTTTCCCCGGCATCGCCCCCGCCGACTGCGGTCCACCCCCGCGGTGCGCCGACTGGTGGCCGAAACCTCGTTGGAGCCAAGGCATCTGGTGCTTCCGCTGTTCGTCGCCGACGGCATCGACGAGCCGCGGCCGATCGCGTCGATGCCCGGGGTGGTGCAGCACACCCGGGATTCGCTGCGCCGGGCCGCCGCCGACGCGGTCGCCGCGGGCGTGGGCGGGCTGATGCTGTTCGGGGTGCCGCGCGAACAGGACAAGGACGCCACCGGTTCGATCGGCTGGGTCGAGGACGGAATCCTCAACGTGGCGCTGCGCGACCTGGCCGCCGACCTCGGGGATGCCACCGTGCTGATGGCCGACACCTGCCTCGACGAGTTCACCGACCACGGCCACTGCGGGGTGCTCGACGCCCACGGCCGCGTCGACAACGACGCCACGAACGAGCTGTACGTGAAACTCGCTGTGGCTCAGGCTGAATCGGGCGCGCACGTGGTGAGCCCCAGCGGCATGATGGACGGTCAGGTGGCGGCGATCCGGGACGGGTTGGACGCCGCCGGGCACACCGACACCGCGATCCTGGCCTACGCGGCCAAGTACGCGTCCGGGTTCTACGGGCCGTTCCGGGAGGCGGTCGGCTCCAGCCTGCGCGGGGATCGGCGCACCTACCAGCAGGATCCGGCCAACGGCCGGGAGGCGCTGCGCGAGGTCGAACTCGACATCGACGAGGGCGCCGACATCGTCATGGTCAAACCCGCCATGGCCTACCTCGACGTGGTGCGCGCGGTCGCGGACGTCTCACCGGTGCCGGTGGCCGCCTATCAGGTGTCGGGGGAGTACGCGATGATCAGCGCCGCCGCCGCCAACGGCTGGATCGATCTGCGCACCGTCGCCCTGGAGACATTGACGTCGATCCGCCGGGCCGGTGCGGACATCGTGCTGACCTACTGGGCGGCGCAGGCCGCCCACTGGCTGGCGTGACGGCGCCGGTCGAGCCCGGCAAGCGGCCCGAGGACGTCGACACCGGGTTCTGGTTGTGGGCGGTGGCGCTGCCGCTGTTGACGATCGGGCGCATCGTCGATGTGGTCAGCGGCGGCGCCGGCCGTGTTCCCGCCGCGGCGGTGGGGCTGTCGGTGCTGTTCGTGGTGGCGGTGGCCGCGGTGACCGCGGCGCTGCTGGTGCTGCTGCGCGACGGTTACCGCTGGAGCCGCACCGTGCTGACCGGCGGCGGGGTGGCGACGGTCGTGGTCATGGCCACCAACCTGTTCGGGGCCGAACGCCCGGACGGGGTCGCGGTCGCCTACGCGATCTGCGTCATCCTGGGTTCGGTCGCGGTCGCCGGCGGGGTCTACCTGTTGCATCGCAAGGACGCCGACGCGTTCTTCACCCGCTGAACTAGGCTGCCTGACGATGACTGCTCCCCAACCCCGTCCCCGGGTCGTCACCGCCGCGTTCTGGTGCTGGGTGGTGGCCGCGGTGGTGCTGGTGCTGGGCGGGTTGACCGGGCTGTTCAACCCGCACGACGTGCCCGGCCCGGTCCGGGCGATGGGCGGCCTGATCGCCGCGGCCGGGCTGGGGTTGAGCTACCTGGCCGGTCAGGCGCGCCGCGGGGACCCCCGGTTCGCCCGGGCCGCCGTCGCGCTGGCGTTCGCGCTGGTCGCGGTGCTCGCCCTGCTGGCGGTGTCGACCATGTGGCTGGGCTGGCTGCTCGCGCTGGTGCTGGCGATGGTCGGGGCGGTGCTGATGCTGCGCCCGGCGGCCCGGCAGTGGTTCGGCTCGCCGGGGTCCGAGGGGTTCGACCAGGAGGGGTCGCGATGACCGAGAAGAGCACGTCGGACGCGCCGGAACGGCCCGAGCAGATCCTGTTCTACGAACAGGGCGCCAGCTGGTGGTGGCTGTTGGCCGGCCCGGGGGCGGGCATCGCGATGGCGCTGATCCAGGCGTCGGCCGGCTACGGGTTCCAGTGGCTGGTGCCGGGGCTGTTCTTCGTGCTGGTGACGGGTTTCCTGGCCATCCAGGTCAAGGCGGCGCGGATCCACACCTCCGTCGAGTTGACGCCCGACTATCTGCGCCAGGGCACCGAGTACCTCGACATCGACGACATCGTGCGGATCTACCCGGAGCCGGGCAAGAACGAGACCCCGAAGTGGATGTCGGCCCGGGCGCTCGGCGAGCTGACCGGGGTGCCGCGGGGCCGCACCGGCATCGGGCTCAAGCTCACCAACGACCGCAAGGCCCAGGCCTGGGCGCGTAAACACAGGCGGCTGCGCGCCGAGCTGACCCGGCTGGTCGAGGAACGGATCCCGCGGGAGCGCGACGCGTGAGACCGGGACTGGTGGCGGCGGCGCTGATCGCGCCGGCCGCCGCGGCGGGGTGCGTGGCCAGCTGGCTGGCGGCCGGTTCGACGGTCGAGGTGGAGCCGGTGCTCGACGGCGAGCCGGCGACCGTCTCAGTGGTGTACTCCCCACCGCTGGTGGTGCTGTCGCTGGTGTTGGCGACGGTGGCCGGTGTCGCGGCGGTGCTGGCGATCTCGCAGCTGGCCCGCCGCCGTCGTCGCTAGCTAGCCGCGCCCCGCTTTCTTGCAACGGAATAGCATTCCCGGTCGTTCGTCGGCCGATTTCACAGCCATGGGTTCACTCTCGCGGCGCTGAGCCCGCCGCGAGAAGCGCGCGGCGGGGGACGCCCGCCCGATTTGTTACAAAGTGCGAAGTTTGTAACACTGTTGCGCATGACCGAGCTGGCGGAGAACCCCACGCACGTCGACGCCCTGCCCCTGGGCCCGGACTCGCTGGTCTGGAAGTACTTCGGCGACAACCGGATGTTCCTGATCGGCCCGCGTCCGGCGGTGCTGCAGAACATGCTCGCCGAACTCGGCCAGGGGGTCCGCGACCACTCGGTGTTCTTCGCCGACACCGCCGCCCGGATCAAGCGCTCGCTGCCGCCGATCTTCATGACGGTCTACGGCACCGACGACGACAACGCCGGCGCCCAGGTGCGCGACTACCACCACCACATCAAGGGCGAACTGCCCGGCGAGTACGGAGGCGGGCGGTACCACGCGCTGGACCCCGACACCTACTTCTGGGCCCACGCCACGTTCGTCGAGCAGGTGCTCTACTTCGCCGACACCTTCGTCAAGCGGCTGACCCGCGAGGAGAAGGAACGGATCTACCTCGAGTCCAAGACCTGGTACCGCCGCTACGGGGTCAGCGAACGGCCGATGCCGGCCGACTACGACGAGTTCGAGCGGTACTGGAACCGGATGCTCGACGAAGTGCTCGTCGCCCACCCCACCGCCCGCTACGGCGTCGGCTACGTGACCAAGGGCTTCCCGTGCCCGAAAGCCGTTCCGCCGTGGGCCTGGCGGCTGATCGCGCCGATCTTCAACCCGATCGCGGCGTTCTTGACCACCGGCGGCCTGCCGCCGCGCGCCCGCGAACTGCTCGGCCTGCCGTGGAGCGAACGCCAGGAGCGGCGGTATCAGCGCTTCGCGGCGTTCTGGCGGTCGCGGCCGGTGAACTGGCTGTGGGATCACCTGCCGATGCGGTTGCGCTACAACAAGTTCGCGCGCGCGGGCTATGCCCGCGGCTGACCGCACCACGGAGGCCATCCTCGACGCAGCGGTCGCCGAGTTCGAACAGCACGGGTTCCGCCGGGTGGCGCTCGACGACGTCGCGCGCCGCGCGGGCATCAGCCGCACCACGATCTACCGCCGGTTCGGCACCAAGGACGAGTTGATCGCCGCCGTCGTCGAACGGGAGAACGCCGCCCTGTTCGCCGATATCGCCCGCGAGCTCAAACAGGCTGGGCCGCAACAGAACTACTACGTCGAAGCGTTCACCCACGCCATCCTGCGGTTCCGTCGGCACCGGGTGCTCAACCGGATGGTCCGCGACGAGCCGGCGCTGCTGCTGGAGTTGGCCGAGCAGCACTACCCGGCGGCGATCGCCCGGATGGCCGAGGCGCTGCGGGTGATCTTCCCCGCGGGGTTCGCCGAGCGCATCGGCGACGACGCCGTCAACGACCTGGCCGACACCATCCTGCGCTACGCCGCGATGGCGCTGCTGCTGCCGGGGGCGCGGCCGCTGGAGACCGCCGACGACATCCGGGACTTCGCCCGCCGGCACTTTCTGCCCAGCCTGCCCGCCGCGGTGCGCGGCGTTCCGACCGGAAGTCCGTAGAGTGGGGCCATGGACCGCGGCGTGTTCGGCTCCCCGCTGGTCGGGGTGGTCAACCGGCTGTTCGTCGGGCTGCTCGGGGCGCCCGTGCTCGGCCGGTTCGCCCGCCGCGGCCTGACCCGGATCCGCTATGTCGGCCGCCGCAGCGGCCGGACCGTCGAGACCCCGGTGGGGTACCGGCGTGCCGGCGACGAGATCGTCATCAACGTCCTGGCCCCAGACAAGAAGGTGTGGTGGCGCAACTTCACCGGCGACGGCGGACCCATCACGCTGCTCGACGTCGACGGCGGCCGCGCCGGATATGCCGTCGCCCACCGGGACGCGCGGGGCCGCGTCGAGGTCCGGGTTCGGCTCGGCTAGCTCTACGCTGGCCCCATGACCGCCGTGGACCGGCTGGAGCAGATCGCCCCGGCCTTCGTCGAGATGGCCCATTCGATCGTGTGGGCGTCGGCCGCCACCGTCGACGCCAACTGCCGGCCGCGCAGCCGCATCCTGCACCCCCTCTGGCAGTGGGACGGCACCGACCTGTTCGGCTGGATCGCCACGGTGCCCAGCCCGGTGAAACGGGCCCACCTGGCGGCGCATCCGGAGATGTCGCTGAACTACTGGGCGCCCAGCCACGACACCTGCAGCGCCGACTGCACCGTCGAGTGGTATTTCGACGAGGACACCCGCCGGCAGGTCTGGGACATGTTCGCCACCGCGCCGCCGCCGGTGGGCTACGACCCGTCGATCATCCCGGGCTGGGACGGCCCGACCTCCGAGCAGTTCGCGGTGTTGCGGGTGACGCCGTACCGGTTGCGGGTGATGGCCGGCAGCGTGCTGCTCACCGGCGAGGGCACTCTGTTGAGTTGGCACGCATGACGGAACCGCCAGCCGGTGGCCAATTCGCCGATCCGGCGCGCACCGGCCGCCGCGCTGCCGCAATATCTGAGGTTATGACCACCATGCAGGACGTCGGCGCGCTGCCGCTGGTGCCGAAGAACCCGCTGCCGTTCTGGAAGCTGGTGAAGCTCGTCCGCAGGCTCGACACCGGCCAGGAGGTGATCCGGGACGCAGGCGGCCGCATCACCCGCATCCAGATGGCACCGAAATGGCTGTTCCCGCCGATCGTGGCGGTGATGTCGCCGGAGGGCATGCGCGACGTGCTGGGCCGGGTCGACTCCGCCTTCGAGCGCTGCATCGTCCACGACCAGGTCCGCGAGGTGGCCGGCGACAGCCTGTGGGTGCTGCCCAACGACCTGTGGCGGCCCCGCAAGCGGGCGGTGCAGCCGGTGTTCGCCAAGCACGCCGTGAAGAAGTTCGGCGGTCACATGTCCGCCGCGGCGCAGGCGTTCGTCGACCGGTGGGCCGACGGCGGTGAGGTGGACCTCGACGTGGAGTGCCGCAAGGTGGCCATGCAGTCGTTGGGCCGCTCGGTGCTCGGCATCGATCTGAACGAACGCGGCGACGTCATCGCCCGGTGCATGCACGTGGCGTCCTCCTACGCCGCCGACCGGGCGCTGCGGCCGGTGCGCGCACCGCGCTGGCTGCCGACGCCGGCGCGGTGGCGGGCCACCCGCGCGGTGGCGGAGATGCGCAAGATCACCGACGAGATGGTGCGCGCCTGCCGTGCCGACCCCACCCGGGACGCCCCGCTGGTGCAGGCGCTGATCGCCGCCACCGACCCGGAGACCGGCCGGCCACTGTCCGACGAGGACATCTCCAACGACCTGCTGATCTTCATGCTCGCCGGACACGACACCACCGCCACCGCGCTGACCCACGCGCTGTGGATCCTCGGGCACCATCCCGACGTCCAGGAGCGGGTCGCGGCGGAGGCGGCCGCGATCGGCGACCGGGAACTGACCCCCGACGACGTGCCGAACCTCGGCTACACCCAGCAGGTGCTGCACGAGTCGCTGCGGTTGTGCCCGCCGGCCGCCGGGGTGGGGCGGTTGGCCACCCGGGATATCGCGGTGGCCGGCTACCGTGTCGAGGCCGGCACCCTGATCGCGGTGGGGCTGTACGCGCTGCACCACGATCCGGAACTGTGGCCGGACCCGTACAAATTCGACCCGGACCGGTTCAGCCCGGAGAACGTCAAGGCCCGCGGCCGCTGGGAGTTCATGCCGTTCCTCGGCGGCGGCCGGCCGTGCATCGGTGAGCACTTCGCCCGGCTGGAGGCGACGCTGGCGCTGGGCACCATCGTGCGCGCGATGGAGATCCGGTCGCTCGACGACAGGTTCGAGTGCGATGTGCCGTTGACCACGGTGGCCAAGGGGCCGATCCCGGCGGTGGTGAGCCCGCGGCGCCGGCACGCGGTGACGGTCGCCGCGGCCGGCTGACCGTCAGGCCCGCCGCAGCAGCACCGCCTGTTCGAACGGTAGCCGGGAGAACAGCGCACGCCAGCGGCCGAGCACCGCCGGGGCGGCCTCGTCGCGGGACACCACCCGCGGATCGCGCACCTCGAACGTCCTGCCGTGGCGGGTCATCCGCCCGCCGCCGGCGGCCTGCAGGTTCTTCAGCCAGTCCCGGTCGGGGCCGTAGGTCAGCAGGATCGCGACCCCGTCGGCGGTGGGGAACACGGTCAGCGGGGTGCGGTAGGTCCTGCCGGAACGCCGGCCGACGTGCTCGAGGATGCCGAAGCTCGGCGCCCAGCCGGCCCACAGCCGCTGGATCGGGTTGGTGACGTATCGGTTGAACCGTGCCAGTCGTTGCGGAAGTCGCATGCTTTCATCCAACGCCGCTGCGGCCCGGACCGCAGCCGGATGACCTGGAACTACACCCTGTAGTTGACCCTTTCGGCGGGGCTGGGACACTGGTGGCCATGCGCAGCACTTCCTCCTCGGTGGAGACGTCCGCGACGCTGTTCGCCGACGCGTGCTCGGTCATCCCCGGCGGCGTCAACTCGCCGGTGCGGGCGTTCAGCTCGGTCGGCGGCACGCCCCGGTTCATCACCGCCGCCCACGGCTGCCGGCTGACCGACGCCGACGGCAACACCTACGTCGACCTGGTGTGTTCCTGGGGCCCGATGATCCTCGGCCACGCCCACCCGGCGGTTGTCGAGGCGGTGCAGCAGGTCGCCGCCGACGGTCTGTCGTTCGGCGCTCCGACCCCCGCCGAGAGCGAGCTGGCCCGCGAGATCGTCGACCGGGTCGGCCCGGTGGAGCGGGTGCGGCTGGTGAACTCGGGCACCGAGGCCACCATGAGCGCGCTGCGGCTGGCGCGTGGCTACACCGGCCGGCCCAAGATCGTGAAGTTCTCCGGCTGCTACCACGGCCACAGCGACGCGCTGCTGGCCGACGCCGGCTCCGGGGTGGCGACCCTCGGGCTGCCGTCCTCCCCGGGGGTCACCGGGGCGGCCGCCGCCGACACCATCGTGCTGCCCTACAACGACGTCACGGCCGTCGAGGAGGCGTTCGCGAAGTTCGGTGACCAGATCGCCTGCGTGATCACCGAGGCGGCCCCGGGCAACATGGGCACGGTTGCGCCGCAGCCGGGGTTCAACGCCGCGCTGCGCCGGATCACCGCCGAGCACGGGGCGCTGCTGATCTCCGACGAGGTGATGACCGGTTTCCGGGTGAGCCGGTCGGGCTGGTACGGGCTCGATCCGGTCGACGCCGACCTGTTCACCTTCGGCAAGGTGATGAGCGGCGGGCTGCCGGCGGCGGCGTTCGGCGGCCGGGCCGAGGTGATGGAGCGGCTGGCCCCGCTCGGGCCGGTCTACCAGGCCGGCACCCTGTCCGGGAACCCGGTGGCGATGGCCGCCGGGCTGGCCACGCTGCGGGCCGCCGACGACGCGGCCTACGCGACGCTGGACGCCAATGCCGACCGGCTGCACACACTGCTGACCGAGGCGCTGACCGCGGCCGGGGTCGCGCACCGGGTACAGCGGGCCGGCAACATGCTGTCGGTGTTCTTCACCGACACCCCGGTGACCGACTTCGCCTCGGCGCGGGCCTCGCAGACCTGGCGCTATCCGGCGTTCTTCCACGCGCTGCTCGACGCCGGGGTCTACCCGCCGCCCAGCGCGTTCGAAACCTGGTTCGTGTCAACGGCGTTGGACGACGAGGCATTCGACCGGATCGCGGCGGCGCTGCCCGGCGCGGCGCGTGCGGCAGCGGAGGCGACCCCGGCATGAGCCGCACGATCGTGCATGTGATGCGCCACGGTGAGGTGCACAACCCGCAGGGAATCCTCTACGGGCGCCTGCCCGGCTACCGGCTCTCCGAACGCGGCCGGGCGCAGGCCGAGGCGGTGGCCGACTGGCTGGCTCAGCGCGACATCGTCTACGTGGTGGCCTCGCCGCTGGAACGCGCCCAGGAGACCGCCGCGCCCATCGCGGCCCGCCACGAACTGCCGATCGCCGTCGACGAGGACCTCATCGAGTCCACCAACGTCTTTCAGGGACAACGGGTCTCACCGGGCGACGGGGCGCTGCGCAACCCGCTGAACTGGTGGCATCTGCGCAACCCGCGCCGCCCGTCGTGGGGTGAGCCGTACCATCAGATCGCCGCGCGGATGAAGGCGGCGCTGGAGCGCGCCCGGGCCAAGGCCGCCGGTCATGAGGCGGTGTGCGTGAGCCACCAGCTGCCGGTGGAGACGCTGCGGCGGGCGATGACCGGCCAGAACCTGCACCACTTCCCGACCCGGCGGATGTGCAACCTGGCGTCGGTGACCTCGTTCTACTTCGACGGCGACGAGTTCGTCGGCTGGGGATACTCGGAGCTCGCCGGGCGGTGAAACGGCTGCTGGCGGTCCTGACGAGCGCGGTGTGCGTCGCGCTCGCCGGTTGCGCCACCGGTGACGACGCCGTCGCCCAGGGCGGCACGTTCGAGTTCGTCGCACCCGGCGGCAAGACCGACATCTTCTACGACCCGCCCGCCGACCGCGGCCGGCCCGGACCGCTGTCCGGCCCGGACCTGATGGATCCGGACCGCACCATCTCGCTCGACGACTTCGCGGGCAAGGTGGTGGTGATCAACGTGTGGGGGCAGTGGTGCGGGCCGTGCCGCACCGAGATCGGCCGGCTGCAGCAGGTCTACGACGACACCCGCGACCTCGGGGTGGCATTCCTCGGGATCGACGTGCGGGACAACAACATCGACGCGGCCCGCGACTTCGTCGTCGACCGCCGCATCACGTTCCCGTCCATCTACGACCCGGCCATGCGGACCATGATCGCGTTCGGCGGTCGGTACCCCACCACGGTCATCCCGTCCACCATCGTGTTGGACCGCCGGCACCGGGTGGCCGCGGTGTTCCTGCGGGAACTGCTGGCCGAGGACCTGCAGCCGGTGGTGGAACGCCTTGCGGCCGAACCGGAGTCGGCCGCATGAGCGACTTCACCGAGATCGCGGCCGCCGGTCCGGTGCTGCTGGCGCTGGCGGTGAGCGTGCTGGCCGGGCTGGTGTCGTTCGCCTCGCCGTGCGTGGTGCCGCTGGTGCCCGGCTACCTGTCCTACCTGGCCGGGGTGGTCGGGGTCGCCGAGGCGCCGGCGACGGCCGACCCGGCGACCGGCGTCGCGGTCGCGGAGGCCCGGTCGGCGCGGCTGCGGGTGGCGGGCGCCGCGGCGCTGTTCGTCGCCGGCTTCACCGTGGTGTTCGTCCTCGGCACCGTCGCCGTGCTGGGCATGACCACCACACTGATCGCCAATCAGCTTGTGCTGCAACGCGCCGGCGGGTTGATCACGATCCTGATGGGGTTGGTGTTCATCGGGTTCGTGCCGGTGCTGCAGCGCGACACCCGGCCGGCCCCGCGACAGCTGTCGACACTGGCCGGGGCGCCGCTGCTGGGCGCGGTGTTCGCCCTGGGCTGGACGCCCTGCCTGGGGCCCACGCTGACCGGGGTGATCGCGGTCGCGTCGGCCACCGACGGCGCCAGCGTCGCCCGCGGGGTGGCGCTGGTGATCGCCTACTGCCTCGGGCTGGGCATCCCGTTCGTGCTGCTGGCGTTCGGCTCGGCGCGTGCGGTCGCCGGGCTCGCGCTGCTGCGCCGCCACACCCGCACCATCCAGATCATCGGCGGTGTGCTGTTGATCCTGGTCGGGGTCGCGCTGGTGACCGGGGTGTGGAACGACTTCGTGTCCTGGGTGCGCGACGCGTTCGTCACCGATATGACCCTGCCGATCTGATGCCCGACATGACCGAATCCCCGCGAGCAGACGCCAACACCCCCGAAAACCCGCGAAACAGGGGGGTTCGGCGTCTGCTCGCCTACGGGCGCAACACGTGGCGGACGCTGACGTCGATGGGCACCGCGCTGGTGCTGCTGTTCCTGCTGGCGCTGGCCGCCATCCCCGGCGCGCTGCTGCCGCAGCGCAACCTCAACGAGTCCAAGGTCGACGAGTACCTGGCGCAGCATCCGACGCTGGGCCCGTGGCTGGACCGGCTGCAGGCCTTCGACGTGTTCTCCAGCTTCTGGTTCACCGCGATCTATGTGCTGCTGTTCATCTCGCTGGTGGGCTGCCTGACCCCGCGCACCGTCGACCACATCCGCAGCCTGCGCGCGGTGCCGGTGGCCGCGCCCCGCAACTTCGCCCGGCTGCCCAAACACCACAGCGCCGAGCTGGCCGCCGACCCGCGGCAGCTCGCCGAGACGGCCGACGCCGAGCTGCGCGGCTGGCGGCGCATCACCCGCACCAACGGCGACGCCGTCGAGATCTCCGCCGAGAAGGGCTACCTGCGCGAGTTCGGCAACATCGTCTTCCACTTCTCCCTGGTCGGGCTGCTGGTCGCGGTGGCCGTCGGCCGGCTGTTCGGCTACGAGGGCAACGTCATCGTCATCGCCGACGGCGGCCCCGGATTCTGCTCGGCCTCCCCGGCGGCGTTCGACTCGTTCCGCGCCGGCAACACCGTCGACGGCACCGAGCTGACGCCGATCTGCGTGCGGGTCAACGACTTTCAGGCCGAGTACCTGCCCACCGGGCAGGCCGTGTCGTTCGCCGCCGACATCGAGTACCAGGCCGGCGACGACCTGGCCGCCGGAACCTGGCGGCCGTACCGGTTGGCGGTGAACCAGCCGCTGCGCATCGGCGGCGACCGGGTGTATCTGCAGGGCTACGGCTACGCGCCGACGTTCACCGTCGTCTTCCCGACCGGCGAGCAGCGCACCCAGACCCTGCAGTTCCGCCCGGACGACCCGCTGACCCTGCTGTCGTCGGGCGCCATGCGCTTCGACCCGCCCGCCGGCACCTACCCCGACCCCGACCAACGGCGCAAGCACCAGTTGGCCATCCAGGGCCTGTTCGCCCCGACCGAACAGCTGCACGGCACGCTGTTGTCGTCGAGCTTCCCCGCGCTCAACGACCCCGCGGTGGCCATCGACATCTACCGCGGCGACACCGGGCTGGACACCGGCCGGCCGCAGTCGCTGTTCAGCCTCGACCCGCGGGTGATCGAACAGGGCCGGCTGACCAAGGTGGCCCGGGTCAACCTCGGTGAGGGGGAGTCGACCCGCCTCGACGACGGCACCGTGGTGCGGTTCGACGGCGCGGTGCCGTTCGTCAGCCTGCAGGTGTCGCACGATCCGGCCCAGGGCTGGGTGCTGGTGTTCGCGCTGACCATGATGGCGGGCCTGTTGGTGTCGCTGGTGGTGCGCCGCCGGCGGATCTGGATTCGGATCACCCCCGCCGGTGCCGGTACCGTGAGCCTCGAGCTGGGCGGGCTGGCCCGCACCGACAACTCCGGCTGGGGCGACGAGTTCGAGCGATTGACCCAGCGGCTGGTGGCGGCGGCTCGGCCACGGGAGAAGGTGAGATGAGAACCGACATCGACATCGGATTGGCCCGCTACTCCGACTGGGCGTTCACCTCGGCGGTGGTGGTGCTGGTCGCGGCGCTGTTGCTGCTGGCGGTGGAGCTGGCCTACACCCGCAGCCGCCGCACCGAACAGCGCGAGCTGATCGCCGCCGGAGCCGGCCCGACGCCGGGCGCGGCCGCCGCCGTTACCCCGGGTGTGGTCACCGAACGCCCGCGCCGGTCGGTCGAGGAGCGCATCGGCGGCGCCGGGCTGGCGTTGACCTACGTCGGGATCGGCACGCTGCTGCTGTGCATCGTGCTGCGCGGCCTGGCCACCGGCCGGGTGCCGTGGGGCAACATGTACGAGTTCATCAACCTCACCTGCTTCTGCGGGCTGGTGGCCGCCGCGGTGGTGCTGCGCCGGCCGGCCTACCGCAGCCTGTGGGTGTTCGTGCTGGTCCCGGTGCTGGTCCTGCTCACCGTGTCGGGCCGCTGGCTCTACGCCACCGCGGCCCCGGTGATGCCGGCGCTGCAGTCCTACTGGCTGCCGATCCACGTGTCGGTGGTCAGCCTCGGCTCGGGGGTGTTCCTGGTCGCCGGCGTGGCCAGCATCCTGTTCCTGCTGCGGATGTCGCGGTTCGGCGCCCCGGACGCCGAGGGCCTGCTGTCCCGGCTGGTGCAGCGCCTGCCGGACGCGCAGACCCTGGACCGGATCGCCTATCGCACCACGATCTTCGCGTTCCCGGTGTTCGGTTTCGGGGTGATCTTCGGCGCCATCTGGGCCGAGGAGGCCTGGGGACGCTACTGGGGCTGGGACCCCAAGGAGACGGTGTCGTTCATCGCCTGGGTGATCTACGCGGCGTATCTGCACGCCCGTTCGACCGCGGGGTGGCGCGACCGCAGGGCGGCCTGGATCAATGTCGCCGGGTTCATCGCGATGGTGTTCAACCTGTTCTTCATCAACCTGGTGACGGTCGGCCTGCACTCCTACGCCGGTATCGGCTGAGCCGGGTCGCGCCTGCCGCGGCCGGTCGCCCGGTTTGGTTAAGCTCGTCGACGTAAGCCGACGCCAGGGAGCAACGCGTGTCCGAACCTTCCAACGCTGCGGACAACCGCCGCCCCCAACACTTAGTCGCGGCCGAAAACGACACTGCGCCAACGATATTCCGTGCGCAGAACCGGTTCATCGATCCGGCGCAGCAGCCGGTGGCGCCGGCCGGGCCGGTGGGGCCGCCGGCCCCCGGTTACCCGCCGCCGGGCCCGCCGCCGGGGCTCCAGCCGGCTGCGTCCCAGCCGGTAACGCCCCAGCCCGTCGCGCCGCAGCCGGCCCCGGCACCCGAGCAGCTTCCGCCGCCGTACTTCGACCTGTCCACGGTGGCGCTGCTCGGCCAGCCGAAACGCGCGCCGACCGAAGGCTGGCGCAAATGGCTCTACACGGCGTCGTTGCACCTGATCAACCTCGGCGATAGCCCCCGGGTGCGGCGCCGCAACGAACTCGTCGAGCAGGTGCGGCGACCGCTGCGCGGCTGCTACCGGATCGCGGTGCTGTCCCTGAAGGGCGGGGTGGGCAAGACCACCGTCACCGCCACCCTCGGCGCGACGCTGGCCACCATCCGCGGCGACCGGGTGGTGGCCGTCGACGCCAACCCCGACCGCGGCACGCTCAGCCAGAAGGTTCCGCTGGAGACGCCGGCCACCGTCCGGCATCTGCTGCGCGACGCCGAGGGCATCCAGACCTACAGCGATGTGCGCGCCTACACCTCACAGGGGCCCAGCCGGCTGGAGGTGCTGGCCTCCGAGACCGATCCGGCGGTGTCGGAGGCGTTCAGCGCCGAGGACTACACCCGCACCCTCGAGGTGCTGGAACGGTTCTACAACCTGGTGCTCACCGACTGCGGCACCGGTCTGATGCACTCGGCGATGTCGGCGGTGCTGGCCAAGGCCGATGCGCTGGTGGTGGTCAGCTCGGGGTCGGTCGACGGCGCCCGCAGCGCCTCGGCCACGCTGGACTGGCTCAACGCGCACGGCTACCGCGACATGGTGCGCAACTCGATCACGGTCATCAACGGGGTGCGGTCACGCAGCCGGTCCGGCCGGGGCACCAAGGTGGATCTGACGAAGGTGGTCGACCATTTCGCGCGTCGCTGCCGGGCGGTGGTGACGGTGCCGTTCGACGCGCATCTGGAGGAGGGGGCCGAGATCAGCCTCGACCGGCTGGCGCCGCAGACGCGCGAGGCGTTGCTGGAACTGGCGGCCGTGGTCGCGGCGGGATTCCCGGCGACCGCGCGCACGAACGCCTGACGCGACCGGCTACGGCCGGTCGCCGCCGGAGCCGAGCCGGCGCAGGAACTCGGGATCGTCGTCGGGACCGATCACCCGGGTGCCCTGCCGGACATCGTCCGTGCGCATCAGTCGCCACGCCACATAGGCGAGTGCGGCAATGACGAGCAGAGCGAGCACGTATGTCACGACAAACCTCCTTGCTCCGAATATACGCCGCCTCGGTAGGCTCGGCCCGTGTCGTCCGATCGTCGCCCCGGAGCCCGGCTCGTCACCGATGTCGCGGTGTACGTATTGGCGCGGTTGGCGCTGGTCGCCGCGCTGACCGTGGTGATCTACGGAACCGGCCGGCTGCTGGGTATCGCCGACTTCCCGCTGCTGGTGGCGTTGATGTTCGCCATGGTCATCGGATTGCCGTTGGGAATCTGGGTGTTCGCTCCACTGCGCAGGCGCGCGACCGAGAGCATCGCGGCGTTCGACGAGCGGCGCCGCCGCGACCGGGCGGAGCTGCAGGCCCGGCTGCGCGGCGAGACCCCGAACCGCCCGAAACACGGCGGGCAGCCGGATCGAAAAACGGACCGATGACCAGGTACGCGTTCGGTGCCGAGTTCTGCGGCGCCGACGGGTTTCTCAATACCCCGACGTATGGGCTGCCGCCGGGCTTCATGGTCGACGCGCTCTACGACAGCATCGCCGCCTGGCAGGCCGGAACCCTGGATGTCCGGGCGTTCGACGACCACGTCCACGCCGCCCGGGCGGCCTACGCCGCGCTGGTCGGTGTGCCGGTCGAGCGGGTCGCCCTGGGCAGCACCGTGTCGTCGGCGCTGGGGCTGGTGGCGGCCGCGGTGCCCGACGGCGGCCGGGTCGGCACCATCGCCGGCGATTTCACCAGCACCGTCTTCCCGTTCGCCGCGCAGGCGGGCCGCGGGGTCGGCGTCACGGAGTTGTCGGCCGCCGACCTCGCCGATTCGGCGGCGGACTTCGACGTCGTCGTCGCGAGCCTGGCGCAGTCGGCGACCGGCGAGCTGCTCGACCTGGACACCCTGCGCAACCGCGTCACCGGCACCGACACCCTGACCGTGCTCGACCTCACCCAGGCGCTGGGCTGGAAGCGGGTGGAACTGGACTGGGTCGACGTCACCGTCACCACCACCTACAAATGGCTGCTCAGCCCGCGCGGGACAACGTGGATGTCGCTGAGCGACAGGGCCGCCGGCCTGATGACCCCGCACTCGGCGAACTGGTTCGCCGGCGAGGACCGGTGGCAGGCCATCTACGGGCTGCCGCTGCGGCTGGCCGAGTCGGCGCGGCGGTTCGACGTGTCGCCGGCCTGGTTCAGCGTGCTGGGTGCGGCCCTGGTCATGCCGTGGCTGGCGGGGCTGGAACGGGCCGAGGTCGAAGCCCACACCGTCGGGCTGGCCGACCGGCTACGGGTCGAATTCGACCTGCCGCCAACGGGTTCGGCGATCGTCTCGCTGCCCACCGCCGAGGACCCGCAGGAGTTGCTGGCCGCGCTGGACCGGGCCGGGATTCGTGCCGCGGTGCGTGCCGGCGCCGTGCGGGTGGGCTTTCACCTCTACAACGACGACAACGATCTGGACCGGCTGGTCGGTGTGCTGCGGCGTTGAGCCGCGCCACAGCGTTGTCAAGCTAGGTGCTGTCAACTAAAGTTGACAGCATGACCGACGACGAGGCCCTGGCCTGCACCGATCCGGCGGTCGGGCTCGCGGCGGTGCGCGCGCTGCAGCGGCTGCACGACCGGTTGGAGGCGGTCCACGTCGCCAATGCGCGTGAGCAGGGCTGGAGCTGGCAGGACATCGCGGCCGCCCTCGGTATGAGCCGCCAGGCGGTGCACCAGAAGTACCAGCGGAGGGATTGACGATGTTCGAACGGTTCACCCGGCACGCCCGCATCGCGGTGATCCTGGCCCAGGAGGCGGCCCTGGAGCTCGACGACGACGAGATCCGCCCGTCGCACCTGCTCGTCGGCGTGCTGCAGAGCGCCGGACGCGACCTGTCCCGGGTGCTGGCCGGCTACGGGCTCACCGCCGACACGGTCCGCGAGCGGCTGGCCGCCGGCGAGGACGACGATCCGGGTTTCGCCGACGACGCCGAGGCGTTGCGGGCGATCGGCATCGATCTGCACGCGGTCCGCGACCGGGTGGTGCGCGCCTTCGGCGCCGACGCCTGGGACGCCGCCGCGGGCCGGCCGCCGCGGCGGCGTCGGCGCAAGCACCTGCCGTTCACCAAGTCGGCGAAGAAGGCGCTGGAGCTCGCACTGCGAGAAGCTTTGGCGCACAAGGACAAGAACATCGGCTGCGAACACGTCCTGCTCGGCATCCTGCGCGGCGCCGACGAGCCCACCCTGGAGCTGATCGCCGACCACGTCGAGCCGGCGCGGTTGCGTGCCGACATCGACGGGCTGCTCGCGGCGGCCGCCTGAGCTCAGCCCAGGAAGCGTTCGGCGTACGGGCGGAACCGCTCGGCGAGCTCGTCGGGATCCAGGCCGAACAGCTGTGCCGACGTCGCGACCCGGCCCAGCCGGTTGCGCTGATGGCCGGCCAGATACTCGCCGATCGCGGCTCGGACGTCGTCGCTGAACGTCTCCCCGGCGAGTTCGTAGATCCTTGCGGCGGTGCCCATTTCGTCGGCCATGAAGTCGTCGAAGCGGACGTCGATCGACCGCTCGGGGCCGATCACGGCGCGGTCGCGTTGCAGTGCGGCGAGCATTCGTTGCAGCCGGTCCACCCAACTGGCCGCGATCTCGTGCACCGGCACCGGGGCGCAGTGCATCCGGGCGCTGTAGGTGAGCATCGCCAGCATCGACAACACCACCGGCACCGGGTCGCGGTGCGTCACGATCACCACCACACCCGGGAACACCTTGTCCAGCACCGGAAGTTGTTCGAGATGCTGCGGTGACTTGAGCAGCCACCGGCGCCCGCCGCGCAAGAACTGCATCGCCTTGAGCTGCACGGCCAGATGCCGGTAGTGCGGGGTCTGGTCGTGGCTCAGGAAGTAGTCGCGCCAGCGCGGCACATGCGCGAGGGTCTCGAACAGCATCGAGGAGAAGTCGTTGGCCAGCAGCTGGATCTCCTCGTGCACGTGGTCGGTGGTCATCTCGTGCATCAGTGGGAAGTGGGGCATGACGGTGTTCATGAACCCCACCGCCATGTCCATCCGGACCCGGCGCGGGTCCGGTTCGACGCCGACCTCGTCGGGCCGCGGGAACGGTTCGTTGCTCTCCCAGTACGGCATGGTGCGGAACGTCGGGCCCGCCGCGAGCATGTTGTGCAGGTGCGTGGTGCCGGTGCGGGGCAGGCCGGCGATGACCACCGGCGGCTCCAGTTCGATCTCGAGGATCTCCGGATGCCGCTTGAGCAGATCGGTCAGCAGCAGCCGGTTCTTCAGCAGCTGCAGCAGCTGGCTGTGGAAGTTCACCACGCCGGCGTCGTGCAGGGTGGGGATCTCCCGGAGTGCGGCCAGATACACCTCGAGCCGCTCGCGGTAGTCGTCGGGACCGAAGTCGTCCAGCCCGGTCTCGGCGATCGCCTTGGCGTGCAGCACCTCGGCGTCGAGCGGGCAGTCGGGCGCCATCGACGCCATCATCCGGCGCAGCGACTCGGCCTCGGCGGAGAACCGCGGTTCGGCGAGATCGTCGAGCTCTACCACCCGGGATGTGATGTTCGTCACGGTCACTTATGTTACTGTGAGTTTCGTAATGACGGTGGAAATCGGGCGACCGCGCGATCAGCGGATCGATGCCGCGGTGCTCGCGGCCACCGTCGAGTTGCTGGGCGAGACCGGTTACGCGGGCCTGTCGGTGGACGCCATCGCCAGACGGGCCGGCACCAGCAAGCCCGCCATCTATCGGCGCTGGCCGTCCAAGGCGCACCTGGTGCACGAGGCGGTGTTCCCGCTCGGCGAGGCCACCGAGCTGCCCGACACCGGATCGGTGACCGGCGACGTCCGCGAGATGGTGCGCCGCACGCTGGCCGTGCTGACCACACCGGCGGCGCGGGCGGCGCTGCCCGGCATCGTGGGCGAGGCCGCCGCCGACCCGACCCTGCACGCCGCGCTGCTGGAGCGGTTCGAGCACCTGCTGTCGCGCGGGCTCACCGACTGGCTGCACCGCGCCGCCGCCCGCGGCGAGGTGCGCCCGGGGGTGACCGCCGCCGATCTGCTCGACGCCATCGCCGGGATCGTCTTTCTGGCCCTGATCACCCACGCCGACACCCTCGACGACGCGTGGGTCGACCGCACCGCCGAACTCATCACGAGAGGAATCAGCGCATGACCGAAACCGGTTCGGCCGCCGCCAATCCCGCCCACGAGTCCACCGCGGCCTGGCGGGAGCTGCTCGACACCCTCGGCAGCCTGGACCGCAGCTTCCTGGAGGGCGACCGTGCGGTCACCGACGACCGCCACGTCGCCGACGGCTACCGGATGCTGGCCACCACGCTCGGCGTCGCGCTGGACACCTACCTGTTCGCCGAGCCCAGCCGGCCGGTGTGGATCGAGGTGAACTCCCCGTACCGCCGCGACCGGCGCTGGGGCGGCGACAACACCGACGCCTACTACTACATGTGCCCGGTCGACCCCGCCCGCCGCTACCGGATCAGCGGCAATCGCGGTGACAGCGTGTACTTCTCGGTGACCGCCTACAACGAGCCGTCGCCGGGGGCGTGGTCGGACCGGATCGTGGCGATCGTGCGGGACGACGATCTGGAGTTCGACGCCGACGGCAACTTCTGCTTCGAGATCGGCCCCACCGACGGCGGGGTGGTGCTGATGACCCGCGACTACCAGGCCGACCCGGACACCGGCCGGCCGGTGCGCTGGCACATCGAAGCCCTCGACGAACCCGATCCGATCCGCCACGGCGACGCCGAGACCGCCGCGAAGCTGCGCGCCGCCGCCACCTGGCTGAAGACCATGTTCGCGATCGTCCCCCTGGCGGTCGGGGTGCGGGCCGACGAGGCGCACACGCTCGGGCACGAGATCGCGCAGGCGGCAAACGAGTTCGCCGAGCCGTATCAGGTGCCCGACGCGAACTTCGGCTGGTCGGCGCGCGACGCCTGCTACAGCTACGGCAGCTTCGTGCTCGCCGAGGACGAGGCGCTGGTGATCACCCACCGGCCGCCGGCGTGCCGGTTCTGGAACCTGGTGGTGTGGAACCAGTTCATGGCCACCCACAACCGCAACGACGCGCGGTGCTCGATCAACGGCCACACCGCGGTGCCCAACTCCGACGGTTCGGTGACGATCGTGGTGTCGCGCGGCATGACCGGGCATCCGAACGCGGTCACCACCGTCGACTATCCGCGCGGCAACCTGGCCTTCCGCTGGTTCCTCGCCGACCGGGTACCCGCCCGCCCCGAGACCCGGCTGGTCAAACTGTCCGACGCCCCGACGGCCGTCACCTGACGGCAAGGGCGACGGCGACCGCGAGCGCGAACACCAGCATGGTCAGCCCGGTGTCGCGCAGCACCGGGATCAGCTCGGCCCCGCCGCGGCCCGAGCGCACCGGCGCCGCCGCACGCACCGCGAACGGCAGCGCCACCAGCCCGGCCGCCGCCCACGGTGTCGCCCAGGCCAGCGGAATCACCGTCGCCAGCGCCACCGCCACCAGCGCCTGGTAGAGCTTGCGGGTGCGGGCGTCGCCGAGTCGCACCGCGAGCGTGATCTTGCCCGACTGCCGATCCGTCGGGATGTCGCGAAGGTTGTTGGCCACCAGCACCGCCGACGACAGGCATCCCATCGCGACCGCCAGCAGCGCGCCCACCCAGTCGACGCGCAGCGCCTGGGTGTACTGGGTGCCCAGCACCGCCACCAGCCCGAAGAACACGAACACCGCGATCTCGCCCAGCCCGCGATAGCCGTACGGCTTCGACCCGCCGGTGTACAGCCACGCTCCGGCGATGCACACCGCGCCGACCGCGATCAGCCACGGCACGCTGAACCACGCCAGCGCCAGCCCGGCCACCGCCCCGACGGCCAGGCTGACCACCGCAGCGGTGCGCACCGCGCGCGGAGAGGCCAGCTTCGCGCCGACCAGCCGCACCGGCCCGACCCGCACGTCGTCGGTGCCGCGGATGCCGTCGGAGTAGTCGTTGGCGTAGTTCACCCCGACGATGAACGCCACGGCCACCGCCAGCGCCAGCAGCGCCCGCCACCAGCTCGCCGCGTCCAGCCACGCGGCCGCGCCGGTGCCCGCGATCACCGGTGCCACCGCGTTGGGCAACGTCCTCGGCCGGGCGCCCTGAACCCACTGCGCGAAACTCGCCACGACGGCCATCGTTGCATGACCGACAATGGTCCCGTGCCACCAGACCCGACCAGCGCGGACGCCCGGCAGACGACCCGGCAGCGGACCCCGGCAGAGGACAGGGAGCAGCAGATGATCGGCGTCATCGGCGGCAGCGGTTTCTACTCGTTCTTCGGCCCCGACGCCCGCAGCGTCACCGTCGACACCCCCTACGGGGCGCCGAGCGCGCCGATCACGATCGGCGAGATCGGCCCTCACCGGGTCGCGTTCCTGCCCCGCCACGGCGTCGACCACGAGTACTCCCCGCACACCGTGCCGTACCGCGCCAACATGTGGGCGCTGCGGTCGCTGGGGGTGCGGCGGGTGCTGGGGCCGTGCGCGGTCGGCAGCCTGTCCGCCGACCTCGGCCCCGGCGCGATCGTGGTGCCCGATCAGCTGGTCGACCGCACCTCCGGGCGCGCGGACACCTACTTCGACACCTCCGGCGTCCACGTGAGCTTCGCCGACCCGTACTGCCCGGAGCTGCGGGCGGCGGTGGCGGCCCAGCCCGGGGTGGTCGACGGCGGCACCATGGTGGTGATCCAGGGGCCGCGGTTCTCCACCCGCGCCGAGAGCCGCTGGTTCGCCAGCCAGGGGTTCACCCTGGTCAACATGACCGGCTACCCCGAGGCCGTGCTCGCGCGCGAACTCGAGATGTGTTATGCGGCAATCGCTTTGGTAACCGACCTGGATGCGGGGATCGAAACCGGGGACGGGGTGCGCGCGGTGGACGTGTTCGCCGAGTTCCAGCGCAACCTGGAACCGTTCAAGAAGCTGGTGCAGACGACCATCGAAGGCCTCGCCGCCGAGCGGACCTGCACCCACTGTCTGGCCCACGACGGCGTGCGGTTGCCCTTCGAGCTGCCGTGAGGGTGCTGCTGACCGGCGCGGCGGGCTTCATCGGAGCCCGGGTGGCCGAGGTGCTGCGCGCCGCCGGTCACGAGGTGATCGCCGTCGACGCGATGCTGCCCGCCGCGCACGGCCCGGGTGCCGAGCCGCCGGCGGACTGCCTGCGCGTCGACGTGCGCGACGCCGAGGCGCTCACCGGGCTGCTGGCCGGGGTCGACGTGGTGTGCCACCAGGCCGCGGTGGTGGGCGCCGGGGTGGACCCGGGCGACGCCCCGGCCTACGCCGGCCACAACGACTACGGCACCGCCGCGCTGCTGGCGGCGATGTTCGCCAGCGGCTGCCGGCGGCTGGTGCTGGCGTCGTCGATGGTGGTCTACGGGCCGGGCCGCTACGACTGCGCCGCGCACGGGCCGGTAGACCCGGCCCCCCGCACCCGCGCCGACCTGGACGCCGGGCGGTTCGAGCACCGCTGCCCGCACTGCGGCGCCGAGGTGACCTGGCGGCTGGTGCCCGAGGACGCACCGCTGCGCCCACGCACCCTGTACGCGGCCAGCAAGACCGCCCAGGAGCACTACGCGCTGGCCTGGGCCGAGGCCGGCGGTGCCGACGTGGTGGCGCTGCGCTACCACAACGTCTACGGTCCGCACATGCCGCGCGACACCCCGTACTCCGGGGTGGCGGCGATCTTCCGGTCACAACTGGAATCCGGGGGAGTGCCAAGGGTTTTCGAAGATGGCAAGCAGATGCGCGATTTCGTCCACGTCGACGACGTGGCGGCCGCCAACCGGGCGGCGATCGACGCGCTGGACGCCGGTCTGCACGGTTTCAACGCCGTCAACGTCTGCTCCGGACGGCCGATCTCGATCCTGCAGGTGGCCACCGCCCTGTGCGCGGCACGCGGCGCCCCGCCGCCGCAGGTAACCGGGCAGTACCGCAGCGGCGACGCCCGCCACCTGGTGGCCGACCCGGCGCGGGCGGCCGAGCTGCTCGGTTTCCGGGCGACCATCGACCCGCTCGACGGGTTGCGTGAGTTCGCGTTCGCGCCGCTGCGGTCCTGATGCGCCGGGCCGGCGCTTGTCGCTATCGTCACCCGGGTGATGACCGGCCTGTTGGCAACGGTGTGGGCGCAGCAGCGGCGGCTCATCTACTTCCCGTCGCCCGGCCCGGTGCCGCCGGCGGCAGCGGTGCTGCCCGGCGGCCGTGACATCGTCCTAGACAGCGACGGATTGCGTTTGGGCGCTTGGTATTTCCCGGTCAACGGCAGCTCCACCGCGGTGCTGGTGTGCAACGGCAACGGCGGCGACCGGTCGCTGCGCGCCCCGCTGGCGGCGGCGCTGAACCGGATGGGGCACTCGGTGCTGCTGTTCGACTACCGGGGCTACGGCGGGAACCCGGGCCGCCCGTCGGAGCGGGGGCTGGCCACCGACGCCCGGGCCGCGCAGGCCTGGCTGGCCGCCCAGCCCGGGGTGCGGCGCATCGCCTACTTCGGCGAATCGCTCGGGGCGGCGGTGGCGGTCGAACTGGCCACCGAACGGCCCCCGGCGGCGCTGGTGCTGCGCTCGCCGTTCACCTCGCTGGCCGATGTGGCGGCGGTGCACTATCCGTGGCTGCCGGTGCGCCGGCTGCTGATCGACCGGTATCCGTCGATCGAGCGCATCGCGACGCTCGCGGTGCCGCTGCTGGTGATCGCCGGCGACCGCGACGGCATCGTGCCCGAGCGGCTCAGCCGCCGGCTCTACGAGGCCGCCAACCCGCCCAAGCACTACCTGGCCGTACCGGGTGCCGACCACAACGACGAGGCGCTGCTGGTCGGGCCCCGGCTGCTCGACGAGGTCGAACGGTTCCTGGACCGCTATCTCGGAGCCGGCCACCTCGAGTAGGGCACTGCCTGCCGGGCCTGCCGGCGCGTGGTCGATACTGGCGGGCGTGAAACCCGCGATCTGTGAACAGTTCGGTATCGACTTCCCGCTCTTCGCGTTCAGCCACTGCCGCGATGTGGTGGCCGCGGTCACCAACGCCGGCGGCTTCGGGGTGCTGGGTGCGACCGCCTACACGCCGGAGCAGCTCGACCAGGAACTGAGCTGGATCGACGAGCAGGTCAACGGCAAACCGTACGGTCTGGACCTGATCGTGCCGGCGAAGTACGAGGGCAAGGGGGAGAACCTGTCGAGCGCGCAGCTGGCCGACCGCATCCCCGAGGACTATCGCGGGTACATCGACGAACTGCTGGCCGCCCACGGCATCGAACCGGAACCCAAGAAGCGGACCGGCGCGCCCATCCTGTCCGGCAGCACCGGCAAGGAACTGCTCGAGGTCGCGCTGAGCCACCCGATCAAGCTGATCGCCAACGCGCTCGGGGTGCCGCCGGACTACATGATCGAGGCCGGCAAGCAGCACGGCGTGCCGGTGGCCGCACTGGTCGGCGCCAAGGAGCACGCGGTCAAACAGGTCCGGGCCGGGGTGGACCTGATCATCGCGCAGGGCACCGAGGCCGGTGGGCACTGCGGTGAGGTGAGCACGATGGTGCTGGTGCCCGAGGTGATCGCGGCCATCGAGGAGATGGGCGCATCGGTTCCGGTGCTGGCCGCCGGCGGCATCGTCACCGGCCGGCAGATGGCCGCGGCGGTGGCGATGGGCGCTGCGGGGGCGTGGACGGGGTCGGTGTGGTTGACCACCGAGGAGGCCGAGACCCCGCCCGCGACCGTGCAGAAGTTCCTCAAGGCCACCTCCCGCGACACCGTGCGATCGGCGGGACGTACCGGAAAACCCGCGCGCCAGCTGGTCTCGGATTGGACCAAAGCCTGGCTGCCGAACGAGGGCGGCAAGCGCCCGCTGCCGTTGCCGCTGCAGTCGATGCTGGCCGAGCCGGTGATCCGGCGCATCGACGTGCTGGCCGAGCAGGGGCACGAGGGGGCGCAGGCGCTGGCGACCTACTTCGTCGGCCAGGGGGTCGGGCTGATGAACAAGGTCAAACCCGCCCGCGAGGTGGTGCGCGAGTTCATCGAGGACTACCTGGCCGCGGCCGAACGGCTGAGCAACTCGCTGCCGGACTGACGCCGGCCCGTGGGTACGGGCCAGGCCGGCAGGCCGACCCGGCAGGTGGAGGCGCACGAGCCGGTGCCGTGGAAGATGGCCGACGCGCCCTACCTCGACGGATGCCGGCGGCATCGAGATCCCCATTCGCGCGCACGCGGTTCGGACGCCGACCCGGCGATGGCCGAGCTGGTGCGCGACGCAACCGGCGCGGGGCGGCCGGTCGTACCCTCGAGAGAATGACCGTCACGGTGGTGCTGCCCTGTCTCAACGAGGCGGAGGCACTGCCCGGTGTGCTGGCGGCCGTCCCCGACGGCTACCGCCCGTTGGTGGTCGACAACAACAGCACCGACGGCACCGCCGAGGTCGCCCGCGCCCACGGCGCCGAGGTGGTCACCGAGCGCCGGCCGGGCTACGGGGCGGCCGTGCACGCCGGGATCGTCGCCGCCGCCACCCCGATCGTCGCGGTGCTCGACGCCGACGGTTCGCTCGACCCGGCCGAGTTGCCCGCGCTGGTCGCCGAACTCGACGGCGCCGACCTGGTGATCGGGCGGCGCCGGCCGGTGGCCGGGTTGCGCTGGCCGTGGCACGCCCGGCTGGGCAACGCGGTGGTGTGCCGGCGGCTGCGCGCCCGCTACCGGCTGCCGGTGCACGACATCGCGCCGATGCGGGTGGCCCGCCGCGACGCGCTGCTCGGGCTCGGCGTGACCGACCGGCGCTCGGGCTATCCGGTCGAGCTGCTGGTGCGCGCCGCACAGGCCGGGTGGACGGTGCGTGAGCGCGACGTGACCTACCGACCCCGTGCCGGCGGCAGGTCCAAGGTGAGCGGCTCGGTGCGCGGCAGTATCATTGCCGCACTTGACTTCTGGCGGGTTCTGTAGATGTTGGACATCACCGTGCTGGTCATCGCCAAGGCCCCGGTGCCGGGCCTGGCCAAGACCCGCCTGGCCGCGGGGCTGCCCGCCGCCGGGTGGTCGGCAGAGCAGGCCGCCGAGGTGGCCGCCGAACTCGCCGCCGCGGCACTGCTGGACACCCTGCACACGGTGGCCGCCGCGCCCGTCGCCCACCGGGTGGTGGCGCTGTCCGGTGGGCTCGACGGCGCTCACCACGCCGATGAAATCCGGCGTCTCCTAGGTCGTTTCACCGTTGTGCCGCAGCGCGGCGACAGTTTCGGCGAACGGTTGGCCAACGCGCACCGCGACGCCGGCGACGGCCGGCCGGTGGTGCAGATCGGCATGGACACCCCACAGGTCGGTGCCGCGCAACTGGCCGACTGCGCCCGCGCGCTCGCCGACGCCGACGCGGTGCTCGGCCCGGCCGCCGACGGCGGATGGTGGGTGCTCGGTGTCACCGACCCGGCGATGGCCGACTGCCTGCGTACCGTGCCGATGTCGCAGCCGAACACCGGCGAGCTGACCCTTGCCGCGCTGAGACACCAAGGGCTGCAAGTCCGTTCGGCGGAAATGCTCGCCGATTTCGATACCGTCGCCGACGTCGACACCGTGCGGCGAGCCTGCCGGCCCGACAGCCGGTTCGCCCGCGCAGCGGCCCGGTTGCTACCAGTTGGTCAGGATGACGTGGTTGATCAGCAGCGCGCCGACCACGTTGACGGCCAGCCACCACCGCTGTGACCGTGGCGGCAGCAGCGCGCCGGCGGCCGGCAGCCAGACCGTGAACGGCAGCCAGATCCGTTCGGTCTCCGCCTTGCTCAACATCGACAGGTCGGCGACCAGGATCGCCGCCAGCGCACCGAACACCAGCAGATACAGCCCCGGCCTGCGCAGGATCGCCGCGCGGTCGAACGCCCGCCCGATACCGGCCACCGAACCCAGCCCGATCGCGCACACCACCGCGGCGAGGTTGGCCCAGGACCAGTACTGGAACGGCCGGTCCGCGGCGATGCCCTGCCAATACCGTTGCTGCACCAGCGTGTAGCCGTCGAACCACCAGAACCCGGCGACGACGAACACCGCGACCACCGCCAGCGCGGTGAGCACCGCGGGAGCCAGCGCGCGCATCCCCGCCCGCCAGTCCACCGCCGTCAACAGCACCGCCAGCGCCGGCAGCGCCATCAGCACCAGCCCGTAGCTGAGGAAGATGCTCCAGCCCAGCAGCAGACCCGCCGCGGCGCCGACCAGCTCCGGTGCCCGCACCGCCCGGCGAGCCGCCAGCGCCAGCAACGCGATCCCCCACGCCGCCACGCCGGCGAAGTAGCCGTCGGCCGAGACCGCCACCCAGATCGCGGTCGGGGCCACCGCGAGGAACGGCGCCGCCCGCCGGGCGGTGTCCTCGTCGGCGACCGTCCGCACCGTCACCACGATCGCGGCCGCCGCACTGGTGCCGACCAGCAGGCACAACAACCCCGCCCAGGCGCCGCCGCCGAGCCCGATGCGGTCCAGCCACACGAACGTCAGCAACGCGCCCGGCGGATGCCCGGACACGTGGGTGATCCAGGAGTCGGGCTGGCCGTCGACGATCCGGTCGACGAAGGTACGCAGCGCGTGCGGGATGTCGGTGACCGACGGCACCTGCCGCAGGTATTCGTGCGGTGCGGTGAGCCGGCCGGCGAAACCGCGCTGCCAGCCGTCGATCAGCGCCAGCGACAGCGCCCACGCCGCCGCCACCGCCCAGGTCAGCCAGGGCACCCACCGCCAGTTCAGCCGCGCGGCCACCGCGGGACCCCACCACACCGCGGCCGCACCGATCAGCACCGCGGGCAGTGTGCCCCAGCCCACATGGGCCTGCCACCAGCCGAACAGCGGCGCGGTGTCGGCGAACGCGCGCAACCGCTCGGGGGAGGCGTTGATCAACGGTGTGACGGAGCCCAGCGACAGGTGCGGCACCACGAACGCCGCGGCCACCAGCAGGGCGCCGATCGTCACCGCCACCGCCTCCCGGCGGCCGACCTGCAGATTCTTCACGCGCTCAGCTTAGAACCCGTTGTGCTGTGGGCTAGCTCACGTAAATACGTACCGGACGGTACAGAACAGAACGGGTTAGGTTGGGGTTCATGCCGCGACCGCGCACCTTCGACGAGACCGAGGTCATCGCCGCTGCCCGAGACGTGTTCTGGACGCGCGGGTACACCGCGACCTCGGTCGACGACCTGAGCGCGGCCACCGGGCTGGGCAAGGGCAGCATCTACGGTGCGTTCGGGGACAAACGCCGGCTGTTCCTGCGGGCGCTGCAGGACCAGATCGCCGCGAACGACGCCACGGTGCGCGCCCAGTTGCGCGACCCGGGCCTGCCGGCCCGGGACCGGCTGGTCAACCACCTGCGGGCCCAGGCCAAGGCCGTCGCGGCCGACCGGAGCCGGCGCGGCTGCATGCTGGCCAAGAGCGCGGCCGAACTCGCCACCACCGACGACGCGGTGCGGCGCGCCGTGGAGGGCTGCTACGCCAGGTGGCGGGCCGAACTCATCGCCTGCATCAAACAGGCGCAACGCGACGGCGAGATCGACGCCGGGCAGAACCCGCAGGCGCTGGCCACCACGCTGCTGGCGTTCCTGCGCGGGCTGGAGGCGCTGCGCAAGGGCGGGGCCGGGCCGGCGCAGCTCAAGGCGGCCGCCGAGCAGATGATCGCACTGCTTCCGCCCGGCAGAGCGTCCGGCACCAAGGCCCGCCGCCACGGGAACAAAACCGGACGCGCCGGTGCTGCTAGTTCTTGACTGACCGGTACATATCTCTCGGCCGAACTGCGCGACCGCGGAATCCGGGTGAACGCGGTGAGCCCGGGCGCGACCGCTCGGCGGCCCATCGGAGGTCGCCAACGCGGTGCTGTTCCTGGCGTCCGAACTCAGCAGCTTCACCACCGGCGCCGATATCCCGGTCGACGGCGGGGGTCAACCAGATCTAACCGCGCAAGCGTGCGATGAGCGCACGGCGGTCCAGTTTGCCGATCCCGCGGCGCGGCAACGCATCGACGATGTGCAGCTCGCGCGGGGCCGCGGTGGCGTCCAGCCGTGCGGCGACATGGGCGCGCAGCTCGGCCAGCGTCGGCGCCGGGTGGGGTGCGGCCACCACAACCGCCGCGACCACCCGCTGACCCAGCCGCGGATCGGGCAGGCCGAACACCGCACAGTCGGCTACCGCCGGATGCGAGGACAACGCGTCCTCCACCAGACGCGGCAGCACGGTCAGCCCGCCGGTGCTGATCGCGTCGTCGACCCGGCCCAGCACCGTGAGAACCCCGGAATCATCAAGTGCGCCGAGGTCGTCGGTGAGGAACCAGCCCGGTTCGGCGAACGGGTCGGGGCTGACCGGATTGCGATACCCCTTGGCCAGAGTGGGCCCGCCGAGCGCGATCCGCCCGTCGGTGAGGCGCACCCGCACCCCGTCGAGGGGCCGCCCGTCGTACACGCACCCGCCGGCTGTCTCGCTCATCCCGTAGGTGCGCACCACCGGGATGCCGGCCGCCGCCGCGCGTTCGGCGACCCCGGACGGCATCGGCCCGCCGCCGATGAGCACCGCGTCGAGCGACGCCAGCGCCGCGGTGGCCGCCGGGTCGGCGAGCGCCTTGTCCAGTTGCGCGGCCACCAGCGAGGTGTAGCGCCGGCCCGGCCGCATCGACGAGATCGCCGAAACCAGCTGCGCGGCATCGAAACTCGCGTCGATAGCCACCGGGGTGGTGTCGGCGACCAGGCTGCGCACCAGCACCTGCAGCCCCGCGATGTGGTGAGCGGGCAGCGCGAGCAGCCACTGGCCGGCACCGCCGAGCCGGCGGTGGGTGGCCTCCGCGCTGGCTGTCAGCGCCGCCGCGGTCAGCATCGCGCCCTTGGGGCGGCCGGTGGTGCCGGAGGTCGAGACCACCACCGCGACGTCGTCGTCGATCTCGGTGCCGGCGCGCAGGGTGCTTGTCAGCAGCGCGGTTTCGCGCTCATCGGCGGCGGGGACCGGGAGCAGCGCGGCCCGGCCGGCCAGCGCGTCCGCCACCGGGGACAACACCGACAGCGCCGCGGCGCCGGCCGGCACGCGAAGGGCACGCAGTGTGGCTATGCGTCCTCCCGGATGTCACTTGGGTTGGGCGCCGAGCAGGTAGATGCCGGTCTGGTGGGCGATGAAGTCCCGGGCGATGAACAGCACCCCGACCACGATCGCGACCACGACCAGCCCGAACAGCAGCCAGCTGATCACGGTGTAGACCGGATGTCGGCGGCCGGCGTCGGAGGCCCCGGCGCCGACGGCGTTGAGCCGCACCCCGACGGCGAACAGCGCGGGCAGCACCGCGCCCACCAACAGGCCGAACAACAGAATCTTGGCCACGGCGGCGTGTTCGAACCAGGCGGTCACGGCAGCGCGATCCTCACCGTCACACCGCCTCCGGCACCCGCACCGCGGCCGCCGACTCCGGCACCGTCACCGGGGGCACCGTCAGCGGGGGCGCCGTGTGCGCCGCACCGCCGCGCTCGGTGTCCGGCGCCGTGTCAGGGTCGGCACCGGGTTCGGGGGCGGCATCGGTGAGCAGCGCGTCGACCAGCGCCTGCGCACCCGGTTCGTCGGCATCCCGGGCCGGCGCCTCGGTGCCCGCGGTCAGCGAACCCTTCCACTCGGCGTTGACGTTGTTCTGGTTGATCGGCGCCTTGCGCGACTGCATCCAGATCGCCACCGACGCCGCGATGAGCAGCACGAACCCGAGAGCCACACCGGCGAACCCGCCGATCAGGTGCACCACCGCGTAGGTGCCCGCCCCGACCAGGCCCGCCGCCGGCAGCGTGATCAGCCAGGCGATCGCCATCTGGCCGGCCACCCGCCAGCGCACCTCCGCGCCGCGTTTGCCCACCCCGCTGCCCAGGATCGAACCGGTCGCGACGTGGGTGGTCGACAGCGAGTAGCCGAAATAGCTGGACAACAGGATGACCGCGGCCGAGGACGACTGGGCGGCCATGCCCTGCGGCGGGCGGATGTCCACCAGGCCCTTGCCCAGCGTGCGGATGATGCGCCAGCCGCCCAGGTAGGTGCCCAGGGCGATCGCGACCGCGCACGCGGCGATCACCCAGAACGGCGGCACCGGGTCGGTGTTGCTGGCCGAGCCGTAGGCGATCAGCGCGAGGAAGATCACGCCCATCGTCTTCTGCGCGTCGTTGGTGCCGTGCGCCAGCGACACCAGCGCGGCCGAGCCGACCTGCCCGTAGCGGAAGCCGCGCGCGGTGTGTTGCTCGGGCACCCCGCGCACCGCCCGGTACACCAGCCAGGTGCCCACCGTCGCCACCAGGCCGGCGATCAGCGGCGCCAGCACCGCGGGCACCAGGACCTTCGACGCCACCCCGGACCAGATGACCCCGTGTCCGCCGACCGCGGCGAGCGTCGCGCCGACGATGCCGCCGATCAGCGCGTGCGACGAGCTCGACGGCAGGCCGAACAGCCAGGTCAGCAGGTTCCACACGATGCCGCCGACCAGGCCGGCGAAGATCAACTCGAGGGTGACCAGGCCGGAATCGATCAGCCCCTTGGCGATCGCCGCGGCCACCGCGGTGGACAGGAACGCCCCGACCAGGTTGAGCACCGCCGACATGGCGACCGCGACCCGCGGTTTCAGCGCGCCGCTGGCGATCGAGGTGGCCACGGCGTTGCCGGTGTCATGGAAGCCGTTGGTGAAATCGAAGCCCAAAGCCGTGATCACGACGATGATCAGCAGGAACAGCTCCAGGCTCACGGGAGGATTCTTTCTGTCCGCGCGGGCGCTTGTCGATGAGATGGTCTACGAGATTGGTCACAGTTGACGGTATGCGGCCGGTCAACACTCATTTCGCCAGTTCCCGGGTGTCTCGACGCAGCGGATGGTCCTCGGGCACCTGCACGAAGATCAGCTGCACCCCGTCGGGGTCGACGACGTGCATCTCGTGCAGTCCCCAGGGTTCCTGACGGGCCTCGCGGGCGATCGGCACCCCGCGGGCGGTGAGCTCCTTCTGGGTTTCGTAGACGTCGCGCACCTGCAACCACAGTGAGCCGCCGGCGTTGGGGGTGCCGTGTCCGGCCAGTTCGATCAGCGACTGCCCCGCGAAGAACACGGTGCCGCCCCCGTAGTCGCGGGCGATCGCCAGACCCAGCTCGTCGCGGTAGAACCGCAGCGACCGCTGATAGTCGGCCGGCCGAAGAAGCATCCGGCTGGCCAGGATCTCCATACTGTTGTGTGTATCACGTCGGCCTGCCGTCGCCGCAACGACACGGGGCTCAGTGAATGCGACGGTCGACATTTTTCCAGTAGGGCTCGCGCAGCTGCCGCTTGAGCAGCTTGCCGCTGGGGTTGCGGGGGAGTTCGGTGACGAAGTCGATCGACTTCGGCAGCTTGTAGCCGGCCAGCCGGGTGCGGGCGAACGCGATCAGCTCGGCCTCGGTCGGGGCGGTGCCGGGCGCGGCCACCACGATCGCCTTGACCGCCTCGCCCCACCGCTCGTCGGGCACCCCGATGACCGCCACATCGGCCACCGCCGGGTGGCTCATCAGCACGTTCTCCACCTCCGCCGGGTACACGTTCTCCGCGCCGGAGACGATCATGTCCTTGACCCGGTCGTAGAGATAGAGGTAGCCGTCGGCGTCGCGGCGGCCGGCGTCGCCGGTGCGCAACCAGCCGTCGGGGGTGATCGCGGCCGCGGTGGCGGCCGGGTTGTTCCAGTAGCCGGCCATGTTCTGCGCCGAGCGGGTCCATAGCTCACCCACCTCGCCGTCCGGCACGTCGCGGCCGTCGGGGCCGACGACGCGGACCTCGACCCACGGATAGGGCCTGCCGCAGGAGCGCAGCAGCCCCGGCCGGCCGACCGGATCGTGGTCGGCGCCGTCGAGCTGGGTGATCGACCCGGTGGACTCGGTCATGCCGTACACCCCGAGGAACTCGCAGTCGAACCGCTGCATCGCCTTGACCAGGACGTCCTCGCTGATCGGCGAGGCCCCGTAGACCAGCGTGCGCAGGCTCGACAGGTCAACGGAGTCCAGTTCGGGGGTGCGCAGCAGCATCTGGATCACCGCAGGCACCACCAGCATGCCGGTCACCCGGTGCCGCTCGATGCTGTCGAGCACCGCCACCGGGTCGACGTCGCGCAGCACCACCGTGGGGCAGCCGACGTAGAGGCCGATCATCGCCCAGCCGAACCCGGCCTGGTGGAACAGCGGCATCACCGCGAGGCTGACCGTGTCGTCGCGGAACCGCCAGTGACCCAGGATGCGGCGGGCCTTGCTGAGGTAGTTGGTGTGGGTGAGCATGACCCCCTTGGGGGTGCCGGTGGTGCCGGAGGTGTAGGCCAGCACCGCGACGTCGTCGGGGGCGGGGCGCTCTCCGGGGTCGGTCGGCGGGTGGGCGGCCAGCCAGTCGTCGTAGCGCGGCCGGCGCGGGTGCTCGCCGATCGCGACCACGGCCGCCACGGTGGTGATCCGGTCGGCCGGCGCGTCGAGGGCGGCCTCGATCCGGTCGGCGAACTCCGCGCCCACCACGATCACCCGGACGCCGGCGTCGGCGAGGATCTGCGCGAGTTCCGGCGCGGCCAGCCGCCAGTTCAGCGGCACCCCGATCGCGCCGAGTTTGGCCAGCCCGAACATCACCTCGAAGAACTCGATGCTGTTCTTATCCAGGAACGCCACCCGGTCGCCGCGCCGCACCCCGGCGGCACGCATCGCCTGCGCGACCTGGCTTGTGCGGGCGTCGAATTCGGCGTAGGTGACGGTGCGGTCCCCGGCGATCAGAGCGGGCGCGTCCGGGCGCAGCTCGCGGTGGACGCGCGCGATGTCGGCGAGGCTGGCGATCTCGGGCATCAGGGCTGTACGCGTTGACGTTTCATGATCGCGTTGACGAGCTGCGGCGCGACGGTGTCCAGCGCCCGCGCCGACATCGCCATGCGTGGCGCGATCCGCACCGGGCGTTTGCGGGCCGCGACGATCATCCAGTCGGCGGCCTCGGCCGCCGACAGCGCCGGCGCGTTGCGGTAGGCCTTGGTCGGCGCGATCATCGGGGTGCGCACCAGCGGGTAGTACAGCGTGGTGGAGTGCACGCCGTAGCGGGACCATTCGGTCTCGATGGTGCGGCTGAGCACCGACAGGGCGGCCTTGGAGGCGTTGTACACCGCGAACAGCGGCGCGGACTCGCTCATCACGCCCCAGGTGGAGACGTTGATGATGTGCCCGTCGCGGCGGTCGCGCATCCCCGGCGCCAGCCCGCGGATCAGCCGCAGCGGGGAGTAGTAGTTCAGCGTCATGGTGCGCTCGACGTCATGCCAGCGCTCCAGCGATTCGGCCAGCAGGCGGCGGATCGACTTACCCGCGTTGTTGACCAGGATGTCCACCCCGCCGTGCGCGTCGATCACGTCCTTGACCAGGGTGTCGACCGCGTCGAGGTCGGTCAGGTCGCACGGGTAGGCCGCCGCGGTGCCGCCGGCCCGGGTGATCCGATCGACGACGGCGTCGAGCAGCTCGCCGCGGCGCGCGGTGACCAGCACGGTCGCCCCCGCGCGGGCGAACTTCTCGGCGGCCGCCTCGCCGATGCCCGACGAGGCGCCGGTCAGCAGCACCCGCTTGCCGCGCAGGTCGACCTCGCCGAGGTCGGGGCGGCGCAGCAGCAGCCGCGGGGCCACCGGTGGGCGCATGCTGGCCAGCACCAGGGGGTCGGTAAGTCGCCGCAGCGGGCTCTTGCTCACGAGTCCGCAGTCTAGAGACCGGCGATCTGCGCCCGGAAAACGATCGGTTACCCGCTGAGATCGCCGCTTGGCGCCGCCGGGCCGCCGGCCAAGAGCCCCGACGAGGCGAACTTCAGCCCGGTGCGCAGCTCGTCGAGGCTGATCGGGTCGTCGGACTCGATGTAGCGCAGCGTGGTCGCGACCGCCATGTTGAAGAACAACCACGCCAACGCCTTTGGGCTGAGCTCGTTGCGGTACTGGTCGTGGTAGTGGTTCATGTGCAGCGTCGACATCGCCACCAGGGTGGCGCTCAGTCCGGAGGCCGCTTCGATGGTGCGCGCGTGGTCGGGGTGCTCGGCGAGGTAGCGCAGCAGCCGGCGGTTGGCGATCGTCACCTCGATGAGGATGTCGATCGCGGCGGCCATCGCCTCGGCGGGCCGGGCCAGTGCGACCGCGCGCAACCGCTCCTCGATCGCCGGTGCCTGCGTCACCGCGAGGTGTTCGATCGCGGCCGCGATGATCTGGTCCTTGTCGGCGAAGTACTGGTAGATCGACCCCTTGCTGACGCCGGCCCGGTCGGCGATCAGGTTGGTGGTCACCTGGTCGGGATCGGTGGTCAGCAGCAGCGCCGCCGTCGTCTCCACAATTTTTGCGACCATGGCACGAGAGCGTTCCTGCTGCGGTGCCTTTCGGCGCGCTGAGCTGCGATTTTTCGTCGGCACGTGAACCCCTGTATGCGACTTGAATGCGACCTTGGGGTCAGATTAGCGTCGGCCGCACGATGTCGGAGGAAAGGTGGGTGGGCATGACCGCCACGACGGATGTCGAGGTCGGCGACCTGGTCGACGACGGACCGGTCGAACTGGTTCCGCAGGATTCGCTGACCGCCGAGCACACCGGACGCTGGACGTTTTTGATCTTCGAGGGCGCGGCGTTCATGATGCAGGCGATGCACCCGGTCATCGGCGAGGTCACCGGGAAGTACTCGGCGGCGTTCCACGGGGATCCGTCCGGCCGGGCCGTCCGCTCCGTCGACTCGGTGCTGCGCTGGGTCTACGGGTTGCACGAAGCGGCGGCCGAGGGGGACCGGGTCCGCGCGCTGCACCGGCCGCTGACGATGCGCAGCGAGCAGACCGGCAAGCAGATCAGCGCCCTGAATCCCGAGGCGTACCAGTGGGTTATCTGCACCGGCTACATCGTCAACGTGCAGGGCGCCCGGCTGCTGATCGGCCGGGAGTTCACCGATGCGGAGAAGGCCGAACTGCTGCGCGACAACCGGCGGCTGGCGCGGCTGTTGCACGTGCCGATGCGGGACTACCCCCGGACGCACGCGGAGATGATGGCCTACTTCGAGTCGATGATCGACCGGCTCGAGGCCACCCCGCAGGCGCGCAAGCTGATGGACGACCTGATCGCCGGCACGCTGGACCTGCCGGCGGCGCTGCCGAAACCGCTGCACCCGCTGGCCAGGTTCGCGCTGCGGCCGCTGATCCGGTTGAACTACCTGTCGATCGTCGGGCTGCTCGACCCGCGGCTGCGGGACAAGCTGGGCGTCACCTGGAGCGCGGCCGAGGAGCGCCGGCTCAACCGGATCTACAAGACGATTCGCATCGCCTACCGGGTACTGCCGGACCGGTTGACCTACTTCCCGCTGGCCTACCACGCCCGCAAGCACCATCAGTGCCTGCAGAAGATGAGACAGCGCCAGCAGAAGTCGTTCGCCTACCGCGTCCCGGGGGCGGTCCCGCCCGCCTAGCTTTCCGGCTCATTCCCCGGCTCAGAAGTAGCGCGGGAACCGGCTCCAGTCCGGCGGGCGCTTCTGCAGGAACGCGTCGCGGCCCTCGATCGCCTCGTCGGTCATGTACGCCAGCCGGGTGGCCTCGCCGGCGAACAGCTGCTGGCCGACCAGCCCGTCGTCGAGCAGGTTGAACGCGTACTTGAGCATCCGGATGGCCTGCGGGGACTTGCCGAGGATCTCCTCGGCCCACTGCAGGCCGGCCTTCTCCAGGTCGGCGTGGTCGACGACCTCGTTGACCGCGCCCATCGCGTGCATCTGCTCGGCGGTGTAGGCGCGGCCGAGGAAGAAGATCTCCCGGGCGAACTTCTGGCCGACCTGGCGGGCCAGGTACGCGCTGCCGTACCCGCCGTCGAAGCTGCCGACATCGGCGTCGGTCTGCTTGAACCGGGCGTGCTGACGGCTGGCCAGGGTCAGGTCGCAGACCACGTGCAGGCTGTGCCCGCCGCCCGCGGCCCAGCCGTTGACCAGGCAGATGACCGGTTTGGGCATGAACCGGATCAACCGCTGCACCTCGAGGATGTGCAGCCGGCCGGCGCGCGCCGGGTCGACGGTGTCGGCGGTCTCGCCGGCCGCGTAGCGGTAGCCGTCGCGGCCGCGGATGCGCTGGTCGCCGCCGGAGCAGAACGCCCAGCCGCCGTCCTTGGGGCTCGGCCCGTTGCCGGTCAACAGGATCACCCCGATCTCGGGCCACATCCGGGCGTGGTCGAGCACCCGGTAGAGCTCGTCGACGGTGTGCGGCCGGAACGCGTTGCGCACCTCGGGGCGGTTGAACGCCACCCGCACCGTCGGTTGCGGCTTTCCGTCGACGACATGGCGGTGATAGGTGATGTCGGTCAGCTCGAAGCCCTCGACGGGCTGCCACAGGGACGGGTCGAACGGGTTGTCGCTCACGCGGACACTGTATCGATGCGGAAAACCGGGCAGCGTCCGGCGAGCGCCTCGAACTCGTCGGGATGCGGTCCGGAGACCAGACCTGCGCGTTTGATGAACTCGACGCCGGTGGGCACCTTCTGCGGGAACTGACGCAGCAGGGGCCGCGCCGCGTCGGGTGGCAACTCCACCATGCGCACCCGTTCGGCACGCCGGCCGACGTGCAGGGTGGCCTCACCCGCCGCGCGCACGTTGGCCGCCCAGTCCGAGCCGGGGATCCCGCCGACGACGTAGCGCCGGCCGTCGACGACCATCGGGGTGACCGGGGTCCTGCGCAGCCTGCCGGTGCGCCGGCCCCGCACCTCGAGGACGACCGGCCCCTGCTCGCCGAGAACGCCGAGCTTCTGCAGGCCGATCATCGCCTTGTTGACGTACTTCAACCACCAGGGCAGCGCGGACTTGGACATGAAACCCACGGTACCGGCGGCTAGTCTGCGGTCATGGTGTGTCGCCGGCTCGGGGTCGTCGGCGCTGGCGGTGCTGCCGGTAGCCTGGGGGCAGGCCGCCGGCGAGGCGCTGCAACGGTTTCCGGAGGACACGACGAAGTGGTGCTGCACTATCGCCGGCGGCAGCCCGTGCGCGACGCCGCCGGCGCGGTACTGAGGACGGTCGAGGAGGACGGGCTCGACGTGTCCCGCCGCCGACCCGACGGCTCGTGGCGCATCCACATCGCGCACGCCTTCACCGTCGAGGACTGAACGTGGCGGCGGAGGTGTCCGACGAACCCTGGGCGGAGCGCCTGCGGGCGCTGCTGAGCCGACACCGGCGGGTCGTACTCGGTATCGCGGGCGCACCCGGCTCCGGCAAGTCGACGTTCGCCCGGCGCATCGTGCGGTGCTTCGACGATGCGGTGCATGTGCCGATGGACGGGTTCCATCTCGCCGACGTCGAACTGGACCGGCTCGGCCGGCGGGGCCGCAAAGGTGCCGCCGACACCTTCGACGCCTATGGGTATCTCGCGCTCCTGCAACGCATTCGGGCGCACCCCGGACATGTGGTGTACGCGCCCGAATTCGATCGGGACATCGAGCAACCGATCGCCGGAGCCATTCCCGTCGGCCCGCGGGACCGGCTCGTGGTCACCGAGGGCAACTATTTGCTCGACGACGAAGAGCCGTGGCCGACGGTGCGCGAACTCTGCGACGAGGTGTGGTTTCTCGACATTCCGCCGGAGGTGCGACGTCCACGGCTCATCGCTCGTCACATCGAGTTCGGCAAGACACCCGAGCAGGCGCAGGCCTGGGTGCGCGATGTCGACGACCCCAACGCCGAGCGCATCGAACGCTCCCGGCGCAACGCCGATTTCGTGGTGAGAGTCGGCGCCGAGCACTCGCGCCCAAACTACGGTTCTTGACGAAAAATCGCGAAAATCGCGCAACAACCGTAGTTTCGGCGCACGCGTCGGCTCAGCCGACGGGGCCTATTTGTCGGCTCAGCCGACGGCGCGGTCGGCGTCCTTCCAGAACTGGGCGCGCACCGCCTTCTTGTCCGGTTTGCCCAGCGCGGTCACCGGCAGCGAGTCGACCACGATCACCTGCTTGGGCGCCTGCACCGAACCCTTGCGCTCCTTGACCATGGCCTGGATCTCGGCGGTGGTCCGCTCGATCGCGTCCGCGGAGCGGTCGGCGTCCGGGCGCAGCACGATCACCGCGGTCACCGCCTCGCCCCACTTCTCGTCCGGAACGCCGATCACGCACACCTGGGCGACCGAAGGATGTTCGGCCACAACGTCTTCCACCTCACGCGGGTACACGTTGAACCCGCCGGTGACGATCATGTCCTTGGTGCGGTCGACGATGTGGTAGAAGCCGTCCTCGTCCTCGCGGGCCAGGTCGCCGGTGTGCATCCAGCCGTCCCGGAACGTCTCGGCGGTCTCCTCGGGCCGGTTCCAGTACCCGCCGGACACCAGCGGACCGGACACGCAGATCTCGCCGACCTCGCCGCGCGGCACCGGCTTCCCCTCGGAGTCCAGCAGCGCCACCCGGGCGAACAGGGTCGGCCGGCCGCAGGAGGTCAGCCGCTTCTCGTCGTGATCCTTCTTCGACAGGTAGGTGATCACCATCGGCGCCTCGGACTGGCCGTAGTACTGCGCGAAGATCGGCCCGAACCGGTCGATCGCCTCGCGCAGCCGCACCGGGTTCATCGCCGAGGCCCCGTAGTACACGGTCTCCAGCGAGGACAGGTCGCGGGTGCGCGAATCCGGGTGGTCCAGCAGCGCGTAGATCATCGACGGCACCAGCATGGTCGCGGTGATCCGCTGCTCCTCGATGGTCCGCAGCACCTCGGCGGGGTCGAACTTGGTCAGCACGAACAGCTGACCCCCCTTGATGATGGTCGGCACGAAGAACGCCGCCCCGGCGTGCGACAGCGGCGTGCACATCAGAAACCGCGGGTTCTCCGGCCACTCCCACTCGGCCAGCTGGATCGTGGTCATCGTGGTGATCGACTGCACCGTCTGGATGACGCCCTTGGGCTTGCCGGTGGTGCCACCGGTGTAGGCCATCCCGCCGATGTGGTCCGGCGGCAGGTCGGCGGCCACCAGCGGTTGCGGCTGGTACTTGGCCGCCTCGGCGGTCAGGTCGACGGCCACATCGGACAGTTCGGGCGGAACCGGGCCGATGGTCAGGATCTGCTTGAGGCCCGGCACCTTCTCCAGCAGCCCCCGGGCCCGCTCCACGAACGCCGGGGTCGGGTCGATGATCAGCGTCGACACCCCGGCGTCGTTGAGCACGTAGGCGTGGTCGTCCAGCGAGCCCAGCGGATGCAGCGCGGTGCGGCGGTAGCCCTGGGTCTGGCCGGCGCCGATGATCATCAGCACCTCCGGGCGGTTCAGCGACAGCAGCCCGGTGGCGGTGTCGCGGCCCGCGCCGAGCGCCTCGAACGCCTGGATGTACTGGCTGATGCGGTCGGCGAGCTCACCGCCGGTGAGCGTGGTGTCGCCGAGGAACAGCACCGGCTTGTCCTTGTTGCGCTTGAGCGCCCCGACGGTCAGGTGGCCGGAGTGGATGGGATGGCGCAGCAGGGCATCACTCATGGCCATCAGACTAGAACGTGTTCCAATTCCAGTCAGCAGGTCGCCCTCAGAACCGCCGCGGCAGCCGTCCGAGCTCGCGTTTCCAGCCGTCGGCCGCGGCCGGATACCATTTCAGCGCGGCCGGCACCGCCGGCCAGGCGGTGCGGATCGCGCGCCGGATCGCCCGGTAGGCCAGCTCGTCGGCGCGGGTCCAGCGGATCCGGAAGCGTCTGCGCACGATCGGCGGCAGCCCGCCGAAGATCACCAGCCGCATCGGCGGGGCCAGCGCCATCCGTACCGGAAGCGTCGGCAGCAGCGCATCGGCCAGCGGACGCAGCCGCGGTGGGCTGGGGAACCACGGCGAGGCGCTCATGTCCGGAATCGCCGGGCGTTCGATGAACTTGATCAGATAGTCCGCCGCCGGGTTGGGTGCCAGCACCTCCCGGCAGTAGCGGTCGAACTCGCGGTCGAACGCCGCCCGGTCCGGCGGCACCACGCTCATGGTCATGCCGTAGCGGCGGTACCACTCGCAGCCCTCGGTGTAGAGCCGTTCGCTCTCGTCCGCGGTCAGCCGGTGGTCGTCCCAGTACAGCGCGATGCGGTCGACCATCCGCTGGAAGGTGGCGTGCGCCCACCAGTAGGTCTGTGGGTTGAGCGCGTGATACCGGGAGCCGTCCGGCAGTGTGCCCTTGATGTCGTGGTGGTAGTCGCGGACCCGGTGTCCGGTCTGTTCGGCCTGCGGGCCGTCGTAGACGGTGCCGAGAATCCCCGGCAGCGAACGGAACACCCGGTCGACCGGGTCGTCGAAGAAATCGGAGTGGTCGATCAGGCCCTGGCCGATCGCCGGGTGCATGGTCTGCAGCAGCCCCGCGGTGCCGCCCTCGAACGCGATCCGCATGTCGCCGGCCCAGCGCCACAGCAGCGACGACGGCCCCAGTGCGACGCGTCCGACATCGGTGTGCACCGAGGTCATCCCGTCCGACACCCCCCGTTCGAGTCCGCACCCGGGCACCGGTCCGGCCGGTGTGCCACGATGGTGATCATTCTCACATGAGCGATCACTCGCATTCAATTCGCGTTCGGATGACCGGCCCCGGAACCGGCGCCCGGTTGCGGCGGACGCCCCGGCAGCAGCGTTCCCGCGCCATGGTGGAACGCATCCTCGATGCCGGCGAGCGGGTGCTGATCAGCCACGGGTTCGACGGCGCGTCGACCAACCGCATCGCGGCCGCGGCCGGTATCAGCCGCTGAGCGTGGCGGCGTGGATGCTGGTCCGCATGGTCGAGCACCTGTGCATCCGCTACATCCTCGACCAGCCGCCGATCGACCGGGAGAGGTTCATCGACGAGACCACGGCGATGGCGCTGAACTACCTGCGGCCGCGGGCCGGGGAACCGAAAAGCAGTGCCCGGCCCAGGAATTAACGCCTGCGTCAGTCAGCCGTCGGGGGTGAACGCGAGTTGAAGACGAGTATTTGCTCGTGTCAGCATCGGGCGCACTCATTGGTCCGTGAATTCGCGAACTCGGCACCCTCGGCCACAAGTTAATGTGCATACTCAGTGGACGAAGTGACATGTCGAGCGTCACGCGCGAGCGAGTAGTGTGATGGGCTGCACTCGATGCGCGAAAAACCAAGCGAATATGCCGCAGCGATCGCGTGGGGAAGATAGCCGGGCGATGGCTGCGGCCAACGGACGAAAGCGCTAAGTGAATGGCTGTTCATGGCGACGACGCGTAGCGACAGCGTCGAGGTCATCGGTGCGTGGGCCGGCGGCTACCTCCGGCGCCACCCACTGGCGGCCCTCGCGACGGTCGGGGAGCAGTTCGTGCTCGGGGTGCGCACCCTGCAGTACCTGTTCATCGACCTGTTCACCGGGCGTTTCCAGTGGTGGGAGTTCATCCGCCAGGCCGCGTTCATGGCCGGCACCGCGGTGCTGCCGACGGTCCTGGTGGCGCTGCCGATCGGCGTGACGCTGTCGATTCAGTTCGCCCTGCTGGCCGGGCAGGTGGGCGCCACCTCGCTGGCCGGCGCGGCCAGTGGCCTGGCGGTGATCCGGCAGGCCGCCTCGTTGACCGCGGCGATCCTGATGGCCGCCGCCGTCGGTTCGGCGATCACCGCCGACCTGGGCTCGCGCAAGATGCGCGAGGAGACCGACGCCATGGAGGTGATGGGCGTCTCGGTGATCCGGCGCCTGGTGGTGCCGCGGTTCGTGGCGGCGATCATGATCGGCGTCGCACTCACCGGCGTGGTCTGCTTCGTCGGGTTCCTGGCCAGCTACCTGTTCAACGTGTACTTCCAGAACGGCGCCCCGGGCAGCTTCGTCGCCACGTTCGCGTCGTTCACCACCACCGGCGACATGGTCGTCGCGCTGATCAAGGCGGTGGTGTTCGGCGCGATCGTCGCCGTGGTGTCGTGTCAGAAGGGGCTGTCGACCCAGGGCGGGCCCACCGGCGTGGCGAACTCGGTGAACGCCGCGGTGGTCGAGTCGATCCTGGTGCTGATGATCGTCAACGTCGCGATCAGCCAGCTCTACATCATGTTGTTCCCGCGGGTGGGGCTGTAGATGGCCGCGCCGTTCGTTCCGCCGCTGCTGGCGCCGTTCGTCCGGGCCTACAACCGGACGACGCCGCCGATCGCCCGGCTCGGCCACATGCTGGTGTTCTTCGTCCGGGCGTTGGTGGCGGTGCCGTTGGTGCTGCGCCACTATCGCGCGGAGTTCGTCCGGCTGCTGTCCGATATCGCTTGGGGCAACGGATCCCTGGTGGTAGGCGGCGGTACCGCCGGGGTGGCGGTGGTGCTGGGGGTGACCGTCGGCGCGCTGGTCGGCATCGAGGGCTACAACTTCCTGGACCTGCTCGGCCTGGGCCCGGCGACCGGCATCATCTCGTCGCTGGTGAACACCCGGGAGTTGGCGCCGATCGCGTTGTCGCTGGCGTTCGCCACCCAGGCCGGCTGCCGGTTCACCGCGCAGCTCGGCTCGATGCGCATCGCCGAGGAGATCGACGCGCTGGAATCGCTGGCGATCCGGCCGATCCCGTATCTGGTGACCACCCGGCTGATGGCGTCGGTGATCGCGGTGATCCCGCTCTACGTGATGTGCCTGGCGGTCAGCTATCTGACCACCCAGCTCGTGGTGCGGATCATCAGCGGCGGGGCCACCGGTTCGTATCTGCACTACTTCAACCTGATGCTGTCCGGCCAGGACATCCTCTACTCGCTGCTGAAAGCCGTTGTCTTCGTGTGGATCGCGACGACGATCCAGTGCTACTACGGCTTCTACGCCAGCGGCGGTCCCGAGGGGGTCGGGGTCGCGGCCGGTCACGCCATGCGGGCCAGCATCACCGTCGTGATCATCGTCAACATGCTGCTGACCATGGCGTTGTGGAACGTCGACGCCGGGGCGAGGTTCGGGGGCTAGATGGCGAACTCGTTCGATCTGGACGGCCGGGGGCCCAGCGATCGGCAGCTGCTGGCCGGCGGGGTGGCGGTCATCGTTGTGCTCGCGGTGATCTCGACCTTCCTGCTGGTCAAGGCGACGGGCCGGTTGGACCCGTTCGTGCGGGTGGTCGCCGACCTCGTCAACGTCGGTGACGGGCTGCCGCAACGGTCGGACGTGAAGTACCACGGGGTGCTGGTCGGCCATGTCGAGAGCGTCACCCCGGCCGCACACGGTAACCCCAACTACGTCCACATCAACCTCGACCGTCACTACGCCCGGTCGATTCCGGCGTCGGTGACCGCGCGGGTGGTGCCCAGCAACGTGTTCGCGGTGTCGTCGGTGCAGCTCGTCGACCGCCCCGCAGCCGATCCGGCCGATGCGGGGCCGATCCGGCCGGGTGCGCACATCCCGGAGGACACCGAACTGCCCACGGTGTTGTTCCAGACCACGATCAGCAAGCTGCGCGACATCCTGGCCGCCACCGGCCGCGGCCGTGAGGACCGCACCATCGGCATCCTGGCCGCGGTCAACGCGGCCACCGAGAACCGGCGCACCGAGTTGCTCACCGCCGGTGCGCAATTGGACCGCCTCATCGGCGAGATCGACTCCATCGTCGCCACCGATCCGGGGCCGACGACGGTGTCCTCACTGATCGCGGCGGCCCGGGGCCTGCAGCAGACCGCGCCGGAACTGCTCGACGCGCTGCATCAGGCGGTCGAGCCGATGCAGACCCTGGTGCGGCAGCGCGCCCAGCTCGATGCGCTGATCTCCGGCACGCTGCACACCAGCGCGACCACCCACACCGCGCTGGCCAACCACACCGACCGGATGGTGCAGATCACCACGGAGATGACCCCGGTCATCGGGGTGCTCGCCGACACCTCACACCACTGGCTGCCGGCCTTCGTCAAGCTGAACGGGTTGTCCGACAAGTTCTTCCAGGAGGTGTGGCGCCCGGAGCGCGATGTCGGCAACTTGCGGATGAACTTCTCGTTCACCCCGTCCTACACCTACACCCGGGCCGACTGCCCGCGTTACGGCGAGCTGAAGGGACCGAGCTGCTACACCGCTCCGCTGGTGGTGACCCGTCCCTCGCTGCCGGATGTGCTGCTGCCGCAGAACTATCAGCCACCGAAGGACCTGGCGCCGCCGCCGGGCACCGTGCTGGGCGAGAGCGGAAACCTGATCGCGGTCGGGCCGCCGCTGGTCAACCCGAACCCGAGCCTGGCGGACCCGAATCCGCCGCTGCCGCCGGGCATGTCACCCGCACCGCCGGTGCCGGGCACGGCGAACCCGGACCTGGCGCCGATACCGCCGCCACCGGCGATCCTGTCGCCGGCGGCGCCGGTCGCACCGAACCCGAACAAGCCGCGGCCGCCCGCGGTCGAGCCGCCGCCCCCGGTGCCGACGACCTTCTCGGCCGCGATCGCACCGGTCTCCGGGCCGGCCGCCGAGTCCGTCCGGCGCGCGGGTTCGGTGACGCAGCTCTTGCTCGGGCCCGAGGACCCGGCAGCCGAGAACGGGGGAGAGGAGCCGCGATGAGATCGCGTGGTGTGCTGATCGGGCTGTCGCTGTTCATGGTCGTCGCGGTGGCGCTGACCTGGCTGGTCTACGTGACGCTGCGACGCGACGTGACCGGGCCGACGGTGCCGTACTCGGCGATCTTCACCGATGTGTTCGGGCTGCGTGAAGGCGACGACGTGCGGATGGCCGGGGTACGGGTCGGCCGGGTGGAACGCATTGAGCTGCAGGGCAAATACGCCAAGGTCGACTTCGTCGTGCAGGCCGACCAGCAGGTGCTGGGCAACACCGTGGCGTCGGTGACCTACCAGAACATCGTCGGTCAGCGCTATCTCGGGCTGTCGTTGGGCAATCTGGGCGATCCGCACCCGTTGCAACCCGGCAGCACCATCCCGGTCGAACAGACCGATCCGTCCTTCGACGTCGGCACCCTGCTCAACGGCTACGAACCCTTGTTCTCGGTGCTCGACCCCAAGCACGCCGACAACCTCACCAAGGGCGTGATCGAATCCCTGCAGGGCGACGAGGGGTCGATCACCGCGCTGGTCGACCAGACCGCCCAGCTGACCGAGGCGTTCGCCGGCAAGGACGAGGAACTCGGCGCGGTGATCACCGATCTCAACCTGGTGGTGGCCAACCTGGCCCGGCACAACGACGACCTCGACCACATCGTCGACCAGGCCCGGACGGTGGTGACCACGTTCGACGCGCGGCGCAACCAGCTGATCGACTCGATGGGGTCGATGGCGAAGGTGATCCGTCAACTGTCGGAGATCTCGGACGAGGTCTACCTGCCGCTGAACGAGATGGTGCAGCGGGAACCGGGGTTCGCCAAGCACATGCTCGGCATCGAACCGCAGCTGGCGTTCGTCGGCGCCAATCTGCCGTTGATGCTCAAGGGATTCGCCCGCGTCACCGGCGAGGGCACCTACGCCAACGCCTACGCCTGCAACCTCGACGGCACCGCGTTCTTCCCCGGCCTCAACGACGTGACCCCGATCATCGTCGCGGCGGCCACGCCCGGCAACAAAGCCCAGTACACCCCGAAGTGCAGGAACCTGGCCAATGGCTGACACGGCACGAAAGACTCGGAAGACCCGGCGCCCGCTGGAGTCCTACAGCAAGACCACGCTCGGCGTCGCCGCCGTCGCGGTGGTCGCGGTGCTGGTCGGCGCCATGCTGCTGATCAAGGCGGCCGGGATCGGTTACACGCAGTACACCGCCCGCTTCGCGCAGGCCGCGGCGCTGCAACCGGGCAACCCGATCACCGTTGCCGGAATCCCGGTCGGCGAGGTGCTGAGCTTGAGGCTCAACGGCGACCACGTCGAGGCGAAGCTGAAGGTGCGCGACGACGTGCAGCTCGGCAAGGACTCGCGTGCGGTCATCAAGATCACCACGATCCTCGGGTCGCGCTATCTGGCGCTCTACCCGGAGGGCCCGGGATCGTTGCCGGACAAGACCTTCGACCTCAACCACACCGAGGTGCCCTACGACCTGCAGGAGGCGTTGGCCGACGTGACCACCACCTACGAGCAGGTCGACTCCGACCAGTTCGCGCAGTCGCTGGCGGTGCTCGGCAACCAGCTCAAGACCCTGCCGCCGGTGGTGCCGCAGGCGCTGGAGAACACCCACACGCTGTCGGCGATCATCGCGCAGCGCCGCGACCAGCTCGGCGAGCTGCTCAAGACCACCGAGCTGGTCAGCAGCACGCTGCGCCGTCAGCAGGCGAACCTCGGCAACCTGGTCAACCAGGGCAACGAGCTGCTGGGGGAGTTCGTCGCCCGGCGGGCCACCTTCCACGCCATGATGGACGCGCTCACCGTTCTGGTGCAGCGGCTGAGCGACATCGTCATCGACGACCGCCCCGAACTCGAGGAGCTGTTGAGCAACCTGCGGGAGTTGTCCGGGCTGCTGGCGCACAACGACGGCATGCTGCGCAGCATCCTGCAGACCGCACCGATCGTGGTCCGCCAGATCGCCAACATGACCGGCACCGGCAACGCGATCGACTTCAACGCCTCCGCCGGTCTGCTGGTCGACTCGTGGATGTGTGCGATCAGCGGTCGGGCCAAACAGTTCGGCATGATCCAGTACTTCCAGGACTGCAAATGATGCGCAACGCCAGAACCCGGGTCGTCACACTGGCCGTCGCCGCGCTGGTGGCCGCCGCCGCGGTCCTCGCCGTCGTGGTGAAATACGCCAAGGACGAACTCGACACGATCACGGTGACCGCCCAGTTCGACAGCGCTTCCGGGCTTTACGTGGGCAACGTGGTCGCGGTGCTCGGCATGCCGGTCGGCAAGGTCACCGAGATCATCCCGAAGACCGGCTACGTCGAGGTCAAGTTCACCGTCGACAAGGACGTCAAGGTGCCCGCCGACGTGCAGGCGGTCACCGTCTCCAACTCGATCCTCACCGACCGCCAGATCGAGCTGACCCCGCCGTACTCCGGCGGCCCGACACTGCAGAACAACGCCACCATCGGACGTAACCGCACCCACACCCCGGTCGAATTCGCCCGGGTGCTCGACGTTTTGGACAAGCTCGCGGTGTCGCTGCGCGGTGACGGCAAGGGCGGTGGGCCGATCGCCGATGTGATCAACGCGAGTGCGCAGATCGTCGACGGCCAGGGGCAGGCGATGAAGGACGCGCTCGGCGAGCTGTCGAACGCGTTGCGACTGTCGGCCGACCGCGGTGAGGTCACCCGCGACCAGCTCACCACCATCGTGCGCAACGTCAGCTCGCTGGCCGAGGCGGCCGCCCGCAACGACGAGCTGCTGCGCGAATTCGGCTCCACGGTGCGGGCGATGAGCCAGATCCTCGCCGACGAGGACCTCGGCAGCGGCACCACCGGCCGCCGGATCAACGAGGTGCTCAGCCACGCCGGCGAGGTGCTGTCCACGCACCGGGAGACGATCAAGGACCTGATCGCCAACGGTGACGTCGTGCTCGACGCCGTGATCGATCACGAGCGCGACATCAAGGAGCTGCTCGACGTCACCCCGATGGCCCTGGACAACCTCTACAACGTGGCCGACCAGAAGAACGGCGCGCTGCGGGTGAAGGTGGTCACCGACAAGGTGCTGTTCGACAACCAACTCATCAAGGAGGTCTGCAACATCATGGGCCTGCGCCAGTTGGGTTGCAGCACCGGGACGTTGCAGGACTTCGGGCCGGACTTCGGTCTGACCCACATGTTGGAGGGCCTGGCGGCGATGGGGCAGAAGTGATGAGCGGGTCGCGGTTTCGACGGGCGGTGCCGGCCCTGGTGGCGGTCGGCTGCCTGGTCACCGGTTGTGCCACCAACGGTCTGGCGAGCCTGCCGCTGCCCGCTCCCGGGGTCGGCTCGGGCGGCTACCGGCTGACCGCCGAGTTCACCAACGCGCTGAACCTGCCGGCGAACGCCAAGGTCAAGCTGGCGGGCGCGGACGTCGGCCAGGTCGAGTCGATGGTGGCGCACAACTATCTCGCGGTGACCACGCTGCGCATCATGGACGGGGTGCAGCTGCCGGTCGGCAGCACCGCCGAGTTGCGCTCGGCCACCCCGCTCGGCGACGTGTTCGTGGCGCTCAAGCCGCCCGCCGACGTCGCGCCGGGCACGCCGATGCTGCGCGACGGCGACGTCATCGGCAAGGACCACACCAAGGCGGCGGCCACCGTGGAGTCGGTGCTGGCGTCGGCGGCGATCCTGGTCAACGGCGGCGCGGTGCGGAACTTCACCAACATCGTCAACGGGTTGGGTAAGGCCACCGGCGACGAGGGCAAGGCATTCGGCCACCTGATCCGCAAGACCAACGCCACGCTGGCGAAACTCAACGCGCGCTCGGCGGAGATCTCCACCGCGATGACCGAGACGTCGCGGCTGACCCGCGAGATCGCCGCCAAGAACGACGTGCTCGCCGACGTGATGGCGCAGGCGCGCCCGGCCACCGACACGCTTGCCGCGCACGCCACCGAGGTCGCCGATCTCATCGAGCGGTTCGGCGCGATCTCCGAGCTGGCCCGCAGGTTCCCGTCGATCGCCGGCAACGACACCAGTGGGCGCAGCGTGATCGCCGACGCCAACACCATCGCCAAGGCCTGGAACGATGTCGCGCTGGAGCCGAACGCGACACTGTATTCGCTCAACCGGCTGATTCCGCCGTTTATCAAGACGATGAGCGGCGGTGCGGTCGCGCTGGACGCCAGCGTCGACCGGTTGGTGCTCGGCCACATCCCCGACATCGGCTTCGCCGGTGATCCGGGCCTGCACGGGCCGAAGTGGAGCGACTGGCATCACCTGGTCGGCACCCTGCAGTACACGCTGTTCCGGTTGCAGGAGCGCGTCGTCGGCCGGGGCCCGAATGTGCCGCAGCTGCCGGTGATTCCGAGCCCCACCGAACCGGGCGAGATCATCCCGGCGCCGGCGGCCGCGCCAACCCCGGCGCCCGACGCGCCGCACGGCCCGGCGCCCGACGCGCCGCACGGCCCGGCGCCGGCCGCGCCCGGCCCGGCGCCCGAAGAGGGGCCGCGATGATCTCCGCGATCGCCGACCGCGTCGTCGCGATCGTCCGGTACGGTTACCGGCGCCGCGCGTCGCTGTCGACGCTCGGGCTGGTGCTGATGCTGGTGGTCGCCACCGGTTACCTGATGTTCGGTGCGCTGCAGGTGAACCCGTTCGCGTCGAGTTACCGGGTCACCATCGCGCTGCCGGAGTCCGGCGGGCTGCTGCCCAACCAGGACGTGACGCTGCGCGGGGTGCCGATCGGCCGGGTGGAACGCCTCGATATCACCCCGAACGGGGTCGACGCCGTGGTCAGCATCGACTCGACGGTGCGGATCCCGCAATCCGCTGCGGTGCGGGTGTCCGGGTTGTCGCCGGCCGGGGAGCAGTACATAGACTTCGTCCCGTCCGGCGACGACGATGCCGGCCCGTATCTGGCCGACGGCGCCCGCGTGGGTGAGGGCACCGCCACCGTCCCGGTGACCCTCGCCGAGTTGCTGGCCAACGCCGACGGAGCGCTGGCCCAGGCCGACACCGCCAAACTCGAACTCATCCGCCGCGAGCTGAGCCTCAGCCCGGCCGGGCCGCAGAAGCTCAAGGACATCATCGACGGCGGCACCTTCCTGCTGTCCACGCTGGATTCGGTGCTCCCCGAGACCAGTTCGCTGCTGCGAACCAGCCGCGTGGTGTTCACGCTGATCGACGACAAGAACGCCGGCCTGGCGGTCGCCGCGGACAACCTCGACGAGACGTTCACCGGCATCGACCGGATGAAAGAGGGCTATCGGCGGCTGACCGACCAGACCCCCGGCGTGCTGGAGCACATCGACGCGCTGTTCGCCGACAACTCCGACACCATGGTGCAGCTGCTGGGCAACCTGACCACCACGTCGCGGCTGCTGTATCTGCGCGTGCCGGCGCTCAACGCGCTGTTCCCGTCGTACCGCACCTCGGTGCTCGACGCGCTGGGAACGGCCATGCACGACGGCGGTCTGTGGGGTACCGCGGAGATCTACCCGCGCATGACCTGCGACTACGGCACACCGAAGCTGCCGCCGTCGCATGCGGACTACCCTGAGCCGTTCATGTACACCTACTGCCGCAACGACCATCCCGGGATTCTGGTCCGCGGCGCCAAGAACGCCCCGCGGCCCGCGGACGACGACACCGCCGGCCCGCCGATGGGTGCCGACCTCGGCCGCCGGACCGATCCGACCCCGAAGGGCCGCTACACCATCCCGACGCCCTACGGCGGCCCCACCCTGCCCATCGAGCCGCCCCGTTGATCCGAGGAGTCCGAACCGTGCCCACCGACGACACCACAACCGAGTCCGGCGCCACGGAAGTCACCGAAGCCACCGAAGCCACCGAAGCCTCCGAGACCGTCGACACCGCGAAACCGGCCGAGCCGAGCGCCGTCGTGGCCGCCGGAACGGGCGATCGACGCCGCATCGTGGCCTGGGTCGCGGCGGCGCTGGCGTTCCTGGCGCTGGCCGGATCGACCGGTTTCCTCGGCTGGCAGCTGTGGCAGGAACGCCGGCTCGAACAGGCGGCCGAGGACGCCCGCAGCGCCGCCGAGGAGTACGCGCGTGTGCTCACCAGCATCGACTCCGACAGGGTCGACGAGAACTTCGACGCCGTCCTCGACGGGGCGACCGGCGAGTTCAAGGACATGTACTCGCAGTCCAGCGCCGAGCTGCGCCAGCTGCTGATCGACAACAAGGCCAAGGCCCACGGCGTGGTGCTGGAATCGGCGGTGCAGTCGGCGACCAAGGACAAGGTCGTGGTGCTGTTGTTCGTCGACCAGTCGGTGTCGAACACCAAGGTGCCCGACCCGCGGATCGACCGCAGCCGCATCAAGATGACCATGGAGTACGTCGACGGTCGTTGGCGCGCAAGCAAAGTCGAGTTGCCGTGACGGATCGGAGGATCTCGATGCGCCTGGGAAAGCTGTTGGTGGCCGCCGTTCCCGTCGCGGCCGCGCTGCTCACGGTGCCGGTGGCGCAGGCGTCGGCACCGACGTTCTGCGGCGAGATCGGCGGTCAGTGGGACGGCCAGTACTGCCGCACCAGCATGGAATCGGTGCGCAAGGCCACCCGCGACATCAAGATCGCGATCCCGGGCGATCTCGTCGACAACCCGACCACCGGGCCGGTGATCCGCGACTACCTGGCCACCCTGATGAACAACTGGCGCACCGCGGCCGCCAACATGGTTGCCGACAGCTGGGGCGAGGAAAACTACCAGGTGTTCCGCCGCGGCGATGTGCTCAGCGTGGTGTTCCACGAGACCTACCACGCCGACGGCCCGGACTTCAACAACGCCTACCGCACCTTCACCTTCGACATGGCCGGCGGTCGGCGGCTGATGCTCGCCGATCTGGTCAAGCCCGGTCTCGATCCGCTGGTCGAGATCCCGCCGCTGGCCCGGCCTTACATCGAGCAGGCCCTCGACGCGGCGCCACCGCCGCACCAGCCCCGCAGCTACCCGTTCTTCTTCGAACGCTGGACCCCCGACAAGGTCTACTCCGGCGCCTACAAGGCGTGGGCGCTCAACGGTGACGAACTGATCATCTGGATGCCCGACTATCCGGTGGCCCACGACCGGCCCGTCGATTTCACCCCCGGCATCATGCAGTGGTCGATGGACGGCGGCACCGTGCAGGCGCACATCCCGCTGTCGGCGCTGGCGCCTATCCTGCGACCCGAATTCGGCGGCAGCTGACCATGTTCCGCATCATCACCACGATCGCCGCGGCGCTGCTGGTGTTCGCGCCGGCCGCCCGCGCCGACGAGCTCGCGGTGCCTACCCTGCCGGTGTTCACCCCGCACGAGTCGGCCTGGCAACCCGACGACACGGTGTTCCCGTACAACCTGTGGCGGATCCGCGTCACCCCCGAGCAGGTGGTCGCGATGCGCGACGCCTGCCAGTGGTTCAACGCGCAGTACGACGAACTGCGCAACCAGATCTACGGGTTCCAGTACTTCCTCGCCGACCGCAAGGACGACTGGTCCGCCCCGGGGGTGACCGCGGCGGGAGACACCGTCGCCGCCAACCTCGATCAGGTCGCGGCGTTCCTCGATCCGCGGGTGCACACCCTGTTCATCGTCAACTACCCGGACCAGAGCGAGTATTCGCCGGTGTTCCACGGGGATTCGATGTACCGGCTGTGGTTCCAGTACACCCAGATCAGCGACAAGATCAGAAAGCGGCTGCCGTCCGGGCAGATCAACGCCAACATCGCGACCGCCAACGTCTACGGCAGCGTGATCCGCGACTCCGGGGTGTGCGCCGGGGCGTGAGCGTAGATTGGCCGGCGTGAGCGAGCGGCTGCACGCCGCGATCCTGCGGCTGGCGCGGGCACGCGGCCCGGACAAGACGATCTGCCCGTCGGACGCCGCCCGCGCGGTCGGCGGCGACGACTGGCGCGAACTGATGGACGACGCCCGCGAGGCCGCCCGCGACCTGGCCCGTCGCGGCGAGGTCGAGCTCACCCAGCGCGGTGAGGTGCTCGACCCCGACGGCACCTGGCGCGGACCCATTCGGATCCGCGCCAGGTGATTCGCCGGGACCGCGACCACGCAGGCCGCTGCCCGCACTTTCGCTACGGGATCACCCTCTCGGCGCCAGGAAGCGTTCGGCCTCCGCACGCGCCTTGTCGGCGAGCTTCTCGGCGAGCTCGACCTTCCACTGGATCTCCTTGCGCACCCACGGGTTGTCCAGCGGGAACTCGCTGGTCTCCGACACCCGGCGCACCTCGATCCGCACCCCGGGGCCGACCGGGACCTTGCGTGCCCACGCCTTGGCCTCGTCGGTGGAGTCGACCTCGATGATCCAGAAGCCGTGGAAGATCGCGGCGGGATCCGGGTAGGGCCCGTCGGTGACCGTCGGCGGGTCGGAGTCGAAGTCGACGACGAAACCCTCCGCCGGATCGGTCAACCCCTCGCCGGCGAACAGTACCCCGGCGTTGATCAGTTCCTCGTTGTAGCGGCCCATCTGCTCGATGACCTCGTCGAAATCGATGTCGGCCGCAGCGGCCTCGGCGGCGGCGGTGGCCCGCATGATCATCATGTAACGCGGCATTGCCTCGTCCTCTCCGGTGTTGTCTTCATGCGCTGTCACAAGGGTCGACTCCCGCCGTGGGTGTTTCTCATCGCGCGGAGCGCGAGAAACCTTCCGGATCCGCGCCGGACGCCTTCGCCGGGACTGCGGCCGCGCGGGCCGCTGCTCGCACTTTCGCTGCGGGATCACCGGCTCGGCGGCGGCGGACGGGTTTGCCAGAAACGGGACTCTCGCAGAGGTTCTCGTGGCACCCTCGGGACATGGCTGAGCTGGCAATTCCCCGATTCCTCGATGAACGCGCCGCGTACTGGGCCGCGACCAAGCCCGACGAGCTGGCCTTCGACTTCCTCGACCGCACCTGGACCTGGGCCGAGTGGAACGACCGGGTGCGCCGCCTGGCCGGCGCGCTGGCCGATCGCGGCGTGGGCCGCGGCGACGTGGTGGCGTTCCTGGACAAGAACCATGTGGCGTGTGTGGAGACCACGCTGGCGGCCGCCTCACTGGGTGCGGCCAACGCGATCATCAACTTCCGGCTGGCCGCCGACGAACTTGATTACGTCATCAACGATTCCGACGCCAAACTGCTGATCGTCGGCCGGGAGTTGCGGCCCGGCATCAACCGGATCCGCGACAAGCTCACCAAGGTCGAACACATCATCGAGGTCACCCCCGAGGGCACCGACGGCGACGAGTACGAGGCGATGCTGGCCGCGGCCACCCCCACCGACCGCAGCCCCGACGTCCAACCCGACGACGTCGCGATCATCATGTACTCGTCGGGCACCACCGGCCGGCCCAAGGGGGTGGAGCTCACCCAGGCCAACATGATCGCCCACACCGTCAACGCCCACGATGGCTTCGTGTTCGACCCCGGCGACAAGAGCATGGTGTCGATGCCGCTGTTCCACGTCGGCGGTTCGTCGTACGTGCAGTTCAGCATCTACGACGGGGTGCCGGCCGTGATGACCCGGGAGGTCGACGGCGCGGCGCTGGCCGGGGCGATCCTCAAGGGTGCCAACCGCACCTTCCTGGTGCCCGCCGTGCTGGCCAAGGTGCTCGAGGCGGGGGAGGACGCGGTCAAGCTGTTCGGCGCGCTCAAGACGTTCTCCTACGGCGCCTCGCCGATGCCGATCCCGCTGCTGCGCCAGGCGCTGAAGGCTTGGCCCAACACCGATTTCATGCAGGTGTACGGGCTGACCGAGGTGTGCGGGGTGATCAGCCACCTGCTGCCCGAGGCGCACCGCGACCCGGGCCGCGAGGAACGGCTCACCAGCGCGGGCACCCTGATCCCGAACGCGGAGCTGCGGGTGGTCGACCCCAACACGCTGACCGATGTGCCCGTCGGTCAGCAGGGCGAATTGTGGTTCCGCACACCGCAATTGATGAAGGGCTACCACAACAAGCCGGAGGCCACCGCCGAGGCGATCACCCCCGACGGGTGGTTCCGAACCGGTGACATCGGCCGCGTCGACGAGGAGGGCTACATCTTTGTCGAAGACCGGCTCAAGGACATGATCATCTCCGGCGGCGAGAACATCTACTCGATCGAGGTGGAGCGGGTGCTCGCCGAACACCCCGCGGTGGTCGACGTCGCGGTGATCGGGGTGCCCGACGAGAAGTGGGGCGAGGTGGTCAAGGCCGTGGTCCAGCTGGACGGCGACGCGTCGGAGTCCGAGCTGATCGCGTTCTGCCGCGACCGGCTGGCCCACTACAAGTGCCCGAAGTCGGTCGACATCGTCGACGAGTTGCCCCGCAACCCGACCGGCAAGATCCTCAAGAAGGAGCTGCGCAGACCGTACTGGGAGGGCCGGCAACGCCAGACCGTCTAGCGGCGGTTGAGCGCCCAGATGTGCGTCGACAGCACCGTCGCGAACGCGCACCAGGCCGGGTAGGCCGCCAGCGGCGCCGCCTTCGCACCCCGCACCGCGGCCGCACGCCGGGTCAGGTCGGCGCTGCTGATCGCCAGCGCACCGGCCGCCACCGCCGAGGTGGCGAGCTTGCCCCGGTTGAAGAACAACCACGACCAGCTGCCGTTGAGCACCAGGTTGACCGCGAGCGCGGCGAGGTAGCGGCGCCGTTGTTCGGGCCGGTTCTCGAGCTCATCGAGGGTGGCCGCCGAGGTCACCGCGAGGTCGGCGTAGAGCACCGGCCAGACGATCGGGAACACCGCGGCGGGCGGCTGGTACGGCGGTTTGCGCAGCGACGCGAACCACGGCGACCGGGCTCCCCGGCCGGTTCCGGTGCTCCGGTTGGCCAGACCGCCGACCGCCGCGGTGGCGGCGACCGCCAGCGCCGTGGGGACGAGTGTACGCAACTGCATGGCGATACCTCACTTCAGATAGTTAAGTATGTGAAATAGTGCCCACTCGGCGTCCGGTTAAACCCGGTCGGCCGGACCCGCCGTCGCGCGGCTCGTCGCCGGCCGCCACCATGAAGGGATGCCGCCGCCGCTGGACGACATCGTCGACCGCCTGCATGTGGTCGCGCTGCCGATGCGGGTGCGCTTCCGCGGCGTCACGATCCGCGAGGCCGCGCTGATCGACGGCCCCGCCGGCTGGGGCGAGTTCAGCCCGTTCCTCGAATACGAACCGCCCGAGGCCGCGCACTGGCTGGCGTCCGCGCTCGAGGCCGCCTACCGGCCCGACCCGCCGGCGTACCGCGACCGGATTCCGATCAACGCCACCGTGCCGGCCGTCGATCCCGCCGAGGTGCCCGCGGTGCTGGCCCGGTTCCCCGGCGCCCGCACCGCCAAGGTCAAGGTCGCCGAACCGGGGCAGACGCTGGCCGACGACGTGGCCCGCGTCAACGCGGTGCGCGAGATCGTGCCCACCGTGCGGGTGGATGCCAACGGCGGCTGGACCGTCGACGAGGCCGCCGCGGCCGCTGCCGCGCTCACCGCCGACGGCCCGCTCGAGTACCTGGAACAGCCCTGCCGCACCGTCGAGGAGCTCGCCGAGCTGCGCCGCCGCACCGACGTGCCGGTCGCCGCCGACGAGAGCATCCGCAAGGCCGACGACCCGCTGCGCGTGGTGCGCGCCCGGGCGGCCGACATCGCGGTGCTCAAGGTCGCCCCACTGGGCGGGGTGCGGCGGCTGCTGAACATCGCCGCACGGATCGACATCCCGATCGTCGTCTCCAGCGCGCTGGACTCGGCGGTCGGCATCTCCCGCGGCCTGCTGGCGGCCGCGGTGCTGCCGGACCTGCGGCACGCCTGCGGGCTGGGCACCGGCGGGCTGTTCGCCGAGGACGTCGCCGAACCCGTGACACCCGTCGACGGGACCCTGCCGGTCGGGCCGGTGCGCCCGGACCCCGACCGGCTGCGGTCGCTGGCCGCCGCCCCGGACCGGCGCCGGTGGTGGATCGACCGTATCGCCGCCTGCCTTCCGCTCACCGAGCGAACCTTGTCCTGATCTGTGGGGTGCACGGCCTGGACGCCATCACCGGCGTCGGCGAGGCTGAAGGCGTGCGGTCGGTGGTGGTGCTCGGTTATCGCGGTGTGCAGGCGCTCGACGTCGTCGGCCCGTGCGACGTGTTCACCGCGGCGACCGGGGTGCTGCGCGGCCAGGGGCGCGAGGACGGTTATGCGGTGTCGGTCGTCAGTCGCGGCGGCGCCCCGATCGCCACCGGCACCGGCCTGGAGCTCGCCGCGCGCCCGCTGCCCGATCCGCGCCGCCCGGTCGACACCCTGGTGCTCCCCGGCGGTTTCGGTGTCGACGAGGCCCGCTCCGATCCCGAGCTCATCGGCTGGCTGCGGCTGGCCGCCGAGCACGCCCGCCGCACCGTCAGCGTCTGCACCGGAGCGTTCCTCGCCGCGCAGGCCGGCCTGGTCGACGGCTGCGCGGTCACCACGCACTGGGCGTTCGCCGACCGGCTCGCCGCCGAATTCCCCTCGGTCACAGTCGATCCCAACCCGATATTCGTGCGCAGCAGCGACCGGGTGTGGACCGCGGCGGGGGTCACCGCGGGCATCGACCTGGCGCTGGCGCTGGTCGAGGACGACGTCGGCACCGACGTCGCGCAGACGATCGCCCGCTGGCTGGTGATGTACTTGCGCCGGCCGGGTGGACAGACCCAGTTCGCCGCGCCGCAGCTTCGTTCGCCGACTGGGTATCTCGCCCGGTCAGTACCGCAAGACCTTCGCCTGACCGCAGAGGAGTACCCATGCAGATCGCGATCGTGCTCTACCCGGGCTTCACCGCGCTGGACTTCATCGGCCCCTACGACGTGCTGCGCAACCTGCCCGGCGCCGAGGTGCGGTTCGTCTGGCACGAACCCGGCCCGATCGCCGCCGACTCCGGGGTGCTGCTGGTCGGCGCCACCCACTCGTTCGACGAGACCCCGGCGCCGGACATCGTGCTGGTGCCGGGCGGGCTGTCGACCTTCGAGCACGCCCGCGACGAGAAGGTGCTCGCCTGGCTGCGCCGGACGCACGAGAGCAGCCGCTGGACGACGTCGGTGTGCTCGGGTTCGGTGCTGCTGGCCGCCGCGGGGCTGCTGCGGGGCCGCCGCGCCACCTCGCACTGGATGGCGCTGCCGATGCTCAGGCCGTTCGGGGTGCACCCGGTCGGCGACCGGCGCATCGTCGCCGACGGCCGGATCGTCACCGCCGCGGGGGTGTCGGCCGGAATCGACCTGGGGCTGTGGCTCAGCGGGCGGATCGCCGGCGACGCCGCGGCGCAGGCGGTGCAGCTGGTCATCGAGTACGACCCGCAGCCGCCCTACGACGCCGGGCACGTGTCCAAGGCGTCGGTGGCGACCAGGGCGGCGGCCACGGCGCTGTTGACCCGCCAGACCGCCGCGCAGCGCCAGCTCACCGCGCCGGTGACGCTGCTGTGGCGGGCGGCTGTCGAGAGGGTGCGATCCGGCGGTGCCCGCAGAGCGCGGCCGGTCTCGACCGGGTCACGCTGAGGGCCCCGGGGCGTCCGATGCCGCGCCCGGACGCGGTGGGTTACCGTCGTCGGCGTGACTTTGGCCTACGACGATCGTGGCAGCGGTGAGGCGGTGTTGTTCATCGCGGGCCGGGGCGGCGCCGGTCGCACCTGGCATCTGCACCAGGTGCCGGAGTTCCTGCGGGCCGGGTACCGCTGTATCACCTTCGACAACCGCGGTGTCGGCGCGACCGAGAATGCCGACGGGTTCACCACCGAGACGATGGTCAACGACACCGCCGAGCTGATCGAGAAGCTCGGCGCGGCACCGGTGCGTATCGTCGCGGTGTCGATGGGCTCGTTCATCGCCCAGGAGTTGATGCTGGCCCGGCCGGAGCTGGTGCACAGCGCGGTGCTGATGGCCACCCGCGGCCGTCACGACCGCGCCCGCGACTTCTTCCGCGAGGCCGAGCGCGCGCTGATGGACTCCGGCATCACGCTGCCGCCCGAATACGATGCGAAAGTCCGTCTGCTGGAAAGCTTTTCGCCCAAGACGTTGAACGACGACGCGACGTTCCGGGACTGGGCGGACATGTTCACCATGTGGCCGACCAAACAGACCCCGGGGCTGCGCTGCCAGCTCGACGTCGGCCCCACCACCAACCGGTTGCCGGCCTATCGCAACATCAAGGCGCCGGTGCTGGTGATCGCGTTCAGCGACGACCTGGCGCTGCCGCCGCACCTGTGCCGCGAGGTCGCCGACGCCATTCCCAACGGGCGCTACCTGGAGATCGCCGACGCCGGGCATCTGGGATTCATCGAAAAACCGCAGGAAGTCAACGCTGCGATCCTGAAATTCTTCGCCGATACGCTGTAGGGGTGAATCCCTCGACTGCGCAGGCCCGGGTCGTCGTCGACGAGCTCATTCGCGGCGGCGTGCGCGATGTGGTGCTGTGTCCTGGGTCACGCAACGCGCCGTTGGCGTTCGCGCTGCAGGACGCCGACCGGGCCGGTCGTATCCGGTTGCACGTCCGCATCGACGAACGCACCGCGGGATTCCTGGCGATCGGGCTGGCCATCGCCGAGCAGGCCCCGGTGTGTGTGGCGATGACATCGGGTACCGCGGTGGCCAATCTCGGTCCGGCCGTCGTGGAGGCGAACTACGCGCGGGTGCCGCTGATCGTGCTGTCCGCCAACCGCCCGTACGAGCTGCTGGGCACCGGAGCCAACCAGACCTTCGAACAGCTCGGCTACTTCGGCACCCAGGTGCGTGCCACCATCAGCCTGGGGCTGGCGCCGGACATCAACCGCGCGGCCCCGGGTGAGCTGGAGAAGCTCAACGCCCAGTGGCGGTCGGCGACCTGCCGAGTTCTGGTGGCCGCCACCGGATCTCGCACCGCCAACGCCGGACCGGTGCAGTTCGACATCCCGCTGCGCGAACCGCTGGTGCCCGATCCGGACGACAGCGGACCGTACTGCCCCGAGGGGCGGCCGGACGGCAGACCGTGGACGGTCACCCCGCCGGTGACGTTCGATCAGCCGCTGGAGATCGACCTGACGCCGGACACCGTCGTCATCGCCGGGCACGGCGCGGGGGCGCACCCGAACCTGGCGCATCTGCCCACCGTCGCCGAGCCCACCGCGCCGGCGCCGCAGAACCCGCTGCATCCGTTCGCGCTGCGGCTGCTGCGCCCGCAGCAGGTGATCATGCTGGGCCGCCCGACACTGCACCGGCCGGTGATGTCGTTGCTGGCCGATCCCGCGGTGCCGGTCTATGCGCTGACGACGGGGCCGCGCTGGCCCGACGTCTCGGGCAACTCACAGGCCACCGGCACCCGGGCGATCACCACCGGGGAGCCGAATCCGGCCTGGTTGAAGCGGTGTGCGGAGGTGCACCGGCACGCCATCGAGGCGGTGCACAGTCAGCTGGCGGCGCATCCGCTCAAGACCGGTCTGCACGTGGCGGCCGCGGTGGCCCAGGCGGTGCGGCCCGGTGATCAGCTGGTGCTCGGGGCGTCCAACCCGGTGCGGGACGTGGCGCTGGTGGGGCTGGACGCCCACGGGATCAAGGTGCGGTCCAACCGCGGGGTGGCCGGGATCGACGGGACGGTGTCGACCGCGATCGGGGCGGCGCTGGCACATGAGGGCCGCACCATCGCGCTGCTGGGCGACCTGACATTCGTGCACGACAGCTCCGGGTTGCTGATCGGGCCGACCGAGCCGACGCCGCGCAACCTGACCATCGTGGTGTCCAACGACAACGGTGGGGGCATCTTCGAGCTGCTCGAGCAGGGCGATCCGCGGTTCTCCGATGTGTCGTCGCGGATCTTCGGTACCCCGCACGATGTGGATGTCGGCGCGTTGTGCCGGGCCTATCACGTCGAGAGCCGCCAGATCGAGGTCGATGATCTGGTGGCGGCACTCGACGAACCGTTCGAGGGCATGCGGGTGTTGGAGGTGAAAACCGACCGGTCGTCGTTGCGGGCGTTGCACGCGTCGATCAAGGCGGCCCTGTGAGCGCAGCGAACGATCGAGGCCCTGTGAGCGGAGCGAACGAATCGGGCCCTGTGAGCGGAGCGAACGAATCGGGCCCTGTGAGCGCAGCGAACGAATCGGGCCCTGTGAGCGCAGCGAACGATCGAGGCCCTGTGAGCGCAGCGAACGCATCGGGGTTCGCCGGGCGGATCCGGCGGGCGGGTGTGTTGCTGCGCCGTTTTCTGCCCCGGCTGGCCCCCGACCCCGCCGAGACCCGCAGCGAGCGGATCTTTCGCCGCATCCGCATCGTGATCGTGCTGGCCGCCTGCCTGGTCACGCTGCAGGCGGTGCTCATGGTCGCGGGTGCCTGGCGCAACGACCGGCAGATCGAACGCCACCTCGGCGTCGCCGAGGCCGAGGTGCTCAGCGCCGGCCCGCGCCGCTCGACAATCGAGTTCGTCACCCCCGACCGCGTCACCTACCGTCCCGAGCTCGGCGTGCTCTACCCCTCGGAGCTGGAGAACGGGATGCGCATCTACGTCGAGTACGACGTGAACAACCCGAATCTGGTGCGGGTGCGCGACCGAAACGCCTCCCTGGCGATCATCCCCGCGGCATCGATCGCGGTGGTGGGCTGGCTGGTCGCCGGTGGCGCGCTGGGTGCGGTGGCTCTGGTGCAGCGCGGGCTGGCGCGCCGCGCCGAGAACCGGCGAACCCGGGACCGGCAGGCCCGCAACGGGGCGCCCTCGGGCCTGGGCGATCCTGTTTAGGCCAAGGGTTTGCCGCGCCGGATCCGCCAGCGACGAACTTCGGGTTCACGAACGACACGACCGAGAACAGGTTCTCGAAGCGGCGCTGGTCGGTGTCGGTCGAATGCGAGACTCATCTGCCCGCGGAAGACCGGCGCCAGGAACCCGATCGTCAGGAACCGCGGCAGCGGGGCCAACATCCAGCGCAGCGACGGGTTGGTCGTCTTCAGATCGACCAGCGTTCAGGCGGTGGTGCGCAACCGTGGCGGTGGCGCCGGCGGCCGACCAGGGCATCGGTCAACTCGAGCTCGTTGCGACTCCACCGCCGGGCGCGGTGAGGAACACGTCGCACCGATCCATACGCAAGAGATAAGTAAGTAGTGATTCACAGTCGCAGGCCGCTGCATCTCGATGCAGGACCAGCCCGAGCAGTGCTGATGACACGCTGATTACCAGCATCTATACGGCGGAATCGCGGAATGCGGCCACCGCTTCGTGGCCGTCAGTACCGCCGCCAGGACCGCAGCAGCCGCCGCAGCCAGTCGTCGTCCGACACATCCAGGATCGTGTCGTCGACCGAGTCGTAAACCGTCGGGGTGGCCGGGGAACGCGAAGTGACCTCGATCAGGTAGTCGGAGTTGTAGGCGTCCATCTCGTCGATGTCGACCGCGCTATCGCCGTCGCCGATGCGTTCGGCGACATCCCGGGGCAGACCGGCTTCGCGCGCGAGTTCGGCCATCTCCGCATTGCTCGGGCCGGGGCCATCGGGTTCCTGGTTGGCCCACAGCAGTTGGACGAACTTCTGGAACTCCGTTCCGGTTCCGTCGCCCTCGGCGGCCTGGAACAGGGCGTTGCTCACCCGGGCCGAATGCCCCGCCGGGTTGTACCGGTCCAGGAAGGTCAACGGCCGGTAGGTGACCTGCAGCGCGCCCAGCCCGATGTAGTAACCGAGCTCGTCGCCGAACTCGGACTGCAACCGGGCGCAGTGCGGGCACTGGGGTTCGGTGAAGATCTCGATGCGGGCCGGAGCGTCCTCGAAACCCGCCACGATGCCGAAGCCGTCGTCGCTCAGCGCCAGCGGAACCGGCGTCGGATCGCGCAGGGGCCTCCCGGTGACCTCGACGGTGCAGCCGCACAACAGCATTGCCAGCGTGGTCACCGCAACCAGCGCCCGGAGTCGCAGCCCGCATGTCGTTCGCATGTGTCCGAACCCTTTCCGGAGGCACTCTACTTCCGCCGGGGTGGTGTTACCGGCAGCGACCTCGGTCACCGCGACGAAGGCGGCGTGTTTTCACACGACACATCGTGAGAATTCGGCGCTTTCGTCACCTGCTAGCCCTGCGCCAGCTCCGCGACCGGCTGCCACTGCTCCCAGGCGCGCAGCCGCTGCTCGTAATCGGCGCGCACCAGCTGCAGCGGCAGCTCCCCGAAGAACACCCGCACCGGCGGGTCCTCGGCGTCGACGATCCGCAGCACCGCGGCCGCCGACGCCTTCGGATCACCCGGGCGCGCCACCCGGCGGGAGCGGGCCCGGTCGGCCTCGGCGTGAACCTGTTCGTAGTCCGGCAGCGGGGTGGAGCGGCGCGCCGACGAACCGGCCCAGTCGGTGGCGAACCCGGCCGGCTCGATCAGCGTCACCCGGATCCCGAACGACGCGACCTCCTGCGCCAACGACTGCGACAACCCCTCCAGCGCCCACTTCGACGCGTGATAGATGCCGAGGTTCGGGAACGCGGTCACCCCGCCGACCGACGACACCTGCAGGATGTGCCCACCGCGCTGCGCCCGCAGATACGGCAGCGCCGCCTGCGTCACCCACAGCGCCCCGAACAGGTTGGTCTCGATCTGATCGCGCGCCTCCTGCTCGGTCAGCTCCTCGACGAAGCCGAAATGCCCGTACCCGGCGTTGTTGACCACGACGTCGAGCCGGCCGAAATGCTCGTGCGCCCGCGCCACCGCCGCGAAGTCGGCCGCCCGGTCGGTCACGTCCAGCCGGATCGGCAGCAGCGCCTCGCCGTAGCGCGCCGCGAGATCGTCCAGCGTCGCGAGGTCACGCGCCGTCGCGGCCACCCGATCGCCGCGGTCCAGCGCCGCGATCGCCCACTCCCGGCCGAATCCCCGCGACGCCCCGGTGATGAACCACACTTTGCTCTGCTCGGTCACCGGCCCAGCATGCCTCGTGCCGGGGCGGACTGTCGCGCCAGGTAGCGTCGCGGGCGTGAGCCGTGCGTCTCTGGACAAGAACCCCCACGAGGTGGCGTCGATGTTCGACGCGGTGGCCCGCCGCTACGACCTCACCAACACGGTCCTGTCGCTGGGTCAGGACCGCTACTGGCGGCGGGAGACCCGTGCGGCGCTGCGGATCGGCCCCGGCGACACCGTGCTGGATCTCGCGGCGGGTACCGCGGTGTCGACGGTGGAACTCGCCGCCTCCGGCGCGTGGTGTGTCGCCGCCGACTTCTCGGTCGGCATGCTGGCCGCCGGCCGGTCCCGGCGGGTGCCCAAGGTGGCCGCCGACGGCACCCGGCTGCCGTTCGCCGACGGCGTGTTCGACGCGGTGACCATCAGTTTCGGGCTGCGCAACATCGTCGACCACCGGCTGGCGCTGCGCGAGCTGGCCCGGGTGACCCGCCCCGGCGGGCGGTTGGTGGTCTGCGAGTTCTCCACCCCGACCAACCGCCTGTTCTCCACCGTCTACAAGGAGTACCTGATGCGCGCGCTGCCGCGGATCGCGCGGGCGGTGGCGTCGAACCCGGAGGCCTACGTCTATCTCGCCGAATCGATCCGGGCCTGGCCCGATCAGGCCACGTTGGCCCGTCACATCGGCGAATGCGGCTGGACCCGGGTGCGCTGGCGCAATCTCACCGGCGGCATCGTCGCCCTGCACGCCGCCACCAAACCCTGAGACCGCCGACCCGGGCGAAAAACGCTGGATATCAAGACGAATCGACCACATCGCCGGGGCGACCCGCCACACGCGCCCGAACAACAGCGGCGAAACCGCCGGTCCGGCAGCGGTCGGCGGCTAGGGTCGGAGCATGGCTTACGGACGTCTCGCCGACCCGAACATGACCCTCGGCACCGACCCCCGATGCGATCCCCGCATGGTCAAGGCGCTCACCGCGTTCGGCCTCGACGGCCCGCTCCCGAAGGCCCCGCTCACGGTCGACTCCCCGCTGGAGGAGCGGCTGGCGTTCGCCGCGGCGAACGAGGACGCCATCACCGCGATCTTCGCCCAGCTCAGCGGCCCGGACTCGGTGGCCGGGGTGGCCACCACGACAACCACGATTACCGGCGTCGACGGCAACGAGATCACTCTCTACATCAGCCGGCCCGAGAACACCACCGGGCCGCTGCCCGCGGTCGTGCATCTGCACGGCGGCGGCATGGCGATCCTGGCGGCGGGCGATCTGTCGTACCGGTTGCTGCGCGAACACCTGGCCGCGGCCGGGTTGGTGGTTGTCGGCGTGGAGTTCCGCAACGCCGCGGGGAAACTCGGCCCGCACCCCTATCCGGCCGGGCTCAACGACTGCGCGTCGGCGGTCCGCTGGGTCTACGCCAACCGCGCGCAGCTGGGTGTCAGCCACGTGATCGTCAACGGCGAGTCCGGCGGCGGCAATCTCACGCTGACCGTCACCCACAAGGCCAAGCGGGAGGGCTGGCTGCACGAGATCTCCGGCGTCTACGCGCAGTGCCCCTACATCTCCAACCGGTGGCACGAGGACGCCGAGGATCTGCCGTCGCTGGTCGAGAACGACGGCTACTTCATCAGCCGCCAGCAGCTGACACTGCTCGGCTCGCTCTACGACCCGTCCGGGCAGCACGCCGATGACGCGACGTGCTGGGCGGCCAAGGCCACCGACGAGGAGCTGGCCGGGCTTCCGCCCCACGTCGTCTCGGTCAACGAACTCGACCCGCTGCGCGACGAGGGCCTGCAGTACTACCGGCGTCTGGTGCGGGCCGGGGTGCCCGCGGTCGGACGGGTGGTCGCCGGCACCTGCCACGGCGGTGACCTGATGTTCCCGGAGGCGATGCCCGACGTGTTCGCGGCGTCGATCCGGGACGTCAGCGGGTTCGCGAAATCACTGGCGAGTTAGCCCGCCCCGACGATCGTGTTGCTGTCGTAGCCGCGGCTGTTCTGCCGCGGGGCGCCGGACTGCTGCTTGCTGCGCAGCGGTTCGCACATCCCGACGTAGGGCACGCTCTTGCACGGCCCGTGCGGTCGGGCGACGGTCAACCCCGTCGAATCGCCCGGGCCGGCCGGTCCGGCGACGAGTCCCGCGACCACGAGTGCCGCGGCTACCAGCGCCGCGCCCACCCGCGAGGAATATGTTGATCGAGTTGTGAAACGGTGCATCATGGCGTCCTCCCGCCGATGCCGGCATCAACGCCTGTGACAGCCAGAGTAATCCCGCCGGGACGCCGAAAACAGTTCTGCTAGCTGGCCTTACAGTTAGCCGACCTGTGCATCGGGTCCCGTTGACTCTGCGCCGAGCGCGGTGCTCTCGCACTGTTGCGCCGTGGTTGTACTGTCAACGCCGGGAGTCGGGGCTATCCTGCTCGGCGATGGCCACTTTCAAGCGCTACCTCGCGTTCCAGGCGATGACGCTGACCTTCGGCATCGTCGGGCCGATCTTTCTGCTGCTGTACTTCGCGAGTCAGCCCGACCCGACGCTGAAGTGGGCCTACTGGTGGGGGTTGGTGATCACCACCGCCGACGTGCTGGTGGCGTTGTGGCTGACCGAGCAGACGATCACGGAGACCGCCGAGGGGCCCGACGACGCCCAGTCGCTGCCGACCCGTATCGCTGAGCGGTTCCCCGGCCTCACCCAGCGGCCCTGAGTCGAAGCGGCTCAGAAGCGCGCCCGGAGCCATTCGCACAGGTAGAGCAGTGTTTCCGGATAGAAACCAACGGTAACTCAGGCGAAATATTGGTCTTATAACTTACAACTAACCAGTTCGGCTGCATGACCAGGCGGTGAGCACATGTCGATCCTTCGCAGCGCAGGAACCCTGGGTACCGTCCTCGCGGTGGTGGGTGCCGCGACCGGACTTGTGGGCTGTTCACCGGGCGCCGACTCCGGCCCGTCGGACGCCGCGAACGCCACGACGTCGGTGCAGATGCTGCTGCCGGCCACCCTCGGCCTGGACTGGGCCGCGTTCCTGGTGGCGTCGGACAGGTTCTGGCCGGAACTCGGCCTCAAGGTGACCGGTGTGGGTGCCGACGGTTCTTCAAGCGTGGTGCAGCAGATCGTCGCCGGCAACGCCGAATACGGCGCAGCGAGCGCGCAGGCCGTGTACGCCGGCGTCCTGGAGGGCGCGCCGATCACCGGCATCGCGATGCTGACCCACGGCGACGTCGCGATGCTGAGTGTCCCCGCTGAGGGCAGTGAGATCGAGACCGCGGCCGACCTGCAGGGCAAGGCCATCGGCGTCACCTCGCCCACCGACGGCGCGATCCCTATCGTCAAGGCGGTGATGGAGTCGGTGGGCGTCACCGAATGGGACCAGCCGATCGTGGGCGACGGCGGCGCCGCGGTCGTCAACGCGTTCAAGACCGGACAGATCCAGGCCTACGCTCACGGCGGCGGTGACATGGCCGCCATGGAGATGGGCGCCGGGATGAAGCTGCGGTCGATCATGCCCGAGGAGTTTCAGGACCTGCCGGGCAACGTCCTGGTGGTGCCCAACAAGGTGCTCGAGGATCCCGCGAAGGCCGAGATCGCGTTCAAGCTCGCGAACGGCTGGCTCGAGGCCGCCGAGTGGATCATGACCCACAAGGACGAAGCGGTGGAGATCGGTTGCAAGCTCGCTCCGGAGGGCTGTACCGATCCCGAAATGGCGAAGTACTCCGTCGATCTCGCGGCCGAAGGGACCAAGCCGATCGGCGAAAAGCCCGGCTACATCGATGAGAAGGCGACGATGACACTGCTCAACGCCGTCTACGGCACAATGGATGTGCCGTTCTCGCAGGCGTTTAGCAACGACTATCTCGACGAGATCGCGGGCGTGAAGTAGTGCAGGCCTGTGGCGAACTGCCGACACCGGTGACCACCGGCGAGGACGGCGCGATCATCGCGGTATCTGAGGCGTCGAAGGTGTACTGCACTGATACCGGTGATGTCACCGCCCTGTCGCCGGTCGACCTGACCATCCGCCGGGGCGAGGTGGTGTCGTTGGTCGGGCCGAGCGGGTGCGGAAAATCCACTCTGCTCAAGATGATCGGCGGGTTGATCGAACCCTCGACTGGGACGATCACTGTCAACGGGGCACCGGCTCGGGCGGGTCGGCCGGACTGCGGCATCATGTTCCAGTCCCCGGTGTTGCTGCCCTGGCGCAGCACCCTCGACAACATCCTGCTGCCGGTCGAGGTGTTCGGCCTGGACAAGGCAGGTGCCCGGGCCAGGGCGGCCGAACTCATCGACCTGGTCGGGCTGCGTGGCTTCGAACGACGCCGCCCGTGGGAACTCAGCGGCGGTATGCAGCAACGGGTCAGTCTGGCCCGACTGCTGATCTTCGAGCCCGACGTGCTGCTGCTAGACGAGCCGTTCGCCGCGCTCGACGAGTTCACCCGGCTGCGCCTCGACCAGGAAGTGGCCCGGCTGCAGGAACGGTTCAATCGCACCATCGTCTACGTCACTCACAACATCGGCGAGGCGGTCGCGATGTCCGACGAGGTCGTGGTGATGAGCCCCCGACCAGGTCGCATCATCGACCGAGTGCGTGTCGGCCTGCCGCGGCCGCGAACCCCGGAGACGATGGACTGTCCCGACGCGGTCGCGCTGGTCGCACGGGTCCGGAAAGTGTTGGCGGACACCGCGAACGGAAATTCATCATGACAGCGGTCCTGGAGCAGCGGCAGCCGTCGACCAGCGGCCCGCGCCGAGGGCGCACCGCGTGGATCTGGCCGGTTCTGACCCTGGTCGTTCTCACCGTTGTGCTCGAGATCGCCTGCCGGCTCGAACTCGTCAACCGATTGGTGTTTCCGCCTCCGAGCGAGGTGGCCGAGGCGCTGGTGATGCTCGCACAGCAGCACTTCTTCTGGCGGAACTTGTACTGGACCTGCTTCGAAGCGGTCGCCGGGTTCGCCATCGGGGTCGCGTTTGGCTTCGTATCGGGGTTGATCATCGGGCTGAGCACCTTCGCGCGGAAGTCCGTCTACCCGCTCGCGGTGGCGATCCAGAGCACCCCGCAGGTCGCCATCGCGCCGATGTTTCTCATCTGGTTCGGCTTCGGCATCGCCCCTCGGGTGTGCTTCGCCGCGGTGTCCTGCTTCTTCCCGGTGCTGGTAGCGGTGGTGGTCGGCCTCAACGCTGCCGACCAGGACGCCCGCACGCTGCTGCGGTCGTTCGGCGCGTCACGCTGGACGATGCTGCGCAAACTTCTGCTGCCCGCCTCGCTGCCGACGATCTTCGCAGGGCTGCGGCTGGCAGTGCCGGCCGCTCTGGTCGGCGCCATTGTTGGCGAATTCGTCGGCGGCAACATCGGTCTCGGCGTGATGATCACCACGTTCAACTCCCGGCTGCAGATCGCCGAGTCTTTCGCCGTGGTCGTCGTTCTCGCCGTGATCGGTTACGGGTCGTATCTGCTGGTCGAGTTCCTCGACCGCCGTGTCGTCAGCTGGAGTCACCGTGATAACTGAGCAGGCTGATCTGCGTGCTGCTCCCGAAACCGTTGTGAAGCTCGCGGGATTGGTGCGCGAACTCGACCTCACCGGTGTCGTGCTGTTGTCCCCGCAGGGGTTCACCTATGCGACAGGGCTGCGCATCGTCACCCATCCGCTGATGCGCTGGCGGCACGCGGCGGCGTTGATCGGTCCGGACCGCCTCGACGCGGTGCTGGTGATCGACATGGAGAGCAGCTTCGTCGCCAACGGGCTGCCGAACGTCCCGATGATGGTGTGGCGGGAGTTCATCGACGAGCCGATGGAGGTGCTCGCGCAACTCATCACCCGACAGTGGGGCGCCGGGCCGCTGCGCATCGGCATCGAAACCGACTTCATCCCCGCCGCACGGCTGGACCTGCTGAAGGTCGCGCTGCCCACGGTGACCTGGGTGCCCATCGACACCAACCTGGAGCTACTGCGGTCCAGCAAGACAACGACCGAAGTCGACATCGTGCGTCAGCTCTCGGTCAAAGCCGATGAGGCACTGCGCACCGGGCTGGAGGGGGTGCGGGTCGGTCAGACGGAGGCCGAGCTCGGCGAACGCATCGTGTCGGCGCTCTACGCCAGCGGGGTCAGCGAACACCGCTTCCTGGTTGCGGCCACCGGGCTCGGCAGCCAGTTCGCCAACGCCGGGCCGACTCAGCGGGTGATCCAGCACGGCGACGTGGTTAGGGTCGAGATCTTCGGCAGCCACAACGGATACCAGGCCGGGGTCGCCCGTACCGCGGTCGTCGGCGAGCCCAGCGACGATGTTCTCTGGCACTGGCGCTACATCAGTGGCGCCCGCAGCGCCGGCCTCGAGCTGCTTCGGCCGGGTGCCGACCCGCGGGCGATCTACGCGGCCTACGTCGAAGCGCTCGGACCGCTGGCCGAGCATGCAATCGCGTTCTTCGGCCACGGCATGGGCCTGGACATGCACGAGCTGCCCTACATCAGTGCGACATCCACCGACACCATCGAAGCAGGCGCGATCATCGGCATCGAGCCGTTCGCGATGATCCCCGGACGGTTCGGGTTCCAGGTGAAAGACGTCGTCGCCGTCACCGATCAGGGTTACCAGATGATCTCCGACCGGCTCGACGGAGGCGAGCTCTATGTCATCGACGCGTGAGCGCACCTACCTGACCAATCTCGACTGGGTGCTCACTGTTGACGCCACCGACACCGTGCTGCACAACGCTGCGGTCGTCATCGAGGATGACACCATCACCGCGGCCGGTCCTAACGACATGGTGCTGCAGGAGTATCCGCCCGAACCCGGTGATACCGTCCGCGACGGCGCGTCCCTGGGCATGAGCCCGGGATTCGTCGACACCCACGTGCACCTGTCGGAGACCCTGTCCCGCGCGGTGTTTCCGGATAACCTAGCGACCCGGGCGTGGGTCTTCCACTGGGCCAAGCCGTTCTACGCCCACGTCGATCCCGACGACGAAGCCGTCAGCGTCGGCCTGGGCGTGGCCGAGATGCTGCGCAACGGCACCACCTGCTTTCTGGACATGGGGGCCCAGAACGACGCCGGCATCACCGCGCGGGTCGCCGCGGCGGCCGGGATCCGCGGCATCGTCGGGCGGCATGCGGCGGACCGGCCGCCGCCGGAGCTGCCGCCCGGCTGGACCGAGGAGATGGTGCGTCACCACTTCTTCGCCGACCATGTCGAAGCGCTCGAGGCGCTCGCCGACGCGGTGCGCACCTGGAACGGTTACGCCGACGGGCGAATCCGCTGTTGGGTCAACATCGAGGGAAAGGAGCCCTGCTCCCTGGAACTGCACGTCGGTGCGCGGGCGTTGGCCGAAGAGCTCGGCGTGGGCACCACCTATCACCTGGCTAGCAGCATTCAGGAGGCCCGGGTCAGCGAACGGCGCTACGGCCGCTGGCCGATATCGCGCATCGATGACCACGGGGGTCTGGGGAAGAACCTTGTGCTCGCGCACGCGGTCGCGGTCGCCGACCACGAGGTGGCCCTGCTCGCCGAATCCGGCACCGGCGTGGCGTTCTGCCCGTTCTCCTCGCTGAAACTGGGCAAGGGCGCGACCTCGTCGATCGGGCGCTACCCAGAGCTGATCGACGCCGGGGTGACCGTCGGGCTCGGCACCGACGGGGTGGCGGCCTCGGGCAACCTGAACCTGATGCGTCAGCTGCCTGTCGTGGCGGGCATGTTCAAGGACGCGCGGCTGGACGAGACGCTGATCGGCGCACACAAGGCGTTGCGGATGGCCACCATCGACGGCGCCCGAGCGCTGGGCTGGGACGACGAGATCGGCTCCATCGAAGCCGGCAAGAAGGCCGACTTCGTGTTGTGGGACCTCGATCACCCGGACTGGGTTCCGTTCGCGGATCCGGTGCAGGCGCTGGTGTGGTCAGCCGGTACAGCGAGCATCCGGGAAACCTGGGTCGGCGGCCACCCGGTGTACGCCAACGGCGCGGTGCTGGCCCTCGACGAACCGGCGTTACGTGCCGAGGCCCGCGAACGCGCCGCGGCGATCGTGCGCCGGGCCGGGCTCACCGACCACACCCCCACGACGACGACGCTCTACGACTAGCCGCCCGGAAGCGAGGAGAACATGCCGTTCGTCACCGTGCACCTGTGGGAAGGCCGCAGCGTCGAACAGAAGCGCCGGCTCACCCGGGCCATCACCGAGGCCATGATCGAGCACGCCGGCTCCGAACCCGAACACCTGCACGTGGTGATCTCCGAGTATCCCCCGGAGTCGTGGGCTCGCGCCGGTGTCCTGGGTGTCGACGTCGAGCGGCACAGCGTGCTCAACAGCGAGAAACCACCCACTGTCTTCGGTTTGGGTCATCTGTTGCTGCAAACCACCGACCTGTCCGCCGCCGAGGCGTTCTACCTCGGCTTCCTCGGGCTGACGGTACGCAAACGCGAACAGTTCCGCGACGGTCGACCGCTGGTGGTCACCCATCAGGGGCTCGGTCTCACCACCGGACGCCCCGACGGGGAGAACCCGGTGGAGCACATCGCGTTTCGGGCCCGCAACATCACCGCGTACGCGCAGCGGGCGACCGAGCGCGGTGTGCCGATCGTGCAGGGACCCGAACCCAGCGGCTACGGGTTGAGCCTGTATCTGCTCGACCCCGACGGAAACAAGGTGGAGGTGTTCGGCGACGCGCCGGGCACCTGAATGGACAGCGAGTTCCCGATCTACAGTCAGCGAAAGGGCGCAGTGCGCATCACCGGCGGCCAGATTTTCATCGTCACCCTGCCCCTGCGGCGCACCCACTCCTGGGCCGGCAACACCCACCGGCGGATCGGCCATCACGCGATTTTGCGGCTGGACACCGACGAGGGAATCAGCGGATGGGGCGAGTCGCCGGCCATTCCCACCTGGGGCGGCGCCCAGATGCGCTACGGCGGTGAGACGCCTGAGACCGTCGCGGTGCTGATCAAGGAGCACCTCTTCGACGCCGTGCGCGGTCTGGACCCTAGGGAGCTTGGGGTGGTGCACGCCGCGCTGGACCGAGTGGCCAAAGGCGCCCCGTACGCCAAGGCGGCGATCGACATCGCCTGCCACGACATCGCCGGCCAGGCGATGGGAGTCCCGGTCTACGACCTGCTCGGTGGGCGGCACCGCGACGGGCTGCGGGTAACGCATTCGCTGGGCCTGATGCCCGTCGACGCCGCACTGGCCGAGGCCGAGCAGGCCGTCGCCGAGGGCATTACGGTGTTCAAGCTCAAGACCGGCATCGACGGCGAACGCGACGTCGAGTTGATGCGCCGGATGCGCGAACTGGTCGGCGACGACGTTGAGCTGCGGGTCGACGCCAACGAGGGTTACTCCACCGTCGCCGAGGCGGTGCGCATCACCCGCCGCCAGCAGGAGTACGGGCTGATGCTGTGTGAACAGCCGGTCGCCGGCGCGGCCGGGCTCGCCGAGGTGGCCAAGCGGGTCGACGTGCCGGTGATGGCCGACGAGTCGGCTTGGACCGTGCACGACATCCTCGAGCTCCGGGCGCTGGCTGCCGCCGAGTGCTTCAGCTGCTATGTGACCAAGCCCGGCGGCCTGTGGCGGGCGCGGCAGCAGGCCGAACTCGCCGCCGCACTCGGTATGTATCACGACATCGGTGGGTCGATCGAGTTCGGCATCGGCACGGCCGCCAACCTGCATCTCGGGGTCGCGATGGAACGAGCGGTACTGCCCAGCGTGTGTCCGGTGCCGAAGGTGGCCGGCGAACCCGGCCCGCAGATCGCGGGGGTGTACTACACCGACGATGTGATCGTGGCTCCGCTGCAGTTCCGCGACGGGGTGCTGATCTGCCCGAACGGGCCCGGGCTGGGCATCCAGGTGGACGAGGAGAAACTGGCCGGATACGCCGACGAGACGGTGCCGTTGTGAGCAGCGTGGCGGTGCTCGGCGGCGGGGCTGGCGGGCGGGCCTGCGCCGCCGAGTTGGCTGCGGCCGGCCATCGCGTGCGGCTGTGGAACCGCAACGCCGCGACGGTGGCCGAACTGTGCGCTGCCGGTGGGGTGTATACCCGCGGTGTGCTGGGCGACGGGTTCACCCCGCTGCCGCTGATCACCACGTCGCTGGCCGACGCGCTGCGGGGCGCCGACGTGGCGGTGGTGTGCCTGCCGGCGCTGGCACACCGTGCACTCGCCGACGACCTGGCCCGGCTGGGCTGCCGGGTACCGCTGATCCTCAACCCGGGGCACACCCTGGGCGCGGTGCACGTGGCGTCACGGTTCGCCGCATACGGCGGAAAACGTCCGTCGATCGCCGAGTTGTCCACCTTGACCTACGTGGCGCGCGCCGACGGCGCCACCGTCAATATCACCGGCCGCGCCGGGCGGGTGCGCGCGGCAGCGCTCGGAATCGACACCACTGCACTGGATTTCGCGCGTGATCTGTGGCCGGTGTGCCACACCGAGTCGGACGTGCTGGCGACCGGGCTGGCCAACGTCAACCTGGTACTGCACCCGCCGGCCGCGGTCCTCGCCGCCGCCTGGGTCGAGGCCACCGCGGGGCGGTTCGCGTACTACCGTGAGGCCACCACGCCGGCGGTCACCGCGGTGATGACCCAACTCGACGACGAACGGCTCACCGTCGCAAGGGCATTGGGGCATGAGCTGGATGCTCTCATCGACGAGATGGCCGCGATCGGAACTGTCGACGCGATACCCGAAGCGCCCACCCCGGCGGAGCGGCTGCGCATCGCGGTGGCAACCGGGCGGGCGAACGCCTCGATCACGGCGCCCGATTCGCTGCACCACCGGTACTACCGTGAGGATTTCGCGTACGGGTTGGCCCCGCTGATCGAGTTGGCCGCCGTCACCGGTGTCGCCGTGCCGATCGCGAAATCCCTATTCACCCTGGCCGACTGCGCGCTCGGCGGCGCGGCGAGCCGGGATGCGCTGACGCTTGCGGCGGTGCGGCTGACGGTGCGCAACGGCGCCGAACTCATCGACGCGGTGACGAACGGAGCGCTATGAACTGGGACCGGTTGACGATCGCGGTGGTGGGTGGCGACGAGCGCGAACAGGAGATCGCGCGGTTGGCCGCACGGACCGGAGCGACGGTGCGGGGTTTCGGTTTTCCGGGTGCCGCCGCGGTCCCGGGCGTGACCGGCTGCACCAAGGTCGAGGACGCGCTCACCGACGCCGATGTGCTGCTGCTGCCCATACCCGGCATTGCGGTGGACGGGTCGATCTTCGCCCCCGAACACCCCGAGCCGATCGTTATCGACGACCGCCTGCTGCGGCTGCTGCGTCGGCCCGCGCAGGTGATCCTCGGCCGGGCCACGCCGGCGCTGCGGGCGGCCGCCGAGGCGGTCGGCGCGGCGCTCGACGAGTACGAGGACGATCAGGAACTGATGCTGCTGCGTGCTCCGGCCATCGTCGAAGGGGTGGTGAAGGTCGTCATCGAGAACACCCGGTTCACCATCAACGGAGCCCGCGCGCTCGTCGTCGGCTACGGCAACATCGGCACTCGGCTGGCGGCGAGCCTGCGTGCGCTCGGGGCGACGGTGACGGTCGCGGCACGAAACCCGGTGCAGCGCGCCGCTGCCTATGCGGCACACTTGGGCGCCGTGCCCCTGTCGGAGCTGGCCGCAGCGGCCGCCCGGGCCGACCTGCTGATCTCGACGGTGCCCGCGGCGGTCGTCGACCGCGCCGTGCTCGGGGCGCTCCCGCCGGGTGCGCTGGTCGTCGACATCGCCGCTCCGCCGGGCGGGGTGGACCTGGCCGCCGCGGCGGAACTCGGCCTCGCCGCGGTGTGGGCGCGCGGCATGGGGCGGCGGGCCCCGATCACCGTGGGTGCCAGCCAGTGGGGCGGCATACGCTCACGGATCGAGCGCGCGCGAAGGGCGGTGAGCACGTGACGAGTTCGGGGGCGACGGGTTCCGGTCCGTTCACCCGCCTGCCCAGCCGGTCCCGAGCCGATCAGGTGCGTGACCAGCTGGCCGACGCGATCAAGAGTGGCGTCTATCCGGTCGGGGCGAAGCTGCCGTCGGAGCGGGAACTCACCGAGATGCTGGGGGTCAGCCGGGTCAGCCTGCGCGAGGGCCTGCGGTCGCTGGAGGCCGTCGGCATGATCGAGGTGCGCCACGGCAACGGGTACTTCGTCACCGCTACTGTGCGCCGCCCCAGCGACGATCTGATCAAGTGGGTCGGTGACCACCGGGCCGAGGTGATGGACATGATGTTGGTGCGTGGGGCGCTGGACGAACTGGCCGCCGGCGAGGCCGCCGCCCGCGCCGACGCCGACTGCCGCGAGGCGATCGAGCGGGCGCACCAGGCGTTTCTGTCGGCCTCGGCGACTCAGGAGCCCGACCTGGACTCGCTCGCCGACCTCGACATCGCCTTTCACCTGGCCGTCGCCGAGGCCAGCGGCAGCTCCCTGCTCAGCGATCTGCTCGGGGAACTGCACCAACACCTGCGCGAGGCGCGGACGGCCGGGTTCTCGCCGGCCGGCCGGCTGCGGCTGTCGGCCATCGAGCACCAGGCGATCGTGGACGCCGTGCTCGCCGGTGACGTCGCGGGAGCGCGGGCTGCGGCCGCCGCGCACATCGCCCGCGTCCGGGAGCTGTTGGGCGGTATGGAAAGAAACCCCGACCCGGAGGCCCCGGAAGACTCGGAGCCCCGGTAAACCTCAGCTGAACGGGGGCCGCTCGTCGAAGCGGCGGGACGCCCGGCCCGCCAGCCGCCACAACCGCGCCACCCAGTCGGCGTCCTCGTCGGTGACGAAGTTGCCCATCACCCGCACCGCGATGCGCATCAGCGCCGCCGAGCGCATCGCCAGCGGGCCCGCGGTGGGCAGGAACCGGGGGAAGGTCAACAGCAGCGCCAGCCGCCGCGCCACCGAGAAACACCGGGCGTAGTGGGCCTGCAGCGTGGCCGGCCAGGCCGCCGACAGATCGCCGGTGCCCAGCAGTTCGGCGGCCAGTCGGCCGGTCTCCAGGCCGTAGTCGATGCCCTCGCCGTTGAGCGGGTTCACACAGGCCGCGGCGTCGCCGACCAGCATCCAGTTCGGCCCGGCCACCCCGGACACCGCCCCGCCCATCGGCAGCAGCGCCGACAGCCCGGCCCGCGGTTCACCGGTGAAGCCCCACTCCTCGCGGCGCAGGCTCGCGTAGTACGACATCAGCGGCCGCAGCGCGGTGTCGGCCGGGCGTTTCGCGGTCGCCAGCGCACCCACCCCGATGTTCACCTCGCCGTTGCCCAGCGGGAAGATCCAGCCGTAGCCCGGCAGCACCTCGCCCTGCGGTGATCGCAGTTCCAGATGCGAGGTGATCCACGGTTCGTCGGCCCGCGGGGTGGCGAGGTACCCGCGCACCGCCACTCCGTAGACCGTCTCCTGGTGCCACTGCCGGCCCAGCGCCCGGCCCAGCGTGGACCGCGCGCCGTCGGCGACGATCAGGTGCTCGCACCCGATCTCCGTCCCCGAGGCGAGCTGCACCGACCGCACCCGTCCGGTCGCATCGTGCTGCACACCAACGGCTTTGACGCCGAGCATCATCTTCGCGCCCTCGTCGGCGGCGACCATGCGGATGCGGTCGTCGAGTTCGGTGCGCGGCACCGCGCTCGAGGTCGCCGGGAACGACGGCCCCGGCCAGGCCACCTCGACGTCGGCGCCGAATCCCGACATCCGCAGGCCCCGGTGCCGGATGCGCCCGTCCAGCCACGGCCCCAGGCCCAGCCGCTGCAGTTCGACCACCGCGCGTGGGGTCAGTCCGTCCCCGCAGGCCTTGTCCCGGGGGAACGGCGCCGAGTCGACGACCAGCACATCGCGGCCCGCCCGGCACGCCCAGGCCGCCGCTGCAGAACCGGCGGGTCCGGCCCCGACGACCACCACGTCGGTTCGCATATCCACGGTTACCAGTATGTTGGCAGGGTGCGGACACCAGCGAGTGTGGTGGCAGGAGTCGACTTCGGGGACCCTGTCTTTGCTCAGGATGTGCGTGACGCGGTCGCCCGTATCGAGGCCCTCATGGCCACTGAGCTGGGCAAAGCCGATGAGCTGATGGCCGAGGCCGTGCAGCACCTGTTCCAGGCGGGGGGCAAACGGTTCCGGCCGCTGTTCACGGTGCTGTCCGCGCAGATGGGACCGAACCCCGACGCCTGGGAGGTCACGGTCGCCGGCGCGGTGATCGAGCTGGTCCACCTGGCGACGCTGTACCACGACGACGTGATGGACGAGGCCCAGCTGCGCCGGGGCGCGCAGAGCGCCAACGCCCGCTGGGGCAACAACGTCGCGATCCTGGCCGGCGACTACCTGTTCGCGACCGCGTCCCGGCTGGTGTCGCGGCTGGGCCCGGACGCGGTGCGGGTGATCGCCGACACCTTCGCGCTGCTGGTCACCGGCCAGATGCGGGAGACCCGGGGCGCCGCGGCGAACCAGGACGCCATCGAGCACTACCTCAAGGTCGTCTACGAGAAGACCGCCTGCCTGATCTCGGCGTCCGGACGGTTCGGCGCCACCTTCTCCGGCGCCGACGCCGAGCAGGTCGAGCGGCTGAGCCGGCTCGGCGGCATCGTCGGGACGGCGTTCCAGATCTCCGACGACATCATCGACATCGACAGCGAGGCCGACGAATCCGGCAAGCAGCCCGGCACCGACCTGCGGGAGGGGGTGCACACCCTGCCGGTGCTCTACGCGCTGCGCGAGACCGGGCCCGACGCCGACCGGCTGCGCCAGCTGCTGGCCGGCCCGGTGCAGGACGACGACGATCTGGCCGAGGCGCTGGCACTGCTGCGGGCCTCGCGGGGCATGGCGCGGGCCAAGGAGACGGTCGCCCAGTACGCCGAGCAGGCCCGCGCCGAACTGGCCCAGCTGCCCGACGTCCCCGGCCGGTACGCACTGGCCTCGCTGGTGGACTACACCGTCAACCGTCACGGCTGAGGTCTCGACGGGGACCCGGAACCTTTCGGGACGCGCTAGGCGTTTGATCAGCGGTGAGTTGGTAGGAGGAAGCTGATGACGTGGCATCCGCACGCCAACAGGATCAAGACGTTCCTGCTGCTGGCGTTGTTCTCGGGGCTCATCGTGGCCGTCGGGGCGATGTTCGGCCGCAACATCATGATCCTGGCCGTGCTGTTCGCCATCGGCATGAACGCGTACGTGTACTTCAACAGCGACAAGCTGGCGCTGCGGGCGATGCACGCGCAGCCGGTGACCGAGATGCAGGCGCCGGTGCTGCACCGGATCGTGCGGGAGCTCGCCACCGCGGCGCGCCAGCCCATGCCGCGGCTGTACATCAGCGACACCGCCGCCCCGAACGCGTTCGCGACCGGGCGCAACCCGCGCAACGCCGCGGTGTGCTGCACCACCGGTCTGCTGCACATCCTCAACGAGCGGGAGCTGCGGGCGGTGCTCGGCCACGAGCTGTCGCATGTGTACAACCGCGACATCCTGATCTCGTGCGTGGCGGGGGCGATGGCGTCGGTGATCACCGCGCTGGCCAACCTGGCGTTCTTCGCGAGCATGTTCGGCGGCAACCGCGAAGGCAATGCGAATCCGTTTGCGATCCTTCTGGTTTCGATGCTCGGCCCGATCGCGGCGACGGTGATCCGGCTGGCGGTGTCGCGGTCGCGGGAGTACCAGGCCGACCAGTCCGGCGCGGAGCTGACCGGTGACCCGCTGGCGCTGGCCAGCGCGCTGCGCAAGATCGCCGCGGGCGTCGAGCAGGCGCCGCTGCCGCCGGAGCCGCAGCTGGCCGACCAAGCGCACCTGATGATCGCCAACCCGTTCCGGGCCGGCGAGAAAATCGGCCAGTTGTTCTCCACCCACCCGCCGATCGCCGACCGCATCGCCCGGCTGGAGGCGATGGCCGGCCGCCGGCACCCGCACTGGTGAGGTTCGGCGCGCGTAACCGCACCGTCCTCGCTAGGGTGTGGGCGTGTTGACCAGATTGCTCGCCGGGGTGATCGGAGTCGCCGGGGCGGCGCTGTTCGGTGGCGCCGCCGTCGCGGGTGCCCAGCCGGACGGGGCCCAGCCGGCGCAGCCGGACCCGCCGCCGGTGTCGCACAGCGTGAACGTGTTCGCGCCGGTGTCGCTGCCCGAGTACGCGGTGATGGACGGCCAGTGGTACGCGTTCGCCACCCCCGACGGGCTGACCTGCGTGTTGCAGCGCTCCGGCAGCTACGGCTGTAGCGGGCCGCTGCCGGGGGCGCCCAACGGCGCCAACCTGGTCAGCGGCGGGCCGGGGGTGCCCGGGTTCGCCCGGACCGACGGCGATGTGTTCGCGGTGGTCGGCGAGGCCAAACTGCTGCCGCCGGGTTCGCGGATCAGCTATCAGACCGTCAGCTGCGGCACCGACGGCACGGTGACCACCTGCGAGGACAGCCGCATCCAGTCCGGGTTCGTGATCAGCCCGGCGGGCAGCTACATCATCAACGGCGGCCGCAACCCGCTGCTGGACCGGCCCGAGGGCACCAACCCGTTCTTCAACTAGGCCCGGTTTTCAAATAGGCGCGTTCTTCAGCCAGGCTCGTCTTTCAGCCGGCGCGGGCTAGAAGCTCGAGCCGTACACCTCGTGGCCGGGCTTCTCGGCCATCAGCCCGCGGTAGGCCTGTTCGACGGTGGAGCCGTGGTTGACGACGGCGTCCACCTCGCGGGCGATCGGCATCGAGATGCCGTACTGCTCGGCGAACTTCATCACCACGCTGGACGCCTTGACCCCCTCGGCGACCTGGTTCATCGACGCGATGATCTCGTCGATCGGCTTACCGGCGCCGAGCTGCTCGCCGACGTAGCGGTTGCGGCTGCGCTGGCTGGTGCAGGTGACGATAAGGTCGCCGATGCCGGCCACCCCGGCGAAGGTGTCGCGCTGACCACCCATCGCCTCGCCGAGCTTGGCCATCTCGCGCACCGCCCGCGCCATCACCATGGCGCGGGTGTTCTCGCCGATGCCGAGCGAATAGCCCATGCCGACGGCGATCGCGTAGACGTTCTTCAACGCGCCGGCCATCTCGACACCGATCACGTCGTCGGTGGTGTAGGTGCGGAACCGCTTGGTGCGGAACAGCTGAGCCAGGTTGGCCGCCAGGTGCTGGTCGGGCATCGCCAGCACCGCGGCGGCGGCGTAGCCCTCGGCGACCTCGCGCGCGATGTTCGGCCCGGCCAGGATCCCGGCCGGATGACCGGGCAGCACCTCCTCGACGATCTGGGTCATCCGGTAGTTGGTGCCCTGCTCGAGGCCCTTGACCAGCGAGACCACCGGCACCCACGGCCGCACCTCCCGGGCCAGCTGCTCGAGCACCCCGCGGAACCCGTGCGACGGCACCCCCATGACGATGACGTCGGCGCAGGTCGCGGCCTCGGTGAAGTCGGTGGTCGCCCGCAGGGTGGGGGGCAGCTCGACATCGCCGAGGTACTTGCTGTTGCGGTGGTTCTCGTTGATGTCGCGCGCGGTCTCCTCCGAGCGCACCCACTGCCGCGTCGGCCCGCGCCGGGCGCAGATCGACGCCACCGTGGTCCCCCAGGATCCGCCGCCCAGCACGACGACGTGCGGTTCACGTAGCGCAGCCATGACGTCAGCGTAAGACCGTTGCCCGGCCCGCAGTGGCGTTTGCCGCGACCGGCGCATGCCGCGGCGGATTCGCCGTCAGCGCTCGGCGGTGTCCTGCACCATCCGGCACAGCCGCTCGCGGTGCTCGGTGGCGTCGCCGGCCAGCAGGGCGTTGACCCGCCCCCGGCGCAGGTACAGGTGCAGGTCGTGCTCCCAGGTGAACCCGATGCCGCCGTGCAGCTGCAGCGCCTCGCCGGCGATCCGGCCGATGGCGTCGGAGGTGTAGGCCTTCGCGACGCTGACCGCATGCTCGGCATCGAGCAGGTCACCCCGCCCGTCCAGCGTCATCGCGGCGTAGTAGGTGGCGGCGGTGCAGGCCTGCACCCAGATCCGCATGTCGGCGCACTTGTGCTTGACGGCCTGGAAGCTGCCCACCGGGCGGCCGAACTGGACCCGGTTCTTCACGTAGTCGACGGTCATCGCCAGCAGCCGCTCGCCGATGCCGACCATCTCCGCGCACAGCAGCACGGTGTGCAGGCGCAGCGTCCGCGCCAGCGACCGGTCGGCGTCCTGCCCCGCGGCGACCAGCGCGTCGGCCGGCACCACCACGCCGTCGAACGTGACATCGCAGTAGCTGCGGGTGACGTCGAGGGTCCGGGCCCGGTCGATGCGCAGGCCCTCGGCATCGGTGGGCACCAGGAACCGGGCCGGGCGGTCGTCGAGCAGCGCGTCGACCAGCAGCAGCTGGGCCCCATCGGCGTCCTGGACCGACGCCTTGGCGCCGGACAGCCGGTAACCGTCACCGCGGCGTTCGGCGCGGGTCCGCACCCCGGCCGGGGTCCACGGCCGGCCGACCTCGGCGAACGCCCACGTCGCGACCAGTGATCCTTCCGAAATTGATTGCAGGATCTTCGATTTCGCCTCATGCCCGGAGCCGGTCAGGGCGTCGGCGACCACCACTGCCGGAATGAACGGGGTCGCCGCCAGCCCGCGGCCCAGTTCGATCGCCACCAACGCCAGGTCGATCGCGTGCTGCCCCAGGCCGCCCTCGTCCTCCGGGATCGCCAACGCCGGCCAGCCGAGCTCACAACCCAGCCGCCACAATTCGGCGTCGAAACCGTCGGGGGCGTCGATCAGCGCCCGCGCCCGTTGCACCGAGGACCGGCTGTCGAGCAGGGAGCGGGTGGCGTCGACGAGGCCGCGTTGCTCGTCGGTGAGCTCGAAATCCACGCGAACTCCTTCGCGGACGTTGTCGGTGGCGTCAAAGGATTGCAATAACCCCTCGAAACATACAGGATACTGATTAAGCTGAATCCGTCAGTCGATCGGACGGAGGCAATGTGCAACTCGGCCAGGACCGCGAGTTGGACGCGCTGCGCAAGCGGGTCCGTGAACTAGCCGCCCAGTACGCCCCGCCACGCCATCCGCGGACCGGCGTGCGGGCACCGGAGCCCGAACAGATTCCCGCGCTGCGCAAATGGACCGCCGTCCTGTTCGGTGAACAACTGCTGGGGGTCAACTGGCCGGTCGAGTACGGCGGGCTGGAGAACCCGCACCCGCTGCACGAGAAGGTGGTCACCGATGAGTTGGTCCGGATCGGCGCGGCCGGTCCGGTGGGCGGTGGTCTGCTGGCCGGGGCGGCGATCGTCGCGTCGGGCACCAAGGAACAGAAGGACTACTTCCTGCCGCGAATCCGTTCCGGGGAACACATCTGGTGCCAGCTGTTCAGCGAACCCGAGGCCGGCAGCGACCTGGCCGGCCTGCGCACCCGGGCCCGCCGCGAGGGCGGCGAGTTCGTCGTCGACGGGCAGAAGGTGTGGACCACCAACGCGCACCACGCCGACTGGGGCTACCTACTGGCCCGTACCGACCCGGACGCGCCCAAGCATGCCGGGATCACCGCGTTCGCCCTCGACATGAGGACGCCGGGGGTGACGGTGCGTCCGCTGCGCGAGATCACCGGCACCGCCGACTTCAACGAGGTGTTCCTCGACGGGGTGCGCATCCCCGCCGACCGGGTGATCGGCAAGGTCAACGAGGGTTGGGCGGTGACCACGGCGAGCCTGGCGCTGGAGCGCTCCAGCGCGGGCAGCGGTGCGTCGTTGTTCGGGGCACTGAACCGGTTGGCGCGGTTGGCCGGTCAGGTGACCCGCGACGGCCGGCCCGCGATCGAACGCGACGACGTGCGCCAGGCGATCGGCGGATTCGCCGCCGAGGTGTACGTCAACGCCCTGGTGTCGGCCTACGGCGACAGCCGGGCGCTGCACGGCAGCGGGGACGTCGCCGACGCGCCGGTGTCGAAGATCCTGTTCAGCCAGATCAACCTGGCGCTGCACGAATACGGCATGCAGCTGCAGGGCCACGACGGGGTGCGCATCGAGGGCGACGCCAAGGTCCACGACGACGGGTGGTGGCAGGACGCCTTCCTGTATGGGCGGGCGTTCACCATCGCCGGCGGCACCAACGAGGTGCTGCGGAATCTGATCGCCGAGCGGGCGCTGGGTCTGCCGCGCTGAGGGAGGCGCGACGTCGCACGGGAAGCCGAGGGTCGATGGTGACTTCGGGGCAATTGCCTTCACCGGTCGGTGACATCACCGAGTGGACGAAGGGCTACGCCCGCAGACACCCGATCGCTGCCCTGGAAACCGTTGGCAGTCAATGCATCCTGGGGTTGCAGGCGATCAAGTGGCTGGTGCTCGACATCGTCCGGTGGCGGTTCCCGCTCGGTGAGTTCGTCGAGCAGGCGGCGTTCATGGCATCGACCGCGATGCTGCCGACCATGTGCGTCGCGATCCCGATCGGGGTGACGCTGCAGATCCAGTTCGCGCTGCTGGCCGGTCAGGTCGGGGCCACCTCGCTGGCCGGCGCGGCCAGCGGCCTGGCGGTCATCCGGCAGGGCGCGCCGCTGGTCGCCGCGCTGCTGATGGCCTCGGCGGTGGGCTCGGCGATCTGCGCCGATCTGGGTTCGCGGACCATTCGTGAGGAGGTGGACGCCCTTGAGGTGATGGGGATTTCGGCGGTCCGACGGCTGGTGGTGCCTCGGCTGGCGGCGGCGATGGTGGTGGGGGTGGCGCTGACCGGGCTGGTGTGCTTCATCGGATTCCTGGCCGGCTACCTGTTCAACACGTTCGCCCAGGCGGGTGCACCCGGCAGCTTCGTGATGACGTTCGCATCGTTCGCGACCGTGGGCGACATGATCCTCACCCTGATCAAGGCGGTGGTGTTCGCGGCGATCGTGGCGATCGTCGCCTGCGACAAGGGGCTGACCACGAAGGGCGGTCCGGCCGGGGTGGCGAACTCGGTCAACGCCACCGTGGTGGCGTCGATCCTGCTGCTGATGATCACCAACGTGATCTTCACGCAGATGTATGTCCTGTTGTTCCCGAAGACGGCGCTGTAGCAGCGATGACGGCGGCTCCCTACTATCCGCGCGGTGTCCGGCCGCTGTTGTCGGCGACCAAGGCGGTGACCGGCGGCGGGGTGCGGCTCGGGCACCTGGTGACGTTCTTCGCGCGAGCGGTGGCCGGCATCCCGATCACGCTGGCGCGCTACCGCAAGGCGTTTCTGGCCATCCTGTCCGACGTCACCTGGGGCAACGGGTCCATCGTGGTGGGCGGCGGCACGGCCTGGGTGATCATCCTGCTCGGCGCGACCGCGGGCGCGATCGTCGGGATCGAGGGCTATGAGGCCCTGCACCTGCTCGGCATGGAACCGGCCGCCGGCCTGCTGTCGTCGACGGTGTCGACGCGGGAGCTGGCGCCGGTGATGGCCGCGCTGGCGTTCGCCGCCCAGGCCGGTTGCCGGTTCACCGCGCAGCTGGGCTCGATGCGGATCTCCGAGGAGATCGACGCGATGGAATCGCTTGCCATCCGGCCGATCCCGTATCTGATCACCACCCGGCTGCTGGCCTCGGTGGTGGCGATCGTGCCGCTGTACATCCTGTGCCTGGTGGTCAACTACGCGACCGTGCAGAGCATCGTGACGATCGTCGGGGGCACCTCGGCAGGCTCCTTCGAGCACTACTTCCGGCTGGTGCTCACCGGAACCGACGTCTTCTACTCGGTGTGCAAGGCGCTGGTGTTCGTGACCATCACCACCACGATCCAGTGCTACTACGGCTATTTCGCCGCCGGTGGTCCGCAGGGGGTCGGGATCGCGGCCGGCCGCGCCATGCGGGCCAGCATCTCGGTGATGATCATCGCCAACCTGCTGCTGACGATCGGGCTGTGGGGCATCGGCTCCGGCGCGAGGCTGGGGGGTTGAGATGGCGGAGAAGTTCGAGTCCGCGGCCGCACCGGTCTCCGATGCCCGGCTGCTGCTGCGCGGCATCGCGCTGCTGGCCGGCATCGTGGTGCTGGCCGCGCTGGCCATCGCCAAGTCCGAGGGCGTGTTCTCCGGCCGGCTGCACGTCGTCGCCCTGCTCACCGATGTCGGCGACGGGCTGCCCAAGGGCTCGGACGTCAAGTTCCGCGGTGCGCTGGTGGGCCGGGTCGACGGCGTCGACCCCGCGGTGGGCGGCGGACAGAACCGGGTCGAGCTGAGCCTGGATCGCCACTTCGCGCCCGCGATCCCGGCGACCGTCACCGCACGGGTGGTGCCCGGCAACGTGTTCGCGGTGTCGTCGGTGCAACTGATCGACAACGGCCCCGGGCCCGCGCTGAAACCGGGGGACCGGATCCACCAGGACCAGAGCCTGGCCACCGTGCAGTTCCAGACCGCGCTGACCAAGCTGCGCGAGGTGCTCGCCGCCGCGGGCCGGCCCGGCTCCGGCGACTCGGTGGGCGTGCTGGCCGCCGTCGCCGAGGCCACCAGCGGCCGCGGGGACGAGATCGCCCGCGCCGGCGGTGGCGCCCGGCGCATCGTCGACGAACTCAACGCGCTCATGGACGAGCCGGGCGATCCGGCCGAGTCCACGATCGCGGTGTTGTCCGAGGCGCTGCAGGGGTTGCAGCGGAGCTCGCCGGATCTGCTCGACGCGGTGCACAGCGCGGTGGCGCCGATGCAGACGCTGGCCGAGCAGCGTCAGCAGCTGACCCGGTTCCTGTCCGCCGGGCACGCCACCTTCGGTGAGGTCGCCGAGTCGTTCGAGAACCACATGGACCGGATCATCGTGATCACCACGCAGCTGACCCCGGTCACCGGGGTGATCGCCGACGGCGCCCACACCTTCGCGCCGATGGTCACCCGCATCAACAACCTCGTCAACCGGTTCTTCGACCACGTCTGGCACGAGGACAAGAACCGGGCGGTGGGCAAGTTCATGCTGGTGTTCACCCCGAACCGGATGTACACCCGGCAGGACTGCCCGCGGTACGGCGAACTGGAGGGCCCGAGCTGCCGCACGGCGCCGCTGACCGCCGACCCGCCGGTGATCCCGCCGCCGCTCGATCCGCGCAACTACCGCCCGTCGGGCGGCAACGTCGGCCCGGTCGGCGGGCCCGAGGAGCTCGCACAGCTGCGCGAACTGCTCGGCCCGGACACCACGGTCGCCGACCAGATCCTGCTCGGCCCGATCGCCCGCGGCAACACCATCACGGTGGCCCCGGTCCCCGACGGGTCCGACGCACCGCCGCTGCCCGCCGAAGCGCCGGCCGGCCCGGCCAACCCGGGAGGAGGAAACGGCCCGTGAAACTGCCCGAGACGGCGGTCGGCACCTTCCTGCACACCTACCGCCGCCCGCTGGCCGGACTGACCGTCTTCCTGGTCGTCTGCCTGGCGTTGACCTGGACGGTGTTCGTCACCCTGCAGCGCAACGTCGAGGGCGAAACCCACAGCTACAGCGCGATCTTCACCGATGTGTCCGGGCTCAAGGTCGGCGACGAGGTGCGCATGGCCGGGGTCAAGGTGGGCCGGGTCGACGGGATCACCCTCGACGGCACCACCGCCCGGGTCGACTTCCGGGTGCAGGCCGAACAGACCCTGTACGGAAACACCAAGGCCGCCATCATCTATCAGAACATCATCGGCCAGCGCTACCTCGGCCTGTCGCTGGGCGACTACGGCGACCCCCGGGTGCTGCCGCCGGGGTCGACGATCCCGGTGCAGCGCACCGAACCGTCGTTCGACATCTCGGCGCTGCTCAACGGATTCGAACCGCTGTTCGCGCTGCTGAACCCGGACCAGGTGGACAACCTCACCACCGCGATCGTGCGGTCGCTGCAGGGCGACACCGCAGCGGTGGTCACCCTGATCGCCGAGACCACCCGGCTGGCCGAGTCCTACGCGGGCACCGACGCGATCCTCGACGGGGTGCTCGATCACCTCAACACCGTGGTGGCGACCCTGGCCGACCGCGGTGACGCACTGCACGCGGGTATCGACTCCGCCGAGACGGTGTTCGCCGGATTCGCCCGGGAGCGCGCGAAATTCATCGACTCGCTGGACCAGACCTCGATCGTGGGCCGGCGGCTGGCCGCCATCGTCGACGACGTCCAGCCCGACCTGCGGGAGTGGCTGGCCCGCGAACCCGGCTTCGCCAAGCACTTCATGGAGGACAAACAGGGTTTCGAGTACATGGCCTTCAACACCCCGCTGCTGCTCAAGGGCCTGGCCCGATTCAGCCAGGGCGGCGCCTACCTCGACGTGTACGCCTGCCATCTGACGGTGTCGCAGTTCCCGCGCATCGACGCGCTGATCCAGGCCATCGTGCGGGAGGGCACCTTCGAGAACCGTCCGACCTACAGCCAGAAGTGCCGGTGACACGATGAACACGCTCAATCGGATTCGCGCCCGGGCCTCGATCACCTCGGTAAGCAAGCTGCGGCTGGGCATCATCGCGGTGACGGTCATCGCGGTCACCCTCGCCGGCGCGCTGGGCCTGGGGCGGCTGGGCATCGGCAAGGAAATCTATATCGCCGAGTTCGCCCAGTCCGCGGGCCTGAGCACCGGCGACCGGGTGACCGTGGCGGGGGTGCAGGTCGGCCGGGTCAGGGGCATGCGGCTGGCCGGCGACCACGTGGCGGTCACCCTCGAGATCGACGACGACCTGACGCTGGGCACCGCCACCAAGGCGGCCATCAAGCTCACCACGCTGCTCGGCGCGCGCTACGTCGAACTCCGCCCGGCCGGCTCCGAGCCGCTGCGCGATCGACGGATTCCCCTGTCCAACACCGAGGTTCCCTATGATCTGCAGTCCGCGCTGCAGGACGCCACGGTCACCTTCGAGGCGGTGGACGCCAGACGGATCGCCGAGTCGATGACCACGCTGTCGGCGCAGCTGCAGCAGGCCCCCGAGGTGCTGCCGCAGGCGCTGGACAACATCGAGCACCTGTCTAAGGTGATCGCGGGCCGCCGCGACCAGATCTACGACCTGCTGCGCCGCACCGAGCAGGTGGCCGAACTGCTCGGCGACCAGCAGCGCAGCCTCGGGCTGCTGCTGCACCAGAGCCACGAGGTGCTCAGCGACCTGGTAGCGCGAAAAGAACTGGTGGTCCGGTTGATCGACGCCACCACCCGGCTGGTCAACCAGCTGCGGCCGGTGCTCATCGAGGACCGCGGCCGCATCGACGAGCTGCTGGCCAACCTGGACGGCATGCTCTCGGCGGTGCACCGCAACGACGCGCTGTTGCGCAACACCCTGCAGATCCTGCCGGTCCCGGTCCGCAATTTCGCCAACGCGACCGGCAACGGCAACGAGTTCGACTTCACCTCGACCGGGGGCACGATGATCGACTCGTTCGTCTGCGCGATCAGCGGACGCGCCAAACAGTTCAACCTGCCGCCGTACTTCGGGGACTGCCGATGACCCTGCGCGCGCTGCTGAAACAGATCGTCGTCGCGGCGATCGCCGGTCTCGCGTGCGGCGGCTGCGCGGGCGGGCCGATCGACGGCAAGCCGATGACCGTCGTCGCGCTGTTCGACAGCGCCAGCGGGCTCTACGAGGGCAACGCGGTCGCGATCCTCGGCATGCCGGTCGGCAAGGTCACCCGGATCGAACCGAGCGGCGCCGAGGTGCGGGTGACGATGCGCATCGACCCGGGCGTGCAGATTCCCGCCGACGTTGCGGCCGTCACCGTGTCCACCTCGATCCTCACCGACCGGCACGTCGAGCTCACCCCGGTGTACCGCGGCGGCCCGACGCTCGCCGACGGCGCGGTGCTGGGACTCGACCGCACCCGCACCCCGGTGGAGTTCGACCGGGTGCTGGCGATGATCGACGAGCTGGCGGTGCAACTCGGCGGCGACGGCAACGGGTCCGGGCCGGTGGCCGAGCTGCTGTCGGTGAGCGCGGCGCTGACCGAAGGCAGGGGCGGCGAGATCCGTTCGGCGCTCGGCGAACTGTCCAAGGCGCTGCGGATGAGCCAGGAGAACGGGGCCCCCACCGGGGATGCGATCACCGCGATCGTCACCAACCTGGACCGGCTGACCGCCGCGGCCGCGGAGAACGACCGGACCATCCGCGAGGTGGGCTCCGCGGTGCGGCAGCTGTCGGCGGTGCTGGCGGCCGAGCGGCTGGGCAGTGGGTCCACCGGGGCGCAGATCAACCAGATCCTCTCCGCGACCGCCGATCTGCTCGAGGCCAACCGCGAGCATCTGAAACAGACCGCGACGGGCATGGAGTCGGTGACCAAGGCCATCGCCGACTACCGGCGCGAGGTCGCCGAAACCCTCGATATCGCCCCGATGCTGCTCGACAACGTCTACAACATGATCGATCACGAGAAGGACGCCATCCGGGCGCATCCGCTGCTGGACAAGGTGGAGCTCAACGGGATGCTGACCAAGGAGTTCTGCAACCTGCTCGGCATGAAACAGCTGGGCTGCAGCACCGGAACCATCCAGGACTACGGGCCGGACTTCGGCCTGACCGACATGCTCGAGGGATTGGCGGGACTGCACCGATGAACCAGCCCGGAAAGTCCAAAAAGCAGCCGGAACCGGTGCGCCGCCGGCCCCTGCGCGACAGACCCCTGCGCGCACTGGCCGCGCTCGGCATGGTCGGGGTGCTGACCGGCTGTTCGGTGGGTTTGGAGCAGCTGCCGCTGCCCGCACCGTCGGTCGGCACCGACACCTACCGGCTCACCGCCACCTTCGCCAACGCGCTGAACCTGCCCGCCAAGGCCAAGGTCCGGCTCTCCGGCGCCGACGTCGGCGAGGTGGAGTCGATGACCGCCCGCGACTACACCGCGGTGGTCACCATGCGGATCGCCGCCGGTGTGCAGATCCCCGCCGGCACCCGGGCCGAACTACGTTCGGCCACCCCGCTGGGCGACGTGTTCGTGGCACTGACCCCGCCGCCCGCCGGGTCCGGGCCGCTGACCCCGCTGCCGCCGGGCGCCGAACTGCCCGCCGATTCCACCGCCTCCGCGGCCACCGTGGAGGATGTGCTGTCCACCGCGGCGCTGCTGGTCAACGGGGGAGCGATCCGCAACCTGACCCGCATCGTCAACGGTATGGGCCGGGTGGTCGGCGGGAAGGGGGAGGACCTCAACCGGTTCGTCGACGACTCCACCCGGCTGGTCCGCAGCCTGTCGGCGCGCTCGGAGGCGATCAAGGCCGCGCTGACCCGGACCGGGGATCTGGCCGCACTGCTGGCCGAGCGGCAGCGCTCGATCGACGCCGCGCTGGCGGCCGCGGCCCCGGCGTTGGGAGCCGTCGGCGACAACACCGACCGGATCGTCGAGCTCAGCGCACAGCTGAACCGAATCGCGCTGCAACTGGCCAAACTTCCGTCGGTGCGCGGTGAGGAGTCGCGCAGCATGCTGGCCGACATCAACACCATCTCCCACGGCCTCAACGAGGCGTCCCTGGCGCCGGGGGCATCGCTGCACAACTTCAACCGGATGTTCGGCCCGATCCTCAAAACCACCAACTCGACCGCGGCCAACGTCGAGATCGACCTCGCCGACCTGGCCGTCGGTGCGTTCGCCGACCCGTACCATCCCGCCGATCCGGGCAGCCGCGGCATGCCGACCCGGGAGGACTTCCGCAACCTGGTCGGCAGCATCTCCTACGAGCTGCTCATGGTGCGCAACAAGTTCTGGGGCCCGCCCACCCCGCCGCCGGGTAATGTGCCGCCGCCCAACCTGATCGGGCCCGCACCCGACAAACTGACACCCGCCCCGCCGCCGCCCGGGCTCAAGCCGCCGCCGCCCACCGCGCCGCCGGGCGCGTCGCTGGAGGAACCGCCGCGATGAGGTGGTTGGTGAGCGCGGTGCGGTGGGCCCGGGAGCGGCGGCTGGGCCTGTCGGCCGCCGCGATCGCGGTGATGTTCGTGGTCGGGGTGGTCTACCTGCTGTTCGGCACGCTGCGGATCAACCCGGTCGCGCGGGACACCATCGTGCGGGTCCACCTCGACGAGACCGGCGGCCTGCTGCCGGATCAGGATGTGACGCTGCGCGGGGTTCCGGTGGGCCGGGTGCGCTCGATCGAGCTGACCGAGTCCGGCGCGGTGGCGATCGCGGCGATCCGTCCCGGGGTGCGCATCCCGGCCGACGCCGAGGCCCGGGTGTCGGCACTGTCGCCGGCCGGCGAGCAGTACCTGGATTTCCGCGCCGACCACAACGACGGGCCCTACCTCGCCGGCGGGGACGAGATCGACAGCAGCCGCACCAGGATCCCGGTCAGCCTCGCCAAACTGCTCGGCGACCTGGACGGGACGCTCGAGCAGGTCGACACCGCGCAGCTGTCGGCGGTGCTCGACGAGCTGCGGGTCGGCCCGGAGGGCCCGGAGAAGCTCGCCGCGATCCTCGACGGCGGGGCGTTTCTGCTCTCGACGCTGGACTCGGTGCTGCCGCAGACCGTCCGGCTGCTCCGCAACAGCAAGGTGGTGCTCGGGTCGGTGCGCGACGTCAGCCCCGGATTAGCTTCCACCGCAACTGATCTGGCGACCATCATGAACGGCGCCGAGCAGATGACCGGCGGGTACGCCACGCTGCTGGACCGCGCTCCGGAGGTGTACTCCGGAATCGACGCGCTGATCGCCGACAACTCGCCGACCATGGTGGCGCTGCTCGGCAACCTCACCACGGTGTCGCAGATGATCCACAAGCGGGTGCCGGCACTCGAGGAGTTCTTCTTCCCGCAGTACCGCGCCGGCTCGGCGCTCGACGCGGTCGCCAGCACCTTCCGTGACGGCGGGGTCTGGGGCGCGGTGAGCCTGTACTCCCGCTACGGCTGCGACTACAACCTGCCGCAGGCCCCGCCGACGCTGACCGATTTTCCCGAGCCCTACCTGTACACCTACTGCCCGAACCCCGACCCGAAGTATCTGGTGCGCGGGGCCCGCAACGCACCACACCCGCCCGGGGAGGAAGGTCTGGCGGGCCCGCCGCCGGGGGCACACCCGCTGCAGCGCTCCGATCCGACGCCGGTCGGGCGCTACACCATCCCCACCCCGTTCGGCGGCCCGATCCTGCCGCTGCCCCCGCCGCCGAGCGGCCCGTGAGCAGAGAGGAAGTCGACGACGATGACCAGCTGTGAACTCGCCCAGGACCCCGACACCGCGCCCGGCACCGTGGATCGCGACGAACCCGCGCCCGACGCCGTGCCGCGGCGGTCCCGGCGGTGGCCCGGCCGGCGCGCGGTGGGACTGGCGGCGGGCGCGGTGGTGACGGCGGGACTGATCGCCACCATTACGGTGCTGGCCACTGACCTGTACGAGCGGCGCGCCGTGGAGCACGCCGAACAGCAGGCGCTCGCCGCCGCCCAGCAGTACGCGGCGATCCTCACCAGCGTGGACAGCGCCCACCTCGACGAGAACTTCGAGGCCGTACTCGACGGTGCCACCGGCGAATTCAAGAAGATGTACAGCGAGTCGAGCAACCACCTCAAGCAGTTGCTCATCGACAACGACGCCAAGGCGGACGGCAAGGTCGTCGCCGCCGGTATCAAGTCGGCGAGCCGGGACCGGGTGGAGGTGATGCTGTTCGTCGATCAGGAGGTCAGCAACAAACACCTCCCCGAACCGCGATTGGACCGCAGCCGGATCATCATGACCATGAACAAGGTCGACGGCCGTTGGCTGGCCGGCGACGTGGTGGTGCCGTGATCCGGCCCGCCGCCCTGCTGACCGGGCTGGTGCTGGTCGCGGCGACCGTCTCCGGGACGCTCCCGGTGCCCGGCCTGCTGACCACCGCCGCCGCCGACCCGGTGTCCAACGGCGTCACCTACACCGTCGTTCCCGACGTGCGCGCCGGGGTGGCGCCGAACGGCCTGGGGGACTGGGTGGTCGAGTACGAGAAGCTCGCCGGCGGGGATCCCGCGATCACCGATGCGATCAACCGGATCCTCGACGACGAGGCCAACGGCCAGGTGTGGCTCTACGCCGCCACCGCGAGCAAGACCTCACCGTGGACGTTCCGCACCCGGGGTCGGCTGCAGTTCCGGCCGCTCACCATCGCCGAGCTGTGGCAGGGGCAGTACAACGCGACCGAATTGCCCAACATGCCGGTCGACACCGTCGCCACCCGGGTGTTCGATGCGCGCAGCGGCGCCCAGATCGTCTGGAAGAACCTGTTCGTCGACGAGCAGGCGGGTCTGAAACGGCTGGGCGAGTTGACCAAACAGACCCTGCCGCAGGCGTATCCGACCCCGCCGCTGGGCGGATGGGGTGAGTACTACACGGGCTGGGCCCCGGTGGAGCGCAACTTCCGGTTCTGGATCCCCGTCGACGGCGGCATCCAGCTGTTCTTCCCGGAAGGGCAGTTCGGCCGCGAGGTGCGCACGATCACCATCCCGTGGTCGGCGCTGCGCGATCTGGTCGCGCCGGATTTCCAGCCGATCACCAGTTGAGCACGTCGTCGGGGCCACCCGGATTGCATCCGGAGTTCTGCATGATGATGCTCGACACCACCGGCCGCCACGGCTCCAGGTTCCAGGTGCCCACCTTGCCCGGGGTGGTGAACGTCGACAGCTGCCAGTAGCAGAAGAACTGGTTCTGCATGGACAGCGTGTTGGCCTCCGGGGCGTGCTCGAGCAGTTCGGCCCATGCGTCGTAGCTCTGGGCGCCGTTGGTGAAGATCCCCGACGCCGCCCACCCCCACGCGGTCGGATAGACGCGCAGCGTCGCGCGATCGCCGTGGTACACCCACTCGGTGCGTTCGATGTAGTTCGGTGCATCCGGTGGCCGCGGCGGATACGGCGACGGCGGCGGCACGACGGGGTCGACCGGTTCGGCCCGCACGGGGGCCGCGAGCGGACCACCGGCCACCCCGGACAGCACCGCGACCAGCGCCCAGGCCGCGATCCGACCGGCCCCTAACCGACCGGCCCCTAACCGACCGGCCATTGCAGCGCCTTGTGCTGCAGGTACTCCGACAACCCGAACTCGCCGAACTCCCGGCCGATCCCGCTGTGTTTGTAACCGCCGAACGGGGCCGCCGGATTCAGCCCGCCGCCACCGCCGTTGATCACCACCATGCCGGTGCGCAGCCGGCGCGCCACCGCCGCCGCGCGCAAGGGGTCCTTCGACCACACCCCGCCGGCCAGGCCGTAGCGGCTGTCGTTGGCGATCCGCACCGCCTCGTCGTCGTCGCGGAACGGGATCACCACCGCCACCGGACCGAACACCTCCTCCTGGGCGATCCGCATCTTGTTGTCCACGCCGGTGAAAAGCGTCGGCTCGATGAAGAACCCGCGTTCCAGGTGCGCCGGACGTTTACCGCCGTAGGCCAGCTGGGCACCCTCGTCCAGCGCGGCGTTGATCAGCGACTCCACCCGCTGACGCTGCACCTCCCGGATCAGCGGGCCCATCATGGTCGCCGGGTCGGACGGATCGCCGACGGTGATGAAGCCGAGCGTGCCGGTGACGCGGGCGACCAGTTCGTCGTGCAGCGACTCGTGCACCAGGATGCGGGTCTGCAGCGCACAGCCCTGACCGGCGTGGGTGATGAAACCGCCCAGCACGCTTTCCATCGCCCGGTCCAGGTCGGTGTCGTCGAGCAGGATGTTGGCCGACTTGCCGCCGAGTTCGAGCACCACCTTCTTGATGCTCTCCGCGCCCTGCGCATACACCTTGCGGCCCACGGTGTCCGAGCCGGTGAAGCTGACGATGTCCACCCCGGGATGGCGGGTCAGCGTCTCACCGGCGTCCACGTCGCCGGTGACGATGTTCAGCACACCCGGTGGCAGCCCGACGGTCTCGGCGATCTCGCCGAGCACCAGCGCCTCCAGCGGGGTGTACGGCGAGCACTTCAGCACCACCGTGCACCCGGCGGCCAGCGCCGGGCCGACCTTGGCGAGGTTGAGCAGGAACGGGAAGTTGAACGCGGTGATCAGCGCGGCCACCCCGTACGGTTCGCGCACCACGATGCCCTGGCCGATGCCGTTGCCGTAGATCGGCGGGGTCGGCTGCTCGAACGGGAACTGCGGCAGCACCCGGTGCACCAGGTCGTGGAAGTGATCGATCGGCGTGCCCACCTGGAGGAACTCCGCCAGCATCCGGGTCGAGCCCGCCTCGGTGATGTTGAGCTCGACCAATTCGGCTCGGCGGCGGGACAATTCGTCGGCGAACGCGGCGAGGATCTTGCCGCGCTCGGCCGGGCTCATCGACGGCCACGGCCCCTCGTCGAACGCGCGGCGGGCCGCGCTCACCGCCGCCTCGACATCGGCCGGGGTGGCTTGCGGCACCTCGGCGATGACCTCCTCGGTCGCCGGGTTGAGCACCTGCAGGCGCTGATCACCGGCGCCGTCGGTCCAGGTACCGTTGATGAACAACTTCTTCGTCGCCACTGCGGTCACCGCCATCGAAATCCTCCTGCCGATCGGGAATGAGTAAAATCAGTTAGGTAGTTCAGCCACGGTGGGTTCGGTGCGCCGAGCGCGGACCGGTGAGGGCGGGTGGTCAGATGGATCCGGCGGGTCGGCTCAACGGTGCGGCCAAACCGGTTCGGGCGCCGAAGACGGCCGAACTGATCGCCGATCAACTGCGCGCCAGCATCGTTCGCGGTGTGCTCAAGCAGGGTGACGCGCTGCCCACCGAGGTGGAGCTGGTCAAACAGTTCGGGGTGTCGCGGCCCACCCTGCGGGAGGCGTTCCGCATCCTGGAGAGCGAGTCGCTGATCTCGGTGCGCCGCGGCTCGCGGGGCGGGGTGCTGGTGTGCGCCCCGGAAACCACGGTCGCCGCGAGGAATTTCGGCCTTCTGCTGCAGATGTCGGGCACCACGCTCACCGACCTGTACGAGGCGCGCAAGGTGTTCGAGCCGGCGGCGGCGCAGATGCTGGCCCGCCGGGCGACCGATGAGGACATCGCCGAGCTGAAGGCCGCCGCCGACGCGCTGGCCGCGCTGGTGAACGAGGGGGCGGCGGGCGCCGACCTCGGGGAGTGGACGGCCGCGGTCTTCCGCTTCCACGACCTGATCATGGAGCGGGCCGGAAACAACACGCTGCGGCTGTTCAACGCGGTGCTGCGGGAGGTGGTGACCCGGCACATGGCCCGGGTGATGCGCACCGCCACCGACAACGAGAAGATCGAGAAACAGTTCAAGCAGACGCTGCGGGCATTCCGCAAGTTCATCACGCTGGTCGAGGCCCATGACGACGTCGCCGCCCGGGACCACTGGGCGGCCCACATGGAGCGCGCCGGCCGGCGCATGCTGTGGGGCGACCTTGCCAAGGAGACCGTGATCGACCTGTACGTGTGAGCGCATGGCTCAGCCCAGGGCTCCGCTGTCGCGCAGCGCGCTGATCTCGTCCCAGTCCAGCCCGGCCTCCAGCAGCACCTCCTCGGTGTGCTGGCCGAGTTCGGGCGCGGGCCCGGCCGGTGCGGCGGGCACCCCGTCGAACTGATACGGCGGCGCCACCAGCCGGAACTGCCGACCGTCGTTGCCGACGACCGTCGGCAGGTAGCCGTTGGCGTGCACCTGCGGGTTGGCGCACACCTCCTCGAACGTCGCCGCCACCGACCACACCCCGGAGAATTCGGCGAGGATCTCCTGCCATTCGGCCAAGGTCCGGGTGGCGAACGTCTTGTCGAGTTCGGCGATGCACTCGGCCCGGTTGAGGTAACGGGCGGCACTGTCGCGGAACCGGTCGTCGTCGGCGAGTTCCGGCCGGCCGATCAGCCCGCACAGCTCGCCCCAGAACCGGTCGGCCTGCAGGCAGACCAGGTTCAGCCAGCGGTCGTCGGCGGTGCGGTAGAGGTTGACGATCGGGTTGGGCGCATCCCGGCGGTCGATCCGCGGCAGTTCCCCGGCGCCGGCCGCGGCGGCGGCCAGATCCGGCCCCATCGTCCACATCCCGGTGCCCAGCAGCGACACGTCGACCACACCGCCCTCGCCGGTGCGCTCCCGCCGGAACAGCGCCATCGCGACCGCACCGGCGATCGCGCTGGAGCCCTGCAGGTCGAAGAACGCCGCCGGCTGCGGGACCGGTGCGTCCGCGCCGGGTTCGGTGAGCTTGTGCTGGACGCCGGCCGCCGACCAGGCCGCCGCCGAGTCGAAGCCGCCGGTGTCGGCCATCGGACCGGTGTTGCCCCAACCGGATCCGCGTACGTAGACCAGCCGCGGGTTGTCGGCGCGCAGGTCGTCGACGTCGATGCCGAGCTTGGCGCGCACCTTCGGCAGGTAGTTGGTCAGGAACACGTCGGCGTTCCTGGTCAGCCGCCGCAGCGTCTCGAGCCCGGCCGGGGTGGCCAGGTTCAGGGTGATGCTGCGCTTACCGCGATTCGGCACGTGCAGGAACGGGTTCGGGCCGCTGTCATCGATGTTGAGCGCGTTGCGCAGCGCCCGCTGCGGATCACCGTCCGGGGGTTCGACCTTGATCACGTCGGCACCGAGGTCGGCCATGATGGCGCCGGCGCCGGGCACGAAGGTCCACGACGCGACCTCGACCACCCGAACACCCTCGAAAGGTCCGGTCACTGGCTGCTCCTTGTCGATCGGGTCACCGCACCGCCTGCAGCGCCTGCCGCATTCGTGCGAAATGCCTTGGGTGCCATATGTCCTGGTCCTCGCCCCAGCCGATACGGTCGTCGAAGTCCCAGCGCATCAGCGCGGTGGCGCCCGCGCCGCGTTCGGTGATGTGGCTGACCGCCTGGCCTTCGGCGCGCAGCGTGCGGCCGGTCAGGTCGGTCAGCCGCACCTCCATGTGGTCGCTCCAACCGGTCGTCGGGTCGCGCCAGTTCTTCATGACGCTCGCGGTCTTGTCCAGCCGTTCGAACCGGCCGTCGGCGAGCAGCCAGCCGTGGTTGAGCGGTGACCAGCCCTCGGCGTCCCCGTCGGCGACCCGCACGAAGGCCAGAAATCCGAGGTCGGGGCCGGCGTGGCCGAAGATGTACTGGATGCGGCCGCGGCCGCGTTCCCGCTCGATCTGCCGCCAGCGCGGCCCGCCCGGATGGCGCACCCGGCCGCCGTCGGAGCGGGGCTTGTTCGGTGCCGACGGCGCCGGTCCGCCCCGCGGCGCCCAGGACCGGTCGCGCACCGAGTAGCAGTCGATAGCGATGCGCTCACCGCCGAGCAGCAGCTCGCCGGTCACGTGGCCCAGCTGATCGAGGTGGGTGTGCTCCATGAACGGCGGCTCGCCCGGAGTGAACCGGCGCGGTGGATGCACCGCGTTGAACTGCAGATGCACCGCGAAATCGGTTGCCGAATCGGCGTAGTCGATCCGGTAGTCGTGCAGCGGGCGCAGCATCCGCACCGAGAAACCGCCGCCGGGAACGGTGATGTCGCGCAGGTCGGGTTCCGGATCCTCAAGCGGCACTTCGTTTTCGGTGCGGTAATAGCGCACCTGGTCGGGGTGCGCGCCGCTGGGGTCCCAGACGTAGACCCGCCAGGTCACCGTGCCGCGGTTGGTGTTGAACTGCGCGTGCAGCCAGCCGCCCAGCCGCCGCTCCGGCACGTTGAACGACCACCAGGTGGTCTCGGCCCAGTACGGGTTGTCGTCGGGGCCGGGATGGAAGGTGTCGTCGTCCGGGCCGAACGGGGTGTCGGCCGTGACGACCGCGCCCGGGCCCGACTGGACGGCTCTGACCATGAACCGATCCTAACTAAAGGATACTTATTTAGGGAATAAATTCGGCGCCGCCGGACCCGCCGCCGATCGGTTCGCTGACAAGCTCACTTCTTCCGGGGGAAGTCGAACAGACACTCCTGCGCGAGGCTGGCCAGCAGGGTGCCGTCGGCGTCGAAGATCTGCCCGGTGTACATCCCGCGCCCGCCGGAGGTGGACTGCGGATGCAGGTCGATCAGCAGCCACTGGTTGGGGTCGCCGCCGCGGTGCAGCCAGACCGCGTGGTCGATGCTGGGCAGCAGGCCCACCTGTTCGATGTGCGGTGCGCGCGACAGCCCGGTGCACAGGTCCGACAGGAACACCACCCCGCAGGCCCGCGCGTTCGGGTCGTCGGGCAGGGGTTCGCGGATGCGCAGCCACAGCCGGGCCGGCCACCGGTACCACGGTTCGCTGTCGGTGGGCACCTTCGCCTCCACGTCGAAGGTGCGCGACGCGTTGAGCTGGTGGGTCACCAGCTCACCGGGCGGCTCGGCCGGCGGCATCGGGGTCGGCTGGAACTCCGGGGCGCCGGCGGAGGCCCGGACGAACGAGCAGAGCATCGAGAAGATCAGGGTGTCGTCCTGGATCGCGCTGACCCGCCGGCTGGAGTAGCGCCCGCCGTCGCGGCCGCGTTCGACCCGCAGTTCGATCGGCCGGCCGGCATCCCCGGCGGTGAGGAAGTACGCGTGCAGCGAGTGCGTGATCCGGTCGTCGGGCACGGTCAACCCGGCCGCCCGCAGCGCCTGCGCGGCCACCTGGCCGCCGTAGATGGCGCGGCCGCCGGTGGTACCGGCCGGGTCGGCCCGGAACCGGTCGTGCGGCAGCGGGTGCAGCCGCAGCAGGTCGGCGACCGAGGTCGGGACGGCCTGCTCGGCGTCGAAGACCTCCCGTGAGGGGCGCGCGGCGGGTGTCACGGTGATTCAGACCCGTCGGCCCGCTTCGGCCCAGTAGGCGTCGCGGAGCCGGCGTTTGATCAGCTTCCCGGCCTCGTTGCGGGGCAGTTTCGCCGAGAAGTCCACCGACCGCGGGCATTTGAACCCGGCCAGCCTGGACCGGCAGTAGGCGATCAGCTCGTCGGCCAACTCGGGTGACGGCGTGGCCTCGGCGACGAGCTCCACCACCGCCTTGACCTGTTCGCCCCACTCCGGGTCGGGCACCCCGATCACCGCGACGTCGCCGACGGCCGGGTGTTCGGCCAGCACGCCCTCGACCTCGGCCGGGTAGATGTTCACCCCGCCGCTGATGATCATGTCCTTGGCGCGGTCGCAGATGAACAGGTAGCCGTCGTCGTCGAGGTAGCCGACGTCGCCGATGGTGAACGCGTTCCCGCGGTGTACCGACCGGGTCAGCTCGGTGTCGTTGCGGTACTCGAACGACTGGCCGTCCAGCCGCTCGATGTAGACGTTGCCGATCTCGTTGGGCGGCAGATCGTTTCCGTCGTCGTCGAGAATCCTGACCCGCACCCCGCGGATCGGACGGCCGACGGTGCCGGGCTTCTCGAGCCACCGGTGCGGTTTGGCGATGGTGGCCGGCCCCTCGGTGCCGCCGTAGGTCTCCCACAGCACCGGGCCCCACCAGGCCATCATGTCCTTCTTGACCTGCAGCGGGCACGGCGCGGCCGAGTGCACCACCGAATGCAGGCTGGACAGGTCGTATTTCGTCCGGATCGGCTCGGGGAGCTTCAGCATCCGCACGAACTGGGTGGGCACCATGTACGCGGTGGTCACCTTGTGCCGTTCGATCGCGGCCAGGGTCTGCTCGGCGTCGAACTTGCCGAGTATCGCCAGCGGCTGGCCCACGTTGAGCGCCCCCAGATAGAAGCTCTGGCAGCCGGCGTGGTGCATGCCGGTCGACACCAGGTGCACGCCCTCGAACGGGCGGAAGTCGAAGGCGCGGCCGAACACCGCCTGCGCGTTGAGGGCCTCGCCCGGATCGCGCGCATCCAGCGGCCGCACGATGCCCTTGGGTTTGCCGGTGGTGCCCGACGAGTAGCGGATCGCGTCACCCTGGGTGCGGTCCGGTGGCGGTGTCGCCGGGTGTCCGGCGAGGAACCGGTCCTCGCCGATGAACCCCGGCGGGCAGTCGGGCGGCACCGGCCCGCCGACGACGACCCGCAGCCGGGCCTCGGCGGGTACCCGGTGGAAGCGTTCGAGGTAATCCGGGTGCACGGCGAGTGCCACCGCGCCGGAGTGGTCGAGGATCGCCGCGAACTCGTCGGCCGACAGCGCGGTGTTGAGGGTGAGGTAGCGCAGCCCGATCTCGGTGGTGGCCAGCTGCCAGACGACCGCGTCGACGTCGTTGGGCAGCGCGTAGGCGACGGTGTCGCCCACCCGCAGCCCGTTGGCCCGCAGCGCGTTCGCGACCCGGTGCGCGGCCGCCGCCAGCTGTCCGTAGCTCAGCGTCCGCCCGCTCGGCGATTCCACGATGGCCGGTGCGTCGGGGTGGTCCTCGGCGATCCACCACACACCGAGCCGCCGATCCCATGGGTGCCGCATTCAGCCTCCCGCTGTTCAATCGGCTAGAACAGTATCCTTAACTCGCGCATCTGAAAAGTCCGGGTGCGCTTTCGGGCCGTTCCGATCAGCCCGCGCCGCCGGTCGGTTCGGAGCCGGGGCCGGTCTCGGCCAGGTGCGAGCGCATCCGCGCCACCGCCAACTCGACGTCACCGGCCAGCAGCGCGTCGGCGATGCCCTGGTGGGCCGGCAGCACCGCCGACGGCAGGTTCTGCGACAGCGCTTGGGCCCGGGGATCGTCGGCCGCGGACTGCGCGAAGAACTGCCAGCCGAGCCGCAGCACCACGCTGTGCACCAGGCTCAACGCGCGGTTGCCGGTGAGCCGGCCCAGCATGGTGTGGAAGTCCTCGCCGCGGTCGAACGCCGCGGCGGGGCCCTGTTCGGCTTCGGCGCGCAGCGCGGCCTCGAGCATCCCCACCTCGCCGTCGGTCTCCCGGCCGGCCCGGCGGCTGCGGGGCCGCAGCGCTTCGGCGGCGCGGGCGACCACCGCGAGCTCCAGGCGGAACCGCAGGTCGGCGATGTGCTGCAGCTGCACGCCGTGGCGGCGCAGATAGATCGCGATGATGTCGACCACCGCGGCGATGTCCGGTTCGGTGACATACAGCCCGCCACCGGGCCCGCGCCGGGTGATCGCGATCCGGTGGTACTCCAGGATCCGGATCGCCTCGCGCACCACGGCGCGGCTGGCCGAATAGCGCTGCATCAGCTCGGCTTCCGAGCCGACGAAGGTGTCGGGGGTGGCGCCGGTGGTGAGCAGTTCGGCGAAGATCTGCCGGGCCAGCGCCTCGCCCCGCTTGTCGCCGAGCGTGCCCGCCAGCGCGACGTCGGGGTCGAGCCGCTGCACGGTGTCGGGTTGCGCCCGGATGAAGTCGGCCTCGGCGCGCAGGTGCCGGCGCATCCGGTCACGGGCCAGCCCGGGTTCGTTGGCCAGCACCGCCTTGGCGATGCCGCGGTGGGCGCGCAGCACCTCCCGGTCGATGTCGGCCGGCAGCGCGTCGGGATCGGCGAAGTGGAAGTTGCAGACCCGGCTGAAGGTCTCGACGAACAACTCCAGTACCGGGTTGCCCGACAACCGGGCCAGTTGGGTGTGCAGGTGGCGATAGTCGGACACCCGGGACTCGGCCTCCCGGTCCACGGCGTCGCGGATGATCGCCAGCCCCTCCTCGGTGAGGCGCTGGGTGGCCAGTTCGGCGACCAGTTCCTCGAGCAGGATCCGGGTGTCGAAGATCTCGTCGAGGGTGGCGCCCGCCCGCAGCAGGTGGATGACGGCGGGACCGATGACCGCGTCGACGCTGGGTTCGTCGATGACCAGACCGCCGCCGGTGCCGCGGCGCATCCGCGCCACCCGCTGGTGTTCGACCAGCCGGATCGCCTCGCGCAGCACCGCGCGGCTGACGCCGTAGCGCTCGAGCAGTTCGGCTTCCGACCCCAGCACCGCGCCGACCGGCCAGCCCATCTCGACGACGTCGTTGATGATCTGTTCGGCCGCCCGCCCGGCCAGTTTGGCCTGGCGGGAGTCGACGCGCGCTCCGATCCGTTCCGGGTTCAACGGCGATTCCGTGCTGTCAGCGATAGCTGGCCGGCCCGTTGCGCCGCGGTGCGGCGCGGCGTTCGGCCACCGGCGGGTTGCCGATGTGGGTGTAGGCCATGCCGTTCTGCAGGGCCGTCGAGCGGGTCATGTCCAAAGATTCCCATATCGCCCGCACGCTGCCCTGGATGGCGGTCGGGTTGCGCGCCGCGATGGAGGCCGCGATCTGGGCGGCCCGCTCCCACAACCGCTCCCGGGGGACCACCTCGGACACCAGCCCGATCCGCAACGCGGTGGCGGCGGTGATGCGCTCCTCGGTGCCCATCAGCGCCCAGCGCAGCACCTCGCCCAGCGGCACCCCGCGGTGCAGCATCCCGATCGGTTCCAGCGCCGAGACGATCGAGGCGTTGGCGTGCGGGTCGAAGAACGTGGCGTCCTCCGAGCAGATGATGATGTCGGACTCGTTGAGCAGATACTGCGCCCCACCGGCGGCGTAACCGTGTACCGCGGCGATCACCGGTTTCCAGCAGCGGTGCATGAGCTTGGGCGAGATCACCGTGCCGGGGTCGAAGGTGTTCCACACGTTCGAGCGGTAGAACCAGCCGCCCTGCCCCTTGACGTCCACGCCGGTGCAGAACGCCTTGTCGCCGTTGGCCCGCAACACCACCGCATGCACGCCGTCGTCATCGCGCACGGTCTGCCAGGCCCAGGACAGTTCGGCGGCCATGCGCGCCGAGATCGCGTTCAGCGCCTCCGGGCGGTTCAGGGTGATGGTGGCGACGTGGTCGGCGACCGCGAACTCGATGGCCTGCAAGTGCGTCGCGTCGACCGGCTCCTCATCGGCCGGAAGCGACACTTGACCGTTGGGGGTAGCGGAAATCATAGTAATCAGTGTACTAATGAGTGCCGGACCCAGTCGGGATACCGGAAAGTCCGTTCCGGTCGCGGCGGGTGAGCACGAGCGGGAGCAGCCATGGCGCATGTCATCGAGAAACTGGAGACGACCGACCTCGGCTCACGCCAGATGCTGGACGCGCCGCACGCGCGGTTGGCCTATCTGCGTAAGCACCAACCGGTGTCGTGGGCGGTGGCCAAGGGGTTGCTGCAGGGCAAGGGCGGCTACCTGCTCACCCGGTACGACGACGTGATGCTCATCCACAGCGACGATCGGTTCTCCACCGACATGCTGCGCAACTCACCGGCGGGCAAGTTCATCTGGCTGGTGCCGCCGAGCCTGCGGATGCTCGCCGAGACCATGGTGTTCAAGGACGACCCGGACCACAAGCGGCTGCGCACCCTGGTGCACAAGGCGTTCACGCCCAAGTACGTCGCCACCCTGGCGCCGGACATCACCGCGATCGCCGAGCGGCTGGCCGATGAGGTGGCCGCCCGGCGCGAGGTCGACCTGGTGCACGAGTACGCGGTGCGGGTTCCGCTGTCGGTGATCGCCACCATGCTCGGGGTGCCCGACTCCGAGCGCGACCGGTTCCACTATCTGGTGGAGAAACTCGGCGACGAGCAGTTCAAGCTGCACCGCGGCTATCCCACCGCGCGCAAACTCGCCAAACTCTTCGAGAACCTCATCGAGCAGCGCCGCCGCGATCCCGACGACGGGCTGATCTCGCAGCTGATCGAGGCCAACGAGGACGGCGACCGGTTGAGCCACCGGGAGCTGGTGTCGATGGTGTTCCTGTTGCTGCTGGCCGGTCACGACACCACCGCCAACCTGATCGGCTCGAGCGTGCTGGCGCTGATCCAGAACCCGGATCAGCTCGCACTGCTGCGCGAGCAGCCTGAGCTGTTGGGCGGTACCGGGATCGAGGAACTGCTGCGCTTCACCTCGCCGGTGGCCGACGGGGCCGCGCGATTCGTGCTGGAGGACTTGGAGATTCGCGGAGTGCCCATCCCGCGCGGATCGCAGGTGATCGGCTCGATCACCTCGGCGAACTTCGACGAGGAGGTCTTCGACAACCCGGAACGACTCGACCTTACCCGAAAACCGAACCGCCACTTGGCTTTCGCGTTCGGCATGCACTACTGCCTGGGGCATCAGCTGGCCCGGCTCGAGGGCCGCATCGCGCTGACCACACTGCTGGAGCGGTTCGATCACTGGGAGTTGCTCGCCCCGCGGGAGAGCCTGCGTTACAAGCCGACCGCGTCGCTGCGCGGACTCATCAACCTACCGATACGGATGTACTGACATGACCCAGACCCACCAGGCCGAAGGACAGGCCGGCAACGACGACGTTCGCGAGTACGACCACGCGATCAAGGACGAGGACATCGAGCGCGCCAAACTGCTGCTCGGCCTCGACGCCCCGGCCAGCATCGACGAGCACCATCAGGTGTGCACCGTCGACACCATCCGCCAGTTCGCGATCGGCTACGGCGACGACAACCCGCTCTACACCGATCCGGACTACGCGGCGGGTACCCGCTGGGGCGGGCCGATCGCGCCGCCGATGATCCACACCTCGCTGTCGCGCAGGATGCTCGGCGACCCGATCCCCGACGACATCCGCAAGGCGACCAAGGGCCTGTTCTCCGGCGTGCACATCTTCGTGTCCGGTCAGGACACCGAGTGGTACAAGCCGGTGCGCCCGGGTGACGTGCTGTACGGGTTCGGCGGCCTGGAGTCCATCGAGGTCAAGAACAGCGAGTACGCCGGCCGCTCGGTGATCCGGGTGCGCCGGGTGGTGCGGATCAACCAGCGCGCCGAGATCGTCGCGATCGAGCGCACCATCCTGATCGCCACCGAGCGCAAGAAGTCCCGGGAGCGGGGCAAGTACATGAACATCGAGCCGGCGAGCTACACCGACGAGCAGATCGCCGAGATCGACGAGATCTACGCCAACGAGGGACCGCGCGGCGCCGAACCGCGCTGGTTCGAGGACGTCGAGGTCGGCGAGCCGCTGCCGAAGATGGTCAAGGGCCCGCTGACGCTGACCGACATGATCTGCTTCCACGCCGGCGGTTACGGGTTCGGGCCGTACGGCATCGGCAGCGCCCGGGTCGGCTACAAGAACCGGATGAAGAAGCCGAAGTTCTACATCAAGAACGCCGCCGGCATCCCGGATGTGGCCCAGCGGCTGCACTGGGAGAACGAGTGGGCGCAGGCGATCGGCAACCCGATGGCCTACGACTACGGCGTCATGCGCGAGTGCTGGCTGACCCACTACCTCACCGACTGGATGGGCGACGACGGGTGGCTGCTGCGCCAGCACGACGAGATGCGCAAGTTCAACTACATCGGCGACACCCAGTTCATCACCGGCGAGGTGGTGGGCAAACGGGTCGAGAACGGCAACGGGGTGGTCGACATCGAGTTCCGGGCCACCAGCCAGCGGGGCGAGGTCACCGCGCCGGCCACCGCCACCGTCGCGCTGCCCAGCCGCGAACTCGGCCCGGTGGTGCTGCCCGAACCGGACGAGGAGCTCAAGCGCAAGGCGGTGGCGTTCATGGCCCGGCACAACGAACTGGCCCGCCGCGGCAAGTAGGGTCGCCCGGTATGGGTCAGATCGACACCGGCACCCCCACGGTGCTGGCCGAGACCGTCGACGGGGTCGGTCTCATCACGCTGAACCGGCCCGAGCGCCGCAACGCGCTGCACCCGGACATGTACGAGGCGGTGCCCCGGCTGCTGGAGCGGTTCGCCGCCGACGACGCCGTCGGCGCGGTGCTGATCACCGGGGCCGGCGACGCGTTCTGCGCGGGCGGCGACGTGCGCGACGGCGGTTCGGCCAACCAGCTGCCCGCCGACGCGCGCGACCGGGGCCCGGATGCCGAGATCGCCGCGCGGGCAGCGATCCTCGCCGACAACGCGCGGATGGTGACGTTGCTGCGCGACATCCCGAAGATCACCATCGCCGCGCTGCCGGGTGCGGCGGTCGGGGCCGGGATGAGCATCGCGCTGGCCGCCGACCTGCGGATCGCCGCCCGCTCGGCGAGGCTGATCCCGGGCTGGCCCAAGCTGGCGTTCTCCGGCGACTTCGGCGGCGCCTGGCTGCTGACCCGGCTGGTGGGGCCGTCGCGCGCGCTGGAGTTGCTCATCGCCGACCAGCCGATCGACGCCGCCACCGCGCAGCAGCTGGGCCTGGTCAACCGGGTGGTCGACGACGCCGAGCTGCCGGCGGCCGCCCGCGAGTGGGCCGCCGCGATCGCCGCCGGCCCGAGTGCGGCGTTCGCCGGGATGAAGGCGAACGTGCGTGACGCCCAGCGTCTTCCGCTGGCCGAGGCGCTGCTTCCGGAGAGCGAGCGGATGGTGCGCAGCGCGCTGACCGACGAACACCGGGAGGCGGTGCGCGCCTGGCTGCAGCGGGCCAAGGCGAAGAGATCGGAGAAAGCCCAGTCATGACCACCCCGCGCCCGGAACTGCCCGCCGAGATCCGCGACTGGATCGCCACGGTGACCGGCGCCGAACGCGTCGAGGTCAAACAGGTGCCCGGCGGCGCGAGCCGGCAGGCCTGGTTCGTCGACGCGATCACCGGTGCGCAAACCCGGGAGCTGTTCCTGCGTTTCGACCCGCGCGACCCCGACCCGGCCAGTGCGTTCCACCCGCTGGCCGTCGAGGCCGAGATCATGTCCGAGCTGTACCGGCACGGCGTGACGGTGCCGCGGGTGCTCGCCGCCCACCCGCAGCGCCAGGCGGTGCTGAGCGAACGGGTGCCCGGCGGCACCTGGTTCTCCCGCATCACCGACCCCGACGAGCAGGTCCGCACGGCCCGGGACTTCATCGCCAAACTCGCCGCGCTGCACCGGATCGACGCTCGGGAGCTGACCATCCCCGGCCTCGGCGAAGCGGGCCCGGTCGAGGGGCATGTGCGCGACGAGATCGCCGCGATGCGGACCCGGGTCGACCGGTACGGCAAACCGGCACCGCTGCTTCGGTTCTGCATCGACTGGCTGGAACGCAACATCCCCGCCTACGACGGGCCCACCGTGCTGGTGCAGGGCGACACCGGCCCGGGCAACTTCATGTACGCCGACGGCCGGGTGACCGCGATCGTCGACTGGGAACTCGCGCACTTCGGCGATCCGATGGACGACATCGCGTGGCTGTCGCTGCGCACCGTGCAGGACACCTTCACCGACTTCCCGGCCCGGCTGGCCGAGTACGAGCAGCTGTCCGGCCACCGCATCGACGAGGACCGGGTCTGGTACTACCGGCTGTTCGCCGAGACCCGGCTGGCGTCGCTGCATCCGGACAGCATCGACACCCGCGCCTCGGTGCCGGTGGACTCGCCCGACGCCGGAAACCGGCTGATCTACGGCATGCTGCACCGCAGGCTGCTGGTCGAGGCGCTCGCGCGGGTGGTCGGCATACCCGAGGTCGAGGTCGACCTGCCCGACGAGACCGTCGAATCCGAGCACGCGCCGGTGTACGCCGCCACCGCGTCCACGCTCGCCGGGGCCGCCGCGCAGGCTCAGGACCCGCTGGCCGTGCGTTACGTCAAAGGCGCTGCGCGGCTGGTGAAATACCTCGCCGAGGTGGACCGGGTCGGGGCGGTCGTCGACGCCGACGAGACCGCCGAGCTGGCGGCGCTGCTGGGGCGGGTGCCGGAGTCGGTGCCCCAGGGCCGAGCGGCGCTGGCCGAGGCGGCGAGCCGGGGCGAGATCTCCGAGAGCGACTACGTCGCGCAGGTGTGGCGGGGCATCAAACGCGACGACTACCTCACCCGCACGGCCTCCGGGGCGCTGAGCCGGCGCACCTGGCCGCCGCTGCGTCACCCCACCGAAGCAATCGAGCAGAAAGAAGCGGACCGTTGGGCATCGCCATCACCGAAGACCACCGTGAGTTAGCCGCTGTCGCAAGGGATTTTCTGGCCGCACGGAAAGCCCGCGCGGCGGCGCGGGAGCTGCTGGACGCCCCCGCCGAACAGCGCCCGGCGTTCTGGCCGGAGCTGGCCGAGCTGGGCTGGCTCGGCCTGCACATCCCCGAGGAGTACGGCGGCGGCGGTTTCGGGCTGCCCGAGCTCGTGGTGGTGGTCGAGGAGTTCGGCCGGGCGGTCGCGCCCGGACCGTTCGTGCCCACCGTGATCGGATCGGCGATCATCGCTCGGGCCGGATCCGACGAGCAGCGCCGCCGGTGGCTGCCCGGGCTGATCGACGGTTCGGTGACCGCCGGATTCGGGTTTCCGGCCGACGGCGACGGGGGGATCACGGTGGACGGCGGCCGGGCCTCCGGGCGGTCCGGCACGGTGCTCGGTGCCGGGCTGGCCGATCTGCTGCTGCTCGTCGCGGGTGCGGACGTGCTCGTCGTGGACGCCAGGGCGGACGGGGTCCGCGTCGAGGTCCCGGCCAACCTCGACCCCACCCGCCGCTCCGGCCGGGTGGTGCTGACCGGCGCGGCGTCCGAGGTCCTGCCCGGTGCGGCGGCGGTGGCGACCGCGCTGGCCCGGGTCATCGCCGCGGCCGAGGCGGTCGGCGGCGCGCAGGACTGCGTGGACACCGCGGTCGAGTACGCCAAGGTGCGTGAGCAGTTCGGCCGCACCATCGGCACCTTCCAGGCGGTCAAGCACCACCTGGCCGACATGTTGGTGGCCGCCGAGCAGGCCACCGCGACCGTCTGGGACGCCGCCCGCGCGGCGGCGGCGGGCGGCGACGAGTTCGCGCTGATGGCCGCGGCCGCGGCGACGCTGGCGTTCCCCGCCTACGTGCACAACGCGGAGTTGAACATCCAGGTGCACGGCGGCATCGGGTTCACCTGGGAGCACGACGCGCATCTGCACCTGCGGCGGGCGATCACCGTCCGTGGTGTGTTCGGCGGCCGGACCGCGCCCGCCGAGGTGTACCAGCTCACCGCCAACGGCGTGGTGCGGGAGAACTCGATCGACCTGCCGCCCGAGGCGGAGCAGCTGCGCGAACAGGTGCGCGCCGAGCTGGCCGGCTGGACCGGGCTGTCCGAGGAGCAGGTGCGCGACCGGCTGATCGAGACCGGCTACCTGATGCCGCACTGGCCGAAACCGTGGGGCCGGGCCGCCGACGCGGTGGAGCAGCTCGTCATCGACCAGGAGCTCGCCGCGGCCGGGATCAAACGTCCCGACTACGGCATCACCAGCTGGGTGATCCTGACCCTGATCCAGCACGGCACCGAGGATCAGATCGAGCGCTACGTGCGCCCGGCGCTGCGCAGGGAGCAGATCTGGTGCCAGCTGTTCAGCGAACCCGGCGCCGGCAGCGACGCCGCCGCGGTCAGCACCCGCGCGGTGCGCACCGACGGCGGCTGGATCGTCAACGGGCAGAAGGTGTGGACGTCCGGCGCCCAGTACTGCCACCGGGGCCTGGCAACGGTGCGCACCGACCCGGATGCCCCGAAGCACGCCGGCATCACCACGATGATCATCGACATGCACGCGCCGGGTGTGCAGGTCCGGCCGCTGCGCCAGATCACCGGCAACTCCGAGTTCAACGAGGTCTTTTTCAACGACGTGTTCGTGCCCGACCACGACGTGGTGGGCGAGCCGAACAACGGCTGGAAGGTGGCGCGGGCGACGCTGGGCAACGAGCGGGTCAGTATCGGCGGCGGGGGCAGCACCCGCGCGCCGGGCTTCTCGATCGTCGACCTCACCGCCCGGTTCGGTGACCGGGTGCCCGGCGCGGTCGAACGGGCCGGGCGGTTCCTGGCCGAGGAGCACGCGCTGCGGCTGCTCAACCTGCGCCGTGCGGCGCGCAGCGTGGCCGGCGGCGAACCCGGTCCGGAGGGCAATGTCACCAAACTGCTGATCGCCGAGCAGTTCGTCACCCGGGCGCGGCTCGCGGCCGAGCTGTGCGGGCAGGACGTGGGGCTGCTGGACGAGCCGGCTAAGTTCACCGGGCTGTTTTTGCTCGGGTCGCGCGGGATGACGATCGCCGGCGGCACCTCGGAGATCACCCGCAACCAGATCGCCGAGCGGATCCTCGGCCTGCCCCGCGACCCGCTGCTGAAGTAGCCGGGACCGACGCCCGTCCGCGGTGCCGAAACGGGCGTCGTCGGGCCCGCACAACAGTACACTGATTAAGGTCTTTCGACGGTATCCAGCGAGGGGAGGCCACCATCGCAGCGGGCAGAGGCGGTGCCGAGACATCGACCGTCGCGCAGGAGATCGCGGCGGCGGCCGCGGCCCACCCCGACACGGTGGTGGAGATCCACAGCGACACCCACCCGGACGCCACCACGCTGGCCGACCTGTTCGCCGAAAGCCGCCGGGTCGCCGCCGGACTCGCCGACCTCGGCGTCGGCCCCGGCGACATCGTCGCGGTGCAGGTGCCGAACTGGCGGGCGTGTTTCACCGCCCACGCGGCGATCTGGCTGCGCGGCGCGGTGGTGCTGCCGATCGTGCCGATCTACGGACCGGCCGAGGTCGCCTACATCGCCGGACAATCCGGCGCCCGGGCGATCATCCTGGCCCGCCGCATTCGCAGCCGCGACACCGCCGACACCCTCGCCGCGGTCGCCGGGCTGCCCGGCCTGGCGCAGCGCATCGTCGTCGGCGAACCACTGCCGGGCACCGTGCCCTACACCGAACTCACGTGCGGTGCAATGGGTCTCGATCCAGTCGAGGCGAATCCCGACGACTGCTGCCTGATCGTCTACACCTCGGGCACCACCGCCCGCCCCAAGGGGGTGCGGCACACCCACGCCGGTCTGCTGGGCGAGATCCGCGCCATGGACGAGATGCGCTCCACCACGCCGGGCCGCAGCGTGCTGTCGCTGTTCCCGTCCGGCCACATCGCCGGCACCCTGGGCATCCTGCGGACGCTCTGCCAGCCGGGCGCCACCTACGTGATGGACACCTGGGACCCCGAGACCGCGGCCCGGCTGGTCGACAAACACGCCATCGCCGCCTCCGCGGGCGCCCCCATCCACCTCGGCGGCATCCTCGACGTCGCCGAACGGGAGAACCTCGACCTGTCCAGCCTCGCCGAGTTCGTCACCGGCGCGGCCGGGGTCGCCGGGGCGCTGATCCGCCGCGCCGACCGGTTCGGGGTGGGGGCGTTCCGCTGCTACGGCTCCTCCGAACATCCGACCGTCAGCTCCGGCCGGCCGGACGATCCGCTGGACAAGCGCGCCGACACCGACGGCCGGATCTGCCCCGGCACCGAGGTCCGCATCGTCGACGACGCCGGCCGCGACGTCGCGCCCGGCGAAGAGGGCGAGATCCTCACCCGCGGCGTCGAGTTGTTCCGCGGCTACACCGACGACGCCCACACCCGCGCCGCGATGACCGACGGCTGGTTCCGCACCGGCGACGTCGGCCGGCTCGACGCCGACGGATATCTGACCATCACCGACCGCAAGAAGGACATCATCGTCCGCGGCGGGGAGAACATCTCCTCCAAGGAGGTCGAGGACGTGCTGGCCGCCCATCCGGCGGTCGCCGAGGCCGCCGCGGTCGGCGCTCCGGACGAGACCTACGGCGAGCGGGTCTGCGCATTCGTGATCCTCAACGACGGCCACAGTTTCGGAATCGAGGACGCAGCAAAGCATTTCGCGCAACACGGGCTGGCGCGGCAGAAAACCCCGGAGCGCATCGTCGTGGTCGACGAGTTTCCCCGCACCGCCAGCGGCAAGGTGCAGAAACACGTGTTGCGCGCGCAACTGACCGGCAGCTCCGACTGAGAGGACGACCCCATGGGCAGAGTTGACGACAAAGTGGTTCTGGTCACCGGCGCCGCGCGCGGGCAGGGGCGCCGGCATGCGGTGCGGCTGGCCGAGGAGGGCGCCGATGTCATCCTGTTCGACATCTGCCGCGACATCGACCACAACGGCTACCCGCTGGCCACCGAGGGCGACCTGGCCGATGCGGTGCGCGAGGTCGAGAAGGCCGGGCACCGGGTGACCTCGGCGGTGGTCGATGTGCGGGACCGGGCGGCGCTGGAGAAGGCGCTGTCGGCGGCGATCGCCGAGATGGGCCGGCTGGACGTGGTCGTGGCCAACGCCGGGATCTGCCCGCTGGGCGCCGATCAGCCGATCGGCGCGTTCGCCAACGCCTTCGACGTCGACTTCGTCGGGGTGGTCAACACCGTGCACGCCGCGCTGCCGTACCTGCGGGCCGGCGCGTCGATCATCACCGTGGGCTCGGTGGCGGGGCTGCTGGCCGAGAAGGCACCGGCGGGGTCGATGGGTCCGCAGGGCGCCGGTGGGGCCGGCTACAACCTGGCCAAACAGTTCATCGACCGCTACACCATGGCGCTGGCGACGCAGCTGGCCCCGCTGTCGATCCGGGCCAACGTGATTCACCCGACCAACGTGAACACCGACATGCTGCACAACGAGCCGATGTACAAGATGTTCCGGCCCGATCTGGAGCATCCGACCAAAGACGACGCGATGCTGTCGTTCCCGTTGATGCAGGGCATGCCGATTCCGTACGTCGAACCCGAGGACGTGTCGCATGCGGTGTGCTACCTGGCCTCCGACGAATCCCGTTACGTCACCGGGGTGCAGCTGAAGGTGGACGCCGGTGCGGCCCTCAAGTTCTGAACGGCGGCCGATGCGGTGGGGAACGCCGTGGCCGGGCGCGGAGCCGGCGCGCCGGTGTGAACAGGCCGGCGCGGTGGCGTTCTGCGCCGGGGAGTTCGCCGACCACAGCGCCTACGTCACCGCCGCGGAGATGGCCGGTGCCACGGACACGGCGCTGATCGGGCCAGGGATCGCCTACGCGTTCGCGCGTTCCCCGTTCGTGCACGCCGCCTCGGTGCGCCAGCTCGACCGGGCCGCGCCCGGGCGGGTGTTCCTCGGGCTGGGGGCGGGGACGGCCCGGATGAACCGCGACTGGTTCGGCGTCGACTCGTCGCACCCGGCGCCGCGGATGCGCGAGCTCGTCACCTGCATCCGCGCCCTCCTCGACGCCGAGAACGGCGAACGGATCCGCTTCGCCGGCGACTACTACCGCATCGACGCCGACATCCGCGCCCCGGTGCTGGGCCGGATCGACGTGCCGATCCTGTTGGGTGCGTTCAACATCCACATGCTGCGTACCGCCGGTGAGGTGGCCGACGGGGTGCTGGGGCACGGTCTGTTCACCGACCGGTGGTGGGACGAGGTGGTCGACCCGAATCTGCGCACCGGGGCCGGGCGCGCCGGTCGTGACGCGTCGGCGCTGCGGCGCTGGGGCTGGGTGATCACCGCCGTCGACGACGAGGATCCGCAGCGCGCGATAGACGACGCCAAGCGCCAGATCGCGTTCTATCTCACCGTCAGGACCTACGACTCACTGGTCGAACTGCACGGCTGGCAGGACGAGACCGCCGCCATCCGAGCCGATTTCGCCGCCGGACGGGACCCGCGCGGGCTGGGCCGCCACGTCAGCGAGGAGATGCTGTGGGCGATGGCGGTGTGCGGCGATGCCGAGCAGGCCGGCGAGATGCTGGCCCGGCGCCGCCGGCTACCCGATATCGGGTTCCTGTCCCCGCCGGGATTCCTGGTGAGCCCCCGGCGCCGCAAGCACTACGTCGAACAGATCATCAACACCTTCGGCCGGATTGGAGCTGTGCTGTGACCGCAGACCACGTCAGCGCCCGAACGGAAGCCGAGACCCCGGAGGCCCGGGGCTCGGAAGCCGGGACCTTCGACCGGCTCTGGACCGGCGCCAAGGATTCCCCGCCGATTGTCTGGCTGGCCCGCCTCGGCGCGGTGTTCGTGGTCTTTCAGACCTACATCTATCTGCGGTGGATCTGCTCCGACAAGTTCGCCCCGGCCGACAACGGGCCCGACGACATCCCCGGCTACACCCTGGCGTGGATCCGGTTCTGGGAGATCGGGTGTCTGGTGCTGGGGGTGGGCCTGGCCGCCTACATCATCGGCAAGATGCGCCGGGAGCGGCAGTTCCCGACGCTCGGGGTGTTCGTGCTGGCCTGGCTGCTGGCCGCCTGGCAGGACGTCGGCGTCAACGCGGTGCGGCCGGTCTTCGGTTACAACGGCGCGTTCTTCAACATGGGCACCTGGGCCGAGTTCATCCCGGGCTGGGTGGAAAAGGGCCCGGAGAACCCGCAGCCGATCATCTACTTCCTGGCCAGCTACATCGTGCTCACCCCGCTGGCCATCATGGGCATCGACAAGCTGATCGAGACGCTGCGCCGCCGGTTCCCGCGGCTCAACCGGGCCGGCGTGATCGCGTTCATGATCGCGCTGTTCACCTTCCTGTGCCTCGCGCTCGAACAGGTCTTCATCCGGTTCGGCGCCTGGCACTACCTGCGGGTCAACGAGACCTGGTCGATATTTCCGGGCACCATGTACCAGTTCCCGCTCTACGAGGGCGTGGTGTTCGGCGGGATCGTCACGGTGATCTCCATCGGCATCTACTGCTTCCGCGACAAGGACGGGCTGATGATCACCGACAAGGGCATCGAACGGCTCAAACCCACCAAGTGGCTGCCGGTGATCCGGATCCTGTCGCTGACCGCGGTGTTCAACCTGGTGATGATGGTGTTCATGCTGGGCTTCAATTTCGTCAACATGCACGCCGGCACCCAGCCGCCCGCCGACGAGATCCCCAGCTACGTGCACCACGACATGTGCGGCCTCGCCGACAACCCGCCCTGCCCGCCGCTGCCCTGATCCGTTGGCGGTCAACCGGTTTCGGATGCATGCGGCAGCTGCTGCAGCCAGCCGGCGATCACCTCGGCGATCAGCGCGGCGCCCCGGCTGTTCTGGTGGATGTGGTCGGTGGTGAGCTCCAGTCGGCGCCGGGCGGCGACGGTGTCCGGGTCGCGGCCCGCCGCGCGTCGCGCCAGCGTGGTGAGGTAGCGAACGGGGGTGAACTCGCGGTAGGCCACGTCGGCGACCCGCCGGGAGCGCAGTTCGGCGACCTGGCGTTCGTGCAGCGGAAGGTAGGCGACACCGGCCGCCGCCGCGACCTCGGCGATCGTGCGGCTGTAGGCGGCCGCGGCGCGCATCGGCGCGGCGTCGAGCACCTGGCCGAGGGCGGGCAGTGACAGCAGCGCGATCCGGGCATCGGTTTCGCGTTGCAGCCGTTCCACGATCGCCGCGAGACACTCGGCGAACCAGGCTCGGCTCGGCGGTCGCGGCAGGTCTTTGCGCCGCATCGCGCGCGCGACCGGGTAGCCCGGAACCGCGGCGCGGGCGTCGTTGGTGCCGATCAACACGGTGATCGCGTCGGCCGGGGTGGCCAGCACCGGGTCCAGGCGCTGCAGCAGGTTGTAGGCGAAATCGCCGTTGACGCCGAAGCGTTCGACCGTCAGCACCCGGCGGTGGCGCAGCAGCGCGGGGACGTAGTCGACGCTCAACCGGCCCCGGGTGAGGCTGTCGCCGAGGCACGACAACCGGATCGTCGGCGCGGCCGGTCGCTGCACCGCGCCGGTCGGCTCGGGCGTCATCGGATGGTGGGTGGGCATGGGAGTTCCCTTCTGCGCGGTTGTCGGCCGCGCGGCGGATCGATCGGGTGATGCGTACGCTGTGCCGGGTGAGGGATCCGGTACGGATCGAGATCGGCGGCCGCCCGGCGGCGCCGCTGCGTCCGTTCGTCGCGGGCTACACCGGTTTCGACCTGTGCGGGTACCGGCCCGGTGTGCATCTCGGCGTGCCCGCCCGCACACTGACCGCGGTGCTGACGTTCGGGGATCCGCTCGACGTCGAGGTCCCGGCCGCGCTGACCGGGCCCAGCGGCTGCTATCCGTCGATGGTGAGCGGCCTGATGACACAGGCGATCTCGATCAGACACAGCGGACGCCAGCGCGGCGTCAAGCTGTCGCTCACCCCGCTGGGAGCGCGGGTGCTGTTCGGTGTCCCCGCGGCGACGCTGGCCAACACGGTGGCGTCGCTGGCCGATGTGCTCGCCGGCCTGTGGCCGCAGCTGGCGGACCGGCTGGCCGAGGCGACGACGTGGCCGCAGCGGTTCGGGGTGCTCGACGACGTCCTCGCCCGGGCCGCGGCGCGCACCCTGCGCAGCGATACCCGCCTGCTCGAGGTCCGGCCGGAGGTCGCCGCGACCTGGAACCGGCTGCTCGCCTCGGGCGGCCGGGAGCGCGTCGGCGACATCGCCGGCGACCTCGGCTGGAGTCGCCGCCACCTGTCCGCCCGCTTCCGCGAGGAGTTCGGGCTGACGCCCAGGACCCTGGCGCGCATCCTGCGGTTCGAGCACGCGGTGCGGCTGGTGTCGGCCGCCGGCGTCGCGGCATGGGCGGAGGTGTCCGCCGCGGCCGGATACGCCGACCAGGCGCACCTGGTGCGCGACTGGAAGGACTTCACCGGCCGGACGCCGACGGCCTGGATCGCCGGCGACGTGCTGGTCGACGGTCACCGGCCCGCCTAGAGTCCCTGGCCTGCCCGGAACCTGGACCGGTGTTCGCTGCCGGGACCGGGCGTGATGGTCAGCAGCCGGGCCCGTCCGTGCGCGTCCACGGTGTGCCAGGTGCCGGCCGGGTTGACCACCGCCTCACCCGGGCCGAGCACCACCGAGTCGGCGCTGTCGTCGCTCGGTTCGGCGCCGCGCAGCACCGTGACCCGCCCGGACAGGCAGACGATGACCTCGTCGGCCGGGTGGCGTTCCCAGTGGTCGCCGCGGCCCTCCTCGTCGATGACGACCATCAGGCGGCCATCGGGTCCGTCGCCGGCCGTGGCCTCGGCGTAGGCCGCCAGCGCCTCGGGGGCCCAGGCGAACCCGCGGACGCTGCGGACGCGGGATCCGGGGCCGAGGTGCAGCGGGGTGACGAGCAGGTTCTGCGGTTGCAGGGTGGGTTCGATCGTGACCATGCGCCGATCGTCACAAGCCGGCCAGGGGCCGGTCTTGAACGAATGGGAACGGCCGGCGGTCAACCGGTCCCGGCGGCCGCCGGTGCGTCACCGACGGCGCATGGCCACGGCACCGAATCCGGCGGTTCGCCGCTCAGCGGTAGTTGACGAACTGCAGCGCGACCTCGAGGTCGGCCTGCTTGAGCATCTGGATGACCGCCTGCAGATCATCGCGCTTCTTGGAAGAGACCCGGATCTCGTCGCCCTGGATCTGCGTCTTGACGCCCTTGGGGCCCTCGTCGCGGATCAGCTTGGTGATCTTCTTGGCGTGCTCGGCGCTGATGCCCTGCTTGATCTTGCCGGTGACCTTGTAGGCCTTCCCGGAGGCCTGCGGCTCGCCGGCCTCGAACGCCTTCATCGAGATGTCGCGGCGAACCAGTTTCTCCTTGAACACGTCGACCGCGGCCTTGGCCCGGTCCTCGGTCGAGGAGGTGATGACGATGGTGTCGTCGCCCTGCCAGGCGATGGAGGTGTCGGTGCCGCGGAAGTCGAACCGGGTGGCCAGCTCCTTGGCGGCCTGGTTGAGCGCGTTGTCCACTTCCTGCCGGTCGACCTTGCTCACGATGTCGAACGAAGAATCCGCCATTGGATTCGGCCTCCTCGGTGGTCGGGGGTCATTTTCGTCTTCGGCCCATCCTCTTGTAATCTGCTACACGCACCAAACCGGACGCCCGGATGGTGCGACATCCAGGCAGGTTGCCCGAGCGGCCAATGGGAGCGGACTGTAAATCCGTCGGCGTATGCCTACGCAGGTTCGAATCCTGCACCTGCCACCCAGTCGGGCCCCCGGATTCTCGGGGGCTTGGCTGGTCGCCAATATCGGTGGCCAGTGCGGGCAGAACGGCCCGATTCGGTGTGTTATCCATCACAACCTCACCCGGTCCGCTGCCGGGCCGGCGACCCGTCTCCGGTACCGACCGCTGTGGTGTTCATCACGGCCTCGCCCTGCGCCGCGACACCGGGGCCGGACGAATCTGCCGACAAGTCAACGTCCCGGTGTTCGTCATCGAGGGGGTAGTCGCCGCCGCCGAAGATCGGCGCCGGCCAGGTGTCACCGCCGGGTGATCGCGCGGCTCACCACCGCGGCGACCTCCTCGTCGGTCAGCGCGCTGTCCTCGATGAGGACGTGCGACAGCACGGTGCGCACCACCACCTCGGCCGCGGCAAGCGGGCTCAGCGCCAGCTCACCGGTGTCGGGAATCGTCGGGGCGACCATCGAGGCGACGGTCCGGACCAGGTTCATCCGCGCCGGCTGCCCCCCGCCGACCGGCAGGCCCGCGTACAGCAGCCAGTGCGGTTCGTGGTCGCGGATGTAGCGGAACGCCCGGTGGTGGCGCAGGTACCGCAGCGCGGCGGTGACGATCGAGGTCAGCTGGGTGGCCGGGTCGGCGCGCGGGTCGACCTCGGCGAGGGTGGCGGCGATCATCGTGCCGATCTCCTGCTGCGCGATCGCGGCCAGCAGCCCGTCCTTGTCGCCGAATTCGCGGTAGGCGGTGGCGCGTGAGACACCGGCATGCGCCGCGACCTGTGTGAGGGTCAGCCGGTCGAGCCCCGCCTCGGCGACCAGCTCGAGCGCGGCCTGCACGAGCTGCGCCGACGACCGCGTCCTGGCCACGCCTCTTTGTACCCCGTCCGGATGGCCGGCCGATACGGCTATTGCCCCCGGGCCCTTCTGAGACTAGATTGCCGATCAGTCTCAGTTTTTCCGGCTCGTCCCGCCGAAGGAGCGCCCGTGGTCACGCACTTGCCGTCGCCGTCGCCGTCCGGTGCGGTGCCGGGTTCCGCACCCGACCTGTCGAGGCTGCCGGACCTGCAGCGTTATCTGGCCACGTTGCCGGTCGACGAGCGGGAGGAGCAGCGTGCGCGGCTGGCCCGGTTCAGCGAGGCCGATCTGCTGTCGCTCGGCGTGAGCGAGGGGCAGCTGACCGAGTACGACTACCGGGTCGACGACATCGACGGGCGGATCCCCGACGAACTGGCCGGCACGCTGTACCGCAACGGTCCCGGCCGCTGGCAGGACCACGCCGGCCGGCCGCTGCACCACCTGTTCGACGGGGACGGCATGCTCTCGGCGTTCAGCATCGCCGACGGAACGGTGCACTACCGCAACCGCTACGTGCGCACCCGCCACTATCTCGGCAGGACCGGCATCCGCCACCTGGGCACCAACGCGCCCGGCGGGATCCCGGCCAACATCGGGCGGTTCGTGCCGCCGAACCTGGCGAACACCAACGTGGTCAAGCACGCCGGACGCCTGTACGCGCTCTGGGAGGGCGGACCCCCGCACGAGATCGATCCGGACACCCTGGAAACCAAGGGACTTCGCCGATTCAACGGTGAATTACGCTGGGTGGGATCGTATTCGGCGCACCCGAGCTTCTGTCCGCGCACCGGCGACATGTACAACTTCGGTGTCGAGTTCATTCCGCGCCCGCACCTGCGGATCTACCGCACCGATCGCACCGGCCGGCTCAAGCACTTCCGCTCGGCGCCGTTGCCCTATATCGCGATGGTGCACGATTGCGCGCTCACCGAAACGCACCTGGTGTTCCTGGTCTCGCCGATGATCCTGGACATCCCGCCGGTGGTGTTGGGGCTCAAACCGTTCGGCGACGCGCTGCGCTACCGGCCGGAGCGGGGCAGCGTGTTCATCCTGGTCCCGCGTGACGGCGGACCGATCCGCGCAATCGAACACGACGCGATCCTGGCGTTCCATCTCAGCAACGCCCACGACGACCGCGGCGACGTCGTCGTCGATGCGATCACCTACCGCGACGGCCGGCTGCTGGACCGGCTCAGCCGATTCCGCACCGCCTATCTCGACGATGTGCCGTCGGTGTTCATGCGCTACCGGATCACCCCGTCGGGCCGGGTGCAGGCCGACCCGCTGGCCGATGTGCCGTGCGAGTTCCCGCGCCACCACGACGCTTTCGAGGGCCGCGCGCACCGCTACGCCTACCTGAACACCCGCCGGCGGTTGACCTCGTTCTACGACTCGGTCACCCGGCTGGACCTGCACAACGGTTCGGAGAGCACCTATACCACCCCCGAGCCGGGAAACAGCTTCTGCGAACCGGTGTTCGCGGCGCGGGCCGGCGGCAGCGCCGAGACCGACGGCTGGGTGCTGACCGTGGAGTACGTGGCGCGCTCGCACACCTCGCGGCTGGTGGTCTTCGATGCCGCCGACATCGCCGCCGGGCCGATCGCGACGGCAAACCTGCGCCACCACATCCCGCAGGGGTTCCACGGCAGCTTCGCCGCCCGGTCACGGTGAGCACCGCGGCGGCCGCACGCTGCCATGCGCCAATGGCGCTATTGCAGCCCGCGCAGGTCGTCGGGCACGTCGACGGCGTGTTCCTGCAGCGCCTCCAACGGCACGATCTCCAGCGCCCGCTGATGGGTGCTGGCCAGCACCACCGGCGCGGCGTAGCCGTCGTGGTAGGCGCGCAGCCAGTTCACCGCGGTCACGCACCACCGGTCACCCGGCTGCAGGCCGGGAAACCGGTATTCCGGCCGCGGGGTGGACAGGTCGTTGCCGATGGAACGCTGGTGGGCGAGGAATTCGGCGGTGACGACGGCGCATATCGTATGACTGCCGACGTCCTCGGGGCCGGTCGTACAGCATCCGTCGCGGTAGAAGCCGGTCATCGGATCGGTACCGCAGGGCTCCAGCGGCCCCCCGAGCACGTTTAATGGGGTACCGGATTGTGCACCATGTAGAGCAGCCACGAGTCTCCCACATCCACGCAGAGTCTTAAGGTATCCAGGAACCTGGAAGTATGCAGCTGGCGAATGAACCGAACAAGGAGCACCGGGCAATGGCCCTGCTGAGAACTGGCGACGGACTTCCCAACGTCGTGGTTACCGCGGTCGTCTCGACGACGGCCCTGGCCGCCGACGCCGAGGAAACCTGGCAGCAACTACTACAGGGCAGAAGCGGTATCCGCCCGATCGACAAGTGGTTCGTCAAGGAGTTCGATTCACCGGTGCGTATCGGCGGGCCGCTGACCGAGGACGTCGGTGAGCACCTCAGCCGGGTCGAACAGCGCCGGACGTCCTACATGCAGAAGATGTCCACGGTGCTCAGCCGCCGGCTGTGGGAGGTCGCCGGATCGCCCGAGGTCGACACCAAGCGGCTGGGCGTGTCGGTGGGCCTGGCCCTGGGCAGCACCGAGGAGATCCCGGCGCAGCACGACGAGTGGCGCAAGAAGGGGCTGCGGGCGGTCTCCCCGCTGACCGTGCAGATGTTCATGCCCAACGGCGCGGCGGCCGCGGTGGGCCTGGACCGGCAGGCCAAGGCCGGCATCATCTCGCCGGTGATGGGCGACGCCTCGGGGGCGGCGGCGATCGCGCACGCCTGGCGCCACATCGTCCTCGGTGAGGCCGACATCGTGATCGCCGGCGGTGTGGAGACCCACATCGAGGCGGTGCCGGTGGCAGCGTTCCACCGGCTGGGCCTGCTGTCGACCAACAACGACGACCCGGCCGGGGCGTGCCGGCCGTTCGACAAGCATCGCGACGGGATGGTGTTCGGCGAGGGCGGCGCGCTGATGCTCATCGAGACCGAGGAGCACGCCAAGGCCCGCGGGGCCAAGCCGCTGGCGCGGCTGATGGGCGCCGGGATCACCTCCGACGGCCACGATCAGGTCGAACCGGATCCGACCGGTGAGCTCGCCGGGGCCGCGATCAGCCGGGCGATCGAGCTGGCCGGGCTCAAGCCGACCGATATCGACTTCATCAACGCGCACGCCACCGGCACCCGCGACGGCGACCTGGCCGAGGCGCGGGCGATCCACAACGCGCTGGGCGACCACCAGCCGGCGGTCTACGCGCCCAAGGCCGCGCTCGGGCACTCGCTGGGTGCCGCCGGCGCGGTCGAGGCGGTGATCACGGTGCAGTCGCTGCGCGACGGCGTGGTGCCGCCGACGCTGAACCTCAAGGAGGTCGATCCGGAGGTCGACCTCGACGTGGTCGCCGGCACCGCCCGCAAGGCCGACTACCGCTACGCGGTGAGCAACTCGTTCGGCCTGGGCGGCAACAACGTGTCGCTGGTCTTCGGCAAGTACTGAGCCCGGACCGGCTGCCGGTCGCTACTTGACCAGGGTGAACTGGCCGACGTAGCTGACGTTGCGCTGGAAGAAGTCCGAGCAGCCGGTCAGGTAGCGCATGTAGCGGTCGTAGGTCTCCTGGTTGGTGACCGCGATCGCCTCGTCCTTGTGCGCCTCCAGTTGGCTGGCCCAGGTGTCGAGGGTGCGCACGTAGTGCGGGGTCATCGACTCGAAGTGCTCGACGGTGAACCCGGAGTTCTGGCTGTACTCGATGACGTCCTCGTCGCAGGGCACCGCGCCGCCGGGGAAGATCTCCTTGAGGATGAACCGCATGAACTTCAGATCGCTGATGGTGATCGGGATGCCCAGGTCCGGCCAGCGCCGCAGCGGATGGCCCATGATCGTCTGCAGCACCATCCGGCCGTCGTCGGGCATGATCCGGTAGCAGGTGTCGAAGAAGGCCTTGTACTTCGACTTCGGCCAGGCCTCGAACGCCTCGATCGACACGATCCGGTCGACCGGCTGATCGAACTCCTCCCAGCCCTTGAGCAGCACCTGCCGCGAGCGCTGCGTGTCGATCGCGTCGAGGATCTCCTGGCCCAGGGCGCGCTGGTTGCGGCTGAGCGTCAGCCCGATGACGTTGACGTCGTAGGTCTCGATCGCGCGCTTCATCACCGAACCCCACCCGCAGCCGACGTCGAGCAGGGTCATCCCGGGGCGCAGGTCGAGCTTGCCCAGGGCCAGGTCGATCTTGGCGATCTGGGCCTCTTCCAGCGTCATGTCGTCCCGCTCGAAGTACGCACAGCTGTAGGTGCGCGTCGGGTCCTGGAAAAGTCCGAAGAATTCGTTCGAGGTGTCGTAATGGGCCTGTACGTCCTCGTACGCGACCTTCATGGTGTCCGTGGTCGTCCCCGAAGCGTCCGACATCGATTGGCCTCCTCTGGGGCTGTGCGTTCGCGGCCCCGAATCTCTACTGGTATATCGCACATCACAGCAATCGGCTAAGCGGCTGCCTTCTCACAGGTGAACTGGGCGACGTCGGTGTAGCCGTTGCGGAACAGGTCCGCGCAGCCGGTCAGGTATTTGCGGAACCGCTGGTAAACCTCGTCTGACGTGATCCGAATGGCCTCGTCCTTATTAGCCTCGAGATTGGCCGCCCAGGTGTCGAGGGTGCGGGTGTAGTGCTGCTGCAGGTGCTGTTCCGCGGTGATCGTGTAGCCGGCCCTGGCGGCGTGTTCGCGCACCATCGACGCCAGCGGCAGCCGCCCGCCGGGGTAGATCTCGTCCATGATGAACTTGATGAAGCGGACGGTGGACATCGTCAGCTTCAGGCCCTTGGCTCTGATCTCCTCGTCCTCGGGGATGATGATCGTGTGCAGCAGCATCAGCCCGTCGTCGGGCAGCCAGCTGTAGGTCTTCTTGAAGTAGTCGTCGTACTTGGCGAAGCCGAAGTGCTCGAACGCGCCGATCGACACGATCCGGTCGACCCGGCCCTCGAACTCCTCCCAGGGCTGCAGCCGCACCTCCATCCGGCGGTCGCTCTTCAGGTTGGCGAACCAGTGCTCCTCGATATGGCGTTTCTGGTTCTCCGAGAGCGTCAGCCCGATGACGTTGACGTCGTACTTCTCCACCGCGCGGGCGATCGTCGAACCCCACCCGCACCCGATGTCGAGCAGGGTCATGCCCGGCTGCAGCCGGAGTTTGCTCAGTGACAGGTCGACCTTCGCCAGCTGAGCCTCTTCGAGGGTCATGTCGTCGCGCTCGAAATAAGCGCAGCTATAGGTCTGGGTGGGATCCTGCCACAGCTTGAAGAAGTCGTTGGAGATGTCGTAGTGGAACTGGACTTCGTTCTTGTCCGATCCGCGGGCCTTGCGCGCGGATCTCGACAGCCATTTCGACTGGGCTTGCTGCACCGCGTTGTTGGTGTCTGACGGTCCGGTCACGGTCCACCCTTGCCGCATCGAGGGTTTTCGTATCTGACGTGTGCAGTGCGTAGTCGCACGGTGTCCGCGCGATGTCATGTTCGCGCGCCGTGTTCGACCCTACTCCCGAATCCCGCGATGAGGTCGGCGCCGCGGCCCGATTCCACCGGCTTTTTCGGGCACGAAAATTAGTGCTTCCGTTGGAGAAACTCCCTCTTCCCTAGATCTTGCGGGTGCGCGTCATCCAGCGCATGACCTGCCAGCCGATGAATACCGGCAACCAGGTGGTCAGCACCCGGTACAGCAGCACCGCCGGCACCGCGACCGCGGCGGCCATCCCGAACGCCGCCAGACCACCGATCAGCGCGGCCTCGACCGCACCGATGCCGCCGGGCGTGGGTGCGGCCGACGCCAGCGTGCCGCCGACCATCGTCACCACCGTGACGGTGATGAACGAGGTGTCGCCGCCGAACGCCTCGATGGCCGCCCAGAGCGCGAAAGCGTTACCGAGAGTCGTTGCTGCACAGCCTAATACGATGATCGCCAGGCGTTTGGGCTCACGGGTCAGCGCCACCAGGTGGCCGATCATCTCCTGCAGCCGCGGCCGCACCGCGGTGGCCAGCCAGCGCCGCAGCCGCGGCACCAACAGGAAGGTGCCGATCAGCCCGAACAGCACCCCGGCGGCCAGGTAGATCAGCTCGGCGTCCGGCACGAAACGCGACAGGTTCGCCGACACCCCGGCGGCGGCCGAGAAGAAGATCAGCAGGCTGATGTGGGTGACGACCTGGACCGACTGCTGCAGCGCCACCGCGGTGGTCGCGCGCATCGGGCTCACCCCGCCCTTCTGCAGGTAGCGCGCCGACAGGGCCAGACCACCCACGCCGGCGGGGGTGGTGGTGGCGGCGAACTTGTTGGCCACCTGCATGACGACCAGCCCCCACAGCGTGACCAGCCCGTCGGCGCACGCCCACAGCGCCGCCGCCGCGCCGAGATAGGTCAGGCTCGACGCGAGCAGCCCGACCAGCGCCCACCACCAGTTCGCGGTGCGCAGTTCGGTGACGAAGGTCGGCACCGAGCTCAGGAACGGATAGGCGACGTAGACCAGCGCGGCCAGCAGGACCAGCTGGATGATCTGGCTGCGGGTGAACCGGGTGACGGTCTCGGTCTCGATCTCCTCGACCCGGGTCTGGCGCATCACCTCGTCGCGGGCGGCGGAGATGACGGCCTTGGCGTCGCCGACCGTGTTGCGCAGCCGTTTGGGCACCGCCGCCGGGGTCAACCGCCGCGACGCGTCCAGCACGGTGTCCTTGCCGAAGGCGGCGATGGCCGCGCGCACCGCCGACGGGGCGTCGTAGAGATCGGTGGTGGTCACCAGCAATTGCGCGATGTCGCTGCGCAGCTGGGCGTCGGTGGCGCCGAACTCGGCGTGGTCGAACCCGCCGAACAGCACGGTGTCGTCGGCGACGGTGATCTGGTCGGCGCGCAGGTCGCCGTGCGAGATCTGGCAGTCGTGCAGATCGCGCAGCGCTTCCCACACCCGGCCGACGGGAAGGTTGTCGGCGCAGTCGGTCAACGGGGTGCCGCGCGCGGGGCTGTGCGCATACAGCGTCCAGCCCCGGTTGAGCGCGGCGACCGAGACGTTGTCGGTGTTGGCGCGTTTGAGCTGACCGATCGCGACGCCCATCAGGGCGCGGTGCTCGACGAGCCGGCGCATCGAGGCGTGCAGCGGCGGGGTCTCCCGGTCGCGGAACCGGATCTTGCGCCACAGCTGCAGCAGCACGCCTCCGCCGCGCTGATGCGGCCCGTAGAGCTCCATCACCGCGGTGCTGCCCTGACCCTCGCACTGGGCGCTGATCACCAGCGGACCCGCGCCGGCCGGGCGCACCACGGTCAGCGCCGAGATCAGGCAGCCGCGGCGGGCCATCGCCCGCACCGCGCTGTCCAGCGGCACCTCCAGCGCGGGGGTGCCGACGACCAGCACCACCAGCGCGCCGACGAACCAGCCGACGGCCAGCCCGAGCAGCGACCGGGCCGGGATGATCGCGCTGATCAGCAGGTGGATGGGGAAGAACGCCAGCAGCAGCGTCCACCACCAGCGCCGCCACCGGCCGGGCAGCCACGGCCCGGACACCGTCAGCACCGCGGCGAGCATGGCGATCCAGCGCGGATCGTCGACGAACTGCGTGGCGAAGGTGTCCAGCCGGTGGGTGATGTCGAAATGCCAGCGCGGGGCGGTCAGTTCGAAGCCGCTGATCGACAGCGCCAGCCCGGCGATGAGCGCCGCCGCGGCGTAGGCGGCCAGCAGCTTCCACTGCCGCGCCACGACGAGGCTGACCAGGATGACGAACGGCAGCGCGACGATGGCGATGCCGTACCCCAGGTAGACCAGGTTGGCCTGGGTGGGGGTGAGCACGGCGACGAGCTCGGAGATCGAGCGCTCCAACGCGACCCATTCGCTGCGCGTGGTCAGCGAGCTGGCGATGACGACGACGAGGAACAACGCCGACAGCACGACGCGCACGATGTCGTTGGTCCGCCTGGTCAGTGGCTGGAGCAGACTGCCCGAGACGGTGATGTCCCGCCCGTCGACGCGCATGGTTCAACGATCTTTCGGATCCGGGGCCACCTCGGTAGCGACCCGCCGACAACTTAGCCGGTGACCGTCGCGATTCGGCTCATTGACCGGCCGGAGTCGCGGTGGCCCGACCCGGCCTGCCGCGCCCCCGGCCGGCCGGGTTGCGACGTATCCCCAGGTCAGTTGGGTGGCTGCCGGACATTCGGCGAGCTCGTCGTGAGCGGGGCTTCCGGGGTGGCGACGGCGCCCGTACGCTATTAGGCATGCGTAAAACAGCGCGGGACGGGTTGCCGCCCGGCCCGCCGCTTCCGGGCTGGCTGCAGCTGCTGCTGATGATGCGCTGGTGGCCGCTGTTCGTGGCGCGGTGCCGGCGCCGCTACGGCGACGTGTTCACCCTCGGCAACACGATGATGGGCCGGATGGTCTACCTGGCCGACCCGGACGCGATCAAACAGGTGTTCGCCGGTGACCCGCGTATTTTCCATGCCGGAGAAGCGAATTCGATGCTGGGCGGGCTGCTGGGCGAGACCTCGGTGCTGGTGATCGACGACGATCTGCACCGCGACCGGCGGCGGCTGATGATGGCGCCGTTCCACCGCGATGCGGTCGCGCGCCAGGCGGCGACCATGGCCGAGATCGCCGCGCAGAACATCGCCGGCTGGCCGGTGGGCCGGCCGTTCCCGGTCGCGCCGAAGATGTCGGAGATCACCCTCGAGGTGATCCTGCGGACCGTGATCGGCGCCGGCGATCCGGACCGGCTGGGCGCCCTGCGCTCGGTGCTGCCCCGGTTGCTGAAGGTCGGCCCCTGGCGGTCGCTGGCGATCGCGCGGCCGGAACTGCTGCAGCGCCGGCCGTGGCGGCGGCTGGCGCGGCTGATGGCGGAGGCCGACCGGCTGCTGCGCGCCGAGATCGCCGAGCGGCGCGCCGATCCCGACCTGGCCGAGCGCACCGATGCGCTGGCGATGCTGGTGCGGGCCGGCGCCGGCGGCGACGGGATGACCGACGAGGAACTGCGCGATCAGCTGATCACCCTGCTGGTCGCCGGGCACGACACCACCGCCACCGCGCTGGCCTGGGCGCTGGAACGGTTGACGCGGCACCCGGAGATCCTGGCCCGGGCGGTGGCCGCCGCCGACGCCGGCGACGACGAGTATCTCGACGCGATCGCCAAGGAGGCGCTGCGGATCCGGCCGGTGGTGCCGGATGTGGGCCGGATCCTGACCGAGCCGGTGGAGATCGCCGGCTACCGGCTGCCCGCGGGCGTGATGGTGGTGCCGAGCATCTCGCTCGTGCACTCCCGGAGCGACCTGTATCCGCACCCGGAGGTGTTCGACCCCGACCGGATGGTGGGTGCGACGCCGAGCCCGTCGACCTGGCTGCCGTTCGGCGGCGGTAACCGTCGTTGCCTCGGCGCGAGTTTCGCGATGGTCGAGATGCGGGTGGTGCTGCGCGAGATCCTGCGCCGGGTGGAATTGGCCACCACCACCGAACCCGCCGAGCGGCAGCGGCTGCGGCACGTCATCCTCACCCCGCACCGCGGTGGCCGGATCACCGTGCGGGGACGCAGACCGGGCGTGGGCGCCGTCGTCAGCGGTGCACGGGCCGCACGATGATCTCGTTGACGTCGACGCCGGGCGGTTGGTTCACGGCGTAGGCGACGGCCGCGGCGATGGCGTCGGGATCGAGCGCGTGCCGCCGGTACTCGGCCATGAACTCGCGCGCACCCGGGTCGGTGATCGATTCGGCCAGTTCGCTTTCCACGACGCCGGGGGAGATCGTCGTGACCCGGATCCCCGGTGGCGATTCGATGCGCAGCCCTTCGGTGATGGCCCAGGCCGCGTACTTGGTCCCGCAGTACACCGCCGCGGTCCTGGTGACCTGGTGCGCACCGATCGAGGCCGTGGTGATGAAGTGGCCGCCGCCCTGCCGGGTGAAGTGAGGAAGTGCGGCGTGGATGCCGTGCAGCAGGCCGCGCACGTTGACGTCGATCATGCGGTCCCACTCCTCGACCCGACCGGCGTCGAGCCGCGACAACGGCATCACCCCGGCGTTGGCGACGAACACGTCGAGACGGCCGTGCCGGGCGACGGTGTCGTCGACCGCGGTGCGCACCGCGTCCCGGTCGGTGACGTCGAGTGGGCACGGTTCGACGGCGGGGTACTGCGCGGACAGTTCGGCCAGCCGATCGGCGCGCCGGGCCGCTGCGACCACCGTCAGGCCGTCTGCGGCCAGGCGGGTCGCGACGGCACGCCCGATGCCGCTGCTGGCTCCGGTGACGAATGCGACTTTGGAAACGGTCATGGGGGTGCTCTTCTCGTATCGGTGGTGTCGTTCGCTTCAACCCTGGTGCGGCGGGGCGAGGTCGGGAAGGGTGTGGTTTTCCTGGGAGTGCTACACCCACCCTCGGAGCGGCGCTGCGCCGTAGCATGACGGTCATGGCCGCCACCGAGCTGGGCGAGTACCTGCGCGCCGCCCGCGCGGCGGTGAGCCCGGAGTCGGTCGGGCTGCCGCGCGCCGGGCAGCGGCGGGTGGCCGGGCTGCGCCGGGAGGAGGTGGCGCTGCTGGCGGGGCTGAGCGTCGACTACCTCACGCGCCTCGAACAGGGCCGCGAGCGATCACCGTCGGTTCAGGTGGTGGAGGCGCTGGCCTCCGCGCTGCGGCTCGGCGACGACGGTCGTCGGCATCTGCACCGGCTGGCCGGCCACGTTCCCCGGGACGACGTGGCGGTCGTCGACCGGGTCGACCCCGCGCTGCTCGAGTTGATGGCGGCGTGGCCGGACAACCCGGCGATCGTCTACAACATCGCCTACGACGTGCTGGCCTCCAACCGGATCGCCGACGCGTTGTTCCACGACTGGACGCATTCGCGCAACCTCATGCACGTGGTGTTCACCGACCCCGCCGCCCGCACGTTCTACCTCGACTGGGAGAAGGTCGCGGCTAACGCGGTCGCCGGTTTCCGGCTCAACCACGGCAGGTCACCGAACCATCCGCGCATCCAACAGGTGTTGAGCGAACTGCTCGCGGCCGGCGGCGAATTCACCCGGCTCTGGGAGCGGCATGACGCCCGCGGGAAATCGTTGGAGACCAAGCGGTTCTACCACCACCAGGTCGGTGAGCTGACGTTGTCGATGCAGACCTTCGACGTGCGGTCGGCGCCCGGCCAGGAACTGGTCGTCTATCACGCGGCGCCGGACTCGACCGACGCGCACGCCCTGAAGCTGCTGGGCTCACTCGCGGTGACCGACGCGGAGCCGGCGAGCTAGGCGTCACTGGACAATCGGTTGTTCACCTCGGCGTTGATGTGCCGCAGCCGCCGTTCGGCGGGGAAGCATGTTGTCCTCAGCCTCGAAGAGCGCCTGATTCACAACGGCGTTCGTGTCTTCGGGATTGTCGGCCAACCAGCGGCGGATCTCTCGCTCGCACAACAGGATGCCGAATCGCCACATTTTTTGGGTTCAGAAGCCTGCGGTCATGCATCCACGGTCGGTTCATTGTCACGTGCAGCACGACGATCAGCCCCGTGCAGATCTCATCCCGGTAGAGATATGGGACCGTCCCCGGTGGAAACTCCTGTGCGACGTACTCGTCGACGATGCGGACCAATGCCTGCTCGAATGCCGCCTGATGCGTTCCGCCGTAAACGGTTTCGATGGTGTTGACGAATCCGTGGATCTCGGTCAAACAGCCCCTCTTCCACGGCATCGCGACCTCGAAACACAGATCCGCTCGCCGCCCGGAGAACGAGACGACATCGGTATACGGCGCGTAACATCCGTGGGACCGGACGTAGTCGGCCAACCCGCCGGGACAGCGGAAGATCTGTGGCCGATGGGGCAGCAGCGCGGGATGTGAATCGCTGATCTGGGTGCCGGATACCTCGTTGTTCACGTCAACACCGGCGTCGTCCTCGGGGTAGTCATCCTGCCACAGATCCTCGAAACGCTCATCGACCCCGGTGCTGTTCACCCCGGGGTAGAACGCAGCAAGCAACTGCATTCGCCGGATCACCTTCTCGTACTTGTGGGGCTGGCGACTCCGAGGCGGAATGCGGCGCAGTACCGAGTTCCCGACCCGGACCTCGACCTTCCCACCGTCGTACAGGGTGATGATCACCGGGGAGTCGGTCGCGCTGGCGATGGCCTGCTCGACGGCTCCCCATATTCAGGGGTCGAGCAGAGTGCGATCGTCATCGTTGGATGAGAGAGCGGCATAAGACCGATCCGGGTCGGTGGCGACGCACTGATGCGCACCACCCATCCACGGAAACATCGCGACCTCACCGCAGTTGCCGCCAGACCGGCGAACTCAAAGCAAAGGGTTCACTGACATATAATACCAGTTCACAGTGTAAGACTGGGATACTGCAGCAAACTTGTCGGCCTATTGGCTGTGGTGTGGCTCCAATCCGCGTGTGATACGAGTCTCCATTGCCGGCAAACGTCGTGTAGCTTTCAAACGCACAGCGACGCGGGGGATTGCTGCCAGGGAGTTCAGGGTGCAAGCAACGCCATTCGGGCACTATCGGCTGGAGAAGCTGATCGGCCGAGGGGGGATGGGTGAGGTCTACCGGGCCTACGACACCCGAACCGACCGCGTCGTCGCGCTGAAGGTGCTGCCGCCCCATCTGGCCTCCGACGAGACGTTTCAGTTGCGGTTCCGGCGCGAATCGCAGGCCGCCGCGGGACTCAACGACCCCCACGTGGTGCCGATCCACGGCTTCGGCGAGATCGACGGCCGGCTGTATCTGGACATGCGGCTGATCGAGGGCCGCAATCTCGGCACGATCCTGGGCGACACCCGCAAGCCGCTCGATCCCGCGTTCGCGGTGTCGATCGTCGAACAGGTCGCGATGGCGCTGGACTCCGCCCACGCCGCCGGTCTGATCCACCGTGACATCAAGCCGTCGAACATCCTCATCACCGACCACGATTTCGTGTATCTGATCGATTTCGGGCTGGCCCGCAGCGCGGGGGAGAAGGGGCTGACGACGGCGGGCAGCACGCTGGGCACCCTCGCGTACATGGCGCCCGAGCGGTTCGAGGGCAAACCGCTGGACGGCACCGCCGACATCTACGCGCTGGCCTGCGTGCTCTACGAGTGCCTGACCGGGGAGCGGCCGTACGCGGCCGACAGCCTCGAACAGCAGATCGCCGGGCACATGACCCAGCCGATCCCGCGGCCGTCGGCGAGCGACCCGAAGCTGGCGCCGTTCGACGCGGTAATCGCCAAGGGGATGGCCAAGAACCCGGCGAAGCGGTACCAGTCGGCCGGGGAACTGGCGGCGGCGGCGCGGCGGGCGCTGCAGGCCCCGGTGCGTACATCGGGCAGCGGCCGGCATTCGGCTCGCCGCACGGCGCCGGCGCGGCGCTCGATCTCCGGCCGGTTGGTGGGGGTATCGGCGGCGGTGGTGCTGGTCGCGGTGGCGGGCGCGATCGCGGTGTGGCAGTGGCGCGGCGGGGTGGACCGGGAGACCAGGCCGGCCGGTTTCGTCGAGTCCACGGCGTCGACCGGTGGGCAGGCGGTGCCCGGGGCGGTTCCCGAGATCGCCGCGATGGTCCCCGAGAACATCAGGGCCACCGGGAAACTGATCGTCGGCGTCCATGTTCCCTACCCGCCCAACGAGTTCAAGGACGCCAACGGCGAGATCGTCGGATTCGACGTCGATCTGATGAACGCGATCGCGCGGACCCTCGGCCTGGTGCCGGAATACCGGGAGACCGCGTTCGAGGCGATCATCCCCTCGCTGCGGGCCGGTGACTTCGATATCGGAATGTCGTCGTTCACCGACACCAAGGAACGCGAGGACCTCGTCGACTTCGTGAACTACCTCGAGGCCGGCACGCTGTGGGCCAGGCGGGTGGGATCGACGGTCGAGCCCGACGACGCCTGCGGTCTGCGGGTCGGGGTGCAGTACGCGGCGATCCAGGAGTTCGAGGAGATCCCGCGGCGCAGCGAGGCCTGTGTCGCCGCCGGGCAGGAACCGATCGAGAAGGTCGTCTACGTCAGCCAGGACGATCTGACCGCGGCGCTGATCGCCGGCGAGGTCGACGCCATGTCCGCCGACTCCCCGGTGACCGGATTCGCGATCAAGACCTCGGGCGGGGCGCTGGAGGCGGCCGGTGACGTCTTCGACACCGCACCGTACGGCTGGCCGGTGGACAAGGGATCGGGGCTGGCCGACGCCCTGGCCGCGGCGCTGCGACACCTGATGTCGACCGGGGAGTACCGCACCATCGCCACCATGTGGGGGGTGGATCGGGGCATGATCGACGAGCCGACGATCAACGGCGCGGTTCGGTAGCCGGCGCGGCCGACGCGATCCCCAACCCGCCCCATTGCTGCGCGGTCGCCGGCCGCCGCCCGGGGATACTGATCGAGATGGCACCCACCCCCGACGCTCGGCCGAACCGTACCTCCCGACCCGCGCTGCGGACAGCGCTGGTGGCCGTTCTGGGCGTCTGCCTGGTTCTCGGTGGCGTGGTGGTCGGTTTCGCGATCAGCTCCCGGTCCGCCCCGGCGCCGACCGCCGCCCAGCCCGGCGCCGTACCGGAGCTGTCCGCACCACCGCCTCCGCCGGAAGAGGTGCCGTCGGCGGTTCCGGAAACACCGCCCGAGACGACGACGTTCGCCGAGGAGTTCCGCTCCCTCACCGCGGACCTCGACGTGCGGGCGGGTCTTGTCGCCCGCGCGGTCGGCGGCACCGAGACGCTGACCGCCGGCGACTGGACCGTCGGGCCCGCGTGGTCCACCATCAAGGTCCCGTTGAGCATCGCCGCGTTGCGGGAGAACCCGGAGGTCACCGACGCGATTCGGGCTGCGATCACCCGATCCGACAACGCCGCTGCCGAGCAGATCTGGCAGGGACTCGGTGACCCGGTGACCGCCGCGCAGAAGGTCGACGCGGTGTTGCGCGAGGCGGGTGACCCCACGGTGGTGCAGTCACAACGGGTCCGTCCGGAGTTCACCGCATTCGGACAGACCCAGTGGTCGCTGGACCATCAGGCCACGTTCCTGGCGTCGGCGGCGTGCGATCCACGCGATCAGCCGGTCCTCGAACTCATGGGGCAGATCGAGCCGAGTCAGCACTGGGGCCTCGGGCAGCTGCCGGGGGCACGGTTCAAGGGTGGCTGGGGACCGTCACCCGAGGGCGCGTATCTGGTGCGCCAGTACGGGGTGATCGGCGACGGATCGACCGTGGTGGCGATCGCTGTCGAGCCCGCCTCCGGATCGTTCGACGACGGCGTGCAGGCGCTGACGCGAATCGCGCAGTGGCTCGACGAGCGTCTCGCCGAGCTGCCGTCCGGTCGGTGCCCGGCTCAGTAGAGGTAGACCACGGCGCGTCGGCCGCCGGTGCAGCGGATGAACGCCTCCCCCGGGTGACCGGCGCACATCATGATGAAATTGCTTCCGTCACAACCGTGTTCGGTGGTGGGCACCGACCGGCAGTCGACCGCTCCGGGTGCGGTGATCTTCCGGGGCTCCCGGCTCGCGTCGCCGTGCTGGTTCCAGTAGGCCTGCAGCACGTTGCGCGTGAAATGACACGATGTCTCCGCAGAACCGCGCCGAGCGCGCGTCCCCGGCCCGGATCGGTTGATCAGCGAGAAGTCGTCGCGGCACACCGCCCCGTTCGCGTCCGGTCCCGGTATCGGCGGTGGCGGCGGCGCCCCGACCCCGAGCGGTACCTCGGAGGGCGTCACGGTGCGCGGTGACGTCGACCGCGGATTCGACGAAACCGGTTGCTGCGCCGTCCGGAAGGACGTGCTGGGTGTCGATGCGGTCGACGCCGGACTCGGGTCGCGGCTCGCCACCACGCCGATCACCACACCGACCCCGGCCAGCAGCAGCGCGGCGGTGACACCGACGATCGTCGGTACCAGCCACGCCGGGGCACCCTGCGGCGCTGCGGGCCGGGAGTGGTCCGCAGCCGCCGGTGGCGAGTTGCGCGGGACGCGCGGGGCGGCGGCCGTGACCGCGTGTGCGGACAACGCCTGGCGCGCCGCCTGTGCCAGCGCACCGCAGCTCGGATAGCGGTGACGCGGATCCTTGGCCATGCCGCGGGCTATCACCTCGTCGAACGCGGCGGGAACCCGCGGATTGACCACACTGGGCCGCGGCGGCTCCGCCATCAGATGCGCCGACATCGTCCGCTCCAGGCTGTTGGCCGGAAACGGAATCGAACCGGTGAGGCATTCGTAGAGCACGCAGGCGAGCGCATAGACGTCCACGGCCGGGGTGGTGGGTTCGTCGCGGAACCGCTCCGGCGCCATGTAGTTCCAGGTCCCGATCTGCATGCCGGTCATGGTCAGGCCGGTCTCGCCGGCGGCCTGCGCGATGCCGAAATCCACCAGGTACGGGAAGTCCGACGGGGTGACGAGGATGTTCTGCGGTTTGACGTCGCGGTGGATGAGACCCGCGGCGTGTGCGGCGTCCAGCGCGGCGGCGACACCCTCGATGATCTGAACCGCCCGGGCGGGCGCAAGCGGTCCGGTCCGCAGCAGGTCGTGCAGGGTCCGGCCGTCCACCAGGCGCATGTCGATGTACGGGTGCCCGTCGATCTCGCCCCAGTCGTGAATCGGGATGACATGCGGTTCCTGCAGCACCGCGGCCGCCCGTGACTCCCGCTCGAACCGGGTGCGGAACCGCTCGTCGCGCCAGAACCGGTCGGACAGGATCTTCAGCGCGACCGTGCGGCCCTTCCTGGTGTCCTCGGCCCGGTAGACGTCGCCCATGCCGCCGCGCCCCAGCACGGCAGTGATCCGGTAGTGGCCGAACATCCGGCCGACCCGCTCATCACCCGATGCCACTTTCCCCTCCCTCGCCAGGCAGTATCCGCCGTGGGCACGACGTCCACGAGGCGAACGGGCGAGAAATCGGCGAACTCACAGCGTGCGGGTTTCGCATATCCTCACGTCTACGCACAGTGGACGTGCAAACGTATCGCAGGAGACGTTGGGCACGCGTCGACGAGGAGATGGACTCGAGTGAGCCGGCAGCAGCTGGAGCGCCGATGACGCGATGGGGGGCGGCGGCCCGGTCGCTCATCGCGGCCGCATCCACGATCGCGCTGGTCGGCGGCTGCGGTCCGGCGTCGTCGACGGTGGTCGAGGGGCGCGCGGCGTCGATGTTGTTCAACCCCGAGCGGGTGGGCGGGCTGCCGGTCTCGGACGGGCCCAGCGGTATCCGACCGGACGCCCCGGCGCCGGTGACGCAGCCGGAGAACGGCGACGGCAGCGAAATGGACCGGCTGGCGGCGCTGGCCGTCGACGACATCGAGGAGTTCTGGGAGGAGAACTACTCCCGGTACCTGCCCGGCAGGTTCGAGCCGGTGAAACGGGTGGTGTCCTACGACTCGACCGTTCGGCGCGGCCCGAGGATCTGCGGCAGCGACTTGTACGAGCTGGCCAACGCGTTCTACTGCTTGCTCGACGACGTCATCGCCTGGGACCGGGGGCTGCTGGTCCCGGTGGCCGTCGAGCACTTCGGCGAGATGGGCGTGGTGGGGGTCCTCGCCCACGAGTACGGCCACGCGCTGCAGTTCAAGTCGGGACTGGTCGACAAGAGCACCAAGGTTCTGGTCCGCGAGCAGCAGGCCGACTGCTTCGCCGGGGTGTACCTGCACTGGGTCGCGGCCGGCAATTCGAAGCGGTTCACGCTGAGCACCGGCGACGGCCTCAACCGGGTGCTCGGCGGGGTGATCTATCTGCGCGACCCGCTCATGGTGGGCGGCGCGCTCGCCGACGCCCACGGCTCGGCGCTGGACCGGATCAGCGCCTTCCAGATGGGCTTCGCCGGTGGTGCCGACCAGTGCGCCGCCATCGACATGGAGGAGATCGAGAAGCGCCAGGGCGATCTGCCGCAGCAACTCGGCTGGGACGCGATCTTCGACGAGCCGGTGCTCGACAGCCCGATCGACGAGTCGACGCTGTCGCAGCTGATGGATGTGCTCGACGACATCTACCGGCCGCAGGAGCCGCCGACGCTGTCCACCTCACCCGGATCGTGCACCCGGGCCGATCCCGATGCCCCGGCGGTGTACTGCCCGGACACCAACACGATTCACGTCGACATGGCGTCGCTGCAGATGCTCGGGGAGCCGAAGAACGAGGACAAGGACCGGGTCCTGGTCCAGGGGGACAACACCGCGCTGTCGATCGTCATCTCACGCTACGCGCTGGCGGTGCAGCGTGAACACGGCGCGAAACTGGACGACGCGGTCGCTGCGTTGCGCACCGCATGCCTGACCGGGGTGGCGCAGGGAAGGATGACCGACGAGAACGGAATCGACTTCGTGTTGTCGCCGGGTGACGCCGATGAGGCGGTGGCGGGGTTGCTGACCAACGGGCTGGTGGCCAGCGACGTCAACAATGTGCCGGCCCCGGCCGGGTTCACCCGGATCCTGGCGTACCGGTTGGGTCTGTCCAGCGAGGTGGACGAATGCTTCCAGCGGTTCACCTGAGATGAACACTCCGCAGCCGCCGGGATCCGACGAGCCGACCAGGGAGACGTCGGCTCGACCGTGGTGGGCGCGCCCCGGTGGGGCGCCGCTGAAGGGTGTGCCCGCGACACCCGCGACACCGCCGAAACCCGGTCCGCCGCCGCAGGCCCAACCGCGGCCGGGAACGCCTGGGCACCAGCCGGTTTCGCCGTATCGGCAGCCCCACCGGCCGCCGCAACCGCCCCAGCGCGCGCCACAGCAGGCTCAGCGGCCGGCGCCGCCGCGGCGGGCCCCGCAGCCCCCGTACCAGCCGCCGACCCGGCAGGCTTCGCCGCCGACGAAGCAGGCGCCGCAACCGCACTGGGATCGGCCGCGCCCGCACGGGCCGTCCCGGCCGCCGTCTCGATCCCCCTACCAGACCCGGCACCCGGCGCCGCAGCAGCGGCCCGGCCGACCCGCGGCCACCGGATCGCCGAAACCCGATAAGCAGAAGCTGTATCTCGCGATCGGCGGCGCTGTCGCGGCGGCGGCGGTCCTGGTGCTGGTCATCGTGCTGGTCGCATCGGGTGCCATCGGTGGGGGCGCGGACCGGGTGCTCGACGTGAACGCGGCCGAACGCGGTGTCGCCGAGATCCTCAGTGACCCGATCAACGGCTACGGCGCCAACGACGTCACCGACGTCGAGTGCAACGACGGCCGCAACCCCGAGGTCGTCCCCGGTGAGGGGTTCACCTGCCGGGTCACGCTCAACGGGGCCGAACGACACGTTCAGGTGGTGTTCCGTGACAAGGACGGCACCTACGAGGTCGACGGACCACGGTGACGGGCTGAAATAGGTCTCGCCGCCTTGGGTTCGGGTGCTCGGGCTCAGCGCCTGCCGGCTTCGATATCGGCGACGATCGCATGTGCCTCCGCACCGCAGACCTCCTGCAGCTCCACCGGTCCGGCGTCGGCGAGTTCGGCGATACGGCGCTCGAGTTCACCCGAGGTGATGAGTGCGTACAGATTCGTGCCCGGACACGCGGTGTCGTGGCTGGCATCGCGATGCCCCTGCAGCGTCGCCGGGTTGATCCCGAATTTCTGTACCGCCCAGGCGAAGACGGTGACGACACCGTCGATCTGCGCCTCGCTCAACGGTTCCTCTTCGAAATTGCCCTCGCACACCACCAGGAAGTGGTTGGTCGGGTCGTAGTTGGTCGCGGTGTCGCCGACGATGTTGTAGTCGCGCAGCTGATACAGGTTGCCGTTGCGGTCGACGCTGATGTGATAGGCGATGTCGATCCAGCCCTGGGTGTCCTGGTGGTAGCGCTGATGCTGACGCAGCCGCGACGGTGCGAGGCTGTTGTCGCCGAGGTAGGCGGCGGTGTGGTGCAGGGTCAGCCGGCGGGGGACGTTGGGCTTACCGGGGCCTCGCGGCGGCTGCGCGCCCCATGCGTTGCGGCACAACAACTGGGCGGTCTTGACCGGTGCCGCCGGTTGTTCCGGAGGCGGCGGTGGGGCCCCGGCCGGAGTGGTCGGTTCGGGGCTGGTGGTGGCGGGTGCCCGGGTCGCATCACCGGCCGGGGGCGTCGAGGTGCACGCACCGAGCCCGACGGCAGCCAGCCCCGCACCGCCGGCCACCTGCAGCATGCGCCGTCGGGTCAGGCGTTTGCTCAAGCCCTCTGCCTGGCGTTCGTCCATGTGTCCACCATACGAAAGACGCCGGGCGGTCATCGCCGTTGCGGGTGATTGATAATCGGTTTGACGCGCTCGCCGCCGTTCACTTGTATGATGCCGGGCATGCCCATCGCAGAGGGCGCCGAATTTGCTGGTTACCGCATCGTGCGCCGGCTGGGCAGCGGGGGGATGGGCGAGGTCTATCTCGTGCAGCACCCACGGCTGCCGCGGCTGGAGGCGCTGAAGGTGCTGCCGGCGAACGTGAGCGCCGACCCGGAGTTCCGCCAGCGGTTCGAGCGGGAGGCAGACGTCGCGGCCTCGCTGTGGCACCCCCATATCGTGTCGGTGCACGACCGGGGCGAGCACGACGGTCAGCTGTGGATCACGATGGACTACGTCGACGGCACCGACGTGGTCCGGCTGCTGCGCGAGCGGTATCCCGGCGGTATGCCCGCGAATGAGGCGCTGGAGATCATCTCGGCGGTCGCCGAAGCATTGGACTACGCATACGAGCGGCAACTGCTGCACCGCGACGTCAAACCCGCCAACATCCTGGTCGCCGAGTCGCGGTCCGCCCGCCGAATCGCGCTCGCGGATTTCGGTATCGCCAAGATGGCCAATGAAACCCACGGGCTGACCGCGACGAACATGACGATCGGGTCGGTCGCCTACGCCGCTCCCGAACAACTGACCGGAGCTCACCTGGACGGGCGGGCCGACCAGTACGCGTTGGCGTGCACGGCATTCCACATGCTCACCGGACGCCCGCCGTTCGCCGACCAGAACCCCGCCGCGGTGATCGGCAAGCAGCTCTCCGAACCTCCGCCGCCGCTGGGCGGGCTGCGGCCCGACCTGGTGTCGATGGAGCCGGTGCTGGCCCGGGCGATGGCCAAGGATCCGGTGCAACGGTTCGGCAGCTGCCGAGAGTTCGCCGCCGCGCTGCGTCTCGGCGAGCCGGCCTGGGCAGAATCGGTGGCGCCCACCCGCCAGGCTCCGGCCGCATCCCCGCCGTCCGCGCCGCCATCCTCGACGCCGCCGCCCCCGGCACCGCCACCCCCGGCACCGCCGGCCGGGGTTCCGGCGTGGTCCCACCCGCCGCGGCCGTCGAACGGCGCATCGCCGGCGCGGGTGGCGGCCTTCGTGGGCATCGGGGTCGCGGCTCTGCTGGCGGTGGTCCTGGTCGTGTTCGTCGGTATCCGCCTGATGCACACGCTCACGTCGTCGCCGACGGCGCCGGCCCGTACGGTGTCGGCGCCGGAGCCCACCTGGCCGACCACCCGCACCACACCGACGACGACATCGATTCCACGCACCACCGCGGGCCGGCCGGGATCGCCGCCGTCGCCGCGGGGACGGGGGCCCGGTGACCTCGGGCTGCCCACCCCGATCAGCTCACCCGCGTGCGACGGCAGCTACATCGTCGTTCTCGGCAGCGTGACCACCCCGGGCGGGTACGCCGAGGGCGTGCAGAAACTGCTCAACGCGTTCCCCGGCGCGTCGTATCTGCGGACCGACGAGTCGTGCCCGTCGTTGCGGCCGCGCGACGACAAGGGCAACGTGATTTACGCCGTGTACCGGTACGCCGGGCGCACCCAGTCCGAGTTGTGCGCCGCGCTGCGGTCGGCCCCGAGCGGGTCGTACGGTAAGCGGCTGGATTACACCAGCGATCCCAACACCCCGCTGCGGTGCTGACACCCTACGGCAGCACGGTTTTCATCAGCATCACGTTGTAGGCCGACCACAGCGACAGGGTGAAGTACAGCTCCTTGCCGGTAGACCACGGATGCAGATACGGCGCGTAGATGCCGCCCGGAATGTCCATCGACCTGACCACCAGCCGCTCCGGGCTCCATGGGCCCTGGGGGGCGGGTGCGGTGCGTATCACGATGTCGTTGAGGCCGTTGCCGTAGATCACCAGATACTGGTTGAGATATGTGTTGTACTGCGCGGACATCTCGCTGACCGGCCCCGGAATCACCGGTACGGCAGTACCGGGATCGCCTGGAACCCAAGCGTTTCCGTCCCAGTACTCGTAACGGCGCAGATCGGGTAGGGCCGCCGGGGACACCCGCGCCACGTAAGCCGGACCGCTGCGGCCGGCGGGTGTGCCGAACGAGTAGACATACGGATCACCCGGTCCGGGTTTGAGGAACGCGCCCTGCTGAAAGTTCTCGTGGCCGCGCACGTACTGGGCGCGTTCGACGACGCCGGGTGCGGCGGGCCGCACCGAATCGGGGTAGACGCCCCAGCGCTCGCCGTTGTCGGGGGAGACCGCGATCGCCGAGAAGTTCGTGGTCCACCGTCCGTCGGCGTCCCAGCTGCGAATCGACATGAAGTTGACGTACTGCTTTCCGCCGACCGCGATTCCGGCGGTCGGGATGATGCCCCGTTCGTCGCGTGCGAACCGGATGCTGCTGATGATCTGCTTGGCCAGCCCCGGGGCCCACAGCGGGGCACCCGAGTACCGGTCGGCCATCCTGCCGTCGGGCACCGCGATCGTGTTGGCCAGCGCGCCGTCGCGGCTGCGCAACAGCACGTTGTAGCGCCACTGTTGGCCGCGCACACTGCAGTAGCCGTAGGTGTCGCCGAACGCCATCAGTACCTGGCGGTTGACCGGATCACCGTTGTCCCACATGATTCCGAGATCGGTGCCGGTGATGGCGAAGCGGCCGGCGGTGTTGTTGGGGCTCTCCGGCCCGGTCACCCAGCCGACGATCGAGGTACCCGGCGCCACCGGCGGAGCCGGCGCAGGCTGGGGAGCCGGGGCCGGTGGCGGTGGCTGCGGTGGGGGGACGACCGCGGCCTGCTGTTGCACCTGACCCCGCGGGCGGGGCAGTTGCCCGAGCCGGGGAAGCGGCGCGTCCTCGTTGGCGCCCCTGGGCCGTTGACCGATCGGGCGGCGGTTCAGGCCCGGCAACTCCGGGGTCTGTTCGGCGTTGGGGGCGGCGGGCGGCTGGATGGCCGCGGCGGCGCCGGTGCACGGCTCGGCCGACGCCGGTGGCGCGACCGCGATCGCGGCGGTGAGCACCGTTGCTGATGCGAGCGCGATCGACCCGGTGAGAGACCAGGTGATCGAACCGGGGATGGCGGGGAGGCCGAGTCGCGGCGACAATGTCACACCTTTCCAGCGGCGGACGTCGCAGCGACGTCTGCGGGCGGGTTCAAGTGACGTTAGTGACCAATGGGGCGGCAGTGATCGGTGATGGTCGAATGGGTATGCGTTCGTGACCGTGTCGCAACGCGGCCCAACGCGTGGAACGTTCGGCATTTCCGTCTGACCGGCACGTTTACCGATATCGGTGAGCCTGCTGTAGGGTTGGATGCAACGTCGGTGTCGTCCGATAGACACCGATCCGTCGTGGAACGCTTTCGTCGCATCAAGCACAGCAAGCTATTCGCACGGCGATCGATTTTGCCCACCGGCAATCTCGCCACCTTGTGCTTGCAATAGTGCGGTACAACTGATGCCCGAAAGGCCTTCATTCTTCATGTCGTCTTCGTTCGCCGACCTCGGTGTCGGCGCACCCATCGTCAAAGCCCTTGCCGATCAAGGCATAACGGCTCCCTTCCCGATCCAGCAGAAGACCCTGGTGCACACGCTCGCCGGACGAGATGTGCTGGGCCGCGGTAAGACCGGCAGCGGAAAGACGCTGGCATTCAGCATTCCGTTGGTCACCCGGCTGGCCGGTGGCCGGTCCGCACAGCCGCGCGGTCTGGTGCTGGCGCCGACCCGGGAGCTGGCCACCCAGATCGCCGCCACCGTGCGGCCGCTGGCGGCTGCGCACAACCTGAAGGTCACCACGATCTTCGGCGGCGTACCGCAGAACCGGCAGGCCGGCGCGCTGCGGTCCGGGGTGGACATCCTCGTCGCCTGCCCCGGCCGGCTCGAGGACCTGATGCGTCAGCGCATCGTCAGCCTCGACGCCGTCGAGATCACCGTCGTCGACGAGGCCGACCACATGGCCGATCTCGGGTTCTTGCCGGGCGTCACCCGCATCCTGTCCGCCACACCGCGCGGGGGACAGCGGCTGTTGTTCTCGGCGACCCTGGACAACGGCGTCGACACGCTGGTGACGAAGTTCCTGCGGGATCCGGTGACCCATTCGGTCGACGAGGCGCACTCACCGGTGCCCGAGATGACCCATCACGTGTTCCACGTCGCCGGTGTGCAGCAGAAGAAGGAACTCGTGCACCAGCTCGCCTCCGGCACTGGGCGGCGAATCCTGTTCATGCGCACCAAACATCAGGCGCGCAAACTGGCCAAGACTCTGACCGACGCCGGGGTGCCGTCAGTCGATCTGCACGGCAACCTTTCTCAGCCGGCCCGTGACCGGAACCTGGCCGCGTTCACCTCGGGCGCGGCTCGGGTGCTGGTGGCGACCGACATCGCGGCCCGCGGGGTTCACGTCGACGACGTCGAACTCGTGGTGCACGTCGATCCTCCGGTCGAGCACAAGGCGTATCTGCACCGGTCGGGCCGCACCGCGCGGGCGGGCAACACCGGTGACGTGGTCACGGTCGTGCTGCCCGAGCAGCGCCGGGACGTGCAGGTGCTGATGCGGCGCGCCGGCATCGACGTCACCCCGCAGCGGGTGGCCGCGGACTCACCCGAGGTGGTCACGCTGGTCGGGGAGAAGGCCCCGTATCAGCCGCCGCGATCGCAACCGGTGGTCGATGTGCGCGGCGGGCGGCCCCCGCACGGGGGCGGTGCTCGCCGGGGCGGATCGCGAGCCACCGGAGCCCGTCACGATCGGGCCCGCAACGGTGCCGCATCCGACCGCGGTGCCGCCGGCCAACCGCGCCACGCTGGAGCGCGCCGGACCGATGCGCCCCGGGCGGCGCGGCGGCGTGCGGGCCGGCCCACCCGGGTCTCGTCAACGGGCCGATAGCCAGACGACCCGGCCGTCGTCTCCGAGCCGTGCCCCCGCCGAGGGGGCGTGGGGCACCAGGCGCCCGTCGTGCATGAGGTGACGGACCGGTATCGGCGAGGTCAGCACCGCGACATCGGCGACGATGCGGCGGTGACAGCGCCACCACACCGATTCGCTGCACATCATCGCGGTGGGTGCGCGTGCGGCCTGGTCCACCAACTCGCGCAGCGCCGCAGCGAACGTCGGTGTGCGGGTGTAGGCGGCGTAGGCGGCGAACGCATCGACCTGCCACCAGGTGTCCTCCGGTTCGGAGTCCGCGGGCAGGTGACGCCGCCCGCCGATCCGCTCGTCCCAGCGGTAGCCGAACCCCGCCTCGGCGGCCCAGGCCGAGATCGCGGCGCGGTCGACGTCCGGGTTGCGCCGGCTGTGCGGGTATCGGCGGATGTCGACGATCGCCGCCACACCGGCGTCGCGCAGCAGACGCGCCAAGGCCTCGCGGTCCAGCGTGCCGTGTCCCACCGAGATCAGCACGATTCCTGTGTACCCGGTGGGGCTCAGTGCGTGGTGGTCTGCTTGCGTGCGGCGGCGACGATCGTGCCGGCCGTTTGATAGGCCTCGGTGCCCTGATGGGTCGGATGGACCGGCAGGCGTGCGGCCTGCCGCAACACCATCAGCGCGACGGCGCGGCTGGTGCGCGAGGGGATAACCAGAAGATGGGCGTGGCCCCGGGTTCCGTTGACCCGCATGATCCGCATCGGCCGCTGTCGTTGCCCCGGCATGGGGTGCGTGCCCGGGCTGATCACCGAGTCGAGATTGGGTGCTGCTTCGAACGGCGACCAGTTGACGTCGATCGAGACGATCTCACCCAGTGGTTCGCGCAATGCGTCGGTGAGATCGGACAACTCGTGCGCCATCGACGCGGTGTAGGGCCACCACGCACCGTCGAGCTCGCCGTGCAGCTCGGACGCCAGGGTCATCCGCAGGGGCCGGTGGTGCCGGGGGGAAGCCGATGTGGGGCGGACCAGACCGTCCGAGCCAGTGTCAACCATGAGATCGCCTTCGACCAGTTCCGGGCCGATGGCACCCGGAATCTGACCCCAACCCTACACCGCAGCCGTACCGCACGGATCGAGCCGTGAAATTACGGTAATCACAATAAATTTCAGAAGACACCGCGCGGAATAGGGAATGTGTTCAATCCGTGGTAGCGTGGAGGAGAACGCCGATCTTGGCGTTCGTTTCAGAATGAGAGAAGAAAAGCATGACCCAGGGAACCGTCAAATGGTTCAACAATGACAAAGGCTTTGGATTCATCGCCCCTGACGGCGGCGGAGCCGATGTGTTCGTCCACTACTCCGAGATTCAGGCGGATGGTGGTTATCGGTCACTGACGGAGGATCAACGCGTTCAGTTCGACATCGAGCAGAGCGCCAAGGGGCCGCAGGCGGTGGGCGTTCGCGCCTGCTGAGCGATTCGATTCGGCACATGTGGGCTGGTGGGTTCGTTCCCACCGGCCCACATTTGTATTTCACGGCGCACGTTCCCGTGTAGAGTCGATGTCATCGGCGGGATGTCGTACGCGACGAGATAGGTCACGTCGTCGCCGATTCTGCAACGCCGGCCGTACACGGCCGAGACGGGAAATTCCATGAACTCTCCTCAGGGCCGCTCAACCGCACGGAAATCAGGCCCCACCAACACACCGCGGCTGCGGCTCAAGCCGAAAGCGTCCCGCACCGGCCACGTCGACGGGGCGTGGTGGCCGCGCAGCGAGGACCTGAGTGCCGAACTGCCGGATCTGCTGGCGGTGCTGTCGGTGCGTTTCGGCGCGATCGAACGGGTGCTCTACAACCTCGACGAATGGGCCCGGGTGCCCAAACGACTCACCGGCGGCGGCCGATCGGTCCGGCTCGACGGATACCATCGTCAACCCGCGAACACGCTGACGGTGCTCGGCGTGGGGCATGACGCGATGCAGTTGCTCGTCGTTCCCCCGCACACCGACCCCGACCTCGCTCACGACACGATGATGACGGCTGCGGCCCCGGACAACGCCTCGCCGGTCGACGCGCTGCTGTCCTCGGCCCGCTAGCGAGACCCGTCGACCAGCGCGTACGCGCCGATATCGTCTGATCAACGCCACCAGGCCAGCTGGCCGCGCCGGATGGAACGGATCGCTACCACGGCCCATGCCCCGATGAGCGCGACGTAGAGTCCGAACGCGCTCACTCGGAGCAGCCCGGAATCCGAGGCCTCCGCGAGCGCCGAGATGCCAAGAGTGGTCGCACCCAGTGGGAAGATCACGCTCCACCAACTGACGGTGAACGGGGCACCCCGGCGGATCCCATGGGTGGTCACCGCCGATGCGAACGCGATCCAGAAGACGGCAAAGCCGAGCATCACGATCCCGAACATCACACCTGCGCCCCGCAGGTCGGGCAGGGCCGGGTACACCGGTAGCCGTGGCGACGCGCTGTGCATGGCAAGCAGGTTCGCCGCTGCCATCGACTGCCCGATCACCCCCAGCGGTATCCAGATCGTGGGTGTGGCATTGAGCCCCGGTGTGCCCAGGCAGACCAGACGCCAGTAGACGACAGCCAGCGTCATCAGCGCGACGATCAGTCCCATGCCGAACAGCCCGCAGCACCCGGCGAGAAACGCGGTGCGGAATTGGCTTACGGGAATCTGCTCCAGCACGCCGGCGCCGGTTGTTGCGGACACCATCGGCGGCACAACCGGCAACATCCACGACGGAAGCGCGTGGACATCCGCTCCGCCGGACACCACCGCTCTGACCGGGAGAGCGATCGCGGTCGTCACCCCCAGGGCGGTGCCGGTCGACCACAGGGCGACGCCCAGCCAGACGGCAACGTCGCCGATCATGTCGGGAGCGAGCAGCAGACTCCCGGAGCCCACCGTGAGGAGTGCCATCGGGACGGTACCGTAGAACGGCAGCACGACCGGATCACGCAGCAGTGACAGCGCGGCGTTACGGTGCAGGATCCAACTACCCGTCAAACCGACGATCAGGGCCAGCAGCCATGCAGCAGCCAGGATCCAGATGACTCGGCCGAACGCGACGAAATGGTGTGACACCCAGTCGAACCGCGCCGATGTCGTGGCAACGATACCGGTGCCCATAACAGAGGCGAACAGGTTAGGCGGAACACGCCGGAAGAACCGGATTCGGCACGACACGGCGTCGGGAGCGACCTCGTCCCCCGCCTCGGCCCAGCTGGGTAGCAGCACACGGTCGGAAAACAGCACTGGAACTCATTTCGCGGTAGACAACGTGATTCGGCTCGGCCGAGCGAATCGCTATGGGGGCGGCTACATCGTTGACGCGATAACGCCCGACGCGCGTGTGGCCACGCCCGTCCGGACGTGGCCACACGACACGGGGCCTGCCCCCGGGAGTGTCCGATCAACCCGGCGAATGCGAGCGGTGATCAGTACTCCTGGAGACTCTCGCGAAGCGTCGTGCCCGGATAGCGAGTACGGAACCGACCACGGCGCTGCAATTCCGGCACCAATAGCTCGACCATGTCGTTGAAGCAGCCAGGGGTGTCGGTCGCCAGCATCATGAAGCCATTGCAGTCGCCGTTATCGATGTACTCCTCCATCTGATCGGCGACATCAGCCGGCGTTCCGACCGCAACCGGCGCGCCCATCGAGACGCCGTAGATCTGAGCGGCTTCCCGCACCGTGACGGGGGCGCCGTCCTTAGCCTCCAGGATGGCATCGAACAGACCGCGGATGCCCTGAACATCGGCGTCCACGACGTTGTCGTCGAGGTCCAAGGTGGAGAAATCGAATCCGGTGTGACCGGAGAGGATCCCTAGCGCGCTTTCGATCTGGACATTCTCGACGAACTCTGCGTAGCGGTCGTTCGCCCGGGATTTGTCGCGGTCGATGATCGTCTGAAGGCCATAGATCAGTTTCACCGAGTCCGGATCGCGCCCGTGGTTGGCGGCTCGATTGCGGATATCCTCCGCGTAGGCGCGCATGGTCTTGGGTGTCGGGAAGATACCGAAAACGGATTCGGCGTGCTTAGCCGCGAACTCCCTGCCCTGATCGGACGAGCCCGCCTGCCACAGAACCGGGCGCCGTTGCGGCGACGGCGCAACGAAATGTCTTCCCTTGCAGCGGAAGAACTGTCCTTGAAAATCGACCTCGCGAACTTTGGAGGGGTCGGCGAAGACTCCGGACTCCCGGTCGTAGATGATGGCGTCTTCGTCCCAGGAGTCCCACAGCTGATAGCAGATCTGCATGTACTCGTCGACGACCTCATAGCGCTTGTCGCGCGGAGTGAGATTCTCCTTCCCCATGGCCTGGAATTCGCTCTTGGAGTAGGAGGTCACGATGTTCCATCCGACTCTGCCGTTGGTGAGGTGATCGAGGGTGGACAGATGCCGAGCCATCATGTACGGGGGGATGAAGGATGTCGACAGTGTGATGCCGATCCCCAGGTGCTTGGTGAACGCCCCGACCAGCGGTACCAACGTGGCCGGCTCGTGGACCGGGCACTGCCCGGCGTACTTGACGACCGGGTCCGAGCTCCCCTTGTAGGTGGTGTACGGAGCCAGTTCGTCGGCGATGAACATAGCGTCGAACAACCCACGTTCCATGATTCGACCGAGGTCGCGCCAATACTCCGGTCGGGACCAGTGGTATCCGACCTTGTCCCGAGGGTGGGCCCACATCGTCGACGCGTGGTTCATCACCCCGTGCTGGACGAAGCCGAGCAGATGAATTTTGCGTTTTGTCGTCATGCGTTTCTCCTATCGATAAGGAATGCGCAGACCACGGCGATCGCCGATCCGATGGCCAGGGCTGCGGGGATGTACCAGAACGGGCTTGCCACTCCGAGCAGCGCGATCACCGCGATCGACGCGCCAAGTGCTCCCAGTGCCTTCCAGGTGAACCGGACCGGTTCGTCGTCAAGCGGGGCCACCTCGAGGTCGCCGGCGGCCTCGCCGGTGGCCGACGGGGCGAGTAACTCGCGCCGGATGCGGACGAAGGATTCCACCGCGAGCGCGACGTAGGCGATCGTGACAATGACGCCGACTGCCAGGACGATCCAGAATGCGGTCATCGCACCGCCTCCGCCTTCGCAGCAGCGACCGGTTCTTGTGCGGTGCGGGTCAGTACGGGGCCTTCGCTGAGCACCTCGGTGCGCTTGCGCAGCATGCTGTAGTCGAAGGTCTGGTTCTGAAGCAGACTGATGCCGACCGCTACCACCAACGACACCAGTTCCAGCGTGACGATGCCCGGAAGCTCACCGAACGCTTGACGCACCGGGTAGCCGACGGCGATCGCCAACAGCAGACTCGCGACGAATGCCGTCGAGGTCATGCGGCGCCAGAAGATCGCCAGCCCGAGCGGAATGATCAACGCCGCCTTGAGGAAGAACACGGTGGTAACCAATTCGACGTAGTCGATTCCTGAGCTGACGACGATGCCGCCGATGACCCCGGCGACAAGGATCGACGCCTTGGTGTAACGGAACAGCGTCTTCGGTGCGATGCCGGGCTTGGCGCGCTTCAGCACGTCGACGGCGACCACCGAGGACAGGGCCGCGAAAGCACCGTCAATCGACGAGTAACACGCGTTGAGGATGATCAGCACATACAGCGCGACCAGGACGATCGGCAGTCCGAGATGGCTCACGACGTACGGGCCGATGCCTCCCGGGCCGGCATTGCCGAGATCGTCGGTGCTGACCCCGAGTCCGAGTCCCACCAGACCCAGCAGGCCGAGCACGATCGGTATCGGATAGAACCACAGACCCGCCCAGACGAATGTGCGTCCCATCGTGGCCGGTTTGAGCGCCCACGCCTTCTGCCAGAAGGTCTGATCGGCCATGGTCGAGGCCAGCAGGCCGAGCGCCAGCGAGATGCCGAACCCGGCCGCGGCCGCGCCGTCGAACGCGTTGAGGGTGTTGGGTCCCGCCCGGTCGACCTGTTGGAAGACGAACTCCGGTCCTCCGACTCTGGCGAGCACGTACAGCACGACGATCGCGGACGGCACGGTGATCAGCAGAGTGTTGAACGTTGCGGTGATCGCCGAGGTCCACAGGCCGCCGAAGTACGAATAGACGGTCACCGTGGCGAGTGTCAGGATCAGGACCACGGTCGGGTTCAGATTGAAGATCACGCCCATGACCAACACCACGCCGAAGAGGTTGATGAAGATCTCGGCGAGCAGACCGAGCAGCATCGCGACCAGCATCACGGTTGTGGCGGGCTTGTTCTGGAAGCGTTCGCGGATGAACTCGACTATGGTGTAGCCGGCCGGCATTTGGCGCCGTAACCGTAGAGCGAACGGCACCATCACCATCACGGCAAGACCGTTCGGCACGACGAACCAGATGAGTCCGGACACGCCGAAGCTGTATGCCTGAGCGGACGACATCATTACTGCCATGGACCAAGTCCATACGGCGATGACCGATCCGACGCCGAATCCGAATCCGATTCGGCGGTCGGCGATCACGAAATCATGGGTGTTCTTGACCATCGATCTGACCGCGGCCGCGACCAACAGCATGAACGCGCCCAGTCCGAGCATCAGGGCAACCCCGATTGCCGGGGGCGTACTGGATGATGTGAGCACTGCACCTCCATGTGGGTGACGTGACGGGATCCGGTGGGGCAGCAACAACGCGACGGTGCGATGGGAGCTGTTGAGGTCTGTGGTATTTCCGGAAGCCGGGTGGTTCGCTATTCCGGCAGTGCGTCGCATGCCGCGGCTATCGGCACGTCGTGCAGACGACCGAATTCCGAGACATGTTCCGGGGTCGTGGTTGAAACACCGTGAACGAGGCCAGCGCTGGCGACGACACCACTCAGACCGGCTTCCTTGCTGGCGGCGGCCGCTGCGTCGTAGCGGCACCAGCGGGTGATCGCGAAGATTCCGCCGGTCAGCACAGGGATCACGTGGCCGGGCCTGTTGAAGTCGGCCGGGGTCGACGATGCGTCCGCCATCTTCCTGATCGTGACGGCACGGTCATGCGCCGAGATCCCGGTGGACGACGACTTGCCGTCGACGGCGACGCAGAATCGTCCTGCTTCCCGGGTGAAGTCGGGGCTCAGCAGGGGGAACGCGAGTCGTGCCGCGATGCTGTCGTCGATGGTCGCCGTGATGATTCCGGACGTGTGTTTGACGAGGAAGGCCGCCAGCTGCGTGGTCAGCGACTCGGCGGGTACGCACACTTCCGCGACGAGTTCACTGTCGCAGACATCACAGATGGTGGCGGGGCGACCCTCGGCGAACGCTTCGACGACAGCCGCCCAGCTTCGTGAAGACGGAAGCCCGGGTCGGCTGCCGACGGAGCGGGTCAGCAGGACGCTGCCGGCCGCCGATCCTGAACCCTCAACGTGCACGACCGCGCTCCTTTCCGTCGGGGGTGGGACAAGGAGAGCGTCACGGTCTCGGGGCAGTCGCGCACTCGGCGCCGTTACAACACGGTTAACCGCCGGCGATTGGTCACCCGCGGGATGAGGCGATTTCGATCAGCTGACGCGCCTCGGACGGCAGCGACTTGACCGACGCAGGCCAGACCGCGGTGATGTCCCGGACAAGCGGCCGAGAGTCGATATTCACCCGGCGCAGCCGACCGTACTCGAGGTCTTCGCGAACGCTGAGACCGCTGAGGATCGCGGGCCCGAGCCCCATGCGCACGACGTGCTTGACCGCCGCCGTTGTGGGCAGCTCGATAGCCGGTGGGGCTATGGAGATTCCGGGACATCGCGCGATCAAGAGGCGTTCGTAGCTGGTGCGAGTACCGGAACCCTGTTCACGGCAGACCATCGGGGTTTCGGCGAGCTCTCGGACGGAGACCTTGCGGCGGTTGCTTTGTGCCCAGGGATGATCGGGAGAGACAACCACGATCAACTCGTCGTATCCGACTCGTCGCCGTCGTAACCCGCTGGGAATGTCCGGTGTTTCAACAAAACCGAGAGTATGCGATCCGGCGAGGATCTCATTGAACACCGCGGTGCTGTTCGCCGCGGTCACCGACACCTGGGGACTCGCCGACTGGTAGCTCGTGGAGAGCTTCACCAGCCATTGGGGGAGTAGGTATTCCGCAACTGTCAGGCTCGCCGCCACCCGCAATGATTGCCGTCCGGTTCGCAGGGCGGCGACCGTGTCCTCGAGATGAGAAAGAGAGGCGAGCACGTCTTTCGCAAGGGCAGCAATCGTTTCGCCTGCTGGGGTCAGCACTCGTTTGCCCGGACCGCGCGTGATCAGGGGACGGGCGACGGCACGCTCCAGCGCGTGAAGCCGTGCCGAGACGGCCTGTTGCGTCACGCTCAGCCTGCGTGCGGCCTCGGTGATGCTGCCCAGCTCGCCGATGAGGACGAGTGTCTCCAAGGCCGCGATACTGCGGATCTCGCGATGTTTCGCGGTGTAAACGGGCACAAAAAGATTTTGCGCCACCACACACATGTTGGCAGCGCTCGTTCCCGGCGCTCAAAGCGGATAGTGACATTTGCCACCACGTGTCCTCGGTGGTGTACGACTGTGAGCCCGGCCGGGCATGGCAGTGCGGCGCGCAGGATACGTGTCAGTCCTATTACGCCGCCTGAACTCTGGCGTGACCAGAACCGGGAGTGCGGACGCCTCGGACCGGTCAGTTTTCACGAAGATGTTCGCACCGTGTCGGGATGGTTAATTAGGTGACGGCGGCGGCTGGGGTTCGAACGGGTCGTACCACCACCAGTCGGCGCGCTCGCCGAGCGGCCCGCGCCAGGGCGGCACCGCCGGCGGGGGCTGGTTGGGTTTTCGGGCCACCGACCCGGGTTCGATCGGCCGCCCCTGGTAGTCCTTCACGACCAGCCGGTCCGCGGTGCCGGAGATGGTGATCTCGCCGCGGTGATGTGCTCGGTGGTGGTGCGGGCACAGCAGCACCAGGTTGAACAGCTCCGTCGGCCCACCGTCCTCCCAGTGCTCGATGTGGTGAGCGTGCAGACCGCGGGTGGCATTGCACCCGGGCACCGCACAGGTGGGATGACGCTGTTCCAGCGCCCGGCGCAGCCGCCGGCTGATCACCCGCGACGTCCGGCCGGACCCGATGGGCTGTCCGCGACGCTCCAACCACACTTCGCAAGTGGCGTCGCACAACAGGAACTTGCGGTCGGCATCGGAGAGCAGCGGACCGCGGTGCAGCCAGCCCGTCTGCTTGTCGATGTCCAGATGCACCAGCACCGTCGTGTGCTGGCTGTGCGGACGTCGCGTGATCTCGGCGTCCCATGCTTCGTCGACCATCCGCATGAACGCGTCGGTGAGGTTCGGAAACGGCGGGCGCTCCGCCGTATCGGCGTCGTCGCGGTCGGAGTCGTCCGCAGCTTCGGGTCCGTGATCGCGTTTGTACTCGTTGACCAGTGCCTCATGATGGGCGGCCACCGCCGTATCGAGTTTGGCCGCCTCGATGATGGGCAGGACGATCGTGTAGGTCGCCCAGTCCCCGTCGACGTGTCTGACGAACTTGCGTTTCGGTTCCGGCCGGGGCTTGTCCGGCTTCGGTTCGAGCTTCAGCGCGAAGCGCAACTGGTTGACCGTCGCGCTCTCGGCCAGCACCAGATAGTGCTCGTCGGAACCGGGGCCGGCGTGCTGCGCGATCACTCCCACCTGGTCCAGCGAGAGCTGCCCTTGCTGCAGGCGTTCGATGCACTTGGGGAACTCGTCGAAACGCTCGGCGATCGCACTGACGACCTTGGCCGTCGTCGTCGACATCCCGAGTTTCCAGGCCACGAAGCCCGCCAGTGACCTCGCACCGGTGTACGCCCACGATCCGTCCCGCGAAATCTGGGCGATGCATTCGACAATGCGGCCGTGGATCGCGTTGAGCTGACCACTGAGCTCGGCCAGGTCGTCGATGAGGCGGTCCAGCCGCTGGCTCACGCTCTCGACCGGCTGGTCGAGGTCGTCGTCCACGGGTGCGGCCACCGCCATGACCGCATCATGACAGCAGGGTCCGACAAATTCGGATCAGTCCTCGAGTGCGCGGCCGACGATCAACGGATCGGGCCGGCCGACGGCCTCGGGGTCCTTGTCGTCGTATTCGAACGTCGACAGCAGATAGCGCATCGCGTTGATCCGGCCCCGGCGCTTGTCGTTGGTCTTCACCACGATCCACGGCGCGTCGTCGGTGTCGGTGGCCAGGAACATCGTCTCCTTGGCGCGGGTGTATTCGTCCCAGCGGTCGGCGGACTGCAGATCCATGGTCGAGAACTTCCAGTGCCGCAGCGGATCGATCAGCCGTATCGCGAACCGGGTGCGCTGCTCGGCCGGCGACACCGAGAACCAGAACTTGGTGAGCAACAGGCCGTCGTTGACCAACATCTGCTCGAACAGCGGAGCCTGACGCATGAACTCGGCATGTTGTTGCTGGGTGCAGAACCCCATCACCGGTTCCACCCCGGCGCGGTTGTACCAGGACCGGTCGAACAGCACCATCTCGCCCGCCGTCGGCAGGTGCCGCACGTAGCGCTGGAAGTACCACTGCGACTTCTCTTCCGCCGTCGGCTTTTCCAGCGCGACGACGCGCGCCTCGCGGGGGTTGAGGTGTTCCATGAACCGCTGAATGGTGCCGCCCTTGCCCGCCGCGTCACGCCCTTCGAACAGGATCACGTGCCGAGCGCCGGTACGTATGGACCACCGCTGCAGCTTGAGCAGTTCGATCTGCAGCCGGCGTTTGGTGCGCTCGTATTCCTGCCGCGGCATTCGCTCGTCGTACGGGTAGCGTTCGCGCCACGTCTCCACCGGTCGGCCGGCACGGTCGAGCAGGACGGGTTCGTCGTCGTCGGTGTCGTCGACCGTGTAGCCGTGCTCGTCGCCCGACAGCGCGCGCAGATCGACCTCGGTGTATGCGGTGGTCATGATTCCTCCGCCCGTCTTTTCCCGTCCTGCCAGCTCGGCAAACGTTTCGAACCGGACCCGGCGGGAAATCAAGGTCGATATGGAGGACAACTGGGAGTGTGCCGTCGTCGGAGCCGGGGCGGCGGGGTTGAGTGCTGCCCTGGTGCTGGGTCGCGCTCGGCGACGGACCGTGGTGTTCGACGCCGGCGAGCAGAGCAATCTGGCGTCAGCGACGATCGGCGGTCTGCTCGGGTTCGACCAGCGCTCGCCGGCCGACCTGTACGCACAGGGGCGTCGCGAACTGGACCAATACCCGAGCGTGGAGTTCCGCGACTGCGCGGTGGCAGGTGGCCGTGCCGTGGACGGCGGGTTCATCCTCGAACCCGACGACGGGGATCCGGTGGTGGCCAAACGCGTGCTGCTGGCCACCGGGATGCGGTACTGCCCGCCCGAGATTCCCGGCCTGGCCGAACTGTGGGGGCGCTCGGTGTTCCAGTGCCCGTTCTGTCACGGCTGGGAGATGCGCGACAAACGCCTGGCCACGCTGGCCCGCGGTGAGGAGGCGGTGCACTCGGCGCTGATGCTGCGCGGCTGGAGCGACGACGTCGTTCTGCTGACCAACGGGAGCACCGAGCTGTCGGTGCAGGACACCAATCTGCTGGCGGCTGCCGGCGTGGTCGTCGATGATCGTCGTGTCAGCGAATTGGTCGGTGCTGATGGGCAATTGACTGCTATCGCGTTCGACGACGGGAGTCGACTGGAGCGTGACGGGCTGCTGGTCGAGGCGCCGCTGCGGCAGCGGTCCCCGCTGGCCAAACAGCTGGAGCTGGAGTGCGTGTCCAATCCGCTGTCCGCCGACGCGATAGCGATCGACGAGATCCACCGCGCCCACCCCGACGGGGTCTTCGCCGCCGGTGACGTCTGCAGTGAGCAACCGTCACTGGCCGGTTCGATCGCCGCCGGGGCCAAGGCGGCGATGATCATCGTGCAGAGCCTGTTGGCCGACGAGTTCGGACTGCCTTATCCGCCGGTGTGATTCCGGTCAGGCGCCGGCCGATGCCGCGATGATCACCGCAAACGGCATGAACAGCAGCGCCAGCACGATGAAGCCGGTATAGATGTAGCCGATGGTCAGACCGGCGATCGCCAGCACGCGGCCTTCTTCACCGGTGCGCTGGATCTGCCTGAGCCCCAAGTGCCCGAAGATGATCCCGAGTGGGGGAAAGATCAGCGAGCCCCTTAGCGCCAGCATCGCCATGGTGTTCATCCTGGGCCGCGCGTACGGCGGTGGTTAGCCCCCTGCGGGGCAGGCGGTGGATACGGCGCCTGCTGGGGTGACGGATACGCGCCGGATGGGTTGAAGGCCGACGCAGGCGTGGGTCGCCTGTCCCGGAGCCGCCGGCGCCGTCCAGTGGTCGCCATACGGTAGTGGAGAGGTCCACCGCTCGCCGGACGGCGGCGGTTCGTTCCACGACCCGCCGGGATAGCTCATGGGCCCTCCTTCGCTGTGGACTGAATGCTACAGCCCACAGCAGGGGGCGACCCGCGTCGGTTTTGTGCCCGCGCTGACCTGGCGTTATGGGGTGCCCTCGTCCGGAACGGTCGTCGTCGAGGATTCGGTCGGCGCCGGTGTCGGTGTCGTCGGTGTCGGCTCCGGCGGCTCCGTGACGGTCGGAGTGGCAGGCTCACCCGGAACTGCGGGCGGCGGTGGTGCGGGCTGTCCCGGCGGCATCTCGGTGACCGTCGTCGTCTCGGTGAGCGCCGGCGGTGCGGCCGGGGTGCTCGCCGGTGCCAGCACACCGCAGGCCAGGCGCGCGCCGGCGTCGCCGGTGGCCAGGGTCTCGGCGTCCGGGCCGGGCACCCCGTTGACGGTGTAGCGCGACGGGATGTTGGCGAAGTTGTCCGGCCGCTCGTGGATCATCAGCGCCGAACCCTGCGGTCCGCGCAGCTCGTCGAGGGTGAGCGAGTCGGTGGTCACGACCATTCGTCCCGACCCGTCGGCACGGACATAGAGCGGCGTCAGGTCACCTGCGGCGGGATGCCCGGCCTGCAGCTGTTCGTGCAGGTGCCCGCCCGCTGAGCCGAAATCGGTGGGTTCGCCCCCGCCCGGCGGCACCGAGTTGGCCTCGCACTGGCCGACCTGGTGAATGTGCACGGCGTGGAACCCGGGGGCCAGCACACCCGGGGTGGTGGTCTCGAGGGTGACCGTGGCGTGGCCGTTGGTGAACTCGATGGTCGCGTTGGCGGCGGACCTCCCGTCCGGTGTCATCAACTCGGTGGTGACCGCCTCGGCGGCCGGAGTCGGGCTTGTCGTCGTGGTGGTGGTTTCGTCCGCCGCCTGGTCGTCGCGCTGACAGGCGCCGAGCATGGCGACGGCGAGCGGAGCGGTCACTGCGATGGATACCACGGTTTTGGATTTGGACATGTCGGGCAGGTACCCACGCCGACGGGATTCAATCGTCGGATCCGTGCCAGGTGTCAGCGCGAGGTCGTACACACGTGAAAGTTCTCACTGCGACCGCATCTGCGCAGGTCAGCGCGGCGCCGCCGCTACCAGGCATCTTTGACAGCAAATGAGCTGCTGCGCAACATGATTCGTATGGGTTACTGACGTCGAGTTACAGGGCCGCGGGACGCGGGAACCCTGACCTTCGCCAGGTGTCACCGCCGGCCCGTGGCGTGGGGAGACGAAAGGACTGCATGTGAGCTCCGAAGAGGGAGGCTCTCGGCTGGGCACCCGGTTCGGGCCCTACGAGTTGCGGTCTCTGATCGGAGTCGGGGGGATGGGCGAGGTCTACCGCGCCTACGACACCGAGCGGGACCGTCTGGTCGCGATCAAACTGCTGCGCCCCGAGCTGGCCGCCGACCCGAACTTCCGTGAGCGGTTCCGCCGGGAGTCGCGGGTGGCGGCCCGACTGTCCGAACCGCACGTCATCCCGGTCCATGACTTCGGTGAGATCGACGGTGTCCTCTATATAGATATGCGCCTGGTCGACGGCGCCAGCCTCAAGGCGGTGCTGGCCAACGAGGGTGCGCTCGAGCCGGCCCGCGCGGTGTCGATCATCCGGCAGGTGGCCTCGGCGCTGGACGCCGCGCACGCCAACGGCCTGGTGCACCGCGACATCAAGCCCGAGAACGTGCTGTTGACCCGGGACGACTTCGCCTATGTGGTGGACTTCGGCATCGCGCAGGGCGGCGGCGACGCGTCGGTGACCTCGACCGGGCTGGTGGTCGGGTCCAGCGCGTACATGGCGCCGGAGCGGTTCAGCGGGGAGCGGGGTGGCCCGGCGTCGGACGTGTATTCGCTGACCTGCCTGCTCTACGAGACGCTCACCGGGCGCGCGCCGTTCGACGGCGCCGACGTCCGCCAGGTCATGAGCGCGCACATGTTCTCCCCGCCGCCGCGGCCGAGCATCATGCGCCGCGGGATCAACCGCGCGTTCGACGAGGTGGTCGCGCGCGGCATGGCGAAACAACCCCGGGACCGCTACCGCACGGCCGGCGAGCTGGCCGAGGCCGCGGCCGCCGCGGCCGAGCAGCCGAGCGCGTCCTCCACGGCCCCCGAACCGGTGCCGACGGCCGCGCATCCCGCGCCGACCCGGCAGTTCACCACCATGTACCCCGACCCCGCCGGCACCGGGTATCTGCCCTATCCGCCGGCGGCGCTCGAGCCCTCACCGGACCGGCCCAAGCGGGCGGCGCGGGTCGGCCCCAGCCGGGTGGGACTGATCGCCACCACGGCGGTGATGTCGGTGGTGGCGGCGGTGCTGGCCGGAATTCTGGTGGTGACCAGCGGCGACGACACCACGGCAGGCCGGGCGCGGCTGGCCGCCCCGCCGCCGGGACCCGAACCCACCGTGACGACCTCGACCCCGCCGGTGACCACCACGGCACCGACCAGCACGGATACCACCACGCGCAGCTCCGCACCCACCACCACGACGTGGAGCTCGACTTCGCCGCCCACCACGACCACGAGCAGCACCGCCACGGGGCCGCCGACGACTGACAGCGGCGGCTCGATCGCGGGGGTGTCGGGCACCGATGCCCAGGGGTTCGTCGGGCACACCGCGCGCTGCAACGCCGGCAGCACGCCGGCCGCGGTGATCCGCACCCCGCAGTCGATCGCGGTGGTGTGCGAAACCGGGTCGGGCGACTACTACTACCGCGGTGAGCGGCTGCGCGACGGAGCAAACCTCGAGTTGTCGGACGTGCGGCGGCAGGGCAACGGGTTCGTCGCGGTCAACCCGGCCGACGGGGCCCGCTACGAGGTACGGCCGGACCGGTTGACCATCGAGAGCAACGGCAAGGTCGACTCGGCCGAGCCCGCGCTCGAATACGGCCCGGCCCGACGCTGACCGGGCTCGCCGTCACGGGGTTTGCCGTTCCGGTCCCTGATTGCGGCCCGTCGCCTAGGCTGCCGGTGTCAGCGGTACGTCGCGGATCGGGGGCCACCCATGGACAACCGCAAATACGCCCGGGAGAGCCAGCAGTCACGCACTCGGGAGATCGACGAGGACGCCCGCCGATTACGCGAGTTCCCGGCCTTCGCCGGCTTCTCCGACACCGACCTGCAGAAGCTGGTCAAGGCCGCGCACCGCACCTCGACGTCGGGGCCGTGGCCGCTCATCCGCGAGCAGACCCCGTCGGACGCCTGCTACATCCTGCTCAGCGGCGAGGCCGGCGTGTACGTCGGCAACGACCGCATCGCCGTGGTGGGGCCGGGCGAGGTGATCGGCGAGGCGGCGCTGCTGCGCGGCACCCTGCGCAACGCCACGGTCACCACCACCGGTCGGGCCGAGGTGTTGCACATCGCCCGCGACGACTTCAACCGGCTGCTCGAGGAGATCCCGCCGCTGCGCGCGGCGATCGAGGAGACCGCGGCCCGGCACACCCCGGGCGCGACGACCGGCCGGGCGTAACCCGTCAGTCCGGCCAGCGGTAGGCGGCAAAGACCTTCGGCGTCACCACGGTTCCGGGTGGTGCGGCCATCACGTCCTCGATCGCGCGCACCGCGGTCATGCCCACCGCCAACTGCCCCTGTGAGCTCTGCGGCAGGCCCTCGATGTCGCCGTTGGTGAGCTGCAGCTCCAGTTGAATGTTCGGGACGCCCTCGATGATGGCGCGGACCCGGAACTTCCCGTCGAATGTGATGTTCCACGACGGGATCTGGTCGGTGACCGTCCAGTACTCCTCGGCGACGAGCACCGGTGCGTCGTCGCGGTAGGCGGTCCAGATCAGCTTCTGCCCGGCGACGGTGCCCGCGCGGATGGTGGTGGCGCGCAACGGAACATCGGCGCGTCCACGGTGATCGCCTCGGGTGGTTTACCCATGCCCATCAGTTCGACGAGCATCGCGGGTTCGGCGATGCCCGAGCAGTCGACGAACTCCTGCACCGTGATGCGGTCGACGCGCTGCGACAGCGCGGTGGCGGTGGTGGTCAGCCGCTCGAACATCAGCCCGGGATGCTCCCCGGCGGCGAAGAACCGGGAATTGCCCTGCCGGCAGGCGGCGGTGATGCGCTCGCCGACCTCGGGCGGCCAGCTCGGCAAGTGGTTGTAGGTGGTAGTGGTGATGACGTTCTTGCCCGATGCCAGCAGTGCGACGATGTCGTCGAGGTTGGTGTCGTTGCCGCCGGCTTTCGACGCCGCGTGCAGCACCAGATCGGCGTCGGTGGCCAGTATTTCGTTCTTGTCCGTGGTCGCGCGGACCCCGGTGGGCGGGCGGCCGACCAGCTCCCCGGCGTCCACCCCGGCTTTCTGCGGTGAGTAGACGAACACCCCGGCGAGTTCGAGGTCGGGGCGGTCGATGATCTCCCGCAGCTGTGCGGAGCCGACGGCCCCGGTGGCCCATTGAATGACACGCAGACTCATAAACCGTCCCTAGGTCGATCAGTGCTTTCGATTGTGTCGTGTGCCACACCGGTCGCCTGCATCCGGGTGGGCGTTCCGCGCGCTCGGATGGGGTTGGGGCGGCGGTCACCGGTGCGTGCGGCCTGTGGTGTCGACGCCGATTACCACGAAGGGTGTCCGGGAACCGTGGCTCCGGCTCCTAGACTCGACTCGGTCGACGAAGCGAAGTCGCTGCCGGGTGCGGCTCGTCGATGCCGCTGAGGAGGTGCGATGGTGCCGCCGAGGACCGGGGCGGTCGCTCTTGCTTGATCGGTGCGGGTCTGTCGGGATGGCTTGGACCGGGCGTTTTCGTGGGCCGGATGAGGTGTCACCGGCCGGCGGGCACATTGAGGAGGACCTGTGACCGAGGATGCGCGCGACGAGGGCGGTTCACCTGAGGATTCGCCTCAAGACGCCGCGGCCCGTGATGACGCGCCCGGGCATGATGCGCTCCAGGACGACGCGCCCCAGCCGGTGATCGTCGCGCGCGGTATCACCATGCGCGGGCCGCGCGGTCCGGTGTACGGGCCGATCGACCTCGACGTCGACCCGGGCGGGGTCACCGTGCTGAACTGCCCGGCCGGCGAGGGCCGCACCGCGCTGCTGATGACGCTGGCCGGGCGGATGCGTCCGGCCTCGGGTGAGTTGCAGGTCCTCGGCAGCCGCGACGCACGGCAGATCTTCGCCCGCGCCGCGCTGGCCGGCGTCGACGAACTCGATCCGCTGCCGGAGTCGGTCACGGTGGGTGAGGTGCTCACCGAGCAGCTGCGGTGGAGGGCGCCGTGGTATCGCCGCATCCGCCGGGCGGGGCCGCAGGACCTCGAGCGGTTGTGCGCGCCGGTGTTCGGTGAGCTGCCGCTGCCGCCGCTGGAGCACGAGACCGATGATCTGGCCGAGCTCGACGCGCTGCTGTTGCGGATCGCGCTGGCCAACGCCGACCGGCCGGCGTTGCTGGTGGTCGACGGGCTCGACGCGCTCACCAGCGACCGCGACCGGCAGGTGGCGCTGGACCGGTTGATCGAACTCGGCCGGGAGCAGACCGTCGTCACCGCCAGTGTCAACGATGTGTCCGGGCGTGCCGTGCGCGCACAACTGTCCGTCCCCAACGTCGTCCGCACCGAACTCGCGGCTCGAGAAGGAAGCAGGTAACCCCAGTGCTTGCCGGGTTGTCTTTGGGCACCGACCTGAAGCGCTACACACGCGGAACGCTGCCGCGGATCGCGTTGGCGACGATCATCGTGCTGCCGCTGTTGTACGGCGCGATGTATCTGTGGGCGTTCTGGAATCCGTTCGCCGAGGTGAACCGGATGCCGGTCGCGCTGGTCAACGAGGACACCGGCGCGGTGATCGACGGCGAACGGGTGAACATCGGTGAGCAGGTGACCAAGGCGCTGGTGGATTCCGGCGAGCTGCAGCTGCACGAGGTGTCGGCGCAGGAGGCGGCCGACGGGGTGGCCGGTGGGAGGTACTACTTCTCGGTGACGTTGCCGGAGGATTTCAGTGCCAGGGTGGCTTCGCCGTCGGGTGGTGATCCGCAGCCGGCTGCGTTGCGGTTCAGTTTCAACGGCGCCAACAACTACTTGGCGATGCTCATCGGGCAGAACGCCGCGCAGCAGGTTCTCAACCGGGTCGACGAGGCGATCTCGCAGCAGACCGTGACAAGGGTGCTCACCGGGCTGACCGACGCCGGGGCGGGCCTGCGGCGGGCCGCCGACGGGGCGGGGCAGTTGGCCGACGGGCTGACTTCGGCGAACGACGGCGCGCATGAGCTGGCCACCGGCGCCGACGCGCTGGCGACCGGATTGCGCACCGCCCGTGACGGTTCGGCGCAGCTGGCGGCGGGTACCGCGGAGTTGTCGAACGCGGTGCAGACCGCGACCGATCCGTTGTTGAAGGTGCTCGACACTGTGGCGGGGTCGGGGTTGAACGCCGACGAGGTGTCGCAGGCCGCGCAGCATCTCAGCGCGGCGGTGCGCTCGACCACCGACCGGATCGCGGCACTGAACATCGATTACGCGCAGGCTGAGGCCATCATCGGTCAGGTGGTGGGGTTCTTGCGCGACAACCCGGACCCGACCTTGCGGGACATGGGCAACTTTCTGGCCGGGGCGCAGCGGATCCTCAACGCCAAGCAGATGAACCCGGCCACTGACGAGGGGCTGATCCGGCTGCGCGATGCCGCAGCGGATGTGGAGCATCAACTCGGGGATCCGAACAGCCATTTCCGCAGGGTGCTCACCGGTGCGGTCGACGGGTCGCTGCGCTCCCAGCTGGTGCAGCTGCGCGACGGGGTCGATCGGCTCAACAGCGGTGCGGCCCAGCTCAACAGCGGGCTCGAGCAGCTCTCGGCCGGTGGGGATCGGCTTGCTTCCGGTGCGGCGGAGCTCGCCGCGGGGACCGACAAGCTCAAGGCCGGCAGCGAGGAGCTCGCGACCAAGCTGCGCGACGGCTCGACCCAGGTGCCGTCGTGGACTCCGCAGCAGCGCACCGAGATCGCCAAGACGCTGGCGGCGCCGGTGGCGCTGGACATGGTGCATCACAACGAGGTGCCCACGTTCGGGACCGGGTTCGCGCCGTTCTTCCTGCCGCTGGCGTTGTTCATCGGCACGCTGATCGTCTGGATGCTGTTGAAACCGCTGCAGTCCCGGCCGATCGTGCAGGGTGTCGGAGCGCTGCGGGTGGTGCTGACCTCCTACTGGCCGGCGTTGGTGATCGTGTTCTGCCAGGTGGTGGTGATGTACCTGGTGGTGCACTTCGGGGTGGGGCTGCAGGCGAAGTATCCGATTGCGACAGTCGCCTTCCTGATCCTCATCGCGGCAACGTTCCTGGCGCTGATCCAGGCGTTCAACGCGTTCTTCGGGGTGGCGATCGGGCGGGTGGTCACGCTGGCGTTCCTGATGTTCCAGCTGGTGTCGGCGGGCGGGATCTATCCGGTCGAGACCACTGCCCGGCCGTTCGAGATCCTGCACCCCTACGATCCGATGACCTACGCGGTCAACGGGTTGCGGGAGCTGATCAACGGGGGGATCGATGCCCGGCTGTGGACGGCGATCCTCGTGTTGAGCTGTCTGCTGGTGGTGTCGCTGACCGTGAGCGCCTGGTCGGCGCGGCGGAACCGGCTCTACACGATCGAGCGGCTGCACCCGTCGATCGAGGTGTGAGTCGGGTTCCGGGAGTTGTCGGTGGGCGCCGCTAACGTGCGGAACGCACAGTAACGACTCGGAAGGGGGGATCAGGAATGGCCGCTGCGCCTACGCCGCAATCGAATCCGTCGGGGGAGGGCCGGGGTGCGTTCTCGGCGGCTCGGGCGACCAGAAAGCATCCGGGCGCGGGAACGATCGGGGCACTGGTGGTTGCTGCGGTGGTGGGGCTCACCGGTGTCGGGTGCATCCCGGTCGAGAACAGCGCTCGCCCGGTGTCGGGCGGTTCGGCGAATGCGAATCGCTTGGTGAATTCGCGGGACAGCGCAGCGCCCGTCGGCTCTGCGGTCCGTGACGGGAAGTTCGAGTTCCAGGTGCTCGGCATGGAGCGGGCTGCGGAGGCCGGGGACCCGAGCAATCCGTTCATGACCGCGACGCCGCAGGGCGAGTTCATCATCGTCACTCTGGCGGTGACGAACATCGGTGACCGGCCGCAGTCGTATTTCGGCTCCAATCAGAAGCTGATCGACGCGGCGGGCCGGGAGTACGCGGTCGACTCCGAAGCGGATATGTGGCTGAACCGAGAAGGGTTCATGGAGGAGATCAACCCTGGCAACGCGATCCAGGTGAAGGTCGCCTTCGATGTGCCACCCGGTACGCAGCCGGCCGAGCTCGAGGTTCACGACTCGGCGTTCTCGGGCGGCGCAAGAGTTCGCCTTCAGTGAACGCAGGATGCATGGGTTCCGCTGCGGTAGCGGCGCTCGTCGACACGGGTGACGTGGCGCGGGCGCCGACCGCGGTTCCCTGATCATGCCAGACCCATTCGCTATATGAGGTCCGGTGCAGGCGCTGTTCACCTCGCGTTCGCCCGCCAGACAACTATCCTCGCCATGATCAGTCGACGCGAACGGACGACTGACGAGGTGACGGGTCTTAGATGAAGCTGGCTTGCACTGCGCTGGCAGTGACGGCGGTGGCCGCAGTGGTGGCTGGATGCTCGACCGGGCGCGAGGAGACGAGCGATACCGGCGATACCGTCGCACGGGCGACCGCACCAATGGGTTTCGATCTGCCGGACGCGGAGCGGTATCACCGGCTGGCCACCTATCCGGTGTACTTGAATGCTGCGGATCCGCGGGAGGAGACCGTCGCCGAGATCTCGGCCGTCACGCCGGACGGCAACACCGTCATCTACACGGACGCTGCCGCGAGGCGCATCGGTTTCCTCGACATTCGTCACCCGGCGAACCCGGTCGGGCGGGGCACGCTGTCGCTGGCCGAACTGGGCCATGCCGACGATCAGCCCACCTCGGTGGCGGCGGTCGGCGAATACGTCCTGGTCGTCATCGACAGCACCGGCGGCGACTTCGCGCATCCGGCGGGCCGGGTCGATGTTGTGCGGGTCGCGGACCGTAGCCGGGTGCGCAGCATCGACCTCGGTGGTCAGCCGGACTCCATCGCGGTCAGCCCGGATGGATCGTTCGCCGCGGTCGCGATCGAGAACCAGCGCGACGAGGAAGCCGCTCCACCCGGCGGGGAGGAGGGCGATCTGCCGCAGCCGCCAACCGGATTCGTACAGCTGATCGACCTCGTCGGCGCACCGCAGTCCTGGACGACTCGCCGGGTCGAATTCGAGGTCGAGGCGGCCCGGGCGGCCGGACTGGACACGCCCGAGGATCTCGAGCCGGAGTTCGTGAGCATCAACTCCCGCGGGCAGGTTGCGGTGACGCTGCAGGAGAACAACGGCATCGCGATCATCGACGGGCGCAGCGGGGCGGTGTCGAAGATCTTCAGCGCCGGCAGCACGTCGGTGGCGGGTGTCGACACCGTCGATGACGGGGTCATCGACCAGGGCGGTTCGATCCCGGAGACCCCGCGTGAACCCGACGCCGTCGGCTGGATCGGCGACGACCACCTGGCCACCGCCAACGAGGGCGACTGGAAAGGCGGCACCCGCGGCTGGTCGATCTTCGACGCCCGCAGCGGCGAAGTCGTATGGGACGCAGGCAACTCCGTCGAACAACTCGCGGTGCGCACCGGTCTGCACATCGAAAAACGCGCCGACGCGAAAGGGCCCGAGCCGGAAGGGCTGGCGGTCACCGAACTCGCCGGGCGGCCGGTCGTGCTGCTGGCCGCCGAGCGCAGCAATTTCGTCGCCGTCTACGACGTCAGCGATGTCACCGCGCCGGTGTTCCGCCAGATCCTGCCCACCACGCCGGGACCGGAGGGGATCCTGCCTATCCCGGCGCGTGACCTGCTGGTGATCTCCTCGGAGGAGGACGACGCCGAGAACCGGGTGCGTGCTTCGGTCACCGTCTACGGGTACGGCACCGACTACGGCGACGGGGCCGGGCCTGCGTTCCCGTCGATCGTCTCCGGGGATGTCGACGGCGAACCCATCGGCTGGGGTGCGCTCGGCGCGCTGGCGGCTGACCCTTCCGACCCCGATCGGCTGTTCACCGCCACCGATAGCGCCTACGGGCCGGCCCGAATCCTGGGTGTGGATGTGTCGCGAAAGCCGGCCGTCATCGACACCGCGCTGGTGATCACCGACGACGGTCGGCCCGTGACCCTTGACATCGAAGGTCTGGCCGCCCGGCCCGACAGCGGGTTCGTGCTGGCTGTCGAGGGTGAGGATGGAGACGAGAACCAGGTGGTGTACGTCGGCGCCGACGGGGGCATCGAGCGGCGCGTGTTCCTGCCTTCGGATATCGCTGCGAGGGTTGGTGGTCAGGGCTTCGAGGGTGTCGCGCTCGACGGCGACCGGGTGTGGGTGGCGGTCCAACGGGAACTCGACGGCGACCCAGAGGGTTTGGTTCGGATCGGCCGTTACAACCCGGATGACGACACCTGGGAGTGGTTCGGCTACCAGCTCGACACCACCGACGTCGCGGACGATTGGATCGGTGTCTCGGAGCTCACCATTCACGACGGCGCACTGCTGGTGCTCGAACGTGACAAGCTCAACGGTCCCGACGCTCGAGTCAAGGCGATCTACCGGGTGGCGCTGCCCGACGGTCCGGGAGTGCCGTCGGCGGACGAGACTCCGCGCGCGCTGCCGAAGACATTGGCGCGCAACCTGCTGCCCGATCTGCAGGCGACCAACGGGTTCGTGCAGGAGAAAGTCGAAGGGCTCGCCGTCGCCGGCAACGGACGCCTGTACCTGGTCACCGACAACGACGGACTCGACGACGCCAACGGCGAGACACAGTTCTTCGACCTCGGACCAGCCGAAGACGCACTGGCCGGATGACATCGTGGAAATGCTTGCGGAAGCAAGTCACAGTCCATGGTGCCGGTGATTTCGGTTACCCGCGGTTCATCGATCGACCGATGAGTTGCTTCCGGCCGCTGCGCATGATTCATTGCGCTGACGTGGTGTTTTGATGAGTAGCGCCGCGTCACAGGTGCGGTTACGGGTTTCCCGGGATGTGCCCAGCCGATTTGGCCAACGGGTATCAACCCCCGGTACCGTCCGGCTCAATGGGCAGACACGCGTTGTTCCATGCGCGCCGCCGGCCGCGGATGGGTGTTCTTGTCGGGGCGGTTTCGGCAGCCGCCCTGGTTTTCGTCGGTGCGGACACTCCACCGGGTGGTGACGGGTGTTGTGAGGCTGCAGCACCCGCGTCTGCACCTGCTCCGGTGTCGGTGAGTCTGGCCGCCGCGCCTGTTGCCCGTCCGATCGTGCCTGCGACTCTGTCTCCTGGTGTCGCCGAGGAGGACGGGCTGCAGGTGGACACCATCCGGGTGGCGCGGGCGGTGAGTGCGGAGTTCCCCGAAATCCTCAGTATCGGTGGGGTGCGTTCGGATCCGCTGAAATGGCATCCACACGGGTTGGCCATTGACGTGATGATCCCCGGTGCTCGTTCGGCGGCCGGTATCGCGCTGGGCGACAGCGTTCTTCACTATGTGATGGCCAACGCCGAGCGGTTCGGTGTGCACCACGTCATCTGGCGGCAGACCATCTACAAGCCCGACGGTTCGGCGCGCAGGATGGCCGACCGCGGGTCCGACACCGCGAACCATTACGACCACGTGCACGTCGCCACCAAAGGCGGCGGATACCCCAGGCAGGGGCAGGTCTTCCTGCGGTGAGTGAAGGTTGTCGGGTGCTCAACTCTCACTCTTGACCGAGCGCCTGCACCAGCGGGTCGATTCCGCTTGGCAATTGACACCGGCGGCTCGATTGGATGTCGGAGAATCGGAACATGACCGGTGATTCGCTGGGCACTTCTCTTGATGACGAGCTGCTGGGCCGGATTCGGAACGTTGTCGCGCAAGGAGAGGTGATCGAAACACTCACCAACAAGCGTCCGAACCGGATCGTCCGGGTGGAACCAGATGGCGTGTGGGTAGAGACATCGAGATACGCAGGGGTTGATCCGCTTCAACCCAGCACATCCGCGACCGCCGCGTCGAAGAACCGCGCGAACTCCGGGTCATTGCCAGGACTCGCAACGCAGTGGCCGAACGGTGACTCGTAAACCCGCAGTTCGCCGTTCGGCATGTGCTCGGCCTCGAAGGCGTTGTCCTCGACGGAGAAGTACTTGTCCTGTGGGCAGCCGATCACGATCGCCCGGGCGCTGATCGCCCGCAGGGCGGCCACCAGGTCCCCGCCGTGCAGGGCGGCGATGTCGGCGTGCTGCCAGGCCCACAGCTTGGCCAGCAGGTCGTGGGCGTCCCAGTTCTCGACGTGGTCGCGTTCCCAGTCGGCGAGCAGCTCCTCGGCGCTGTTGAAGCCGAGCCGGCGGTACAGCCCGTCGCGGAAGAACTCCGGCGAGTACGCCCACCCCGCGTACACCCGCCCGAACGCACTCAACCCGGCGACCGGCGCCCCCTCACCGGTGGCGAAGTACGGGTCGACCAGCAGCGCGGCCTTCACCCCTTCGAGGAACACCCAGTTGTTCACCGACGTCCGCGCCGAGGCGCACACCGGTACGATCGCGTCGACCAGGTCGGGATACATCGCCGCCCAGTGGTAGGCCTGACAGCCGGCCATCGACCAGCCAGCCACCAGAGCGATGCGGGAAACCCCGATGTGCTCGAACAGCAACCGGTGCTGGGCCCGCACGTTGTCGATGAGGCTGACCCTGGGGAAGTCCCGGCCACGCTGCGCCGGCGCCGCACAGCTCGGGGAGGTGGACAACCCGTTTCCGAACATGTTGACCGACACCACGAAATGCCGTTGCGGGTCGATCGCCCGGCCCGGCCCGAAGAAGCCCTCGTTACGGCGATGGGTGCCGGTGTAGAAGGTGGGCAGTACGACGACGTTGTCGGCCGCCCCGTTCAGTTGGCCGTAGGTCTTGTAGGCGAGCTTCGCCGCCACGAGCGTCTCGCCGGAGTCCAGCGGGACGTCACCGAGTTCGAAAACCGAGTAATCCACTGTGAACTCAGTACAGCCGTAGGTACTCGTTGACCTCCCAGTCGGTGACCGCCTGGTGGTAGCGCTCCCACTCATCGACCTTGTAGGCGATGTAGGACTTGACCATCTGTTCGCCCAGCACGTGCCTGAACAGCTCGTCCTGCTTGAGAGCCTTGATCGCCTCGTAGAGGTTGCGCGGCAGCCTGCGGATGCCCATACGTTCGGCCTCCTCCTCGGACAGCGCGTAGAGGTCGAAGTCCGACGGCTCGCCCGGGTCGATCGCCTGCTCGACGCCCTCCACCGCGGCGGCCAGGGTGGCAGCCAAAGCGAGATAGATGTTCATGCACATATCGGCCGCGCGGTTCTCGATGCAGAATCGGTTCTGCGGCAGCCGGAACTGCGCGGAGCGGTTGTTGTGGCCGTAGGTGATGTTGGTTGGCGCCCAGGTGACGGTGCCGCCCTCGAAGCCGCCGACGCGCGGCACCAGGCCGTTGTAGGAGTTGACCGTCGAGCAGGTGATCGCGGTCAGCGCCTCGGAGTGCTTGATCAACCCGCCCACCGCATGCCGGCACTCGGTGCTCCAGCCGCCGTCGCCGTCCTCGAACAGGTTGCGGTCCGGGTCGGCCAGCGAGCGCAGCGAGAAGTTGATGTGCGCCCCCGATCGCCAGTCGCCTGTCGTCGGCTTGGGCATGAACGTGACGAACATGCCGTGCTTCTTGGCGACCTCCTTGAGCGTCAGCCGCAGGAACACGAAGCGGTCGGCCATCTGCAGCAGGTGCGAGTAGCCGAAGTCGAGCTCGAACTGCGAGTATGCGCCTTCGGCGACAACGTCATTCAGGCCCCAGCCGAGCCCCTCGAGCATGTCGATCAGGTCCTTGAGGAACGGCATGGCGTCCAGCGAGTGCTCGGTGTCGTAGCCGTAGGCCTGCCGGCGGGGGCGCAGTGCGCCCGGCTGCTGCGGGTCGGTGTCGAACGCCTTTACCGGTCTACCGTGCTCGTCGTAGCGCATGACGATGAACTCCGGCTCGATGCCGGCGTAACCGCGGTAGCCCTGCCGGGCAGCCTCGGCGATGGCCCGCTTGAGCGCCTGGCGCGGGCAGACGTTGTAGGGCTTGTCCTCCCAGAACAGGTCGCTGAAGATGATCGCGATCGTCGGGTCCCACGGGCAGACGTAGACGGCGTTCAGGTCCGGTACCACGACCTGGTCGGAGTCGGCCGGGGTGAGCTCGGGGACGAATGACACCGAGTGCACGGCGAACTGCGGGCCCCTGCCCTTGCACAGCGCCTCGAAATCGCTCATCGGCACCGGCTTGGTCTTCGGGATCCCGAACAGGTCGATCCAGCAGGCCATCACGTACTTGACGCCGGCGTCCTCGAGCCGGGCCCGAACCTCGGCGATTCTCGCGTCGGTGGGCAGCGCATCAGCGAATGTCTCGACGTAGAGCGGTGTTTCGGTGGCGTCGGACGCGTCGATGACAGTCATGGTGGTTCCTCTCGGTCGTGCAGTCCGGGCAACTCATCGGTGTTCACTGCCAATGAACACTCTGTTCCCCGGGTCTGCGGGTGAAGTTGTGGCTGCCGCGGTTGATGCCTGGCCTACCGCCCTGCATGACAACTGTTTTGAGAGATACCGGACGGCGCTTCGGTTGTCGCTGCCGTGTAACAAGAATTTACAAAGGCAATTCACTGAATAGTTGTTCAGTTAATGCTGGAGCGATGTCAGCGAGTCTGCATTTCTTGCAGCTACTTGCGGCCGGCCGCAGAATTGGCAAGGCAATGAAAGAGGTCGAATGAATGACCATTCAGTGAATATGGAGCAAGGTGATCGCGGCTCGTCCGGGCGCAGCGTGCGGCTGTCCGGCGGGCCAGGCTGCTCGAAGCCGCCCGCAAGATTGTGCTGCGTGACGGACTGGAGCGAGCGCGCATCGCCGACATCGTCGCCGAAGTCGGGGGCAGTCAGGGGCTGGTCCACTACCACTTCCCGTCCCGGGAGGCGCTGCTGATTGAAATGTTGCGGACCGCTGCCGAAGAGGATGTCGAACGCGCCCGGCAGATCGCGCGTGACGACGGCACGGTCGTGCAGCGATTGGACCGGTTGATCCGGCTTGCGTTACCGATCTCCAGCGACGACTGGAACTGGCGGCTGTGGGTGGAGATGTGGGGTTCGGGCCTGCGCCACGACGAGATCGCCCTGATCTCCGAGCGGTTCGACAACGGGTGGGCCGACACCGTGCGCGAACTGCTTGAAGACGGTGTCGAATCCGGGGTCTTGCGGTGCGCTGACCCTGCTGCGGCCGCCGATCGGCTCACCGCGATGATCAACGGTCTCGGTCTGCGGATGGTCAGCAGTCGGGCGGGGTTCCCGCGCGCCTACGTCATTCGGCTGGTGCGGATGGCTGCCGCCATGGAGCTCGGCCTGGACTGGCAGGACTACTTGCGTCAGGGCCAGGACGGTTAGCCGTCGATGGAGAACCAGATCACCCGCGCCGGCGCGAGCGAGCGGTTGCGGAGTAGGTGTGCGGCCGCGGCGTCGAACGCGATCGAGTCGCCCTCGCGTAGCGTTACCACCTGGTCGTCGAACTCGATGTTCAACGTGCCCTCGGTGACGACGCCGTAGTGCCGGCCTGAGGCTGCGAGGGGAGCGGCGGCGCCGGGTTCGTAGATGTACTCGCGGAAGCCAACGGCGTCATCGTCGGCGGGCAGCAACTGCTGGGCCCGTACCCCCGGGCCGACCTTGTGTTCGGGGCGCAGGTGGGCGCGCCGCACGAGCTTGTCCGGTGGGGTTGCGCGAGGCCCGGCGGGCCGTGGAAACAATGCGTCTATCGACACATCCAGGGTCGCCGCCAGTTCGGTGAGCAGTCCGATCGAGGGTTCGGAGATGCCCCGCTCGAACTGCGAGATGTGGCTGGGAGAGCAGCCGAGCTCGGCGGCGAGCTTGCGGATGCTCAGGCCGCGCTGCCGGCGCAGGTCGCGCAGTCGCTCACCGAGCGTGGCGGCTGGTTGCTGCCCCATGGCGGCATTCTAGGAGGAGGCGGTGTTGCCCTCATGTGTGGAACCTCGGCCGAGCTCGACTGCTTCACGCTGTCTGCGGCTTTCGGTCCTGACGCCCAGACGGGCGGTTTGGGGATGCCCCGGTTTGTCGGTGGTGTCCCTTAATGTCCCCGGCGAGTGAGCAACGAGTACGAAGGGGGGATCAGAATCGGCTGCGCTGACGTCGCAACCAAACGGTCGGGATGGATCGCAACCGATACCTCCCGACGGTGGTGGCGCGGAAGGACTTGATGTTCTCCGGCGGGGCGAAGCTCCGGCGGCCGTCTACGGGGCGGCCTTATTCGATGCGGTAAAGACCAATGGTGCTCGATACCAGATGCGGCAACCGCGCACCAGGAAGTCTTATTATTAGCTAATCTAGCCATATAGCTAGGGCCGGCAACCTGCTGCTATCCAGTTACCTGTCGCCAGCCGGGCGTGACAGGATAACCGGCGGCATAAGTCGGCTTCAGGGAACGCAGAGGGGGGTCTCGGGTGCCCGATCGCGACTACCATCCGGTTGTCGGTGAGGCGATCCACATCGTTATCGGGGGACTGCAGCCGTTCGTTGAGCGTGTGATGGCGCGTGCCTTGCCGCCCGGTGTGGAGTGGACGGAGGTGATTCGTCTCAAGGACGTCGCCAACAACCGTCGTGGCGGCGAGTACCGGCCCAACGACCTTTCGTTGATGTTGCGGGCCATGACGGAGAGGCTCGGCGACTACGGCTATCCCTTCAGCAACCACATGTCGCGCCAGGCCCAGACGTACGCCAGCGAACTGCGCGACATCCGCAACCGGTGGGCGCACACCGAATTCTTCTCGGCGCCCGACGCATATCGGGCGATCGACACCATTGAGCTCCTGCTTCGTGCGATCGGTGCCGAACCGGAAGCCGCACAGGTGGCGCAGCTGAAACCGCGAGTGGTGCCGATCGCCGGCCCAGGTGCCGGTTCAGGGAAGCCAACTGGGGCACAGCCCGCGGGTGCGCCGAACGGTTGCGGGTCGGCATCGGCGCCGTCCGCAGCGACGTCGCCGAAGCCGCCGAAGCCATCGGCTCCACAACCGTCCCAAGCGGGCGCACCGCGCATCGAGATCGAGGCGGTCACCGAACTCAGTTATCCGATGGCGCACTGCGGGATTCCGGTGATCGAGCACATCACCGTCGAACCCGCGGGCAACGACATTCGAAGCGCCGTACTCGAAGTCGACGTCGTCAGTGCTCACGGTTCGCACGGCGGTCCGCAGCAGATCTTCCTCGACGTCGCCGCGAACAGGCCGACGATCGTGCGTGATGTCGACCTGAAGCTCGACCCTGCCGCGATGCTGCAGGTCAGCGATCAGTGCCCGGGGTCGCTGCGTGCGGTGCTGCGAAATGCTGCCGGTGAGGTGCTGGCTGAGGCGAGCAAGGACGTCAACATTCTCGCGGCGAACCAGTGGAAGGCCACGCCGCTGCAGCTGGCGCTGGAAATGTTGGCGACACATGTGCAGCCGAACAGCATCGCTGTCAACGCCCTGATGGTCGAGGTCTCCGACCGCCTTCAATCGCTCACCGGGAATTCGGCGATCGACGGCTACCAGAGCGAGAACCCCGAACGGGTCGATGCCATTGCCCAAGCGGTGTTCGAGGCTATGCAGGGGCGCGATATCCGGTACTCGGAGCCGCCGGCGAGCTGGGGAGACGACGGTCAGAAGATCCGCACACCGGCCGAAGTGCTGGAAGGCAGACTCGGAACCTGCCTGGACACAACGCTCACCATGGCGGCGGTGCTGGAGCAGGCCGGGATCAACGCGACGATCTGGGTGCTGAACGGGCACGCCTTCCTCGGTTACTGGCGGCGTGACGCGGCACTGGGCAGTGTGTCGACCACGGAGGTCGTCGACGTCGTGAACCAGGTGGAACTCGGCAACATCCGTCTGGTCGAGACCACGATGGTCACCCAGCCCGACGCCGCCTTCGCTGACGCCACGAACGCGCCGCGAACGCGGTACCTGACCGGGGATCTGACGGAGATCCTCGGGGTCACCGACATCCGGCAAGCTCGGTTCGGCCGCATCTATCCGCTGCCGAGTCGGGAGAAGGATGCGGACGGCAATACCGTCGTCACGCAGTACACACCGCCCGAGGCGCCCACCATCGAAGTGTCGGTGACCGGTGCGGGTGGGCAGCGGTCGGGCGACGGTGAACCGGTGCCAGCCCGGATCCGGCAGTGGAAGAACGCGCTACTCGACCTGAGCCTGCGAAACAAGCTCATCAACTACACGGAGCGTTCCGGCTACCGGGTCGAAGTGCCGGGACCGGCATTGGGGCGGTTCGAGGACATCGTCAACGCCGGAGTGACGATCAACCTGTTGGCCTCGGATGCGGTCAAATCGGTCGACCGCGCCCGCGGGATCCGATATGGCCGCGATCTGCCCGAGAACGACCGCGAACTGCTGCTCGCCGACAAGCACAGCGTTTACATCGACATCACCGACGCGTCGTATCAGAGCAAACTGCGCTACCTGGCGTACAAGGCGAAAACCATCGTCGAGGAGACCGGCTCCAACAACCTTTACCTGGCCTTCGGGATGTTGAACTGGCGGTTCAACGACCGTGATCTGCGATCGCCGCTCATCCTCGTGCCGGTGACCCTGACGACCACCAACCGTGGGCAGCGGTATGTGCTGACCATCGACGAGGCGGGCGCTTCGACACCCAACTACTGTCTTGTCGAAAAACTGAGGGTCTCATTCGGTTTAGAGATCCCAGGCCTGGCCAATCCGACTGAAGACGACTCGGGAATCGATCTCGAGCTGTCGTTCAATGCGGTCCGCGAGGCGGTGGCGAAGGCGGGGCTGAGTTTCCGGGTCGAGGAGACGGTTCACCTGTCGATCCTGCAGTTCGCGAAGTTCCCCCTGTGGAAGGACCTCGACGAGTCGTGGGCCGAACTGTCCCGCAACAGCCTGGTCACACATCTGATCAATTCGCCGAACGAGAAGTTCAGCGACCCGGTGAACGAGCCGCCGCAGGTCGATCTCGACGAACTGGGTGCGTCCCTTCCCATGCCCGCGGACTCCTCGCAGTTGCAGGCGGTTGCGGAGGCGGTTGCCGGGCGGACTTTCGTTCTGGAAGGTCCGCCTGGTACCGGCAAATCGCAGACCATCACCAATCTCCTGGCGCACGCGATGGTGTCGGGTCGGCGCGTGCTGTTCGTTGCGGAGAAACGGGCCGCGCTCGATGTCGTCAAAGACCGGCTGGAACGTGTCGGCCTCGGAGAGCTATCGCTGGATCTGCACGACAAGTCCGCGCGGCCGGCCGCAGTGCGTCAGCAGATCAAACAAGCGCTGGAGTTGCGGGTCAACCACGACGCGGCGGCATTGAAAACGAATCTGCAGACCGTCGAGTCGAGCCGGCGCGTGCTGGCGCGCTATGCGGATCGATTGCACGAGACCAACGCGGCCGGGCTGTCGCTGTATACGGCGCGCTCCTCCGAGCTTGCCGCCGATCAGGAGATAGCCCCGCTGACCGTCCCGCCGACTCTTGTCGCCAGCGGTGATCCGGAGACGTTCGAGAACCTGAGCAGATTGTTCCGCGACCTTCCGGAGAAGGCTGATCTCGCTCGGCCGAGTCAACGCCACCCGTGGGGATTCATCGATGTCGCGGATCCGGGTGCTTTGAATCCCTCTGAGATTCACGCAGCTGCAGTCGAATTCGATCAGGCGCTCATTGACCTTCTGGACCGGGGAGTTGACCTCGACCAGATCGCCCGGGCCGGCGACTCGTACGAGGTGTTCATCTGGGCCGACCTCACAACGGCGCCGCGCTACCCGATCGAGGGGCTCGACGAACTCCACAGCGAGTCGTGGAAGGCCGAGCTTGCGGCCATCAAGCAACGTGCCAACCAGATCGCCGCGAGCAAGCCGTCGTGGTCGGCGACGGTGACGCCGGCTGCGATGGACCTGGACATCCCGGCGATTCACCAGGCCGCCGTTGATGCGGACAACTCCGGATTTTTCGGGCGCAGGAAGCGTCGGCGCGCTGTTCTCGAGCGGTTGAGCAGCGTGCTGTGCGTGGAAGCGAAGACAGTGAAACTGAAGACGCTGTCGACGCTTACCGGCGAGATCCTGGAGACGTTCGAGGCTGTCCAACAACTGCGGGAACGCGTTGCCAAGATCCCGGTGGCCGTCATGCCGGATCCATGGAACCCGCTCGTCGACGAGGATACGAAGAAGCTCATCGAGAACCTGGATCTCATCGACTGGCTGGTCGCCACCTTGTGCAGTGAGCGCGAATATCCGTACGTCGACGTGCTACGGGACTACTACGCTTCGCGGCCGAGCGGCGAACTGGCGGAGCCGGTGGAGCGATTGGCCAAGAGCTGGGCGCGCCTCACCAAGGTGACCGGGGTGGAGCGGACCCAGCAACAGGCGTGGGCAGACCCGGATCCGTTCCTCGCCCGGTGGTGGGAGACCCGTGCGGCTCGGCGTCTGGAGACGACGGCCACCATCGACCGCTGGGTCGACCTCTTACGTCATGTTCAGCCGCTGCGTGCGGTCGGGATGGATGAGGCGCGAGCCGACATCCTGTCCGGGAAGATCGTGGCCGAAGACGCCGCGCTGGCATTCGACCGCGGCATCGCCGCCGCGTCGGTGTCCGAGCGGTTCGAGGCGAGCGCCCTGAACGACTTCGACGTCGAGGCGCACAGCAAGGCAATCAAGCGGTTCGCAACCGGCACGAGTGCGGTCCGTGAAGAGCTGTGCCGCGCCATCCCGGCTAAGCTGCTCGGCCAGCGGTCGTTCGACCCGGATGCGGGTGGTCGGATCGGCAACCTGCGCCGGCAACTGGACCGTAAACGTGGCGGTATGAGCGTACGTGCCCTAATGGAGAACTACGGGGATCTCATCACGCAGATTTTGCCGTGCACGTTGATGAGCCCCGAGTCGGTGGCCCGGTTCTTCCCCGCGAAGGCAGAGCTGTTCGACATCGTCGTGTTCGACGAGGCCTCTCAGATCCGAGTGGCCGACGCGATCGGCGCGATGGGGCGCGCGAAATCGGTTGTGGTCGTCGGCGACAGCAAGCAGATGCCGCCGACCAGCTTCGCCGAAGTGAGCGCGACGATCGACGAAGAGGCAGAGTTCGACGAAAGCATTGTCCCCGACGAGGAGTCGATCCTCACCGAATGCGTGAAGGCTTTCGTTCCCCAGCAGTGGTTGTCATGGCATTACCGAAGCCAGGACGAGGCGCTGATCGCGTTCAGCAACTACCACTACTACGAGAACCGGTTGGCCTCCTTCCCGGCGCCGCTGCCAGCGTCCGGATCCGGAGCGCGTGGACACGGTATTTCGTTGGTGAGGGTCGACGGGCACTTCGAACGCAAGGCGCGCGGCAAGTCCCTGCGGACCAACCGTGTGGAGGCCGAGCGGATCGTCGAGGACGTCAAACAGCGGTTCGCCCAGTCGCCCGACAAGGCGCCGTCACTTGGAGTGATCACCTTCAACGCGCAGCAGCGCGATCTCATCGAGAACCTGTTGCGAGACACCGGCGACGACCGGATCCTGCAGGCGCTTGACCAACCTGACGGTCTTTTCGTCAAGAACCTGGAGAACGTCCAGGGCGATGAGCGCGACACCATCCTGTTCTCGGTGGCGTTCAGCGCCGATGACAAAGGCGTCGTGCCGTTGAACTTCGGTCCGCTGTCGAAGCCGGGTGGGGAACGACGGCTCAACGTGGCGATCACCCGCGCCCGGCGGGAGGTCGTACTGTACGCGAGCTTCGATCCGTCGGAACTACGCGCCGAAGAGACGACTCAGCTCGGTACCAAGCATCTCAAGGCATACCTCGAGTTGGCGGCGCGCGGGGTGCAGACCGTTACCGACGGGGGTAAGCGTCAGCCGGTGTTCGACCGGCACCGCGACGATATCGCCGAAGCGCTGCGCGACACGGGGTTGATCGTGCAGACCGACGTGGGGTTGTCCGACTTCCGCGTCGACCTGGTGATCTCCTCCCCAGACCAGCCGGAGCAGCCGTTGGTTGCGGTGCTCTTGGACGGGCCGGACTGGTACGGACGGCGCACCGTCTCGGACCGCGATGCGCTCCCTGTCGAAGTCCTAGACCGGCTCATGAAATGGCCTGGTGTGGAGCGGGTCTGGCTTCCTGAGTGGCTGCACCGCCGGGAAGCCACCATCGAGCGCCTGAAAAAGGCAGTCGAGGAGGCGCAGGAGAAGCTCGCGCGCCGGGCGGAGGAAGCATCCGACGTCTCGTCCGCACCGGCGACGGAGTCGCCGCGGCCGGAGCCAGTACCCGTGTCTGGCCGGAGTGCCGCTGCCGTTGAGCCGAGCCGCGGGGAGGCGGAAGCGCCCAGGCAGTTCGCGACGCTACGTTCCGCGCCGACCGCGACTGTTGAGCGGGGCGAGACACAGCATCCGCTCATCAAGCCGTACCAGGAATATCGGCTGTTGACTCCAGATTGGGGGGATTATGGGATCGCGGTTGAACCCGACTTCGTGCCGGCGATACGGAGTTTGTACCCAGACGAATGGTCAGACGATGCAAGGCACCTACGGACTGACGCTCAACTGGTGCCTGAACCGGCTGGATCGCGTGGGCGATGGGCGATTTCGGTAAGAGCTCATGGCAAGACGATTGGCTACCTTGGAGCCGACCAGGAAGAAACTTGGTCAGGAGTGATTCGGAGGGTCATTGCATCTGGCTACATACCAACCACTTCTTGCCAAATTTATGCTTATGGTGATTTCTACTGGGACGACAAAGATTACTTGCCTGATGTACGAATAGCATTGGGGGATCCCGCGGTTGCGCTTCCAATAAACAATCCTCCGGAAGTGCCGTACACACTTCTTCCAAAGTCATCTTCGTTCCAGGTAACCAGGACGGAAGAGTATTTCGATATTCTGTCGCAGTACGTTCCAGAGGGAGGGTATGGGGTACTTTTCGTAACCCTTCATGCTGGGCAACCCGCGGGAAGCGGTAAGCCGTATGTGGAAGTGCGAATCGACGGGAAGAGGGTAGGTCGGCTTACGCCGCAAACTAGTCAGCGACTCCTTCCATTGATTCGACATTTCGAAGCCAGAGGGTTCGTTACAGTTTGCCGCGGAAATATCAAGGGTTCAGCCCTGGCCGTCGAGTTGCGAATTACGGCGATTAAGGCTCACGAAGCAACGCCTGAGGTACTTGACGGGCCTCCGATTACTGTGCCTTCTTTGGTTCCTCGGCGAGAGGACCCTCTGCAGTACGACCTTTCGAAACTGGCGCCAGTGCTCGAACCGCTTCCTCTAGTGCCGCCTCCCCCGATGCTTGCTGAGCCAGGGGATGGAACGGTTATTCGTTTCTACAAGGGAGGCGGAAGGTATGTATACGTTGCAATACGTCGGGGTCGATACTGGGAAACGACGTCCACCGGGGCCTGGCGATCTATGAAGCCACGAATGAACTGGGAGACACTTGGGTCACAACTGCCTTCTGCAGAGGTCGTTACCGCTTGGTCTGACGTTAAGACCCAGGTTGATGCTCGTGTCCGGCAATACGGTGCGGTTGTACAGTTTACAGTCGGGCGACACCGTATCGCCGCGGTGAACATTGACGACTCGGGTGATGATGAGGGCGATTGGTACACGACGGTCTCCGATGACTTAGAGAGCGAGTTGCGACTCGGCAAGTTCGCGCGATGGTCTGAGATCGTTAGGTACGGATCTCAGGTTCAAGTTGCTGTGAGGTGGCGGAGCCTACGCGATTGAATTGACTTGCCGACGACCTAGCAACGCGGCGCCAGCGCAATAATGCGCGTTTGGTGGCGAATTAATATGGCCGATAGTGATAATTGATAGGCATGCAGGGGTCTTGTCAGGCATTCAAAGCCAGTCAACTCGCGCGGGGAACACCTCGAATGCTGTTGCAGTCGCCGGTACCAGGCAGGACCTATGCTCACTCGCAATACCAACTCTGACGCGAGCCGGGAAAGACTGTGAGTCTACCGGTCCCGCGTTCGGGGCAGAGGATGCCAAAGGTTGTCAGAGAAGTCAGTTAGCGTTCCCGTCATGAAGCCCGGGCTATATGAATCGCTCCTGACGGGCCGGCTCTACCAGGAACTCGAGCAGGCAAAGGAGCTAGTGGAGCCGAGGTATGGTGCTATTGATGAGGCCGAGCAAGCACTGGCGCTCACCCGTCACCTAGCTCCGATTATTGAGCAGACGTTGCTGGCTGCTCGATCGACCGAAGAACGTGTCGAGATCACTCGCCGGATCCTGGGCGCCTTGGCGACAGAAGGTTCCCTAGAACAGGAGTCGCCGCATTTGCGTGAGCCGGGGAAGCTCACGCGTGTTGAGGAACTCGTGTCGGCTGACGCGCTCAATCGCACGCCGCTCACGCGTCCAGCGACGCCTCTCTCCGATGCGGCGCTGATGACCAATGCTCGCCATGAACCCACCCTGGCTGCTGAATTAAGGGCGGAACTCGCGAGCGCAGACCAGGTGGACTTGCTCTGTGCCTTCGTTAAGTGGCACGGGCTGAGGCTTCTTGAGAAGGAGCTTACGGAGTTGCGTAGGCGCGGCGTGCCGCTGCGGGTTATCACGACGACCTACCTAGGCGCGACGGACGCCCGCGCGTTAGACGCGTTGGTCAATGAGTTCGGGGCTGCTGTCCGGGTGAACTACGAGAACGATCGGACTAGGCTCCACGCCAAAGCGTGGCTACTGCGGCGTAATAGCGGATTTCACACCGCGTACGTGGGCTCAAGCAATCTGTCACACGCGGCGCTTGTCGACGGGCTGGAGTGGAACGTTCGCCTATCTGCGATCGCCACACCGCATCTGCTCGACAAGTTCCGACTCACCTTTGATTCGTACTGGGATAACAACGAGTTTGAGCTTTACGAGCCTGAACGTGACGGTGCGCGACTGCGTCAAGCTCTTGACGTCGCCGCAGGCCGGCGTGAACGCAAGAGCGTCACCATCAACTTGTCTGGACTCGAGGTTCATCCGAAGCCTTATCAGGCGGAGATGCTCGAGGAGTTGCAGGCCGAGCGTGTCCTGCACAATCGGCATCGCAACTTGATTGTGGCGGCAACCGGTACCGGCAAGACTGTTGTCGCCGCATTGGATTATCGACGTCTGGTCCGGGAGGTCCACCAGCGCGACCTCACACTGCTGTTTGTTGCACACCGAAAAGAGATTCTCGAGCAGGCGCGGCGCACCTACCGGGAAGTGCTCACCGAGCCCACCTTTGGTGAGCTCCTGGTTGACGGGAACCGTCCAGAACAGTGGCGACACGTATTCGCGAGTATCCAGTCGCTGTCAGCCGAACGCCTTCGGAGCATCAAGCCAGACCACTTCGACGTGGTCGTCATCGACGAATTCCACCACGCCGAGGCCGCGAGTTACCGGCGACTGCTCGATCATGTCCGGCCCGTAGAGTTGCTAGGGCTCACCGCAACGCCCGAACGTGCCGACGGTGTTGATGTTCGCGACTTCTTTGACGGCCGGATAGCCGCCGAGCTGCGGTTGTGGGATGCGCTAGAACAGAACCTTCTGTGCCCATTCCACTACTTCGGAATCTACGACGATACCGATCTTCGCGGATTGGAATGGAAGCGCGGCGGATACGACCTGGGCAAACTTGACGAGATCTATACAGGCAACGACGCACGCGCTCGCATCGTGATCAAAGAAGTGCGAGACAAGATAACTGACGTCAGCGCGATGCGGGCGTTGGGTTTCTGCGTCAGCGTGGCGCACGCCCACTACATGGCGGAGAAGTTCAACCAGGCCGGCATTCATGCTCGAGCTGTGTCGGGCGACACACCAGCTGAAGAGCGGCGGGCTACCCTCAATGCGCTCCGCAATCTCGATATCAACATCATTTTCACCGTTGACCTGTTCAACGAAGGTCTTGATATCCCTGAGGTCGATACGGTCCTGTTCCTGCGGCCGACCGAAAGTTCCACCGTGTTCTTGCAGCAGCTCGGTAGAGGGCTCCGGCTGACTTCGGGGAAGTCCGTTCTGACGGCGCTAGATTTCGTCGGACATCAGCACAAGCAGTTCCGCTTCGATCGCCGATTCCGAGCGCTCACCGGGGCCACAGGGAGGAATCTGGAGCGTCAGGTCGAACACGGCTTTCCGTTCTTGCCGTCAGGAAGCCAGATCGTCCTCGACCCGGTGGCACGAGAGGTCGTACTGGAGAACATTCGTCAACAGGTCAAACCAAGATGGCCAAACCTCGTCAGCGAACTCCGCGACCACCCGACCGGCAGTCTCAAGATGTTTCTTGACTCAACAGGACGCAGCCTTGAAGACGTGCTGCGCCCCAACCGGTCTTGGACTACCTTGCGACGCCAGGCCGGCCTCCTTCAAGGACCTGAGGGGGAACTTGAACAATACCTCCGCAGGCGCGTACGGGCTTTCGCGCATCTCGATGACGCGACGAGGCACCAGACTTACCTGTCACTGCTTGACGGGGCCGCCGGAACTAGATCCGCTGCGGAGCGACGCCTAGCGGCGATGCTATTCTTCAGCCTTTTCCCGGATGGGGGAGGTTATCCCGACATTGATACGGGACTTGAGGCCGTCAGGGGTGAGCCGATCGTCGACGAACTGCGGCAGGTCATTGACATCGCGTTCGATGCAGCACACCGCGTCACCTACTCGTTGGGAGACATCGAGCCGGGGCTCGCTGACGTGCCGCTGCAACTCCACGCCAGCTACAGCCGCGAGGAGATCCTTGCCGCTTTGGGATGGACCAATGGCGGGCGCACACCGAGCACAATGCGTGAAGGTGTTGCCTGGTGCCCTGACATCAGCGCGGACGCCTTCCTCATCACGCTCAAGAAGACCGAAACGGAATACTCGCCGACAACGATGTATCGCGACTTCGCTTTGAGTTCTGAGCTGTTTCACTGGGAGTCCCAGTCAACTACCTCCTCAACGTCGGCGACTGGCCAGCGATACATCCACCACCGCGATCGCGGCACCCACGTGCTGCTTTTTGTGCGGGAGCAGAAAGAAGGCCTCCTGGGCGCCTCACCGTACGTGTTCCTGGGCCCGGCCGAATACGTGACGCATGAAGGCGATCGGCCGATGGCCGTGACCTGGAAGCTAAAGCGTCCGATGCCAACTGAAGTGTACCTGGCGTCCCGGGCCGCCGTGGCGTAATAATCGTGCGGATGTGAGTCCGAGGGCTCACGGCTTGTAGCGGGTCGTTAAGTAGTCGTTAACCTCGGAAATCTCGATTGGCTGGAAGTCCTCATCACGCCAAAACGACCACTGCTTGCTCACACGTTCGATGACAACGGTAGGGTCTGCTGCACGAACAGGTGACAGTTTCGGTCACGCGGCCTGACTGGCCGGTGTGGTCATGATGGCTTCGAACTCGATGGGGGTCAACCGGTCGAG